>PJUE01000004.1_pt1 | contig 693877 bp, 618 predicted proteins | sample 1512171 | NCBI WGS metagenome assembly PJUE01 (sample SAMN08177674, study PRJNA422409) | Feces metagenome, whole genome shotgun sequencing project. | isolation source: Chicken feces (3) enriched on wood chips: alkali lignin treatment | host: Gallus gallus | place: USA: Madison | collected 2015-01-15
GGGACCTACTGTCGGTGCAGGCGGTGCAATCTCCGGAATGAATCCCGGAACAAGCTATACCGTAAGGTCAACTTGGAATGGATGCCAGTCCTCTGCAAGCGCATCTTTCAGTATCGCAGCAATGTCAGGCTCCCCTTCTACGCCTACGGTAACCACGACAGCTGCTACCTGCTCTGCAGCTGGAACCGCAAGAATCAGCAACTATAACAGTTCGGAGACCTATACTTTCTTGCCATCGGGACCTACTGTCGGCGCAGGCGGTGCAATCTCCGGAATGAATCCAGGAACAAGCTATACCGTAACGTCAACTTGGGGTGGATGCCAGTCCTCTGCAAGTGCATCTTTCAGTATCGCAGCAATGTCAGGCTCCCCTTCTACGCCTACGGTAACCACGACAGCTGCTACCTGCTCTGCAGCTGGAACTGCAAGAGTCAGCAATTATAACAGCTCGGAGACCTATACTTTCTCGCCATCGGGACCAACTGTCGGTGCAGGCGGTGCAATCTCCGGAATGAATCCCGGAACAAGCTATACCGTAACGTCAACTTGGGGTGGATGCCAGTCCTCTGCAAGCGCATCTTTCAGTATCGCAGCAATGTCAGGTTCTCCTTCGACGCCAACGGTAACCACGACAGCTGCTACCTGCTCTGCAGCTGGAACTGCAAGGATCAGCAACTATAACAGCTCGGAGACCTATACATTCTCGCCATCGGGACCTACTGTCGGAGCCGGAGGAACAATATCTGGAATGAATCCCGGAACAAGTTATACCGTAACAGCAAATGACGGAAACTGTACTTCTGTTACAAGTACTGCATTTAGTATCGAATTATATCCTTCTAGTTTAGATTCTGACGGAGACGGAATACCTGATAGCTGCGACCTGGATGATGATAATGATGGGATTTTAGATACCGATGAATGTGGATCAAATAATAGAATTGTCAGAGGAGACTTCTCCAACTTACCATCTTCACCAGGATTGATGAATGCAACTCAATTTGCAAATGCCACTTCTAATAACTGGACTTTAACGGCTACAAATGGCTCTGGTGTCTATTGGATGAATATTAATTCTTTTGGTAACGGTATTAGTTTACAACAAGATAACCAAACACAATCGTTAACACAGGCACTCACCGGTATTTTTAATTCTCCTCAAAATACAGGGGTTCAAATTCTTATTTCAAAATTTAAGGCAAAAAATGGAGTTGGAGGAGTTGGGTCATCCCTACAAAGAGGAAGATCCTCTACTTTTACTATCAGCTATGCAGGAACAGAATATGTAAGAATAGTTACTGCCGATGGCGAAAATACTGATGCTACCCTAACTTACAAAAATGGGGCTTCTGGTAATATCTCAACAATATTGGTAGATTCTGATTATAGTAACTGGGTAATTACATTGCCTTTAAATGTACCTAAAAATGGAAATCTTGTCATTGGTTTTATTGGTGGACTTGGAGATAACAATGGCGGTTCTGATGATTTTCTATTTGAAAGCATTGTTATCAATTCTTGTAAAGATACTGATGGCGACGGTATTCCCGATTATCTGGATTTGGATTCTGATAATGATGGTTGTTTAGATGCAATTGAAGGAGCAGGCAATATAACAAATTCCCAATTAGTAAATGCAGGAGGAGTGGTAACTGTAGGAACGGGATCTTCTGCAGCTAATCAAAATATATGTGCAAATGGAACTTGTGTTAATAGTAATGGTATTCCTACAGCCATAGGATCCGGACAAGGTGTCGGAGGTTCTCAAAACGTATTGGTAAATGAATGTGCAATCATAGGATGTACCCCTACAATGTACCTTTCAACAGGTACAGGCCCTACGGCTCTTCATAATATGATAACAGCAACCAATCCAATGACCTATCCTGTATTGGGAAGCTCTACAACAGGCTATAATGCAATAGGGATCAATCCTATAGATGGATATATGTATGGAATGAGGAATGGTCAGAATGTAATTCTAAGAATTAATCCGGACGGTACCTCTTTAAGCCTTGGAGCAGTTACCGGGTTACCCAATACAAATTATAATTCCGGAGAGATTGATAGCATGGGAAATTATTATGTAAAGCCTTTGGGAGATAATAATATATTATATAAAATCAACTTGAGTACATTGACAGCAACCCAAATTACGCTTTCTTCAAGCTTTTATGCTTCCGATTTTGCCTATAATCCTATCAACGGTTTATTATATACTGTTGATGGCGTTTCATCTGCTTCAGCAAATGGACGATTAATATCTGTAAATCCTAATACAGGAGCTGTGGTTCAGATTGGCAGTGCATATCCTGGCTTTGAAAGTGCTATTGGGGCAATGTTTGGTTCCAGCACAGGCGAAATATATGGTGTGCTTAACAATGGAGGATTTTATCAGTTCAATACTGCTACTGGCGCAAGAGTGTTGATATCAAGCTCTCCTGCCTCTACCAACAACGATGGAGCACATTGTGTTAACACGCCTATAGTTTTTAACGCAGATCTTTATGCCACAAAAACAGACGGCAAATTACAATATGGAGCAGGAGGAACAACAACCTATACTATCACAGTAGGAAACAATGGTCCTTTTGGAGTACAGAATGCAGTAGTTTCAGATCCGGTTCCTTTAGGAATTCCTTCCGGAAATGTATCTTATACAGCTTCGGCTTCGGTAGGGAGTACGACACAAGTATCAGGAGTACAAACAGGAGCAATCAATGATCATGTATCATTACCTGTGGGAGGTACTGTCACTTATACTGTCACAGTTAATATCCCAACAACTTTTACAGGTGATTTAGTGAATGTAGTAAATATTGCTTCTCCGCCTAATTCTACTGATCCTGATATTTCCAATAATACCGCAACAGATACAAATACATTTGGTTATTGTGTAAAACCGGGTGATTTTTCTACAGGTGGTATTCCTACAAAAGTGGGTATTACCAATCAGACAAAACTTTCAGGTTGGCCGGAAAACGTACCAAACGGATATATTGCCTTAGAATCTACTGACAAAGGTTTTGTAATCACAAGAGTGTCCCATGTAAGCACAACACCTGATTTAGCCAACGATTCTGTAAAAGACCCTAAGGAAGGCATGATCGTATATGACATACAGGACAAATGTGTTAAGATATATAACGGATCGGTGTGGAAATGTATCCAAAGAAGCTGTAATAACTAATTTTTTTTTAATCCTGTTCTGGGCTTTATTATCCAGAACAGGATGATTATTAAACAACATTAAAAACAAATGAAAAATACAATATATATTATCATATTATCCTCTCTCGGGTCTTCTGTCTTCGGGCAGGTCGCCATAGGGAAACAATCTATAAACGGAGCAGCCACCATTCTAGATTTTGATAATGCAGCCGGCAATACCAAAGGAATTATCCTGCCTGCAGTAGAAAATAACAATAATGCACTTGCCGCCACAATAACAGATAATAACGGGACTTTCCTTTTTGATAAATCTGACCAAAAAGTCAAGATGTATGAAAACAGTATTTGGGTAAACCTCTCAGACAAAGGAAGCATCACTTCAGCACTAGCTAGTAACACCAATACATCCGTAGAAAATGGAAAAGGGGTCATTATTGGATCTGATACAACTTCCGCAAAAGGTATACTGGTTCTGGAAAACGATACCAAATCGATGATACTTCCAAAGATAGCTAACCCACATACTAATGTGAAAAGCCCTTACCCTGGGATGATGTGTTATGATACAACTAGCAAAACCCTAGCGCTCTTCGATGGAACCAACTGGAATTACTGGAAATAGTAATTAGAGTAAATGTGTTTTTTTACTTGTCGGAACGCTCAACCGTTTCGGCAGGTTTTTGTCCATCATTATTGTCTGAATCAAGGAAAGCGGACTGGTTCACATCTCTCAACTGAAAGATGGTTTCGTTTCCGATGTGAATGAAGTGGTTAAGCTTCATCAGCACGTCCAGGTAAAAGTGACAGAAGTGGACGAGGCGAGGAAAAGGATCCAGCTGACGATGGTACTGTAAAACAAAAAGCGACAAGTGATTGTCGCTTTTTTGTTGGATAAAAGATGAAATCTAAAAGCCGATTAATAATCCTTACTGCTTCTTCTCGGCTCTTTTGCTTCCGGCCATTTTGCAGGTTCGCCTTTATCATTATTAGGCATTACGCGTTTTTCACGACTGGTAAATTCCGGGTCTTCCGAAGCCATATAAGCTAAGGTGGCTGTCAGAATTACATTATTTTTCAATTCATCAAAAACGATTTTGTCATAAGTATCTTTAGTAGTGTGCCAAGTGTAACCGAAGTAACCCCAGTTAAGCGAACTCAAGGAAAATCCCGGAACTCCGGCTGCCACAAAAGAGGCGTGGTCAGACCCGCCACCGCCAGGCATTCCCGGAAAAGTGGACTTGATTTGGTCTCTTACTTTTTTAGGTGCAGCATCCAGCCACCTGCCGACGTACGCATAGGAATCTTTGAAACCCTGTCCGCTGATATCCACCACTCTACCCGTTCCGTTATCCTGATTAAAAACTGCCTGCACCCCTTTTATGATTTCAGGATTGTCAGCAACAAAACCTCTTGAACCGTTCAAACCTTGTTCTTCGCTTCCCCAAAGTCCGACAACAATCGTACGTTTTGGGTTAGGATAATATTTTTTAAGGATTCTCATCGTTTCCAACATTGTCAAAGTTCCTGTTCCATTGTCAGTAGCTCCTTGCGCGCCATCCCAAGAATCGAGGTGGGCAGAAAGAATCACGTATTCGTTGGGTTTTTCCGAGCCTTTTATCATTCCGATAGTGTTAAAGGATTTGGCTTCAGGCAACACTTTGGATTGCACGTCTACTTTGATTCTCGGCTTTGTCCCTTTTTCTGCCATCCTGTAAAGCATTCCGTAATCTTCCAAATCGATGTCGAACATCGGAATTGATTTCGTTTTTGCACCGAAAATACGATTGGTGCTGTGAATTCCTGTCCAATTGGAAATCGCAATTCCAGCTGCTCCGGCTTTTTCCAGAGCTTCTGGCAATGTTGTGTTATCGTAACCGATGGTCTTGATATAATCTGCGAAATCTTTTTTAGCCTGTTCTTTTTCAGCCTTCAGTTTTTCGTATAATTCTGGTGTTGCAAATTCTTTGATCTGTTCATCGGAACGACCGATTTTCTGATATTGCGCCATCAAAACAATTTTACCTTTTGCAGAAGGCAACCACTTATCAAACTCTGCTTTGGAAGATACTTTTGGAAGAATAACCACTTCTGCTTCTACAGCTTTTTTAGTAGCAGGACTCCACGCCAATTGCGTTGCTGACAATGTTTTGGTTCTTGGATAAACCAAATCTACGTGCGTAGTTCCACGCTGCCAGCCTTTCCACGTTCCGAATTGCTGAAGATTCGCATCGATTCCCCAGGATTTTAGTTTGTTTGCGGTGTAATTGTTGGCCGCTAACATTTCAGGTGTTCCAACTAATCTTGGTCCGATTTCGTCCAATAGTTCATAAGCCATATCTTCTAATTGGGAATTGTTATTGGCTTCGTTCACAAAACTTTGAACGATTGGATTAAGTTTTTCTTCAGATTTGGTTTGAGCGTTGACTAAAGTGATCTGAGCTGCAAAGAAAACTGCAGACATAGTGATAAATGAGTTTCTCTTCATATCTTTTATTTGATTCCGATAAAGATAGGGATAAGTGAATTTAAACGCAAAGGATAATGAAGAAAGAAGTTTTTTAGAAGACAAAGAATCAATGAATTGATTCACCAAGCTAACGCTTCATACCTTTCCTTTTGTTTGATTCCGATAAAGATAGGAATAAGTGGATTTAAACGCAAAGGATAATGGAAGAAAGAAGTTTTTAGAAGGCAAAGAATCAATGAATTGATTCACCAAGCTAACGCTTCATACCTTTTGTTTGATTCCGATAAAGATAGGAATAAGTGGATTTAAACGCAAAGGATAATGGAAGAAAGAAGTTTTTTAGAAGGCAAAGAATCAATGAATTGATTCATCAAGCTAACGCTTCATACCTTTTGTTTGATTCGGATTGTGAAATTAAAGACAGAGGCTAAATAATGAAACCATTCCTAACTTAGAAACCCTCCGACTCCGCTCAGGATGGCATATCAATAGACTTTCCAGGCTGAGCGGAGTCGAAGCCATTTAGTATCATTTACTTTCTCGCTGATTAAGCAAATTTTGCAGATTATATACTAAAAAATGTCATTCTGTAAAAGCCTAAACAATGTTTAGATTCTTACGGAATGACAAATATTGAGTTAATAACTAATCGTCTTTTCTTGCGAAGCTGCAGCCCGACTTGAGCGGAGCTCCTTTTTACGCAACGAAGTGGAGTGAAAAGAGCGGGAGCGGAAGGCGGATTAAGCTGCCCAAATAATTATTATTTTATGGATTAGTCGAGAAAATAGAGCCGTTCGCAATCATTGCTCGTCTGTTCATTTTCAGGATATCTCTTACCCATTCTGCGAAATCTTCCGGCTGAAGGACCTTTTCCGGATTACCGTCCGTCAAACCACCGTTGATACTCATATCGGAAGCAATCGTACTCGGAGTCAACGTAATCACACGGATATTTTGCTTTCTCCATTCTGCCATCATCGACTGCGAAAGAGAAACGACAGCCGCTTTGGAAGCTGCATAAGCCGACATATTTGGCCCACCTTTCAATCCTGCTGTGGAAGCGACATTGATAACATCGCCTTGACCTTTCTCCTTCAAAAACGGATAAACCGCTTTGGCTGTGTAATAAACACCGAAAAGATTGGTTTTGATGACTTGTTCCCAAACATCAGACGGCATTTCCTCGATGCTTCCGAAGTCGCCGATTCCTGCGTTATTAACCAAAATATCGATTCCGCCTAGCTCATTTGCAAGAGATTCGATTCCGGCTTTTACTTCTAATTCGTTATCGACGCTGAAAACCGCATAAGCCACTTTCACGCCAGTTTGTTTCAGTTCGTTGGCTGCTATTTTGAGATAATTTTCGTTTCTGCCTGTGATGCCTACATTCACGCCTTCATTAGCCAATGCTAAAGCAACGGCTTTTCCAAGACCTCTTCCGCCGCCTGTGATGATGGCGTTTTTACCTTTTAAATTCATAATCTGTTCATTAAATTTCGAGATGTAAATTTACCAAACAGATGTTTAAAAACAGAATAAGGTCTTATGATTTAATGCAAGATTATCATTGAGGAATTCGATTGGAAATGTAATTAATCGCAAAGGCGCAATTTGAATTAATTGTAGAACATAAAAAAGTAGCAAAGTTTTTCTCTACGACTTTATAAGATTTGAATTGTAATATTTTCGCGACTTTGCGATAAAATTATTTGTCTTTCAATTGATCAGGAATATTGGTTGTAATGAAATTGATGCCTTGATTTTTGAGTTCTTTGTAAACTTTGATATCATTCACTGTCCAGGAATTAGTAATCAAACCAAGCGAATTAGCTTCTGAAATCCAAGTAGGATTTTTCTCGAAAACGCTGTAATGATAATCCAATCCGTCCAAACCTTCGGCTTTGATTTGCTGTGGCGAAAGATTTCCTTCAAGATATTGGACTTTTGCAGACGGATTTTGTTTCTTGATTTCTTTACAAATATTAAGACTGAATGAGATATAATCGCTTTGGCTATCGAGTCTGAGTTCTTTTACAGTTTTCAGAACTTTGGTAACGATTTCGTTTTCACGTTCTTTGGATTTGGTTGGTTTGATTTCGATAATTAATCTTACGGAAGCATCTTTTTTCCCTTGTTTCAGATAATCTTTCAGGGTTGGGAGTTTTTCTCCGTTGGATAATTTCAGTTTTCTCAAATCAGAAAAATCCGTTTCCGATAGTTCCATTTTGCCGTGATGTTCGTCGTGATTGATAACCAATTTCCCGTCTTTCGTCATGTGGATATCGAATTCAGAACCATAGATTTTTAGCTTTTGCGCATTTTTCAGAGCCTGGATAGAGTTTTCTGTGGTTGGTGGCTGGGATTGGAAAAAACCACGATGGGCAATAATCCGGGTTTGAGCGTTGATAAACATAGTTGTGACAAGGGTTAAACTACAAAGTGCTTTCTTCATTTTTTTAAATATTAAATCAATTTGAACACAAAATCCGCAAAGATTTTTTTGATTATTTAAACTCTTTTAAAGTTCACAAAGGCGTAAAAACTTAAAAAAGCTCGCAGAATTTCAAATCTATGTGACTATGTGGTTTTACTTATAAGCAAGCAAATTACTCATTTTATTTTTAGTCATTCTCCTTGTTTTGGTTATTTTTGCTTTAAATAATTTCCAATGTCCGAAACCATTCAGCAAAAGATAGAATCCCTACGAGAAGAACTTCATCAGCATAATTACAATTATTATGTTCTTGATAACAATACGATTTCTGATTTTGAATTTGATGAAAAATTAAAAGAACTTCAGGAGCTGGAAATGGCGCATCCAGAATTTTTTGATGCAAATTCTCCGACTTTGCGTGTTGGTGGTGGAATTACAAAAAATTTTCCAACGGTTCAGCATCAGTTCAGAATGTATTCTCTCGACAATTCTTACGACTTTGATGACCTTGAGGATTGGGAAAAACGAATCATCAAAACCATTGATGAGCCCGTAGAATTTGTAGCCGAACTGAAATATGATGGCGCATCGATTTCTATTTTATATGAAAACGGAAAATTGTCGCAAGCTGTAACACGTGGAGACGGTTTCCAAGGCGACGAAATTACCAATAATGTAAGAACAATTTCTGATGTTCCTTTGACTTTGAAAGGTGATTTTCCTGACCGGTTTTTTATCCGGGGCGAAATTTATCTGACAAGAAAAAACTTTGATAAAATCAACAAGGCTCGTCAAGAAGAAGGCCTGGATTTGTTTATGAATCCAAGAAATACCGCCAGCGGAAGTTTGAAGATGCAGGATTCGGGAGAAGTTAGAAAACGTGGACTTTCGGCAGTTTTGTATCAATACATTTCGAATGAATTTCCGGCAGATACGCATTGGGACATCTTGGCAAAAGCCAAAAATTGGGGTTTCCGGGTTTCGGAAGATCAAGCGAAATTGTGTAAAACTCTTGATGAAGTGAAGGAATTCATCACGTTTTGGGATACGGAAAGACACAAGTTACCTTTTGAAATTGACGGAATCGTTTTGAAAGTGAATTCATTAAAACAGCAAAGGCAATTGGGTTACACAGCCAAATCACCACGTTGGGCAATGGCTTACAAATTCAAGGCCGAAAAAGTGGAAACCGAATTGCAGAGTGTTTCTTATCAAGTCGGGAGAACCGGAGCGATAACGCCTGTTGCCAATCTGAAACCAGTTTTGTTGGCAGGAACAACGGTAAAACGTGCTTCGCTTCACAACGAAGACATCATCAAAAAACTGGATTTGCACGAGCACGATTTTGTGTATGTAGAAAAAGGTGGCGAGATCATTCCGAAGATTGTTGGCGTGAATACAGAGAAACGAACGCTTTTACAAACCCCAATCGAATACATCAAAAATTGTCCGGAATGTGGAACTGAACTGGTGAAAATCGAAGACCAAGCGATTCATTTTTGTCCGAATGATTTGCATTGTCCACCACAAGTTGTGGGAAGAATGATTCATTATGTGTCCAGAAAAGCCTTAAATATTGAGAATCTCGGCAGCGAAACCATCGAGCAACTTTACCATGAAAAACTCATTGAAAATCCCGCTGATTTTTATACACTTAAAAAAGAACAGCTTCTTCCATTAGAAAGAATGGCTGAAAAATCGGCGCAGAATATTCTGGATGGGATTGAAAAATCGAAAGAAGTTCCTTTTGAAAAAGTATTGTTCGGAATCGGAATCAAACACGTTGGCGAAACGGTGGCGAAGAAATTGGTCAAGAATTTTTCAACAATTGATGAACTGAAAAATGCGACGTTAGAAGAACTTTGTCAGGTTGAAGATATCGGAATGAAAATCGCGGTCAGCATCGTCGATTTCTTCCAGAATTCTGAAAACATTTTGATGATTGAACGTTTAAAATCTTACGGTGTTCAATTGGAAAAAGGCGAAAACACGAATGAAGTCTTGTCCAATGTTCTGGAAGGAAAAACATTCTTATTTACAGGAAAATTATCGCTTTTCACAAGAGAACAGGCGGAAGAAATGGTGGAAAAACACAATGGAAAAAATATTTCCGCTGTTTCGAAAAACCTCAACTATCTGGTGGTTGGCGAAAAAGCCGGAAGCAAACTGAAAAAAGCGCAGGACATCGGAACGATTACGATTCTGGATGAGCAGCAATTTTTGGATTTGATTGGATGAGTTGGGTGGGAGGATTTAAGAGTTTGAAGGTGGGAGCGTTTGAGTTTTGACCAATGTTGATTGAATGTTGAATCCTCTAGCCCTGATTGACTCTGTGTATTATTTTTTAATGTGGAATCGTCGAAACTTCGTTTTGCAGTGGAAATCCCGCAGCGAGGCGGCGGAGCGAGGAATTGCAACGGAAAGCAGGTTCCTGGCTCCTAAAAATAAGTATTGTGATGAGAAACGAGATCGAAAATAAACTGATGAACAAGAATACCAAACCGACAAGCATGCGGATTTTGGTATATGATTTTCTGGATTCCCAAAAGGTGGCCTTATCTCTGTCTGAGATTGAAAATCAGTTTGGAAATGCAGATAGAATCACGATTTACAGAACGCTGAAAACGTTTGAGGAGAAAGGAATCGTACATAGCATCCAGGAAAATAACACAACGAAATACCGGCTCTGCGACGATGATTGCGACGGAAACACGCACAGTGACAGACATCTGCATTTCTACTGCAAAATCTGTAAACAGACGACCTGCAAAGAGAATGTGACGTTTGCAGACCACCCGGATCTCGGTTTCCGAATTGATGAAGTACGGCTTTTTGCAAAAGGGATCTGCGAAAACTGTCTCGGCGAAACTTTGCAATAGTATTGCAGCTTCCACAGCTTTAATTTTGCAGAAAAATCAGCTATGGAATTATTTATCAAAATCTTTTTACCCGTTTATTTTATCTTGTTTTTTGGGATTTCTTTTGTTGCTAAAACGATTATTGTTGCCAGAAGAATCAAGAAAAATCCTTTGGTCCTTCCCAAAGACAAAAGTGCTTATGCGCTGGTCGGCAATTATTTTAAACTTTGTCTGATTGGGATTTTCGTTTACGTGGTTTTATTCCCGTTTTTGTCAGAAAGTTCTTTTCTTCCTGTTGAGTTTCTTGATGTTGAGTTTCTGAAATTTGTTGGATTAATGTTAATGTTTTTGGCTTTGATTTGGACAATTATCGCTCAAAATCAGATGAAAGATTCCTGGAGAATCGGGATTGATAACGATATGAAAACAGAACTGATGACTTCAGGATTGTTCTCGGTTTCCAGAAATCCAGTTTTCTTAGGGATGATTGTGAGTCTGATTGGACTTTTCTTAATCACTCCAAATGCAGCAACACTTTTGTTTTTGATTCTCGGTTATGTATTAATCCAGATTCAGATAAGACTGGAAGAAGAACATCTTTACAGACAACATGGAGAAACCTATTTGGATTATTTGACCAAAACGAATCGATTGATATAGAAAAAAATCTCTCACAGATTACGCTAATTATGCAGATTTTTTTTGCATAATAAGCGTAATTTGTATGATTTGCGAGAAAAACAATTTTACTGGTTTTTCTTCAACCATTCCAATCTTCGTTGATCTGGCAAATGTTTTACGGAGAAGTTTTCGAAAGTAGCTTTGAAACCATTTCCATCCGGACTAGCTGCCATAAAGCCAACCTGAACAGGTGTGTTATCCTGCAGGTAAGCATTTCGCATCATCACATAGTTTTTGTCATCAAATGAATAAAAAATCTCCACAGCGTCTAATCTCCGGACAGCTTTTATCCAAACAAAAGGCGGCGTTTTTTCCAAAACAATCACGCTCCAGTCGCTGGTTTTATGGGTCACAACCGTACTAAGATTGAATTTTCCGTCCACAAACTCAACTCCGGCTTTGATATAATTCTGTTCATCAATTCTGAGCATTAAACCCATCTGGTCAAAACGGGCTTTGTAATCGCCTGTGATTTTGACTTTGGTTTCGAATTCGCCACCATAAGTCGAGTAATAAAAAGGGGCATCATCTACGGTAAAACCGTAATGCGAAATTCTCCAGTAGTCGCTTTGTGGCGTAACGAACATCGTTAGTTTTTTATCTTTGATTTCCCATTGAGACGGCTCATTGAACCAAGTCATTTTTTCTAAAGACTGAGCTTTTATTCCTTGGAATAAAAATGACATTAAAATTGAAGTAATTATAATTTTATTCATATTTAAAGATTTTTAAGACACAAAAGACACAAAAGGAAACACTTAAGTTTGTTTAGTTAATTTTGAAAACTATAGAAAGTCCATCAAAGTTTTAAAATCATCGATTTTACTTTAAGTAGAAAAAATTTTGTGACTTTTATGGTTGATTTTCTAAATTTCTCTAATGACTTTACAAGGATTCCCAACCGCTAAAACATTAGCTGGAATATCTTTTACAACAACGCTTCCTGCCCCAATAACAGCATTATCCCCGATGGTAACGCCCGGAAGAATGCTACAGCCTGCGCCAATCCAAACATTATGGCCGACGGTGATAGGCTTTGCATATTCCAAACCTTTGTTTCTGTTTTCTGCGTCCAGTGGATGATTTACTGTGTAAAATCCACAGTTGGGTGCAATGAAAACATTGTCTCCGAAAGTGACTTTAGCACAGTCTAGGATCACAACATTGACATTGGTATAGAAGTTTTCCCCGATTTCTATGTTATAGCCGTAGTCACAATAGAAAGGCTGTTCTATCAGAAACATTCTCCCGGTTTTCCCGAAAAGTGTTTTAATAATACCTTTTCGCTCCTTCATTTTAGACGGCTGAATCTGATTGTAACGGAAGCATAAATCCTTACTTCTCTGTCTTTCTTCTATCAGGGCTGCATCATTGGCGTCATATAATTCGCCGGAGAGCATTTTCTCTTTTTCGTTCAAATTATTCATTGTAATATGATCAGTAAACAAGTTAGGAAATAATTTTATAAATAACTCCAATTACCGAGCTTTTTTATAAGTGTAATAAAAAAACCGCCTGATGCAGGCGGTTTTAAGTGGTTTCTCCAGGGATCGAACCAGGGACACACGGATTTTCAGTCCGTTGCTCTACCAACTGAGCTAAGAAACCATTACTCTTGTTGTTTGGAGTGGTGCAAAAATACACTCTTTCCTTTTATTATCCAAATTAGATTAATACTAATTTTATATTTCCAATAAAAAACCGCCTGATGCAGGCGGTTTTAAGTGGTTTCTCCAGGGATCGAACCAGGGACACACGGATTTTCAGTCCGTTGCTCTACCAACTGAGCTAAGAAACCATACTCTATTGTTGTTTTGAGTGGTGCAAAAGTATATTCTTTATTGTTACAATGCAAATTATATTGCTATTTCTTAGCAGATTTCTATAAAAATCATTGATTATCAGAAGATTTTTTTTCGGTCTGCGCTTTGAAAAAATCGCTTAATTCTTCCAGAACAGGCTTTATGGTATCCTCCGGAAGATCACTAATACGGATATACATCAGTCCATCAATGGCATCATTGAAGTTGGGATCTACATTGAAAGCGATCATCTTTGCATTCTGCTTGATGTATTTTTTAATCAAAACCGGCAATCTTAATTCAGGTTCCAGATCATCAATAATCTTGTCCAGCTTATTAAGATCGGCATCCATATCTTCGAAGAACAAAGCTTTGTCCCGCTCTTTCATCACTACTTTGAACTCATTTTTCGGATGGATATATTGCGCCACAGCAGAGTCATAATAATGTGAACGCATAAACTCAATCATCAATGATTTTGAAAACTCGGAGAACTTATTACTGATGCTTACCCCGCCCATCAGGAATTTGTGTCCAGGATTTCTGAGACAGACGTGGACAATCCCGCGCCAAAGCAAAAACAGCGGAAATGGTTTCTGCTGATATTCTACCGAGATGTAAGCTCTTCCCATCTCAATCACTTTACGGAAAAACGGCTGCAGTTCCGGATCATATTCAAATAACGAACTGGTGTAGAATCCATGGATACCGAATTTCTTCATCACTTCTGCCCCCAAAGCCATCCTGTATGCACCAACTAATTTTTTGTCCGTATTATCCCAAAGGAAAAGATGATGATAATGATTGTCATACTCATCCAGGTCAAAAGGAAGATTGGTTCCTTCTCCTATCGCACGGAAAGTGAGTTCGCGTTGTCTTCCTATTTCCCGCATTATGGACGGAATCTCCGCCGATGTTGTAAAAAACACATCATAATCGCCATGCGAAAATAGTTTCTTGTTCTCTGTATTTTTTAAAATCTCAATTTCATTGATGATGTCTTCTATTGGTGTCTCATCTATGATGTTCTGGACAATGTTATTTTGTTTTTGTAGCGGCAGTTTCAGAGCCATATTTGGCAGCTTCAGTTTTTCTGTGATGCTTTTTCTCTTTTCATAATAAGACTTCAGCATATAAACTTTCCTGTACAGATATTCTCCCAGCTCTTCAATCGTTTCCTCCTCTTCCATCTGTTTCACAGAGATGGGTTTACCAATCCTTATACGAATGGGTTTGTCTCTTTTTTTCATCATTTCTGCAGGAAGCATCATGGTTTGCAAATCCGGATGAAGCTTGGCTACATTATAGAAAATCTTACTGTTGGTAGCATGGAAATACATCGGAACTACCGGGACTTTTGCTTTTTTGATAAGTTTGAGAGCGGTTTTTTCCCAAGGTTTATCCAGGACTTCACCGTATTCATTATTCTTATTAGAAACTTCACCCGCAGGAAAAATCCCGATACAGCCGCCTTCCTGAAGATGTTTTAAGGTTTCTCGCATCCCGGACGAGCTGTTGTAAGCATCCTTCCGCCCTTCAAAAGGATTAACCGAAACAACGAAAGGTGCCATCGGTTCAATTTTCGAGAGCAGGAAATTTCCCATCACTTTGAAATCCGGACGTACCCGCAGCAGGATTTTACACATCAAAATTCCATCAATAGCACCCAGTGGGTGATTGGAAACCAGAATAAAAGGTCCTGTTTTCGGAACTTTTGCCAGATCTTCCTCAAAAACAATATAGTTCAGCTCCTGCTCCTTGACAAACTGATCAAAGAATTCGGTTCCTTTCGTATTTCTGAGTTTGTTGTACAGATTATTGACATCATTGATCTTAGCAAGATTCATAATGGCAGACGCAACAGGCTTTTTCAGAAAACCGATCTTGTCCAGTCCCGATGCTTTAATCAAGTCTTCTTTGGATATTAAGCTCATAGTTTTTTATGTAGTGACCATTTGGAACGTTTTTTTGGAAATCTGTTCCAGCAGGACTTTTTTGTCTTTATAGAATTTGTCCAGCGTATCAATATCGACATTCCGAACCGTGAATAAAGATACGTTTTTTGTCATTTGTGTGATGAAACTCTGCTGCAGTTCTTCATTAAAATCATTCACGTTCCCAAATTTATCTTCCAGACATAAAGCTAATGAAATTGCTGAATTCTGCATCAATGAAACTTTGATTTTATACTTTGCCAATAATGTAAATATCTGGCTGATATGATCTTCTGCAATAAACGAAAAATCCCTTGTTTCTACATTTAGAAGAGTTTGGTTTTCTTTCAGAATATAGCTTTCGGTCAATTCATTTTCCTCAGAGTTTCCGACTTTGGTTCCTGGTTTTTTCGGTTCCACAAAAGATTTGACAAAGAACGGAATATTCTTTTGTTTCAATGGCTGAAGGGTTTTCGGGTGAATGACTGATGCGCCGTAATACGCCATTTCAATCGCTTCCTCATAAGAAATATGGGACAACAGTTCCACATTTTCGAATTTCCTCGGATCCCCTGTCATCACACCCGGAACATCTTTCCAGATGGTCATCTCATCAGCGTTAAGACAATAGGCGAAAATCGCTGCGGTATAATCCGAACCTTCTCTTCCCAGCGTTACCGTAAAGTTATTACTTTCCGAACCTATGAAACCTTGTGTTACGTAACAATTGATCTTGTCCAGTTTGGCAATATTTTGTTCGGTTTCCTGCCAGTTTACAATACCTTCCCTGTAATTGCTGTCGGTTTTTATGTAATCTCTGGCGTCCAGCCAATGATTAAAAAACTGAATATCATTAAGATATTCGCTGAGGATCTTGGAAGAGATCATTTCTCCGCTGCTAACTACCTGATCATAGACGAAATTATAATTCGGCGATTTATTTCTTCTCAAAAAAGAATCGATGTCATCAAAAAACAGCGAAATCTCTCCAAAAACTGGGTGATCATCATTAAACAAGCCTTTTGCAATCTCAATATGATTTTGCTTGATAGTTTCAATCTCTGCCTGATAATCCTGTTTCTTAAAATAATATTCTACAACTTTTTCCAACGCATTAGTGGTCTTTCCCATTGCAGAAACCACCAGCAAGCATTTTTCAAATCCTTGTGTTTCAAGAACCAAGGCCACATTTTTCACACCTTCAGCATCTTTTACAGACGCTCCTCCAAATTTGTAAATTTTCATTAGAAATAGAATTGTTTTTCAGAATATTACTTTATTAAATTTTATCAGATTTTCTCAATTAATCTTCAAAAATATTAATAATGACCGAATTATGAAAGCAAGTTCAATTTTCCATACAAAAACATTCTTCCTGATGAAACGATATTAATAAAATTTGAATGATTATTATCAATTACATATAAATTTGTTTCAATAATTCAAAAAAAAAATTAGTTTTGTAAAATCCCAAAATTATAACAATGTCACAACAAGCTTTACAGACTCTCGGAGAATTTATTATTGAGAAACAGGATGATTTCAAATACTCTACAGGAGAACTTTCCAGACTGATCAGTTCCATCAGGATTGCTACGAAAGTGGTAAACAGGGAAGTAAACAAAGCAGGAATTGCAGACATTATCGGAAAGGTAGGAACAGAAAACGTTCAGGGTGAGGAACAGCAGAAGCTGGACGTTCTTGCCAATGACATTTTCATCGCAGCATTGTCTCAGAGAGAAGTAGTTTGCGGAATCGCCTCAGAAGAAAGTGATGACTTCATCGAAATCAAATGCACGGAAAATGCCCACCTCAGTAAGTACGTGGTTTTGATTGACCCGCTAGACGGCTCATCTAATATCGACGTCAATGTTTCCGTAGGTACAATTTTCTCCATCTACAGAAGAGTAACGCCACCGGGAAGTCCGGTAGAACTGAAAGATTTTCTTCAAAAAGGGGTGAATCAGGTGGCTGCGGGTTACGTGGTTTATGGTTCTTCTACAATGATTGTTTACACCACTGGAAATGGCGTGAATGGTTTTACTTTGGATCCTTCCATCGGAACTTATTATCTATCTCATCAAAACATTAAATTCCCAACCTCCGGGAAAATCTATTCTATTAACGAAGGAAATTATATCAAATTTCCACAAGGTGTGAAAGATTACATCAAGTATTGCCAGGAAGAAGAAGGTGACAGACCTTACACTTCCCGTTACATCGGATCGTTAGTTTCCGATTTCCATAGAAATATGCTGAAAGGCGGTATCTACATCTACCCTTCCACATCACAATCGCCAAATGGGAAACTAAGATTATTGTACGAGTGTAATCCGATGGCATTCCTGGCAGAGCAGGCTGGCGGAAAATGCAGCGATGGTTTCCGTAGAATTATGGAAATAGAGCCGACGGAACTACATCAGCGTGTTCCTTTTTTCTGCGGAAGTGCAGCAATGGTAACCAAAGCGGAAGAATTTATGTCAAAAGCTGTGGATAAAAATAAATATTAGAATGGGCGAAGCTCCGTAGGAGCGAGACTTTTATCTATTTTCAATTTAAAGACCGATTTCCTTCGGTCTTTTCTTATTTTTGTGATATGAAAACGGCTAAATTTTATCCCTACACACTGCATTTTAAACGCCCGGGTGGAACATCGCGAGGTGTGCTCCATACCAAAGAAACTTATTTCATAGAAATTTTTGAGGATGATAAAAAAGGAATTGGGGAATGTGCATTGTTTCGTGGATTAAGCTTTGATGACGATGATGATTATGAAGCAGCTTTGGAATGGACTTGCCGGAACATTAATCTGAGTTTGGATGATCTGCGGGAAGAATTGGTAAATCATCCTTCTATCATTTTTGGAGTTGAGCAGGCACTTCTGAATCTTAAACATCAGAACGAGCTTTATTTCCCAAGTGATTTTACGGAAGGCAAAGATTCAATAAGAATCAATGGACTAATCTGGATGGGAACTTCTGATTTTATGAAAGAACAGCTGGAAGAAAAACTGCATCAGGGATTTTCCTGCATCAAATTAAAAATCGGTGTCGATTGGAATTCTGAAAAACAAATACTGCAATCAATTCGAAAACAATTCCCGAAGGAAAAAATTGAACTCCGGGTGGATGCCAATGGTGCATTTTTACCAGAACAGGCTAAAATTGTTTTGCAGGAATTGGCAGATCTGGACATCCATTCCATCGAGCAACCTATAAAATCTGGAGACTGGAAAGCAATGGCAGAACTCTGCAAAAGTACACCAACACCGATTGCTTTGGACGAGGAATTAATCGGTGTTTTGAATTTTGAGTCCAAGCAGACATTGCTCCAGGAAATCAAACCACAATATATCATTCTGAAACCGAGTTTGGTAGGCGGATTTTCTGGTACGGATGAGTGGATATATTTGGCCGAGAAAAATAATATAGGTTGGTGGATAACTTCTGCTTTGGAAAGTAATATCGGTCTTAATGCCATTGCGCAATACACTTACACCAAAAAAAATCCGATGCCGCAAGGTTTGGGCACCGGAGGTTTATTTACGAATAATTTTGAGACGCCATTGCATCTGGAAGGTGAAAGGCTTTGGTTTGAAAATTAAACAAGCTATTATCCGAAAAATCCTCTCCTTTATGTTTATCTTTGTAAAAAAAATTCATGAAAAAAATCTCTTTTTTTATTTCTATTCTATCTAGCATTGTTCTATTTTCTCAAAGCCTAAATCTCATAAATCCAAAACCTTCTTTTCGGGAAGGTAAAAAAATAGCTTTTGTCAATTCTTCAAAAGGTTTTTTACTCAATGAAAAAGAAGTTTTTGTGACTAACGATTTTGGAGCAAAATGGACAAAAGTTTTGGATATTTCCAACGGTGCTAATATTTACTTTAATAATAATATTGGATTTTTATATGGTAATAATGGCAGTTTTTACAAGACTTCGGATGGTGGTGATAACTGGCTCTCTGACGATTTTTTTGAAGGAAAAGATCTTGTAAAAATGAAAATTTTTGATGATAAAGTTTATGTAGCAGCTACAGACAGTATCTACATCAGTAATCTGGAGTTTAATCAAAAACAACGTTTGAAGCTTCCAGATTACAGTATTGCAGATATTGATTTTGTTTCAGAAAATTTTTGGATTTTAGGTACTCTTAATGGAAAAATTTACAAAACAACAGATTCCGGAGTAACTTGGTCTTTGAAAAGCAATGCAAATTATTCTCCTGCAGATTATTACTTTATTTCATTTGTTAATGAAAATTTGGGCTTTGCGAATCGTGGTCACGGCGAATTCTATAAGACAATGGATGGTGGAGAAACCTGGACACAATACCCAAATTTTTCGAAAGAGCTATATGACATTTTTTTTATTGATGGCATTACTGGTTACGTTTGTGGAGAGGGAAATTCTGTATATAAAACCACTAACAGCGGTCAATCTTGGACTTACGTAGGTTTAACATCATACGGAGACACAAACCTTAATGCAATACATTTTACTGATTCTCAAACCGGTTTTGCCACTGGTGAACGAGGCAGAATTCTAAAAACGACCGATGCAGGAAATACTTGGAAAGAGTACGCCCCTTTTTATGATGACATTAGTAAACTACAGTTAGTTGGAGATAATAGCATCATAGCATTAATAAAAAGAAACACATACATGAGAAGTAACGATCTTGGAGAGACTTGGAATACATTGAACAGTCCTGGGCACTATGATTACACAACAGACTTTTTATTCACAAGTTCTGACGTTGGATATTCTTTGGGTGGTGGTACTTCCGATGGTAATTCATTTTTTAAAACAACAGATGGTGGCTTGTCTTGGACAAAGTTAGGAACTACAAATAATAATTTTAATGGTAGTTTATTTTTTTTTAATGACCTTCACGGATTACTTGGTGGAGAGAATGGAACTTTTGAAACGATTGATGGTGGTATAAATTGGACGCGCATCAACACTACTCCAATCAGAATTATGAAGTTTTTTGATTCTCAAAACGGCGTAGCTTCATCATTTGGATATTATTCTTACAATAAGCTTTATAAAACCTATGATGGAGGCAAAACTTGGATTGAGATATTCAACGATTTCAATAACCAAGTGGTTAAGTATGATTTTGTTAATATGCAAATTGGCTATCTAAGTCAAAATTCAGGAATGAAGAAAACGATTGATGGAGGAACAACCTGGCAGGATATCAATGCTCCACAAGCTATTGATGTGATTAAATTTTATTCTCCGACTCTTGGATTTATACACGATAATTTTAACCATGTTAGTTACAAAACAATTGATGGTGGAGCCTCCTGGATCCCTATGAATAATCTGGATGAACTAAATGATGTGACAATCAAAAATGACACAGTGTACTTCTCTGGAATTTTTGGTCAGATTTTTTCTGCAAAAGTTTCCGACTTAATGCTTGAAACAAATCAAGTTATTGATAATAAGGATTCGATTTTAGTTTACCCTAATCCTAGTAAAAATGATTTCTATTATCAGTCATCAAAAAAAGTTTCTTCTATTCGTATATTTAATTCCACTGGTCAAATTGTAAAGCAGATGAGCAATCCCATTGACAATCATATCGTGCTTAAAAATCCTGCAGGAGTTTACTATATACAATTCACCACAGAATCCGGAACAGTCACAAAAAAAATAATCAATAAATAATTAATTAAAATTACCATTTGGTAATTTTTTTTCTGCCAAAATTTCACATCTTATGATAAATTCTGCCAAAATTTAACTTCCGACTTCCGACATCAAACTTCCAGCTTACTTGGCACAATCTTGGAGAAATCTGTGGCAGAATAACATTTAAAAATTTATAATAATATGTCAGTAAATTTTAAACCATTAGCAGACAGAGTTTTGGTAGAACCAACTCCAGCTGAAACTAAAACAGCATCAGGAATCATTATCCCGGACACCGCAAAGGAAAAACCACAAGAAGGCACTGTAGTCGCAGTTGGTCCCGGTAAAAAAGATGAGCCTACAACTGTAAAAGTGGGTGACAAAGTTCTTTATGGAAAATACTCCGGAACGGAATTGAAATTTGAAGGCAAAGATTATTTAATTGTAAAAGAAGGAGACCTTTTAGGAATTATCGGATAATTGTAAAAAGTAAAATGTATTCACGTAAGATGATTAACTTTCGTGGATAAAAAATTCATTAATACATTGTACAACGTACACTAATACAACAAAAAATGGCAAAAGAAATAAAATTCGATATCGAATCAAGAGACGCTTTAAAAAGAGGTGTTGACGCATTGGCTAATGCAGTAAAAGTAACTTTAGGACCAAAAGGTAGAAATGTTGTCATCGAAAAATCTTTCGGTGCACCTCATGTTACTAAAGATGGTGTTTCCGTTGCAAAAGAAATCGAGTTGGAAGACAGAGTAGAAAATATGGGTGCTCAGATGGTTAAAGAAGTGGCTTCTAAAACCAATGACATCGCCGGAGACGGTACAACTACTGCTACAGTTTTGGCACAAGCTATCGTGAGAGAAGGTCTTAAAAACGTAGCTGCTGGTGCTAATCCAATGGATCTGAAAAGAGGTATTGATAAAGCTGTAACTGCAGTTGTTGAGAATCTTAAATCCCAGTCTCAGGCTGTTGGTGACAACAATGATAAAATCAAACAGGTAGCTTCTGTTTCTGCAAACAATGACGAAACTATCGGTTCTTTAATCGCTGAAGCGTTCGGAAAAGTTGGTAAAGAAGGTGTTATCACTGTTGAGGAAGCAAAAGGAATTGACACCACTGTAGATGTAGTAGAAGGGATGCAGTTTGACAGAGGTTTTCAATCTCCATATTTTGTAACCAATCCTGAGAAAATGGTTGCGGAATTAGACAATCCATACATTCTTTTGGTTGAGAAAAAAATCTCTTCAATGAAGGAATTATTGCCAGTTCTTGAGCCAGTTGCACAAGGTGGAAAATCATTGTTAATTATTTCTGAGGAAGTTGAAGGTGAAGCTTTGGCGACTTTAGTCGTAAATAAATTAAGAGGCTCTCTTAAAATCGCTGCAGTTAAAGCACCAGGATTTGGTGATAGAAGAAAAGCAATGCTGGAAGATATCGCAATCTTGACTGGAGGACAGGTTATTTCTGAGGAAAGAGGTTTCACAATGGAAAATGCGTCTATCGAAATCCTTGGAACGGCTGAAAAAGTGGTAATCGACAAAGACAATACTACAATCGTAAACGGTGGTGGTGATGAAGCTCAGATCAAAGGAAGAGTAGCTCAGATCAAAGCTCAGATGGAAACCACAACTTCTGATTATGACAGAGAAAAACTTCAGGAAAGATTAGCTAAATTGGCTGGCGGTGTAGCTGTACTTTACGTAGGAGCTGCTTCTGAAGTGGAAATGAAAGAGAAAAAAGACAGAGTGGATGATGCGCTTCACGCTACCAGAGCTGCTGTGGAAGAAGGTATCGTTGCAGGTGGTGGTGTTGCATTGGTAAGAGCCGTTGCTGCACTTAACTTTGAAGGTGACAATGCTGATGAAACTACTGGTATCAAAATCGTGAAAAGAGCGATTGAAGAGCCATTGAGACAAATCGTAGCTAACGCTGGTGGTGAAGGTTCTGTAATCGTTGCTAAAGTAGCGGAAGGAAGTGGCGACTTCGGATACAATGCTAAGTCCGACGAGTATGTGAATATGCTTGAAGCCGGAATCATTGACCCGACTAAAGTAACAAGAGTTGCTCTTGAAAATGCAGCTTCTGTATCAGGAATGCTTCTTACAACCGAGTGCGTTATTACTGAGGTTAAAAAAGACGAACCTGCAATGCCAATGGGTGGCGGAATGCCCGGAATGATGTAGTCTTAAAAACTTATCAAAATAAATATCAAACCGTTCAGATTTCTCTGAGCGGTTTTTTAAGTAAAAAATTTCCAGAAAAACTTCACTAACCTGAAATCTCTGGAAGCAAAACTAAAATCCGAGATCAAATTGATTCTGGAAAATGATCTGCTTACCGAAGAGATCAATGAGCAGAGCCGGAAAGATCTGGAATATTATCTGAATAACGATTTGCTTTATTTTAACCAGAATCAATATCTGGAAACGCATTTGCAACATCTATTTTTTGCAGTAAACAGTTTTCATTTCTACATCGGACGACTATATTTCATGATGAAGAGAAATCTTCTGCAAAATATGACAACACTGGAAGAGAACAAAATCTAAAAATCAAAAAAAGCCAATCAGAATCTGATTGGCTTTAAAATTGTCATAATAAGATAATTTCCTAATCTAAAATTTCATATTCTATTGCTACCGTTCCTTTACGGATATCTGCAATAGTTTTGAAAGCTGCTTTAGAAAGATCAAAGGCTCTTGAAGAATGGTAAGGACCTCTGTCATTCACTTTAACAACAACACTTTTTCCGGAGATCAGATTCGTGATCTTTACCAGTGTTCCAAAAGGAAGTGTTTTGTTAGCTGCAGTTAGCGCCGAGTTACTGAATATCTCTCCGCTTGCTGTTTTTCTACCATCAAATTTGTCGTGGTAGTACGATACAAAACTTGTTTTCGCATCAGTGGCTATATCCTTGAAGGAATAAAAGCCAAGTGTTGAAATCATCATTATGATTACGAGAAAAGCTCTTTTCATCATTTTGAATATTTATTGGTTTTGACTCCGCAAAGATAGAACGATTAGCAACCCGAACCTTGAATTTTGCCCGTAACACCAAGAAACAGAGCAATAGTAAAAAACAACTTGGTCAAAATGTCTTTAAATAAAGGCGATTACAGGAATTGTTAAAAAACGTTAATTTAATTACAATTTTGTTAATGTAAACATAAAATTAAATTCAACTTCCAAACATAAAAATATTGATAATCAATTAATTAAATAACAAACAAATATTTAACAAATTAATATATTAGTAAAATTAAATTAAAATTAGCTAAACATAAGTCCAATTTGCAATATATCATTATCAATAAACAAAATAAAACAGCTATTTAATATTGATTATTTAAAATATTAATATTTTAGCTTAATACATTCATTTAAAAATAAATAAACAACTGAAAATCAGAACACTAAAAAAAATAATTACATTTTTTAACAAAAAATAAAAAACCACCATAATCTGGTGGTTCTTATTTATTCCTTTTTTATACTAATTCTCCGATGAGGTCATAGTCTTCTGCAGAAATAATCCTGACCTCAGCAAACTCGCCAATCGGGATATAGACATCTTTTGCCGGCACCAAAACCGTATTATCGACATCCGGGGAATCGTATTCCGTTCTTCCGACAAAGTAATCACCTTCTTTCCTGTCAAAGATACATTTGAAAATATTTCCAACTTTCTCCTGATTCTTTTCCCAGGAAATCTGTTGCTGGATTTCCATAATCTCCTCCACTCTTTTTTGTTTTACTTCATCCGGAATGTCGTCTTCCAAAACGAACGCAGTCGTATTTTCCTCGTGAGAATAGGTAAAACAGCCTAAACGGTCGAATCGCTGGTCTCTAACCCATTGTTTCAGTTCTTCAAATCTTTCTTCTGTCTCGCCGGGAAAACCAACGATCAGCGTAGTCCGGATCGCCATATCGGGAACTTTTTCCCGAAACTTATCCAACAGCGCATTGGTTTTCTCGAATGTGGTTCCGCGCTTCATCGCTTTCAATAATTCTGTATTGATATGCTGTAGCGGAATATCGATATAGTTACAAATTTTAGGCTCAGTTCTGATGATATCCAAAACATCCTCCGGAAACCCCGACGGAAAAGCGTAATGCAAACGGATCCATTCAATCCCTTCTACTTTGATCAATTCCTGCAAAAGTTCTCCGAGTGCTCTTTTTTTATAAATATCCAATCCGTAGAAAGTCAAATCCTGAGCAATCAGAATTAATTCTTTCACGCCCTTTTTGGCTAATTTCTGAGCTTCGATAATTAGTTTTTCAATGGGTGTAGAAATGTGTCCGCCTCTCATCAATGGAATAGCGCAGAAAGAACAAGGTCTGTCGCAGCCTTCGGAAATTTTGAGATAAGCGTAATGCTTTGGCGTGGTTGTCAATCGTTCTCCAACGAGTTCGTGCTTATAATCTGCACCAAGATGTTTCAATAATATCGGTAAGTCTCTTGTTCCGAAATATTGGTCCACATCCGGAATCTCTCTTACCAAGTCTGATTTATAGCGCTCGGAAAGACAGCCTGTGACAAATACTTTTTCTACAACGCCTTGATTTTTAAGATCTACATATTCAAGAATCGTATTGATGCTCTCTTCTTTTGCATTATCAATGAATCCGCAGGTATTGATGACCACTACATCGCCTTTTTCCTCGTGCACTACTTCTTTACCATTGGCTTCCAGCTGACCCATCAGAACTTCTGAGTCATAGACATTCTTGGAACAGCCAAGTGTGACGATATTGATTTTTTTCTTACCTACAGATTTGGTACGCATTGTATTATAATTGATGATTGATAAATAATAATTGAAAAGGCATTGGAATTTTCAATTTTTTGAGACTGCAAATTTAGGAATAAAAAAAGGAATCAAAATTTTGATTCCTAAAATATTCAGTTAAAAATTCCCTTCTTTAAACGTAGGAGAATTTTTATCCTTGTCCGAAAGAATTACATCATTTTCCGGAAGTTTCCAGTCTATACTAAGATCTCCATCATTCCAGAGAACACTGCCTTCTGATTCCTTATTATAAAAATTATCACATTTATATGAAAAAACAGCCATCTCACTCAGGACAGAAAAACCGTGTCCGAAACCTCGGGGAACGTACAGCTGTAATTTATTTTCGGCAGTAAGTTCCAGTGAAAACCATTTTCCGAAAGTTGGTGAATCTTTTCTGAGATCTACAGCAACATCTAAAACTTTTCCTTCTAAGCAGGAAACCAGTTTAGCTTGCGCATGCTCTCCTTTTTGCAAATGCAGTCCTCTTAAAACACCATAGCTTGATTTTGATATATTATCCTGAACGAAGTGTCCGTTCATCCCGGTAATCTCTTGGAACTTTTTTTCATTAAATTTTTCGAAGAAATAACCCCTTTCATCTTCGAAGATTGTAGGTTCTATGATGTAGCAGTCTTTAAGGGGTGTCTGTTTTATTTTCATTATAATTTAATGTTTCTTATACTGTTTTTGATATATATTTTGATTGCAATATAAATAAAAACCAGTGGAATTACAATGATCAGGAAATACATTGCAAAAGAAAAATCTGTTTTTATTAAAAATATATTGACCAGTGCCTGTAAAATTACATACATAAAGCTTACCAGTAAATGTGACTGCTTTTTTTCATTAACAAATAACTGATAAAGATGTCTTCTGTGCGCATCAAAAATATTCTCCTTTAGTTTCAGCCTTTCTATAATGGTAAGTACAGAATCAACGCCATAGACTGTCAGAAAAAGTAAGTACTTGTAATTCCCGGTGTAAATGATAAATCCTGCAATTAATGTAATAATCCAAAAGGAAATACTGAAACTACCAATGTCTCCGGCGAAACACTTTGCTTTTTTCCTGAAATTAAAAAATAAAAAGACCAAGGATGCTATAATCGGAAAGATAATGAAATCTGCTTTGAAAACACTGATATTTTCATTAACAAAATACAGACTTCCTAAGGCTACAAGACTATACAACCCCGTTATACCATTAATCCCATCCATAAAATTGTAACTATTTATAATACCAATTACAAAAATATAGTACAAAGCAATTATCCAGATCGGCAATGAAAAACCATCGATGCTAAATAATAACAAAGTCACGGACAGAAAATGGAAAATAATTCTGACCAGCGGTGAAAGCATCATTACATCATCTATAAAGCTAATTATAGAAATAATAAGAAGGCCCAACCCAAAAACCCAATAATGTATCTGTGGATTTATAGTATTATTATCAAATAGTAAAATAACTAAAAAACAGATCAGAGAAACAGGATAGATTATACCGCCACCCCGGATTGTAATTCTGGAATGCGAGCTTCTCTCATTGGGTTTGTCTATTATTTTATACTTCTTTGCAATTGAGAAATAGGCAAGAAGGCAAAAAAGAAGAAGAATGGTTATTAACAGATAGTACATTTGTAGTTTTTAGTGCGCTAAAATACTAATTTTACTTTCATAGATCAATTAATTCCGGGATTATTTGGATGTTTTTTGTTCTATAAATGATCTGATAGTAACTTCCAATCCTTGGTAGACAGACAGAGGTAAGTGCTCTATTTTTAATGCTGATTTTATTTTTTGGTTAGAAACCTGATAGCTTTCTGTAAGTTTTTTTAATCTTTCTGAATTCAGTGGAAGTCCAATAATATCACCGATTTTTGACATTGACGTAATCAACTTTGAATTTACCTTCCACAAGTTGTCTTTTTTCCCAATCGTTTTTGCAATGAGTGTAACAAGATCATTTGTAGAAAGAGTTTCATCATCAGCAAAGTTATATATTCCAGAAGGGATATCGTGCTTACTAATCATCTGATCTATCATAAAATTGAGATTGTCTATACTCAAAAATGATCTCCGATTTTCAAAACCAGCCAAAGGCCATGGAAGTCCTTTTTCAACAACTTTATAGAGCAGATTGAGATTTCCCTTATTTCCGGGTCCATGAATCATACAAGGCCGGATGATAAATAATCTTTTACCAGCAGGCAATTCTTTTGAAAGTAAATATTTTTCTGCCTCCAATTTTGATTTTCCGTAAGGTGTTTGAGGTTTGGACTGGTGGGTTTCTTTTAAAATCCCGTCTACTGTATCCGCAGTAGCTTTTACAGAACTGAAGTAGAAAAAATCTTTAATTTCTGAATTTAAGAATTCATCAAAAAGCTGAATAGTTAAGTCTCTGTTTACTTTGAAGTATTCCTCGTCTGCAGAAGTGTTTGCTGTATCGTGAGCTTTTCCTGCCAGATGTATTATGGCATCGCAATTTTTGTCAATAACCCAAGAGTTTCTTAATGACAATCCTTGAACATCATGATTTTTGGTCTTTAAATATTTTGAAAGGTTTTGACCGACGAAGCCAGATGCTCCCGTGATTATAATTTTCATCAATTTTTATTCAATATGTTTTCCAGAATATCTATACAACTCGAAAGCTTAAAATTATTTTCAAAAAATGCTTTTCCATTTTCACCCATTTGTATTAATTCTATCTCAGATAATTTAGAAAATTTTACAATTGCATCTGCCAATTCATTCGCATTTCCTGCTCCTACAGAAATACCGCAGTTTGCGTCATTAATAATATCTGCTCCTTCTCCGTCTAACATTCCAATGATTGGTTTAGAAACACTCATGTAGGCTTGAACTTTAGCAGGAACTGTAAGATTAAAAATTTTATCATGTTTCAAACTTACTAGCATTACATCTGCTTCTGAAAAAAAGGTGGACATTGCTTCTACAGGAAATCTTCCGATACAGAAAACAGTTTCTTGCAAATTATTTTTTGTTACAAAATCATTTACAAATGGTAATTTTCTGCCATCCCCAACTATTAGGAACTTAATATTTTTGTAATCCTTGAGAATTTTGGCTGCGTTCATCAAGCTCTCCATATCTTGGGCTTCGCCCACATTACCAGCAAACATTACTTTGAAACCATTTGGTAAATTTGGAATTGGATAAGTAGAAATTCCATCAGAAATAGATTCTTCTGCCCAATTTGGAAAATACTCAATTTTATCATCAAAATCTCCTTTCTCTATTATTGATTTTCTAAACCCCTTTGAAGTAATTAAAATTTTCTCCGAATTTTTATAAAATTTGACTACTAATTTTTTAAAATAATTAAGAATGAATTTGTTTTTTACTCCTCCAGCGATTTCTAAACTTTCCGGCCATAAATCCATTACCCAAAAATAGACTGGTGTTTTTTGAAGTTTATTTAAAAAATATGCTGGGTAATATTGAGTAATTGGTGAAGGCTCGTGAACTATTATTGCGTCATATTTATTATAAAAAGAACGAAAAATAGCTTTAATTGACGCAAAAAAAGCAAAGCTATAATAATTCAAAAATAATTTGACACCACCACCATTACCTCTTGGCAACAATAAAGACCTTAGGACTTTTACTCCTTTTATAAACTGTGTTCTATTTTTAAAAATACCGTATCCATCGTATATTTTCCCTTCAGGATAGTTGGGTAAGCCTGTTAAAACAGTCACATCATGACCACGTTTTTTTAGTTCAAAAGCGAGGTCATTGCTTTTAAAATTTTCAGGATAAAAATATTGTGTTATAATTAAAATCTTCACTTCTAAATATCTTGAGACCAGACTGTTCTTCTAATATAATCTGTATAAGATATAATTATTCTTACCACTTTCTCAGAAACATTCGGCATAGAATAATCTGCAACCACTCTGTAATTTCTTTCCTTACCTGTTTTTTGTTGCTGAAGCTGAACCAATCCCTGTAAAATTCTATCAGGAGACAATCCTACCATCATTACCGATGCTTCTTCCATCGCTTCTGGTCTTTCATGAGCCTGACGAATATTTAATGCTCGGAAATTCAATATTGAAGACTCTTCCGAAATTGTTCCTGAATCTGATAACACTGCGTATGACCTTTTTTGCAAAGCATTGTAATCGTGAAAACCCAGCGGTTTTAAAAACTGAATCTCTGGTCGCATCTCAATCTGCATCTTATCTATCATATTTTTGGTACGTGGATGTGTAGAGACTATGATTTGATAATTATATTTCTCTGCAATTGCATTAAGAGAATCCATTAGTCCTCGGAAGTTTTTGTCAGAATTAATATTCTCCTCTCGATGAGATGACACTACAAAATATTTTCCTTCTTCCAGCTTCAAACGATTTAGTACATCTGAACTTTCAATTTCTGGAAGATAGTGATTTAAAACTTCAAACATAGGAGAACCCGTCTTGATAATTCTGTCAGCAGGCAGTCCTTCTCTTAGCAAATATTCTCTTGCAATATCGGAATATGTTAAGTTAATATCCGCTGTATGGTCCACAATTTTACGGTTGGTTTCTTCTGGAACCCTCTGGTCGAAACATCTGTTTCCAGCTTCCATGTGGAAAATCGGAATGTGTCTTTTTTTTGCAGGAATTGCACAAAGACAAGAGTTCGTATCTCCTAGTACAAGAAATGCATCTGGCTTTAGTTCTTCCAGCAAAGGATCAATTTTAATCAGAATATTGCCTACCGTCTCTGTTGCAGTTTTTCCTGCCGCTTCTAGAAAATAATCAGGTTTACGAAGTCCTAAATCTTCAAAGAAAATTTGATTCAACTCATAATCATAATTTTGCCCCGTATGAACAATGATATGTTCTACTGCCTCAGAAGCGTCTAAAGCATCTAAGACTCTGGATAATCTGATAATTTCTGGTCGTGTTCCCACGACTGTCATCACTTTTAGTTTTTTCACGTCATTAATTTTTTTAAACTTCAACAAAATAGGTATCCGGATTTGAGGCATCATAAGACTCATTGATCCAAAAAATGGTATATAATTCTTCTTCTCCTATATTTTTAATATTATGTGTGTACCATATTGGCATATCGACATAGGAAGGTTCATTACCATCCAGATAAAAATCAAATACTTCATCCGAATCTATCTTTCTGAGCTGGATTAATGCTTTTCCTTTTATAACTGCAAAACGCTCAATTTTTCTGGTATGAAAATGATTACCTCTTGTCACTCCAGGAACAGTTGTAGAAAATGAACACTGCCCACCAATTCCTAAGCGAATGACCTCTACAAAAGCACCTCTAGGATCTGTATGTTGAGTGAATTTTACAGGGTAATGATTTTTCACATCAAAATAGCAACGGAAGGTATTGAAAAGATTGTAGTCGAATGAGGTAATTAATTCCGGAATCTCTCCATTATCAAAATATTTGCTCTTGTAATTTTCAAGTTTTCTTAAAATTTCAGAGACTTTATTGACAGAAGTATGAGGAACTTCATAAGTAAAATCATTTTCTCCAGAATTGATTTTAGAAATAATTTCGTTTACCAATTCGCCAACGTAAATCAACTTCACTTCTCCATCAACATCTATAACAGGAGTTTCACCATGAGTTAGCTTATGACAAAAAGTGGCAATAAATGAGTTATAATTCGGTTGACCAAAAGGTCCAAAAACATTGGGAATAATTAAGCCTTTAAATTTCCCACCAGATTTTTCTGCCCAATTTATCAGTAATTCTCTACCTTCTTTTTTTGATTTTCCATAGAGATTATCTCTTTCTTCCTGAGAAGATGATGAGAATAAAACGTGTGCTTTGGAATTTGTTTTCTCTAATGATTCCACTAACTTTTTAACCAAATCCAAATTATTATTATAAATGACCTCCGGATCTGAATGGCGGTTCATAGCTGCGAGATGAACAATCACATCGCATTTCTGTACAAACTCATTTAGTTTTTCGGTGTCTTCAAAAAAATCTTTTTCAAATTCAATTCTCTCATACTTTTGGGGTTGTAATCCTAATGTATTATATAAGTGAGATCCGACAAAACCAGTTTGTCCTGTTATTCCTATTTTCTTCATATATAAAGTTGCTTTAGTGATTGGCTATAATCCAATTACTAAAAATTTCATTTTTAAAATAATCTAACTCAAAACGATATTCGTCCTGTATCTCCCCTGTAAAATAATCTGCTAAAACTAGCAATTTGCTGTTTTCTTCAATTGCTTTTATAGCTGTAATATGTCCAGAAGCGACGTGTAAAAAATCCAGATTATCAGAATTTAGCTTGTAATACTGGGGAATTAATTCTCTGTCGGGGTTTTCAAAATCATCAATTTTAATCACAGCTATTTCAAAGCTTCCCTGCATACAAGCAAACCATCTTTGTTCTATCTTGTGACCTTGCCATCCTCTTATAAAATCTAAGGAATTGTTTTCGATCGTATATATTCTTTTGATTCCAGAAGCATCAAAATCATTATTAAAAGTAATGACACCTCTTTCATCCCTAAAATTTTTTCCTGAATGTAGCATTTATGTATTTATAGAAATTAGTAAGGATATTGTTGAACATCTTTACCGAAAACTTCCTTCTGAATCAATGGTAAATTAGAAATTAATTTTTTCAAACCTTCTACTCCTTCCTGAGAAGCATTATGGGAATGATAATCCTCAATTTTAGAAACATCCTTTTCTCCCTCTGAAAAATACTTTGCGTAGTTCAGATCACGGTTATCTGCTGGAACTCTATAAAAATCGCCCATATCTTCCGCTTTTAGCATTTCTTCTCGGGTACAAAGTGTCTCATATAGTTTTTCGCCATGGCGCGTACCAATAATTTTAACTGGAACTTCCTTTCCAGTCAAATCAATCAAGGCTTTTGCTAAATCGCCAATGCTTCCTGCCGGCGCCTTGTTCACGAATAAATCTCCAGGATTTGCATTTTCGAACGCAAAAAGAACAAGATCTACAGCGTCTTCCAATGACATGAAAAAACGAGACATATTAGGATCCGTAATAGTAATAGGCTGCCCTTTTTGGATTTGGTTTAAAAATAATGGAATCACAGATCCTCTTGATGCCATTACATTACCATATCTAGTAAGACATACGACTGTTTCTGAGAGGTTTCTGGATTCTGCAACTGCAACTTTCTCCATCATAGCTTTGGATATTCCCATTGCGTTGATTGGATAAGCGGCCTTATCGGTTGATAGGCAGATTACTTTCTGTACTTTATTTGTCGCCGCAGCACGGATAACGTTTTGTGTACCTTCCACATTTGTTTTAACAGCCTGCATTGGGAAAAATTCACAAGAAGGCACTTGTTTCAAAGCGGCAGCGTGAAAGATGTAATCTACACCTCTAGTAGCTGGTTCTACACTGGAGAAATCTCTTACATCTCCAATGTAATATTTTATTTTATCGCTTTTATAAAGGTTTCTCATGTCATCCTGTTTCTTCTCGTCCCGAGAAAAAATTCTGATTTCTTTGAAATGGTCTGTTTGAAGAAAACGGTTAAGTACCGCTGTACCAAACGACCCTGTTCCACCTGTAATCAAGAGTGTTTTATCTTTTATTTTCATGATATGGTATTACTTAGTTTGCCATATGTGACATAGATCACCCCATACTTTTTCAATACTGTATGTGTCTCTAACACGGAATTGAGCATTAGCTCGTAGTTCCTCGGTTTCTAGACTATTTGTCAAAGCAAATTGGAGAGCACCCCGTAATTTATCTATATTTTTTGCGGGAATACAAATTCCACATTTTTTATGATTTATATCTAACATTTCCGGAATAGCTCCCACATCAGTTGAAACAATGGTACATCCTGTTGCCATGCTTTCTAATATAACATTAGGAAAACCCTCAGTATAACTTGGAAGTACAAAAATAGAAGAACTTAACATTTCTTTAATCATCTCTTCATGCATTTTTTCCTCCAATATAGTAATTTCTGACATATTTTTTGTCATTTCTAGCAATTTAGTTCTGAAACTCTTTGTAATAGATCCGACTATAAATAATTTGTAGTCTTTTAGCCCCTCACAGGCTTTGATTAGTTCTATAATTCCTTTTGATGGTATTACATGTCCTGCATAAAGAATCTTGTTGGAAATTCTGGGTATTTCACTATTACTTTTTATTAATATGTCTATATCTAAGGACAAGGGATTAGGAATAGTAATTACATCTTTGTATCCAATTTGCTTTAGAGCATCGTAAGACTTGGAATCTAAAACAATAACGGTATTGCATAATTTTAATAACTTTTTAAGTAAAAAATACTCCATTTTTTTTTCTGCAATTATCTGAGGTATTCTTCCAAAGTGGAAATGTACTATTCTTCTAACCTGCTTTTTTCTTGCCCATTGAAAAATAATAATATCTTTTACTAAACTGTATGAGCCACTAGATGCAAGATGAATAGTGGTAATATTATCTAAAACTACCGTCTTTTTAATTCTTTTTATTAAAGACGTATAATCTCTTATTCCGATATATATTCTTTTCATTAGTGACATGTTTGTATCTATCTTTTCCGACCTTGCCATGTCCAATACTTGTAAATTAAACGTTGGATTTATTATATCATAATATTTCATGATATTTTTGGTCCAAATAGCTATTCCACCAATTCTTCCTCCTAAAGGTGAGCATAATAGAACTTTCATTTTGTGAGAGATAGTTTTACACTTTGCCATTCTTCTGGAGAAGAGCTCATAATTTTTTTTGCCATTTTCTTCGCTGCATTATTTCCAAATTTTATTCTGTATAGTTCAAGCCAAAAATAATCTTCAAGTCCATTTGATAGGGCTTCCCATCTAAGGCTAGAAAAGATTTCATTTTTTTTTCTATATATTAAAGAGTACTCTGCACTTGAAGCGTCAAAATCTATTTGCCAAGTTCCTTTTCCACCTATAAACTGATCCTTCCCTTTTTGTTTGATTGCAAGATCAACATCTGCATAATTCCATACTCCAATACCTTTGGCTTCGAGCAAAAAAGCTTTTATTGAAATATCTCTGTATTCTAATGGTTTTCTATCTCTACTTCCATATGTAAGTTGATATGTCCAAATTTTAGAAATTGTATTTTTTGTATTTATTTCAGACAAAATTTCCGGAATAAATTGCATAATCTCAATTTTGGAAACAAGTGTTTTACCTACATCCTTATTATTGATACTTACATAGAATGGATTATTGATTCCAGCATTTCGAAATATATTTTTTATTGTTAATAAATCTCTACTTCGATCATGATCAGGTTCGTCAAATGGAAAAATTACAATTTTTTTCGGAGAAATATTATTTTTTTTAAAACTCTCGCTAATTAAATCAAACCATTTCTTAATTTGGTTTCCGAATAAGGGATCTTTTAAATTTAAATTACGATCTGTCCAATTTAAGTATAATATGTAATAATCAAATTTATCATTGGTTTTTTCAATGTATTTGTCTAATTTAATTGATGATTGATCAATCATCATGATATCAGGAATAACTCGTGGGGGGATAACAAGTACATTTGAATTATGTTTTTGTAGATCATCTATAATTGTTTCTTTTGCATTTTTAACTAAAAAATTATAATCGAAATAGGCAAAGACATTCAAATCTATTTTACTGGAATTTCTTACATCGACTGCGAAAATACGTTTAGAAACTTTGAAAAAAGTTCTTTTTTTATCAGTTTCAAAAGTAATTGTTATATTATCTTCACCTTTCTTTTTCGATACAAATTTTATCAAAAAATACTGTACTTTGCTAACATCTAAATCTTGTAAATATTTTTCACTTAAAGGAATCATCAAATCTAATATGTCTTTATTTTGATGATTTTTTATAATAGGGAGGTGAAAAATTTCAACATCCGTGGATTTTGATTCAATAAGTATATTTCTAATTTTATTTTGGTTGAAATTGGAAATTTTTAGTATTCTGTAATTGTTCGCATCTATGTATGATGGTATTATTTCATTTTCAAGCGATGGCTGAAGATTATCTAAAGTATTATCTAAGGTATAGTACCAGATCGAATTTTTGTGCGGATAGCAACTCGTGAGTATAACGAGTAAAAAGAAAGATGCGACCAGAAGAAATATATTTGTTTTATTATCATTAATTCTCATACGATGTTTTTTTTAAATGATAAAAAAATGATTTTTAATTTTTTATATTGGTAAAAAGATATCAAAATTAAGAATAGAATAAAGTAAAAAATTACAAGATTTTCTGATAGTTTGCTTGCAAAAATAAAAAGAAATACGAAAGTGCACTCTAATAAAATATTTTTATCAAATGGTAGCTGAAGATTTTTTGTAATAATAATATTTAGCAATGTACTTCTTATCATTACAGAGATTAACATCCCAAATAATATCACTTCAATATTTAAAAATTTTACAGCTGAAAAATAGATACCGATCGCTATAGCTAAGATTAAAATATTAATTATTAATAATAGCTTTAGTTTATTCAAAACTTTGCAAAACGTGATGTAAAGCACTTGAGTTTTCACTTCAAATAGTACCAATGGAAATAAATAAACTAGAAATTCCAAACTATTTTTATAATCCTGCAACCAGTTTTTTATCAAATACACCAAAATGAAGTATAGTCCAAAGCTAAGTATAGAAATGTAGCCAATAATCAAAGAGCCATCTTGCAAAATTTTTTTTCTTAGTAATTCTTCTGCATTACAGAGTATTGGGAATAATATTAAACTCACTTGAGATATAAATGCTAGAATAAAAAATGATAAAGAAACTGCAAGCGAAATTTGAGCAAAAAGATAGATATCCCAATAATATTCCACAACTAATCTTCCAGAAGCCAACACCAAAGTACCAACAATTGTAGATAAAGTTAAGATATAACCATTGTTGCAATATCTCAAAAATAAGATAAAGCTTTTTCTAAAGTTTTTTAGAGCGTAAAGGTTGGGAATAAATTGTCGGTATTTTAAAAGTAAAAAACTTAGAGATAAAAAACGACAAAATACATAAATTAATAAGATGATTTCAAAAGTATTATATCCAAGTATAATAGCAATAGATAAAAGAATAATAGTTATCACTTTATCAAGTATAACTGATAAAGCAAAATCACTTGATTCAGAAGTAGCTAACAATACAAAGCTTAACAACTTGTGGTAGTTTTCTATAAAAAGAAAAGTACCTAACATATAGAATACAAATTCTTTTTTTGTATGATAAAAGTAATTGTAGCTGATTAAGAATAGAATGACTACGAATATAAGCTGTAGGATAAGGAAAATATTCAGTTGCTGGCTAATCCAAAAAGGACTAATCCTCCTGATATTTTTTCCACCCAATTTTATATACAATCCATCTGAATAACCGAAATGTAAAAGGCCAACATAACCAGAATATAATATAAAAAGTTGCCAATAACCATAATCCTCGACTGTTACATATCTTGGCAGAATAATTATCATAATCATACTTACAAGCAATGAAAAAATCTGACTAACTGTTAATAGTGATGCATTCTTGAGTAACCTCTTTTTAAATATTAACATTTTGTAATTCTAATTCCAAATCAATTCTTTCTAGCCAAGCACTTATAGAATATTGGCTACGCTTTTTTTCACTATAATCAATAAATTCTGAATTCAAAAATTTTTTAAGTTCATCAAAATTTACATCTCCATCCAGAACAAAAATATTGCGATTATCGTAAAAATCATAAGATCTAATTTGTGTATTATTTGTTATTAATTTTTTCTGAAAGAAAATTGCTTCATAAGGTCTCAAGGTCAGCCCCATTTGTCCTTTTTTTGTAATATCCAATATACTTTTGCTTTTACTAACTAGATCTAGGACATCATTGTACGATTTTGGACGACTATACTTGCTTGAAAATAAATACTTATTAGAAACTAACTTAAACATCGTAATTATACCTCTTTCTTTCAAGGCAGATTCAATTTTTCTAATATCATCGAATCTTCCTTTATTCAAGCCTATAAACATTACGTCAAAATCGTTTTTAGAATTTGAACAATTTTGTAAACCTGCATCAAAAAAGCCACCTACATACAATAGATTTTGATCTTTAGAATCTTGCCAATCAAAACTTAAAATTTTCCATCTACTATTTAGTTTTAATTGCTCTAGATTATCAATCTTATTCCAATAATACAGGTACAGTCTTGTAGAAATATCCGCTGCCTTGGTAATTTTTTTTATAAAATAATTATTTTGTTTTCCTGGTGCATCGTGAAGAATTATAATGTCATAACCTTTTACAAGCAACTCTATGTTTTTCCGATACCAAATGTGGAAAAAAGGTAGATTTAAGAATTGATGCATAAATCTGAAGGGCTTTAGAAATGCATTTATATGTTTGTATAATAAAATATATTTTACATCATAATTTTTCACAACTTCCTTAGGATCAAGCATATAAAATTGGTTTATTACCAATATTTTTTTACTTTTCTGCCTCATCTTTCATAAATTTTCGATAGATATTTTCTCTTTTAATTTCAATTACTGGATCAAATATAGTGTTATATGGATAATAACGATGATAAAAATAGGCTTCGTTTCCATAATTGTATTTTGATGCATCACGTGCAAAATAAAAATACTGTCCTATTAAAAGAAAGCAAACTATTGGTATTGCATGTGTTAATCTATATTTTCTAAGAGAATTGTTTCTAGAAATCAAGACAAATGTATTTATATAAGAAATTATGAAAAGAATTGCAAAGTAATTTGACAATCTTGCAACTCCCGCAAGCGATATTGAAAATAGAACCAAAATGAAATAAATGTTCACAGCTGGAATAAAATATTTTTGCTCTTCTCTCAATCTTCTTTGAAGAAACATCAGAATAAGTATGGGAATGATATCAAATAAGCCCTTAACTATCCCATTTACATTTATTTCTAATTTAGTATAAAATTTCAATTGTTTTTCCACAAATTCGTTAAAGGAAAATATTTTTGTTAAAGTGTCTATCAATAATCCTGGAAGAAATATTACAACAATAAATAATATAACAATAGCCGAGACGTTGAGCGGCTTTCTTAAGAGAAAAAAAAATAGTGGAACAAAAAATGTAAATAGCGCGAATGCATGAAACATAAATGCGATAAAACATAAAACAAAATAATGAATATATTTTTTCTTGGTTAGATAAGGGAATGAAATCAAGAATATTGCGATTGCCAAAGATTCTCTAAGTATTTCCGTATTGAAATAGATAAAAAATAAAACATAATAAAGTAATAATCCAATAAATCTCTTTTCGCAGAAACGATTTATAACATAAAAAATAACTGAGTTAACTATTAATCCATGTACGAATTGGAATAATATAAATTCTTTGCTAATACTTTTGGTAAAAGCATTTATGACATACCATAAAGGTTGATATAATTGATTAAAGATATCAACCTTTTTTAATTCCTGAAAAGTATATAAATATCTGTAAGAATCCTCGTAAAAAAGACTATCTCCACCTACTCTAAATCTAAAAGTAAGCAATAAGACAAGTGTAACAAACTGAGAAAAGTAAATGATATTACTTTTCTTTTTGTCAACTCTATCGAAAACAAAAGCAACAAATAAAAAATATATTAATATTAAAAAATAAATCATTTCTTAACCGAATAATTTTAAAAATCTGGATTTAAAATTATTGCTTTCTGCTTGATAACCGTATCCATACTTATTACCATAACCAAAATTTGCTTTATGAACATCATTGAGTACAAATGCTGTATTTTTGATTTTACCAGTTTCAATATTATTGTTGGCAAATTCAATAAATCCTTTTTCCGTAGTTTCAGAACGTGTCACATAGACGGTTGCGTCTGCCACATCGGAAATTAAGAAAGAATCTGTAACCAGCATAAGAGGTGCTGTGTCTAAAATGATATAATCATAATTATCTTTTAGCGCATTCAATAACTTCAAGTACCTGCCATTCTGCAACAGATCCGTAGGGTTCGGAGGAATGATTCCGGAATAGATAAAATCACAATTTGGATGGAAACCGCTTGGATGTATTATTTCTTTAGGATTATCTATTTCTTCATACAGATACTCAGAAAGACCTTTTGTGTTTTTCATCGCAGGATTGTATCTCTGCAGTTGTGGATTTCTAATATCTGAACCTATCACTAATACTTTTTTCGTAGACGAGGCCAATGCTAACGAGAGGTTAACAGATACAAATGTTTTTCCCTCTCCTTTTATAGTAGAAGTAACAAAAATAATTTTTGCCTCAGACTTCTTTGGTAGCATGAAATTAAGATTGGTTACCAGAATCCTGAAAGACTCTGCCAATGGCGACACATCATTTTGAGTGATGATTTCGCCATCCTTCTTATATAATCTTGGAATTTCTGACAAAATAGGTGTTGTCGTAAGTTTACTCAAATCATGTTTGCTAATCAATTTGTTATTCAGCAATTCTTTGATATAAATCAGAGCAAATGGCATTATAAATCCTAAAATCCAAGCTCCCAGAATAGAAAACATTTTTTTGGGAGCAACAGCCTTCTTCAAAGCATAAGCATTATCTACCACTCTAGCCTTATTATCAGTCATTGCCATAGATATGGCCGCTTCTTCTCTCTTTTGCAACAATAGTAGATAGAGATTTTCTTTAATTTGCTGTTGACGTTCTATATTCCTGAATAGTTTTTCTTGCCTTGGTACTTTTTGTATCTCTGTATTACTATAATTGTTCTCGCGATCAATCTGACTCTTTGTTGCATTGAGATTGATCAAATAGCGTTGAATACTTTCTCGCATTGCATTTTTAAGACCTGCAATATCTTTCGTAATTTCTTTTACCAGAGGGTTCTCTGGAGTTGCATTTTCCAATAGTCTATTTCTATCCATAATGAGCTTGTTGTAAGCTGTTATGTTAGAGGTTGCAGTTGGGTTATCCAGTCCAATATTTGTAGGCAGTACCTGATTGGAGGTGTTATCAATAAAATTTAACAACATTTTGCTGACTTCTAATTGAGTATCCAATTCTAAACTTTTACGTCTAGTTTCATTAGAGCTCATAAGATTAATCTTAGCTTCTGTTGAAATATCAACAATATTATTATCTATTTTGAATCGTTCTTTATCGCCTTCTACCTCACCAAGTTCTTTGGAGATCAATACGATCCTTTCGTCGATGAAGTCCTTTGTTTTCTTAGACTCTGTATTTTTATCTTTTATAGCATATTCATTGTAAATATCTACAAGATTGTTAAGAATATCTTTCGATTTATCTTTATTCGGATGTGCCATTCCAAGTCCAATTACCGTTGCATCTTTGTCCATCAAATCTACTTCAATTAGCCCTTGATAATCATCCACAACACTTACAAAATCTGAATAAGTGAAATAGAAGTCATTCAAGTCAAGTTTCTTCACTTTTTTCCTATTAAATTTTGGATTTTTTTGAATAATAAAATTGGCATAGGGAAGACTGATTGTTTTGTTGAAGGTTGTAACGATATTATTTTTTAGTTCTTCGGATGAAAGTGTAATCTTGTCGCCTTGTATTTTTACATCGATTGGTTTTTTTGGCAGCTCCTCGAACTGTTTTTCATTTACAACATGTACGATAAATGGATTAGTATCCTTATACAATTCAATGTCATGGTATTTTTCCCGGGAATAAATAGAAACCTGAAGTTTAAGATTTTTAGTAACATCTTCTATGATTCTTTTGGACTTGAAAATTTCCAATTCATTTTCTATACTGTTTGTCCCCATTCCGGCAAAGCCTCCTAAACCAGCAAGCACACCAAAATCTCCAGAAGCACTGGACATTTTTTTTGCATCCTTTATGAGTACAGATGATTGTATTTTATATACCGGGGTTGTGAATTTTATATACAATATAGCAAGGATAGTTGTCAGGATCACACTTCCAAAAAACCAGTACCAGCGCTTTGTATACGGTTTGATAATCTCTCTTAAATTGAATTCTTCTTCTTTTCTCGTAACGTCCATTTAAGTCATTTATTTGTTGTTGTAGCCATAGCCATATTTATTACCATAGCCAAAATTCTGTTTTGTTACATCATTTAATATAAATGCTACATTATTCAATTTTCCACTCTCCAAAGAATCATTTGCAAATTCTATGAGCTTCTTGTCTGTGAAATTGGATCTTGTAACATAGAGTTCAAGGTCTGCATACTTTACAAAAGTAAAAGTATCTGTAACCAGCAGTAATGGCGCTGTGTCCACAATTATATAATCATAGCTTGCCCGGAGTTCTTCCAGCAAGATACCTAACCTTCCATTGGTTAACAATTCTGTAGGATTAGGGGGGATGGTTCCTGAATATATAATATCACACCTATCATTAGCCGGATTTTTGAACAAAATTTCATCAACAAATGTGTTTTTATCATATAAATATTCTGTAAGTCCTTTACCCGGATTCTTACCACCGTTATATCTCTGCAATTGCGGATTTCTGATATCTGTACCAACGATAACTACTTTATTATTCGAGTTAGTCAGCGATAATGCCAGATTCATTGAGACAAATGTCTTTCCCTCGCCTTTAATAGACGATGTTACAAAAATAATTTTACTTTCCAATGTTTTTGGCAATAAGAAACCGATATTGGTTGTCAGAATTCTAAAGGATTCTGCTAATTGTGAGAAGTCATTGCGTTTCACAATGTGGTCCGCATTCTTATTTATAGCAGGAATCTCTGCAACTATAGGAATTTCTGTTAATAATTTAAGATCATTTTTAGAATTGATTTTAGTATTGAATAATTCTTTCAAATAAATAATCGCAAAAGGTATTATGCTTCCTAAAACCAGAGCTATCAGAAGAATTATCATTTTTTTTGGAGCGACAGGTTTATCAGCAATAAAAGCCGGCTCTACAATTCTCGCTTTAGGAGCTACAACTGCTAAAGAAATTGCCGTTTCTTCTCTTTTCTGCAAAAGTAAAAGGAAAAGACTTTCTTTGATCTGCTGTTGTCTTTCGAGACTTCTGAAGAGTTTTTCCTGATAAGGTATTTTTGTAATTCTGGATCCTATCTTATTTTGTTCAGACTGATATTCATTCAATGCAAACTGCAAAGCCACTTTATTCTTTTCCAAAGATTCTGCAACAGATCTTTTCATAGAGTTAATTTGCTGCGTGATATCAAGTATCAGAGGATTCTGTGGTGTGGCATTTTCCAATAATCTGTTTCTGTCTAATATCAGCTTATTGTATGCTGCAATATTAGTGTTGGATTCATGATTTTCCAATCCTATATTTACAGGCAAAAGCTGATAGCTATTCTGCTTATTAAGATAAGAAATAAGATCGTTATTAAGCTCCAGTTGCGCATCCAGTTCCAACTGTTTTTTTCTGGCATCAGCAGAGCTTTCGAGATTAATTTTCGCTTCTGTCATAAGATCAGTTATCTTATGATCTGTTTTGAATCTTTCTTTTTCCGTTTCAACATTTCCTAATTCTACAGATATCTTGCCAATTCTTTGATCAATGAATTCTTTAGTTTTCTGTGCTTCAGAATTTTTATCGAGTATGGCATCCTTATTATAAGAATCAATCAGGGAATTAATAATTTTTTTTGCTTTATCAGTCTGTGGGTAATTGACAGATAAATTGATAATGGTAGCATCCTTATCCGCCAGATCTACCTGAATCAATTTTTGCACGCCAGAAGCCGCTCCTTCCAAAGTACTAAAATAAACTTCTAAGTCATTTCCTATATCACCGCTTTTTTCTTTATCAAAAAAATTATTCTTAGTAATAATAATATTCGCAAAAGGAAGGCTGATTGATCTTCCATATTCTATTGCCTGATCAAAATTATACTCTTCTGATTGGAGTAAGATCTTGCCCTTCTCAAATCTAATGTTAAATGATTCTTTTGGAAATTCCTTATTCTTTTTTTCATTTACAATATGAACAATGATTGGAGAAGTATCTCCAAAAAGTTCTTTCTTAACGATTGATGATGTAGAATAGATTGAAGTTTGCAAGTGATTAATCTCAACAATATCTCTCGCCAGTTTTTTGGTTTTAAAAACTTCCAGTTCATTTTCGATGCTGTTGGTGCTCATTCCTCCAAATCCTGAGAGTCCTTCCAGAACGCCCATATTTCCCACACCTGCACCAAGTGATTTTTTCGCATCTTTAATAAGGACAGCGCTCCTCACATTGTAAACAGGCACAGACGTCTTTATGTAAAGTACAGCCAAAACAACAGCTAAAACAATACCTATAATAAACCAGTACCATCTGGAAAGGTATGGTTTTATTAATGCATTAATATCAAATTCTGAGGGGTTATTAGTGTTTTTTTCCATCATCTTATCAATAAGAACTGAAAAGATATTACCTGAACAGTAATGCCAAAAGTCCTACTACTACTGATGCTATGGATATGAAAACGCCAGTCTGAGGTCCAAATACAGAAGAATTTTTACGTGTGTTATTTGGCGAAACATAAATTACATCATTTTGTTTAACGTAATAGTATGGAGAATTTATAAACTCTGCATTGGTAAGGTCAATATACTCTTTAGTTGTTGTTCCATTTATGTTACGAATTACCAACACATTCTTTCTCTGTCCATATATTGTCAGATCTCCTGCTAATCCCAAAGTTGTAAGTATCGTCATAGATTGTCCGTCCGGTACCAGAAAGGCTCCGGGCTTATTAACTTCTCCAAGAACTGTTACTTTAAAATTCGTATTTCTGATATTGACACCCGGATCTTTTACATAAGTTTTTATTTTTTCCTTAAGTTCATCACGAAACTGTTCAATTGTTTTGTTACTTGTATTCAACTCTCCCAAGATAGGATATTGAATATTACCTCTAGAATCCACAATATATGTAGGACCTGCTACAGAACTCTGTGCCTGAACCGGAAGATTACTACTAGGAAGAGAGAATTGCGATATATCGCTGGATGAATAATTTTGATTAAATGGTTTTACCACATCGTTATCCTTTGCACTAACTAAGATTACCAATTGATCACCAGGCTGGATAGTAAATGTGGATGTCTGTATAGAAGTCTGAATCGCAGTCTGCTCAATATTCTGCATGTAATCGATATCTTCTTTTACTTTACATGAAAATATTAAACAAAATAATGAAGCCATAAAAATTATGGATAAAGCTCTTTTCATAAATATAATTCTAACTGAAGGTTTGCAAATATAGGAATTCTTATTTATCTAACGATTCATAGATAGAATTATTGCTTTTAAATTCTTTCACAATAGATTTTAAGATTCTCACAATTTCCTGTTTTTCTTCTTTTCTAGAAAAATCAATGACTAATTCTGTCAGCTCATCGATCTCTTCAAACGCCATAGACGGATCTTTTGAGATCATAATTTTTTCGTGAGAAGTCGGCAGTGTTTTGGCATCATCACTTAGAAGTTCTTCATAAAGCTTTTCGCCTGGTCGCAGTCCTGTATAGATGATTTTAATATCCATATCTGGCTCAAAACCAGAAAGTTTGATCATTCTTTTGGCAAGATCCAATATCTTGACCGGTTCACCCATATCAAAGACATAAATTTCCCCGCCTTTACCCATTGTACCGGCGTTCAGAACCAGTTCACAAGCTTCCGCAATGGTCATAAAATATCTTACAATATCGGGATGGGTAATGGTAACAGGTCCACCTTTTGCAATCTGCTTTCTGAAATGAGGAATTACAGAACCATTGGATCCCAATACATTTCCGAATCTTGTGGTAATAAATTTAGTGGAATTGCCTTCTAAATTTTGTAAAGACTGGACAAATAATTCTGCCACTCTTTTTGAAGCTCCCATTACATTGGTTGGATTTACAGCTTTGTCCGTGGAAACCATTACAAATCTATTAACACCGTATTTACTTGAAAGCAATGCCAGATTTTTTGTCCCGAGTACATTTACCAAAACTCCTTCGTGCGGATTTTCCTCTACTAACGGTACATGTTTATAAGCAGCAGCATGATAGACCATTGAAAAATTATATTTGGCAAAAATCGGTTCTAAGCGGCTTAGATTAGAGATGTCTGCAAGTATGAATTTAAAATTGATATGCGGATAGGTTTCTCTCATCTCCAATTCTGTATCATACAGCGGAGTTTCTGACTGATCTAAGATAACAATCTGCAAAGGTTCCAGAAGCGCAACCTGTCTAACAATTTCCTTTCCTATAGAACCCGCTCCTCCAGTAACCAAGATCGTTTTCTGAAAGTGTCTTTTCTTAACCTCCAGATTGTCCAGTTTTATAGGCTTACGGTTAAGAAGATCTTCAATCTGGATCGTTTTGATATGATTAATCATCTCATTACTACGCAATTTCTGCATAGAAGGAGCTTTGTAGATTTTAAGATTATTTTCAAGTAAAATATTAACCCAGAAATCTAATTCTTCTTTTTGTAGATTCTCCTTTATTAAAAGTACACCGCTTATGTCATGATCATCATCTTTCAGAAAATCTATAAAATCAGATTTGGTTACAATATTTTTACCTAACAGTTTTATATTGACCTTCTTATTGTGATTTGAGATAAAACCACAGATATCAAAGGGAAGATTAGGGTTTGAAAGAATAGCCTGCGCTATAGCAACAGATGTATCGTCATCTCCCAAAATATAAATCTTTTTTCTGACAGCGCTTCGTTTGTTTTCTTTGATGATATTGAAAAAAGTTTTTACAAGTAACCTGAAAACAAATAAAAACAGACATGATATTGCAAAATAAAAGCCTATAAAAGGGATAAGAACTAATTTGGTTCCAAATAGAAAGTAATGTACATAATTGAAAACAACTAATGTAAATGCAGTGCCTAAATTGGCAAATATTATTTTAAATAAATCTATAAATGTAGAATGCCTGATAACCCCCGAGTAGGTTCTGAAAACATACATAAAAAAGGCGTTAATGCCTAAGATACAGGAAAATACTAATATCAAAGGGTATTCCTGATAATGCTTAACATCCAATCCCAGAATTAGCAGATGTGAAACTACTATAGACAATGTAATAATACAAATATCTATAAAAAGAATAATCCATCTAGGCAGGTATCTAAAATCTGAAAGATTAAAAACATTTTTGTTTATATAATCTTTTCCTTTCCGTGCATTAGAAAACAACATATTATTAGTTTTTTTAAGCAATATATTAATGCAAGCTTATTTTTCAAAGCAGGATCTAATACATTTTGCTATTCTATCTTTTTCTTCCGTGGTAAGATTAGAACCAGACGGAAGACAAAGTCCATTATTAAATAGAGTTTCCGAGACGTTTCCACCAAAAAATTTTGCAGTTTTAAAAACTGGTTGTAAGTGCAAAGGTTTCCATAAAGGTCTCGATTCAATATTTTCTTCCAAAAGTTTCAGTCTAAGTATTTCCCTTGTTACATTACCTGCAGAAGGGTCTATCACAATGTTTGTCAGCCAAAAATTGGAAGCATAATCTTCATTAGGTTCAGAAAAAACTGTAACCGACTCTATATCTCGGAAAACTTCTTTATAAAATTCATTATTAGCTCTTCTTTGTGAGATTCTTTCATCCAGAACTTCCATCTGTCCCCTTCCGATTCCCGCACATACATTGCTAAGTCTGTAATTATAACCTAATTCCGAATGCTGGTAATGAGGAGCCTCATCTTTTGCCTGTGTAGATAAGAAAACAGCTTTATCCTTATACTTCTTATTTTTTACAACGAGTGCACCTCCGCCAGAAGACGTAATTATTTTATTTCCATTAAAACTCAAAATTGATAAATCTCCAAATGTCCCGCATTTTTTATTTTTATAAGTACTTCCAAGAGCTTCGGCACTGTCTTCAATAATTGGGATTTCATATTTATTAGAGATCGCTCTAATTTCTTCAATTTTATACGGCATGCCATATATACTAACCGCAATTATTGCTTTCGGTTTCTTATTAGCTTTTATCCCTTCTACAATAGCCTCTTCTAAAGCTAAAGGGCATAAATTCCATGTATCCTCTTCACTATCTATAAAGATGGGATTTGCTCCCATATATAATATAGGATTTGCAGATGCTGAGAATGTTAGGGACTGGCAGATAACATCATCGCCAGGCATAACTTTCAAAAGCATAAGAGCTATATGTATCGCAGAAGTACCGGACATCAATGCCGCAACATGCACTCCATCATCTAGAAATTTTTCTAAATCAGCCTCAAAACCATTGACGTTTGGTCCCAAAGGTGATATCCAATTTTCGTCAAATGCCTGCTGAATGTACTTCATTTCCCCACCTCCCATGTGAGGCGATGATAACCAAATTTTAGATTTCACAATTACAATTAATTATTGTTTAGATTAAAAAAAATACACACATTTCTTTTCAATTACATTTACTTGTGTTTTTCAGTCCAGAAACATCATTTGTGTTATATTTTTTCAAAACATTTGTGTTAAAAGTTCTTTTAATATTCTTACTTTACGAAAGAAATCTATAATTATGTTAACAAAAACTTATCTTTTAGGAAATTTTAACATTTTCTAATCATCAGCAAATTTAAGTATTTAAATTCAAAAAACGCAAAAACATTTTGCTTATATTATTACTTAATTTATAATCTTCTCAATAAAATTTTTAAACTTGATTAAATAATATCTACTGTGTATTATCTTTCAAATACTTAGCGGGAGAGCCCACAACTATGGTTTTATCTGGCACATCTCCCACCACCACCGCTCCGGCTCCCACTACAGACCATTTTCCAATTGTGATGTTCTGTTTCACACACGCTCCAATTCCGACCTGGGCTCCTTCCAGAACCTGTACATTTCCTGCAAGAGTTGCAGCCGGTGAGATATGAGCGAAATCTCCGATCTTACAATCATGATCTATGCTGGCAGAAGTATTGATGATGCAGTGATTTCCGATTTCTACCGAGGAATTAATCACAACACCCGCCATTACAACATTTCCTACACCAATAGAAATATTTTTTGAAATCACTGAAGACGGATGGATAAGATTAAAATCTGCAGAATTATATTTCAAAGAATTAATTTTTCTGTTTTCATTATTTCCTAAGGCAAAAAAAACATTATTCTTTTGCGAAAGTATTTCCATATCATTATTTACAGGATATTGCAGGACGTTCTTTATTGTTTGATCCTGATCAAAAACTTCGTTTACGTCATAGCCTGCAAGTTCTGCAATCTCAATTACAACTTTGGCATGACCGCCAGCTCCCAAAATATTTAACTTCTTATTCATTTCCTTTAAAACTTTCCGTTGTTGCCTTGCCTTCTGTATTGATTCCTTCAGAAATGATGACTTTCTTCACTGTCAATAAAAGAATTTTAATATCCAGCAAAAAACTCATGTGATCTACATAAAAAACATCATAAATAAACTTTTGCTGCCATGTAATTGCATTACGCCCATTCACTTGTGCCCATCCTGTGATGCCCGGCTTTATATCGTGTCGTCTTTTCTGCTCGTCATTATAAAGTTCAAGATAACTTACCAGAAGCGGACGTGGACCTATGAAACTCATATCGCCTTTCAGAACATTGAACAACTGAGGCAGCTCATCCAGAGAAGTTTTTCTTACAAACCTTCCCATTTTGGTAAGCCTGAATTCATCAGGTAAAAGATTGCCCGACGCATCTCTGTCATCTGTCATTGTTTTGAACTTAACAATCCTGAAGACTCTCTCATTTTTCCCAGGGCGGCTTTGAAAAAAAAACACATTCCTTTTATTAAACAAGAACAACAATATGATAATAACAATGAATACCGGTGATAATATTATAATCAGTAATAATGAAAAAATAAAATCAAAAAAAGGTTTTACTAAGTTTCTGTACATTTTCAAAAAAAATCCGAAATTTTTTAGATTTCGGATTAATTATATATTATTATAAATGTTAGCTATTCTGAATTCTCTTTTGGTAAAAAACCACCATCAGAATTCCACTTAACAATAATACCGGAACCATGCCATTAATTGGCACCGGCTCTCCAGGGTTTCCAGGCCCCTCTCCTTGCTCACCACCATTCGGCACTCCTGTTCTGGACTGACTATCAAATGTATTGGTATCAGATGCTGTACTCTGATCAGTTTTTGCCTGATCTTTTTCAAATACATTGTCCTGGAACTGAGCATAAGACACAAAGCTTAAGCTTATACATATTAAAGTTAAATATTTTCTCATCGCTGGTTTAAAACTAAGCATAATTTTCAGGGTGTAAATATATAAAAAAATAATAAACTTCTAAAAATTATTAACATTAAATAAAATTAATAATACTTCTTTGTTATTTTCCTATTTCAACAATTTCTTTGTTCTAATATTTCCGGAGTTATCAGCCTTGATAATATATACACCGGATGACAATGCGCTGCTATCAATTCTGATTTGTTTCTCATTGGAATTTTTGCTCATTACCAATCTTCCGCTGGCATCATACAATTCTACTTTTCCAAGTATTTGGGAAGACTTTATCACAAAATGGTCCGCATCCTTATAGACTATAAAATCTGATTTAGAAATAGTATCTGTTCCTAAAACTTCCTTATTCTTATACACGATTTCAAACCTTGTCTCGTCTGTTCCTTTAACTGCGGAAAATGTATAATCCCGTGTCGTAAGATCTGTATAGGTATTGGTCACTTTGTCCAATAAATAAATCTGCTGACCAGCGGAGAACAAACCTTCTTTTTTGCTTAATGAAATTTTGTAAGTTCCGTCTGATGCATATTTTGTTCCTACAGGGATTACATCTTCCGTATTAAAATCCGCTCGTCCCTGGATTGCCAGTTTTTTGTTTCCTAAAACAGAATAGAAAGCGTCTGACCCCAATACAAATAGCTCACCGTCATAATCGATTTCAAAATTATTGGTTGCGCCAGGAATATGTCCTACCAATAATGTATTGGCAATATTAGAAGGTGATGTTAGCCTTAACCAGAAACGATTCTTTTCTGCTTTTTTTGCATTATAGAAATGGGCATCTGCATAGTGTCCCACTCTCATTGCATTGGTAAAATCAACAGTTTGACCTGCACCTACTTTTTTTGCTTTAATGATAAATCCTTGTCCAACCTTCACAATACCATTCGGGATTGGATTTGCAATTTCTTCAGGCTGATGCAGATCTACTTCCACTGCTGGTGTACCACCTGTCATATTATAGATCGCATAGTTATTTCCATTATAGCTGGAACCCGATTGTTGGGTAGATGCTGCAGTCATATCATTATTAGTCCAGAAATAAGCTGTTCCATAGATCTTAGAATTATTTGCAGCATAAAGTGCATCAAAATCCAAATTGGATGGATATGGATTACCTATCATATTGTACCCTTTCAGACAATCTGCTTCTAAAACAGTAGTTCCGCAAGAGTTTTTAAGCAACTGAGAAGAAACCGGTCCATTATTCATTTTTCCGTTGAAGGTAAACAGATCCGCTGCTGCAGGCATTTCCACTCCGGTTCCTCCGGATGGTGTGTAACTGTTTTTACCTCTGATGGCATAACCACGTCCAGCATCAAACACTGATGTATTACTCAATGTAATACCCTCTGCAGTATTAGCCGTCACGAAGGTATCGCTGGATTCTCTATACACATAGAATCTGTTCCACGGTGTTCCGTTACCACTTCCTAACGCCTGGTTATAACCATCGGAGAAACTATATAGATTCTGACTCGCAACCGGCGAACTCCATAGCGTGTAACCTTTGGTTGGTAATAATGCCGTTCTTTTTACTGTAATGGTATTACTTGAGTTGTTATCCGCTCCCGTATTTTTCTGAACCAAACTACCATCACTTTCTACTGTGATTTTGTTATCCGCAGGCAAAATTATATTGCCATGTACAGTTACATCTTTGGCTGCCTGGATGTCCAGAGATCCAGTATCCGTAATTTCAAGATTATTGGTTTCGAAAGACATTGGAATATTATAAGTTCCTGTAATTTTTGAGTTTAAGACAGAAGATGGACCATCTATATTACTCCAGGCTGTTCCGTCCCATACTACAGTATTGTCTGTTTTCACATCAATTTCATTGGAGTTTGAAGACTCGCAAGTGGAAGTGATAGCTCTTACAACGTAATGGTATTGTGTGTCTGCAGTTAAACCTGTTACAACATCTGAGGTTATAGAACCTCCTGTGATTGTTTTTGGATTGTAACCAGAAACGTAGGTTTTTGTTTCTACATTATCCACAGCTCTAATACTTATATCATCTAAATAGATTCTAGCACCAGAGTAAAATCTTAATACAAAAGTATGAGATGTAGCGTTAGCAGTAAAAGTAGATTCAATATTCTGCCAACTAGACTTTACTGATCCATAGTAGCCAGAAGTTGAAGGTAATTGTATCGTTGGATTAGAACTCCATACTCTAAAAGCATCATTTGAAGAAGAAGTGTCAGAAAAATACCATAATGACATTTTATATTGTTTACCTATCTCTAAACCAGAAACAGATTGTGAAACTTCTCTATTACCAGTAGAATGTGATGATGAAATATATAATGAATGTGTGCCAGAATGTTTTTGCGATGTACTTACAGTTTGATTTAAATTTGCTGCAAAAGTCCATCCTGTTAAACTTCCCGTTTCAAAACTTCCATTTGTTATAAGCTCAGGAGCAGCTGTTGATTCTTTTTTATAAACATCCAACTCGTACCCATTAGCATTACTTACTTCATCCCAATGTGCTGTGAAACTTGTGTCAGTAATATCTGTTGCTGCAGTTGCTATTGGTGTAGGCACAATCGCTGTAGCAGTTAATGCTATGATTGGAGGTGTTGTAATACCGCCACCTGTAAAAGTTATATTTCCATTAGAAGCTCCACAGGCATTGGTTGTATTAAATCTCACATAGATTAGCGCCGCAATAGCTGCATCTGTATCTACATCTTCAACATCAACAGAACTTGCCCAATTTGCACCATCAAGAGAAACTTCATAATTTGTTGGTGCATTAACTGTAATTTTTGCTGGAGAACCTGTTAAAAAATAACCCGATAAATTAAATGACTGGCTCGCAGAGTTGCTTCCTTTATTTACATTCCCAAAAGCCAAAGATGTAGTTCCGTTTGTAGAAAGTACAGAATCTGATGTTACTTGTATTGTAAATGTTGTGGTAGCAGGAATATTATTCTCATAATCATATACACGGATATTATATGTAGTATTTGCAAGTCCGCTGAAAGTCCAAACTTCCTCACCTCCGTCTGCATTTGCATCTCTATACCAATTATAAGCTGTTCTTCCACAGCTATCGCGGATTTCAAAAACAGCGTCAAAACCAGTAGAACCTTTTACTCTAACAGTATAGCTTGCTGCTATAGGTGAATTGAATTTATACCAAACATCATCATTCGGATTGGCTCCTGAAACATTACTATAACCGCTACTTAATGTAGCTCCTAATACATCCCCAGTTACTGGGTTAGCATTAACAGTTAAATCAATTGCACCTGAGCAATTATCATTAGCTGGACCTCCGACACCTGTTAAATTAATAATATATGGGCTCTCATTAGCATCATCATTGACTAAAGATAATTGCGCTGTTTTAGATCCTGCGCCAGTTGGTGAGAATGTAACTGTAAATGTTGTATTTCCTCCACCAGATACAGAATGAGGCAATGTCGTATCTACTTGCGTAATTGCAAATTCACTAGCATTGGTTCCAGATATACTTAATGTGCCAACAGATAAGCTTTCTTGTCCTTCATTTTCTACAGTAAATGTTATTGCTGAAGAACTTGTACCAAAAGCTTGATTTCCAAAATTATATGTTCCACCAGTTGCAATATTTGTTGTTCCTTGTTTTACATTGATTTCTCTAGGCGTTTGAACAGTAAGTACTCCACTGTTTTCAGGCGCGCCCCAGAAATTATTATTAATTCCTCCATATTTATACTCTGTACTTCCTGCAACTTGGTATCTCGACACATAATAATATGTACCCGCGGAAAGTGTTGTTCCAATATTGGCGACATACTCATCATCATTTAGCACCTGTACATTAAACGTTGCAGGAACCCAAGTCCAGGTAGCGGTTGCAAAATCACTTGTCGAACCTGCATTGATTGTAGAGTAACCTATCCAACCTGAGATATTGGCATTAGCGCCTGCAGCCTCTGTATAGCCGGACTTATAAACCTTAGAATAAACATTAAAATCTCCTCCTTGAACAATAGTTCCTGTGAATGGACTTTGAACATTCGCATACCCAACAACATTAGAATTGACTGTTAATACGCCACTATTACTACTCCAAACCCCACTTGTTCCACCATATACATACTCACCGGAATCTATTTGGAATCTTGAGGCATAGTAATAAGTCCCAGGCGTTAAACCTGTACCTAATGCCGCAACAAACTCATCATTGTTCCCAGCCTGAACATTAAAAGTCGCTGGAATCCAAGTCCATCCACTTCCATTCGGATTGGAATCTGAAGAACTATATCCAATCCAAGCAACCAAACCAGTGGCTTGCCCTGCAGCTTCCGTAAGACCAGCTTTGTAAGCTTGCGCATATACATCAACCGTAGATCCTTCTGCTATAGTAGCAGTTGTTGGGAATTGAATATTAGCAAAACTTACTGTCGTGTTAGCTGTAACCGTTCCGTTACAAACCACATTTTGAGTTGTAATTCCACCACCAGAAATAGCAATATTTTCACTGTTGTATGGTGAAGAACTTGCTGATAATCCAGATTTCAAATGCACATAGACATTTTGAGCAGATGCAAGCTCCGCAGGTGTAAACGAAATGCTTGCTCCAAATCCTGTTCCTGTAGATTTTGATATTTCATAATTTGCCGGTGCGTCCAGGATAACATTTCCCGTAAGATTTTGCCCAGAAATGGTAAACATTTGCTCAGCAGATGGTCCAAAACCTTCCAAATAATTGAAACCTGACAATGTTGTTGTACTCAGATTGATGTTTGGAGACAAAACTTCGGTTGTAAAGTTCCAAGCGGCGTTTCCGGAGATTCCTGCAAAATTGTTATTTGCTAAATCTTTTATAGCTGTACTAGCAATCTCTAAATAATAATGTGTGTTGGAAGCCAGATTTGCTGTCGGATCTATTGTGACGGTTGCACCAGAAACTGTAACTTGCGAAGAAGTAACATCTATGGTTTCTACAACAGAGTCATCAGAATATCTTTTGATAATAATGTTCCCCGTTCCTTTAGCAACATTTTCATCAAAAGTTGCAACTAAGTTTGATCCAACTAAAACATTAACAGCACCGTTTGTTGGGTTTAAGCTACTTAATGATGGTGGAGTTGAGTCAGAAGATGTAGTACTATGATTAGCCGAAGATTCAGCAGAATAATTAAAAGCTTTATCTACGGTGTAAACTTTGTAATAATATGAAGTGCCAGGCGTTAAACCAGAATCTGTAAAAGATGTACCAGTACCAATATATCTAACTGTTCCTGTCAAAGCACCAGTTCCGTTTGTAATGGTATTGCCAACTGCATAAATACCATTCTGATTGGGATCATTATTCGCATTAGGACTCACCGTATATCTCACAACAACATAACCTCCGCCATCTAAACCTCCGCTAGCAGCTACCCAAGAAAGATCTAAACTAGTCTGAGGATTGGTTGCATTATTATTAATGGTAACTGTGCCTGGCGAGTTTGGAGCTGATGTGTCAACTGATGATCCAGCATAGATTACAAAATCATCAACATCAAAATTTCCAGATGCAGCTCTTCCTGCAATACCAATTCCTGCAGAAGCGACAGTTGTTGTTGAAGTAGTTATGACCTGAGTGTATTTAAACCAAGAACTATTAGCAACAAGAGTTGAAGCAGTACTGTATACTGGATTTGATGTTCCATTTGTAGTAACTCCAGATTGAAAAGAATTCACCGATGATGCATTTCTAACATAATACTGAACAACATAAGAAGTATTAGCGGAAGGTCCCGCTGAAGCAGTTGCAGATTGTGGTGATTGCAAATTTCGAGAAGCTGTCGAAACGCTTACTACTGATGTGTATTTAGATCCACTTCTTGGAGAAGTTGTAGTTATAGTCGAACTTGCTCCTGATTGATTTTGTCTAGACCAAGTAGTCGTACTTAAACTTGTACCCAATGCCCCAATTGTCTGCCCCTCAAATCCGCCATCCATTGTTGGAAAGCTTCCAATAACTTGCTGCCCCCAGACATTCCCACCAAAAGCCAACAATAAGAAAAGCAAGAGTAAATTTTTGCCTAATTGATTAAGAGATAATCCTAAAGCAGCGGATATTTTTTTTCTCATATATATGTGTTTCTTAAATTTTTAATTCCAAAAAAGGAATGCAAATGTATATATATTTATAACATATACAATATTTTATTAAAAATTTAACAAGAAAATAAACGAACATTTAATTAAATAAAGTAGAAAACCCCATTAACACTAAAGAAAAGTATTATACATAAAATAGGATTCGAAAAATATTTTCCAAAAACAGCAGATCAAATCGATCAAACAAAAAAACACCTCTTGTTAGGAGGTGTTTTCAGAGTATTTAAAATTAATATTTACTTCAGGATCTTCTTGGTCTTGGCATCGCCCGAGTTTTCAGCTTTCAGGATATAAACACCATTAGAAAGACCCGAAACATCAATTCTCAGTTTAGAATCGTTAGTTTTCAAAGATTTTACCAGTCGTCCTGCAGTGTCATATACCTCAACAGCTCCAAGCTTTTTAGTAGAATTAACAACATAACTGTTTCCGTCTCTGTATACCATAAAATCAGAAATCTTAACTGTGTCTGAACCTAAAACAGAAGCGTCTTTGTAAACAATCTCAAAACGTGTTTCGTCGGTTCCTTTTACAGCTTGGTAAGAATAGGCGCCTTCGGAAAGGTTCACAATCTTATTCAGCAGTTTATCTTTCAGATACACATTCTGAGTACTGCTGAACACGCCTTCCTTATTACCTAAAGCAATTTTGTAGACGCCGTCTGCAGCATGTTTTGTGCCCAATGCTATCACATCTTCGTTATTCACCAGCGGCTGTCTGGCGTGGATCTGTAATTTCATAGCATTCAGTTTTGAATAGAAGGAATCATCTCCTATTGCTAATAGTTCAGCATCATAATCAGCATCATAATTATCTGTGGCTCCGTTAATGTGAGCTACCAGAATGGTATTGGCAATATTGTATGGTGAGGTCATCTTCAGCCAGTAACGGTCTACATTACTGTTTGTCTTGCTGTTGTAAAAATGACCGCTATTATTGGCTCTGATGGAGTTATCAAACTTCAGCGTTTCAAAGACTTTATTAGTACCAGTCGGAGGTGTCGCTCTCATCTGGACAATGAAGCCTTGCGCCACTTTTATGAACTCCGTCGGCATAGGAGAACCTGTAGTATTTTCGTTATCAATTCCTGTAGCCGGACTGCTTCCTGCAAGGGATAAAATAGCATAATTATTAGCCTCATATCCAGAGCCGCCCTGCTGGGAAGGTGCCACTATAAAATTACTCCAGAACCATGCTTTTCCAAAGATAACATTGCGGTTATTATCCAGGTTGTAGAATTTGATGAAATCAATATTAGAAGGATATGGATTACCTATCAGATTGTAGCCGTGTTCATAAGTCACTCCGTTAGAGGTTGTATTCCTTGATTTCTGAACCTGGATGCTGATATCGCCGTTATGAAGATTTCCTCTGAATGCGAGTTCATCAGCTGCAAGATCTTCTCCGTATGTGGATTTACCACGAATTGCATAACCTTTTGCAGGTACAAAAGTAGCATCTGCAGTAGCACGGAAAGTATCATCCTCTTCTCTGTACTGATAAGTTCTGCTGTTAGGCGTTCCTTCTGAGAAACCTCCTGTACTGTTGTCAGCATTGCCATTCGTAGTATTACGCAGGATCTGGTCTTTCAGTGGAGAGCTCCAGAAGGTGTAATCTGCAGTTCTCATATTAACCTTTCTTTTGGCAATCGCCTTATTATCACTGTTGCCATCAGTAATCTTGGTCTGAACCAGGCTACCGTCACTTTCAATGGTAAGCTTATCATCCGGCATTGTGATATCTCCGTTGATGGTTACCCCTTGATCAGGCTGGATGGTTAGTGAGCCGCTTTCTGTAATAGTAAGGTTATTGGCTTCAAAACCCTCTGCAATATCATATACCCCATCGATAACCACGTTCTGAGAACCCACAGGTCCATTGAAATTAGACCAGTTGTTGCCATCCCAAATAACTTCAGAAGGTTTTAGTCTTCCATTAAACTGTAAACCATATTGCCCAACACCCGGAGATAAAAATCCAAAACCACCTGTTGTGGTCTGACCCGAAGCATAAAATCTAAAGTAAACAGTAGTTCCAGGCGTAATATTTTGAATCGCTGAAATCCCAGCTAAATTTATTGGACCTATTGGCCCATCTCCTGTAACTGTAATTTCAGAATTAATTAATGTATAATTATTGCCATCTAAACTGTAAGCAAATTGAATTTTCACACCCGGTGTCGGAGTTATAGCTGGGCTCCCTGTATAAAATGTAGCTGTTCCACCAACACGCCCTTCAATGGAAGTTAGTGATAATATTTCTTGCTCTGCTGTAAAACTTGTTTGAAAATAATCTGTATTAGTAACAGCAATTCCATTATTTGAAAAACCTGTAGTTCTGAAAGAATTATTTGCATTACTTTGAGCTGCATTAATTCCTCTACTTAAAACAGCACTAGAAGAATTAAGAGAATTATCTTTGATCTGAGCAGCTAATGTAACTGCTGGAGATTGGTTTTGGCCCCCATAACCTGTAAAATCCCATTGCGCCAATGCTACAGGAAGATCAACCACTTCTATAGTTCGTACCACATCTTCTGCCGGGTTATAATTACTATCTCCTGCCTGCGAAAACGTGATGGTTGTGGTTCCAGCGTTATTCCCTAACAATGCCCCTGATGAAATGCTTGCAACCGCTGGCGTAGAACTACTATAATTCAATGGTAATCCTGAAGAAGCCAATGCATAAGAAGCCAGATTAATTGTTAAACCTACCGTAAGGTTGGCAGGAAAGCCAGTAACTGTTATCGTCTGATCCGCTTTTGTAATATCTGCGGTCAAATCCGCAGGGAAAACAGGCACGTTATAGTTATTACCATCTGTACCAGACAATACTACAGAAAGTACTGTAACGAGTTTATCCTCTCCTGCATCTTTGTCTGAGAAACTTCCTGTCACAGTATAATTAACTATGTCTCCTTCTATAACATCTGTTGAAGCTACACCGGAAAAGCTTGCAGTTATGTTTCCGTCATAGGATTTATTATTCGCTGTTATAGAAGTAATAGCAATATCTTTTTTCGTAATCGTAGCCTGTAAACCTGGCTGCGTTACGGTATAATTGGCAGAAGGCGCATCGAAGTCTCCTGTTCTTACTAGATTTTTATTGGATCCCACATTTTTATTGGCAAAAGCCCAGGTTACCGTTCCTGTTACAGGAAATAAATCACCATTCGCAAGACCCAAATATTCTGGTGTTCCGTTGACCTGAACTGCAATAGTCTGGTCATAGACTTTATTCTGCGCTGTGAGTCCTGTGATGGTTATTGGTTTGGGGGTGACGGTCAATGTCTGCGTTACGTCAGTTGCAGCATTCCAATTGTCATCACCATCTTGTTTAGCCGTAATTACAGATGTTCCTACGCCTACAATGGTTACAGTATTTCCGTTAACTGTTGCAACTGAAGTGTCAGAACTTGTATAATAAACTGCCAAACCAGAACTGGAAACAGCAGATAAAGTATAAGGTTCATCACCATACACATTGGCATGGGTTGTCGCCAATCCGGAAATGCTTTGATTGCCTTTGGAAATATTAAATGTAAGTGTTGCAGGATCACTAACCTCAGCACCTTTGGTAGCAGTTACATTAGTTGTAAAAGTTCCTGCCGCCGTTGGAGTTCCGGTAATAGCACCTGTCGTGTCATTCAGATTTAATCCCGCCGGCAGACTGCTTCCTGCTACAATAGCATAGCTGTCCGGGATGTTAGTAGCAATAATATTCTGCGAAAAAGCTACATTAACTCTACCCGAAAACGTGGAAGGATCTACAACAGGCTTACTGCTTGTAGCCGTTGTAACTGTTATTGGTGCAGACCAAGCTGACTCACCTCCTGCATTCTTTACACGAACCTGATAATAGTAAGTTGTTCCTGCTGTTAATGAATTCTGAGTATGACTAAGACCTGTTTCATTTTCATTGTCATAAATCGGTGAAGAAAAGTCGCTGTCATTATCTATTTGTAAATGGTAGGTAAAAGCAGCAGCTCCTTGTCCGGTGGGTGCAGTCCAGTTAGCACGGAATGAATCCGTCAAAATATTATCCGGCGCAGCAGAAACAGGTGCCAGAGACAATGTTGTAAATGACGGAAAACCCGAAGTATGAGAGTATGACGTATTTGATGTTGTACATCCGTTAATGGCATAAGCTCTATAATAATATAATGTATTAGCCTGTAGCCCCGAAACGGATTTGTTGATTGCATGCGGCACTGTTGAAACAGAAAGTCCTGTATTGCTCACTTTGGTCGAAGAAACTAAGGTAGATGACGTACCGTAATCAAAGCCATCTTCCGTAACATTGGCTCCTCCAATAGCGGTTAAGCTTCCTGTAAGATCTACTCCTGTAGTAGTATTATTTGCAGCAGAAGTAGTTGAAGACAATGTTGGAGATGCACAAACAGGCACACCACATAAAGAAATTGAAGAACCTACATTAGAATTTGAATTCCAGCTACCATTTACAGCTACCAAAGACACATCTCTGACAGTTCTGACTTCGATTCTGGTAATTGTCTGACCGCTTGGAATTGGTAAACTAAAATTTCCTGATGAAAGTGCAGTATGACCCGCAACAACTAAATTAGAATTATTAAATGCTAGAACCACATACCTGTTTGATAAAGGATAACTGGGAGAAGCACAAGCTACAACAGTTCCAGTTAGCGTAAATCCAGCAGTTGAAAAAGTAGTTGCATCCGGTAATGCAGTAGTTTGATAATTTGCAGTGTAGTTAGGACCTAACCTATCCCTATATGTAGCTGTTCCTGTACTATTAGTTCCTCGTTGAAATAATATCCAAAATTTCACTGCAGCTGTATTTGGATTTGCAGGAACTGAGGGACCATCTGAGTACGTTGTAGAAGAAACATAAACCGAACCATCCCAAGCATTATATTGATTACTCCCATTATAAAGTCTGTACTTTACTCCGTTACTTGCTCCCGCAGCGTAGCTTGAAAGAGTCATTAAAACTGCACTTTCGGAAGTTGCAGAATTTGTGTATATATGGGTAGGCCTGGAAGTAACTATCGCCGACTGCCCAAAAAGATTAGCAACACTTAAAAACATCACTAAAAAAAACAGTGCCTTCTTCTGTAAAAAAACAGACCAATTACCCGTTAGTAATTTTATTTTCATAACAATATATTAAATAGATATTTCGCACAAAATTAGTTTATTATTAAATATCGTGAAAGAAATATTTTTAATTTTTAGCAAATCAACAAATATTTAACAGATAGTTCAATATTACAGGGTATATGATTGGATGTTTGCATAAAAGTTAACATTACATTCATCTTTTATTAGCTGCCAAGAAAATTACATCTGTAGCTATCAAAAAAAAGCACGCCTACTTTTGGGTAAAAGTAAGCGTACTCTTGCGCGATAGTAAGCCTACTTTCTTCCAAAAGTAAGCGTACTTTTTTGACCTTATTAATCCTTCCTCTTGAAAGTGGCTGTAGCAAGGGCATTGCTGATGCGCTTCCCGGCTCTGTAATTCACCTTTGCACCGCGGATGTTGGACGTGGTAAAATCCTTTTCATTCTCCACACCCTCGCTGGAAAGGCTCGGATAAAAACTGCCCAGCTTATCCATCCTGATGATCTTGCCCTTCGCAATCTCCTCTACGATCACATTCTCCATAGCTATGATCACACCCCGGATATCAGCTTCCGACAATGCCGAGAATTTTTCAATAGCTTTAGTGAGATCATCTACAGTTACCTCTCCATCTGTTACTATTGCGGCATACCACTTTTTACTGCCTCCGCCCGCCACACCAGGCTGAGATTTTTCTCTTAATCTGTACTTAATAGACATAGTATAAAATTTAAGTTATTCTGCATTATTGCATTACAATAAAATTAATAAATAACTCAAAAACACATCATATCAATATAAAAATATTCAATAATTTAAATATAATAAAAATTAAAAACCGATTGATTATTAAATTAAAAAACATAAAACATAACAGCAGGTATTATCACTATTGATATTGGATTATTGATATCTGATTATTCCTACAGAGTCATCAGGCTTCAGAACGACGTTTATATTCTATCCCTAATTCATCATATTACCTGCTCCAGACTTACTGGCGGAGTAATATGAATAAAGCCCTAAAAAAACACCTCAAAATGAGGTGTTTTATTAATCTTAAAAATATTAACGGATAAACTTTTTAGTCTTCACATCGCCGGCATTTTCAGCTTTCAGTATGTAAACGCCGTTAGGCAAAGCAGAGATATCAATTCTGGATTCGGAATCATTGGCTCTAAACGTTTTCAAAAGCTTTCCGGACGCATCAAAAAGTTCAATCCTGCCTAGCTTTTTGGATGATTTGACCACCTGGTAATCGCCATCTCTGTAAACCATAAAGTCTGACCTGGAATTGATCCCGGATCCGAGAACTGTTCCATCCTTGTACACGATCTCAAAACGGTTGGCATCAGTTCCTTTTACCGCTGCAAAGGTATAACCGGATTCTGTACTCAGATTGATATACTTATTCAGCAGCTTATCCCTCAGGTAAACATTTTGATTGCCTTCAAATATACCCTCTCCTTTCTTCAATTGAATGGTATAATTGCCATTGGCTGAATAAACATTTGCTACAGGAACCACGTCATCCGGGGAAAAGCTTTCCGCTTTACCTTGAATTGCCAATTTCCTGGCACCCAAAACAGAGTAAAAAGAATCGGAACCCACAGAAAACAATTCTCCGTCGAAGTCTTTTTCGTAAGCATTGCTTGCGCCCGGAACATATCCTACCAGGATTGTATTAACGAGATTATTAGGAGAGGTCATTGTAAGCCAGAATCTGTTTTTAGGCACTCGTTTCTGATAAAATGTTCCGTTATCATCTATTCTGATGGTATTATCAAAATCAATAGTTCCGGCCACTTTAGTCTGCACTATAAAGGCCTGCCCTACTTTTATCCTGCCATCCGGCGCTGTGGTGTAGGACGTTTCTTCCGTCTCATAAGTGGCAGGTGTACCGCCTGTTCCATTATAGATAGCATAGTTATTCCCGGAATAGCCAGAACCCATCTGTTGTGGCGTAAAGGTATTATTGGTCCAGAAAAATGCCGAACAATAGATTTTATTCTCATTGTCATTCAATGCATACAGAAGATCAAAATCGATATTGGAAGGATATGGATTCCCGATCAGGTTATAACCCTTATCTTCTCCGGCAGACTTCAACAAGCTCTGAGACGTGAAGCTTCCGTTATGAGGCACCCCTGTGAAAGAATAGCTTTTATTATATCCATTAGCATAATTCTCGGCAGGAGAAGAGCCAGGGATCACCCCCGATTCTGCTCGGATAGCATAACCTTTTGCTCTAAGGAAAGAGACATCTCCTGTGGACACGAATCTGTCATTAGCCTCATTATATTGCAGGAATCCGTTGTTTGGCGTATTCGGGGAGAAGCCTGTTGTGCCTTTTATAGTCTGATCGCTTACCGGCGAACTCCAGTAAACATAATCCATGTGTGTAGAGATGTTGTTCATACTCGACACAGATCTTTCTACCTTGATCTTCCCTTCATTAATGATATTATTATCTACCTGAATTAGATTGGCATCACTTTCTACAACGAAGCTGTTGACAGCCGTATTATTGTTGGTTATTTTCTTTTTGACTTTAACCGGATAATCAGGTTTCACAGCAACAGTTCCTGTAGAACTTACCGTCAGTTCACAAACATCCAAAACACCATTAGTCTGCGTGTCATAGTTTCCGGCTATGATGACTTTACTGGCCAGAACCGGCGTTCCGTTAGACCATATATTAGCAGCCCAGGTATTATCTGCTTCCTTGATCTGCACTGCATTGGTAGCCGTGAAACAAGTGGCATTATTTTCTCTTACCTGGCAGTAATACTGATAATTATTAAGTCCCGCCACATTGCTGATTGCCAAGGTAGCTGTAGCAGCTCCAGAATAAACGCCGCCATCGGAAACCGGATTCCAGCTGCCAGAGCTTCCCATTTCAAACCACTGATAAGTCAATCCTGCTCCACCAACTACGCCTTCTGAAGCAGAGATTGTCATAGATGTATCCGTAGCATCACAAGTCAATGCATATACCGGCTGGGTATTGATTACCGGTGGATTTTTGATAACAGGCGACTGCGCTACTTCACTTGCAGGGAGACATTGTCCGCTGCTAAGCGTCTGGCTGGTCCATTCATTCGCATCAAAGACAGTTTTCGGAGACAAGAATTCATTTTTTCTTCTGAGATAATACCCGGTTATGTTAGGCGCGTGGACATCATCAATGATAGCAGTTCCCTTCATCAGCCTAAATCCATCATTACCATTAAACCCGGTAGCTCCAAAACTTCCGTTTCCGGTAGGCGCATAGCCGCAAGACGAACTGGACACCCCAATAACTGCTACTGCATTTGCTGCCACTGTACCTGTTAGGTTTGCCACAGTAGCGTATGTCCCGCCATAATCCCCTGCTCTCTGGATAGAATAGGCACTAAGATTAACGCTGGCTCCGGTTCTGTTAAAGATCGTTATTACACCTCCGGATCCTGTCTTTTCATCATAAAGCTCATAAATAATCAGATCCGATGCAGGTGTCACCACAGGTCCACCCGAGATCGATTCACAATTGGTAACTACAGAATTAATGACATCAAAAGGATATGTGGAATTACAGCCATTAGGCAGACTTACTACAAAATTAGAATCCAAAGCACCAGCAGGTACAGCCACTTCTATTTTACCTGATGTGGCAGAAATTACCGGAACCGAAGCATTATTATACGTAACCGTTGCAGCGCTCAGGTCATTGACTGATGACGTAAAAGTTACTATGGTATTCGCAGGTCCGGATGCAGGCGAAGCCGCTATTGAAAGTGCTGCTGCGCAAGTTCCCGTACCCTGGATTCTGAAAACATACGGATTTTCATCACTATCATTATTAACAATTTTCACATCTGCCTGACGAACACCTGCCACAGTAGGACGGAACAGAATCTTAAAAGCTGTATTAATTCCATTAACTACCGGCGATACAGCCTGTTGCATCACAATGAAATCCGAAGCATCTGCACCTGTAATATCGATAACTGGTGTTCCGGTCAGTGTAAGATTCGCGAGTCCTAAATTTTCTATAATAAATTCTTTTTCAGCAGAATCCGAACCTAAGTTAGTAGTTGCAAACAAGGTATTATTAAGACCATAAGGCTCTTCAAAACCATTAGGAATGGAAATATTATTTCCTTTGATATTGATCTCAGCATTGGTAGGCTGAGTAATCGTTACAGTATAATCTTCTACCTCGCCGTAAGTAAACGTTTCACAAGATGTAGGAGCTAAGTTGAATTTTGAACTCACCCTCATTCTCACATTTCCTAATGTCGCAGTAGGCGGTATAGTAATATTGAGCGGAGACAATGAAGTTGCTCCGTCAGTAACATTATTACTACTGCCCAAATCAAATTCTTCACCGGAATCTGCAAAATCTCCGTCACGGTTCCAATCGAACCAGACTTTTGTATATACTGTAAAGCCACCATCGGTATTAACCCGCACATTCAGAGGATATGTCTGACTTCTTACTACAGTGGTCGTTGGAGTAGAAAAATTAGTATAAGCCTGAGTCTTAACCGGCGTAGAATTTTCTAAAGTATTAAAATTAACATAAGTGATGCTTGTTTGATCCGTCATACTTCCCGTAGATGCACAGTAATTAAGACCAGTAGTCTGACACACCGAGACACCATCACTCCATTGATTGCCACTATTAATTTCTCTTACAAAAACCTTGTAACAATATTGCTGTCCGTCTGTAAGACCTGTTACGATTATGCTATTTCCAGTTCCTTTATAAACCACCTGATTTGCTCCAGCATACGCAGCTGATGCAGTATAAGAAGATCCACTTCCTGAAGGTGTGAAAGAAACAGCACCCTGATTGGCAACCACCATGTATTCATAACAGCCTGCGGAATTCGGGACTACATTCCAGGTCACTGTGGAGCTTGTCGGATTTACCGATGCTGCAAGATTGGAAATCTCAGGAACATCAATTGTATTTGTCAAAATCCAGCTTCCCGTAGCAGTGGCAACCCCTGCAGCCCATCCGGTTCCAGTCTCCCCTCTGTAAGCCACAACTTTGAAAGTATATTGAGAAGCGTTTGCTAAACCGGTAATTGTTGCAGTAAGCGCATTGCCTTTATAAACCGCTTTCCCTAATGTGGTGTATGCAGTAGCCAAGGAATAATCTGCATTGGCAATATATCCTGATGCATTACCAGCAGAAGTTGCAGCCATAGCCGGAACCGTTGTATTAGGCTGCACAAAAACAATGTAACCAGTTGGTGCGCTGCCGGAAGTTGGAGCACTCCAGCTAAGCGTAACCTGATTATTAGCAATACATGATTTTAACGTTAATGCATTATTTGGCGCAGTATAATTAACCGTTAACGTAGCTTCGTTTGATATGATTTCCTGACAAGTTCCGTTTTTAATCACTGCACGGTATTTATAACCATTCATCGCAACAGTAGTATTTGTAACCTGATAAGGAGAAGCTGTTGCTCCCGGGATATCCGTCCAGACCGCACCAACATCCGTAGTCAAAACCTGCCATTGCCTGCTTGTCTGATTAGCCGGAGTGGACACACCAAAAGAAGCTGTCGCACCTTCTGCAACAGCCTGACTGGCAGGTTGTGTTACTATTGCAATTTGATTATTAACAGAGATATTAAATGTACTGGATTCTGCTGCTGTGTTGTAAGCATTAACCTCGACGTAATAAGTTACTCCGGCAGACATATTGTAAGTAAAACTTTCTGAGCTTCCTGTTGTGGCATTGGAACCTGCAATATCTTCACTCGTTGTAGTTGGACAACTTTCATAAAGATAAATATCAATATCTCCGGAAAATCCATTGACAGTAACCGTATGATTCCCGTTACATGTTGGCGTAAATTGATACCAAACATTTCTACCTTCTGTAAAAGGTGGCGAAAATGTTGAATTAACCATAGTCCCACCAACTGCAGCTGAATTAATTGTCAGCGTGGTTGCATTGGAACAAAGATCATTTGCCGGCGGAGACAGCGTTGTAAAAGACTGCGCTGTTGCAGCATAAGTATATGCAGTACCATCAAAAAGGTAAGCTCTGTAATAATAAGTTGTAGCCGGCGATAGTCCTGTAACATCATAATTATACGCTGTACCCGTTGTTCCTAAAGTAGCGACTGTAACCTTTGAGTCCGCTACAGTAGGCATATTATTAACGGAAGAATACACAAATCCTTTTTCAGTAGTAGCCGGACAAATCCCAAAAGTTGTAGCAGCGGTAGCCCGTAGTCTAGCCGCATCTACTGTGACAGTTGTAGCAGTATTGTTTACTGCTGTCGGAGTTACTGGAGCAGTGCCGGTTCCGCTAAGTGCAATTGCGGGAGCATTACTTCCGCTGGTAGTACTGGTAACTGATATGTTAGCAGATTTTGAGCCTGCAGAAGAAGGCGTAAATGTTACCTTGAAAGTTGCCGAACCGCTGGCAGGAATGGTTGCAGGCACATCGGTAATCACAAACTGCGAATCGGATGACGAAATGTTAATCCCATCAGCCGCACTTGATCCCGAATTACTGATAGTGTAAGTAACAGTAGCCGCTGCAGTACCCGGACAAACTGAACCATGATTGGTCGGTGTTCCTGTAATGGTCAATACAGGGGTTACGGATGGAGCAATAATGCTAATACTATAATCTTCTGTTTCACCATAAGTACCACCTATTGTACAGCTTGTTGCAAACGTCATTGATTGGTTATATGCATACCTGACCCTCATTCTCGTATTTCCTATGACTGCTCCAGAAGGAACATTTACAGTAACAGTAGTAGTCGTGCTTGGAGAAATGGAATTTCCAATCAAAATAAATTCAGACGGATCGATAAAATCTCCATCTTGATTCCAATCAATATAAACTGCTGCTCCATGCGTTCCCGATCCAACCCCAACCGTTAAAGAAAGTGTATAAGCTGAACCTTGTACTAAATTGGTAGTTTGAGAACCTGCGGCAGGAAATAATATGTATCCACCTGTATTACAACCAGAAGTATTGTTCAAAGTATTAATTGAAACATTCGTTATGCTATCATTAGAAGTACAACTCAAACTTCCTGCAGGTGTACAATATGTCACATTAACCTCCACAGGAGCAGAAGTTCCGGAAGTTCCGGTGCAGGTAACTACGCATCTGTACCATGTTTTAGCTGTAACTGTTGCAGTGTACGTAGGGTTGGTTCCTGTTCCGCTTACATTGGTCCATCCCGATGTTCCATTTGCAGACTGTTGCCATTGATAAGAAACACCCGATCCTGATGTAGCATTCTGCAAGGACAGAATTGTGGTACCTCCGGAAACTACCGGATTGGTAGCAGCTAATGTATTGCCGGGATTAGGTGTGCCGGAGCAGGGAGTAGAAACAACCTCTTTATATAAATAAACTACAGCTTGTCCTGAAGCATAGCTAGAAAACAAACTACTACTACTGTTATATCGGATTATATTCCTTCCTTCTGTATTGGGATGACCAGTATTTGTTATAATAGCAGCCCCAGATGAAAAGGTAATAGTCCAATCACTAGATAACGTTTGACCTTTAAGATGATTACTACTGTTAGCACCCGTGGAAGGAATCAGGTATGCGGAATTTATTGCATCATTCAAGGTATAGTTCCCAGCAGATCCATTATCAATCCCTATTTCGAAGACTTTGGTAGTTTCAGAATTAGCTGTTGCAGGTGTTGTATTAATTGTCATTACACCTGAAACATTAGCTACCGTAACAGATGCCTGTGGTCTGTTACTTGCTGCCTGATACCCCACAGCTACTCCAGAACCTGCAGTATTTCTATTTACAATCAAATACTTTTTGCCAGATTCTAAATCACTTGTACTGGTAATTAATGTATAAGTCTTTTGTCCAAAATAATTAGACGAGAACAATAGAAAGAAAAAAAAGAAAACAGTTTTTAAGCTCAGAGAGCCTTCAAACTTCCGTCTGAAGAATAAATATTTTTTCATCGTGTGTATGTTTCTAACTTAGCAAATATATATTTATTTAATAAACAAAAACATACATTATTAAAATTTAATATAAAAATATGGAATAATATCAACCTTTATACGATCAATAAAGAATATATTACAAATTAAATTTTCAAAAAATATTTTATACAAATAAAAAAAACACACCCAAAAGAGTGTGTTTTCATTAATTTAAATGTATTTATTTTATAACCTTTTTACTTCTACTATTTCCGTTATTTTCCGCTTTCAAAATATACATTCCACCTGTAAGAGAAGCAGCATCGATTCGGAAATAATTACCATTAGCCTGATAAGCCTGTACCAGTCTGCCCACTGCATCATACAGATCAATTTTACCTAATCGTTTAGAAGATTTTACTACAAAATAATCACCATCTCTGTAAACCTGAAAATCAGATTTCACAGATTCTGCCTGTCCGAGGACCTCAGCAGTTTTATAAACAATCTCGAAACGACCCTCGTCAGTTCCTTTTGTAACAGCAAATGTGTAACTCAATTCCTCACTTAAATTGATATATTTATTCAAGAGCAAGTCTCTGAGGTAAATGTTTTGATATTGAGAAAAAATACCTTCCGGCGATTGCAGCGAGATGGTATAATTACCATTAACAGCACTAACAATCCCCAGCGGAACAACATCTGTCGTATTAAAATTTTCGGTTCTTCCCTGGATTGCCAGTTTTCTTGCGCCTAATTTAGAATAAAAAGAATCCGAACCTACAACTAATAATTCTCCGTCATAGTCGCTTTCGTATTCATTACTCGCACCCGGGACATAGCCTATAAGCATACTGTTTACCAAATTATTCGGCGAAGAGAGCGTAAGCCAAAATCGATTTTTGGATGAGTTGTTTTTCTGGAAAAAAGTCCCATTATCTGCTACTCTCAGAATATTAGCTGGACTATAAGAATTTCTGAACTGTAAACTGCCGCTCCCAAAATCCTTTTTCTGAATGATGAATCCTTGTCCTACTTTTATAATGCCATTCGGAAGCACTGTAATACCAGTTCCATTTGCAGCCATAGTAGCACTATTCCCTCCTGTCCCATTATAGATGGCATAATTGTTTGGTGTATATCCAGACCCAGACTGCGAAGGTGTGAAATTATTATTAGTCCAGAAATAGGCCGTATTCCATATAAGAGAAGCATTTGCAAGATAGAGCTCATCAAATTTAATATTGGAAGGATATGGATTCCCCACCAGATTATATCCATGGATTACAGAACCATCGGTTCCGGAATTGGGAGATCTGTTGATATTAATACTGACATTTCCGTTATGTGGAGTTCCAGTAAATGTATAAGTTTTGGAAGATCCATTGGTCAAGGTACTTTCCGCCCGGAACGCATAACCTTTTGCAGCCACGAAATTGGGTTCAATGGACTGGTTTACAGCATTAAAATAATCATTACTTTCATTATACTGATATAGCCTGTTAGCAGGAGTACCTGGAGAGAAAGCCTGCAGACCCTGACCTGAAACAGGTGAACTCCAATAGATATAATCCATGTGATTGGTTAGATTATTAATATCCGTTGCTAATCTTTGAGATTGTATATTTCCCATATTTACAGCATCCTCGTCCTGAAGAAGCTGGGCATTATTTTCAAATATAACATTCCCTCCACTATTCTGAATTCCTTTTTTAGCTGTGAGTACAACTGCGGAAATATTATCTGCTGTCCCTGGTATTACCAATGATCCTGCGGTAACCCTCGTCAGATTGGCAACTGTTGCACTACCTCCCAATGCTTTAGTCCCAGAATTGGTAAATGCTAGATTCTGATATGCATTACTACTTCTCAATATCTGATTTCCTGATGAAGCAAGTTCTATCTCTCCGCCTACAAGATTTAAATTGAAGAATCTCGGAATCTGCTCTCCCAGACTGGCATTAGCAGAAGCTTTGGTAACTTTGTATGCCGTACCTGCTGCCATCTTCAATGTGGATGAATTACCAGCTGTGGTTCCACCTGTTATAGCATTAGCATCCGTCTCTTCCACTCTTCCTCTTCTGATGTCGAGAATGCCGCCTAATCCTCCATTGATGTACGGATTGGTTGTATTATCAATCCCAAAAGATGTACCTGGAGATAACACGAGATTATTATTATCCAACTCTACAATGATAGCTTTACCGTTGGTTGAAGTTCCTACTCCAGTTCCCATACTCTGATTTTCTTTTCCAATGTAGTGAAAGGTTGCTGTTAAATAATTGGGTGCATTGGTTGTTCGTACATTTCCTGTATTTCCCTCTGTAGCCGAAATCCCCTGTGGAGAGGAAATTTTGAGATAAGCACCTGACTGCGCAGTAAAATCAGTTGCAATCCTTCCGTTCCCCGTTATATTATTAGCTGTAGTTCCGGTAAATCCAAAATCCAGGACAGCTCCTCCCTCTACATAAAATCTGGATCTTGCTCCCAAATCAAAATCCCTGGACAACTGTACATAACTTCCGGTTTTTGCGTAAAAATTAATTCTCCGGTTTCTGTTAACATCCGGGAACGCCAAGTTTATACTTTGAATCTGACTTGCAGAAGTTCCGTTTCCTATTCCATTGAAGTTAAAAATCTTGTTAGAATTATTATCCAAAGTCGCATCTATTTTTCCGCCATTCACAGTAAGATCTCCTTTAAGATTTACAGTTGACGCTGCACCAGAAGCTGAATTGGCATTCATATCAAATACGCCTCCCGTGATAGTCATATTACCATCAATATTAAGAGTATTGCTACCACTTGTAAAGTTTGTAAGATTTACAACACCCGCAGACTGAGAGTAATCTCCCAAAACATTAATAGTATTACCCAGCCCCAGAGTGAAAGTTGCCACTCCGCTGAACCTCAGGTTATGGTAAGAAAAGGACGGAAGGATATAAACATTAGCAGCAGTCGGTGAGAAATAATTAACGGTACTTCCCGTAACTGTGTAGATTCCCGCTCCGGGAGTAAAGACATCGCAGATCCCAATCGTGCCGCCATTTGGAAAAACACGATTACCTCCCGTAGCGTTGAGCGAGCCGTAATTAAGTGGAGGAATGGTCTGCGACGATGTGCTTCTGATCTCAATTTTACTGGAACAATTCAGATTGGCAATAGCAGTGCCATTATAAGACACATTGCCACGAATAACCAAGTTACTATTGGCCGCCATATTAATATTGCCATTCAATGCAAAATTAGTGACAGTACGCTGGTCGGTAATATTAAGATTATTTACTCCAGAATTGATGATTACGTTATCAAAGGTCGTTGGCACTCCATTCGGCGACCAATTAGATGCGATCTGCCAGTCAGAATTTACATTGCCATTCCACGTATAATTAGTACTGACAGAAGCATCTACAATATTAACATTATAATCTTCCGTATCTCCATACGTTGTAGTATTACAATAGTTAGCATTGGTATATGCCGTATCGCTACCTCCACGAAGCCGAATCCTTTTCTGACCCAATGTTGCGGAAGCAGGGATAGTGAATGTATATGTCACTGTCGCATTACTGGTAGCAGGTGAAGCTGCAATAGCTATTGCTTCAGAATTTTCAAAAACACCATTCCCGTTAAAGTCTATCCAGGCAGCACTGTATTGGATATTAATAGGATCATCTGTACCGAAGGTCATAGAAAGTGTGTTAGTTGTAGACCCTCTTACCAGATCCAGCGGGGGCTGATTATTAACATATAAATAACCTGAATTACCGGTAGGCGTAGCATTAGAATAATTAGCTCCCAAAGAATTGGTAAGACTCATATTGATTATTCTGTCATAAGTATTGGCATTGCTCTGATTTGCTGTACAGGAATTGACTGATAATGAAACATTGTCAATAGCCGCAGGCGGTTGTGTTCCTCCACTACTATCGTTTCGCCATTCAAAAACAAGTTTCATATTCTGGCCTGCAAAGCTGCTAAGATTTTGTGTAGTCGTGAAAGTGGTGAATGATCCCTGTTGAAGAAAATTACCCGAAACCTGTACTCTCGATCCACCTGTCGTAATTGCAGTTCCCGCCGCAGGAGTATAAGATGCCGGCACCAGCCATACCCGCAAGTAATCGTAATCATCACAAAAAATAATTAAGGTACATCTTCTCTCGCCCTGCGCTCGCCAGTCAAAACTCAGTGTTGCGTCTGTGGTTCCTGATGGAACAGCAATTTCTCTATATACATGAGTGACAGAAGCGCTATTGGTGCTGTATGCATTTGTAGCTCCATTATCATTCGAGATATAAATAGACTTTGAGCCCAAACCATTAGAAACAGCAGTTCCGAGATGCCATTTATTTGCCTGCGTTCCGTTGACAACCACCCAATTGTTCGTTCCTTCAAAATCGTCAAAAAAGTTAATGGTTGCCTGCGCACTAACCTTAATTGTATTTATAAATATTAACAGTAAGAAGTTTATACCAATTACAAACTTCCTGTTATTGGGAATTAATAAATTTCTCATCATAATAAATTTATATTTTAATGTATAAAGCAAATATAAATTAATTTTTTAATAAAAAATACATTAATAATACATATTGTATTAAATAAAAACAACAATATTAAGTAAAATATAAATATAAAAATAAATGATTATTTTTAAATAAATTAATTACATAATTGTTTATTAATTAAAAACAAATAATAATTAACCCTAATAATTAAAAAATATAAAAACAGAACTTAAAATTCATTCTCTTTTTGTTTGACTGACATCTGACATCTGGGCTTTCCTAACTAATTACTATATTTGTCACCTTATAGACAGACCTTAAAAAAATATAGACGAATTATGGATTTTAAAAACTTCAGGATGCCTTACAGCATCAATCCAAATTACACCAAAAGAACAGCATATTTTTCTATGGAATTTGCCATAGATCAGGCGCTTAAAATCTACAGCGGCGGACTTGGCTTTCTTGCAGGATCACACATGCGAAGTGCCTATAACCTAAAGCAGGATTTCGTGGGAATCGGGATTTTATGGAAATATGGTTATTATGACCAAAGCCGGAACGCAGATCAGACCCTGAACCCAATCTGGACCAAAAAAATGTACAGCTTCCTGGAAGATACCGGGATCAAATTCCAGATCGAGATTCACAACGCTCCTGTCTGGGTAAAAGTCTGGTATCTGAACCCTGAAACTTTCAAGACCTGCCCAATGTTTTTCCTGAGCACCGATGTGCCGGAAAATGATCATCTTTCAAAGACCATTACCCACAGGCTGTATGACGCTAATGAATCTACAAAGCTGGCGCAGTACATCCTACTTGGAAAAGGTGGCGCAAAGTTGTTGGATGAGATGAATTTCGAAAGAGACATCTATCATCTGAACGAGGCTCATGGTCTGCCTGCAGCATTTTATCTATTAAGAAAATTCGGTGGAGATTTGGCTAAGGTAAAAGAAAAGCTGGTTTTTACCACGCACACTCCTGAGGAAGCCGGAAATGAAAAGCACAATATCCACCTTTGCCACGATATGTCTTATTTCTGTGGATTGAGCATTGATGAGGTCAAAAAAATCGAAGGGGTGGAAGATGACCGTTTCAACCACTCACTTTGCGCATTGAGAATGTCCAGAATTTCCAACGCGGTTTCCCAGTTGCACGGTGTGGTATCACGAGAGATGTGGAACAAGTATCCGGGAATCTGCGAAATCAAATCCATTACCAATGCCCAGGAATTCAAATATTGGGGAGATAAGCCACTGTATGATTCCAAGGACGAGAATGATGATTCGCTTTTCGATTACCGCAAGAAACACCTGAAAAAAAGAACATTCAAAATTGTTGCAGACCAAACCGGAAAATTATTTAGTGAGAATGTATTAACCATTGTCTGGGCAAGACGTTTTGCAGGTTACAAAAGAGCCGATCTACTTTTAGCAGACAAGGAACGTTTCAGAAAAATGCTGGAAAATTCTAAATATCCCGTTCAGATCATCTGGGCTGGAAAACCTTACCCAATGGATTACGGCGCCATTTCCACGTTTAATAATCTGGTGGAGGAAAGTAAGAATCATAAAAACATGGCTGTGCTTACAGGCTACGAACTATCTCTAAGTAAGTCTCTTAAACAAGGCTCAGACATCTGGCTGAACAACCCGAGAGTGCCGAGAGAAGCTTCCGGAACCAGCGGAATGACAGCTGCAATGAACGGATCTGTCAATCTTTCTACAGATGACGGATGGATTCCGGAATTTGCAAGATCCGGAGAGAATTCCTTCGTGGTTCCAAAAGCGGATTATGAAAACTGGTCTCAGGTAGAACAAGACAGTTTTGACCTGAATAATCTTTACGATATTCTTGAAAATCATATCATTCCAACTTATTATGACAATCCAAACGAATGGAGAAAAATTGTTCAGACTGCTATGGATGATGTCAAAATCCAGTTCGGAAGTGACAGGATGGCGGATGAATATTATAAGCTGTTGTATTAATTAGAATTGTATTAATCTTATATCAAACCTTTCAGACATCTGGAAGGTTTTTTTATTTGAAAAATATTATCTTTAATTTCAACAAAAAAACTGATAATGATTTTCGATTTTCTCTTCCCGAACAGATGCCTGGATTGCAATCAGATAATTGACAAGAACAATGTCATCTGCGATATCTGTCTGGAGAAGGTCAATTTTACCAACCACCATTTTTTTGGAAATAATTCACTGAGAGATAAAGCCGCATTGCAGATTCCTGTTGAAAATGCTTATTCTTTACTGTTTTATGAGAAGGAAAGCCTGGCTCAGAAAATCATCCATCAGCTCAAATATAACCATCGGGAAAAGATCGGAAAAGTACTGGCAAAATGGATTACAGAGCGAATTGATTTCAGTAATGACAGACCGGATCTCCTCGTTACCGTTCCGCTCCATTATAAAAAACTGAAACAACGCGGCTACAATCAGCTTCATCTTTTCGGTAACGAATTATCGAAATTTTATCATATTCCCATCAATCATATTTTACTCAAAAGGACTAAGCATTCCCGAGCGCAAGCCAAGAAGAATCAAACCGAAAGACTGAAAACAAAAAATGCTTATCAGCTGACAGAAAATATCAACGATAAGCATATTCTTTTGATTGATGATGTTTACACCACAGGAAACACAATGTCGAATATCGCCTGGGAAATTCTTCGTAATTCTGAAAATGTAAAAATCAGCATTTTGGTAATGGCGATGGATGTGTGATTATAAATGATTAATCGATTATCATCTCTATCTCTGCAGTTTTTCTCCGTAAGACAGATCGCCTGCATCGCCCAGGCCGGGTGTGATGTAACCTTTTGAGGTCAGACTTTCATCCACTGCGCCCACCCAGACTTTCGCATCAGGATAAGCATTCTGAATCGTTTCTACACCTTGCCGGCTGGCAATTGCCGCCACAATATGAATTGAAGTAGGTTTTCCATTGGTCAGCAGATCTTTGATCGCTTCTATGAGTGACGCTCCTGTTGCCAGCATCGGGTCCGCAACGATTAATGGACGCCCGTCCAGTTTGGGACAGGTCAGATAATCCTGCTTGATGGAAAAATAATCATTGGCATCGTGCTTCCTGTAGGCCGCCACAAAACCGCAATCTGCTTTATCAAAATAATTCAAAATCCCTTGGAACAATGGAACGCCGGCTCTCAAAATCGTTGTTATAACAGGCTGCGTCTGGATATCTCTAACTTTGATTTTGTCAAGAGGTGTGGTGATTTCGATCTCTTGCTGCTCAAGCGTTTTACTGATTTCAAAAGCTGCGATTTCCCCGATGCGCTCCATATTCCTGCGGAATTTCATGCGGTCCTGCTGTACATCGACATTTCTTAGATCATTGATCCAGGAATTAACAAGAGAGAAGTTTTCTGAAAGTATAGTTAACATAGTTTGATATGATTAATGTTGTACGTTAAAATTTGGTTTAATGACAGAATTATTTACTTTTATATAAAATTAATACAATGAAAGCTTTTTATAAAAATACATACTATTTCTGGATTATCACAAAGTTCGTACTGGCAATTGCTGTCTTTATAAGTGCGATTGGCAATTTAGGAATAGATGATCTTACAACAAGTGAAAAAGCAGCCAATTATCTTGCAGTCCTTTATGCCATTTTACTGTCACTGGATTTAATTTTTTCTCTGAACGGTAATTATTACCGATTCATAAAATATTTTATTGGTGCTATATCCATACTATTTGCAATCGTTATTTTTATTGTCTTGATAAAAATGAATGTTATAAGCATCCCTTTAACATTACTTTTCAGCATTTGGATTTTCCTTTTGGGTTTATTCGATTTGCTACACATCAAGAAAAATAAATAGTTAAAAAAAACAAACCCTCCCAGAGTTTAAAACTCTGAAAGGGTTGATAATTATTTTTGTCTAAAATAAACTTCGATTGGAACACCGGTAAACCCAAAATGTTTCCTCAACTGATTTTCCGTGAAACGCTTATAAGGCTCCTTCACATACTGCGGAAGATTGCAGAAAAACACAAATTGCGGACTCGGAGTAGGCAGCTGCACGCAATATTTGATTTTAATATATTTTCCTTTGATGGCAGGCGGTGGCGTAGCTTCGAAAACAGGAAGCATGACCTCGTTCAGTTTAGAAGTTTTGATTTTTTTCTTTCTGTCTTCATAGACTTCCATCGCCACTTCCACAGCTTTCAGAATCCTTTGTTTGGTAAGTGCGGAAATAAATAAAATCGGAATATCACTGAACTGACCAATTTTATGCCTAATGGCGGCTTCAAAATCACGGACAGTATTGGTTTCCTTTTCAACCAGATCCCATTTGTTTACCAAAATCACTATCCCTTTTCTGTTTTTCTGAGCCAGTCCGAAGATGTTCATATCCTGAGATTCCCAGCCCAGCGTAGCATCCACCATAATGATTACTACATCAGAATACTCGATGGAACGGATAGAACGCATCACGGAATAGAATTCCAGATCCTCATTCACTTTAGATTTCCGTCTCATTCCGGCTGTATCCACCAGCACAAATTCGTGTCCGAATTTATTATAAAGTGTCTGGATGCTGTCTCTGGTAGTTCCCGCAACATCGGTCACGATATTTCTTTCAACATCCAAAAGCGCATTGGTCAATGTTGATTTACCTACATTAGGACGGCCTGCAATGGTAATTTTTGGCAATCCTTCAAAAGGATCTTTATAATCTGTAGTCGGGAAATCTTTTACAATATCATCCAGAATCTCCCCGGTTCCTGAACCGGTTGCTGAAGAAATAGTATAATATTTTTCGATTCCTAATTGATAAAATTCTGTAGCAGCAAGCTCCTCTTTGGCAGAATCCACCTTATTAACAACGATATAGACCGGTTTATTGGAGCGGCGCAGCATCTCGTGGATTTCGTAATCCGTATCAGTAAGACCTTCTTCTACATTCAGCATAAAAATGATTGATGTAGCTTCGTCAATCGCCAGCTGAACCTGTTTCGAGATCTCTTCCTGGAAAACATCTTCTGTATTGACTTCGTATCCACCCGTATCTATCACGGTAAACTCTACTCCGTTCCAGTCAGATTTTCCGTAATGACGGTCACGTGTAACGCCTGCAGTAGAATCTACAATAGCTTCTCTCCTTTCTAATAACCGGTTAAATAATGTTGATTTTCCAACGTTGGGACGCCCAACGATAGCGACAATGTTTGACATAAAATTTGTTTCTTTTTAGCCAAAAGACAGCAGACAGACCTCTAAGTATCTCGTCCTCAAATCTTTTGTCTATTAAATTAAGAATGGGTTACTCCGGCTTTCGGAGCCCAAAATTTTCGCAAAGATACGAAATTTGAGTCGAGGGACAACATGCAGATTTTGTTATCGTTGCACAATCAGATTATAGGCTTATGAGATTCCATTTAAACTTGGAAAGGTTTTTGTAATTTTAACCTAAAATCAAACTATGAAAAAAATCCTTATCGTTCTGTTGGTTATCTTTATAATCATCCAGTTTTTCCCGATTGATAAAACCAATCCTGCCGTGAATGAAGGAATGGACTTCCTGAAAATAAAAAACACACCGGAACCGATCGCAAAAACCATCCGGAACTCTTGCTATGACTGTCATTCCAACGAAACAAAATATCCTTTTTACAGTCATATCCAGCCTGTAGCCTGGCTATTGAAAAATCATATTGATGAAGGGAGGAAAGAACTTAATTTTTCTACATTTGCCACCTACGAACCGAAACGACAGGCGCACAAACTGCAGGAAGCTGCGGAATATGTGGAACAAAAGAAAATGCCGCTCGAGAGTTTTCTACTGGGACATCCGGATGCCAAATTATCTGAGTCGCAGAGGAAAGAGCTGGCCAATTATTTCAGAACCATCCAAAAAGAAACCGAAACTACAAACGCACTATGACAACAGAAATATCAGCAAGTTTCAAAGATAAGTTCATTGTATTCTATGATGGAGAATGCGGATTTTGCAACCACTGGGTGCAGTGGATCCTGGAGAGAGACAGACATCATAAGTTTCTTTTTTCCTCACTGCAATCGGAGTTTGGGCAACAATTTCTGAATGAAAGAAATCTTCCCAATCAAGTTTTTGATACGCTCTATCTTTGGAAACCCAACAGCTTTTACCTCACAAAGTATCAGGCTGTTTTGAAAATCGCTGCGGAACTTGGCGGTGTTTATTCGGTGGCAGCTATCGGTAAGATTCTTCCGGATTTCATAGGTAATCAATTGTATGCGCTGATCTCCAGGAACAGAAAAAAACTGGCGGAAAATCAATGTTTTCTACCCAATGAAGAACAACGCAAAAAATTCCTGAACTGAAAAATCCGAATTGCTCCTGCGTAAGTGATTGCAGCGGCATCCTTTTTCCGGATGGGAATGGCGCCGGCGGAAAAAGATATAGCGGAAAGCACGACCCGCTTGTTCCGATTCTATCGGAACAAAGGGATACGCCCAAATGTTCATTTAAATTCCCTGTATCGGAAAATTAATTTTTTCTGATTTATATGTTTATATTTGCACTATTATGGAATATAATACCGACAGAACACAGCTACTGATGCCGGAATACGGGCGCAACATACAGCAATTGGTGGAGCATTGCAAAACGCTTTCTACAAAGGAAGAGCGTAATGAAATGGCATTGGCAATTGTGGAATTTATGGGTCAGAGAAACCCGCATCTTCGTGATGAGGAAAACTATAAACATAAACTTTGGGATCATCTTTTCATCCTTGCAGACTATGATCTGGATGTGGATTCGCCCTACCCAATCGTAACCAAAGAAGAACTGGCTTCCAGACCGAGGAAAATGGATTATCCGTCTTTTGACAACGATTATAAGTTCTATGGAAAAAGTATCCTTCAATTGATAGAAATGGCAATAAAATTGGAGGAAGGTGATGAGAAGGATGCATTGATCCAGGTGATTGCGAATAATATGAAGAAATCTTACAATGTTTATAACAAAGAGCATGTGAGTGATGATGTGATTTTCCGCCACCTGAAAGATCTGTCTAACAATCAGCTGGATCTTACCGGACTGGAATCACTGGACAAGAGTAAAATCTATTACGCCAATAACCGGAATAAGAATAGCAATAACAACAATAATAAAAATCAAAACAATAATAACAGGAGAAAGAACAACTTCCAAAACCATAAAAACAAAAGAAGATAATGAGCGAGGCTTTCGAAATACGAGGAGGAAAAAGACTAAGCGGCGAGATCACACCTCAAGGTGCGAAAAATGAAGCTTTGCAAATCCTGTGTGCAGTGCTGCTGACAGAGGATGAAGTAAGAATCAGCAATATTCCGGATATCAAAGATGTTAATAAACTGATAGAGATCCTTCAGGATTTTAATGTAAAAGTGACCAAAAATGGTAAAGGTGATTATACTTTCCAGTCAGATGAAGTGAACTTCGATTATATCAAATCCAAAGAATTCAAAAAAGACGGTGCGAAACTGCGGGGTTCTGTAATGATTCTGGGACCGATGCTGGCAAGATTTGGCGAGGCTTATATGCCGACTCCTGGCGGAGATAAGATAGGGAGACGCCGCCTGGACACGCACTTCCAGGGTTTTGTAGAATTGGGTGCAGAATTCAGCTTCGATGAGGAAGACCAATATTATTCTTTGAAAGCTAAGGAATTGAACGGGAAATTTATCCTTTTGGAAGAAGCTTCTGTAACCGGCACTGCAAATATTGTGATGGCAGCAGTCCTGGCAAAAGGAAAAACAAGGATTTACAATGCGGCCTGCGAACCATACCTTCAGCAGCTTTGTAAAATGCTGAACCGGATGGGCGCCAATATCACAGGAATTGGTTCCAACTTATTAACAATAGAAGGGGTTGATAAACTCCACGGAACGGAACACACTATGCTTCCGGACATGGTGGAAATTGGTTCCTGGATTGGTTTGGCTGCTATGACCAAATCGGAAATTACGATCAAAAATGTGAACTGGAATCAACTTGGTGTTATTCCCAATACCTTCAGGAAATTAGGAATAGAACTGGAACAGAAAGGGGATGACATTTATATTCCTTCCCAGGATAATTATAAGGTACAGAAATTCATTGACGGTTCTATTTTGACTGTCTCTGATGCACCTTGGCCGGGATTTACTCCGGATCTGTTATCCATCATCTTAGTAGTTGCAACTCAGGCAAAAGGTTCGGTTCTGATCCATCAGAAAATGTTTGAAAGCAGATTATTCTTCGTTGATAAGTTAATTGATATGGGTGCACAGATCATTCTTTGCGATCCACATAGAGCAACTGTGATCGGAATGAATCAGGAAACACCGCTGAGAGGTACAACAATGGTCTCACCAGATATAAGGGCCGGGAATGCACTTTTGATTGCGGCTCTTTCTGCTGAAGGCAAATCAGTGATCCAGAATATCGAACAAATCGACCGTGGTTATGAAAATATTGACGAACGCTTGAGAGCTATTGGTGCAGATATCAGGAGAATCTAATATTCTGGAAAACAAAATTATATAAAAATCAAGGCAGTTGCCTTGATTTTTTGTTTGATAGGTGTTTAAAATAAAAACCGCATTGCTGCGGTTTTTTTGTTTAGAATATAAATTCTATTATTAATTTTTATCCCAGATTAGTTTTGTTGTTAACTTATCGCCTCCAGTTCCTAAATTAACTACACCAGAATTATAACCGTTGGGATTATACTGTTTAAGGGTAACAGGATATGTTATTCTAGCTGGCATTTCTGTAAGTGTTGTCCCGGTAGGTGCGATAGGAGTGAATACGTAAGTTGTAGCACCCGCTGAAGTTGGCACAAGAAGGTTATTAGTTTGTCCAGGTTTTAAAAGAAAGTCAGGAAAGCCTGTTCTTCTATATTCAGCGTATGCTTCTTGCGGTTGCATAAACAATGCTAAATACTTTTGATTCAGAACATTTGCTTGATTTGCAATTGGCAATGCATTGACAAATGAATTAATTTCAGTAGCAGAAACTCCCCATCTTTCCATTGATGCTCTTACTCCATTTTTATAGTGAGTGTCATCCCAACCATTAATTTCAGAAAGTAAAAATTCTACTTCTGCATATTCCATCAAAACTTCACCAAAATCAGGTCTAAAAACTGTACTACTCCAATTTGATGCCCCAGAAGCGTTTTGTACAGCTACCATTTGTCTTGTTAAACCATACGGCAGCCCAATATAATTATCCAGCCTTGTACTGTTTTGGTATGAGAAAGTACCTTCATTAGGATAGACAAAATTTTGTTGTTTATTTCCATCATTATCCAATACAAAATTATCATTGGAATCAACTGACCAAACTGGTGCAGCATATTTATAAAGTCGAGGATCTAAACCAAAACCGCCTTTTTCACCTTTCAAAGTCTTTACCATTGTATCAGTTATTTTAAAATCAGTTCTGGAATTCACAAAATACGCAGTGTAGATAGGTGCTGCTAAAAGTGGATTACTTGAGTCATATACTAAAATTGCACTATCGTCATTGCTATTCATCACTCCACTATTAATTGCATCTGTGATATGAGTTTGTGCTACAGGAATAGCCACCTTGACCCTATTAGCTATCCTTAATCTAAGCGAATTTGCAAATTTTTTCCATTTGCTTATGTCTCCATTGAAGATCACATCACCTTTCAAATTACTATTTGGTTCTGATAATACTAATTGGTTTGATGCTTCTTTAAGCTCATTCAAAATATCAGTATATATTTTTTCCTGAGAGGCATACAATGGCTGAGGATACTTATCGATATCCAATGCTTGGAAATCAGCATCTGCATTACCATAAGAATAATATGGTACTGAACCAAATGTATCAGCAAGAATAGAAAAAGAATAGCCTAACATTATACGAGCAATTGCAATTTGATTTTGGTTGTTCCCGTAATTTGCAACTTGTACAACAGTATTAGGATCTGTATTATATTTTATAATACTTTTATAATCAAGTGCAACTCTGTAAAGATTATTATAAATGGCCAAGCTGGAGGACTCTCTAAACTGGAATCTATCTTCTTCCGTATAAGCAACTTGTGCAGAGTACTGCACCCAAGGCAATGTCATCCTTCCTGATTCAAAATCATTTCTAGTAGCATCCATTAGTTCCTTCGTTGCAGAAGCTAACAATCCTGATGTTGGAACAATCTCTGGTTGGTTTGGATTTACATTTATTTCATCTAGTGAATCCTGACAACCAATCATTAACATTGCTCCTAATGATAATGTTATTACTTTTGTTATATTTATGATTTTCATTATTTCTTAAAATTTAAATTGAACATTTAATCCATAAGTTCTAGTGGAGGGCAATGATCCCCCTTCTAACCCCTGTACGTTATTACTGGAATATGAAGCTGTTTCAGGATCAATATCCCAAGCTAGCCCCCAAGTAAATAGATTACGTGCAAAAGCTGTTACCGTAACATCAGATATAACGTTTCCTAATAAACCTTTTGGAAGCGTGTAACCTAAAGTCACTTCTCTTAGCTTCCAGTAGCTTGCATCGAATACGTTTGCTGCATCTACAACATTATAATGATTAGTGGCATAGGTATAGGCATCCAAAACTTTTGTATTCTGTGCAAAAGAGCCATCAGGTTGTCTAACAACACCATCTAGAATTATTCCATTCTCTCTGATTCCGTTATCTGCAGTTTTATCTAACATCCCAGAGTACATACCCCACATATGTGATGTGGAAAAATACTTACCACCCTTCTGCCTGTCAATCAAAGCACTTAAGGTGATATTTTTATATCTAAAAGTATTTCTCAAACCACCATTCCAATCAGGTAAATATGATCCTAGATACTCAGGACTTGATGTTGGCGTATAATAACCATTTGCCCCAATGATTTTATTACCATTATCATCATAAGTATAATTAGTACCAAAAATTTGTCCATATTTCATTCCTTCAACAGCATATACACCAACACGGAAAGGTGCATTCGCCAGACCTAAAGTCTTGGAAATATCTGAAAGCTGTACCAGTTTGTTTTCATTTTTAGCAAAATTGATGTTTACATCCCAAGAAAAATCCTGTGATTGAAGTATTTTGCCATTTAATACAACTTCAATACCTCTATTAGTCATTTCACCGACATTAATACTTCGTTGCGTGTAGCCAGTACCACCATCAATTGGTAAAGGAATTATCTGGTCTGTAACTTTTGCATCATATAAAGTCAAATCTAGACCAAAACGATTATTAAACATTCTAGTCTCTAAACCAATCTCAACTGTTTTTTTATTTTCACTTACTAGCTCAGGATTTCTATTCAGATCAGTATTGCTATATCTAGGATTTCCTAAAAAAGGAATTCTTATATCATAAACATTTACAAGTTGATATGGATCAGTATCGGAAGATATATTAGCCCAACCTCCCCTTATTTTTGCAAAATTTAACCAAGGAGCATCTATAAGGCTGGAAAAAACAATACTTCCTGATACAGATGGATAATTGTAAGGCTTATTCGGTAATGAAGATGACCAATCTGTTCTATTTGTTGCATCAACAAAGAATATATCTTTATAGCCCAAAGATACTGACTCGTATAAAGAATACACTCTTTTGTAATTATTGGTGTAAGTTACAGTCGCAGCAGCAGCACCATTATTTAGATTATAGAAATTAGGAATTAGAAGGCCTCCGTTAGTTTGCGCAGCTATTAGATCTGCTTTAGCTTGTCTCATATTAGTACCTACAAAAGAATTGATACTAAAATCTCCTAACTTTTTATCAAAGTGCAATCTCAATTCATAATTATATTCTGAAAAATTTCTTTTGTTAACTGTATATCCTGATTGAGCTTGAGAACCAATAGCAACTCTGGTATCGTTAGTAAATGAGTAGACGTCTCCTAATAGATTACCTACAACATATAAATCTTTAGTAAAATTATATGTTAATGAAGCATTTCCATAAATTCTTTGTCTTTTATCTGTGGTATAATTTTCGTAAGCTGTCCAATAAGGGTTATCTGAATACTTTAAAGTTGCGTTATCCCAACTGGTTCTATTCCAACCTCTTTGTTGTCCATTTGCTAATTTGTAATCTTTCAATTTAGAAAAATCTAAACTTCTTGCACCCCATTGGAAAAACTTCTGAGCTACAGAATTATCACCATACCCCTGCTCAGGTCTATTGAATGCATCATTTATATTATAAGTTAAACCTACATCCATTTTTAACTTATCACTCAATTGACTAGTAACACTAAGATTTAGTGTATTTTTATTTAAGTGAGAATTCGGAAATATACCCTCGGTCCTTATATTACTATAAGAGAATCTAACTCCAGTTTTTTCAAAAGATCTGCTTATAGAAACATTATTGTTATAAGTAACTCCAGTTTTGAAAAAAGAATCAACATCATGTCTAGGCGCTACCCATGGTACTGCTTTTAAGTAATCATTTGAGAATTCTGGATCAAATGCATACCATGGAAGATATAATAAGTTAGGATCATACTTAGGACCCCAAGATTCATCTACTGCATACTCAGCCACGTTATATGTTTGACCATTTATGTTAGCTGTTGTAAATGTATCTTGACTCCCCTGTCCATACATTCTTTGTAGGTTGGGCATTTTATAAACTTGATCGAAGGAGACTCCGGAATTTAAAGTAATTTGTGTTTTCCCCCCTTTACCTCGTTTTGTTGTATAAACAATTGCTCCATGTATAGCTCTAGCTCCATATAATGCCGCCGCAGGTCCACCTTTTAGAACTACAATTGACTCTATATCATCTGGATTTATATCAGCTGATGTGTCACCGTAATCTACTCCTCCGGCACCCCTTGCAGTATCACCAGTGTTAAAATTGGAATTATTAAAAGGTATACCATCTACAACAATTAAAGGTCTGTTATCACCTGTAATAGAACCTACACCTCTCAATGTGATTCTTGTAGACCCTCCCATTGACGCTGAAGAAGCAGTAACTTGTACACCTGCAACATTTCCCGACAAGGAACTAATGGCATTTGTTTGTCTTGATGCTGTAATCACATCTCCTTTAATTTCCTGAGCGGCATATCCAATTGCTTTTTGCTCTCTTTTAATACCTAAAGCCGTAACTACCACGCCTTCGATATCTTGCGTCTTTGCAGTATCTTGTACCGTCTGAGCAGAAACTACTGCAAAAGACGATGAAAGCACTACTGCCAGCACGCTTGTTGTTAATTTTTTCATATCAAATCAAATTTTTCAATAAACAAATGTGCAAAACTTTCTTAATATATGCAACAAGAAATGTTAATAAATGTTAATGAAACAGTGTTAAATTTGATATTAAAAATTATTCTTTACATAGTATTATAGTAGTGTTTAACTCTAACTAACTTTTTAAAAAGATTTCCTAACACAGTGTTAAAAAAAATACCCCAAATAAATTTGGGGTATTTAATTCAATTTTAGTAATTAGTTTAATAACCTTTGTTTTGCTGACCTTTAATTCCTGCATTAGCTGTCATTTCTGCTAATGGAATTGGTAGTGTATACTTATAACTATCATTAGGTAGATTAGTTACAGGTATCTCATCATCTGTAGGGTTTCTATCCATTGTTACGCCAGCTTTATTAGCTAACCTCTTTAGGTCAATATACCTATGACCTTCCAAGGCAAGCTCAACCCTTCTCTCTTTAAGAATATCTTGATATGCTATCTGAATATTTGAGTAAGTTGGAGTTGAAGCAGTTCCTTTATAGTTTCTTGCAACTCTGACCTGCTGGATATAATCCGCAGCAGTATTTAATTGTCCTTCTTCTACTGCTGATTCTGCTAAAATAAAATACATTTCAGATAATCTAAAAAGTTTTAAATCATTCCTTACAGCAACAGTCGGTTTACCTGGATATTTATCTACAACTAACACATCTGATGTTTTCGGGTTAGAACTTGTCAGATAATTAGGATCAATTCTTGAAGATGGATCTACATATGCAAACTTTCTGATATCTCCATCAGTATTATAAAAAATGTTAAATAAATTTCTGCCCCAGTTCCACATTGGTGATCCAGTAGCTGTAGAAGTATTGGTATTAAACCTGGCTCCGATATTCAAACCTGCACTACCGGCAGGTCTGCCTAAAGAAAAGATAACCTCTCCTCTACTTGAATCATTCCAGATATTTCTATATGGATTGAATGAATTCCCCAAACCATTGGCACCACCATAAAAAAGTGGATTCCAGGTAGCAGATCCAATTGGAATTGGCTGAGGCGGAGTAGAACTATCATTAACAGTAGCAGGAGTAGCTATAGTTAATACAACTCCTGAATTGGTAATTACATCTTGAGCATATTGTTTAGCCAAATCATATTTTCCTCTGTATAAATTCATCCTTGCAGATACAGCATTTACAAAACTTTTATCTATGGTGTATAACGGAGGATTCGCCGCACCTGTTGTTTTTATATAATTTAATCTTGTTCTAGCAAAATCCAAATCTGCATTGATAAAATCAAATGTCTGAGCATTAGTAGCTCTTGGCAGATTGATAGCCAAAGGATCTTCAGGAACGAAATCAAAAATCAATACTCCCAATCCACTATCATTTTTCATATCTTCGGAAAAGAATGTTTGCAGTTGAAGTAAACAATAAGCTCTAATAGCTCTTGCCTGAGCTAAAATTGTATTATATTGAGTGACTTCTGCAGTTGTCGCTGGAGTAACTTTTTCAGCTCCCTTTAACAATCTGTTGACACGATTTATTACTCTATAGTGTGAATACCAGATATTTTCTACTAATGTAGTAGAGGGGTCTAAAATATATCTATGCAGACCAAATTCTTGTCCACCACTACCAAAGCCCGGCTTGACTTCATCTGTAAGTACGGCAGTGACATAAATCTCATAGTTGGGTTCTAACAGATTCATTACAGAACCGTTAAAATAAGTATTCATATTCCCTACTGATACAAATATATCATCTTCTTGTATAATTTCTGGTTGCACCATATCCAATGCATCCTGACAACTGTTAACAACTAACGTCGAAGCAGCTATACTTCCTAGTAAAAATATACTTTTTATTGTTCTTTTCATATTTAGTTAATTAAAATTCAACATTAAACCCTACAGATACTGTTTTGGCATTAGGGAAGATATTGAGTGAATATCTGTTCATTGGTTCTGGATCATAACCTTTCCAGTCAGACCACGTAACTAAATTCTCTGCCTGAGCAAAAATCTTGAAACTGCTAATAGGAAGATTACCTAATTGATTCTTAGTAAAACTGTAACCTAATGAGATATTCTTAAGTCTTATGAAATCAGACTTGTATAAAAATCTATCTGATTGCCCTTCTCTTCCTGCATTTGACATAGAAAGACTTGGTATATCAGAAGAGGTATTAGTTGGCGTCCAAGCATTTAGTAAATCAGCAGAGACATTATAATTTGCACCAGCATAAGCAGGATTCATTTGCCAGCTATAGAAGTTGTCATAAATCCATCCTCCTTGTTGGAAAGAAAATAATGTATCTAAAAAGAAACCATTGTATTCTGCATTGAATCCAAATCCGCCTGTAAACTTAGGAAGATAAGATTTACCTGTTAATCTTCTGTCTTCTGCAACAGGAGTTTCTGTTACTGCCCCGTTAATATCAAGGAATTGTTGATTTCCGTTATTTGGATTAACTCCTACATACGGATACAGATGCCATTGATAAGCAGGTCCTCCTACCACGTTTACAAAATCACCAGTTCTGTCATCTCTATCAAGAGATATAATTTCGTTTTTATTATAAGCACCATTGACAAAAACTGAGAATCTCGCACTTTCGTTATTTACAATATTGAAACGTAATAGAGCTTCTATCCCTTTGTTTTCCATTTCTCCATTATTCCCACGGATGAATTTAGTAGTGGTATTTATTGCAGAAGGAGATCCAGAGGCTGCAGAAACAACTAAATCATTGAACATTCTGCTTGTTACTTTTCTATATACATCAATATTACCTTCTACAAACTTATATGCGAAATCTAAACCTGCATTGTATTGAGTCACTTTTTCCCAACGTAGCTGAACATTACTCAAATTACTCATTATATAACCTGGCAATCCCATGAACGATCCTGCAGTTAGTGTCGTTCCATAATAATCTAGATAATTAGCTGCATTTAAAGTTAATGGATTAGTATTATCCGCTGGAATACCCAAATTCTGATTTCCAGTTGTACCAGCTGAGAATCTCAATTTTAACATTCTAAAATTAGTATTCTCCATAAAAGCTTCTTTGTCAATATTCCATCTTGCTGATGCAGACCAGAATGTTTCCCATCTGTTAGCTGGTAAAAAACGATAAGAACCATCTCTTCTTACAACCCCGGCTACACCATATTTACCGTCATAATCATAATCTAATGTTCCGAAATAAGCCAAAGTTCCACCATTAATTTGTCTTCCAGAAACTGAAGGCAGGTATAATGTTGGCGTTGCTGTATTAAATGGAACATAACCTGTACCTGCTCCAAACTTCCAATTTATAGGATCCAGACCATTCTGAGTCTGCTGTTTAGACTGCCAGTGTACTTTCAAATAGTCCATATACGCGGCTGCAGTCAAAGTATGCAAACCAAATGACTTATTAAAAGTAATATTGCTAACATTACTGAATGTTAAATCACTAACATTATTCATAGTTTCAGAACCACCATAAGGAATTCCAGCAGGAACAGCAACCGCTAATGATAAAAATCCATTAGGATCTCTTGCTAATACTCTATCAGAATTTTTGTAATCTATACCTACTTTGTTTCCGATACTCAAATAATCAGTTAATTTATAGTTGAGATTTAAATTTGCTACAACTCCCATTTCTGTAAAACGGTTTCTGATACCTCCATTAATTATATCAGAAAGTACTAAAGCCATATTCCCAGCCGTATTGGTACCTATAGCAGCAAATAGACCTCTTCCATCATCATATCTGTAAGGAGAGATTGTAGGACGTCCCATTAAGGAACCGAAAAGTGGATTTTGAACTACATTCGCATTGATAGCTGTATTGGTTTCCTCATCAAACTGATGTCTTCTGGAATAAGATACAGCTAACTGTGAATTATATGTAAATCTACCGTTTGTAGATTTTCCATTAATGTTATTTCTGAAAGTAAACCTTTTAAAATCAGTACTTTTCATAATACCTTCAACATCTAGATAACCTAAAGAAGAATATACAGCTATATTCTCACCTCCAAATCTAAAACCTAGATTATGCGATTGTGTCATACCTGTCTGGAAAAACTCTTTTCCCCAGTCTGTATCAGGACCTGCCCAATTATTGATTTGATCTGGTGTTAAGCTTGCACCTTGACCAGCTCCATAATTTTTCTGAATTTGCAAAAACTCTTTAGCATTTGCCGTATTATAGTTAGGTTTTGGAAATGTAGAAAAGGATGAAAGTGCATTATAATTAATCTTCAGTCCAGAATTGTATCTGGCATTTTTCGTATTGATTACAACGACTCCATTTGCTCCTCTATTTCCATAAACTGCGGTTGCTTGAGCATCCTTCAAAACACTTATGGATGCAATATCTTCGGCATTAAGATTTCTAAACTGTGTTCCACTGGAAATTAAGCCATCTATAACATACAAAGGATCTGTGGATGCGTTCAAAGAACTCAACCCTCTGATCAAAATGTTAAATTTTCCCGAACCAGGAGATCCAGACATTGAGTTCACACTAATACCAGGAGCCGCTCCCTGTAATGAACTTAAAAATGATACGTTCGGACGATTTTCTAATGTTTCAGCGCCTACTGTCGCTACCGCCTCATTCGATTTAGCCTTTGTCGTAGTTCTGCTATAACCCAAAACAACGACTTCAGCGATCGATTTTTCAGTTGGGATAGTATCACTTTTTACGTTTTGAGCCAATGCTTGCCCTGTAAAAAATAATGCGCCAATTCCTGAAAAGATTTTTAATTTCACATTCATTTTAACAAAATTTTATATTTGAATGACAAATATGTTAATTATTTTTTAAATAACAAAATTTTCAAGAAACTAAAAATCCCTATTAGGAAGATTTAATGTAAGTTTAACTAAGAATTTGCGCCAACTTTATTAGATCTTCTTCTTTATCAAGTTTAATTTTATTCTCCTTTAAAATTGTTTTAATATCTTTATTAGGAAAAGACTTTAGAAGATCACTTTCTTTCTTAACCGGTATAAGTTTAAAATCTTTATATAAAAAATAGATAGGCTTCAGGTGTTGAAATTTTGCTGGCTGAGTAGTTGCATAACTACTTTGAGCAGGTTGCTCATCAATAAATTTTATGACATTTCTTCTTAGAAGACTTACATTGCCCTCCGATAAAATATAATAGTACCCTTTTTGATCTTCATCAACTATATATATAAGTTTCTCGTTAGTTTCAGAAAATCTGATATGCGAGTAAGCTTTTTCTTTAGGTAATGATTGAACTTTTTCATTCAATTTTACTTCAACTTCATCTGTATAAGCATTGTAACGTGCAGGAATTACATTAGTAAAGTCTCCAACTATTGCTTTTTTATAATCAGTATGCATATAAGGCGTACCTTGGATATCCGAATAATTAAGAACTTTGCCACTTACGGTGGAACTGACTTTATTAAAGTCCACTGTTGTAGGAATACCACTGGAATTAACTACATTATTAGTTTGCTGGGCAAAGACCAAAACAGAAAATGCTGTAATAAGTGTTGTGAATAAAATTTTCATAATATTTTTTTATTCAAATATCGTAAAAATAGAATTACTTAACCATAAAGATTAATTTATTAATTTTACCGAATCTTAATTCACAATGCCATTAATACAAAATTTTTCTCCCACCTCCATAGAAGCCGGTTGTGATGAGGTCGGAAGAGGCTGTCTGGCTGGACCCGTGGTAGCTGCAGCTGTAATTGTCGATAAAAATTTTAAGCAAAATTTAGTTAACGATTCTAAAATGTTAAATTTCCAGACAAGACAGAGTCTCGACATTTATATCCGGGAAAATGCTGTAGACTTTGCCATTGCAGAACTGTCGCCGGAATTTATAGATCAGCATAATATTCTAAACGCCAGCCTTCATGCAATGCATCTTGCGCTGGACCAGCTCAAAATCCGTCCCGAATTGATTTTGGTAGACGGTAACAGATTTCATCCATACAATTTTATCCCCCATCATTGTATCATCAAAGGTGACAGTAAATATCTCTCGATTGCAGCCGCCTCCATCATAGCCAAAAATTACAGGGACAATCTGATGATAAAGCTTCATGACGAGTTTCCGGATTACGGCTGGAACACTAATTTCGGCTATTGTACAAAAACCCACCAAAAAGCTTTGAAAAAATTTGGTCCGAATATCCATCATAGAAAATCTTTTAGGTTAGAATATGATGTTGAAATTTAGCATTTAATATTTTACTTAAATAACCTTATTTTAGTTTACATTTTAAGCTAAAAATCAATTTATTGCTGAAATTAATATAAACACACTTACATCGAACTAAGGACGAACATAGGATATACAAAGGACGAACAAAACGAAATTAAAATTTTTCACAATCCGGAATGAATATTTTTTATCTTGATTCATTGATCTTAGTTTCTTATCTTCGTTGTTATGCAAAACAGCTATTCCGTCATCAATGCATCTGCCGGTTCCGGTAAAACATACACACTTGTTCAGCGGTTGCTGATGATCTGCCTCAGATTTCCGAATCAGCCGGATGCGATCAGAAGCATTATTGCGTTAACTTTTACCAACAAGGCTGCCAACGAGATGAAGGAGAGAATCCTCTTCTATCTCGGAGAGTTTGTGGCAGATAATTATTCTGAAAATCGTGATTTAAAAAACATCCGGGAAGCTTTGGAAAATCTGGGATACAGGATAACTCTGGAAGATCTGCATCACCGTTCCCAGAAAGTACTGGATTATATTCTGCACCACTACTCTACACTTAATATTGGAACCATTGACAAGTTCAATTCCCGTTTGGTAAAGAGCTTTTCTTATGAATTAGGCCTGGCTCAGAACTTCAATCTGGAAATCCAGCCGGAACCTTACCTTATAGAAGCAGTGGACAAGATGCTGGACGAAATTGGAGAAGAACAGACCGTTTCCGAAGCGTTTATGGATTTTGTTAATTATAACCTGGATAATAATGAGCGTGTCAATCTGAATCAAACACTTTACAATTCGGCAAAAAAATTCGTGAATGATATTCATTATCAACCGCTTCAAGCTAATAAAAACTTTGAATGGCAGGCTTATGAAAATAAGAAAAACGAGCTAAGAGAATCCATTAAAAGTCTAAAATCCGAATCGCTGGAAATTGCAGAAAAAGCTTTGGAACTAATCAAAAGCCGGGACATTGACATTGAAGATTTTGCTCAGGGAAAAAATGGCTTGGGTGGATTTTTCCTGAAAATCCAGGATTATTATCACAAAAAAAGAGACGGATTTCCGTTTCCATCCAATGAAGATTCTGCATTGACCAATTACCTGAAAGGTGCCGCTGCAAAATCTAAACATAAACAAAGTGACATAGAGGAAGTCTTGCCTCAATTGATCTCCTGGAGAAAAAACCTCATCGATATCTATATTGATTCTCAAAAAAAAGAAAAAATACTGGAAGCCATTCTGCCTTTGAAAGTGAATGCGGATATTCAGAAAAAATTATTGGAAATCGAGGAAGAAAATGATCTGGTTTTATTATCAAAGTTCAACATTATTATTAATGAAAACCTTCGTAATGAACCTTCAGCTTTTATTTATGAAAAAGTAGGAACACAGTTTCAGCATTATTTTTTCGATGAGTTCCAGGATACTTCGGCAATGCAATGGCAAAATTTTCTTCCGCTGCGGGACAATAGTATCACTTCGGAAAACACGAGCTTTACCATCGTTGGTGACCCAAAGCAAAGCATCTACAGATTCCGGGGCGGCGAGAGTGAACTGATGCTGAACATCATCAACCAAAAAGAAATTACCCCAAAATTCGCTACAGCAGAGCACCTCAGATTCAATTGGAGAAGTGCGAAAAATATTGTCGAATTTAATAACCGGCTGTATGAATTCATGGCGCAGAACCTGAATGACGAACATTTGAAGATCTTCGGAGAAAATGCACTCCAGGAAGCGCAGTCCAATCTGGAAGGCCGCGTGAAGGTGCACTTGTTGGAAAATTCGGTTAAATCTGTTTTCTACGAAGCATCTGCAGAGAAAATGAAGAATGATATTCAGGAATGTCTGGATAATGGATTCACGTTTTCCGACATTACAATTCTCTGCCGGGGAAACAATGATATTTTCAATTATTCCCAGCTTTTGGGAAATCTGAAAGTCCGTTACAATGAAAGAGAAACGCACATCAAAACCATTTCCGAGAAGGGACTAACGCTGGATTTATCTTTCACGATCAAAGCACTGATTGAGTTTCTGAAATGGGAAATCAACCCGAAAAACCGTCAGTTTCTGGTTAAGATGATGTATTTCCTGAATGTTTCCGGAAGGATAAGAATGAATGATTTCACCTCAGAAATCAAAGCGGTTCTGAACCTGGAATCAAAAACAGACATTGAGAATTATATCCATTCTCATTACCATATCCAATTGGTTCAGAATGATATTCCGCAGCTGAATCTGTACAACTTTATCGAATATTATGTTCAGGAATTTGCGGTGGAAAACAAGGAAACCGACTTCCTGCTGAACTTCCTGGAGATGTTATTCAATTATACACAGAATGCAGGAGCAACTCTGAAAGAATTCCTGAAATTCTGGGACGATGAGGCTTCAAAAATCAGCATTCAGGCGAGCGAGAATATTGATGCCGTTCAGATTATGACGATTCATAAAGCGAAAGGTTTGGAATTCCCCGTTGTTTTTATCCCAATGGAAAATAAGAATAATGATAAAAAGTTCTCCGAATGGTACAATCTGAACAGTGAAGATGAACTGAAAACCGTGATTCTGACTCAGTTTTCCGCTGAATTGGAATCTTATGATGAGGATTTAGCACAATTCAATTCCGAGAATTCTTACCGTAATAAAATTGATCGGTACTGCATACAATATGTAGCCACCACACGACCTGTGGAACAGCTTTTTCTTTACCTCGAAAAGCCTAGTAAATCTTCCAATCATTTGGAATTATTTGATTTCGTAACAGCATTCCAGCCGGTTGAAAACGGAGAAAAAGCGGATTCCTTTGATATTTTTCCTGTGTCTGAACTGAGAAAACAAAAGAAAAAAGAGAAAAAATCATTTCTTTCAGAAAGCATCCATTCGGTTTCACAAAAGTCCGGGAGACCTTCTGCCATAGAAATCGCAACAGTTTCCAAAAACTATCAAAACCGAGTAGAACACGTAAGAATGGGAATCTTTACCCACGAGATCCTCTCAAAAATCAAATCTGAAAAGGACGTCTTAAAGGTTCTGAATTCTTATCTGCTGGAAGGTGTTATTACCAATGATGAAAAATCCTCCATCCTGGAAAGAATCGGAAATATCCTGAACAATGAAAACTATTCCGGCTATTTTGGAGATCATCTGAAAATCATCAATGAAAGGGAAATGTTTGCCAGAGAAAATGACGCATCAAAAACCTACCGTCCGGATCGGCTGATTGAAACGGATAACGGTTTTATCATCGTGGATTTCAAGACTGGAGAAGAGAATGTGAAAGATCAGGAACAAGTGGAAACTTATAAAAATAAGCTGGAACAATTTGGAAAGAAAGTCATTAAAACGGACGTGATCTATATCTAAAAAAAATCCCGGAATAATTTCCGGGATTAAATTTACTTCTTAACCGCTGTTACGACCTGACCTTCCATTTTTGTAATATTATCAAAAATCTGCTTGAAAGCCGGATAATATTCTTTCGGATAAACAGGATCTTCAACTGTGGTGGTAGTTTCCACGGTTAGTTTATTACCTTCCTGCGTCACTTTATAAACGTACTGAATGGCATTATCTTCTGTCCTGAATTTTTTCGACTTCGGAACATTTTCAAAAGCATAACCATCCGGAAGTGTAACAGTTACTTTTTTGATCTTGTCATAACCTGTCAGTAATTCAATTGGCGAACGTCTTTCTTCTGCCTGATCGAATTCGTGGGATTTATTATATAGGAAAAGCAAAGGATTAAAAACCATTTTACCAGCAATTCCGTCTACGAAGGTATCAGAATCAAAATCAAAACTGGTTTGGAAATCATTGTTATCCAGTAATTCTGATTTGATATTGGTGAATGGGAATTTGTATCTTTCTTTGTAACTGGTATTTTGATAATCCGCTTTGTCCTGGTCATAGCTTTCGTTATTCATCATCGCATAAAGCTGTGTATCTCTGTCAGAAAAACTGCCGGCTACAGTTCCGTCAGGATTCAGTTTAGCCTCTACAGTGAGATAAGTTTTGCTTTTTTCCGGGCACAGCACATTGATTTGTTTAGCATCCGTTTTTGTCATCAGAAAGCCATAATAATTGAGTGCTGCCGGACGAATGATGTTGGGTGTTGTCATTTTTGAAGTGGCATCATACACTGCGGGTTTTCCATTGATTTCTGCAAATGCCAGGACATAATTCAGCATAGCGATACTTGGGGAGTAAGAAGTCAGTAATCCTCGTCCAATTGTTGAGAGCAAAACAGGTTCTGCATTGATCTCAGCACTTCTCATCAGCATAATAAGCAGCAGATTGATCTCAGCAGAGTTTCCTACTTTGTTGTTAATAAGATTCCTGATTCCCTTATCCGTAACAGCAGAATATTCTCTGTTCCAGCTATATCTGTTCTGGACAAATTTCAGAACTGCCGCAGCTCTTTCCGCAGGATTCTGGATGGATTTTACTTCCTGGGGCAGGATATCTTTTACAAGATTGGTCCTTTTGAGTTCATCACCAAAGTTTTCATCTTCGTACAGTTGCTTTCTGATATCATTCCAGGATAATCCATAGGATTTGAATCCGCCTTTCAGACCTGTGTCATAGATGCTTCCGCTGCCGGTAATGGGAAAATCCGTAGAGTTCAGTTCTGCCCGCACGGAAGTTTTATAATTGCTGATATTATTCACATACTTTTCGTTTCTGTAAGGTTTCAGATCCTTGTACGCAAATCTGTAAGTCCTGTATTCTGTTCCGTAAAGTAGTTTTTCGCTCACATCCTGAGAAGATGGTTTCAGTTCTCCTTTATAATTAATATTGTAACCGTAATATTTTGGCGTATCGAATATATATTCACAATAGCGTATCGGCACCTCATCCTCTATCATAACTCTTGGAATGACATAGATGAATGGAGATAACACCGAATATTTGTACTCTAAGATGGAGCCGTCTTTTACATTCTCAAAGGCAAATTTGGTAACTGTGGTGTTCTTGCTTTCCTTAGACTGGTACTTGGAATTCTTATCCACGGAGGTGCTCACAATTTTTCCATTTTCCAGATTATAGGTATTAACCTTCAGAGAGGTGATTTTTTCATTGACATTATTTTTTCCATTATAGGTGGAAATTTCTTCTTCCAGAAACTTTTTGGCATCATCTTTTTTATAGATTTTCACCCTGCTTATAACATCAAAGTGCAATTCTCCGTCTGTGATATAATAATGATAGGATCTGTACAGGACTTCTGCAGCTTCCGACGGATTTTTAGAATATGTTGTTAGCTTCAAATCCTCGATATCCAATTTTGGAGGATCAAGAAATTTTTGGGAATACGTAATTGAAACAATAAACAACGTAATGAGCGAGAAATAGGTTCTCATGGTATTGTAGTTATATTTTTGTTATTAAAATTTTAGAATTGTCAATCTTATTCGCTTGTTTTCGGAAATTGATGTAATTTGAGATTTTATCCGGAGGGAAAACGCCTTTTTTCAGCATAAATTTTCTTTTAATGATAAGTTTTTTATCCTGAGTGACAAACTCCATAGAAAAATTACCAAACTCGGAATCAATCTTTATGGGTAATGGATTTTCAGCAAATTTATAATTATCCGGAATCGTATATTCAATCTCATAATCATCTGTGAATCCAAAAGGTATTTCTATCGGCAACTTCCTCTCGGAACTGTCCAGATAAAAATCTGAATCCAGAAACGGAATTGCCCGGAAATAGATATCCGAACCCAGAGATTTAGAATAATTATCGGCTTTAAAATTAAGATCAAATTTTATAAGCGCATTATTTCTGTCATTAGTCACATCCCGAAGATCTATGCTGGAAAACTGGAGATTGTCATAACGGTGTTTTATCGCATCTTTTTGCTCCACAGGAGTAAGTGAAAGTAACGGCATCCACATATCATACAATCCGCCGGAATAAGAAAAATTAGATGAAACTTCCAAGTCGTTATTTTCAGAGATCTTAGCTTTGATTCTTAGAATCTCTTTGTTGTTCTCGGTTAGAGATTTTGGTGTATCTACGATTTCCGCAGTGTTGTCCTTGATCATGATCACATTCCTGTCCGTAGTGCGGTAGCTGAGATGGTTGTATGCTATTCTCTGGGAAGTGTTTTCCAGCCAGATGTTACCTTTTTCTGTAGGCACGCAGAGAATCACGTGATTGCCATCCATCCTTGGAAAATCCTTATCAAAAAATTTAGGTGTTTCATCCATATATATCACAGAATAATAAGAAGGGATTCCCGCCGCCTTCAGCAGGACACGCATATAATTTGTGAGTGCTTTACAGTCGCCATACCTTTTCTTCCTCACGTCTTCAGCAATCATTGGCTGCCATCCCCCAATTCCCAGAGCTACAAAAACGTACCGGGTTTTATTCTGCATATACTGATAAATGGTTTTTACTTTTTCTTCAGTCGTTCCCTGCAGGTTAAGGGAATTAACTTCCTGCTGAATTTCCGGTGTGATTTTGGAAACCGGCTCCAGAAGTTCATTGTACCATTTTCCAAAGTTTTGCCAGTTGCTCATATCGCCCTTCTTCCCTTTCAATGTAAAAGTATCTAAAGCGAACTCTGCTCTCGGCATCAGAACCACCGGATTGGGAGCATACTTTTCCTCCAGGACAGCAGGAACATTTTTATAAGAAACCGAAAAATTATTATCATCTCCTTCCAAAGCTATTGTTCCGTAATCTGTATTTTTGATTCTTTTTCTCAGCCGGCTTTCTGATTTATTCACAAAACTGTAGGAAGAATTCTCTATCGAAACATTGTAACCGTAAAAGGTAGAGAAAGGATTAAGAAAAGCTGTATCTGAAGAATCTTCTTTGTAACTGAGTTCTACTGTGAATGGATAATTGGTGGATATTATTTTCAGAAACAGCATTCTGGATTCTGTGTACAGCTCAAAGCCTTCCGATGCAGAAAAATCCGAAAAATCTTTTTTGGAATAAGTTTTCGAAAGTTTCCCAAAGGCATCAAAAGTTCTGACTTTTATATCACTTACCCTGTTTGTCTTGTCATAAGGGATTTTCAAAGCAGCATAATCATCTCCCGCCTTGTTCATAATTGTGACAGCTCTGGTAAAATAAGAATCGACCTGGCTGACGGAATTAATAACAGATTTCTGTTCAGAATTCCTGATGACTACATTAGCGTTTTTTAGTAATTGAGGCGGTATACTGGATATACCATAATCTTGTGCTAACATCTTTACAGACATTACCACAAAAAGGGTTATTAGTTTTTTCATCAATAAAAATAATTATCAATTCTCAGCTGCAGGATTGAAAACCCGCTGTGCTAATTCCTGATCAAAAAGATATAATGCTGATGGATTATCTTTTACCATTTTGATTTTCGTTACCAGGAGTGATGCACTGGATTCTTCCTCTACCTGCTCATTGATGAACCACTGTAGGAAACTTGTGGTTGCAAAATCGCCTTCATCATTAGCCGCTTTCACAATGTTGAAAATACTTTTAGTTACCAATCTCTCGTGATCCAGAGCTTTCTCGAAAATTTCCTGCGCACTGGAGAATTCATGCGGAGGCTGCGGGATCTCGTTCAGAATGATTTTCCCTCCGATATCATGCACATAATCGAACATTTTATCCGCATGCATCAGTTCCTCTTTGGACTGCACGCGAAAGTAATTGGCAATCCCTTCCAGATCCTGGGTATAAAACCAAGCGCTCATGGAAAGATAGAGCTGTGCCGCATATTGTTCCTTTGTAATCTGCTCGTTGATGAGCTTTATAATATTTTCACTTACCATAACTGTTAATTTTTATCCCAAATATAAAAAAAGAGCGGATAAAAATCCACTCTTTCACAAAATTAACCACTAAAAAATAACTTACTTCACTACGGCTGGCTCAGCTGCCTTTCTTTTTTGGAAAAGTTCCTTTCTTTCCGCCATTTTTCTGGCTTTCATATCCTGGAACTTTTTATATTGATCTGGCGTCAGTATTTTCTGCATTTCGGCTTCATTATTCTTCATCATTTTCGTTCTGTCTTCTTTTTTCGCCGCCATCTCCTGCTTTCTTTCTACTGCTTTTTTTGCGTGTAAGGCTTTTATCTGTTCCACTTGCGCATCGCTCAGATTCAGTTCCTGTTTCATCTTTTGCATACGCTCTGCTTTTTTCTGTTCAAAATCCGCTTTTCTGTCAGTAGTCTGCGCAAATCCAAAAACACCTAGTCCAAGAAACGCTGCAGTTAAAAATAATTTTTTCATTCTTTTTAAATTTAATATTAATATTTTTTATTTGTTAGTTTGATAATTCATGAATTATAAGGTTAAGAATCGATATTATAAATTTTTGTTAAAAAAATCTACCGATTCACAAAACCGTTGCCAGAACTTCGGTTTCCTTTGTCAGCAGGCGTAGCATTTCTCTGGTTAGAACGGTCATTGCTCCTATTCTCTATTTTCCTTTCGGAGTTCTGATTTTGCTGTCTGATACCATTATTGCTTCTGATATTTTCCTGATGGATACTCGGAGTTGGCAGAACTTTTACATCATTTCCATTTCTTGTATTCCCAGAATTTCTGATGCCGTTATTTTGATTATTCCTAATTCCATCATTCTGATTGTTTCGGATCCCGTCATTTTGGGAATTTCTGATTCCGCCTGCATTATTGCCATTTGAACCGCTTCTCGGATTTGCATTTCTGATACCGTTATTTCTATCTGGCTGTATCATTCCCTGGTTTCTTCCTACACTTCTGAAACCTTCCCGGAAGTTATTCCTATCTACCCTATAGATGTTAATATTGACATTCCTGTATACAGGTCTCACCGGATATCTTCTCGCATAGAAGTTGGAAAACCTGTTTTTATAAAAGACAATAGGACTTCTTCCACGGAAATAATTGTTCTGATAAATGATAAAAATCCGCGGTCCTAGTATATTCTGCAATGCAAAAAATCTATCATAATACCATCTGTCCGGATTCCATCTGTAATACATATCCCACGCAGCAAAACTGGCAAAGCGGTTGTTAAGCGCAATAATCTGGTCAATCTGCCAAGGCGTGAGGTTATACTGTACAAAAAAGCGGTTCCAGTTCACAGAAAACACAGCGCTTCTATAATCATTATAATAACCCTGATAGTACTGATCCGGATAATAATCCGTTGGATAGTTGTAGTAATAGTCATCCGGATAATCATACGAGTTATCATAATATTCGTATCCATAATAATCTGTAGGATAGGTATCGTAATAATCCTGTGCAGACATCAATCCTCCGAAAATTATTGCTAGGGTAAAAAATATCTTTTTCATTTCTTTAAATTTTACTTTGGTTAAGACCATTCATTTTCTATAATGCTCTTTCTGTCTTTTGGATATTAGATGAGAATAAAAGTTAAAGTATTACGAATTAATATTTTAAATATCAATAATAAAATCGAGATTAATAATTGATAATCAGACACATTATTTTTCATCAAAAAGAAAACCCCTACAGAATTTTGAAGTTCTGAAGGGGTTGATATAAATTATAAGGTCAATCACAAAATGCTGACTGCCATAGTTTATACTAATATCTGTCACTGGATTCTACCCAGCCTGCAATTTTCTTGTTGAAATGTTCCTTTGTCCGGAGATCCTCCAATTTCAGGTGCATTCGGTATCGCCAGTAATGGGGAAAAACCGCAGGGTTATTGATTCTTTCCTCGTCCATATTAGGATTCATCAAAGTTTCATCTGTTGCCAAAAATTCCTGAATCGGGAAAATTGCCAGCATAGCATCTGTGTAAAGATGCTGCTTCATTATCATTTCTGACAATTCCGGAGACAAATCCCAAGGCGCCGTTCCATATTGCCCTAATTGATTATTGAAATATTTTTGAGTCAGGTTCCGATCCTCGTGCCACCATTGTCTCAGCGTAGAACTGTCGTGAGAAGAAGCTGTAACTACGTTGAGATAGCTTGCATTTTTCGGGTCGTACCAAGCGATATTTTCAGAAGGCATTCTTTGAACTTTCAAAGCGGTAATCGCCAACTTATCCATCACAACAGGAACCGAATCCGGAACCAATCCTAAATCTTCACCACAAATCAACATCGTAGTAGAATTCAGTAAAGCTGGTAATTTCTCCATCGCTTTCTGATACCAAAGTCCGTCCTGACGTTTGAAGAAGTAATCATTGTAAACATCATTAAGCTTAGCCTTTTCCCAGTCGGGAAGATATTTGTAAGATGTCGTTTTAGCAATATTAAATCTTGGATGATAGACAACGCCGTTTTCAGTTTCTTCAGTCAGGAACAAAACATTTCCCGCCAGAGAAATTAATTTTTCTTCTGCCCAATCCCAGGATTCATTCTTGAAATAATCAGCGAGTTTTCTCTGCGTGTCAAATTCCGGTTTGAAAGTATAAGTTCCGTTAAGATGATTATCAAAGAAATGATGCTGAACTTTTTCCTTAAAATCACCGAAATTCTCCCAAAGGATCGGGTCATTCACAAATGGTTTGATGTAACGATCATAATTGAAAGGAATCTGTCGGTCCGCAAACTCTTTTTCGGTGACAGGAAGTGCGGGATAAAAATAACCCAACAAACCTTGAGTCGCAGAAATCGGCATTCTCCAGATCCTGAAAAATCCAAGAATGTGGTCTATTCTCATCGCATCAAAATATTGCTCCAATACTTTGAAACGCTTCTTCCACCATTGGTAATCATCGGCTTTCATCACTTCCCAATTATAAGTTGGAAATTCCCAGTTTTGTCCTAAATCCGAGAATTGATCTGGTGGTGCTCCTGCTTGAAAATCCATTCCGAATAATTCCGGTTCTGTCCAGGCTTCGACCGAATGTCTGTAAATCCCGATCGGCAAATCGCCTTTGACAGAAATTCCTAATTGATGAAGATACTTTACTGCGTCCTGAAGTTGCAAATGCAATTGATACTGTATCCAGGCGTGAAGCATTATTTTGGAATATTCCTTATGCTTCGGCGAATAGAGAGTCGCTACTTTTCCGGCAACATATTTTTTATGAGTTTTCCATTCATTGAAATTCGGTGTTTTGTATTTGTCTCTCAAAACACAAAATGCAGAGTAAGGCATCAGCCATTCCTCGTTATCCTTGATAAATTTTTTGAAGTTCTTATCTTTAAGAATTGCATCTTGATTTTCCTCGAAAACAGCTGTTGCATATTTCCATTTTCCGGAAATCATCTGTTCGTAATCAATCAAAGACAACGCATTCAGTTCTGCTTTTTTCGATTGATAATCTTCAACCAAATCTTTTGGCAAAGTATATTCTAATTTCTCAATCGAAAGATATTGCGGATGAAGTGCATAAACTGAAATGGCGGCGTAAGGATAAGAATCTGTCCAAGTGTAATTCGCAGTTGTATCATTAATTGGCAAAATCTGAATCACAGACAATTTGGTTTCATTAGCCCAATCGCCTAATTTTTTGATATCAGGAAATTCTCCAACACCGAAACCATTTTCCGTTCTGAGTGAGAAAACCGGAACCGCAACACCGGCCGCATGCCAAAGTGTATGGTTATCAAATTTAAAATAATGATCCGCTTTGACATAGAGAATATCCCGGTTCGGATTCCCGAAAACCCAGCGGTTTTCCCCAGGCTCTATGTAGAAAACCTTCCCTGATTTTTTTTCTCTGATGGCGTATTTGTAAAGAATGGTCTGATGAGAATTGATTTCCACACCTGCTTCCCAGACGCCATAATCGGTTTCGGAAAGTTCAATGGATTTTTCGTAATCCCAATTACCAAGCGCATCTACATTTCCTGTGAGCACCAATTGCCAGTCGGGATGGTAAAGTGGCGCCTCTATGCGGAAAAGATGGGTGTGCTTTTTCACAACGGATAATTTGGAAGCTTTGAAGCCCTGAAGCCGGTTGTGAAGGATCTTGTTGGTTAAATAATTTTCAGGGAAATTTTTAAGGTTCCACTGGTCAAAAATCACGAATTCTTTGAAGCTGTTTGGAAGACTGAGTGTGTGAAAAGGAATTTCTTCGTCCAACACTTCCCCGTCTTCGGTAACCAAAAGGTATTTGTAAGTGACTGATTTAGAAAAATAATCAATTTCAGTAGTCCAGTTGTTATTTTCGGAGTAAGACAGGCTGTAATCCCGATGCTCATTTTTGCCATCAAACAGGCGCAAAATGAGACGCTGGCCAACTTTTGTCCCGAAGTTAACACTAAAGTATAGTTTCATTTATTAAGGTCTATTAATATGGACGCAATTTAATGATTTATTGAATTATAACTATTATACCTGTAAAAAAATCATTTTTTGGCAATCCTTTCCAGATAGGCCTGAATATTATCGTCCAGTGAAACGGTAATTCCGCCGATATTTTTAGCTTTCATATATCGCAATACATTTTCGTCCTGTAATGAAAACATCAGAAAATCGTTCATATTCTCAGGCTGTATCCCTGCATCGCGGAAGTATTCCCAATCCACATTTTGCTTGATCCAGTTAAGACCTTCCTGCAAATCTTCGTATTTATAAAGGCTTTTTAATCGTCTGGACTTTCCGGAGAGCAGTTTGTACAAATTATCTACATTGAGCTGTGCAAATAAAAGAGGAAGCAGGACCTGCTTGGTATTTACAGGCTTTTCTCTTGGCTTTTCCGGAGCTTTTGGCAATCCGATTGATTTTCTAAGTTCTTCTTCCTGCGAATCTGAAATTCTCTTATTCAGGATTTTGACTTCTTCTATTTCCTGCGGGATTTTTTCAAGATTTACAGACACAGAATTATTTAATATAGTGACTTTCTCTCCTTTATAATTTTCCTTGGCAAACCGAAGTTCGTCTCCCGGTTTTCCCAATATTGAAAAAGCACCGGAAGCATCGGTATAGACTTTTTGATTAGATGACATATTCACCACCAAAACCTTCGGAAGTGCGATACCTTGTTCCGAGAAGACAGTACCCGAAACAGCTTGCGAAAAATAAATTGCAGATACGGAAAGAAAAACAATTGATAAAAATCTTTTCAAATGCTGATTATTTCCTCAAAAGTAATCTTCCTGATTCAAATAAAAATACGGTTTAACTTTCATTAACCGTATTTTGAAATATTTAAGAAAAATCCCCAATTTAGATTCTAACTCTTTATAAGTTTTCTAATTATATTTTTTCCGTCTTTAAAAAAAATTTTCGCTATATAATTTCCCTTTTTCATATCACTTATATCCTGATAATTGTTCCTAATTGTTCTTATTAATTTTCCGTCTATGCTGTAAAGTTCTATATGGCTGATTACAGAGTTAGAGAAAAATTTAAAATGCGAACGTACCGGATTTTCTATATAAAAATTATTTCCTGATGTCTCATTTACCAATAAATCCGGACTTACTATAAATTTACCTATGTAAATAGAATTGTTAGTATTATTAATTTCTCCAGCAACAAGAATTGAAGTTGGGGAAATAATATGAAAACTTTCCGCCCATTCCTGATCTGCATTTGTATTAAATATAAAGATCCCATTATTGTTAAAACTATTATCCATGCTTCCATCCTGATTTAGCCTTCCCAATAACAGGTTTATCTCACCTCCTTGCGTGCTTGCACCACTGAAATAAATCCGACCTTCGTCTGTCTTCAGACCGGATAAAACCGCTTCAGATAATACATAGCTGCCATTATTGGCAAAACCTGTGATTAGCGATCCTGTAGAAGTATATTTTTTAATGGTAACATCGGGTATGCTTTCGTTTGAAATTCCATAAATAATATTGTTCGCATCATCCTTTGCCACATAATCATAGGTACTTTCAAATTCGGATAACGAACCGAATGAACTTACAACAACACTTCCATTTGATCCAAAAGTTGTATCAACACTACCATCAGGATTAACCAGTGTAATTGAATGTGAAAAGTTCTGAGAATTGTAAGATTTTATGATGAACTTATTGTTCGGTCCCTGATAAATCCCATTCGAAGAGGTGATACCGGAAACAGGAACGGATGATGTTACTAATCCAGTATTGACATCTATTCTGTCAAGAAATATTTGTGACGAAACATTTCTCACAGAATAAAGATCATTGCCTAACACTACATTACTCCTGGAATAAGAGGAGGAGGAAAGTGTCACAATTCCGTTTGTTCCGAAAGTATTGTCAGCGGTTCCATCACTATTCAATTTTACCAATGTTCCCTGAGCCGGATAAAATATCAATATCTTATTATCTATCTGAAACAGGTTTGTGGAATATGCGTATGCCTCCTGAAAAACCGTAAAAGACCCGGCATTTGCGAAAGATGTATCCAAAGATCCATCAGCATTAAAGCGAGACACAAACACTTCATTATTATTAGCTCCGTTAATTCTTATTCCGGCTACAATGACTTTTCCGTCTTGCAGAACAAGAGAATTGATGATTGAGTTTCCATTCGTCTGATGACTTAAAATGGAAATCCCGTTTGTTCCGAATGTATTGTCCAGGGAAACAGTTTGTGCATTTAAAAATAATGCCGCTGTCATTGCTAAAGTTGTAATAACTTTTTTCATAAGTGTTTTTTTTTGTATTTTTTCAATATAACTTAGATGAGTTAATTCTGTTACTTTATTGTTTTGAGCGTAATGTTTTCAGGTAATTTTGCCTCTGTTTATCAACATCTCCGAGGCTTGGCAAAAGAAGCATTTTATATTAATTGCAAAAAAACCTCAAACAATTTTCAGTTCAAAGTTTTTTGAATTTTTCAAACATCAATGTAAGAAGGATAAATACAAAAGACATGTTCATTTTAGCACAAAGTCTTTTGTTTTTCATTTTTAATCGATAGGAGCTGGTCCGTATTCGTTTTGTCCTTGTTCACCTTCTGATATTGCAAGAAAGAGATTGTAAAAAGGAATTAAGAGATACCATCCGCTTTTGCCAACATCATGCATTCTTCTCACTCCCACTGCAATTCCAGGTACTAAGACAGCTAATGAGTAGATAGTAGAAAGAATGGTGGTTTTAATAAGTCCTCCTACAACTCCCAGAACTATCGCAATAATAACATTAAACAAGAAAAAGTACCAATATTCGCTTCTTCCTGCTCGCCCGGTAAATGTTGCATAGTTTTGTAAAACTTTTAAATAATAATTCATTTTTGTGGATTTTATGTTCAAGGATGATTATTTAGTCAGTTTGGACGTCGGAAGTTTTACCTCTCCCGGATCTTTCCAGAGTCCATCTTTTTCTGCTTTTTTCTTTACACTATCTGCTCTTTTGTCACTGTCCGGATGTGAGCTCATCATTTTCTGATAGGTTGTCGCTTTGCTTTGGGACAATAAAGAGAATTTTTTGAATGCAGTGTATGCTGCCACAACATTATATCCATTCTTTTTCATAAAATCATAAGAATAGGAATCGGCTTCCGATTCTTGTTTCTTGGAATGTGAAGCATCCAAAAATGAATTGGCAAATTCTCCAAGCTGGCTATCATTCAACTTCTGAACGGTTCCCGATGCGGAAGATGCACCTTCAATCAACGCTGCTTTCAAATAAGCAGATTTAATGGCATCTTTGGTATCTTCATTTTTTACGTGACCGATTTCGTGACCAATAATTGCGAGTAATTCATCGTCCGTCATAATGTCCATTAATGAGGAAAACACTCTTACACTACCGTCTGCGCAAGCAAATGCATTGATGTCTCTAACGAGATAGACTTTGTAATTCAGTGGCAGACCGTCTTGATTTTTATGCTTGTCAAATAGTTTATTCAATCGGATTGTGTAAGGGTCTTTCGGACCTGCAACTTTGTTGTTTTTGTCCATCCAGTCCACTCCTTCTTTTGAAAGTTTTTTTGCATCTTCATTAGAAAAAGAAAGTGCTTTAACACCTTTGGAAGCAGATCCGATGGCTTTATCAAGTTTAAATTGTGCATTCATTGATGCAACGCCACATATAATAAATGCGGAAAGTATAATTTTTTTCATTTGTATTAGTTTTTAGGATTTCCTTTTAAATCAGCTCTGTAGATTTCGGATTTTTCCTGTGCGTTAGATTTTAATTTTCCTTTTATGGTAGCTTCTATTCCTTGTTTGGTGATTTCTAACCGGTGGATATATTGGTACTCATATTTAGCTTCATCCTTATATTTAGCCATCGCATCTGCTGCTACTTTATTAATATTTTCTAAAGTTATCTGCCCGAAATCGAAAAGCTCATCTTCTAGTTTGAAATCTTCGCTTCCGGCTCCCATTACCTGGATTTCTTTAGTTTCAGCCGGATTCCAGCCGTTTACATTTCCGTGGTAATCAATTTGTTTTACTCTTCTTTTATCAACATCATCCTGATAAACGATGTTGAGCATCAGGTGGTCTTTTTCATTTTCTCTTTTAATCATTCCCTCTAATGCAGGTCTGTAAACGGTAAAAACAACCTCATCCATCACTTTGGCATTTGCTCCGGTTTTTTCTACGATTTGGTCATACCATTTTTTTACTTCTTCCGGTTTTGAAAGAAACTGATAATCAATTTCTGCAGGACCTGCTGTTGCATCTTTTGCAGTATTTACTACGTCTTTTACTTTATCACAAGAAGTTGTGGAGAGTGCTACCAATGATAAAGCAGCACATATTAGTATTTTTTTCATAATTCGGTTTTTTAGAATTTACAAAAACAATTCTCTACAAAATCGTAAAGAATTGTTTATAAATGAATGTTTCTGCCTTAATATAAGAAGATTAAGGATTCATCATTTTTTGAGAAAGCTTGGTGTAATAATCTGTCCAAAGTTTTACATCTTCAGGTGTCATTTTTGCCATCGCTTCCTGAGATTTTGTTGCCCATTCCTGCGATTTAGTTGCCAACTCCTGTACTTTGGTCGCATCTCCCGATTTGGAAGCTTCAAGACTTTCATTTACGAATGCAGAATATTCTTCAGCAAATTTCTGAACTTCTGGAGAAGAGAATTTTGGCAGATCTGCGCTTGCAGATTCTGTAGAAGCTGGAGCTTCTGTTTCTGCCGGTTTTTCAGAAGAGGCTTCTTCTGTAGCTGGTTTTGATTCTTCAACTTTAGTTTCCTGCTTACAAGCGGTCAAGGAAATAGCAAAAACTGCTAAAGGAAAAATGAATTTTTTCATAATGTTTCTTTAAATATTTTTTCAAATGTAAAAAAGTAACTCAATCGTTTTTTATTGAATCAATATTCGCTGATGTTGAATTAATATTTAACGGTGATGAATCAATATTTAAAAAATCAATATGAATTTTATTGGAAATAAGTTAATAGTTCTGCTTTTTTACGGTCAGAAACTGGTATTTCGTAACCGTCTTTCATTTGCAAAACTCCTTCGCGAAAATATTTCTTAATGAAATTAACATTCACAATATAAGACTGATGGCAACGCAGAAAACTCTGTGCAGGCATTACAGATTCATATTCTTTCAAAACTTTTGAAACCATTGTGGAGCTTCCATCTTGGAAATAAAAAGTAGTGTATCCTTTGTCACTTTTACAGTACATCACATCTTTTATTTCAGCAATCTGAATAAAATCCGAGCATTTCAGAACAAGTCTGGGAGAGGTTTCATTTTTCTGATGATATTGTTGCTCTGCAAGGGAAATTTGATTTTTCAAAACTTTATGTTCCTGCGTTTTTCTAAAACACTTATCCAGATGTTCCTTCAGTTCATTCTCATGAATCGGTTTCAACAGATAGCCCACAGCGCCGATATTTAGAGCTTTAATCGCAAATTCATTAAAAGCTGTTATGAACAAAATCTGGAAATCTAATTTCTCCATAGAACCGAACATCGAAAAACTATCACCGTCCCTGAGCTGAATATCAGCAAGAACAACATCAGGATTTACTTGGATAATTTCTCTTTTCGCCTTTGCAATTTCATCAAAATAACCAACAATTTCACAATAGGGAATTGCATCAACTACCGAAATAATGTATTTTAAAATATTGATTTCGTCTTCAAGAATATATATTTTCATCATTTTTAATCTTCAATTAACGGAAGTACAATTTTTACTAAAACACCGGGATCATTATTCTTGTTAGGAGAAATAACCTCCAGATAACTCTCTTTATTTTTTTGATTGAATAAAACATCTAATCTTTCCTGAATAATGATTCTGGACAAAGATTTTTTATTGGCATTTTTTATTATTTTTTCATTGATTCCTGTTCCGTTGTCTTTGATTTCTACAATCAGTTTTCTGTCATTTTTCGTAAAAGAAATATCTATTTTTCCTTTGTAGGAAATATCTTTGAAACCGTGTTCAATCGAATTTTCGATAAAAGGCTGCAAAAGCATTGGCGGAATCATCACAAATTCTTTATCACAATTTTCTGAAACGTGAATTTCATAATCAAACAGGTTTTCAAAGCGCATCTGCTGAAGTGTCATATAATTTGATATTGATGAAATCTCATCCTCCAGCGGAATAAAATCTTCCCGATTCAGTTCCAGAATATTCCTAAGAAGTCTGGAAAAAGAAGACAGATAACTCACCGTTTTTTCATTTTTTCCTTGAGTTATTAATCCCTGAAGATTTGCAATTGAATTATAGATAAAGTGAGGATTGAGCTGTAATTGCAATGCCTTCTGTTCCAACAGAAGTTTTTTGTTTTCCGACTCGAGGCTTTTGTTTTTTTCCTTCAATAATTTTTGACGGTAAAGGTTGTACAGATACAGCATCAGTCCAAAGAGAAGAAAAGCAATCCCTGCAAAAAGCCACCGCTGCTGCCTGATGATTTTTTCATTGAAAACATTGTTTGTTTTTAACGATGTGATCTCGAAATCTTTCTTTTCTACTTGGTACTTTTTTTCAAGCTCTGCAATGGTTTCTTCTTGTTTTTTATTTTGATTTCTCAGGTTGATTGTATTGGAAGAATCCAGGGCAATCATTGCATTTTTAAAATCGTTCTTGGCTTTGTAGCTGTTGGACAGATTACTATAAATCCCCGCAAGGCTTAATTTAGTATGGACTTCGGCATCCAATTCTATTGCTTTTTTAAAATAATAAATAGCAGAGTCGTGTTCATTATTATTCTGAAAACTCTCACCCAGATTCCCGATCATATAAGGAAAAATATGATTCTGCTTTTTTGAAAGCAAATAATTCTTTTTACTGCTCTCCAAGCTTTTTTCCCAACGTTCCTCCATTGCAAAAATCCTTGCTTCGAAGTCGTAAGTCCGCATCAGGAAATAATCGTCTTTCAGTTTTGTGGCGAGTTCGAAAGATTTTTTGTGAAAATATTTCATTTTTTTCAAGTCCTTCAACTCTGCTGACAACAGAAAAGACACATCATAAAAATATTGCTGGATTTTTGGACTGTTTTTTAGCGGATGATTTTGAAAATGTAATTCTGCATATTCCAGAGATTTTTTTGCATTGCGATTGTTAAAATAAGAGTGGGCAATGATGTCGTAAAATTTATAGGTAAAAATACTTTTATCCTTCTCCGCTTTTTTGGTAACATCTAAGGCTTTTTTCATAAAACCTGCATCGGCAACAGCATCAGAAAAAGTAGTCACTGTGAAAAGATTATAATCTTTCACATATTTCATCTCTTTTGAATTTTCAGCTTCTATCTTGTCGAAGTAATATATAGCACTATCTTTCTGCTGATTATAATAAGCCAACTTTCCTTTGAAGAAATAATACCGTCCATCCTGCTTATGCGCTCTATTAAGATTTTGAATTTCTTTGCTAATGAGATTCTTACGTTGCGGAACACCCAATGTATCAAAGCTGATTACCTGTTGAAAAAACTGTTGTTCTTCTTTATCAGAATATTTTACAGAAGCTTGCATATTATTCTTTTCACAGGAAATAAAGAAAAGGCATAAAGAAAAACTATGTAATATAGCTTTTATATAGTGAGAATTCATCGATTTGTGTTTGTTTTTTGTTTTCTAAATATATTGAACTTTGACAAACACACAAAGAAAAACCCTTTCTTTTTTGAAAGGGCTGTATTTATTTTTACTAAATCAATTGATAAGTCGTTCCGTCTCGTCCGTCTTTTAGCTCGATTCCTTTTTCAAGAAGCTGGTCACGGATCTGGTCAGACAATTCCCAATTTTTAGATTTTCTGGCTTGATTTCTAAGGTCAATCAAAACTTGCAAAGTCTGGTCCAGCTTATCATTATTAGATTCTTCAATGGTTTCTAATCCTAAAACATCAAAAACAATGGCGTTTAAAAATTGTTTCAAATCTTCATAATCTTCCGTAGAAATACTTTCTTTACCCAGCTTCGAAGCTGAAATAAACTTCACAGCCTCAAACAAATGAGAAATTAAAATCGGACTATTGAAATCGTCTGTCAAAGCTTCCAACACTTTTTCCTTCCAATTTTTATAATCAAATGAAGATGTTTCCACGCCTTCGACCTGAGTTTGTGTATTCAGGATTTTTACAGCTTCCATCAATCGGTTAAAGCCTTTTTCGCTCGCCAGCATTGCATCATTGGAAATATCCAAAACACTTCTGTAATGCGCCTGCAAAAAACAAAATCTCAACACACTTGGATGGAAAGCCTTCTCAAAGAAATCATTATTTCCGGTAATCAATTCCATTGGAAGAATGTAATTTCCTGTGGATTTACTCATTCTTTGCCCATTCATTGTCAGCATATTGGCGTGCATCCAATATTTCACAGGTTCTAAACCGTTGCAAGCTTTTCCTTGAGCAATTTCACATTCGTGGTGCGGAAATTTCAAATCCATTCCACCACCGTGAATATCGAATTGGTCTCCCAGATATTTCGTGCTCATCGCAGTACATTCCAGATGCCAGCCTGGGAAACCTTCGCCCCAAGGTGACGGCCATTTCATAATATGTTCCGGCGACGCTTTTTTCCAAAGGGCAAAATCCTGTGGATTTTTCTTCTCAAATTGTCCGTCTAGATCTCTTGTATTGGCAAATAATTCTTCGATATTTCTTCTAGACAATTCGCCATAATTAAGACCTCTTGCATTGTATTCCAAAACATCGAAATAGACAGAACCATTACTTTCGTAAGCAAAACCTTTCTCAACCAAAAGTTTCGTCAGTTCCAATTGTTCGATGATGTGACCAGTTGCTGTCGGCTCAATGGTTGGTGGTAACAGATTAAATTTCTTCAAAACATCGTGAAAATCGACGGTATATTTTTGTACGATCTCCATTGGTTCCAGTTTTTCCAACCTGGATTGTTTGATGAATCTGTCATTATTGATATCGCCATCGTCTGTTAAATGTCCTGCATCCGTGATATTTCTTACATATCTGACTTTATAGCCAAGAAACTGAAGACTTCTGTAAATAAAATCGAAGGACAAAAAAGTTCTCACATTTCCAAGATGCACATTGCTGTAAACCGTCGGTCCGCAAACGTACATCCCGATATTTCCTTCTAATATGGGTTTGAAAACTTTTTTTTCGCCTGAAAGCGAGTTGTATATTTTTAGCTGCATCTTTTTATAAATGATGAATGATAATTGATAAATGATTAAAATTTGGATAAGAGAAATCAGCAACAAATGATTGTTGCAATAAAGATTTTGTTCAATTGTTTTTTAAATTTTATCATTATTAATCAAATTTTGCGTGACTTCCTACATAATGTAAAAACTCCTGTCTTGTAATTGGATTTGTTCTGAAAATCCCGCTCAATTCCGCTGTAATCGTAGAACTAGCAGTGTCTTTGATTCCTCTGCAATTCACACAAAGATGTTTTGCATCGATGATACAAGCGACATTATTGGTTCCCAAAGCTTCTTTCAAAGCATCAACAATTTGCATTGTCAAACGTTCCTGAACCTGCGGACGTTTTGCATAATAATCCACAATTCTATTGATCTTTGACAAACCGATAACTTCACCATTAGAAATATAAGCCACGTGCGCTTTCCCTATAATCGGTAAAAAGTGATGTTCACAAAATGAATAAACCGTAATATCTTTCTCCACCAACATTTGGCGATACTTGTACTGGTTCTTAAATGTTGAAACGCCCGGCTTGTTCTGCGGAAGAAGTCCACCGAAAATCTCGTTGACGTACATCTTTGCAACACGTTTCGGAGAATCTTTCAGGGAATCATCCGTCATATCCAGCCCCAGCGTGTGCATAATCTCTGCAAAAAGGCCTTCTATTTTTTTAACTTTTTCATCCGGCGCGAGTTCAAATGCATCGGATCTCAAAGGCGTGTGGTCTTTGCCTGTGAACAGATCATCGTCATTATCAGGAAAATGTTCCATAATATCATTAATAATATATGGCAAAAATAAACAAAATTACGGACTATAATGAGCGTCAATCTAAAGTTGTGATTATAAAAAGGATAGATTTATAAAGAGTCTAAAAAACTAAAAAAAAATTGAAATGATTTGAAATTTTATATATTTGCACCTGAATTAACATTAATTAAAAATAAATACTATGTCAGACATTGCATCAAGAGTAAAAGCTATCATCGCTGATAAGCTTGACGTTGAAGAAACAGAAGTAACTCCAGAAGCTAGCTTCACTAATGATTTAGGAGCTGATTCTTTGGATACTGTAGAATTGATCATGGAATTCGAAAAAGAATTCAACATTCAGATTCCTGATGATCAAGCAGAAAAAATTACAACTGTAGGTCACGCTATCGCTTACATCGAAGAAGTTGTAAATAAATAATATCTTATTAGACAAAAAAATTTATGGAATTAAAAAGAGTAGTTGTAACCGGCTTCGGCGCTATTACACCGATCGGAAATAATGCTAAAGAATACTGGGAAAACCTGAAAAAGGGAGAGAGCGGTGCTGCTCCTATTACTCTTTTTGATTCCACTAATTTCAAGACTAAGTTTGCCTGCGAGGTAAAAAATTTCGATGCACTTAATTATTTTGATAAGAAAGAAGCAAAGAAAATGGACAGGAATTCTCAGTTCGGTCAGATTGCCGCCAGAGAAGCTATCGCACACAGCAGACTGATAGAAGATGATGTGAATAAAGACCGGGTAGGTGTGATCTGGGGATCGGGAATCGGCGGACTGGAAACTTTTGAAACAGAAGTTCTGGGCTGGGCGGCTTCCAATAACATCCCAAGATTCAATCCTTTCTTTATTCCAAAAATGATTGCGGACATCACACCGGGAAATATCTCTATTGAGTACGGTTTCCACGGACCAAACTACACCACAGTTTCAGCCTGCGCATCATCTGCCAATGCATTGATAGATGCTAAGATGCTGATTAACCTTGGCAAAGCGGACGTTATCGTTTGCGGAGGTTCCGAAGCAGCCGTAACAGCGAGTGGAATGGGAGGTTTCAATGCGATGCACGCATTGTCTACAAGAAACGATGACCCAAAAACGGCTTCCAGACCTTTCGATAAAGACAGGGACGGATTTGTTTTGGGAGAAGGAGCGGGTTGCATAATTCTGGAAGAATATGAACACGCAAAAAAACGAGGAGCAACGATCTATGCAGAATTATCGGGAGGAGGAATGAGTGCAGATGCACATCACATGACAGCTCCGCATCCTGAAGGTCTGGGCGCTTATCTGGTAATGAAAAATTGTCTGGAAGACGCTGGTGTAACTGCTGATGAAGTAGATCATATCAATATGCACGGTACATCTACTCCATTAGGAGACATCGCAGAATCCAATGCCATTGCAAGATTATTCGGAGAGCACGCTTACGATATTCAGATCAATTCTACAAAATCAATGACAGGTCACCTTTTGGGTGCTGCCGGTGTTATTGAAGCCATTGCTGCATTACATACCATTATCCACGGTATTGTTCCGCCAACCATTAATCATTTTACTGATGATGAGAATATTGATAGCAGACTGAACTTCACTTTTAACAAGGCTGTTGAAAAAGAAGTAAAAATTGCTATGAGTAATACATTTGGGTTTGGAGGTCACAATGCCTGCGTTCTTTTCAAAAAAATATAATATGATGTTTTTATGGAATTGAAAAATTATTTTTTCAAATTACTTCCTAAAAACAGAACACCAAAACTTTCGGAAAAAGATATTCTTTTTCGCAAAAAAATTTCTGAAATCGTTGGATATAATATCCACAATCTGGAAATCTTTAAGGAGGCATTTTCTCTAAAATCCTCTTCAAAAAGCACGAATAAAAAAAATTACGAACGCCTGGAGTTTTTAGGGGATTCTGTTTTAGGAACCATTATTTCTTGTCATCTTTTTCAGACCTACCCGAATGAAAATGAAGGCTTTCTCACGCAGATGAAATCCAAGATTGTCAACAGGAAAAACCTGAACAAACTTGGCGAAGATCTAAAGCTTAGCAGCCTGCTGCAAGCGGATACGAGCCAGACCATACTGAGCGAGAATATCTCCGGCAACCTTTTGGAAGCCCTCATCGGTGCCATCTATCTGGATATTGATTATGAGTTTTGCAAAAAGATCGTACTGGACAGGATTCTTACACCTTCTACTATTAACAAGCTGGAAAACAAGATCATAAGCTATAAAGGTCTTCTTCTGGAGTGGAGTCAGAAGAAAAAAGTCCCTATCAAATATGAAACTTGTGAAGAGATGCAGCCAAACAAAATGACAGTTTTCCGATGCTATGTATGGCTCCATAATGAAAGGATATCCAATGCGGTGGAAGCATCCAAGAAGAAAGCCGAAGAAAAAGCCGCCCAGCGCGCCTTTTATGTATTGAGCAAAAAAGAAAATATTATTGAAAATCAAAAAACAATTTCTTAAGCTGGAGGAAGATCACACGGAGATCACCATCGGATTGATACGGCTCGTAAAAACAATCCCTGAGCACGAATTGTTTTTTTTTCTCAATAAAATCAATGATTTCAATTTCAAAAGAATTGATGATATCAAAATCCAAGGCGAGTATTTTGATCATTCTTTTTCGCGTTATCAGGCTTATGACAGATTTTCCAAGAACTGTTATCATTTCATTTCAAACAAATCGATCTCATCTGTGGAGAAAAAAATGCAGAATCAGCTATTCTCAGATGAATCAAATATTAAATTTTTACTAAATCTGCATCAGGATGTGGATTACATTCTGACCAATTCCGATATGTTTGCGGATTTTTCATTAATTTTGCTCCCGGAAAATTTTGTATTTCAGATTCAGGAGTATCCACTAAGTTCTGAAGAAGAGCTTTATCAATTAATTCAATATTATGAATAAACATCTTAAAAAAACAAAAATAATTGCAACACTAGGTCCTGCTACTTCCAGCAAGGAAATAATGATACAGATGATACAGGCTGGTGTTGATGTGTTCAGAATCAATTTCTCCCACGCCGATTACGAATTGGTAAAAAGAAATATTGACCTGATCCGCGAGATTAATAAAGAATATGGCTACTCAGTCTCCATTTTGGGAGATCTGCAAGGTCCAAAACTAAGAGTGGGTGTTGTAAAAGAAGGATCGTTCCTTAATCCGGGAGATGTTTTGACATTCACAAATGAAAAAATGGAGGGAGATGCCACTAAAGTTTATATGACTTATGAGAAGTTTCCTCAGGATGTGAAAGTCGGAGAAAGAATCCTCATTGATGACGGGAAATTGGTACTAGAAGTGATCGAAACTAATGAAATCGATACCGTGAGAGCCAAAACCATACAGGGTGGACCTTTGAGCTCTAAAAAAGGAGTGAATCTTCCAAACACCAATGTTTCTCTCCCTGCATTGACAGAGAAAGACATCCAGGATGCTAACTTTATGCTCGATCATGAATTTGATTGGATTGCACTTTCCTTCGTTCGCCACGCCCAGGATATTATCGACCTGAAGGAACTGATGGCTAAACATCCGACGAACAAAACCAAGACTCCTATCATTGCTAAGATCGAGAAACCGGAAGGTGTAAAAAATATTGATCAGATCTTGATGGAATGCGACTGTCTGATGGTTGCGAGAGGAGACCTGGGTGTAGAAGTTCCTATGGAGCAGGTTCCTGTGATCCAAAAGAATCTTGTAAATAAAGCGAGACTTTATGCCAAGCCTGTTATCATTGCTACTCAGATGATGGAAACGATGATTACCAGCCTTACGCCTACAAGAGCAGAGGTAAATGACGTGGCTAACTCTGTATTGGATGGTGCTGATGCTGTGATGCTTTCCGGAGAAACTTCTGTTGGAAAATATCCTGTAGATGTTGTGAGAAATATGGCTAAGATTGTTAAAAATATAGAAAGAACGGCTTTATATTCTAAGCTGAATCACGTTATCGAAGAAAAGATCAATTGTGTTGATGAGCGATTCATTACCGATAAAGTTTGTCGTTCAGCTGTTGATATTGCCAAATCTACCGATGCTGAAGCCATTATAACCCTAACTGCTTCCGGCTATACAGCGTTCCAGATTTCTGCTCACAGACCGTCTTCGCACATTATTGTTTTCAGCTCTAACAGACGTGTGATTACGATGCTGAATCTTCTATGGGGTGTGAGAGCGTTTTATTATGATATGCAAAAATCTACCGATGAGACTGTAATCCAGGTTAATATGCTGACGCACAACTACGGTTTCGTGGAACAAGGCGATTTTGTAGTAAACCTTAATGCAATGCCTGTACATAACGGCGGAAAAACCAATACGCTTAGATTATCTACAATTTAATAATCTATCGAAAAAATAAAAAGCGTCTTACAAATTTGTAAGACGCTTTTTTTATGAAAATTAGTTTGTTTTTGCTAATTCTGCGTATGAACCCAATGTGCAGATTGCTGTCCGCTGGAAGTCAGTGTCCCTGTATATTTACGTATAACTTCATTATTCTTTACAAGTCTTACTGTAAAATCTGAATTCTTGCTGCCGGATGTCCCACAATTTTCATAATACTCTACCCAGAATTCGTATTGACCTTTCGGCGCAGTTCCTTCTTCCCAATAGATGTTTTCATTAGGTCCCTGTGGGCAATCATCACAGAGACAATCCACATCCAGTTTTCCATTATCAGCACTGATATTCTGGTAGGAAATGATCTTTCCGGAAGGCGTTTTCACGTAGAGATCAAGATCCACATTCTCTTTGTTGGTGAATTGCAGATTGAACCGTGGATTTCCCGGATTACCAATTAGTTGTTCTACTTCATTTACTTCATCTTCCGGTTCATCATCATCTTTTTCGCATGACATTACAATGAAAGGCAATGCAAAAATGCTTAAATAATAAAATAGTTTTTTCATGATCATAATTTTTTAAAATGTTAATTTGAGTTTCATGGTTATTAAGTTTTTATCCGGTCTGATTATTAGCTGTTACAAATGTATTATCATAACCAACAGAAATAAATACCGAATTCGGGTAATATTAGCTATAAATAAAAAAATCACTTTCGGCTGAAAGTGATCATTTATTCTTAAAATCTGTATCCAAAAGCAATTCCGGATCTCAAACCTGCCCAAGGTCCGTCAATCTTGACTCTAGCTCCTTTGCTGTTCACCTCAGCTTTGTAATCGATGATTGGAACATCCAGATCATTCAGATCCTCATTGATTCTTCTTTGATCTTCATCTGTCAAATCATTATTATTTCTGGTTTTACCTTCTATATCGCCTTTGGAAAAACCATAATGTCCCCCAGCAATCCACCAGTCTATAATCCAGTTCTGCTCTTTCCCGATTAACCATTGCGCACCAATCATCAATCCAAAACTGTTCGCAGTAATTTTCCCGGACATATCCAGCGGGATGTCTCTTTCTACATTCGCATCTGTGGTATAGGAAAAATCATAAACAAAACTATCTACTTTCATATTCGTGTATCTGTAATATGGCGCAAGGTAAAATCCAGCATTATATTTCTTCCCAAAATAAATTCTTGGCTCAATGGTAAATGTAGTGCTGCCAAACTGAATATCGCGAATCTCCTGATCTGCATCCTCACCGATAAACTTTTTCATCATCGGGACATCTCCCTTGGGAACCGTTCCAAAACTGACATTGACTGCAAAAGTTTTATTAATTGATCTCTCATACGACAAATTGACATTTCTAAAAAAGTAGCCTCCCAGATTGGTCTTGAACGTGTTTTTTGCCTCTTGTGCATTAGCCGTGATGCAGCTCAGCAACATCAAATAAAAAATTTTAGTTTTCATAATGTATAAGTTTAGTTTATTTCATCAAATATAAATTAATTAAAAAAAATATTATAAAAAATTTTAATACAATTTAAATTATTAGATTCAAATAATAATTTTCCTTACAAATTTATTTGTATAGATCCACAGAAAAAATAACTATTTCGGGGTAGATATTCTTTCTGAATGCTTTTAGAATAATTTTAAAAAAAATATTATTTCAGGATAAATTTCATTATTTTTGAGAATAATTTTTTTGTAACAATGAGTAATACAGACGATAAGAAAAAAGCACTCCAGCTGGTGCTTGAAAAACTAGATAAAACCTATGGAAAAGGAACCGTAATGACGCTCGGAGAAGATTCTGTGGACACTACGATTGAGGTCATTCCTTCCGGTTCTCTGGGGATTGACCTGGCTTTAGGTGTCGGCGGTTATCCAAGAGGCCGGATTATTGAGATCTATGGCCCTGAATCTTCCGGTAAAACCACCTTAACGCTCCACGCTATTGCAGAAGCTCAGAAAGCCGGCGGAATTGCTGCGTTTATTGACGCAGAGCACGCCTTTGACAGAAATTATGCTGCAAAATTGGGAATAGACTTGGAAAACCTGATTATTTCCCAACCCGATAATGGTGAGCAAGCTTTGGAAATTGCTGATAACTTAATCAGATCGGGTGCCATTGACATCGTAGTCATTGACTCTGTTGCTGCTTTGACTCCAAAAGCTGAAATCGAAGGTGAAATGGGAGATTCCAAAATGGGACTTCATGCCAGATTGATGTCTCAGGCATTGAGAAAACTAACCGCTACAATCAATAGGACGAAATGTACTGTAATTTTTATCAACCAGCTTCGTGAGAAGATCGGTGTGATGTTCGGTAACCCTGAAACTACTACGGGAGGTAATGCGCTTAAATTTTATGCTTCTGTAAGAATCGATATCAGAAAAGCCAGCGCACCTATCAAAAATGGTGACGAAGCCGTAGGAAGCCGAGTGAAGGTAAAAGTGGTAAAGAATAAAGTAGCTCCGCCATTCAAACAAGCCGAATTCGACATTATGTACGGAGAAGGTGTTTCCAAAGTTGGAGAAATCCTGGATACAGCTGTAGATCTCGGTGTAGTGAAGAAAAGTGGCTCTTGGTTCAGTTACGATGATACCAAACTAGGGCAAGGTCGTGATGCTGTGAAAGATGTCCTGAAAGATAATCCTGAGTTATCCGAAGATATTGAAGGTAAAATCAAAGAGTTGATAAAGCAAAAATAAAATGGAAAAGGCTGTGAAAATATTCACAGCCTTTTTTTATTTGAAGAAATAAGTCAAAGCGAGACTTATCACCTGCTCGGATTTTTTCTTGAGCGTATTGGGATCTTTCGTCCAGTCTTCTGTAAGGTTCGGATAAGCATTGGAAAGACCAATATCGTATTTCAGAGCCAGTTCCAGCTGTCTTTTGTAACTGAAACCAACACCAGCTCCCAATCCCAGGTTAAAAGAATTGGCTTTTCCGTTGAATCCCGGATGTGCAGGATCTCCTTCCTCTGTATAGACCGGTCTGCTTGGGTTTTTGACTTTCTGATCTATCAGAAAATTGAACCTGGGACCAACCAATCCGAAAAACTCCGATTCGGCTTCCGAAAAGTAAACTTTAAAATTAATCGGAACGCTCAGATAATTGTTAGCATATACGGCATGCTCCCATCCTTTGGCTTTTTCATATTCTCTGTCGCCTCCTTCTCCGGCACCGAAATACAGCACTTCTGCCTGCAGATAATACTGTTCAGTAACTCCAATCGGAACCTGAGCCGTAAAACCGCCTAAGACCGAAATCCTGGGACCGGAAGGATTATGCGCATTCCTGACTCTGGAATAAGTTCCTCCCGCAACTATTCCGTATTCAGTTGATCTTAAATCAATCTGCGCCTGAGAAAAAAATGAGAGTAAAAATAAGGACCCGAAAAGGATTTTTTTCATATCAGTGTGTTTATAAATTTCAGGTTCAAATTTAGATAAAAAAAATGAGAAGCTCTGTTCGGGCTTCTCAAAATATTTTTATGATGATGTTTGACTTCTTATGACAAAACAGAAGCAACCGTTTTTCCTATCTCTGCCGGAGAATCTACTACGTGGATTCCGTTTTCTCTCATAATGGCCATTTTTGCCTGAGCTGTATCATCTGCACCACCTACGATGGCACCAGCGTGTCCCATTGTTCTTCCTTTAGGCGCAGTCTGCCCAGCGATGAAACCTACAACAGGCTTAGTAGAACCACTTGCTTTGTACCATCTTGCAGCTTCTGCTTCCAAAGATCCACCGATTTCTCCTATCATTACAACAGCTTCCGTTTCAGGATCGTTAATGAACAGTTCAAGAGCTTCTTTTGTAGTCGTTCCAATGATTGGATCTCCACCGATTCCGATAGCTGTAGAAACTCCGAAACCAGCTTTCACAACTTGATCAGCAGCTTCGTATGTCAATGTTCCGGATTTTGAAACAATACCAACTTTTCCTTTTTTGAAAACGAAACCTGGCATAATCCCGATTTTCGCTTCATCAGAAGTGATGATTCCGGGACAGTTCGGACCGATAAGACGGACATCTCTGTCCTGGATATAATCTTTAACTTTTACCATATCAGCAACCGGAATTCCTTCCGTAATACAAACGATAACTTTGATCCCAGCTTCTGCTGCTTCCATCACAGCATCTGCAGCGAATGCAGGCGGAACGAAAATGATACTCACATTAGCACCTGCTTTTTCCACAGCTTCTGCCACTGAGTTGAAAACCGGCTTACCAAGATGCTCCGTCCCTCCTTTTCCCGGAGTTACACCTCCAACTACGTTGGTTCCGTAGTCAATCATCTGTCCTGCGTGGAAAGTACCTTCGTTACCCGTGAATCCCTGTACGATCACTTTAGAATCTTTGTTTACTAATACTGACATTTTTTATTGTAATTTATTGATTTTGTAAAATTTTGTTATTCGCAAAAATAACGATAATTATTCAAAAATTTCTCGTAATTGGAGATTTTTTGAACATTCAAAATATGATTTACTTCAGATTTTTGACTTTGATTTCTTTTCTAAGATAATCTCTGAATTCTTCAGCAATTGGTCCAAAATAAGTTCCTTTTTTAAGATCTCTATTTACGCCAACTTTGGCAAGAAGAACAGTTCCTTTTTCGATTCTCACGCCGGAAGCCATTCCCACCTGACCCCAAATTGTCACTTCATCTTCGATAACGCAGCATCCTGCAATACCTGTTTGAGAAGCTATCAACACTTTTTTACCGATTATAGTATCGTGACCAATCTGGATTTGATTATCTAAAACAGAACCTTCCCCAATCACTGTAGAATCTGTAACGCCTCTGTCAATGGTACAGCAGTTTCCAATCTCGACATTATTTTCAATGACCACGTTTCCTACAGAAATTAATCTGTCGAAATTGCCATTAAGTTTCCTGTAATAGAAAGCATCGCCTCCCAAAACTGTATTTGATTGAATAATCACATTATCGCCAATCACAGTTCTATCACCAATGACAACATTGGGGAAGATATGACAATTCTTGCCGATTCTTACATTGTTTCCAATTACAGCAGACGGATGAATGGAAGTTCCGTCGCCCACTTCCAAATCGTGAAGTTCTTCCTTGAAATTAGAAATTCTGGTAAAATGCGTATTGATTTTATTGAAATCCCTGAAAGGATCATCGGAAACCAAAAGTGCTTTTCCTGCAGGACAATCCACTTCTTTATCAATTAAAATAATAGTAGCTGCCGAATTGAGAGCCTTGTCATAATACTTTGGATGGTTGACAAAAACGATATCGCCGGGACGAACCATGTGAATTTCATTGGTTCCAATTACCGGGAAACTTTCGTTCCCTACATATTTTGCACCGATAATTTCGGCAATAGTTTTTAAAGTCTGAGGTTGATTAAAAGTCATTCCTATAAATGATTTTAAAATTGATGCTAGAAACAGAAAAGCTGGAAGATATATCCTCCAGCCTTTGTATGCGTACTATTTTACTCTTTCCAGGTAAGAGCCGTCTTCAGTATTCACTTTGATTTTATCGCCCGGTTCAATGAAAAGCGGAACCATAACTCTTGCGCCTGTTTCTACAATCGCATTCTTAAGAGCGTTGGTAGCCGTATTTCCTTTTACACCCGGATCAGCTTCTACAACTTCCAGGTAAACCGTTGGCGGAATCTCTGCAGAAAGTGGAACTTCATCCGCCTCCTTCAGGATGATTGTCACTTCTTCTCCGGCTTTCATAAACTGGGAATTTTCAATCATTTCCTTATCAAGATAGATTTGGGAAAAATCGTCATTGTTCATAAAGTGGAATCCGTTATCATCTTCGTAAAGATACTGAAATTTTCTGGTGATCACTTTTACCTCATCGATTTTATGACCTGCTGAAAACGTGTTATCCACCACTTTTCCGTTGGTTACAGATTTTAGTTTGGTTCTTACGAAAGCAGGACCTTTTCCCGGTTTCACGTGCAAAAATTCGATCACTTTGTAGATGTCATTGCTAAATTCTATACAAAGCCCTTTTTTGATATCGTTGCTTGTTGCCATTAAGTTTTAAATTCTCTTAGTTGTTATATTTTGTAAAAATGTAAAATCGTAAAAATTAAAATATTATTTACAATTTCGCAGTTATTGTTTACTCTTTTGTTGATCCGTATCCTTTTACGATTCCCCTCGGAGAGTTCTGTATAAAAGTAATGATCTCATCTCTTTCCACCGTCGGAAGCATTTCTTTCTCGATGTATTCGATAGCTTGCGTGGTGTTCATCTTCATCTGGAAAATGGCTCTGTAGATCTTCTGGATTTCAAAGATCTTGTCATTGGTAAACCCTCTTCTTCTGAGTCCTACAGAGTTGATTCCTGCATAAGAAATTGGCTCTCTTGCCACTTTTACATACGGTGGAATATCTTTTCTGATTAATGATCCTCCGGAAATCATCACATGCTTGCCAATCTTACCAAATTGCTGAACTGCTGAAAGCCCTCCCATCACTACAAAATCTCCAATCTCTACGTGACCGGCAATTCCGCATCCGTTCGCAATAATGACATTATCCCCGATGATGCAATCATGCGCCACGTGGGAAGTCGCCATGATCAGGCAATCGTTTCCAACTTTAGTATAGCCAAGAGCTTTTGTTCCTCGGTTGATGGTAACGCATTCTCTCAAAGTTGTATTATCTCCGATAATGGTTTGCGTGTCTTCTCCATCGAATTTCAAATCCTGCGGAATAGCTGATATTACCGTTCCAGGAAATATTTTGCAGTTTTTCCCAATTCTTGCGCCATCCATTATTGTTACATTGGAACCAATCCAGGTTCCCGATCCGATGACCACATCTGATGCGATGGTTGTAAATGGTTCAACTGTAACGTTTTTACCAATTTTTGCGCGAGGATCTACTGCTGTAAGTTGGTGAATCATAAATTACATTTTATTTTTTGCAACCTGAGCCATCAGCTCACCTTCTACAACTACGCTGTCACCAACATATCCGTAGCCTTGCATATGGACTATTCCTCTTCTGATCGGTTCTATCAATTCGATTTTGAAAATAACCTGATCTCCCGGAACTACTTTTTTCTTGAATTTTACATTATCCATCTTAACAAAGTAAGTGGAATAATTTTCCGGATCCGGAACATTAGCTAAAACTAAAATCCCTCCCACCTGTGCCATTGCTTCAATCTGGAGAACACCAGGCATTACCGGCTCTTTTGGAAAATGTCCTACGAAAAACGGCTCGTTCATCGTTACATTTTTAAGGCCTACAACGTGGGTATCGGAAAGTTCCAATATTTTATCTACCAGCAAAAACGGAGGTCTGTGTGGCAATAGCTTCATAATCCCATTGATATCGAAAACAGGCTCTGCCTTCAGATCGAAATCCGGAACGTTTTTTCTTTTTTGCAATTTATATTGTCTGTTTAGTTTTTTTGCAAACTGAGTGTTCACAAAATGTCCTGGTTTATTGGCAATGACTCTTCCCTTGATTCTTACACCAACCAAAGCCAAATCGCCGATCACATCAAGCAACTTATGTCTGGCAGCTTCATTCGGGAAGTTAAGGGTAAGATTATCCAGAATCCCGTTTGGACGGATAGACACCTCATCTTTTCCGAAAGCAACCTTCAGTTTTTCCGTGGTCTCAGCCGTTAATTCTTTATCGACATAAACGATGGCATTGCTGATATCGCCACCTTTTATCAAATTAGCATCCAGCAGCTGTTCCAATTCATGAAGGAAGCTGAAAGTTCTTGCTGGTGCGATCTCATCTTTGAATTCGGACAGATTTTTCATACTGGCATTTTGGGTTCCCAGAACCTTGGTTCCGAAATCTACCATTGTCGTAATTTCGTAATCATCCGCAGGAATAACTGTTATTTCTGATCCTGTCGCCGGATCTATATAATTCATTACTTCCTTAATGACCAGATATTCTCTCGGCAGATCCTGTTCAGTAATACCAACTTTTTCTATCGCTTCTACAAAGAATTTTGAAGATCCATCCAGGATTGGAGGTTCTGCGCTGTTCATCTCCAGAATGGCATTGTCAATGTCCATTCCAACCAAAGCAGCTAACAGATGTTCGCAAGTGTGGATTTTGACACCAAGTTTTTCAAGAGTTGTTCCTCTCTCGGTGGTTGTAACATAGTTTACATCCGCTTCTACCTGCGGACGTCCCTCAAGATCAGTTCTTACGAACACAAATCCGGTATTTTCCTTAGCCGGTTTGATGGTCAAGTTAACCTCTTTCCCTGTGTGAAGACCAATTCCAGAAAGCTGGATATCTTCTTTGATGGTTTTTTGTTTATCACTCATTGTATTAGTTTTGAGGTGAGAAGAATAGCCTTCTTTCTCCTGAGACTTTTACTCTGATTTTTTATTTTCTAAATCGTTTATTCTTTTGACAATCTCCGTAAAATTGCGGAAATGAACATAATTCCTTCTGTAATCGCTATAATTGATTGCAGGTGATCCATAAAGTACGTCTCCATCTTTCGCAGAAGAGTTAACGCCACTCTGCGCCTGGATCTTAACTTGATTTCCAATCTTAATATGACCGACAATGCCAACCTGTCCGCCAATCTGGTTCCAGTCGCCAATTACGGTAGAGCCTGCAATTCCTGCCTGTGCAGCAATCACATTATTTTCCCCGATTTTCACATTATGCGCTATCTGTATCAGATTATCGATCTTGGTTCCTTTTCCTATAATTGTTGAACCAATTGTTGCACGATCTATACTACAGTTGGAACCGATTTCCACATCATCTTCTATGATGACATTTCCGAGCTGAGGAATCTTTTTGAAACCTTCCGCAGTCGGCTGGAACCCGAATCCGTCTCCTCCAACAACTGTGTTAGAATGAATGACACAATTATCGCCCACGATGCAGTAATCATAGATTCTTGCGCCACTGTCAATCTTACAGTTCTTGCCGATCTTTACACCTTTTCCTATGTAAACATGAGGGAAAATCTGAGTATTATCACCAATTCTGGCTTTTTCGGAAACGTATGTGAATGCGCCAATGTACACACCTTCTCCAACTTTTGCACTCTCGTGGAAAAAAGAGCCTTCTTCGATTCCTGTTTTTCTGCCCTGCATCTCCTGATAGAGATTCATCAGGATCTGAAAAGACAGATATGCATCTTCTACAGCAATGATGGTCGGTCCATAGATTTTGTCCTGCAGCAGATTCTCAGAAACGATAAGCACGGCACAATCTGTATTTTCAATGTAATGTGCAAAACGGCTTTGTCCCACAAAAGACAAATGACCTTTCTGACCATTCTCTATTGGAGAAACACCGTTGATAACCGTATTTCCGTCCCCGACTATTCTCCCGTTTATTAATTCTGCAATCTGTTCTGCGCTAAATTCCATAGTTTGCAAAGATAAATATTTTATTAATTATCTTTTAATTTTTTATAACGATTCAAAATTACTTTTACTTTAAATCCCAAATCTCGCGCGGACAATAGAAGATATATTTTTCCGTCGCATTCTCCATACATCCGAAGAGAATCTGGTTTTCAGATTCTTCCAGCTTGAATTTTTTCCCGGTTTTATCCATCAGATAAATGGGTTGCTTATCCGTATCATAAGGCAAAAGTGTTCTTGAGATCTGCCCTACGAGTTCTTCTCCGTTATCGATATTAAAGTATTGGTTGACTTTTTCTACTTTTTGTTTCAGAAAATCCCCGGAAAATGGTTTAGATGAAATCACGCTTTTGGGGAATTCTCTGTAAATTACAGTTCTGCAAAGTTTCGACAGGATAAAATCCGGGTTTTCCGTCCATTCTTTTATAGCCTGGAAAACATCCATATCATCCAGCAAGGTAAATCGCCTGATGTCCTCGTCTGTAGCTTCAGAAAATTGATTTTTGGTTAAAAAATATTTAAGGTTAGAAGGCGCTTCCAGCTCCAGATTCTGAGAGACCAAAAACTTTGCCCTGTTAAGAATCTGCACCAATACGTGTTCTGCCAGAGCCGCTGTTTTATGATAATAAACCTGCCAGTACATAAACATCCGGGCAGTGAGATAATTCTCGATGGAATAGATTCCCTTAGCATCAATTACCAGTTTTTCATCGCTTACATTCATCATCGAGATGATTCTTTCTACATTCACGTCACCTTCGGAAACGCCTGTGTAGAAGCTGTCGCGCTTCAGGTAATCCATCCTGTCCACATCCAGCTGAGATGAAATCAACTGATTAAAAAACATCCTGTGATATCTCCCCCGGAACATTTCGATCGCTAATTCCAATTTTCCGCCGAATTCTTCATTCAAACGGTTCATCAGCAAAATCGAGATTTTCTCGTGGTGCCAGTCATCCATCAATCTGTTTTCTAGAGCGTGCGAAAAGGGACCGTGACCAATATCGTGAAGCAAGATTGCCAGCATTGCCGCTTCTTCCTCTTCTTTAGAAATCGTAATTCCTTTCAATTTTAAAGTCTCCAAAGCTTTGAACATCAAATTCATTGCGCCAAGTGCGTGATGAAATCTGGTATGCTTAGCTCCCGGAAAAATGAGTGAAAGAAGACCGGTCTGGGAAATCCTCCTGAGCCTTTGGAAATACGGATGCTCTATAACATCGAATAAAATCTCGTGGGGAATTTTGATGAATCCGTGAACCGGATCGTTGATGATTTTCAGTTTGTTCTGCACCTTTTAAAGTTGTGATTGTTACAAAAATAGGGAAATTATAATTGTATTCTCAGAATAATATGAGCCTATCGAGAATAATTTTTCACGTATTATTTGATTTGAATTGTATATTTGAATTTAATAAAAGACTTCATCAACTTTTAGTTGAATAAAAACAAAAAATATGAAAAAGATCTTATTCGCAATACTTACATCAATTTATATTTTTAGTAATGCGCAAATCACGCCTCCAATTGTTAAAAGTTCCCTGACCACATCTAACGGATTAAAAATAAATTCCAGAAAAAGTACGCTTACTGAAAAAGAAATCATTCAGCTTTCAAAATTCAAGAATCTTAATTTCCAAAAGATAGTTTTGAAAGATCTTTCCGATAACACTACTGAAACCGTGATGGGAATAATGACCGAATACGAAACTTTTGACAACATTTCAAGGAAAACATTGACTGTTGAAAAAAATGAGTTATCCAAACTGATCGAATCCTTTCAGACTCTGGAAAAGAAACAAAAAGAAACTATAAGCGAGTCAGTCAAGAAATATAAATTTACATTGATGAATAATCTTGAATTTGGAGCCATTTATAAAGTGAGCTCAAAAAGCTGGGTCAATTACTACATTTTTCCTGCCGAATTCTACAGCAAAAGCATCTACGAATTTAGCATAGATGAGCTTAGAGAATTAATTAAGCTTTTGAAAAAAGTTGAAAAAGACTTATAGATTTTTAAACCAAAATCCTCAGACTCTTCGGTAAGACTTTAATATGAATTGGCGATTTGATTTTCTTAAATTCGCCATCGATGTGCCAGGTTTTTGTATTCACTTTGAACTCGATTTCCGAAACCGGAAGATAAGTTACGTAATCATCATCTTTCAACCGTTTTGTAAACATCCTGAAAGCAAAAAACGCCGAATATGTCAGCGGAAATTTCTTTACCAAAACCAAATCTACAAGACCATCACTTTTGCTCGCCATTGGCGCAATGTAGGCATTGTTACCGAATTGTCTTGTATTGGCTACATTCAACATCAGATATTTGCCATTGTATTGTTTGTAATTATCGTTTAAAAATTTGATCTTTATGGGCTTATAATTAAAAAAAGTCTGGATAGAAACCTTGATATAATTTTTGAAACCACGGCTTGTTTTTTCAAATTTCTTCACGACTTTGCCATCGAATCCGGTTCCGGAAACGTTGATTGAGAAATGGCCATTCACGGTAAATGTATCGATTTCTTTGAATTGCTGACGCTCAATTTTCTTCAGCAGGACAGCCAGATTTTTGTTAAAATTATTTTCGTTGGAAAACCCATTCCCGGAACCGGCGGGAAAAACAGCAAGAATTTTCTCTGTATTGATCAGCTTTTGCGCCACTACCGAAATGGTTCCATCTCCGCCCACTGCAACAAAAATATCGACGTCATTCCAGTTTCTACGGATAAATTCTTCCGTATCTTCCAAGGATTTCGAAACCAGATACACCGGATTATTAATCTTTCCTGAAAGATTTTCCAGGAATGACCTATAATTTTTCTTGGCAGAATAAGGATTGATGATGAAAGCAAATTTCATAGCCCAAAAATAAAAATACTCTGAAGATTTCAGAGTATTTTGAAATATATTATATCAAATTCTTTTGTTATCGGCTTTCCAGTTTTTGATATTCTGTTTGATTTTAGAAGGTGACCAATCATTCATCGCGGTCTGATGCATCAGCTCCATCAGATCTTCGTCTTCTGAAAATCGAAGGGCAAAAATCTGGGAATCGGAAAATTGATAAGTAGAATTTTCCAGCCTGTTCCCTGTAAGCGCAAAATACCGTAACTTAAACTCATTGACAATAATCCTGTCCTGAAGCCCCAAAGCATAATGCTGACGCAACATAAACGATAAAACAATCATCAAAATAATCAGGCCGGAAATCATACACCAAACTACCAGCAAATCTTGATTGACATTCACAAAACTAAAAATTTTCACAATTGAAAATATCAACAATACTAAAGATAAAGGATAGAAAATAAAGTGATGCAACGGATAGTATTGCCTGTGATTTTTCAGATTCTGGCTCATCTATTTGATTTTATATTGATTAACAAATTCCGGTTTTAGCTGATCTATTAAATCTTTGAAATTCATTGTAATATAAACTACACCTGCTGCATAAGCCGTAATTTCGTACTGATTGTAAACAAATGTAATTTTCTGATTGTCAAAATAAAAATTATTATTCAAAGCAATTTTATCAACGATCATCATCTCTTTTTGGTCTTTCTCCACGAAGTTATTTTTCAGAATCTTATCCCAATTGACATCAGAAGGATTTTTAAAAATATCGGCTTGCGAAATCACTTTATTATGTTTCAGATCCACCGTTTTATAATTCTCAAAATAATAACCGTGTGCGCCGCCGGTGTAACCGCTTCCGGAATACTTCAGTGTCAGAAGCTGGTCATTATGCGAAACGACCTTCATATCAGACACTTCATCCCACGTCTGTTTGAAGTCCGGCGACCATTCTTTTGAGCTTTGTTTGGTCTCGTCAAAGCTTTTCTTCATATCATTCTCAAGTGCTGTTTTCAGTGTGGTTGCGTCATACGTGGCAGCATTGATATTGGCCGGTTTATAAATACTGTCCAACACGGCCTTATCCTGAATAGAAGGAAAAACGAGCAATTGCTTATTAAAAGAAGCAGTAAGATTTTTATTGACACTCACGGAATCCTGAACACGGACTGAATCTATGACCAATGTTTTTGAGGTTTCCAGGCTATCGGATTTTGAAATATTGATGTTGATTTCCTTATTATTCTTGGAACAGGAAGCCAGTACAATACCTGCTGCCAAAATTGTGAATAGTTTTTTCATAGTTTCATTTATTTTAATTTGGTAATTTCAATGCTTTATCATAACAAAAAACCTTCCAAAATCGGAAGGTTTGATTTATATTTTGATTATGCATCTATTCTTGCATAAACTGCATTCTTCTCTATGAATTCCCTTCTTGGCGGAACCTCGTCGCCCATCAGCATTGAGAACGTGGAATCTGCTTCTACTGCATTGTCAATCGTAACTTGTTTTAAGATTCTATGTTCAGGATTAAGAGTTGTTTCCCAAAGCTGTTCAGGATTCATCTCTCCAAGACCTTTATAACGCTGTACTTCTACACCTTTTCCGTCCGGTGACATCTCCAGAGTGAATTCTTCTCGCTCTTTTTCGTTATAGGCGTATTGTTTTTTATTTCCTTTCTTTAATAAATATAAAGGCGGCTGAGCGATATAAATATAACCGTTCTCAATCAGTTCTTTCATATATCTAAAGAAGAATGTCAGAATCAATGTTGAAATATGCGAACCATCGATATCCGCATCGGTCATAATTACGATTTTATGATATCTTAATTTCGCCATATTCAGAGCTTTGGAATCTTCTTCCGTTCCTACAGAAACGCCTAAAGCTGTGTAGATATTCTTAATTTCTTCGTTATCATAAACCTTATGAAGCATTGATTTTTCAACATTCAATATCTTACCTCTCAAAGGCAAAATAGCCTGAAAATGACGGTCACGTCCTTGTTTTGCCGTTCCACCTGCGGAATCTCCCTCAACAAGAAAAATTTCGGATTCAGCAGGGTCTTTTGAAGAACAATCGGACAATTTCCCTGGTAAGCCGGAACCTCCCATCGGGGATTTTCTCTGAACCATTTCGCGGGCTTTTTTAGCAGCCTGCCTTGCTTTCGCAGCTAAAACTACTTTCTGAACGATTGTTTTGGCTTCGTTTGGATTTTCTTCAAGGAAATTGGTCAGCATTTCACCCACGATTTTATCAACCGCTCCGGAAACTTCTGAGTTACCCAACTTAGTTTTGGTCTGACCTTCAAACTGAGGTTCCATTACTTTTACGGAAATAACCGCTGTTAAACCTTCACGGAAATCGTCGCCGGTAACCTCCACTTTTTCTTTTGCAGGAAGACCTAATTCATCGGCATATTTTTTCAAAGTTCTTGTTAAAGCTCTTCTGAAACCTGCCAAGTGTGTTCCACCTTCGTGTGTATTGATATTATTAACGTAAGAATGCAGATTCTCGTTGAATGAAGTATTGTAGCGCATCGCCACCTCAACCGGAATATCATCACGTTCGCCTTCCATAAAAATAACGTGTTCCATAATGGATTCACGGTTTCCGTCAATATATTCAACAAATTCTTTTAAACCACCTTCAGAATGGAAAGTTTCGGAATGGAAAGTTCCGTCTTCCAATGGCGTTCTTTCGTCGGTTAAGGTAATGGTGATTCCTTTATTAAGATAAGACAATTCTCTTAAACGATTGGCTAATGTATCGTAATTATAAACCAACTCAGTGAAAATAGTATCATCCGGTTGGAAGAACTGTTTTGTTCCTCTTTTATCGCTATTACCGATTTCCTTAACCTCGGTTTGGGCTTTCCCTTTGGAATATTCCTGCTCATAAATGTTGCCATCTCTGTAAACAGTGGTAATCATTTGATTGGAAAGCGCATTCACACAAGAAACCCCAACGCCGTGAAGACCTCCGGAAACTTTGTAAGAATCTTTATCAAACTTACCTCCGGCTCCGATTTTGGTCATTACCACCTCAAGAGCAGATTTTTGTTCTTTTTCGTGAAAATCCACAGGAATACCACGACCGTTATCGGTAACTTCAATAGCATTTCCTTCTTTTATCGAGACTGTAATCGTATCACAATATCCGGCTAGAGCCTCATCAATAGAGTTATCCACTACTTCATAAACCAAATGGTGGAGACCTCTTACTCCCACATCACCAATGTACATCGAAGGACGCATACGAACGTGCTCCATTCCTTCCAATGCCTGAATACTACTTGCTGTATATTGTTTCTGACTCATATTGTAAAAAGATTCAAGACATAAAACTCAAGATTTCAAATAGTTAACCTGAGAATCAATCTCTTTATTTTTATTGTTATTTTAATTAAAATGCTTACAAATATCGTGATTTTTTTTGAGATATGAAACTTAGTTATCAACAGAAAAACAAATAAAAAAGCGAACTGTAAAAGCTCGCTTTTAAATATACTTCAAAAGTTATTTAAACCAATTTCATCCACAGAACTTCATCAACTTTCTCAACTTTAACCAAATTATTTTTAGTCAAAGTCTTAGAAGCTTTGTCCCATTTTTTACCAGAAAGCTGAGAACGGTTTTTTACTTCACTCAATTCCAATGCGTTTTCCTGTGAATTCAAAATTTCTAAGATTACTTTTTCATCTTCTCCTAATTCAACAGTTGATGTTTTTTTCTCGGGTCTCATTTGCGGAAAGAAAAGCACCTCTTGGATTGACGGGTTATTTGTTAAAAACATAATCAATCTATCCATTCCCACACCTAAACCGGAAGTTGGTGGCATTCCGTATTCCAAAGCTCTAAGGAAATCTTCATCAATAAATCCGGTTGCTTCATCATCTCCTTTTTCTGACAATAATAATTGATGCTCAAAACGTTGTCTTTGGTCAATCGGGTCATTCAACTCAGAATAAGCATTTGCGATTTCTTTTCCGCAAACCATCAATTCGAAACGCTCTGTCAAACCTTCTTGACTTCTGTGTTTTTTCGTCAGTGGAGACATTTCCACAGGGTAATCTGTAATGAAAGTCGGCTGAATAAAGTTCCCTTCACATTTTTCTCCGAAAATCTCATCAATCAATTTTCCTTTCCCCATTGTTTCATCCACCTCAATTCCAATCGATTTTGCAAAGTCGAATAATTCCTGCTCAGATTTTCCGGTGATGTCAAATCCTGTGTATTTCAAAATTGCCTCCGTCATAGAAACTCTTGGGTAAGGTGCTTTCCAGCTGATGGTGTGTTCTCCGAAAACGGATTCCGAAGTTCCGTTGACCGAAGTTGCACAAAATTCCAACAATTTCTCTGTGAAGTCCATCATCCAGTTGTAATCTTTGTAAGCCACATAAATTTCCATCGCCGTGAATTCCGGATTATGCGTTCTGTCCATTCCTTCGTTTCTGAAGTTTTTCGAGAATTCATAAACACCATCGAATCCACCAACAATCAATCTTTTCAGATATAATTCGTTTGCTATTCTAAGATATAAAGGAATATCTAAAGCATTGTGGTGTGTAATAAAAGGTCTCGCTGCCGCTCCACCAGGAATCGATTGTAGAATTGGCGTTTCAACCTCAAAATATCCAGCATCATTGAAGAAAGTTCTCATCGCATTGAACAATTTTGTTCTTTTTACGAAGATTTCTTTCACGTGAGGATTAACAACCAAATCCGCATAACGCTGTCTGTAACGTAATTCCGCATCTGTGAAACCATCAAAAACATTACCTTCTGCATCTACTTTTGGAAGTGGTAGAGGACGAAGAGATTTTGTCAATAAAGTGAAATTCTTTACCATTACCGTCATCTCTCCAACCTGAGTTTTGAACAATTCTCCTTCGATTCCGATGATGTCACCGATATCTAAAAGATGTTTGTAAACCTCATTATATAGAGTTTTGTCTTCACCAGTACAGATTTCGTCACGGTTAAAATAAACCTGAATCCTGCCTTCGGAATCCTGCAATTCTGCAAAACTCGCCTTTCCCTGAATTCTTCTGGACATCAAACGTCCTGCAATAACCACCTTCTTCCCTTCTTCGAAATCCTGTTTTATAGATTTTGTGGAATCAGTGATTTTGTACTCAGCGGCAGGGAATGCATCGATTCCCAAGTCGGTCAGTTTCTGTAGTTTTTCGCGACGGATAATTTCCTGTTCTGATAATGACATTTTAATTCAATTTTTTGGAATTGCAAAAATAGTGATTTTAAAGAAAAAAGACAGCTAAAAAACTGTCTTTCATTTTATAATATTATATTTTCACTTATTTAAATTCTTCATCAGAAACCGGCTGATTGATTTTGATGTCGGAATTTTTGATTTTGATTTCCTGACCGGCTGCATTCAAGGTCATTTCTTCCACGAATTTAATTCCTTCCACGTCTGCATATTTAGTAATAATCATCGTTCCTTTATCGCCTTCAGATTTTTCAAGAAGACCTGTTTTCACATCGAAATAAGATTTGGTATCATCAGATGAAAGTACATAGAAATCTTTTCCGTCCATTTGTTTTTTCTCAACCGTTTTGATTTTTGCAGGGTCCATTGCCAGAGCTTCAATGATCTTGGCTGTTTTCATTTTCGCAACCTGATCTGCAGTAAAATCCATCTTCTGCCCCATTTGGTTAGCATATCCTTTTTCTCCATCAAACATCTGAACCATTTCCTGACCCATCATAGTCTGTGTAGATTTGAACTTGTTATCTTTCTTTACCGTTTTCCCTTCCATATCCATTCCCATCACACTTAGGGTGTTTTTCATGGTAAGGGTTTTTACCGATTCCAGTTTCTGTCTCCCGCCCAGTGCCGTGATGTAGTTATCGATTACCTGTTTGGCAGTCGGAACATTCTGAGCCATCATATTTGCAGCAAACAAAAGAGAAAGTGCAAACGATACAATTAATTTTTTCATTTAGTTTCAAATTTTTTCTTAGCTAATATAGCTAAATTAAGTTAATCTCCGAAGTTAGTAAACCGTCATTAAATTTTGTTACAAAAAAACAACTCCAAATATTGAAGTTGTTAATTTTTTAGTCTTTCTTTTTGATATCTTCTTTCACATCTTTATAAGTATCACTCACGGCATTTGCACCTTTTTTGGCTTGTTTCCCGGTCCATTTTGCTCCGCTTTTTACTTTTTTACCGGTCCATTTGGCACCTTTTTTTACACCTTCCGCTGTTGCTTTTGCACCTTTTTCAGTTTTATCGCCAACCCATTCTGCGCCATCTTTTATACCTTCACCTGTAGCTTTTGCGCCTTTTTTCACGGTCTGACCTACAGTTTTTGCATCATCTTTCACTTCCTGTTTTACAGATTGTGCCTGCATTGCCACAGTTACGAATATGACTGCAGCCAATGAGAAAAATTTCTTTTTCATCGTTTTTAATTTTAAGAATTTACTCTACAATATTAGCATAAAATAAGCCAGAAAATATTAATTGAGCTTTAATATTCAAAATTTTTTTTTGGTTATTTCAATATATAAAAATAATATTTTTGCAAAACTTATGACCAAAATAAAATCCCGAATAAAAATCCATCAGAAAAGGAAAAAACACTTCATCAGAAAGCGATGGATACTTTTGGTAATTCTTTGTTTTTCTCTTTTAGGAACTGGATATTATCTGAGACAAAAAATCAATTACTACTTCACGTTTTATTTCGGAAAAAAATTTGAGCATAAAAAACTAAGCAATACAGAAACAGAATCCAGAAGAATCGAAAAAATCATCGGGCTATATTCTAATCAGACTTTCGGGTTTGATATCTCGCATTATCAGCGGAAGGAAGACATCCAGTGGGACAGTCTCAGTATCGGAAACAGAACCATTCCGCTCCAGTTCGTGGTTTTGCGAGCGAGTATGGGAAACCAAAAGCTGGATCAGAACTTTAATCATTTCTGGGAAACTGCTAAACAGCATAACTTAATTCGGGGTGCCTATCATTTTTACAGACCTGATGAAGACCCGGTAATGCAGGCTAATTCTTTTCTTTCCGTAGCAAAACTGGAATCCGGCGATCTGCCTCCAATTCTTGACATCGAAAAAAATCCCAGGAAAAAATCAAAAGAACAATTGGTTTCCGACCTCAGAGTCTGGATTAAAATCATGGAAGACACCTATGGTAAGAAGCCTATCATTTATACATACTATCATTATTACAAGGATTACCTGAAAGGCGAATTTGACGAATATCCGCTTTGGCTGGCCAATTACAATGATGTTCCGGCGCCTTCTCCGGATGATGAATGGCAGTTTTGGCAATTCTCAGAAAACGGAATAGTTTATGGCATCAATTCAAAAGTGGATCTGGATATCTATAATGGTAACCTTTGGTCATTGAAAATGCTGACGATCAATTAAATATTATTTCCTGACCTTCACATCAATGTTAATTGCCGGGGCAGCCATCCCGATTTTCTCCCATTTGCCGTAGAAAGAACGGTAATAACCCGCTCTGAACAATGCGCCGCTAAGAGCAACTTTTCCGTCTGATTGCCCGATAAACTGTATGCCCACAAAGAATTTCCCCTGAAGCCAGATCTTCTCATCACTTACGTCCAGTGAAAACGTAAAATCCGTCAGATTATCTTTACCAATCGTTGCAATGATATCTTTATTCAGAATCAGATTATTCGGTTTGCCATCTTTTTCGTCGTAAATAGTGTACCTTACTTTGATTGGCGTGGTAGATTCGAATCTGGAAAAATTCATATTGATCTTATTGATCTTCAATTTTTTATTAGAACTGAACTCTACAGCAGTTTCTTCCACCACAGCATTTCCTTTTTCCATATTCGGTGTAAACATCATAGACTTGGATTTGCTATTTATCCCAAGATTCTTTTCCTTATAATTTTGAGGGCTGAGAACCACTTCCTGGATATTAGTAACCTTTTCGTATAGATAGATAGGATGAGGATTTTGCTTCACAAATTCTGCCACAGGACTCCTGAATTGCTTATAACCGGGAACAGCAACCAATAATTCCTTATCTCCGGAAATATTATCCAATTTGATCTGGAATTTTCCATTAGCATCCGCCTGAATTCCGAAATCGGAATCCACGATACCAATCTTCGCATAAGGAACCGGCTGATTATCATCTTTGGACAGAACAGTTCCGGAAATAGTTTGTGCATGGAAAGCAATAGCGATAAAAAGTGTAAAAATAAAGTTGAGTTTTTTCATTGATTTAATTTTAACGCAAACTTCTGAATTTTTATTTTTAAATGATATCAAATAAAGGTTAAATACGATTATGATTCTGTTAAAATTTTCAGAATATGCTTTTAAATTTTTTTACATACAATTTTTCCAACAGAGTTTTTGATAATTACTTTTTCAGTTTACTGAAAAGACTCTTCGTAAGAATATTAATGAAGATGAACAGTCATTAATGAAGTTTTAGAATTTCAATTTCATATTTTTGCGCATCAATTATTTTTCATCAATTATCATTCATCAAAAATGAATTACGTTTCCGCAGAAAACCTTACCAAATCTTATGGTATCAAAGTTCTATTTGAAAATATCAACTTCAATGTAAATGAAGGCGATAAGATTGCCATTGTTGCCAAAAACGGCAGCGGAAAATCCACACTTCTAAAAATCCTGATGGGAAAGGAAATTGCGGACAGCGGAAATGTGGTGATTAATAAAGATATTCAGGTGGTTCTATTCGACCAGGAAATTGATTTCGATTCTAATCTTTCGATTGAAGAGTTTATGATGACGCTCAATTCACCACCGATTCTGGCCTTGAAACAATACCATCAATCCTTGATTTCTAACAATCCGGACGAGATGGAAAAAGCGATTGCAGCGATGGAAATCCAGAAAGCCTGGGATCTGGAAAACGATATGAAACAGATTTTGTCTCAGCTGAAAATCACCGACTTGAACCTAAAAATGGGAACACTTTCCGGAGGTCAGATCAAACGAGTTGCGCTTGCCAAACTCCTTACAGAAACAAGAGCCGAACATCGTCATACACTTCTGATAATGGACGAGCCAACCAACCACCTTGATGTGGAAATGGTAGAATGGCTGGAAAATTATCTCAGTAAAGCAAAAATCACATTGCTTCTCGTGACGCACGACCGTTATTTTCTGGACTCCGTTTGTGATATTATCTGGGAAATGGAGGACAAAAATCTGTACGTTCACAATGGTTCTTATGCGACCTATCTCGAAAATAAGATGATTCGGGAAGATAATCTGAACGCAACGATTGACAAAGCCAACAACCTTTACCGAAAGGAACTGGAATGGATGCGGCGTCAGCCGAAAGCAAGAACAACGAAATCCAAGTCTAGAATCGATGCATTTTATGAAACCGAAAAAGTAGCTAAAACCGATACAAGAAAAGATTCTTTGGAATTGGACTTCGAAATGAAACGTCTCGGAAATAAAATTCTTGAACTTAAAAATATCAGTAAAAGTTATGGAACTAATCTTTTATTGAAAGATTTTTCTTATTCCTTCCAACGTGGAGAGAAAGTAGGAATCGTCGGGAAAAATGGTGCCGGAAAATCAACGCTGCTTAATATCATCCAAGGTTTTGAACCACAAGATTCCGGGGAAATTGAAACCGGAGAAACCATAAAATTCGGATACTTTTCTCAGAAGGGATTGACTTACAAAGAAGACGAACGCGTGATTGACTTCATCAGAGAAATCTCTGAAAATTTTCCTTTAGCCAATGGAAAAACAATCTCGGCTTCACAGTTTTTGAGATTATTCTTGTTTGATGACCAAACGCAATATTCACCAATTTCCAAACTTTCCGGAGGAGAAAAGAGACGTTTGCACCTGATGTATGTGCTGTATCAGAATCCTAATTTCCTGATTTTTGATGAGCCTACCAATGATTTGGATTTACCAACGTTGACGGTTTTGGAAAATTTTTTACAGAATTTCCAGGGAAGTCTGATTATCGTTTCTCACGACCGTTATTTTATGGACAGGATTGTTGACCACGTTTTGGCTTTTGAAGGAGACGGGAAAATCAAAGATTTCGTCGGGAATTTTTCGGAATACCGGGAAAGCAAGAAGTCAGATGCAAACAGTCAGAAGTCTGACGAAAAAGCTGATATACAGGAGAAAAAGCTTCCGGAAACCAACTCCCAGACTACAACCAAAAAGAAACTGTCTTTCAAAGAACAGCGCGAGCTGGAAACTATCGAGAAAGAGATGCCGGAATTGGAAACACAGCGAAGCAAAATTCTGGATCAACTCAATAACGAGACCGATTACGAGAAAATTTCCAGGTTATCTGCAGATTTAGAAGTGATTTCCGAAAAGCTGGAATCTCACGAAATGCGCTGGCTGGAATTGCAGGAAATGTAGTTGAAAATATCATCGGATTACCGCATATCAGCTACTAAAACATTCGTTAAACATTATTTTTTTTGTAAAATGAATATATTTTGCTGACGTTTTTAATATGACTAGATTATATGCAAAGTCTTCAATAAAACATTCAGGCTCCAGATAATGACCATTGAACCAACGCCTATAAACATTGCTTTAAGAGGTAATTTCCCGGCTAATTTAGCGGCAATCGGAGCTGCAAGAACACCACCAAGAATCAGCGCGGCAATCAATTGCCAATGGCTGATTCCGATAACTGAAAAAAATGTCAGTGCGCTGGCGAAAGTCACGAAAAACTCAGTCAGACTGACGGTTCCGATGATGTAACGTGGGGTTTTCCCTTTCGAAATTAAAGTTGAAGTCACCAATGGTCCCCAACCACCACCGCCGAAAGAATCCAGGAAACCACCAGCACCGGCCAGCCAGCCTACTCTTCTGGTCTTTTTACGTTTTTTATTTTTCTTGAATGCATTAAACAAAATCCTGATTCCAAGAATGAATGTGTAGGTGGCTAAAATCGGTTTGATAATCCCTGCATATTTTTCTCCGAAATAAGACAAAAGCAATGCACCCAAAACCGCTCCGATCACGCCCGGAATCAATATGTTTTTGAATAATTTTTTATTGATATTCCCGAATTTGTAATGGCTGAATCCGGAGGCACCGCTGGAAAACATCTCCGCCGTGTGAATACTACTACTGATTGCAGGCAACGGAATTCCGATATATAAAAGCGCCGCCGTACAAGTCACGCCGTAACCCATTCCCAGAGCGCCATCAATCAATTGTGCTAAAAATCCGACCAAGAATAACCAGAAAAATCGTTCATCTGTGTTGGCGTTCAGATATTGATAGGCGACTTCTAAATCATTGAATCCTATGTAAAATGATACTATATTTCCGATTAACAACACAACAAATGCCCAGAAAAATATGGTTGCGATTCTTCGCCATTTTTTTTCGCCATTAATGAAGAAAAGGTTTTTTCTGTCTTGATTATCATTATTTCCACGAAAGAAAAAATCGTTATCAGAAGGAAGACCTGGAGCAAAATATAAGTTTTTCCTCTCTTTGATTTTATTGATAATCAGCTGGTCCTGAGCCGAATCTTCTGTCGCAACAATGAATAGATCTGCCACCTCTAGAAAAGCATCATCAAAATCCTCATTTATGATTTTGACCGACGTGTTTTCCAGCAACAGGTTTTTGATATCATCAGACAATCTCTTGGCGAGAACACTGATATTGGCATCCGGAATATTTTGCATCAAATCATTGAGTTGTTCCGAAGCCAACTTTCCACCGCCGACAATCAGGATTCTGTTAGTCGATGCATTGATGAAAACCGGAAGTGAAATTTTGGATGTCAAGGTCTTTTCTTATTTAAAATTATTGAATCAAACCTGCACCTACAGTTACAAAACTCGTTTCATCAATGAAGATAATTCCTCCATTAGAAGCCAAATCTTTGTAAGAATCATAAGCCAGAGGTTTTGCGGTTTTGAGTTTAAGTTTCACAATCTCATTAAGAGAAACCTGCTCTACTTGTTGTTGTTCCAAAGTGTTGACATCGAGTTTATATTCGATTTCTTTGATAATGCCTTTAACTTGTGTTGTATTATTTTGAATCAGATATTTTGCACCGGATCTCAGAGGTTTGTCGCCCATCCAGCAAACGAGAACTTCTAATTCCTGTTCTACTTTCGGCAGGTCATCGGATTTTACAATCAAATCTCCACGGCTGATATCCACATCATCTTCCAAATGCAAAATGACACTTTGAGGCGCAAAAGCTTCTTCTACCTTTTCCTGATTGATTTCAATCGCTGAGATCTTACTTTCTGTTCCTGAAGGTAAAATCGTTACAGAATCTCCGACTTTGTAAATTCCGCTTGTTATTTTTCCAGCATAACCACGATAATCGTGAAGTTCTTCTGTCTGAGGACGAATTACGTATTGAACAGGAAATCTCGCCTTGTCCAGATTAATTGTATTTTCCAATTCTACAGACTCCAGATAATCCAATAAAGTTTTTCCTTCATACCAATTCAGATTCTCAGATCTATCAACGATATTGTCACCGTTTAACGCTGATATTGGAATATAAACCACATTATTCAAAGACAATTGCTCTGCTATTTTAGAATAGTCAGCTTTTATTTGATTGAAAATCTCTTCGGAATAATTAACCAGATCCAGCTTGTTGATAGCCACCACAACATTCGGGATATTGAGCAGTGATGCGATGATCGAATGTCTTTTGGTTTGTTCGATGATTCCGTTTCTGGCGTCGATCAGGATGATGATCAAATCTGAATTGCTGGCACCGGTAATCATATTTCGGGTGTACTGAACGTGTCCAGGCGCATCTGCGATGATGAATTTACGTTTCGGAGTAGAAAAATATTTGTATGCTACATCGATTGTAATCCCTTGTTCGCGTTCGGCTCTCAAACCATCCGTCAGCAAAGCTAAATCGAGTTCGCCATCGTTTTTGAATTTGCTGGCGCGTTCAACAGCTTCCAATTGGTCGATCAGAATGTTTTTGCTGTCGTATAATAATCTGCCTATCAGTGTGCTTTTTCCGTCGTCTACACTTCCTGCAGTGATGAATCTTAATATGTCCATTTTGTTGTCTGTTGTTGGTTGCTGGTTGTAAGTTTTCATTGAGATTCTTCGACTCCGCTCAGAATGACATCTCTAATACTAACTATATTTTATTACGGAGAATTGCAAACTAGCCCTGATGGAAGCGGCATCCTTTTTTGTTATTGCGATTGCTGAAAAGCTCAACAGATTGCTTCACGCTGTTCGCAATGACAAAAAAGATACAGCGGACAGCAGGTTCCCGGCTCCAAATTCTATAAATGATGAATGATAGTTGATAAAATGATTTTGAGAAACATCCTAATCTCATCATTTATAAATCATTATTAATAATTAAAAATATCCCGCTTTTTTTCGGTCTTCCATTGCGGCTTCGGAGGTTCTGTCGTCTATCCTGGTTTCGCCGCGTTCGCTGGTTTTGGTGGTGATAATTTCTGCGATCACTTGTTCCAGATTATTGGCTTCCGACAAAACTGCTGCCGTGCAGGTCATATCGCCAACCGTTCTGTAGCGGACTTTTTCTTTAGTAACGATATCATTTTCATCAAGATTGACAAACTCGTTCATTGCGATAAATTGGTTGTCGAAATTGAGAACTTCGCGTTCGTGTGAGAAATAAATCGAAGGTAATTGGATATTTTCTTTTAGAATGTAATTCCAAACGTCTAACTCTGTCCAATTGCTGATCGGGAATGCTCTTACTTGCTCGCCTTTGTGGATTTTTCCGTTGTAGGTATTCCAAAGCTCGGGACGCTGAAGTTTGGGGTCCCATTGCCCGAAATCATCACGAACGGAGAAAATACGTTCTTTGGCCCTGGCTTTTTCTTCATCACGTCTTCCGCCACCGATACAACAGTCGAATTCGAATTCTTCGACCGTGTCCAGAAGCGTGAAAGTCTGCAAAGCGTTTCTGCTCGGCAATTTTCCTTTTGGTTCTCTCAAACCCTTTTCTTTAATAGTTTCTTCTACTTTTCTTACAATTAGTTTTTCTCCAATCTGCTCAGCTAATTGGTCACGAAATTCCAGAACTTCAGGAAAATTATGACCTGTATCGATGTGAACCAATGGAAAAGGAAATTTACCCGGGCGAAAAGCTTTTAGTGCCAAATGAACGAGCGTAATACTATCCTTCCCTCCACTGAAAAGTAAAGCTGGACGTTCGAACTGACCAGCGACTTCTCTGAAAATATGAATGGCTTCGGATTCTAACTGCTCCAGATAATCCAAATGATATTTTGACATTTTAATTTTTATTAATTGTTATTTGTGAACGTGGAGACCACACTCTTTTTTGCTGGCATCTTCCCACCACCAGCGACCCGCACGAAAATCCTCGCCCGGCTGAATTGCTCTTGTACAAGGAGCACAACCAATGCTGACGAAACCTTTGTCGTGCAAAACATTATAAGGAATATTATTTTTTTTAATGTAATCTCTTACTTGTTCCGTTGTCCAGAATAGGATTGGATGATACTTGATGATTTGGTTCGACTCATCCCATTCGAATTGGGAAAGATTTTCTCTTGCGACTGAATGCTCTGCTCTGAGTCCCGTAATCCAGATTTTGTTGCCTTTCAGAGCTCTTTTCAGTGGATGAACTTTTCTTATCTCACAGCAAGTTTTCCGATTCTCTACAGATCTGTAAAAAGAATCCGGCCCATTTTCCTGGATGAAAGGTTCTAATTCTTCCGGATTTGGATAAAAGGCTTTGATAGGTAGTTGATACTTAGATTTGGTTAAATTCCAAGTGTTATAAGTATCTTCGAATAGTCGACCTGTGTCTAGTGTGAAAACCTTGATTCTAGAATTTTTGACAAAGTCTGTGATAACCTGGTCTTCGAAACTAAAGCTTGTTGAAAAGCAAACTTCATTGGGAAAAGTATTTGTCAGAATCTCCAGAACTTCTTCTATCAATTTTGACTCAATATTTTCATCTATCAGTTTCTGGTAAGTTATTTTAAGTTCGTTCTCCATCATTCAAAGTAATCAAATACAAATTTAACAATTCATCTAATTTTGACCAAATTAGTATAATTTAAATTGCGTTAAAAAATTCAATAGAACCGTTTAACGTCAATTTCGGATTCGAGGCTCGAATGATGTTCAATAAAATCGAACAATACTTTCGAAAAATAACTGCCATTATAGACACCTCTTGCTCCCAATCCATTAAAAATATAGAAATTATTGTGTTCGTGATGTCTTCCTAAAATCGGTCTTCTGTCTGCAACTGTTGCCCGAAAAGCTACATTGACATCCGTAATTCTAAAATCTTCTTTATACATCTCCTGAAGACCATTTTTTAGATCATGGAAAGAGAGATCATTGATATTTCCATTCGTATCAAACCTATCATAAGTCCCTCCATAATAATATTCATTATCCTTTACATTAAACAGGAAGTATTTTTTCTTTATCGTATAAGAATCTGTAGGTTTATCGAGATTTATTTTCAGACAGTGTCCTTTGTTGGGCTGAATAGGAACAGCTCTGAAAAACGGATTATTTTTGTTGGCAACACCCTCGCAGAAAACAAGTTTATTGAACTGAATATTTTTATAAGAACTCTCTTTAATATTAATCAAGTCGTGGCAGAACTTCTCTTTGATCAAATAATTATTATCTTCCAGATAATTAAGCATATCAGCAAAGAAATTAGTAACATCAACTCTGCAAGATTGATTGACTTTTCCGGCTCCGAAAGGATTTTCCACGGATTTCAATTTTATAAAATCCGGATTAAGGTAGGATTTCAAGTCTTCTTTACGAGAATTTTTTGTCCATTGTACTTTTTCGGAATCATTATGAAAAATACGGACAACATTTTCATTAACTAAATAATTCTTGAAAGTATAATGTTCTATTTCTTTGAAAATGACATCCAGATAATCGATTTGTTCCTGAGATTTCCAAAAAGTATTGAACCTTTTCAGAATGACGGGGTTACAAACTCCAGCAGAAATCTGTGAAGCTGAGATATTATCATCATAAAAAATCCTGAAAGACTTCTTTTCCCTGATCAACTGGTGTGCGAAGAAAATGCCTGCGTAACCGGCTCCGACGATAATGTAATCTACTTGATGCTTCATAAAATAAAAAACCTGAGTAAAGATACTCAGGTTTTTTTATTTGGAATATGAGAAATATTAGTAATTCCACATATCATTTTCCATTTGTAGAATCTGTGCCTTGATTCTGTCACTCTCTTCTAATTGTCCTTCTGCATCACTCGGTATGTATTCATCAATAATACCGCTTCCGCCTCTTCCCAGTCCGTTATCTGCTTTGTAGATCACTGCTGAGAATCTTCTAGCGTTAAGTACATCATCAAAAGTGATATCAGATGTAGAGTTTTTTGCATTGAAAATATAGTTACTGGACAGAACCTGTCTTGCGTCCGGATAGTAGATCCAGAAAAGATCAACCAGATCACCGGCTAGATCCTGCATAGCAGACGGATCCATTGGGGCTCCGGACTCCTGCATTTGCTGCATTCTTTCCGCTCTCAGGATAGCGGCATTAGGATCTTCTCCCATTGCAGCAATACCTAATAATCTGTATCTCAGTTGTGCATCTCTTTTATCAATGTACCACATTCCCATCAACTTCAAGGCTTTAACCTTTTCAGTGCTAGTTTCGGCAGTAGAAACACTGGAATCCACGATGCTTCTGTTAATCTTATACCAAGATCCATCCAGATTTACCAACATAGTTCCAGGTTCAATAGAAGGGGCTTTTGTAGTTTTCTTTACAGTCTTCTTCTTTTTACCTTTTCCTGTGGTAACAGTTTCTTCGGTAGCAGCAGGCTGAGCGCCTCCGTTATAAATCAAAAGATCCTGTAATCTAGACTGATATTTGGCGAACATAATGTTTGCTTGTTTATCATCACTTCCTTTCAAAGAAGTAAAATATTTCAGCAATCTCTGGGCTTCTGCATCTTCTATTTTATTAGAGTTTAGAGATTCCGTGAGATAGTTATCTACCATTGGAACAGAAGTCTTATTGGCAATAGCTTCCGGAGTCAATCGATCCGTAAAATCGTCGCCTGCATAAACCTCTTTGATTTTGCCAGAATTAACAGCTTCTAAAAGGATCTGATAAAGTGATTTGTTCTGAGATACAAGTCCATCGGAATTATGATAAAAAGGCTGATTGATCTTATCATTCATATCAATAATCTCCCACACCACCATACTTCTAAAGATGTCTTTATCTTCGATAAAACCATACCTAAGCGGTGCAATACTATCTTTCTTAAGCTCACGTTCCTCTCTGAAAGTTTGAGGAGAGCTGGCATTCAGAATGTTACTCTGTCCGAAAGCCATTGCTGAAGAAAGACAAATTAAACTATATAAAATCTTTTTCATAATAAATATTGAAATATAATAAAATCAAGAAGTTAGTAATAACTTAAAAATTTACAGCACACTAATTACTACTCCACTGATGTTAGGCAGAACAACACCGCTTAGTCCCTGCGCAGTAGCCTGAACGTCAAATATCGCAATGTTATCCCCCGATCTTAACCCTTTGGTCAATGATTCAACCGGAGCTAATGAGTTTCCATTCACAGACATTGTCGCTTTTCCAGGAACCTTTACTTTGAAGCTCACTACATTGAAACTTACAGGGAAATCAAAATCCTTCAATGTCGCCGTTAATGTCTGTTTAGAAATCATATTAGCAGGCATCACGTCATAACTCTTACCTCTGATTTCTCCTCTTGGTGGCGGAATATTTTTAATTCTGAATTCAAATGCCTGGGAAATAGTTTTTCCGCTTGGCGCTTTTCCAGAAATTGTTAAATTAACAGTATTTCCGCTACCTGGTGTAACATTCCATTTACCTTTTCCTCCGCTAACAGAAGCTCCCGGAGCAGATAGTGTTGTAGCTGAAAGATCTGCACCTAAAATTGCTCCTGAAACAGGATTGCTGAGACCTCTATACAAAACCATCATTTTATCAGCCTGCAAAATAGCACCATTCTGTTCTTTTAATGCTTCCTGACCAGATACTACATTCAAAGTATGAGAATAAGGCAACGTTATCACTTTACCGTTTTTATCTGTAAAGGAAATCTCACCTCCAAATTTCTGCTCACCAGTAGATCCTGTATTAGGAATAATAATCCCTTGTCCGTTTTCTACCCTTTGTACGCCGGAAATTTTAAGACCCGGTACATTATTAGCAAAAGTTCCAATAGCAACTTTGATCTGTCCTGTTTCACCTTTCATAATTGAACTAGGTCCGGAAACCAAAGCTTCATAAGCATTGAACTTGATATCAGCATCAACTTTTTCCTGCAACATAGAAGAAATAGCATCAGCTTGTAGGTTTCTTGCTTCAGATTCAATCAATTCCAAGTTAGAAAGTGCAGCAATCAAAGGCTGATTATAGAACTTGTACTGAAACCAGTTCTTTCCGCCTTTTGCTCTTTTATCTCCTTTTGGAAACTCTGCCCAAAGATTTTTCTGAGCTCTGTCTGCAACATCTTTTAACTGAGTATTATTAGAAAAATTAGAAACAATATAATTTCTAAGATCGTCAACCTTATTTTTCAGTTCAGTGGATTTAGCAGAAATATTCTTTTCATCTCCATCTTTAAAAAACAAAGTAGTTGCCGGTTCAGTATTATTAAGAGCTGTAAAACTCTCCTCTACAGCTAAGCTAGGATCATATTCAGCTTGTTTGCTCATTTCTCCTTTATAGCCTTCAATCAGATTGACAAGGGCATCTGTCTTAGCAGATAATCCTTCATATTGAGATTGTAGTGGACCATAAGTTTCCGGAGATGTTTTTGCTTTTTCCTTGAGCGTGGCATAGAAAATTTTATTTTTATTTTCCACAACATCAACTCTGGTGTTGGTCAAGGAATCATTGGTGTCCTTGTATGATCTGATGATTTCCTGATCGATCTGCATTGCTAGCATCGCAATGAAAACCAGGTACATCAGGTTAATCATCTTCTGACGTGGTGTCTGTTTACCTCCTGCCATTTTAATAAAATAAATTTAAATTAAACAATAAATTAAAATGATAGTGATTAAGACTTCATTGCGCTAAGCATGCCACCGTAAACTCTATTAAGATTATTAAGATTAGTTGTTAAACCTTGTAACTCTTCATTGAATTTTTCTGACTGAGCTGCAGATTTCTGAATATCTTCAACATATTTTTTGCTGAATTCTGATTGCTTTTGTCCTTGTTCCAATTGAAGTGCATACAGTGCATTCATACTTTCCAGATGAGAAGCAGCAAGATTCAACTGTTCGTTATACTTATGAGTAGAAGCAGAAACATCAACAGTCTGGTTAATCTGATCTACAGAAGATGAAAACTTATCGATGCCTCCTCTTAATCTTTCAAAAAGACTAACATCTAACTTGGCATCAGCAAGCATTTTGTCCAGTTTATCAGACAATGATACTTCCAATTCTTTATTTTCAACTTTGTTTACGATTTTTTTAGGCTGTCTTTCTGCAGATTCATCCAATAATTCCGGATAAACATTTTCCCATGCATAATGTTCCTCTTTTGCAGGTGGATCGAATGCGAAAAATAAGAAAATCAAGGCTTCAGTAATCAAACCAGCAGCAAGAGCGACATTACCTGTGATAGGACCGATGCTCCAGTGTGTCATTTTGAATAGAGCTCCCAGAATTACGATAGCAGCACCAAACGAATAAACAAAATTCGTTATTGATTCTTTTGTTTTAAACATTTTTTTTGAATTTTTAGTTAGTAATAGTTAGTTAATTGTTATTTTATCTTGTATTTCTTTTAAATTTTCCTGCTCCAGCCGGGATATCCTGAATCGTTCTGAATCCGATGTAACTTCTCGCAGAATCTTTTCTTTCCCAGTCTCTGTAACCTGTCATTAGCAAATAACCTACATCTTTCCAAGAACCACCTCTTACAGTTTTCTTAACTTCTCTATATGCCTGATTAGACAAATATGGATTCAAAGTAGATGAGAACTCATACGTGGAATTGCTATACGGAGACTCTGTCCATTCAGAAACGTTTCCAGCCATATCATATAAGCCATATCCATTTTTAGGAAACTTTTTAACTGGTGCTGTATAAGTGTAATTACCTTTTTTCTCATCTTCTATATAGCTACCTCTTTTAGGTTTGAAGTTTGCCAGATAACATCCTCTGTCGTCCTGTAAGTAAGGTCCGCCCCAAGGATAAGTTGCATTCTGGATTCCTCCTTTTGCTGCATATTCCCACTCCGCTTCTGTAGGTAATCTGAAACGCATTGATTTTTGTTTTTTCTTTTTCAGACTATTATTATAATCCGTTTTGATTTTAGTTTTGAAATCGCAAAAAGCTCTTGCCTGATCCCAGGTTACACCTACAACCGGATATTCTTTGTAAGCGTTATGCCAAAAATACTGATCGAATAAAGGTTCGTTATAAGCATAACTAAAATCTCTTACCCAAACAGTTGTGTCAGGATAAACAGCAATGCTCTCTTTTTTAAGATAGTTAGAACTTCTATCCTTATCTTTAACAGCTGAAACTACATCTTCCCACTGGTAAGTATATTTGATTTTTGACCAGTCAATAATTCTTTCATTATTGATTCTCTTCTCAGCAGGCAGATACATTGATTCTAAAACTTCTGCATACTTTTCATCAGGATATGCAGATGTGTTATATTGTAATGGTACTTTCCAGTCCAATTTTTTTGATTCATCATAACCGTCTCTGCCACCTTGGGATTCGAGAAATTTTTGATAAGGAGAAGCCTCATCGCCTGTTTTCTTAGAAGCATAGGCATAATCACCAATTGTTCCGCCGTTCCCGCCTTCATCTCCTCCACCTTCACCAGCAGCTTCCGCTAATAATCCTCTGGCGATTGAATCCCTTACAGCATTAATAAAAAGACGGTATTCTGCATTGGTAACCTCGGTTTCATCCATAAAAAAGGAAGAAACGGTAACTGTTTTTGGCATTGCTTTTTCCGGAGTGCTTGAGAAATCCTGATCTGCCATCCCCATTACAAAAGAACCTCCAGGAATTGGAACCATCCCATATGGTCTTTCAGCAATAAATGACTTTGACGATCCTCTTGGAACAAGTTCACCTTTTAAACCCGGTTTACCAGCACTTCCCTTGCCTCCTTTGGAACAAGAAATAACAACTGAAGCCGATAAAAATATAAGTAATATCCTTTTCATCCTATTTTAAAGAAATTAAGCGGTAAATATATAATTTTTTTTATGAATAATTATCAATTTTAATTGAAAACGTAATTTGTTAAAGAATATTTCACAAACCACAAAATTTATTCCACTGTTACTGATTTTGCAAGGTTTCTAGGCTGATCCACATTCGCTCCTCTTTCTACAGCAATGTAATATGATAAAAGCTGAAGCGGAACTGACGCCAGTATCGGTGAGAAGCATTCTGAAGTTTCCGGGATCTCGATAATATAATCTGCCATAGCAGAAACCTGAGTATCTCCTTTATTTACAACGGCAATAACTTTACCTTTTCTGGCCTTGATCTCCTGAACATTACTCACAATTTTATCATAATGTCCAATTTTTGGTGCTATGATAACTATTGGCATATTTTCGTCAATCAGAGCTATCGGGCCATGCTTCATTTCTGCTGCCGGATATCCTTCCGCGTGGATGTACGAAATTTCTTTCAGTTTAAGCGCCCCCTCTAATGCTGCCGGGAAGTTGTAGCCTCTTCCCAGATAAAGGAAATTGCTTGCGTCAGCAAACTTAGTGGCAATCGTCTTCACAGTATCATTAACAGAGTTGAGAACATCTTCTACCTTTTTTGGGATTGAATCCAACTCTGCAATAAGTCTCATAAAATCCGCTTTTCCTAAGTTTCCATTATGGTTTCCAAGCTTTATCGCAATTAAGGATAAAATAGTAAGCTGTGCTGTAAAGGCTTTTGTAGAAGCAACTCCAATCTCAGGACCAGCGTGCGTATATGAACCTGCATCTGTATAACGAGCGATAGAAGAATCTACTACATTACAGATTCCATACACGAAAGCACCTTTTTCTTTTGCCAATTTGATAGCAGCCATAGTATCTGCTGTTTCTCCGGACTGGGAAATTGCAATGACTACATCCTTGGAAGTGATGATCGGATTTCTGTATCTGAATTCTGATGCGTATTCTACTTCCACAGGAACTCTTGCAAACTCTTCGATAAGATATTCTCCTATAAGACCGGCGTGCCAAGAAGTTCCGCATGCAATAATTATAATTCTTTCAGCATTCGTCAATCTTTCCAGATGATCCCAGATCCCTGCCATTTTGATAATTCCTTCATCCACAAGAAGACGCCCTCTCATTGTATCTAGAATTGACTTTGGCTGTTCGAATATCTCTTTTAGCATAAAATGTTCGTAACCACCTTTCTCTATTTGTTCCAGATTGAGACGAAGTTCTTGAATGGCAGGCTCAACTTTGGTATTTTCTGTAATTGTTCTGATATCAACCCCGGATTCCAGAGAAATAATAGCCATGTGACCTTCCTCCAGATAAACCGCTTCTTTAGTAAATTCTACAAATGGTGATGCATCAGAAGCTACAAAATATTCATTTTCTCCGATCCCTATTGCCAGAGGTGAACCTAATCTCGCCACAACAAGTGTCCCTGGAAAATCATCATGCATTACAGAAATAGCATACGCTCCATATACTTCGTTCAAAGCATAGCGAACTGCTTCCGGAAAATCCAAGGAAGGCTCCTTATCCATAAAATACTGGATCAGATTTACTAATACTTCTGTATCAGTTTCAGATTTGAATTCGTAATCTTTATTGATAAGCATTGTTTTAATGGTATCATAATTTTCGATAATGCCATTATGTACAATTGCGATTTTACCGTTATTGGAAAGATGCGGGTGAGAGTTATTGTCACTTGGGACACCGTGTGTAGCCCATCTGGTATGACCCATGCCTAGCTTTGAGGTTGCCTGAAGATCTTTAGAGATAGCTACAAGATCATCAACTTTTCCTTTGGTTTTTTTAAATTCCAAATCTCCGTTCTGAGACTCTAGAATAACACCTGCACTGTCGTAGCCGCGATACTCCAAACGACGTAATCCATTGATTACAACATCGTAAGCATCTCTAAAACCTGTATATCCAACAATTCCGCACATAGTTATTTGTTTTATTTTTTAGTGAATATTAATCTTAACTGGACATTCTTAGAGTTAGGTGCTATTTCCTGTCCTATATTATTTGTGTCTGTTCCTTTCAATACTAATCTGAATGGATTGTAAGTCCTGTCATTGTAATTTTGTCCTAAAAGTAAGCCTGTAGAAGAATTCACGGCATAAGAACCAAGGTTGATGATAAAATCCTTACCATTATTTTTAGTAATGTCATAAGTCTCATCTTCTACAAGTTTTTTTAATGACGCAGTAATTCCTATTTCGTAATAAGCCTCTTTTGTAGAGAGATTAGCCGTTCTGACAAGTGCATATCCTGCGCTGGAAAGCTCCGTCATATCCGGAAGGAATCTCGCTGCGTTATCTTTCTCATATACCAGCATATTGGATGGTCTTCTGTACTTATTATCCCAAGAATCATCATTGTAAAGTCTGATTTTTGCGGAAACGATTCCAATTTTATCATTCTTATACATATTTCTAAGCTGGATGATTGTAGATGCAGGAATTTTAATCCCTGCGCTGCTTCCGCCCATTCCTTGCAGATATAATTGTGTTGCAGGATTAACGGCCATATTTTCATTGGAAAGATTCTGAACTTTTACGGCATTAGCCATTGCTGTTTCATAAGGCGTTCCTGATCTTCTGTTTTTATAATCGATCTGGCTAAGATGAACATTTGATGAGCCAAGATTCAGAGATGTTTCCGCTTTTGTTTTGGTAACTGTACCATCTGCGGCTGTTACATCATTTTTATAATAGATCGTAATCGCGGCATCATTTGGAGCAATAGAAAACAGATAACCCTCATCTTCTGCTACGGAAATACTGATCCCTCTAAAATATCTGATAAAGGATGCAGCGTCTTTCAGAACCTGATTACCTTGTTTTGCAATAATTTTGTTCTGGAAAAAAGCGCTGTCCAATTTCATTCTGAAAGAAACTTCTCTTTTAAGAATTTCAGAAGCGTCAGAATCTTTTGTAATGGTTACAGAATTTACCGTCCCGTCAAAAACTTTTGATCCTATCTCAGTTCCCAGGGAAATAGCTTTGTCAGAATAAAGTTTATCCACTGCACCTCCCAAGAAATCATTGACCTCATTCACTTTCACAGTGAATTTTGTTTTCTCAGTTCCGATTTTTGCTCTTCCGTATTTAGCAACAGGATAAGTTACCACCACTTTTTTGGCAGCAACTTGCCCATCGGGATAGACATAATCTTCATTGGTGGTTGTAGTTGCAGAGTCTGCTGCGGTTTGGTATCTTGGCTTCAGCGTTAGAACAACTGAATCAAGAACGGGATTTTTTCCAAAATCAGGGTTATAATTATTAAGTCTAACCTGGGTAATATAAGATGCTTTCTGACCACCGAAAACCGGCTCTCTGAATGCTCCGATTCTCACACTGTCCAGCTTTAATGCATCTGCACGTATAGAGTCATTGTTATCTATATTATATGCCAGTAAAGCATAGGCCTTATCATAAGCACCAGTTTCTTCTACAAGTTGAGAACCGAGATTATCAAGTTCTCCTTCACAGGAATTTAATACAATTATTCCCATTATCAGCAATGGGAGTAACTTCATTAATGTTTTTATGTTTGTCATTATGATTATAAACAATAATAGTAATTAATAGATCTTTGCTATCGAATCGGCATTCAGATAATCGGATTTTTCTGCTTCGGCTTTTCCGTAAGCTTCATCCAGTTTTTCCTCCAGGAATTCATTTCCTTTTACGATAACATCAACATAGTTCATACTATCATTCACAAAATTCAGAAAGCTTGGATTATTTAACGATTGTAATTCGGAAATATTATCGAACTCCAATATTTCTTTTGTATTTTCATTGAGTTTTATATCATCTTCATTATAAACAGAAAGTACAATTTTGGTATCTTTAAAATAAGAATCGTCCTTGTAGTAAGTTTTCAGATAGATTGGGATTAATGAAGACATCCAGCCATTCAGGTGGATTACATCCGGAACCCAGTTCAGCTTCTTAATGGTTTCTATAACGCCTCTTGCAAAGAAAACGGCTCTTTCGTTATTATCTTCAAAAGGATTTCCTTCATCATCAAAATAATATTGCTTCCTCTTGAAGTACTCTTCATTGTCTATAAAATAAACCTGCAAACGCTCACCAGGCAAGGATGCAACCTTGATAATGAGCGGCTGATCCAGATCATTGATAATAATATTCATCCCGGAAAGACGGATAACCTCGTGCAACTGGAATTTTCTCTCGCTGATCTGACCGAATCTAGGCATAAAAACCCTTACATCGTTACCCTCGCTATGCATTTTCAGCGCCATTTTGTGCACCAGGCTTCCCATATTCGTATCCTCCTGATAGGGATACATCTCTGTAGTAACGTATAAAATCTTTTGATTAGGCATATAAATTTACTTTAAACGAAGTACAAAAACTTCATTTTGCAAAATTACAAAAAATTAAATCAAAACATTTATTTTACTTAATATTAATACTTATTAACAAAACTAACTAAATATCAATCACTTAATTTCTAATTTCTGTTAAATTTCGTTTCAGAATATTCTGACTTATCATATTTCAAATATCCAAAATTGAAATTGCTATATAAAAAGACTATTTATGAAAGCCAATGATTATTATTAAAGCAGGATGAGCAACCCGACCAAAAAACCATTACCTTTGATTTTTACAAATATTAATCTAATGCAGGTTTTTTACGATAGAAGTTCGTTTTCGGAATACATTGATTCTCAGAAAAAAAAAGATATTAAAATAGGATTTGCTCCCACGATGGGCGCTTTGCACGCCGGTCATATCTCACTTTACAAGCAAGCGAGAAAAGATAATGACATTGTCATCTCTTCCATTTTTGTCAATCCGACACAGTTTAATAATCCTGAAGATCTGGAAAAATACCCAAGAACAGTTGAAGATGATATTGAGAAACTGAAAAATTCCAAGTTAGTAGATGCTGTTTATATTCCGCAAGTGCAAGACATCTATCCTGATGGAATGGAAAGGAAACATTATGAATTTGGTGGAATTGAAAACGAGATGGAAGGCGCAGCTAGACCTGGTCATTTTGATGGTGTAGGAACCGTGGTGGAGGAACTGTTCCGACAAGTAAAGCCGGACAATGCTTATTTTGGCGAAAAAGATTTCCAGCAATTGAAAATCATTGAAAAATTGGTTGAAGTTCTTAATCTCAACATTAACATTCACGGTGTAAAAATCCATAGAGAAAGCAGTGGATTAGCAATGAGCTCCAGAAATATGCGACTTTCCGAAACGGAAAAAGAGGCTTCTGCCGTGATTTATGAAACTCTTAAAAAAGTAGATGACTGGTTCCGCATTGTATCCATTCCGGAAATTAAAAACAGAGTCAATGAAGTTTTTGACCGAGATGATATGGCGTTAGAGTACTTTCTTATAGCCGATGAAGAAACATTAAAAGAAGTTGATTTTTTCTCAAAAGATAAAAATTACCGCGCTTTTATTGTAGTGAATGTTGACCAAGTAAGGTTGATTGACAATATGCACCTGAAATAAAAAAGAAGCTTCTTTTACAAGAAGCTTCTACACCAAATCACAAAATATTAATATGAAAAAAATTTACTTGCGTAAATTGTGACTCGGCTGGGATTCGAACCCAGGACCCATACATTAAAAGTGTATTGCTCTACCAGCTGAGCTACCGAGTCTTTCTAATTAATAATTAAAATTAATAATTAAAAAATATTTTTGCTGTGCCTGCGACTGGACTCGAACCAGCACATCCTTAGGAAACCACCCCCTCAAGATGGCGTGTCTACCAATTTCACCACGCAGGCAAAAAAAAACCGTATCGATACGGATTTTTTGCTTGTGACCTGGCTGGGATTCGAACCCAGGACCCATACATTAAAAGTGTATTGCTCTACCAGCTGAGCTACCAGGTCGGCCACTTTATAATCTTGCAACGTTTGTTGTTCCGATTAAAGTGGTGCAAAGATAGGGCTTTTTTTAAAATCTCAAAATTTTTTTAGAACTTTGTTTAAAATAAAATTATGATAATTTCTCTCCTTGGCTATATGGGAAGTGGTAAATCTCACGTTTCCAAAAACTTGAGCAAAAAATTAGATTTTCCATTAATTGACCTTGATCAGAAAATTTCCGAGGAACATCAGCTCAGCATCCCCGAAATCTTTCAAAACAGAGGTGAAATCTACTTTCGCAGAGAAGAAAACAGAATTTTGGAATCTATCCTAAATGAGGAAAAAGATATCATTTTGAGTCTTGGGGGCGGAACTCCGGTTTATTACAACAATATAAATATCATTAATGAAAAATCTAGAAGTGTTTTTCTGAGAGCTTCTGTAAAAACGCTTACGGATCGTGTTCTCCTACAGAAAAATGCCCGTCCGCTGATTGCCAGACTGGAGGATGATGATATTCCTGAATTTATTGCCAAGCACTTGTTTGAACGAAATCCTTTTTATGCCAAAGCCCATTTTACGGTAGATACAGATTCCAAAACAGCAAGCGAGATTTCCAATGAGATCATTAAACTATTAAAACTTTAATCCTCATCATCTGTATTATCTGAGAAAAAAATATCCCAGTCATCATTATCCATTTCCGAAGAAGCATCGCCGGAAGAAAAATCGTCCATTTCCCGTCTGTCCTTTTTGGTTGGTCTTCCCAATCCTTTTTGCCTGTAATAATCCTGCGCAGATTTTCTCATTTTAAGGATCTCGTATTGTTCCTTTTCTGTCATATCGATCACATAAAGAGAAACTAACTTGGCACCTACCCTGCTTTTTGGGATGTCAGTTACTTTTATTTTATATTCGATCTGATTTTTTTTTATTTTAATGACATCACCGGTTTTTACCTCTTTGGAAGACTTCACTACATTCTCACCGATACTCACACGGTTCTTTTTGATTTCTTCCGCAGCAATGTTTCTGGTTTTATAAAATCTCACACTCCATAAAAATTTATCTATTCTCATAATTTTTTATACTTTTGTCACGTTAAAATTAATCGCAATTTAAGATTAAATTAAAAAAATGAAAAAAATACTTTTGGGAGTTGCTCTTTCTGTGGCTGTTTTACAAGGATGTAAGAAAGACAACAATGATGATGAAGACGTGGTACAGCTTACTGTGGAGGAACAAAAAGATTATGATGATGCGGCCATCGCAGATTATATGACCAAGCATTACTTGGACAGCAAAGGTCTTATTGTTGCTTTTGATGACACCACAGATGCTGATAATAATGAGAAAAAATTATCCGATTACGATTATATAAAATTAGCTTCCGGAGTGATTTATATTGTGAGACCCGGCGCACAGCCAGAGCCTGGAAAAGAGGTTGCCACAACGGACATCATCAGCATAATGCAGGCTACAAAAACTTACACCGCTTCCAAAGTGAATGATAAAATTGTTTTTAATAACGAGGCTACATTTATCAACAATATCATGAACACAGGTGTTCCGAGTGAAGATCCGGCTTACTATTATGTTAAATCATCTGTCCTGAAAAATTACAATGAAGCCAACAGCACTACTGTAGGAAGAGATTTTTTCGAAATAGAGGGGCTGAAAGAAGGTCTGAAGTTTTTCAAATCTTATGATAACCTGGATACCTCAGCAGATTATAATATGCAGGGTGTGATCATTGTTCCATCCAGAGCGGCATTTGGAAGAGACAATTCCATCTATGGCAGCTTGTACACCAACAGAAGTTTCGTTTTCAATTTCCAACTGTACAATGCAAAGACCAGGAATATGGAAACAGAAGATTAATCAAAGAATTAATCCAACAAAATAAAAAGCGTGATTCAGCATCTGAGTCACGCTTTCATTTTATATAAGTTGTGTTTAAACTTTAGCTAAAAAATCTTCGAACTGTGTTTCTTTTACAGACACATTACCATCTTCCAGTATTTTATCCAGAATGATATTTTCGATCTGATTAACGGACTGATGGTCGAAAGGTTTGGAAACCCGTACATAATTTTCCGTGAAGCCGTACATCATGCCGTTTTTATTTTCGTGTTCCCAAAGAACAGGAAGCTGTTTTCCCAACTGCGTTCTGTAGAATTCCATTTTCTTTTTTTCGGAAAGAATTCTAAGCATTTTGTTCCTTTTCTTTCTCTCTGAGACCGGAACTACGCCTTGCATTTCTGTTGCTTCTGTATTTTCTCTTTCAGAATAGGTGAAGACGTGCAGATAGCTGATGGGTAATTGATTCAGGAAATTATAGGTTTCCATAAATAATGCTTCTGTCTCGCCGGGAAAGCCTACAATCACATCTACACCAATCGCTGCATCCGGCATTACTTCCCGGATTTTATAAACTCTGTCATGGTATAACCTGGTAAGGTAACGGCGTTTCATTTTCTTCAGCAATTCATCACTCCCCGACTGCAAGGGAATATGAAAATGCGGTACGAAACTTCTGCTTTTGGAAACCAATTCGATGCTTTCATCTTTCAAAAGATTCGGCTCAATGGAAGAGATTCTGATTCTTTCGATGCCTTCTACTTTATCTAATTCAGAAATCAGATCCAAGAAAGTATGTTCATGCTTTTTATTGCCAAATTCACCTTTTCCATAGTCTCCGATATTAACACCCGTAAGAACAATTTCTTTAATATCTCTTGCGGCAATTTCTTTCGCATTCGCAATTACATTATCAATGGTATCGGAACGAGAAATCCCTCTGGCTAATGGAATCGTACAGTAAGTACATTTGTAATCACAGCCGTCCTGAACTTTCAGGAAAGCCCTGGTTCTGTCACCAATGGAATAAGAACCCACAAAAAAATCAGCTTCATCTATCTCACAGGAATGGATCTGAGCATAGCTCTCCGATTTTTCAAGATCTTCCAGATAACTAAGGATATTAAATTTTTCCTTGGCTCCCAAAACCAAATCTACTCCTTCGATCGCAGATATCTCTTCCGGCTTCAGCTGCGCATAACAACCGATAATCGCTACCAATCCGTCCGGATTAGCTTTTGCAGCGCGTCTGACGTGAAGTTTACATTCCTTATCTGCATTGTCCGTAACAGAGCAGGTATTGATAATATAAACCTGTGCAGGCTCATCAAAATTAACTTTCTGATAACCCGCATCTGTCAATTGTCTGGCAATAGTGGAGGTTTCTGCAAAGTTCAGCTTGCAGCCAAGTGTATGAAAAGCAACAGTTTTCGGTTTTGAAATAACATCTGACATAAGGCTGCAAAGTTATTAATAAATTCTAAACTGTCCGGAATGAAAAATTATGAGATTTCGTATTGAGTGGATTTCCTTAGAATTATTCTTTAGAAAAATCATCATATTGCTGAACCGACTTTTGCAGCATTTCCTTTACATTCTCCATCAGGCTTGCAGGCTCTATCACTTTTACCTGATGCCCAAATGACAAAATCTCCTGTATGAAATCATACGTTGGATAGAGATGATATAGAAAATACACTGCTTTTTCTGTCTCCCTCTGCACCTGTTGCGAATGATGCAGTGGTGAACTTTTGAGATATTCTGCCTGCTCTTTGGTAGACTTGATAATTACTTTTTCCGGTTCTTCTTCAAGATTCATAATTCCGAAGGCATTTTTGAAATGTTCTTTCAGATTGAATCTCTGCTGAAGTTTGAATCCTGCTTTGTTCACGGACAAATCGCTGATCCTGTCTAATCCGAAAGCTTTCAGCTTTTCATCTTTTGTGTCCAAAGCGATGAGATACCACCGGTCTTTGGATTCTTTGAGCGCCAATGGATGAACTTTTCTGGAGGTGATGCTCTGGTCTTTGTATTTGAAATGCCGGAACTCCAGGATTCTTTTATTCCTGATGGCGAAAAGGAGATCATAAAAATTCTGAATTCCTCTTGGGGTTCGGTTTTCCAGGTAAACAAATTCTGCAAAATCGGGCTGGGAATTCACGGCATTCATGATTTGGAAAGATTCCAGAAGGCGCTGGTTATACTCGTCCACTTCCATGACGGGACGGCTTTCTATATACTAACGGTTGTCCCCTTTTTTCTTGTTGTGAATATCAAAATTGAAAAGATTGGCGATATCCTTGATATCTCTCTGCAAGGTACGGATGGAATAGCTCACGATGTTCGCGTCCTGAAACTCGAAAGAGTTGAGAAGATAGTTCTCAATTTCCGGATAGGTTGCCGGAGAACGCTCCAGTCTCTTGATGATGAGGGCATATCTGGTAAGGTAAAAATCTTTTTTCATTTGAGGTTATTGTATGTTTTTTAATCTTACACAAATATAATTTCTAAATGCGACAAAAGGTGTCGTGTTTTATTTTTGTGGATAAGTTTTATTGATAAAAATAAGACAGCACGAATGGATATCCGTGCTATCAGTTAATTTTGAAACTTCCATCGGCAGTAGTACACCTGCCATCGGTAATTTTTACAACACCAATGGTAAAAGTATTTTCGCCATCAGTAGTCTTGTAAATGCCATCATCCAAAGTACATCCGCCAGAGGTAAAAGTATAACCACCAACGCCAATAATATATTTGCCAATAGTGATTTTGAATCCGCCAAAGGCAATAGTAAGGTCGCCGGCTGCTGCTTTAAAAAGACGGTGGCTTTGTGATATCTAGCCTCTACGAACTTTGAACTCGAGGCCACTAACCTGACCGTATTGCGGACTACCGGCTCCAAAGACACTTTTGACATATTGCTTGACTTCTTTTGCAACCTGAACGAGCCCGGTTGTTTTGTTGTAAAGTGTTTCGTTTCTGCTGATCATTGCGTTGCTATTGGCTGCGAATGCATCCATCAGGGCGGTGTTTGCAGTTTTGAGCTCTGCAAGCTTAGTTTGCAACGATGCGATCTTCAGATCTTCTTCGTTGGGTGCATAGAAGGTGCTTTGGCTCAGCAGTTCTATGAATGTCGTAAAGTGGTCTATTAAACGATCATAGGACTGCTGGGAAGTGGAGATGGTATTGCCCGTGCCTTGCGGGGGCGGAGATGTTTGTGCAGATGCCGGCTTCCTGGAAGATGTGCCCTGGATCTTTTTGTTAATGCCTTTTGCATCTTCTATAGCCAAAGCGTCTGCACCGGAAACGGACAATGCATTGATGATCCTGGTGGAAAGAGGTCTGAGGTCTGCGAAGGTGTTTCTCCTGCTGTTGGTGGCATTGTCAAACGCTGTTTTGTATGTTTTGGTATTATCCAACTCATCTTGCGCTTTCTGATAAAGTGATTGTAATTGTAGAATCTTGAGGTTGTTTTTTGTGGGATTATAGGCTGTGCCGTAGCCCAGACAAAAAGAAATCAAATCCTGAAAGTTGGCTACGTTCTTTGCGTGCCCTGTTTCGAAAATTGTTGTCATAATTTGTATTTGTTATATTACAACAAATCTAAAATTTATTTTCAAATACAAGCACTTTAACTGTAAAATGTTTCATAAAAAAGATATTATGTTAAATAATTTTTTTTATTTTAGTGCAGAAGTTATGCAAATGAAAAAGCAGTGATGGTCTGTCACTGCTTTATTTTTTACTTGTCTGTTTGTTTGTTCTAATGTCTGATGGTGGCAAGCACGGATTGCAAATCCGCGCTATCGGGTACAGATTGCAAATCCGCGCTATCGGGTTTCATCTCTACCATTTTTTATCAAATCCAAGTTTCCTAAAAACTGTTTGTGAAGTTTTTTTTCGTCTGATAAACAGACAGATAATTGCTAATATTTCATATTTCTATTAACAAACTTATTTTACTAATCAAATATTACTTTTACTTTAGCTGTTCTAGTAAATCTTTCTATAGAATGTATAATTTCTTTTTTTACTTCGTCTGTAATTATTTCATCTTCAAATGGAGATTCCCATTTTTTAATAGAAACGATATCTGCATAAAATTTTGGTGTCATAGTTAATTCTCCCGTAATTAGTATTGATTTTTCGCCAAACCAAACCTTAATTAAGCCTCGGTTTATTCCTTCAAATTTTGTCACTATCATAATTTATCTTTTAAATATTATTGTTTCTTTTTTCGTTTTGGGATCAATAATAGTTATCTTTTTAACATTATTATTTTTCTTAAGAGCGGGCAACTCAAAACTTTCCCAAATATTATCTTTGCGTAAACTCTTACCAACAACTGCTCTAATTTCTCCAGATACTTGATCAGCATATTTTTTGGAAATAGAAAACCAGATAGCCTGTATATTATCATCATTGGGATTCCAAGTCGGCATAGGAATTTTATTTTTATCTATTAGTCCTTCTAAAGTAATCCCCGATGGCGCGGATTTGCAATCCGTGACTTTACTTTATTATGCGATGAAAATAACTTCAATGTCCAAAGCACTATCTAAATCAGCATAATTCCTAGCAGAACTAAAATAATAATTCTCTGCTTCTGTCACTATTTTATCTTTTACTGGATTTTGGTGTATATAATGGATTTTTTCTTTTATCCATCTATTTGAAAAGACTTCTTCTGCGTGGTAGCCATCTTGCCAGACTTTATATGATTGCGGTCGGGATAGATGTTCGCAAGATTTTTTAAAATAATCTAACAGCCATTCTTTCCTACTTTCTGGTTCTTCTGAAATAGTCTGAATTATTTTCTTTGATGTAAACTTTTTGAAATCCCTCATTATTTCTGATAACGACAAACCCAAATCGACTCTGCAAAATAAATGCAAGTGACTACTCATAAGACAATAGGCGAAGATGGTAAGTCCTTTGTTTTCCTGACAATGTTTCAAGGCGTTTATAATCACATATTTTTGGTTGAGTCTTGTGAAAACATCTACCCAGCCAACTGTGGTAATAGTGATGAAATATGCTTTTTCTAATTCTGTTGCTTTGTATTTGGTGGACATTTTTGTGTTTTTTGTTGTTGTAAATATAGAAATGATAAAGCAGTGATAGGTATATCACTGCTTTATTTTTTACTTGTCTGTTTGTTCTAATGTCTGATGGCGGCAAGCACGGATTGCAAATCCGCGCTATCGGGAACTCCTTTGTAAAGTATCTCGTACTCATTTTCTGATAACTTTCTTGCAGATAAACCTTTTTTTGCCAAGTCAGTTGCTATGAACTGTAAATTCTCCTGCTGGGAAGATACTAATTTTAACAACTTTTTCAGCAGATTGTTTTGCCCTCCTGTGATTACTACTTCTTCTATTGCTGTCGTGGCATTCTTTGTTTGATAGGCATCCAGCTCCGTATTTCTGAAAAATAGCCGTTCAAAAAAATTGAACGGCTATTTATTTTTATCTAAACCTTACTCTTTTTTAATAATAATTTTCCTTATCATCTTTTTTTATCTCGTGAATTATCATATTGGCATTTTGATAATATAATGGTTCTCCCGTTTCATCGGAAATAATAAGAAATTCACTCGTATCAAAAATAGGCTCATTTACTGACACAGTCCAGGTGGATATTATCTTCCCTAAAGGACGGGCAACCTCATCTTTTTCATTGAACCAAGCGTTTTCAATATTTTCTTCTTTATAATATTGTCCATGTAAATCTTTCAATATTTTTTTTGACTTTTTTAAAATTTGCTGTTCTGTATAATTCATTTTAATTTATTTTTATTGGTTCTTGAATTCCTACTTTTCCTCTTAATCGGTTGATATAATTTAATGATTCTTTCAATTCAGCTTCCGTCCACTTACTTCGATTGGAAAGAATCTGCTTCCAAACATACATTTCTTTTTCTATTGTACTAAATCCTTTATATGTAATGTCCCCAACTTCTTCAAAATGTTTTAAGTGACACATTTCGTGAAAAGCCACGATTTCTGTACAGTCTTTAGTTAATATCATTTGTTTTGTTCCTGCGTGAAATAATCCTACTTTTGGAGTTTTGCTTGTTTTCATAAAAAACAATAACTCATCTAAAGATTTAAATTTGTCAATAGGCTTAAATAATTTAGCTATTGAATTAATATCACCGTCTACAATCAATTGAATTCCTTTTTGTTTTAAGATACCTCTCAGTTTCCTAATCTGTGTTTCCTTTAAAATATTACCGCCCAAGTTCCCAATTCTTCGGGTCTTTTCCTGCAAATATAGATGTGCCTTTGTAAAATATCTCATACTCATTTTCTGATAACTTTCTTACAGATAAGCCTTTTTTTGCAAGGTCTGTTGCTATAAACTGTAGATTCTCCTGCTGGGAAGATATTAGTTTTAATAAAAAAGCTACTTTAAAAGTAGCTTAAATTTAATTTATTATAAAAAATATATTCCTTCTAAAAATAATTGATATCTGGCAGGTTGAAATTCTCCATAAGAAAATACAAATAGGTTATTATCATTAATTAAATAATATACTTGCAAACTATCATCAGATGATTTATAACTTTCAAATAGTTCATTATGTTTAATAATATTTAAATCTTTAATTATAGTAGTAAAATCATTTTCATTAATTATCTCTCGAAGTTTTTTAAATTTATTATTAATAATGTTTTTAATATTAATTTTTTTCTCTTTTAATAAAAATTCCTCATTAAATATATCATCCTCAAAACCATCAAATAACTTTTTTTTATTAGTGTCTAACTTAATCATAATTTAATTTTTTAATTTTAAAAATCCTTCTTGTATTAATTCATCTATATTTTCTGGTAATTCATATTGTATACCAAGTCCCTTTTTATTAAACCAGGGTATTATTTTTGCTTTTTTAGTTGCTTTTATTGGCTTTAAAATTTCATAAACTTTTAAAGGGTTTTGTTGATGTTCATTAGGAAGAGCTCTTTTCTCAAAATTCATTCCTTTTGGACTCACAAAAGTCCCCGTATCAATGAAATTTCCAAATTCATCATATTTTCCTCCATATCGGTCAACTAAAGTTCCAGTTTTCAATGTAATTTCTTCAATATCGAAACCTCCTCTATTTGGAGGCCACTTAATATTTTTTTCTTTAAAAAGTTCTTCTAATTTTATCCAATCTTTATTTTGAAATAAACCAAAACTTTCTCTAGCAAAATTTTTGTCCAAAGAAAACTCTTTTACAGATTTTACAAAATCTTCGAAAATATTTTTCAGCTCTGTTAGCTCTGTACTTGCTTTTTGCAAGCTTTTCCAAAAATATTTTCGCAGAAAAGTTCCTATTTCAAAATCTTTACCTGTTTTTAAAACTTCGCCCTTGTAAAGTACTCCATACTCATTTTCTGATAATTTCCTTACAGATAAGCCTTTTTTTGCCAAGTCAGTTGCTATAAATTGCAGATTCTCCTGCTGGGAAGATACTAATTTTAACAACTTTTTCAGAAGATTGTTTTGCCCTCCGGAGATCACTACTTCTTCTATTGCTGTCGTGGCATTCTTTGCCTGATAGGCATCCAGCTCAGTTATCAGCTTCTCCAGCTGTTCTGTAAAAATACGGTAATTTGCTTTTAGATTTTTGATGTTTTTCAGTTTTTCTACAAGCGTAGGACCATAAGTTAGGATGCCTTCCACCATTACCACGCTCAGAATCCCCATCCCCACCAATCCGTAGATGACATCCCAGTTTTCTACAAACCATTTTCCCTCGGCATATTGTGATAAGAACTGTTTTACATCCTCATCCATCATTATCAAATCTGCAGTTGCCAATCCAATATCTGCAATTGCCAAAACAGAGGCTTGCCCAGTAACTCCCATTGTAAATAATCCTGCGAAAATTGCAATAATATCTCCACCAATGCGGATGCAACGCATCACTTCTGCCCATTCTTTTTCGTCTGCCACAGCTTTTAGAAAAAGAGCGGTTACTATCTCTGCTTTACCCGATGGCGCGGATTTGCAATCCGTGACTTTTACTACTCTATAAAGACCACTTCAGTGTTTAATGCACTATCCAAATCTGCATAATTTCTTAGGGAACTGAAATAGTAATTTTCTGGCTCTGTAAATATAGAAATGAAAAAGCAGTGATGGTGTATCACTGCTTTTTTCTCGCTATGTATATAAGCACGGATTGCAAAGTCACACTATCGGGTTTTATTCAAAAATAGGAGGGGTTATTTCTAAATCTTTATATTTTTCATAATTATTTCTGATATCTTCTGAAAGTTCTTTTAAGGATTCATACTTTGAGTCTTCAACTTCTTTTGTGAGGTAAAAACTTCGTGGATAATCAATTTGATCGAAAAATATCACAGTTATGATTTGTTTCTTGTTTCTTTCATATAAATTATAATCCCATCTTTGAGTATATAATTTTTTAATAGTTTCCATAATTTATTTTTTAAGTTTAATTGTTGATATTACAAAATCTTTTCCTTCTATTAGTCCATCGAGTCAAATATAATCTGCTTTAATCTTTCTGGTTTTTCAAAAGTATAATTAAGATACTCCTCATCTTGTAATTTACACCAAAAAACCGCCATTGCTGACGGTTTTGATATTACAATTCTACTCTGTTTTCGGAATAACTATATGGATTGGGAAACCTTTGAATTATTTTTTTTGTAAAAGGCAAAAACTCTCCTGTATCGCAGTCTAAATAACGCATCTGGAGATAAGCATCAAAATTCTCATTCTCATTATACTTACCTAATAAAACACTTAAATAATGTTTTCCATTATACTCAAAGTAATCATCAAATCGTTCATATTTCATCACATAATAATCTTTGTCTATCTCTTTTGATTTCCATTCAGAAAGTTTAAAGTGATTGTCATACTCTTCTCTTTGAATTAATTTATCTGGTACAGGAATTTCAAAACGAATAGAACCATCAGGATTACAAACAACCAATGTTTTGCTATCTTTTTCAAATATTACACAATCCCAATTGTAAGATGGAATACCACCTTTAAAATTTGGAATTATTCTTTTACCATCTAATATCCAAGTTTGAGCTCGATGAATTCCAACATATTCTTTTCTTTTCTTTTCCAAATACAGAAAATATTCTTCTCTGTTATACAGATTGTAATTTTTTTGTCCTTCTACTGAGAATTCGATTTTTTCTATCATCATACTTGTTTATTTTAAAGTTTTAATATAATCTTCTATTCTTTCCATTGTTTTTCCTGTTTTTGATGCGTCTTCACTCGGAATAAAAACATCATCTCTAATAAACTTCTGCAAACTTTCATATTGATGACCGCCACCTTTATATGTTTTTCCACATTTTTCATTTTTCATTAATTGTTTCTAAATTCAGCATTAAACAGATACTCCGTCCACATTCTTAAATTGATAAAACCGCTTCAAATGAAGCGGTTTTTATTTAATATAAGTATCATAGTGGTGATAAATTATTCCATTAGAAAAATTTTGTCTCTAAATTTTTCTAAATCACTATTATTAGTAGTAACTAATAATGGATAATAAATACTTGTAGAAGGATTAACTTGCCCAACAGAATCAATAATAAATTCTAAGTTATTTTCTGAATTAATAAATTTTTTTCCTTTAGAAAGATTATTTCCTTCAATAATTTCAACATCCAATATATTTTTAGGGGGATTCTTTAATTTGAATGCATTTACAATTTTAATTTTCATATCCTAATATTTTAAGTTCTTCGTTAAAAAATTCTAATCTATCTTTTATTAATTCTATTTCTTCTTTAGGAAGTTTCCATTCTGAAGCTCTCTTAATTAATTCTTCAGCAGCCTCTTTCTCCATAAGATTTTTAGCAATTTCATTTCCATATTTATCTGCCCAATTATCATATAAGCCACTTCTAAACTGTTTACTATGAATTAACTCTTCGTATACAGCTGAAGTTGTAACATTTTTATTTAATAAAATTAATTCTTCATTAAATGTAATTGCCTCAATTTCAACTTTTTCAACTTTTTCTCTAGCTGTAATATATTCAAATGATTCTTTATCATAAATCATCTTTCCTCCTAATTCTTCAAATTCATTCTGAAGCTTTTTAAGAAGTTGTAAGTTAATACGTTTTCCTTTAATTATAGAAAACAATTCGATTCTTTTCTTTTTTCTTGCTTCTTTAAATTCTATTTCTACATTTTTAAACGCCCCATCAACAACTTTTCTAATTTCTTCCCAACCTTTTTTCAGAAAGTTTACTAACTCTTGAAAACCTTTGATTACATCTTCAATAGATTTTACTACAAACCTAGAAAAAGTTCTTATAGCTTTTGCTACTCCTTTTGCAGCGCTAAAACCTAATCTGAAAATCCCAAATATAGTTTCAACTAAGCCATTAACTATTGCTGCAATGCTCAAACTTCCGCCGCTTACAATAATTCCGATAATTACTTCAATAATCAAAGAAAGAATAAATCCATAGGCATAACCCACAAAATATGCACAAGCAATCGGGTCAAAAGTAAGGTTAACTTCTTTTAGTTTTGCGTAGATGTATTTTGCAATTTCTGTAAAACTGAGTTTTTCTATTGCTTGTATTGCTTCATCAAACTGCTCCAGAAGTGTGGGAAGATATTTATCAATATTCTGTACAAAATCTTTTCCTAAAGTAATCCCATCGTAAATCATCTTTACCATTGCAAATAATCCGGAGACTGCATCTACTAATCCGTTCCAGACACCACATAGGAGTGCATTATAAGCCTTGACTCCGTATTTCAAAATTTCGATATCTGATAATTCCTGAATCTGGCTGATTGTAGATTTTGCTACTATATAAGCTTTGAAATAGTTGTGGTATAAAAACTCAAGAAGATTATTTGGTTCGCCTTTTTCATCAAATTTTTGAGAAATCTTAAGTTTGGCTTTTACAAAAGCATCCTGCTCATCAAGCTTTTTTTGTAAGAGACTGGAAAACTGAGCAATGTTTATGGTAGCATTATCTTTTTCGTCCGCAGAAATCAAAGGCTGATAATTGTAATTTTTATCTGCTTCTCCATTTTCTGTTTTTGGAGCCGTTGGCTGCCACCGGTATTCTTCCAGTCTTGCTTCTTCGATCTTTTCTATAACCTCACCAAGGCTATCGCTTGTTACTTTTCTCACCAAATCGTTTGTAAGAATTCCCAAACCAGGGAATATCACATCAATCCCACTCGAAAAGAAAGAGGCGATTTTAAGCCAAGTCTTTATAGCATTAATGCGAGTATCTTCTATATAACCATTATGAAGCAGACTTTTTATCTGGTCATTAGTAAGTTCCGGGACAATCTTTTTTAACTCATCATAGATGTTCTTGTTGTCTTTTACGTCGTAAGCCAATCGATTTTGTGAATTAAGGGTTGTGATAATTTTTGGAGAAATGTTAATTGCTCCATAAGTCCCACTTGCAGAATCATTTTTATTGTCTTCTACAAAAATCAATATTTCATTATCCAAAGGTTTAGAAACTTCAAAACATTCTTTAAGTTTCGTCGCTTCTGTTGAGGAAAAGACGATAACTGTGAAAGCAAAATATTGTGGCTCTATTTTATTGTAATAATAAAAATCTTTTACTGTTTTTTTGATTTCGTCCGATATATCAGAATTGACATCTGCTATATGCATAAACGTACCTTCAACTGGCAAACTACCATCTATGAAATATTTTTTATAAATCTGTTCAGAAGTCTGATTGTAAAACTTATACTCTACAAGAGGGCTTACGAAGCTCATTCCTCTTATCGTCTCGCCTTTCCGGATAGATGATTTTGTTTATATAAAATTTGTGTCATTTCATTATTTTTAATAGTGAAAAAGGGCGGCTCAAGAAACCGCCCTTGTAATAGATTAAACAAAAACTGTTATTCTAAAGCTGTTTTAAGATCATCTAAAGAAAGCTCTGATACGACCTGATCATCCTCTGTGGTAAGTTGCAAAGCATCTTCGTCCAATCCGATTTTAGCTACCTGCTTATCGGCTCCGGATTCTATCATTGCATCATTATTGCTGAAATTACTTGCAATGATGACTGCTTCCGGATTTTCAAACAATGCAGGATCTTCTTTCGTAAATGGAAGTGCGGACGATACTGTCAACCCTATACTTTGCGCCTGAAGAATCGTAAGCGATGTAGGAAGTCTGGTGATCCACGGTTTGCCTTGCGGCTCTCCTTTTACGTCTTTCAGCTCGTCTACAATGGAAAGATACATTGGATCTCCAATGACAGGGACTTCGCCACCGTTCCACAATCTGCCTGTCGACATATAGAACTGAACAGCATCTTCAAAGCCTGGACGAACAGTTACGATGACTCTCGCCATCCCGCTCCTAAGAAACAATCTGAACAACGGATCTGCATCTTCTGACACATACATTGATCCCCATTCTGTTTTATTACCCCAATAGTATGGATACAGATTGTAGGACATAATATCCCACTCAAATGCCTGTTCCATAAATTTGGCAAAGGAAGTGTACTCGTTTATATCAGTTCTGTCCACTTTGAAATCCAGTAATTGGTCTCCTGTATACATTTTAGTTCCGATATTTTTGGTTCTCGACTTATCGTCTGTAAGATATGCGATACAGTTATGCTTAAGTACTTCCTGCTCAATCTGACGATAGAACAATGGATTGGAGCCTTTGATGTTATTGGCTTTGGTTTCTTCTTCTGCAACCTTGTTATTATATTCTGTCATTGCATTTTCGTAGGCTTCGATAATCTTATTAAATATTGTCAGCTTGCCTCTGTTATTAAGTTCACACTTGATATTGATGTTGATATTTCCAACGTGAAAACCTAATGAACTAAATGAGACTGCAACTTTGTCTTCATATACTCCTAAGTTATCGATTGATCTTGAGAATTTTCTTCTGAAATCGTCTGCGCTGGTAAATACCATTTCGTGTCTAACATTGCCTACAGTAATGTAAGTTGCTATCCCAGGATCAAGAGTATTTTCGGTTACAATAGCCGCTTCTATATTTGCTAAATTTGTAGTTGAATAACCTTCTGGAATTTCTAGCTCAAATTTTCCATCAGCTATCTCATCAATTTCAGACTCAGAACTATCATTTTTATCTTGAACAGAAAAACTAATTGGTAAAGAGATATTTATTGTATCCTTGAATTTTTCTAAATCAACACTGTATATCCCAGACCAATATTTGATTGTTTCCGAATTTACTTGAGAAAAATCTTTTAAGTTATAACTGCTATTCACTTTTCTGGGATCAACTGGCATCGCAATTTTCTCCCGAGAGTTCATTGCAAGGAGATGCAATTTGGCAGGTTGCGGCACTGCAAATTCAAACATTAATCGCTTTCCGTAATTCCAGACTTGATTTTTCATCAGTTTATCTACCCATCTGTAAACTCCAACAACATGTTTGTCACCTTTTCTATTATCAAAACCATGAGAATTATTCTCTTCAAATTCTTCAACAATTTTCTCGATACGCTCCTGATGAACTTTTGTAACGACTCTGTCCAGAGCTCTTGCAGTAATATCCTGAGCCTGGGTTACTGCTTGTCTCATACTCTCTTCCTTGGAACGGTGGCTGGCATAACTTGCAGCTACATTTATACTGAATCCTCCTCCGCTATATCCAGTATTGGCACTAATTCCCCTATCTGTAGCATCTTGCATAATCTTCGCAATCTCAGACTGCATCTCAAAACGGCTTGCTGTAGTTGTATCTGTCAGTTGTTCTCTTTCTGTATCGGAGGATGTGGTCTCTGTTACTTCACTTCTACGTAATCTTCGGGTTGATTTTTCCCGATATTCGCGAGCCATGATATTTTCGATATTGGCCACTTCTCCTTCCACATAAGCGTGAGTCGATTGTTCCACTTTGAGATAATCCGCAATCCCTAATCTTTTGATTCCGAAACCTTTTGGGATGAAGGAATCTGAGGAATTTGAAATGTTTGGGTTGTCGTTGTGAATACTAATTAGTTCAGCTCGTTGACATCCTCCAAAATAATCCATTGTCATTCTGGATGCTATACCATTGACCTTACAATCCAAAACAAATTTTGTAGATCTTTGAAAATCTGAAACAGTTAACTGATCATTAAAAAGTTTACTTATTACTATTACACTATCATTATCTCGATTGCTTTCATAATATGTGTCTGCTTTTAATACTGTCTCACCTTCTAAAATCCTATAACTCACATCTTGAAAGGTTTCATCTATAGCTATACTTATTTTACCACCAATATTCATAATGCCAGAGCCTACAATATTTTCGTAAGCACATATCTCAGCTGGATGCACAATTATATTAGATTTCAATTCGGAATTCTTAGATACCGGAATCAAAACCCCACCCACACTAACATATTCTTGTTTTTCAACCTCAGTATTTTGGCAGATTACATCATTTAAATCTGATAATTTTGCATTGATGGTTTCAAGAATCTCTTCAAAATTCTGATTCTCATCTTCTGGGAGAACGAACTGGTCATCACCAATTGTCACAATATTTTCTGGTAAAATCTCTCCATTATGTACTCTTCCCGAAAGGTTTTCACTCTCTGCATATTCTCCAATCAAATCAACAAAAGACCTTAGTGAAGCTTCTGATAGCTTGCTATGTAAAAAGCTAATATCTCTTTCTTTTCGGAATTCAAATTGAAATTCCGGAACTTCCGGTTTAGCTACCTGACTTAATGCTAATTTTTTGGAAGCATCGGTCATTTCTTTTGTAAAAGTTGCTTCCACCTGCAAAAGTTGATGTTCATAATCGTCATAAACAGGTTTTACCAAATCCTGATAATCTTTGGATGCCAGATCATAAGCTTTTTCATATTGTTTTTTATAGATATTCTGAGCTTTGAAAAGTTCTTTTTTAAGAGCTTCCAGCTGAGTTTTTTCGTAGGTTGCAGAGGCAACTTTTTGACGCTTCAAAACAGACTCGGAAGGTAAAAATGCAACCATGTTTTCTTCCGCATTTTTTATTAAAGCAGTACCTTGATTAACTTGTCCGTTGATAGGATCATCGGATCCCACTGCACTGAAACCTACTCTAAAGGCACTGATCTGCGCATCCACCGGAACAGAATCTATAAAAAGAGAATCCGGAATTACTACTTTTGCAGTCACCACTTCGGTCTGCTTCGCCAGTTTCTTGCTGGCTATCTGCTCCGAGGAAAATGTATTATAATTTTTGACATAATGGATAGTCTGCAGTATTTGAGTCAGCAGTTCTTTGATGTAAAAATTTTCCTGCGTAAGAATTTGGTAGATGATGCTGTCCCAAAGCCCTGTGAAGATCTGTTCTCTTTTAACCGGATCTTGAGATATTGTATCTATCAATCCTTTAAGCATATTTACTTCTTCTGCCGGCAGACTACCGTTGGTTACCAGTTTTCTGCTGGAGATGTAAAAATTACCAAACCAGCTTTCTATATCGGCTTCTGTTCTTTTGATATTTCCGAAATTGAAATCAGCAGATTTTGCTTGCTCTGTTAAGAAATCAATTTTTGATTTTCCTGATGCTGCCCCATCCTTCTAACAGAGAGTCAAAAACTCCTCTGCAGCTATCATTCCTAAAGATAAATTTGCTGTTTTCTTCTCTCTTTGCAAGCTGAGGATTTCTAAGGCTTACAAATCTAAAGAGTGTTTGTGTAGCCGGATTGGACGCAGCCTGCACATTGTTGTTTGTGTTTGTTGAATCGTTCATTTTGTTTGTTTTAAAAAATTATTGTTAATTGTATTTTTAAGCATGATCTGGGCTTTCCAATTAATATTTTAATTGAATGCTGATCAGACTATTATGGTAAAATTTAGATTTCTGTAATTTCTAAAAGTGTGTTCTTTAGAAGTGTTGCATTGCTATTTGCAATTTCGGAAGCCCATTGGATGCTGAAGATCCCGTTTGAGGTACAGTCAAATATTAGTTCTCCCATAATTACTTCCGGAACATTAACTGTCCCAACACCAGTAGATGTTACAAAGCTTCTTACTGTTGCAGAATTGGAATCAATTGCTGTAATTACTTGTTCCGGCGCAGCAGTGTTGGTATGAGCAATATTCATTTTTACTGTACCAAAAATGCTCCCCACCGCTCCATCACTCAAGACAAATCCCAAGGAACCGCCCGTTGTAGTTGCAGCAGTACTGTATGCACCAATAATTCTAATATTATAACATTTACCTGCTGATACGCTGAAGCTGAGTGCAGGCACAGTTACTCTTGTCACCGTATTACTTGTAAAATCAGTAGTCAGTTTAATTTTAGTAACAGTTGCTGGAGTAACAGTTACAACAGCCGGTAAATCTGTCGCTAATCCAAATGTTCCGTCTGTTTTGACTACTATTTTTTTACTAAAACTGGAATCTCCGTCTGCATTAGGCATATAAATCGGGTTGACAGAAAAGCTACCGTTGATCTTAAGAAATCTGTTAGCAGCTGCAAATCCGCCATATATCAAAGCATTCACAGCTGGTGTTGCCGTAGCACCTTTGTTATCTATCGCAAGTGTATCATTCAAATCTGCAGAAGCCTGAATCATTGATCCAATGAATACATTCCTATTCAAATTAACCGTTGATCCTCCGCTATTGTAACCACTTGTAGTTAGAGCCATCACTCCATTGCCGATTGCCACATTATAGCTTCCCAGTCCATTATCGTAAGCAGCTGAACTTCCGAGATAAGTATTATTTGACCCAGAGATATTTGCATATCCGGCGCTGATTCCTATTCCAGTATTTCTATTTCCGGTAGTATTCCAATATAGCGCAGATCCTGTAGCCACATTTCTTTGTCCAGATGTATTGTTTAATAATGCTGAGGATCCCAATGCGCTATTCCAAACGCCGGTAACATTAGACCATAATGCATAATCTCCCAGACCTGTATTATAGCTGCCGGATGTATTTACTTTCAACACCTCTCTGCCAATTGCTGTATTATTTTTTCCGGTAGTATTTGATGACAAAGCGGATTCTCCTATACAAGTGCTATCATCAATGACAACTGATGTATTTCCAGATCCCTTTCCTATTCTGATTTTATTAATCGTCTTATCTTTGCCTCCAAGCTCCTGTAAAGGTTCATTATTAACAACTCCGCTTTCCGTCCCGGATACAGGACTACTCTGAATATTATCCTGGATATTAAGTCTTGTTCTCCAACTTTGTACATTGTCGCCATCCAGATTTGTCGCATTTTTATCTGCCTTTCCAGATAAATCCACCCTTTCCGCAGGAATGATATCACTAGGATCATTCTTATGCCAATAGGAATCTTGCCATTGCCAAAAGCTCTGCTCATCTGGCGTATCACCATTTTCAAAATAAGTCTTCAGGCTTTCTTTTGAAATCACTTGATTGTCTATGTAATTCTTTTCTTCTGTGTTATTTTCCATTTGATTTTTTGTTAAATTTTAATATCATTTTTATAATCATGTTTTTTAATTAATGCTCTATTCCACAATACTGTATTTTTAAAGGTTAATAAATAATATCATTCTCAAAGTCTTCTCTGAAAAAGTTTTCGATCTCATCCAGATAGAAGTCATAGTCTGATCCTTCATTTTCAACATCTTCCCATTCGATGCTGTAGATCGGATTTTGGGGAAATTCTTTGGTTAATTCTTCTGTTGGAGTTTCCATATCAAATTTTGTGTTTGGTTAATAGTTGTGCTTATCAGCTATTTTTGCTGATATTATTAGGGTTTCGTAAAAGTGATTTTGATTAAATTAAGGTCTTAATTATAATCCAAAAGTAGTGGTCACTAACGCCAGAACTTGACGTAATAAATATTAATTTTTGTTTTCATCATTTGTATTTTGTTTCTCTTTTTCTATAACTCAAAGATATCTTGCAGTGGCGCCAAAACTCGTCGTAATAAAAATTTATATCTTATTTTTAATTAATTTTTCTGCGATTTGATTGAGTAATTCCTGGTTCTCTTCTACATAACACAAACCTGCTTGTATCAAAGCTTCAATGTTTTTCTTCTTGACATTATCCATCTCCGGAGAAGCCGTTTTTAAGGACGGGTTGATTCTGTAATAATTCTGTCTGTTTCGTTTTCCCAAAGTCATAAACATTTGGTTCAATTGATAATCCACCGTCTCTGCATTGGCAGAAAGTAAAATATCAATGATTGGTCCTATCCAAGCTAGTTTTCCAGCATTTTTGTATTTCTTAATAGGATAAGATTTCATTTCGGTTCCAGTTCCCAGAGAAACAATCATCATATCATTCACTGTAGGATAATTAGGTCTTTCAGTATTTTCAAATAAATCTGCAAAAGGAATTTTTCTGGCTTCTGCATAAGCACAAAGAGCTGGATTATTGGCAAACATTCCTCCATCTATCAAACTAAAATTCTGCCCATAAGAAGATTTAATCTGAGCCGGAGAAAAATAAGTTGGCGCCGCAGAAGTCGCTCTGCAAATATCTTTTACTAAAAAGTTCTGCTGACTTTGCTTGGCATTGAGTGTGTTAAAGAGTTTTGCTTTTCTATTCTCAATATCATAGCTGGTAATGAGCGAAGGTTTTATAAAATCTTTAAGTTCCAAATCTCCAAAAAAATCACCCAATTGTCTTTCCAAATTGTCCTGTGAAATTTTCTCACTAAACAGACCAAATGGATTAAAAAGATTTTCCCATAAAGAAACAGTGAAGATATCTTCGCCTTTTTCCGTATAAAGTTCAAATGCTTTTTTGATGGAATATTTGGCTTTTTTATGTTCATCCGGATAAAGAAGAACAGAGGTTAATATTCCGCCTGTACTGCTTCCCGCTATCATATCAAAATAATCACCGAGCTTAGCATTCGGATGATCTTTCTGTTGCAGAAGTTCTTCCAAATAACGCAGAATAATACAGGAAATAATCCCTCTGATTCCGCCACCGTCTAAAGAAAGTATAGTTACCTTTTTCATTTCTTTTGTTTTTTGATATTACAAAAGTAGATGCGGGTAGCGACAAAACTCGTCGTGATATATTATGATCTTAAATATTTTTATTCCTGAAAAATTTTACTCATTACATCAGTTATTCCATCAGGTTTTTTTATAAATCAAAAACCACTTTCTACTGTAATTCAAAAGTGGTTTTTATTAATGATTATTACTTCAAAATCTTATATGTCGTATAATCTTTAAAAGTTTTCAATTCATAAACCTCTTGTTTATCAGTATCTATAATCCTAATATTTTCTAAAGGAACATTTTGACAGTGAATAAAATTAATAAATTTACCTGCATTAAACTTCCCTTTTACAATGATATCAAAGCCCTTTTCTACTTCTAAAGAACTGTACCATTCCCAGTCTCTAAGCCTCTGATAATCATCTATATTTGAATTTACACAATATAAGAATTCATCATACTTTTTATTATCATCATCCAATTGATTGATTTTAGAAACAATTCCTTGTGGTAAAAGTTTTTCCCATTTAGAGTCTTCATCACTTAAGTTCTTGTTTTTTAAGATTGCTAGAACTGCATTCTTAAAATTATCTAATACTTCTTTGGAGTGGATTATATTTCTTACTCTAATTATTTGATACCCTTTAGATGGTTTTTCTCCTTTTACATTATATTGTATATTTCCTTGTTCTGTCATTGTTTTATTTTTTTATAATTACAGCTTTTTTATTAAATATTTTCTCAAAATCTTCTACTTTCATAGTATAAGAAGCTCCTTGATTCATAGGCAATGGGTCTCGTAAAAATACCTTTTCATTTTCTACTTTTTCTAATACAACTGCGTGTCCTTTGAACTCATTAGTCCATAAACTCACAATCGCTCTATCTCCAACTTCTAGTTTTTCTAACAGCTTGATAAATTTAACATTCCCTTCGGCAAGGGCAGTTACATCATCAAGATAACTATTATGTAATGCTTCTGGTATGTCTAATATAGAAGCACCATTCTTATCTGTATTAAGTGCTTTTGCAAGATATTCTTCACTTTTTATAATTCCTTTATCATCCAATACCATTCTTAAAGAAGTTGAAGCACAAGTATAATCTTTAGACTGTCCAAAAACTTTAGATTCACTTAACCATCTTTCTATTTTAATTCCTGCATTTTCGGCAAAGGTTTTATTAATGTCTCCGCCTCCTTTCTGTAGTTTTCTCCCTTTCAGTATAACTTCCTCAATATCTTGCGCTTCCTCTGCTAAATCATCAGCTTTAGAACCATTTTTTGCTCCGGTCAAAAGTTCCTCAACAAACTTAACAAAACCTTTAAACCCTTTTGCACAGGTATTTCTAAAGTAAAAAGATAAAACCACTTTCTACTGTAATTCAAAAGTGGTTTTATTTTATTAGAAAAGTTTAGATTAATCCTCTATCGGAAAAACCTGTCTTATAAATTTTATAAGTTCTTCAATTGTTTTGAATTCTTTTTCTACTGGAATTTGGGCAATAAAATATACAAAAAACATTTTATTATCAATTTGTTCTACTCTTGAATAAGATTCTTTTTTAGGGTCTCCATTTTTTTCAATCCAGATAGCCAAAGAATTAATACTTCTATGAAGTTGTGTAAAATAACCTTCATTTTCTAATTCTGTCGATATTGTTGTAAAGTCCATAATTATTTAATTTTATATTTATTAGCTCCTCCTCTTAACCATACTTTTGAAAATTCTTCAAGGTCTACAATGGCTTCTACGCCATTTCCTTTTCCGATTCCCTCCATTGGCCAAGGGTCTTTTATATATACTTTATTGTCAATTACTTTTTCAATAATCACTGCGTGTTTCTTACCTCCAAAAGGGTGAATATTACCAATCCAGCTACCCTCTTTTGATATATGATTAACTATTTCAGGCATTAACTCATCAGAATTTTTAATATAAGTTAAAGCCTCAACTTTTTTACCTTTAAAGATATCTACCATTGCCAATTCTATACCTAAATCGGTAGTTCCTAATTCAGTAGTCCCAGCTAACTTTCTTATTGAAGATTCTGTCATCTCAATTCCATTATCTTTTGCCAATTGTCTGATACAAGCCGCTGCGCAAGACATACTATGCTCCTGCGCAAGCATATCTCTGGTATTTAATCCTCTCTTGGAAAAACTTGACTTATAAATTTTAAGAGTTCTTCAACGGTTTTAAATTCTTTTTCTACTGGAATTTGACCTACTGTATAATCAATATTAATTTTATTATTTTTGAGAAAAATCCAAAAAATAGGACCTAACGATTCTGTTACAGCAGAAAAAATTTTTTCTTCGTTTCCAACTGTTCTTATAGAATTTATATCGTAAATCTAATAATTGTTCATTTATTTCTTTTAACATATCTAACCTGTTGTGCATTTGTAAATTTTTTAACGCAAAGGCGCAAAATGTTTAAAATCAAACGTTTATAAGTCGCAAGAATTTTATCAAGGATAAAATTGATAACGAAAAATTGAAAAATCTCTGATTTTTCTTGCGCCTTAAAACACAAAATTATATTAAAAGAAATGCGCCTTTGCGTTTGTATTGATTTTCAATTTGTTATAATATTTTTCCAAATGCACAACAGGTATATCTATTATTTTTTTATTTGAAACCTATAATTACTTCCTTGCGCCCAAGCTTGAGAAAAACTATCTAAATCTACAATTGCTTCAACACCTGTCCCTTTACCAATACCATCTATAGGCCAAGGGTCACGGATAAAACAAAACCACTTCTTACTATCTTCAGAAGTGGTTGTAGTTACAAAATTATACTAATCCTCTATCGGGAAAACTTGTCTTATAAATTTTAAAAGCTCTTCAACTGTTTTGAATTCTTTTTCTGTTTTAATATGTCCTATAAAATATTCAATCTTAAAATTTCTGTCTGCGAAAATATTAAAACTTTTATTAGGCTTCATTAAGGTTTTTTCGTCAGGAATCCCTCCTAAAATATATTTTACATCTTCTAACTCTCTTATAAAACCAACATAACCTTCACTTTCCAATCCATTTATTAAATCATTATACTTATCCATATTTTTTATTTATTTAATTATTCTAAAACACCAATTTTGTGCATATTTCCAACAATATTCAAATTCATTTATATCCATAACTGCAACTTTACCAAAGTTAGTGTCTTTTGACCAGGGGTCTCTAACATAAACTTTATTTCCAACTATTTTATCAACAATTACTGTATGTTGAGTACTTGAGTTTCTAGGTAAAACTAATGCAATCCAACTTCCTTCTTCCGATAATTTTTTAGCCATTTCAATATCAGATACTTTGGGATTAAATTTCATTCCAATATCAATATTTTTATTATTGAAAACTTTATTCATTGCATCAATTATTCCATCAGGAAAAGTACCCATTTCTTCTGTCGTTCTTGCAAATTCTCTAATAGCCTTTTCAGTCATTTCAATTCCATTATCTTTTGCCAATTGTCTTATACAGGCTGCTGCACAGGACATATTATGCTCTTGAGCAATCATGTTTCTTGAAAGTACTTCGAGATATTTTAATACTCCTCCTGTTCCGACACCTAATTTAGGTTTTAGAATTTTGTTCCAAAAGGCATTAACCTCTTTAAAATCTCCTTTAAAAATAGGTTTTTCTTTCCATTTAAGAAGATAATCCAAAAAGATAAAACCACTTTCAACTGTTCTTCAAAAGTGGTTTTATTAGAAAGTTAGGTTACTCTTCTATTGGAAAAACTTGCCTTACAAATTTTAAGAGTTCTTCAATAGTTTTAAATTCTTTTTGCACATCATTTTGTCTAACATAATATAATAAGAGAATTTTTCCATTATTAATTTGAATGTGAGAAATTGAATTTAGTAGAGGTTCTCTGTTTTTATCAGGAATAGCAAAAAAAAGTGTTTCTTGATTACCTAGTGTTTGAATTGCTGGTAAATATCCCTCATTTTCTAACTCTGTAAATATTTCGTTTAATTTCATAATAATTTATTTAATAATTTTAAAACAACTTGCTCCACCTCTTAGCCAATCATTTTTGAATTTTTCAAGGCTTACAATAGCCTCAACACCATCTCCTTTTCCTATTCCCTCAAGAGGCCAAGGGTCTTTGATATATACTTTGTTATCAACAATTTTATCAACAATAATCGCATGTTTATAGCCATTAGCTGGATGAACAAATGCAATCCAACTTCCTTCTTTAGAAATATCTTTAGCAATTACTCCAAAATCAGCATTTATGTTTCTAAAGTAAGATGATGCATGGATTTCTTTCTGTTTAAAAATTTTAGACATAACAATTTGAATTTCTAATTCATCCATTTTTTGGCTGAATTCTTTTACATTCGCCAAATCAAAAATTTCTCTTTCAGATAGCTTTGTTGTCATTCCAACATCCTTAGAATATTGTTTCAAACATGCTGCAACACATGTTGCTTCATGTTTTTGAGAAATTACATTTCTTGATAAAATTTCCAAATAATCAAGATGCCCTCCAGTTCCTGCACCTAATTTAGGTTTTAGAATTTTATTCCAAAAGGCATTAACTTCTTTAAAATCTCCTTTGAAGATAGGTTTTTCTTTCCATTTCAGGAGATAGCCATCTGCTTTGGCTACAATTTCAATTCCCAGTTTCTTAAATCCAATTCTTGCATTAGCAAGGATATTGTAAATACTCTGAACTTTCCTTCCTTGCAATATTACTTCCTCAATATCTTGCGCTTCCTCTACTAAATCATCTGCTTTAGAACCATTTTTTGCTCCGGCCAAAAGTTCCTCTATAAACTTAACAAAACCCTTAAAACCTTTTGCACAGGCTTTCGTAAATCTAACAATAAATTTTGAGAGAAAAGCTAGTAAATCACTCATTCCCATTGTTACAACAGAAACAGTTTCTTTACCCAGCGTTTTAAGCAGGCTTGCCATTTTTTGCACATAAGTAGCTCCTTTTACCACATTGCCTGCACCTTCTGTAAAAATAAGAAGCAGAACGTTTATCAGAACTTCAAAAGCAAGAACGCCTACATAAAATGCTACTGTATAACGGGAAACATTATCCCAATATGCCTTCATCTTGTCCAAAGCTCCTTCCATATCGGACAGAGAAAACTCTCCGCTTCCGCTAAAAAGGTCTTTAATGCCTTGCAGAAATTTAGGTCCATTTTCATATATCCAGTCCAATACATCTTCTGCTTTTTCTAATAAGTCTCTTCTTTCCAGATATTGCTTGTAAGAAAATGTTTCGGTTGGTTGCAAAAGAAACTCCAGAATATAAAGCAAGCATTGCAAAAGACCGATAAGACCACTTACAATTCCACAATAAAAAGCATTGCTCAATTTCAGGATTTCTGTACCTGCACCTGTCATAATATCTTTCGCATCTGACAAGAAATCCTTAATCATATTAATGATACCGCTGATTTTAATAACAAGCTTTTTAAAAGACTCCGGAAGATGTTCTATGGAAGCATCTTTTGCTTTACTTGCGGCTTGTTTTACCAAGTCCCAAACTTTTGTAAATGCAGCATCCGCTCCTTGTACAAAAGGATTATCTCCCAAGTTCTCAAAGAACTGTGCCGCTTTATTCATATTCACAGGAATTGGAACTCCCAAAATAGGAACAAGTGGTGTGTACTCTTTAGCTTCCGGATTGTAGTTCTTCTCTGTAGGTTTGAGATTTTCCAGTTTATCCGCACACCAGCCGATAGCACTTGCAGGGATTGAAGAAATATTTCCAATCAGCTCATCAAATTGTTTACTATTCGTTAGAAATTGATACTCTCTCATCAATGCTTGATGGACAGCCATAGTATCAATCTTATCCTTTTCATAGGTATAAGCTAGTTGTGAAAGATAAGAAGCCTCATCCTCCAAAGAAATGATGTCTTTGAAAAACTTCCCATTGATATTGGAAGGAATTGGTTTAGGAAAATTCTTGAACATTGATACAAAATAATCTCCCATTTTCACTATATAAAATGGACCTGCAAAATTGGATTTTGTTGTGTCTGGTTTTTCATAGAATAAAAATAGGGCTTGATTTTTTCTTGGATTCTTCTGATAGCTTCCATAAACTTCTGAGCCATTCTTACAGGGAAGAACCTCCGCATAATATTCAATTCCTTTTTCTCCATTTTCATTAATTCCGGTTGATGGAAAAGTTGAAACAGGATTATCTGTAAGATAAGAATACCCCAAAGGCGTATTGGCATAATCGTGAAAAGCGCTTCTGTAATCAGGAGAATTTTTATCTATCATAATATCCTTGAGACTGCTTGGTTGATTCTGAAAGTCAATGACTTTTCCAGAGCTAGCCACAGCTCTTAAAATCCTTTGGCTTTCTTCATCAAAATCTTCTACGTCTTCTAATAAGTTCTTCATAATATTAGGTTTATAAATTTATTATGAGCCAAAAGTAGATGTAGCTGACGACAGAACTCGTCGTAATAAAAATTGATTTTAAAAAATAATATAACCTGCTTTATCTTTTGGAAGTTTGATGAGATTTCGCCAGCTGGTTTTCATTTCCCCGTTTTTTGTTTTGATACTTTTCTTTTCGAAATGAGGAAGGTCTTTGAAAGTTTTCCAATTTCCGCCCCAGTCCCAACCATATTTTGCGAAGATTTTTACACACTCGTACCAATCAGCAACTTGATCATTATCCCAATCTTTTGCGGTGTCCCAGCTGGTAGTTTTTCCATCGATCATTAAGCAAATATCGACAGCCAATCCATAATTGTGGATGCTTTGACCTGCTTTTGCATTGGTTACTTTTTTACCGGATTTTGTTCGTCCGATTGCATAAAGTTCGTCTTGTTCTTTAAAAGATCTGAGACTTTGTGTAATTCTGATTTTTGCTTTGCCAGTAAGGGCAAGATCGCAATCTTTGATGATTGCAGTAACTTCATCTCTTACTAATGGATGAAGTTTTTGAATTCTCTGCTGTGTGATTTTATCCATAATCTAATGTAATTGGACAAATCTAAAAGGAGCTGACGCCATTACTTGACGCAACAAAAATAAATTATTATGACTGGGATAGCTCATAACTTATAATAAAAAACCCGGCTGAATTAAAAGCCGGGCTTGTATTATTTCGATTTTTTCTGTTTAGGAACTTTCAGTCCTTCGTCTTTAGCTTCGGATATTCCGATAGCTATTGCCTGTTTTCTACTTGTGACTTTGTCACCGGAGCCGGATTTGAGCTTACCGTCTTTGAATTCCTTCATTACTTTTCCGACTTTTTCCTGAGCCTTGTCAGAGTACTTTTTTGCCGCCATTTTTTAGTCATTTGATTTTTGAACTTCTACTGCCAGCTCATACACCTTGGTATGCATCAGATACTTTGATCGCTCACGAGAGGTTACATTTTCCACTTCTCCTTTGTACAAAACGATGACAGCATCTTCCTTGATTTGCCAGTCTGCATCGGAAAAATATTTCTCATCCGGACTTTTCTCGGTTACTTCATTCTCTCTTTCTTTCAGTTTATCAGCAATATCCTGGAATCCTTCATCCGAAGAATGCAAAATTTTATAATCCGGACCAGCAAATGCTTTGTAATACTTATTCTCTGCAAGAAGATTTTGAGAATCATCTTCCACAGGATTGTCATTCCCATCCAGAAAGCCTACTTCCACCAATCTTCCGTTTCTTTCCGCTGCAAATTTCTTAGCCTCGCCTACCGATTTGAAACCTGTATATACATTGGTATTATCAAATTCATATTTGGTAAGTCTTTCTACAATATTTTCTGATTCCATAATTTATTTTTTTGATTTGATATATTTGATCTGATAATAGGATTAATGATGTCTCACACCTCGCTGATGGTAATCCGGACTTTTAGGTGGCTGATGGATAGAATTGATTTTACCCTGATTATGATAGGTGTCAATATGATGATTAGCCTGTGACAAAAGCTCTGGTGTGTCAAAATGGAGTTTTCTTCCGTTTTTGAAAATCTCTCCCTGAGAATTTCGGTACATTTCGTTTTCTTTATACGAATTGCCATCGGGAGCTGTAAATGTTTTCAGTTTATTTTTATTTCTTTTCAAAAGCCGGCTTGCCAGAATAAGGCTTCCGCCTGCTAAAATCCCTAATCCTATTTTTACGCTGTTTTTCATATTCCTTTTATTTTGCTACTGAAAATCAAAAGTTCTGCCAAAACTATTTTGAGGGAATTTTAAGAAAGTCATATTTCAATTTTGTAAATTGACCTGATATTTCAAACAAGGGCAATAGTTAAAAGAAGTGACAATTTGTCAATAAAACCTTTTATTTATTTGATAATCAGATAATAAAAATAAATTAATAGCACATAAATCAGATAAAAAAAACAATTACTTAATTATTTTAAAGGTGTATTTATTAATATAATTTTAAAAATGGTTAAACTTCGTTAAAACTGTAACACTAAATTTTTAGTTCAGACTAATTTAGCATTAAATTTGTGTAACAGAAATCTCAAAAAAGAAAAGAATATTAAAATGAAGAATACATTAAAAAAGCTAATGCCATTTGCATTGACCGGTGTTATCTCCGGCGCAACGGTTTTCGGGGCGAGTCAATACTTCACTTCAGAAAACAGTGGAGAAGATTTCTCATATTTTACCAAAGCCTCTAAAAATTCTGCATTTGTAGGGATGGGTTCTGCTGTAGGCGATGACTTTGTGAAAGCATCAAAAACTACGGTTCCTGCAGTGGTTACCATTAAAAACTACCGCGACAGATCTGCCCAGAGAATGCCGGACAATGATATGTTTGATTTCTTTTTCGGGAATCCTTTTGGAGGCAATCAGCAAAGACAACAACAACCTCCTAAAAATATGCCTTCTGGAATGGGTTCCGGAGTCATCATTTCGCCAGACGGTTATATCATTTCCAACAATCACGTGATTGCGGGAGCCAATAAATTGGAAGTGGTTTTGAGCAATAAAAAATCTTATATTGCCAATCTGATCGGTACAGATCCAAACACAGATATCGCACTCCTTAAAATTGAAGAAAAAGGGTTACCATACCTCAACTTTGCTAACTCTGATATGGTGGAAGTAGGACAATGGGTTTTGGCAGTCGGGAATCCGCTCGGGCTTAACTCTACTGTGACTGCTGGGATCGTGTCTGCAAAAGGCAGAAGTATCGATATCCTTAGTCAGCAATCACGAACGCCAATTGAAAGCTTCATCCAGACAGATGCGGCAATTAATCCGGGAAACAGTGGTGGCGCTTTGGTAAACGTGAACGGAGATCTAATCGGGATCAATACGGCAATCCAGTCAAAAACCGGGTATTATGAAGGCTACGGATTTGCAGTGCCTTCTAATCTGGCAAGGAAAATTGTGGAAGATATTAAGAAATTCGGCTTGGTGCAGAGAGGTTTCCTTGGCATCGGCAGTTTAGATCTTTCTAACGATATGCAGGTTGCAGCCTATAATCAGAAAAACAAAGCTAATCTAAAAGCCGGTGACGGTGTTTATGTAACCGAAGTTACCGGAAAAAGCGGCGCAGAAGATGCAGGCATCAGAATCGGAGATATTGTAACGAAAATCGACAATACGGATATCAGCAGTTTCGCAGATCTTTCTTTCGCCATCGGCAGCAGAAGACCGGGCGATAAAGTGACTGTAACATACACCAGAAACGGAAAACCAAATACCGTAACTGTAACCCTGAAAGATCAAAAAGGCGGAACAACTGCAAGAAGCAAGGATGACCTTACCGTGACTGAAAAGATCGGATCCGAATTTGAACCATTAAGCGAAAGAGTAAAAACAGATTACGGTCTGGAAAGCGGTGTAATTGCTAAAAACGTAATCGAAGGCAGCGAAATGGACAAAATCGGTGTGGTAGATAACTATATCGTAATGGAAATCAACGGAAAACCTGTCAATTCTCAAAAAGATGTAGAGAAAATCCTGAACAACTATAAAGGTAATGTGCAGGTAAAATATGTGGATGCATACGGAAGAATAACAACCCGAGGATTTAAAATGCAGTAAGCAGCATCATCTGAGATAATTTTAAAAGCCATTCTTTACGGATGGCTTTCTTTTTTGGTAAATTTGCAACGCTTTAGATCAATCGTGAAACTTTTCAATTCCTATATCAACACTTTCAGAGGGCTTTCCAGAGAAGCCTGGATGTTGTCCATCGTGATGCTCATCAACCGTTCTGGTTCGATGGTTTTACCGTTTTTGGGTGTTTATATGACCGCTCATCTCAAGTTTTCTTTAGAGAATGCGGGGATTGTTTTGAGTTTTTACGGGATCGGTTCTGTGCTTGGTTCTTGGCTAGGTGGTTATTTGACAGATAAATTCGGAGAATATTATATCCAAAGTTGGAGTTTATTTCTTAGTGCACCGATATTTCTTATCATTCCATTATTTGACAGTGTTGAGATGTTGGCGTTTTTAATTTTTCTTCAAAGTACAATCAGCGACACTTTCCGACCAGCGAACTCAGTGGCAATTACCAAATATGCCAGACCAGAGAATTTGACGAAAGCTTTCTCACTGAACCGAATGGCAATCAATCTTGGTTTCTCCATTGGTCCGGCTTTGGGCGGAGTTCTGTCCGGAATTTCATATAATTTCTTGTTTGTTGTTAATTTTATTGGAGCATTGTCTGCCGGAATCATCTATGTAATTTTCTTCCGAACACGAAACAAAATCTTCCGGGAGAAAAAGAAATTGACACCTCAAACTATAATTAAAAAGACCGGAAAATCGCCGTACAAAGATGTTCCGTTTTTGCTTTACAGCTTTCTGTGTACTTTTTTTGCAATTTGCTTTTTCCAGTTTTTCAATACGATTCCTTTGTTTTACAAAGATGTTGCAAAGCTGAGCCAGAGCACCATTGGATTTATCCTGGGTTATAGCGGATTCATTATTGTATTGCTGGAAATGCCTCTCGTAAGCATTGCCGAACGGACTATGAAAATCTCTCAGATCCTGTTTTTGGGTATCTTACTATGTGGAATTTCCTATCTGCTTCTTGCTTTTGGCAATCAGATTCCTCTGCTGATTTTAGCTATGACAATTCTGAGTGTCGGTGAGATCTGGGCTCTTCCATTTATGTCCACGGTTACAGCACTGCGCTCTGAAAATGGAAACAAAGGCGCTTATATGGGACTGAACGGGATTGCATTTTCCCTGTCATTCATAGTGACACCATTTTTGGGGACTTACGTTGTGAGTCACTTTGGGTTTGATAGTCTTTGGATTGGGTCATTTTCGATTTTGGCTTTGTCGGCGGTTTTGATTTACATTGTGGTGAAGAAAATGATTCATAAACACTGATTTTCAAACGCAAAGAATCTAAAAGGGCAAAGTTTCCAAAGCATTACAAAATTGATATTTTGATAAAGATTTTTGCAACTAGCTTTTAAAATCAACTTGTTGATTCTTTGCCTTCTTAAAATCTTAGTTCCTAACAAAATCTTTGCGTTTACAAATCAATAATTAATTTCCTCGACAAATCAATAAAAAAACTATTTTTGTTTCACTCAAATTTGAACAATGAATCCTGGAACTGTTTTACTATTATTCGTTTTTGCCTATTTTATCGGACTTTTGGTGATCTCTTATTTTGCAAGTCGGAATGCTGACAATCAGTCTTTTTTCATCGGAAACAAGAAAAGCAAATGGTGGCTGGTGGCGTTTGGTATGATCGGGACATCGCTCTCTGGCGTGACTTTTATCTCTGTTCCCGGAACGGTTGGAAAATTGACAAATGGCGAATATCCGTTTGGCGGTTTCGAATATTATATGATGGTAATTGGGTTTTTCATCGGCTACTTCATTGTTGCAGGTGTTTTGCTCCCACTCTACTATAAGATGAATCTGACCTCAATTTATACTTATCTCGGGAAACGTTTCAATGTGGAGGCGCATAAAATCGGGTCTTTGTTTTTTATTATTTCGAGAGCGATTGGAGCTACGGCAAGGTTGTATCTTGTTGTGAATATTCTTCAGATATTTTTGCTTGAGAGTTTGGGCGTTCCGTTTTGGGTAACGGCTTTCGTGCTGTTATTGATGATTTTGCTTTATACGTTTGAAGGTGGCGTGAAAACGATTGTGATTACGGATACTTTGCAGACGTCGTTTATGATTATCAGTTTGATTGCCTGTATTATTTATATTTTATCGAATTTGAATTTGTCTTTTGGAGAAGCTTTTACGATTCTGGAGCAAAAGCAGTACACACATTTCATCAATACTGACATTAATTCCAAAACTTTTTTCCTGAAAACGATTTTGGGCGGGATGTTCATCACCATCGCAATGACAGGTCTTGACCAAGAAATGATGCAGAAAAACATCTCTGTGGACAATCTGAAAAACTCGAAAAAGAATATGCTGACCTTTGCGGGAACTTTGCTTTTTGTGAATCTGGCGTTCTTGTTTTTAGGCGGTTTGCTTTATCTTTTTGCGATGCAGAATGGTGCGGTTTATGGCGATGGCGTTTTCGGTTTCACAGGTGCAGATGGGCAAATCAACAATATAATGGGCGATGATCTTTTCCCAGCATTGTCTCTTGGACATTTCCCTATGGCCATTTCTGTGATTTTCATCATCGGATTGATTTCAGCTTTGTTTCCGTCTGCTGATGGGGCTTTGACGGCGGTGACAAGTTCCTATTGTGTGGATTTGTTAAACCTGAATGAAGACCAACAAAAAACCGAAAAGCAAAAGAAACGTTTGAGAATGAAAGTTCATTTGACTTTCACGGTGGTTTTCTTTGCATTGATAATGGTTTTCAAAGCCATCAATGACAAATCGATTGTTTACCTAATAATGGAAGTTGCTGGTTATACTTATGGTCCGTTGTTGGGATTGTTTGCTTTCGGAATCTTGACGAAATATCAAATCACGAAGAAATATTCTATTTTGGCAGTGACGCTTCTGGCGCCGATTGTGACTTATCTGATTAATTATTTGGTAACTAACAAAACGGATTACAGAATTGGTGTGGAATTGATTATTCTGAATGGGTTTTTGACTTTTGTGGGGTTGTGGATGGTGAGGTCGAAGAGGAATATTCAAATTCAAAGCGTGTAATCTGATGAATTTTACCATTAGCATTTTTGCCGATAAAAATTATTATCAAGAAACCTACGAAGAAATTCTCAAATCAAATCCTCCGAAAAAATGGGAAGATATTTTAGGTATAATACTATTTGTTTTTGGAATTTCTTTGCTGATTATTGATAAAAATAAAACTATTGGCTATTTTCCATATTTCTTCATTGGAGCTGGGCTTTACGAGTTTACGAAGTTTCATTATCTAAAATATAGATGGATGAAAAGAATGTCAAACAGCAAATTAATCAATATAAATAATAAGTTTGAATTCAGTAATGAGAAGATACTTCACTCCGGCTCTTATTCGAAAGGTGAGATTAGTTGGAGTCTTATAAACTCAATTAAAAAAACAAAAAAAGGAATAATCTTGAGATTAGAAAATAAAACTTGCATCTACATACCTCTTCGAAATTTTGAAAATCAAGAACAAATAGAATATATATTGAATAAAAAACTTCAATAATATTATTAAAACCCACACCACCAATTACACCAACACAATCATAGAAATCGCAGAAGATTCTCTGGTTTCTGCATCGCTAATTTTTGGTTGTGAAAAAAAATAAGCGATGAAATCTAAAAAGTGATTTTGGAAACATTTAAATCACTTAAGAATTTTAAATTAGAATTAAGTTCACTTGACATTGAAAATCAAAGATTTTCAACTTATGTGTTCTAAGGATTACTTAATATCTTCAAAATAATTAAACTTAAGTGTTTAAAAATGAATTACAACTTTGACATAAATTCCGACCAAGAAATTTCTCAATTATTCCTAAAAAATAATTGTTCTGATTTTCATTCGGCTTCAGATTTTATTAGAAATCTTCCTTACAAAAGAAACCTCAACAAAGACAATCTTGCGACAGTTTTCATTGATAAATGTGGAACTTGCAGTACAAAACACGCCCTTCTTAAAATATTAGCAGAAGAAAATAATCAGAAAGATTTTAAATTGATTCTCGGCATTTTCCGAATGAATGGAAACAATACGCCGAAAACTAAATCGGTTTTAGAAACTTATAACCTCAACTATATTCCGGAAGCGCATAATTATCTGAAATTCAAAAATCAGATTCTTGATTTCACAAAAAAGAATTCTTCTGAAAATGATTTCATTAATGATCTTTTGGAAGAAACAGAAATCCAACCTCATCAAATCAACCAATTCAAAATAGAATTCCATAAAAACTATCTGAAAAACTGGCTTTCAGAACATCAAGAAATTTCCTATTCTTTGGATGATTTATGGAAAATCCGTGAGCTGTGCATTCAGGCTTTGAGTTAGATTATTATCGAAAAGTCACATATCTGTCAACTCCTTCATCCGCCTGTGAAAGTATATTTTTGTAAAGATGTTTTTTTGTACTTTTATGGTTCATTAATTAATCAATAAAAAGAATAAAAGACCCATCATTTTATGAAAATTTCATTGACTTTATTATCATTGTGTTTAGGAATTCAGGTTGCATTGGCTCAAAAATTAAAAACCGTCTCATACAAGGACGGCGATCAGAAACTGCTTGGTATGATTACGTCCAACACAGGAAAAAAACTGCCGGGCGTTTTGATTCTTCCTGCCTGGAAAGGTATTGATAACGAAGCAAAAAATGCAGCAATAGCATTGGAAAAAGAAGGTTATTTGGTTTTCATAGCCGACATTTATGGGGAAGGAAATTATCCATCAGGCAATGAAAATGCAGCCCGCCTTGCCAATACCTACAAGAAGGATTTCAATCTTTACCAGAAGAGAATCTCACTCGCTCTGGAAGAATTGAAAAAACAAGGCGCAATAGCTGACAAAATTGCTGTAATCGGTTACTGCTTTGGCGGAACCGGTGCTTTGGAAGCGGCAAGAGGCAATCTGCCAGTTGTTGGCGTGGTTTCAATCCACGGTGGTCTGGGAAAAGATGCGGAAAGACCTAACAATCCCATCCAGACAAAAATCCTGGTAGAACATCCTGCTAACGACAGAAGCGTTCCTCAGGTCCATTACGATGCGCTTGTTAAGGAAATGAACGAAGGAAAGGCAGACTGGCAGATCATTACCTATGCTAATACTACGCACACTTTTACTAATCCGGAAGCTCCCGATTATAATGAAGTGATGGCAAAACGTGCATGGAATCACACATTAATGTTCTTGAAAGAAATTCTGAAATAGAAATTAGATTTTTAGATATCAGACTAAAGACAGCCTTTTGAGCTGTCTTTTCATTTTTTAATGAGTCGTGAAACTATATCCTGCAAAATTTTTTGCGAAACAAAGTTCATAAAATCCAGCCTTTCCAGATGCGGCAGAAATAACTTTGAGGTCACTTCCTCTTCTCCGATTCTGATGGTGTAAAAAACAGTTCCGACCTCTTTTCCATCCTCACCTTTTGATGGACCTGCAACACCTGTTGTTGAAACCGAAATATCCGTTTTAAACAAATTCTTACAGCCAATAGCCATTTCCGAAGCGACTTGTTCACTCACGACTGTGAATTCTTCAATAGTTTTTGGACGGACATTCAGAATATCGATTTTCTTTTGTGTGGCATAAGTCACAACGCTTCCCAGGAAATAATTGGAACTTCCTGAAACCGAAGTAATCAAATGAGCTAATTCCCCTCCGGTACAGCTTTCTGCAACCGAGATCGTCAGTTTTTTGTCCATCAGCAATTCGCTTAGAATTTTCTCGATTTTATCTTCGTGAATTGCGACGATATTTTCCCCAATTAATGGAAATAATTTAGTGATTTCATTTTCCAAATCTGCGTTCAGCAATTCCTCCGAAGCTCCGGAAGCTGTTAATCTTAACTTCACTCTGGTTCCAACCGGCAGATATGACAAACTGATATGTTCCGGCAGAGCCAGTTCCCAATCTTCAATGGTTTCCGACAAAATACTTTCCGGAATATCAACCACGGAAATAATTCTGGTTAAGATGTGGTCAAGAGACAATTTTTCTTTGAGGAAAGGAATAATTTGATCTTTTACTAAAGGTTTTACTTCGTAAGGAACGCCAGGCAAACTAAAGCAATAAGCCCCGTTTTTCTCCAATATCATACAAGGCGCAGTTCCGAAATAATTGAGAAAAACCTTTGCCTTGGACAAAACCATCGCCTGGTCTTTGTTATGTTCCAGAATCCAAAGTCGGTTTCTTTTTTCCAGATAAGTGCGAAGGTGTTCGTAAACTTCATCAGAAAAAATCAAATCATCATCAAAGAAGTTAGCGTATGCTTTTTTGGTAATATCGTCTTTCGTTGGTCCCAATCCACCTGTTGTGAAAACCACATCTGCCATTTCGAAAGCTTTTCCTAAAGTTAAAACAATTGCTTCTTCCTCGTCTGGAATAGTGAAAATACGGAGCACTTTTATCCCGATTTCTTTGAGCTGTAGCGCAATAAAATTGGAGTTGGTATCAAAGGTATTTCCGGAAAGGATCTCGTCTCCGATCGTGATCAGAACTGCTGTTTTCATAGGGACAAATTTCGGGAATAAATCTTTACGAAGCAGATAATTCCAAAATATTTGTTTTTTCTAATAGTAAAATCTCATCTGCAATTTTCTTTATTTCTTCGGAATGGTGACTGATGATGAAAATGATTTTTTCTGATTTTAATTTCTGAATTAAATTATAAATAAAAATTCGGTTTTTCTCATCAAGAGAAGAAGTTGGTTCATCCAATATCAAGAATTGAGGATTGTGATATAAAGCCCGCATCCAACCTAGTAATTGTTTTTGTCCGCCCGATAAATTAATACCTTCTTCGCCAACCAAAGTTTGAAAACCTTGTGGCAAAGCATTAATAAATTCATCAAAACCGAGAGAAATGATATTTCGTAATTTCTGTTCATCAATTTGCTCATCAAGAATGATATTTTCTAAAATATTCCCGTTGAAAAGTTGAATGTTTTGTGGGACGATACTGACATTTTTCCGCCAATCGTTCATAGAAATTTTCTTTAAATCCAGATTTTGATTAATAATAATTTGCCCGTTTTCCGGGAGATAATTCTTTTGCAGAATTTCGGTTAAAGTTGTTTTTCCACTTCCACTTTCGCCAAGCAGACAGACTATTTTTCCTTTTTCTAAATGCAAAGAAACATTATTCAGAAGTCTGCTTCTTCCATTAAACCGGAAATCGATATTTTTAATTTCAATAGAATTTAATTCTTCCATTGTTTCGCCATATGTTAGTTCTTTTTGCAAGGAAGAATATTCGAACATTCTGTCAAAAGCCACTCTTGCTTCCTGAATCGGGATGCTTGCTAAAGCCAAATTGGTAATTGATGAAAGTAATGAGCTGGAAATTCCGATGATTGCCATTAATTCTCCGATTTTTATTTCGTTATTTAAAACATTGTAGGACGAAAAACTTAAAATTCCGAGAAGCACGAAAACCAAAGCAATTCCCGAATACAATGAAATTATAAGATTCAGTTTTCCCAATTCGAAAATTTTGTTTTGAAAGTTTCCAAAAATAATTCCGTTCTTTTTTAGGAAAAGATTTTGTTTGGAAAAACCTTTTATCACATCAATTCCTCGGATGCTGTCAATATAATTGGCTTCGTTTCCGCTGTAAGCCTGCATTACATTTTTTTGAGATTCGATGATTTTTTTAGTAAATCTGAAAATCAAATAAAAAATAATTGGCGAAACAAAAAGACAAATCAACGCTAATTTCCAAGAATAGTAAAAAAGAAAACCAATGGAAATCAGAACGCCCAAAATATCGGTTGCGGTGTTGGTAATTAATAATTTAATGACATTCTGAATTCTTTGTGTATCGTTGAGTCTCGCTACAAAGTCTCCGATTTTCCGGCTGTCGAAAAATAATTTTGGAAGATGAAGTAACGAAGAATAAAATTTATGATTGATTCTTTCATTAAAAGTTTTACTTTGTTTGATGATATATAATTCTCGCAATGCCTGAACAATTACTCTTCCCAACAGCAGAAAACCAAGAAATGCAATACTCAGAAATAAAACATTCAATTTTCTTTTCGGTAAAATATCATCAATCAATTTTTGTGAAAAAACCGACATCGACATCCCGAAAAGTGTGAAAATTACCCCAAGAAAAATAATGGTGAAAACGGCTTCTTTGTCTTCATGGATGAGTTCTTTCAGCCATTTTGTTTTTTCTTTGTTTGTTTTTGAAGCTTTTTGAAAATCTTGATTGGGCTTTAAAGTAAGGCAGGTTTTGGAAATCCAGGCTTTTTCCAAATCTTCCTTGGTCCAAAATTCTATTCCTTTGGCAGGATCTCCAATACAAAATGTAGAATTTCCAAGAGAATCGTAAGAATAACAGATAACATAATGTTCGTATTTTTGGTCGATAATAATGTGCAAAATGACAGGTTCGCCGTGCTCGACCAAGGCATCGATGTCGGCTTCGCAACCTTCTGCATCAAAACCGATTTCTTTGGCACATTGGTAAAGTCCGAGCAAAGTGGTTCCCGTTTTGGATGTTCCGCTTTTCTCGCGAAGAATTTCTAATGAAATATCACCGCCATAAAATCTTACCAAAGACTGAAGACAGCCAACGCCGCAATCTGTCAAATCTTTTTGCAGAGAAAATGTTTTCTGAATAAGTTTGTTATTTTTCATCGAAACTGGCTAAAACTTTTTCAATTTTTATAACTCCCGTACTTCTGTGAACTAATTTGTTATCCGAATCATAAGCAAGAAAATAAGGAATTCCTGTCATTGTAAATTTCAGATAGACTTCAGATTTGGGATCGTTACACCATTTGATGTTTTCGGCTTTATCAAGTTTATATTGTCCAGCAAATTTTCTGATCTCATCCAAAGGTTTGTCTGTGAACATAATCCATTGAATATTTTTGTGCTTATCGTTAATATTTGAAAGCTCTTCCATTTCTGTCTGGCAATATTCGCATTCGGGATTGAAATAGACGAGGATCTTGTTTCCAATGGATAAATTTTCATTGGTGACAGTATTTCCGTTGATGTCCTTTACCGAAAAGCCAGGCATATTTTGTAATGCTTCTACCTTGGATTTTTTCGTTTGAAAATTGGTAAACAGATAAATCAGGATTCCTATTGCAAGAACAGGAAGCAGAATCGCAACTGTTTTTAGTAGTTTTTTCTTTTTCATTTTTGAACTCAATGATTTCTTATCAGTTGGATTTTAAATGATTCTAATTCGATCAAATAATACATTGAAAAAAGCAAATATGGAATAGCACAGAATCCAAAAATAATTGACAAATTATTACCTATTCCTTTAGAATTAAGGATTAAAGCTATTGATACTGTGAAAAAACACATTATACCATTGTAAACCACAGCATTTTTCAAACTCATATTCAGCAGACCAGTAAGGAAATTCTAGCCGACAAGCTTATCGGTAATTTTCAGTTTGCCATCATCTGAAAAATCTAGATACACTCGTTGTGCAAAATCCAGCTTTACGACGATTTTATGATTTTCTTCGTAGAATTTATAATCATATTTTTTAAGGAATTCCAATGTTCTTTCTTTTTCCACTTATTATTTTGATTTCCAATTGTAATAATATTGTAATGTTACCATTGTCCACAAAGCTGGAATCTTCATATCCCGAAAATCACTTTTCCAGTTTAGAACCACCTCGGCTATTAGATAAGTACTCGCAATACTACAAATTACAAAACCTATAAGAGCAAGTTTTTTTTTAGTTGGCTTAGTTTTCATTAATATTGGGAATTAAGAATCAGAAAACTTACAGCACCAACCCAAAACAACAATCCAACACCATAAGTCATTGTAACTAATCCAAAAGATGTAGCAGGCTTTACTTTTTGGTCAGACAGTTCATAAATGCCATAGGCCAAAATCCCCCAGTAGAAAAGCTCAAAAAGATTGACGAGTTGCAATGGATATGCCAGCCACTTTTCTGTAGAGATATGTTCCCGAAGATTGATTAATGAAATTGGATAATAGGTTTGCAGATCTTCTAAACTGTAATCTGTATCTATCCAATAGAAATAAACAAACTTATAAAAACCAGCAAGTACAAAAACAAATTCTGCAATAAGCACAAGAAAAACAAAATCTGAAAATTTTATTTTTTCTAATCCCTTCAAATCCAGAAGCTTAATAAAATTAAGACAAAAAGCCACAAGCAAAACTTTAATGCCAATTAGGAATGGCGTAGCAACATAAGAAACCCACCACCATTTTTTCTGGCTCTCCATATAATTTTGAACTACAGAACTTGGATAGTCTTTAGAGAGAAAATCCATTATCTTAGTATTTGTAAAAACTAATGAATTATTTATATAAATGAGGAGAAAATAAACAAAAATTACAATAACAAAATTTATAAAATTTTTCATCTCCTTTTTTTAGTAATTTTTTCTATTCCAAATAAAAAAAATTCCCAAACAATTATTTTTAAAAACAAATACTTTTTACGGTTATAATATATTAGTGCAACTAAAAATAAAAAGTAAATTAATATTTTAACATTATTATAATTATCCATTGTAAACTAAATTATAGAAGTTATTAATTATAAACAGCGTCAGTTTGACGCTGTTTAATTTAAAATTATATAATTAACATTAAGAATTCCAACAGGCCTTAATGATTCCTGATGAAGCATTATATGCAAATACTGGTCCTCCCAATATAGTTAAACCTGTAGCAACCATAGGTGCAAAGAAGCAAATTGTCCCACTTCCTCCTGCAATTAGTTTTTCCATTCGGCTCTTCTCTATCTCTTTCATTTGAATTAATTTAATATCGTAAAATAGTTACTTATTTAAGAAAAACAGCCCATTGAAGCACCCGTCATTAATCCTCCTATTAGTGCACCAGCACCTGCTAAAGGTCCACCAATCGTACCTAAAGCCGTACCTACCATAGTCAACCCTCCAACAATCATACAGTCCCTGTTTCTACCAGACGCTAGCAAATTCTCCATTTGCAAAACATTTAATTTTTTCATTTTAAATAAAATTTAATTTGTTATTTGTGTTTTCCTCGTGAAAACCTTGAAGCAAATATCAAAACAAAAATTCTATTTTTTTATTCCTTTTGGAATAATCGTTATTCTTTTTGGAATAAAATTTTGATTTTATTAATCTTCATCCTATTTTTACGAAAGATATGATAAAAACACTGTTTTATGGATTCCCGTAAAATATTGTGATTACAACTTATTAAATTTGGAATCACAATTTATCAATTGCACTAAAAAACACAAATAAAAATGATGAATGAGTTAGGATATAAAATCAAAAAACTACGCGAGCAAAGAAATATTTCACAAGAACAACTGGCAACAGAACTTGACATATCGCAAAGCAAACTTTCAAAAATAGAAAACAACAGAACTACGAAAATAGATTTTGCTTTGATGACCAAACTTTCTGATCTTTTTGAAATATCTCTAGAGGATTTCCTAGAGAGAGAGAGAGAGAGAGAATAAAGGATAAGTAAAACAAACCCAGAATTAATTATCTTTGATTAAAATTGGGAAATGAAATCATCTTTCTGGAACAACTACAGCAATATTATTCTACTTCTTATCGGGATTTTCATCGGAAGTCTCATCGGGATTTTTACACCAGATTTTGTAACTTATCTGAAACCTATTGGTGATATTTTCCTTAATCTGCTTTTTGTTACAGTAATTCCACTCGTATTTTTCGCCATTGTTTCCGCCATTTCGGGCATTGAACAACAGAATCAACTGGGCAAAATCATCGGCACAATGGCATTGACTTTCTTAAGTTTTATATTGATTTCAGCCACGTTTTGTATCATAATGGTTTACTCCTTCCCAACCGAAACTCCGAAAAACATCAGTGAAACCCTATCAGAAAATCTACAGAATAATGCCAATATCAATGACCAGATTGTCGGCTTTTTTACCGTCAGTGAGTTTTATCATTTGTTCTCGAGACAGAATATGTTAGCATTGTTGGTCTTCTCTTTTTTGGTCGGAATCTCTATAAGGAAATCAGGAGAAAAGGGAAAAGCATTTCAGAACTTCATCCTGTCCGGAAACGAAGTAATGAAACAGCTTTTGCTATTGATAATGAAAGTTGCTCCACTGGGATTAGGCGCTTATTTTGCTTATCAGGTCGGAACTATCGGACCACAGCTTTTCGGATTCTATGCTAAACCTTTGGGATTGTATTATATTACTGGAACTATTTATTTCATCATTTTTTTCAGTCTTTATGCTTTTATCTGGAAAGGAAGAAACGGTGTAAAAGCGTTTTGGAAAGAAAGTCTTTTACCGACTGCAACAGCAATCAGTACTTGCAGCAGTTTGGCGACAATGCCTGTTGCGATTGAATCTGCGAAAAGAATGGGTATTCCTGCTTCCATCGCCAACGTAGTGATCCCGATTGGGATTACCATTCATAAAAACGGCTCCTCCATTTCATCGATTATTAAGATTTATGTCGCATTTCAATTACTCGGCTGGAATTTTTTTGAGCCAATGAATCTCATAATGGCTCTCGGAATCACGGTTTTCGTAAGCGCCGTAGCAGGAGGAATCCCGAATGGCGGCTATATCGGAGAAATGCTGATGATCTCAGTTTACAAAATCCCACCCGATGTAGTTCCTGCAGTCATCATTATTGGAACTTTGGTTGACCCTTTGGCAACAGTTCTCAACTCGGTTGGGAACATTCTTGCATCAATGATTGTCTCCAAATTCGTACGAGTTAGGAATGATATTAGGATAATTGAAAAATAATTACTATATTTGGAATCAATCGCAAGAATATAAATAGTTAGTTATAGATATTTCAAAAAGAAGACGGGCAAATCAATGATTTGCCCGTCTTCGATTTTTATTTCCGAATAAGGATCGATTATCATATCGCTCCTACGGAGTTCACTTCTATCAAAAAACTTCAGCTTAATCCTGATAATGGTAAAATCTAGCTCCTTTCAAAACGGGACTTTCTTTTTCAATTTTCATCAGACCGAATCCTTTGTAATCCGGATTAACAGAACTATCTAACTGCTTGCGGTGTAATTTTTCGTACGTTTCAAAATCAATTGCCCGTCTGTTTTTTAAGTTTTCGAAAAGATTCCATTTTTCCACTATAGATTTCCATTCAGCAGAAACTTTTCCTACGAAGACTTTTGATTTGGAACCGCTTCCGTAAGCTAAAAATCCAATTTCTTGCTCCGTCAAATCTTCATTTTCGTTAAATGAGGTTTGCAAAGCAGATAGTAACGCCATAAAAATAGAAGCGGTGTACATATTTCCTATTTCGGAAGACGCTCTCTGTGTGCGTTCGATTTTTACATTGATAAAATTGACATAATCCTCGGATTTTGCAATGGCTTTCTGTTTCTCCGCATCCGAAAAATCGAGATGGTTTTCCAGGCTGTAAATCTCGGTAAACACTCTTTTCCCGTGGAATGCATAGGGCAAATGGAAGATCAGATATCTCCAATCTTCGTAAGGTCTTACGGTAAAAGTCTGCTCTTTATAATGCTGATAAGCCTCGCGGATTCTATCCTGATAACACTGATTGGAATATTGTCCGTCGAAAACAGGTTCATCCGTAAAAACTTCAATCTTATCGGGATAATTTTCAGGAGCCGAATTCAGCTCTGATTTGGAATGATGCCGTCTTGGCTTGAAAAAATCGAAAACACTTTCCGTAGCAATACCCCAATTATTATCGATCTCAATTAACCTTGGATTAGCTGAAACCAGAAGCGCAACCGCTCCGCCACCCTGCGTATATTCTCCTGAAGAAGCCAGTTCATATTTTGCATAATCGCTGGCGATCACAATGGCTTTCTTATTCGGATTGGCTGTTACGAAATCCAAAGAATTATGAAGTGCGTCCACAGCACCAACGCAGGCGAAAGTCATATCAACCACATCACAGTTTTTGAAACTTCTGTAACCAAATTCGTCGCTCAATAATTCCTCCACCATCTGAACAGCGTAAGTTGCCGTTGGTTTTGCAGCGTCCAAAGCACTTTCTGTGCCGAGATAGACTCTGGCAATATCTTTCGGATTGATGTTATAATCCCGGATCAATTTCAGTAAAGCTTCAGCGGCAAAAGTCGCTGCATCCTCGTGAACATCGGGCAAAGCCATTTTATGCAATCCCAAACCTTTTTCCAATTTTGCTGGTTCTATTCCTCTTTTCTCTGCAAGGTCTCTGATTTCTAAATATAAAGAAGGCACATAAAAACTGGCCGCATCCACTCCGAATTTCGTCATCTCAATTTTTTTTAAGACACGAATTTAGAAAATCTTATGCAAAAAGCCTAAATATAATGGATGTTTATTATCTTGCAGATCATTTTTATCCCGGATGTATAAAACTCTAAAACAAGTCGTCAAAAACATCATTCCTCAAAAGTTTCTTTTTGAAAATGAAGTGATGTTGCGTTCCTTGATCTACCCTATTTATAAAGGTAAAAAACATGAATGTAACATTTGCAAAAAACAACTTAAGAGCTTTGTCTTGGTGGAAAACGGCAACTGGGTTTGTCCGGTTTGCGGAAGCCTGCCCAGAACCAGAAGACTTTGGAAAATCCTGAATGAAAACTATCTGGAACCTGGGATTAAAATTTTGGACTTTTCACCTTCCAGAGCAATTTACAGAAACATTAAAACTAATAATGACTACCATTATTTCCCTACGGATTTTGAGAATGAGTTTTTAGCCGATTACCGTTTCGATATTACCAAAATTGATGCAGAATCCGAAAGTTTTGATCTGATTATTTGTTACCATATTTTAGAACATATCGAATCTGATCAATTAGCAATGAATGAACTGTTCCGGGTTTTAAAACAAGAGGGAACCTGTCTCATTCAAACCCCTTTTAAAGACGGAGAAACGTATGAAGATTTTTCTATCAAAACCAAAGAAGACCGGCTGAAGCATTTCGGACAGGATGATCACGTCCGGATTTATTCTGTGAACGGTTTAAAAGAAAGGCTTGAAAAAAGCGGATTTTCTGTGGAAGTGCAGACTTTTGCACAAGATGATTTTTTTGGATTAACCGACGATGAACATGTTTTAATCTGTACTAAGCATTAGATCGTCCCAAATACAGAAGAGCCTCGCTGCAAAAAAAACAAACGAGGCACCTTCATAACAAAATCAAAACCTTATTACATGCAGCTTTCGTTGTGCTGAGAAATATCCAGACCCAGGCTCTCGGACTCTTCCGCCACCCGCAATGGAATAATCATATCCGTCAATTTATATAAAAGCAATGAGCCTAAAAATGTAAATGCGGAAACTAAAACCAAAGCCATCATGTGATGGGCAAACACTTCGAAACCGCCATGAAGAAGGCTTGCATTCTCTCCCTGAGCTAATATGGCAGTCAGAATCATTCCCATAATTCCGCCAACGCCGTGGCAGGCAAAAACATCTAAAGTGTCGTCCACTTTTTTCAGCCGTTTCCAATTGCACATCAGATTAGAAACAATTGCAGAAATAAATCCGATGAAAATAGCGTGGGGAATTGTCACAAATCCTGCCGCAGGCGTAATCGCTACCAAACCGACAACCGCTCCGATACAAGCACCTAAAGCAGAAACTTTGCGACCATTAACTCTATCAAAGAAAATCCAAGTCAACATTGCCGTTGCAGAAGCTACAGTTGTAGTTCCAAATGCCATCGCTGCAGTTGCATTGGCTGACAAAGCCGAACCTGCATTGAATCCAAACCATCCAAACCAAAGCATGCCGGTTCCGAGGATTACAAAAGGAATATTGGAAGGCTCGTGATGGGGATTTTTACGCTTCCCTATCATCATTGCGCCAGCCAAAGCTGCAAATCCTGCGCTCATGTGAACCACTGTTCCACCTGCAAAATCCTTAACGCCGAAATATTTATTCAATAGACCTTCCGGATGCCAAACCATGTGACAAAGCGGCGTGTAAATCATCAAACTGAACAAAACCATAAACAGCAAATAAGAAATAAATCTTACTCTCTCTGCAAATGAACCCGTTATCAAGGCCGGTGTGATGACTGCGAATTTCATCTGAAACATCGCAAATAAAATAAATGGAATGGTAGAAGCCAACTGGCTGTGAGGCAAAACCCCTACATTGTTAAAAAATAAATATGAACCAGGATTTCCTATTAATCCATAATGCTCACCATTAACTGTAATTCCGATGGAATCGCCAAACGATAGACTAAACCCCACTACAACCCAAAGAATGCTTATAACCCCAAGTGCAATGAAACTTTGCAACATTGTAGAAATCACATTCTTTTTTCCAACCATTCCACCATAAAAGAAAGAAAGTCCGGGTGTCATCAGCAGAACCAAACCAGAAGAAGCCAGAATCCAAGCCACATCGGAGCCCACAATATGGTCTTCGCTAAGAAAAGTTCCTGATTTTGGTAAGGAATGCTGTTCCGGCCAGAATAACGCAACGACTGAAATAATACTAATAATTACGAATGAAATAACCCACCGTTTTTCAATTTTCATATATTTTAAAATTTAACCCTACAAATATATGGGGTTAATTTCAAATAAATATCAATAAAAATATAATTACCCCAATTTTTATCAACTATTATACAAATTATTTAAAATCAATTATTCATTAAAACTAAAAAAAACAAGGCATCAGTTTTGATATATCACAATAAATAATAAATTATGAGACCCGATATTCCAAAATCCGATAGCGAAACCAACAAAGGTCCAATGATGGCCATTATCATCATCATTGTATTATTCCTCTTGGGTTATTTCGCTTACATGATGTTTATTCCGCAACAAGTGGAACAAATGAACAAAACAGAACATGTGCAGCCAGTAGAACAAGCAGTAAAAGACTCCATATAGGAGTCTTTTATGTTATTATCGAATCAAAATTCTTAGTGAATATGTTTCTCTGCGTGGTAGGAACTTCTGACCAGCGGAGAACTTTCTACATGACGGAAACCTAAGTTCCTTGCAAAATCACCGTATTCATTGAACTCTTCCGGAGAAATGAACCTCTGAACCGGAAGATGTTTTTTAGTCGGCTGTAGATATTGACCTAATGTTATCACGTCCACATTCGCATTTCTGATATCCTCGATTGTTTGGAAAACCTCATCTTTAGTTTCTCCCAAGCCAAGCATCACACCAGTTTTTGTACGATTTTGTCCTGCTTCTTTAAGATATCTCAAAACCTCCAAACTACGTTCGTATTTTGCCTGGATTCTCACTTCCCTTGTCAATCGCTTTACGGTTTCCATATTGTGGGAAATCACTTCCGGAGCCACTTCTACCAATCTGTCAAGATGCTTGGTCACTCCCTGAAAGTCTGGAATCAACGTTTCCATTGTAGTTCCAGGAGAGATTCTGCGGACTGCATTTACGGTTTCCGCCCAAAGAATCGAGCCCATATCTTTTAAATCATCCCTGTCAACCGAGGTAAGAACCGCATGTTTGATTTTCATCAATTTGATAGAACGTGCTACTTTTTCGGGTTCATCCCAGTTCACATCCATAGGCTTTCCGGTTTTCACACCGCAGAAACCACAACTTCTGGTACAGATATTTCCCAGGATCATAAAGGTTGCCGTTCCTTCGCCCCAACATTCGCCCATATTTGGGCAGCTTCCGCTTTGGCAGATGGTATTTAGTTTATATTTATCAACCAAATTTCTTAGCTCTCTGTAGTTCTTGCCGGTTGGCAATTTTACACGGATCCATTTGGGTTTTTGAGTTAATGTTTCTTCCATTATGTCATTAAGGGATTTAGAGATTCAGGAATTTGGAAATTCAAAAATCTTCATTGTCATTTTTTAATAATCCGGCCAGGATTTTTTTTGCCCGCATTATTCTTACTTTCGTGTTTGCTACAGAGAGATTGAGCTCTTCTGCTATTTCTTTGATGCTTTTTTCCTCAAAAAATCTTAACCGAATGATATCCTGATTTTTAGCATCCATTGTTTCTATAATTTTGATGATTTTCTGCTGGTCTTCTTCAGAAATCATCAGTTCTTCCGGTGATCTTGCAAACTCGTTCTTAACATTTTCCAATCCGTCACTTGCGTCTTCATTCTCCCTGTTCTTTCTTCTCCAGAAGTCGATGATCGTGTTTTGGGCAATCGTCAGAATCCAGGTTTTGAACTGGAAATTCGGATCAAACAAATCCAGTTTATTAAGAACTTTTGAAAATACCGAAACCGTAATCTCATCCGCATCATTTTCGTCCTTCACTCTATTCATCACAAAAGAAAAAACATCAACCCAGAATAAGTTAATGAGCTGTGTCTGTGCCTTCTGATCTTTTTCCCTGGCTTTTAAAATAAGGGTAAGCAACTGATCTTCTTTCATTTTCAATGAACAAAGATAAGGCATAAATTTTAAAATAATACCTGATTAAAAACATTGAAAAATTCTATCGCACGCCATTCTATCTTATTGCTTTTAGAGAGTTTTTAAATAACAATTATCTATATTATAGTTCCTTTAATTTGACTATTTTTACAGGCTTGATTTTTGCACAATGAAATTTAATAATTAACTATAATTCAAAACAATAAATGCAGTTTTATAAATATCAAGGCACCGGCAACGATTTTGTAATGATTGATAACCGATCGGGAGAATGGGATGACCTGTCCATTGAAACCATACAAAAGCTGTGTGACCGCCGCTTCGGGATCGGTGCAGATGGTTTGATTAAAATTAATTCCTCGATAGATGTAGATTTTGAGGTGGACTATTACAATTCTGACGGCTCCAAAAGCTTTTGCGGAAACGGCGCGCGCTGTTCCGTAGCATTTGCACATTACCTGAACGTCATTGAAGACAAAACTACTTTCAATGCGATAGACGGAATCCACGAGGCGGAAATAAGAAACAGGATCGTAAAACTTAAGATGGGCGATGTGAAAGCTATTTCTGAAGACGGAAACGACTATGTCCTGAACACAGGATCGCCACACTATGTGAGATACGTGGAAATGTTAAATAATTATAATGTTTACAAAACCGGTAACGAAATCAGGAATTCCGAAACTTATAAGAAGGAAGGAATCAATGTAAACTTCGTGGAAAAACTTTCGGACAACGAGCTTTTTGTGAGAACTTATGAACGTGGTGTGGAAGATGAAACTTACAGTTGCGGAACCGGAGTTACGGCTGCTGCTTTAACTTTTATGAAAAATAATAATCAAACGTTTGTTAGAGTCCAGGTAAAAGGCGGAAACTTGAAAGTTTATGCTGAAAAAAACGAAGCCGGATTCTGCAATATCTGGTTAGAAGGTCCGGCAATTCAGGTTTTTAAAGGGAATATCAATTTATAAACCTGAAATCTTTATTTTAAACTATGAAAAAAATAATTCTTGTCATATCCATTGTCATAATAGCAATCCTGGGATTTTTCGGGTTGCAGTTATACAATAAATATCTCGGCAATAATGTGGAAAAGGAAGGATTTGTTTTAATTCCGCATCATTCTTCATATAAGCAGATATTAGATTCTATTTCACCTTTCATTAAAAATCAAGATAATTTTACAAGTATTGCTGACGATAAAAAACTGGGTGAAAATTATAAACCGGGGCGTTATGAACTGAAACCGGGAATGAACAACCGGGAAATTGCCAACATGATTATCGCCGGGAATCAAACCCCGAATTCTTTCAGAATCAAAGATTTTGACGATGTGTATCAAATGATAGGCAGGGTTACAAAAAAAACAGAGACAGACTCAGCAAAATTCATCCAAAAACTGGATGAAATTGCCGTAAATAAAGGTTACAAAAATGCAGAGGATCTTAAGAAGTATTTCTTCAACAATACTTACGATTTTTTCTGGACTGTGACACCTAAAGAATTTTTTGAGAAGTTCCAGTCGGAATACAAAGATTTTTGGACTGCAGAAAGAATCGAAAAAGAGAAACAATCGGGGTTATCCAGAGATCAGATCTATGCACTGGCATCCATAGTCTACAAAGAATCCGGCGGGAAACCTGATGAACAAAGAACGATTGCCGGATTGTATCTCAACCGTTACAAAAAAGGAATGAAACTGCAGAGCGATCCAACAGTGATCTATGCTGTGAAAAAAGCCAGTAATTTTACACAACAAATCAAAAGAGTTTATTACAAACACTTGAAAGAACCATCTCCTTACAATACCTATGCGAATAAAGGAATTCCGCCGGGACCAATCTGTATCGTAGATAAAAACTCGCTGAATGCAGTTCTGGAGGCGGAAAACAATAAATACATCTTTATGTGTGCAGATCCCAATAGACCAGGCTTTCACAAATTCACAGATAATGATGCGGAACACGCCAGAAATGCGAAAGCCTATCAGGAATGGCTGAACAGCAGGCAAATCAAGTAAAATTTGAAAATAAAAAAAATAAAAGAGCGAAAAGCGAAAAAAATAAACAATAATGGAACGAACGGAAATTGTAAGTGTATTTCGGAAAAAATTCTTTGGGTTAGCCTTAACCATTGGAGCTGCGAGTTTTGTAATGGCGCAGCAAAAAGTGAATGTTTCCGGAAACATTAAAGATTCAAATGGTGGTGTAGGTTACGCATCCATAACCTTTAAAAATCAACAGAATGCTCAATTGAGTGATGCTACGCTGGCAGATGTCAATGGAAATTATAAACTGCAATTAGCACTCGGAAGCTATGAAGTGAGCATTGAAGCGGTGGATTATAAACAATTCAATCAGACTATCAGAGTAGAAAAAGCGGGACCAATTGCCCCTTTCGTTATTATATCTGAAGGAAAAGCCAATCTAAATAATACAACAGATATACAAGGTGTTGTGATTACTGCAACAAGTACAAAACCATACAAAGTTGAACTTGATAAAAAGACTTACGATCCTTCTCAAGATATTGTGAGCAAAGGTGGAAATTTACAGGATGTTTTATCCAATGTTCCTTCTGTCGCTGTGGATACAGATGGTACAGTTTCAATGCGAGGGAACTCTAACATTAGATTTTTAATCAACGGAAAACCATCGTCTTTATTGGGAATTGATGATGGTGCAGATGCGTTAAAATCGATTCCAGCAGATCAGATTGAAAAAATCGAGGTCATTACCAACCCTTCTTCGAAATATGAAGCAAGTGGAACAGCAGGTATTTTGAATATCATACTGAAGAAATCCTCAAAGATGGGTTTCAATGGAAGTGTAGAAGGAAGTTTAGGTTATCTTCCCAACACTAGATTGAACACAAGTTTGAGCTGGAAAAAAGGAGCTTGGACTTACTATATAAACGGAGGTGGAAGTTATAACAGAAATAAATCTACCAATAATTCTACTTACAACTATTTGCTGGATCCTTCAACATTAGCGAATAACGGAAGTTTATTTACCGATCAGCAAGGAATTACTAAAAGTGAGAACAAAAACTACAACGTAAACAGTGGATTCACGGTTGATCTTTCGGAAAAGTCATCTTTGAACGCTTCCGTAATGTTCAGAACATTTGAAAACGAAGGCACGGAAACTATTAATACCTATGACAGAATTGCCCGTAAAAACGCTACAAATTATAATATTCTGGATAAAAACTCATTAAGAATCAACGAATCAAGCAGAAACAATAATTCTTTCCAGGCAGACTTAGGATTTGATCAGAAAATTGGCGACAATGGACAGTTATTGAGTTTAGCCACCAGCTATCAAACAAATAAAAGTACAAGTTCAGGTATAATAAATCAATCAAGTTTGATAATTGGCGAGACAGGACAATCAACAATCAATAACACTCTAAACAATTCTAATAATACTACATTTTTAGCAAAAGCAGATTATGAATTGCCAGTCGGAGAGGAATCGAAATTTGAAGCTGGAGCAAGATTTGATCTTAATAATAATGATTATGATTATTTCGTAGACCAAAGCATCAATAATAGTCCTACAGAAGTTTTAGAAAGATTTACAAGTGACACACGCTATAACGAGAAAATTTCTGCCGCATATTCACAATTTAGAAGCAAGATTGGAAACTTCGGTTATCAATTAGGACTACGTGTAGAAAACACAGATATCGATGTTAGTTTTAAAAGTTTGGAAACAGCAGAGCTCACAGAGGTCAAAAAAAATTATACAGGCTTTTTTCCAAGTGCTTTTTTGAGTTACAATCTTGATAAAAGCAATCAAATCTTATTAAACTATTCTAGAAGAATCAATAGACCACGTTCTTGGTTTTTGATACCATTCATGTCTTTTGGGAATGACAGAAGCATGTTTTTAGGTAATCCTAATCTGAACCCAACTTACGAAAACTCATTTGAATTAGGCTACAGCTTATCAAAAAGCAAAGTAGTTTTTAACCCGACTTTATACTTCAAAAAATCACAGGATGAGGTTAATTTTTATCAATACAATGGATTAGACTCTCAAGGCGCAACAGTTTTGTACAGAACGCCTGTAAATGCTGGATCTGAAACAAACTACGGTCTGGATCTGAATGCAACCTACGATCCTTTTAAATGGTGGAGAATAATGGGTAATATTGATTTATACGGCTACAGCAATTCTGGATCCTATAATGAATTCAGTTATGAAGGAGATGGTTTTTCATCTAGGCTAAGATTAACAAACACTTTCCGTCCAGATAAAAAAACATCTTTCCAAATACAAGGCTTCTACAGAGGCCCGGAAAAAACAGCAAGTATGGATAGACATGCGATGTATGCAATTAATTTTGGAGCAACAAGAACTGTTTTAGATGGAAATGGAACACTAGCATTTAACATTCAGGATATATTCAATACGAGAGCAAGAGAAAGTACGACTTTCGCTCCTAATTATTCTCAATACCAATATATGCAATGGAATCCTAGACAGTTTTCTATATCATTTACTTATCGCTTTAAACAAGGTGAAAAGATAGATCAACCAAAAAAGAAAAAAGACATCAATTCTAATAGCAACGGCGGTGATGATATGCCACCAATGTAATATTTGGAAATCCTTTTCAACTTTTAAAACAAAAATCCTCAGCAATTAATTTTGCTGAGGATTTTTTAACAATTATAATATAGTTTAAAGTCTATTTTTTCGTTTTCTCTTTCAGTTCCTCCTTGTCCTTATCAGAAGGATTCCAGACTTTAACCTCAGCATTTTTATCAATCCCGGAAAGGATCTGAACATTGATTCCGTCACTCGCTCCCAGCTTAACATATACTTTCTTAAAGCTTCCGTTTGGCTGTTTCACTTCCACAAAGGATTTATTATTACCCTTTTCATACTGAATCAAAGATTCATCCAAAAGTAATGCATTTTTCTGAGAACTCAATAAAATTTCTCCGTTTGCACTGAAACCCGCTCTGATATATTCCCCTTTCGGATTGCTGACGTTACCTTCTACATTAAATTTGATGGTACCGCTTTCTTCAGTTCCTTTCGGTGCAATCAATGTTAATGTGCCAGGAAACGTTTTATTTTGCAAAGCACCAATCACTACATTCATATCCATTCCTTCTTTCAGTTTCCCTGCTTGCGCTTCATCTATTTTTCCTTTGAATATCAAAGAATTGAGATCCGCTATAGAACAAATCGTAGTTCCCGGGTTAAAGGAATTGGCTTCAATGACCTGACCTCCTACTTTTACAGGGATTTCCAGCACTGTTCCCGCCGCTTTTGCACGGATCTGTGTAGTTGCCATACTCTGAAGTTCCGGCGTTGCGCCTGTTCTCACGATTTGTAACTGCTTCTGAGCGGCATTCAATTGCTGCACAGCCAGTTTCTGCTGCTGGATTGTTGTCTCCAGCTGTTGCTGAGCCGTGATATATTCCTGCCTGGAAATCACACCTTGCTTATAGAGCTTTTCCTGCATCGCAAATTGTTTCTGCTGATTATCTACATTGATTTTTGCATTGGCAAGCTGGATCTGTGTATTATTGATCTGCATTGTGGCATTATTGACATCCGTAACATTAGGGACGATTCTGATGGTTGCCAGCAGTTGTCCGGCTTCCACCTTGTCACCTTCCTTCACACTGATGCTCTGGATGATTCCGGAAATATTCGGTTTGATTTCGATTTCTTCCTTAGGTTCGATTTTTCCTGTTGCCATTACCTTATCATCCAGATTTTTGATGCTTGCTTTTCTGGTAAGGAACACTTCATTTTGCTGGGAATTGGACTTAATGAGATAACCGATTCCGCCCACTACAGCGAGTACGAAAATAAATCCAAGGATGATGGAAATCGCTTTTTTGAATGTAAATTTCTTCTTTTCCATTATATAGAAATATAGTTTATTATTCTTTAAAATTCTGCAATCCGAGATTGGTTTCCGAATTGCACGCAGCCCGACCTGAGTGGAGCTCTTTTTCTTTTTTTTGCTAAAAAAGAAAAAAGCGGGAACGGAGGGCGGATAAAGCTGCCATAAATATTATCAATGTTACTCTGTTCTCAATGCTTCAATTGGTCTGATCTTTACTGCCCGTTGAGCGGGAATCAGCCCGATAATCAGTCCAAGGATAATCATAATCCCCATTGCTGTGAAGACATTGCTGTAATCCACAGTCGGATTGTAAAATGGGAAGGAATCATTATTCATTGTCGCAATATTAAGGATCATAAGCAAAAATATCCCTCCCAGAAATCCTAATAAGCCGGAAGATAGCGTGATCACTACACTTTCCAGCAGAATCTGATTCCGCACTTCTGATGGTTTTGCGCCCAGTGCTCTTCGGATCCCGATTTCCTTGGTTCTTTCTTTTACGGTAATGAGAAGGATATTGGAAATGGCTATAACGCCTGCAAGGATTGTCAAAGTTCCCACAATAATCGTAAGCAACTGCATTCCGCTGAGGAAACCCGTCAGTTTTTTGAATTCCTTTGCCAGATTAAAGCTTCCGAAAGCATTCGTATCTTCCGGGGAAACGTGGTTAATGGTTTTCAGCTCCTGCTTTGCCTGATCTTCAATTATCGAAACATCTGCATCAGGTTTTCCTACAATGGCGTAAAAGTTAACTTTGTCACCTTCATTGTATAATCCTGAGTACGTGGAAAACGGGATATAGGCCGATTGATCATTTTCCATTCCGCCGCCTTTTCCCACACGGAAAACACCTACTACTGTAAAAAATACACCTTTCAGGTTGATTGATTTTCCGATTGGATTTTCATTTTTTTTGGCATCGAACAGGTTTTTGTAAACTTCTTCTCCGATTACTATAATGTTCTTCTTTCCGGCAATATCAGCATCATTGATGTATCGTCCGAATAATAATTTCTTTTTGGAAATCTGATTTCCAACAGGAAAATCTCCGGTAATCATATATGTGTTTTTCTTCCCATTCCGGGAAAGCTGATCGCCCGGCGTTCCGAAATTTCCACGAACACTCTGTGGCGAGATATAATCGATCTGAGGAATTTTTTTCTGAAGGTATTCGATATCTTTCAGATGGAGCTGCATCGCTCTTCCTTTCGGGAAACCCTCATAAGGAATATTGGTGCTCTGCGCCCAGAGAAAAATCGAATTGGTGGCAAAACCGGAAAACAACTTATTGAAACCGTTTTCCATTCCCTTCGCAGCTCCCAGTAAACTCACATACAAAAACATACCCCATCCCACTCCTATCATCGTGAGGAATGTCCTGAGTTTATTATTCCGTAGAGAATAATAAATCTCCTGCCAGGTATCTCTTTTGAAAAGTATGTTCATTTTAGTTGACAGTTATTGGTTTAATATTCTTTTATTCTGATCTCAGTGCTTCAATAGGTTTGATTTTCGATGCTCTGTAAGCAGGAACAAATCCTGCAATGCTTCCAGAAAGAACCAGGCAGAAAAATGCTACAGCAATTAGTCCCCAACCTACTGAAGGTTCTGTGATAAAATAGTCTTCCAGACTATTGCCTATTAACTTAAGTGCCAAAACCCCCAGTCCTACACCCACAAAACCGGAAATTACCGTGATCACGATACTTTCCTGTAAAATCAAAGCTACAATTCCGCCTGGTTTTGCACCAATTGCTTTTCTCACACCTATTTCTTTGGTCCTCTCTTTTACGATGTAAACCATAATGTTACTGATGCCTATAATCCCTGCCAATAAAGTTCCTAAACCGATAAAGCCTACAACCGCAGTTATTACAAACAGGAAAGCAAAAGAATCTTTTGTATTGACTGCATTATTATTAACAAAAATCCCCTGCTGATCATCTGGTGAGATCTGATGTCTTTTCCTGATGGTTTTCTCTATTTCCTTTCCATATTCTACCGCCTGGTCCGGTGTCAGCTTTTGATCGTATGATAACATTATTGTACTGATGGTATCCGACCCTTTTTTCATCTGCTGAAGTGTGGACAATGGCACGGAGATATGACGCTCATCCCAATCGCCACCGGGATCAGAGAAGACACCCACCACCTTGAACATAGTTCCGTTGATTTCCAGGTCTTTTCCAATTGGATTGCCGTCTCTGATCAGATCCCGCCAAACCATTCTACCAATAGAAGCTACATTCTGCTTGCGTTCATTGTCCATCTGATTGATGTAACGTCCGTCTATCATTGTCCTGTTTTCCAGGAATTTCTCATCGCCCAGAACACCGTTAATCTGATAATTCCCACTCTCTTTTCCGTATTTTATGGTAAGGTTTGTAGTATATCTTGGTGAACCGTACTCCATCTTACCGGCACTTTCTTTAGTAATGGCATCGAAATCAGAGTTATTGAAAGAGATTTTTCTATCAGACTGTAATCCGGCGTACGGAAGCGAGGTCTTCCCTGCGAAGATCATAATCAGATTCGTTGCATCACGCATAAAAGCTTTTGAGAAAGAATTGTTAAGCCCGTTTCCAATGCCAAATAAAACAATGAATATGAATAATCCCAACGCCACTGTAAAGCCGGAAAGTACCGTCCGCAATACATTACTGCGAATAGAACTAAATATCTCCTGCCAGCGGTCTAGGTCAAACATAATTTCTTGGATTGATGCCAGAAGTCGAAAGATGGATGTCTCCGGCTTTTCGCATTATTTATTTTTATTTTTTATTTTTAGTTAAACTTCGTTCATATGACTTTGCATTCAGCTATAAAACAATTTGATTGATGAATTCATCGCTTTCTATTCTGCCGTCTTTCAGGACTACATTTCTTTTGGTTTGTGCAGCCACATCGGGTTCGTGGGTTACCACAACGATTGTTTTTCCTTCGTTATTGATATCCTGAAGCAGCTTCATAATATCATGCGTTGTTTTGGAATCTAATGCTCCCGTCGGCTCATCTGCCAGAATAAGTTTGGGGTCTGTGATGAGTGCTCTTGCAATGGCGATTCTTTGCTTTTGTCCTCCGGAAAGCTCGCTTGGAAGATGTTCTGCCCATTGTCTCAAACCTACTTTTTCCAGATATTCTTCTGCTTTTTTCGTTCTTTCCTTTCTGGAAACATTCTGATAATACAGTGGAAGGGCGACATTTTCCAATGCTGTTTTATAATTAATCAAATTGAATGACTGGAAAATAAACCCTATGAACCGGCTTCTGTATTCAGCTGCTTTTACTTCGGTAAGATGCTTTATGGGAAATCCATCCAGTTCATAAATCCCGGAATCTGCCTCATCCAAAATCCCGATAATATTAAGCAAAGTAGATTTTCCGGAACCCGAGCTTCCCATAATGGAAACGAATTCGCCCTGCTCGATATTCAGGTTGATGCCCTTCAGCACGTGCAGTTTGCTTTTTCCCGTATCATAAGATTTGTTGAGGTCTTCGATTTTCAGAATAGACATTGTCTGGATTTTACATATAAGTAAATCCGAACAGGCAATTGTTACAGCATTAGAAAAAATATTTTATGATTTTTTTCATTAATTAAATTTTGAAAAAAAATAAATCGGAGCGTAACATTTCAGATGTTTTGAAGTCTTATTGTATATAATTTTTCTCTTATGTTCAGAAAGGTATTTTGTATTTCGCTTTTGTCGGTTGGAGTTTTGGGATTTTCTCAGAAAAAATGGACGATTCAGGAATGTGTGGATTATGCAATTAAAAATAATCTGCAAATTCAGGCGCAGGCTTACAATAAAGATGTGCAGACAAAAAATCTGGAAATGGCAAAAAAAGAATATCTCCCCGCTGTGTCCGGAAATATCAGCAACAATATGAACTTTGGACAGACCCTGGTTGGAACCACAAGCATCCGTAATGACAGCTATTACAATGGTGCTAATGTGGGCGCCAATATGCTGGTTTATAACAATGGAAGACTGGAAAAAAACATCCGGAAAACAGGCTTTGATGTGGAAGCAAGCCTGCTGGATATTGAAACCATCAAAAATAACATTGCTTTACAAATCGCTCAGCAGTATCTGAACGTGATGCTGAACCGGGAAATCAAAAAAATATCTGAAAGTGCAATGGAAAATGCCCAGAGATTATATGACAGGGCAAAAATCACAACAGATGTTGGAACCACAGCTCAAACCGTTTTAGCAGAAGCAACAGCGTCTCTGGCGCGTGAAAAGCAGAATGTAAAAACAGCACAGATCAATGTGGACAGGGCATTATTCGCTATGGCGCAGCTCTTGCAGCTTCAGGATTATAAAAGTTTTGATGTGGTGGACATTCCTGTTCCAGAAGAATTGTTACCACAAACGGAAACTGTGGATGAGGTACTGAATATCGCTTATCAGAATCAGCCTGTTGTGAAAGCGGCTGAAATCAGGATAAAAGCGGCCGAGGCGCAAACCGAAGTGGTAAAGACCAACTTTTATCCTACTATTTCTGCCACGGCGGGTATAGGAAGTTTTTATAATAATCTTCTCAACACAAACTCAATCGGTTTCGATCCTCTTACCGGAAGACCGCTTACTGAGCGCAGTTTTACACAGCAGTATAAAAATAATTTTGGACAGCAGCTTAGCCTGTCTGCCAATATCCCGATTTTCAACAAAGGGATTACCAGACTCCAGGTAGAGCAAACTAAAATCAATGAAACGCTTGCAAAAAACAATCTGGAGCAGCAGAAATTCCAATTGAAGCAGGACATACAGCAGGCACAATTCAATGCTGATTCTAACTATGAAGTTTATACCGCTGCCATAGAGGCTGAACGGAGCACAAAACTAGCTCTGGATTTTGCCGAAAAAAGCTACGAAGCCGGACGATCTACAATCTATGATGTAACGATTGCCCGAAATAATTATGCTAATGCACAAGGTTCTGTGGCGCAGGCAAAATATAATTATCTTTTTAGTATCAAGGTTCTGGATTTCTATGCGGGAAGAGGAATTACACTATAATTTTTTTATCGCAAAGGCACAAAATCAACAACATTCATTACTATAAAAGTCGCAAAGATTCACTTTGCGACTTTTTTATAATTATTATAAATCAAAAACTTGTGTCTTTGCGATAAAACACAACTTACAATCTTCCAAATTTCCTTATCTTTGAGATATGCAGATTTTTGGAAAAGATTTACTAAGAGATATCAGAAATGCGGAATTGCTGGGCGAAAATGCGCACAAAATTTATTCGCCGCCTTATCGTCCTATTTTCAGTTACGAAGATATTCTGACCAGAAATCCGAAATTTGCTTCGGTTAATATTCTACTCTATCTTAAAAATAATGAATGGCATTTTCCATTAATTGTAAGAAGTGTGAATGAAAACGACCGGCACAGCGGGCAAATCTCTCTGCCAGGTGGAAAAAGGGAAAAAGAAGACCCGGATTTTTCTTATACGGCCAAACGTGAAACCTCGGAAGAATTGGGAATCGATCAGCATTATGTCAGAATTATCCGCGAGATGTCGCCAATTTATATTCCTCCCAGTAATTTTTACGTCCATTCTTTTGTGTCATACACTAAGAAAAACCCGGCATTCTTTCTTCAGGAAACCGAAGCTGTTGAACTGATTGAATTCCCGATTTCATCCTTATTAAATCTTCCTAATCAGCCAAAAATGATGACACTTCCCTCAACAAAAGGTTATGAAGTTCCTGTAATAGATTTTAACGGATACATCATTTGGGGGGCTACATCGATGATTCTGAGCGAATTTAGTAACTTGTTAAAAAATGTTTAATTTTGCAGTAATTTCTGACCTTAGAAGTTATAATCAAATATCAATGGCAAAAAAAAATATTTTTACCGATTCTTTTGGAAATATCTATATCCTGAAGCGGATCATTATTTTCATTCTGGGATTAGTATCGTACAGGAGGTTCAATGGGTTTAATAAACTGAAAATCTCGGGAACGGAAAATCTCACGGATCTGCCAGATACCAATGTACTTTTTGTTTCCAATCACCAGACCTACTTTGCAGATGTTGCGGCGATGTATCACGCATTTTGCGCTGTAAATAATGGTTATCACAACACGATAAAAAACCCGGTTTATCTTCTGAACCCAAAAGTAGATTTCTATTATGTAGCTGCGGAAGAAACGATGAACAAAGGAATCCTGGCAAGAATTTTTAAAATTGCCGGAGCAGTTACAGTTAAACGAACCTGGAGAGCGGAAGGTCAAAACGTGAACAGAATGGTAGACCTTACCGAGGTTGAAAATATTATGAAAGCGCTGGATAACGGCTGGGTGATAACGTTTCCACAGGGTACGACTTCCGCTTTTGCACAAGGCAGAAAAGGGACTGCAAAATTGATCAAAAACCAGAGACCTGTGGTAATTCCTATTAAAATCAATGGCTTCCGCAGAGCTTTTGACAAAAAAGGATTGAAGATAAAAGTTACAGGTGTGAAGCCTACAATGGAATTCAAACCCGCTTTGGCTATTGATTATGATAATGAATCAGCGACAGAGATCCTGGACAAAATCATGCACGCCATCGAGCAGACTCCTGAACATAACCTGCTACACGATTACGATGCGAAACAGAAGGAGATGAAATCCCAGTCTCAACAATAAATATTCAGTATAAATTTTAAAACCACAGAATTTTCTGCGGTTTTTTTATTCTGATATTTTTGTGTTCATCAATTCTTTGGTTTCTTTCAGAACTTCTGATTTTTTTTCTTGGTCAAGTTCTAAATCATTCAATAAACTCTGATTATTGAAAAGTTCTTTTACCAAAACACATTTTTTCTCCAGCAGTTTCTGTTTTTGCTTGCTATCCAAAGTTGTGAGACAAGTGATTGGATACAATGCATTTTGATCTACCAAACTTTTGATGTTCTTATCTTTCGGATAATCCCAGGACAACAATCTGAGTCCATAATATTCTGAAAAAGCTACAGAATCCTTAGTGAAGTAAGTATTTGTTATGAGCCAACCATCGGTAAAGTCAGTTTTGGTTCCAAAAAGATTGTACTGAATATTAGAAATATCCTTGATTCTCGACAAAACGTACATTGGCGTTGTGACGGAGATTTTCGTGTCTTCAGCATTTCGGAATTTGCATTCTACCCAATAAGTTTTGTCGTCTTTCTTGGCAATCACATCCGCTTCGTGCGTTACCGAATGTCCTTTTATCAATTGTCCGGTTTCGGTTTTATAGCCAATATTTTGAAAAACTCGCGAAATCCATTGTTCAAAATAAAATCCCGCAGGCCCCAATTCCAGCAATGCTTTTTTCAAACTATAACGCGCCGCAACGGAATTTGAGATTTTCTTCAATTCCTCAAAAGCCATTCTGTACAGTTCGCCAGTTGTTATGCCTTCAAAACATTTGGGCAAAACGGTTTCCAGGACTTTTTTCACGGAATTTTCGTCTGCTCCAGAGTTCCTAAGTGAGTTTTCAAGTTTTGAGATTTCGAATTCTACAATTTCGCCTGCGTTGTTTTTTATTTTCATAAGTATTATTGTTTAACGCAAAGGCGCAAGTTTTTTAATTTTAATATTTGCTAAAAGTTGCAAAATTTCCAATTCTACCTTTTTATCGAAGATAAAACCTTTGCGACTTCTAAACTTTGAATTAAATAATTCTTTTTTGCCTTTGCGATAAAATCTTTTTCTAATTGCAAGTCTTTTTTCTTTACTCTACAAACCAAATCTCAAAACGGCTTCCCTGTTCCAAAGGTTTATAATTCACATAACCTTTATGCGCTTCGATGATACTTTTGCTGAGTGTTAAACCAATTCCGGAACCATTGCTTCTTGTCGTGAAAAACGGAAGGAAAATCTTATCCTGAATTTCCTTCGAGATTCCGATTCCGTTATCTTCAACGCTTAAAATGATGCGTTTGTTCTGGATTTTGATTTCAGTTTTTATGGTTCTTTCCACATTGTCAGATACAGCATAAATAGCGTTGAGATAAAGATTGATTAAACATCTTTCAATCATTTTCTCATCAGCTAAAATGGTTTGATTTTCTAATGAAGTGATAATTTTGATATGATTTTTTTCAAATTCAGGTTTCAGGAAATTGAGCGCAGCTTCTACAATATCTGTTAAAGAAATGGTTTTGAAAACAGGTTTGGGAAGCTCTGCAACTTGTCTGTAATCATCGACAAAATTTAATAGTTGTTTCGATTTTGAATTGATGATCATCAGACTTTCCTTCATATCCTGCTGGTCTTCCTTTTCGATAATTTCCTGATTGGCAATGTATTCCAGGTTCTGAATTAAGCTATTGACTGGCGTCAAAGTATTTAAAAGTTCGTGAGAAATCACTTTCATTAGGTTGTTCCAAGCCAGTTTTTCTTTTTGTTCAATGATTTTCTGAACCGATTCCAGACTGATGATGCAAAACCTGTTTTTTACATTCTGAACTTTTTTCGTTCTTAATGAAAATGATTGTTTCGTGTTTTCATTAATCGAAATATCAAAAAATTCCTGCGAGTTTTCGTAATTGGTTTGTTCAATGATTTTATAGAATTCAGGCGTTTTATTTTCATAAAGATTCCAGGAATTATACTTCGGAATTTCAAGAATTTCAAGAAAAACCGGATTCACATAAAAAACTTCCCAATCTTCATTTTTCTTCGATAAAATCATCAATCCGATTTCCAATTGGTTCAGAATTTCTTCATATAAAAGTTTGTAAGAAGACAACGAAAGATGCTCTTCTTTGCTTTGATAATAAAGCTTTACAGCATTGTCGACCAAACTGTTTTCTTCAGTTTTTGGAAACAATGAAAAATCTTTTTTCTGAATTGCCAAAATCAGTTTTTCCGTTTTCTGAATATGTGACAAAGCTGAAGTCTGCGCTAAAATAATGCAGACCAAACTGATCAATGAAAACAAAATACAATTGATCCATTTATTTTGAGAATAAAAATCAAACGCAAAAATTCCACTGACAATTGCCAGCAGAATAAATATCAGCCAGAATATTTGTTTTTTTTTCATTTTGAAATTATAAATTAGGCTTCGACAAGCTCAGCCTCAGCGTTTAAAATTATATGTTAGTATTAGAGTTGTCACACTGAGCTTGTCGAAGTGTTTTTTATCTCGCTGATTTAGCAAATTTTGCGGATTTTATTATCTGCTTTGTCAGCAAAATCTGCGGGAGATAATTGATTAAATCAAAATAATCACAGCTCGAATTTCTCCATTCTCCGATACAACGCCGCTCTCGACAATCCCAAATCTTCTGCTGCCAAAGAAATGTTTCCACGATGTTTCTTCAACGCTTTTTTAATCAGGATTTCTTCCATTTCTTCGATATTCAGATTCACAATTGTGTTTTCCGATTCTTCATCTTGAGGCATCAGCAATTTAAGATTTTTCTCGTTGGAAAGAATCACGCTTCTTTCGATGCAATGGTCGAGTTCACGGATATTTCCCGGCCACGAATAATGGGTTAGTTCTGAAATTAAAACTTCATTTAAAACCAAATCAGGCTTGTGATATTTCTGTTTGTATTTTTCTAAAAAATAATCAGCTAAATTTGAAATATCTTCAAATCGCTCTCTTAAACTTGGAATATTTAATTCAACTGTATTGATTCTATAATATAAATCTTTTCGGAAACGGTTTTCTGCAACAGCTTTTTTAAGGTTTTCATTGGTCGCAAAAATAAATCTCACATCCAACATTCGCTCTTTGCTTTCTCCGATTCTGGACAGTTTTCTGTTTTGAATTAAACTTAATAATTTGGTCTGAAGATGAAGCGGAAGATTCCCGATTTCGTCAAGGAAAACGGTTCCGTTTTCGGCATTTTCGATTTTTCCGGCGTAATCCTGATGTGCATCTGTAAACGCACCCTTTTTATAGCCAAATAATTCGGATTCAAAAAGATTTTCCGAAAGACTTCCCAAATCAATGTGAACGAAAGGCTGGTTTTTCCTTTCCGACAACTCGTGAATGTGTTCCGCCAAAACATATTTTCCCGTTCCGTTTTCTCCTAAAAGCAAAACATTCGCATCGGTTGCAGAGACCCGTTCGATCTGATCCATCACTTCCTGCATTGACGGAGATTGGGTTTCCAATTGGTATTGATTGGTTTTTACGCTCACGTTTTCCCACTGATTTAGTTTTTTATTTTTTCGGGAGATATCGACTGCGAGATTTACTGAAGCGTATAATTTTTCGTTATTCCAAGGTTTCAGAATAAAATCGGATGCACCATTTTTCAGAGCTTCAACCGCTAATTCCACTTCGCCGTAAGCGGTCATCAGAATAATCGGAAGCTGAGGTTCCAGCGTTTTGATTTCCTGCATCCAATACAATCCGTCCTGTCCGTTTTCGAACCCTTTCCGGAAGTTCATATCTAAAAGAACAGCATCCACTTGTTGTTCAGATAAAAATTTCAGAATATTTTTAGGCTGGCTCAGACAACTGACTTCCGTAAAAAATTTCTTGAGCCAGACTCTTGCCGAAAACAAAATATCCTCGTCATCATCCACAATTAAAATATGAGCTTCTTTTTTTCGCATTTCTTTTTATTTGGTTGTCGGTTGACAGTTTTTGGTTGATAGGTTGTAATTGTAACATTTTAGAAAAAAAAACAATCCACTAACCGACAACCATCAACTAAATTTGTTCGTTTTCGTACAAAAAGTGTCCGATAATGAACAGTTTTAAAATTAATAAAATTATATTTAATCACATTTACAGAGCGTTACAAGATTATAAATTTGTGGCACTTGCATTGTGTAATTATCTGTAAGTAAAATAGTTATCTAAATATGGATACGAAAATAGTAAAAAAGAAATCTAAACTAAAATTTGTCTTAATCATCATCGCTTCTGCAATGGCAGTTTCGGTTTTTGGATGGTATTTTTTGAATCAGAAAAAAACTTATAACGTAAAGTCAGAAGATATCACGATTGATGAAGTGACAAATGGGAAATTCGAAGATATGTTGATGGTAACTGCGCAGACGCAATCTCTTAATTCTTCTCTTGTGAATGTTTTGGAAGGTGGCGCTGTAAAAGAAATTTTTGCGGAAGACGGACAAATGTTGACAAAAGGACAACCTATCGCAAGAGTTTATAATCCGAATACGGAATTCAATTATCTGAATCAGGAAACGGGAATTATGCAACAAATCAGCCAGATGAGAAGTTCACTTTTGGAATTGAAAAATCAGGAATTCAGTCAGGATAAAGAATTGTTGCAGTCTCAGAATGATTATAATACAGCGTTGCAGACTTTTAATCTTCAGAAAAGATTGTACGATGCGGAAATCGGAAAGAAAACCGATTATGATATTGCACTTCAGAATTTGAATTATCAAAAAGACAGAAAACAAATCGTAGAAAAAGGAGCTTCTAATGAGAAAATTTCAAGAAACTCTCAGTTTTCGGCAATCAATAATTCCATTAATCAAATGGAAAAAAGCTTGAATATTCTTCGTTCCAACAAAAATAATTTCCTGATAATGTCGCCGGCTTCGGGAAGGTTGTCGTCATTCAATATTTCGCTCGGACAGAATCTGACAAGCGGAGAAAGCATAGGAAAAATCGATTTGATGGGCGGTTACAAACTGGTTGCAAAAGTCGATGAATATTACATTAATAAATTAACCAACGGAATCAAAGGAACTCTTGACAACAACGGAAAAGAATACGAAGTCATCATCACGAAAATTCTTCCGGAAGTGAAAGATGGACAGTTTTCTGTGGAACTGAATTTCATTGATGCAAAAATTGAAAACCTGAAAATCGGGATGACTTTCGGGGTGAAACTAAAACTGTCTGCCGATACGCAAAGTATGATGATTCCGAAAGGGAATTTCTACAAAGACACGAACGGGAAATGGATTTTCGTAGTGAAAAATAACAAGGCTGAAAAACGAAATATCAGTCTGGGGAGAGAAAATCCTCTTTATTATGAAGTGGTTTCCGGATTGAAACCGGGCGAGAAAGTCATTACTTCAGATTATTCTGAATTGAAGAAATATGAATTATTAGATATTCAAAAATAAAATCAAAAAACTTAATATAATGCAAAAACTATTATTACTCTTAATTACAATGATTATCGGACTCTTTATGTCCATAACTGGGCTGAAAGGACAAAATTCAAAAGTGACTGAAAACCTTGAGACTAAAACTATGACATTGCCGCATTTTGAAAAAATAAACTCTGCAATGGTTTTCGATGTTGAAGTAAGAAAGTCTAATGAAGAGAAAGCTGAAATCAGCAGTAACTTTATGCGCTTCTTAGAAATAAAAGTGTCAAACAATACATTGGAAATTGATTACAAAAGGAATCAACAGATGGAAAATGTGAAAACTAAAATCATAGTTTATGCTAAAGATGTAAAGGCTGTGAGTGCAGAAATTGGTTCGGTTGTGAAAATCAAAGACAACTTTAATATTCAGAAATTTTCTACCGAAAGTGGTGGGAAAATATTTGGAGATTCTGATGCGAAAAATATTACTATCAACACAGAATCCGGAGGTGCTTTCTTAGGAACAATAAATACTGAAAACCTTACTCTAAATGCAGAATCCGGTAGTTCTATCGACATACAGGGGAAAATCGAAACGGCAAAAATCAATTCTGAAGGTGCATCAAAAATCATTGCGAATAAGACCAATATTTCTGTCGCAACTGTCAATGCAGAATCAGCTTCATCAGTAACTCTGAGCATCTCGAAAGAACTGACCGCATCTGCAAGTTCTATGGCAAAAATCAGATATAAAACTTTAGCAGGAATCAAATTTTCTGCTAGAAGAGATTCCGGAGGAACAATCGACTCAATTTAATTAAGAATACAAAATTCAGATTTTTAAATGATGACCTTGAAGATGATTTATAAAAGCATATTGACCTTGATGATGTTTTTATTTGCTGTGAATTTGAAATCTCAATCAAAAGTTGATGTAGAATTCAGTCCTAATATTGCGACCCATTCTATTGTTGAATATTTGGTTGCTAAAGAACAAGGAAAGCTTTTCTATATCGACGGGAAAACGGATATCAGTTATCTGCCATTGGCTGATTTGGCGAATAAAGAAATGGAAAAATATGATAATTCTGATATTATAAAAAATATGCAGGATTATCTGAAAATTGCTTGTCAGCAACAGGATTTGTCTTATCAGGCTTTATTGAAACACAATGTTTTTCCAGCAAAAGGATATGCTTTCCCAATTGAGGAAAATGATATTGCTAAGAAAGTAGCTGTGGAGAAATTTGCAGAACAGTTGAGAGAATTTTATATCGAGCGAAATCTTGGGGATTCTTCAAAGACCAAAGTCATTTTATAGAAGGAGCAAAGAACGAGGTCAGAAAAAATATTCCGGCTTCCTATATGTCGAAAATGGAAAAATATTATGGACAGAAATTTCTGGCTTACAGATTTTACATTAATCCATTTGATGTTTTGCCTTATAGCGAAGTTTTCTGGCACGGCAACGGACCGATGTTCAAGTCTGAGAATGGACAAATCGCAAATATGATTAGCAGTGCGTATGTCCCGTTGAAAAAGAAAAATAATATTAAAGATTACACAGAATTTGGATTCAATCATTCAGAAACGACCAACTTTTTAATCACGCACGAGTTTGGACATTCATTCGTCAATCAATATTTAGGTTCATACGAATCTAAAATTAATGAAAGTAATAACCTGATGTCTGAAGCTTTTATCGGCAAAATGGATGGACAAGGTTATTCTTATTGGCCTTCTTGTGTGGGCGAACATATCGTAAGAACAGGAGAAATCAGAATTGCTTTGGCTAATGGAAATCCTCAATTGGCTGAAAAATTAAGAAAACAACACATCCAAGAAAATTCTTTTGTGCTCATTCCAGACTTCGAAAAGAAAATGGAAGAGTATGAAAACAATAGAAAAAAGTATAAAACATTTAAAGATTTTGTTCCTGAATTGCTAACTGTTTTAGACAAAACAAGTGTAGAAAAAGTGAGGAAAAAATTGGGTTTGCCCAATGAAAAATATCAGATTATTTTGACTCTTGCTGTTCCTGAAGATAACGGAGATGTTTATATCACGAGAAATCAATCGGCAATCGGTTCTTGGAATCCTCAGAAAATTAAACTTGATAAAACCAACGAAACAACCAGACAAATTACTTTCGATACTTATCCTGATTTGAGATTCAAATTAACTAAAGGAAGTTGGCAGACTGAAGGAATTATTGACGGAATCGATGAAGGGAAAGATATTGCCTTGGTTATTGATAAAAATACAAGTCTGAATTATACTGTAAAAAATTGGAAACAATAATTAAACAACCAATAAAATAAAAAAAATATACTACAATGATAAACATCACAAACCTTTCAAAAATCTATAAAACAGAAGACGTCCAAACCAATGCGCTTAATAATGTTAGCCTGCAAATCAAAGAAGGAGAATTCGTTGCGATAATGGGACCTTCAGGATGTGGAAAATCGACTTTTCTTAATATCCTTGGTTTGCTGGACAGTGCTTCTTCGGGTTCTTATCAATTTGAATCGGTTGAAACCGTCGGAACTTCTGAAAAGAAAAAATCGGATATCAGAAAGAAAAATATTGGTTTCATTTTCCAGAATTTTAATTTGATTGATGAATTGACGGTTTATGAAAATATTGAATTACCATTAATTTACAATGGCGTTTCTTCCTCAGAAAGAAAAAGACGAGTGGAAGAAATTATGGAGAAAATCAACATCGCTCACAGAGCAAAGCATTATCCACAGCAACTTTCCGGAGGTCAGCAACAGAGAGCTGCGGTTGCAAGGGCTTTGGTAACAAGACCGAAACTGATCCTTGCCGATGAGCCAACAGGAAATCTAGACAGCTCCAACGGAAATGAGGTAATGAATCTTCTGGCAGAACTTCACCGCGAAGGCTCTACGATCGCTATGGTAACGCACTCTTCTTACGATGCAGGTTACGCTTCCAGAATCGTGAATATGAAAGACGGCGAGATTTTCAGCGAAGAACATTCTTCCCAAAGAAAAGATGTTTTCGAGAAAGCAGATGCAAAAAACTTCGAGTAATTGTTAAATAAAGGAAGCTGGATGACGGAAGCTGGGTATTTTTACATTTCAGAATCCTTCCGTCTTCCCGTATCCGACCTCCAACATTATCATTCATCACTTATCAACTATCGATTATGCTAAACAACTGGCTCAAAATTGCCTTCATCAATTATAAAAAAAACTGGCTTTCCACCATCATTAATTTGTTTGGACTAACCATCGGATTAACAGGATTTATGCTCATTCTGATGCATTGGAATGATGAAGAATCCTATGAAAAATGGAATCCGAAAAAGGACGATATTTATTATTTCCAGACTTATAATAAAAAGGAAAATGTTTATGGTTCCGCTATTTCGGTTCCATTAGCAGAGAATGCAAAGAAAAGAATTGCTGAAACCGAAGATTTCGTTTTACTAACCAATAATGGAATTGCTTACAAAATGATGTCTAAAAATAAAACGGCTTACATCGAGAACGGATTGCAGGTAACCGAAAATTTCTTCAATTTGTTTCCTTTCAAATTGATTAATGGAAGTTATAAAGAAGTCTTTAAGAATGACAATAATATTGCGGTTTCTACTGGAACAGCTAAAAAACTTTTCGGGAAAACAGATGTTGCCGGAGAAACTTTGAAATTTAGCAACAAAGAATATGTTATAACCGCAGTGTATGAGCTTCCTGAAGGAAATAGCCAGATAAAACCTGATTTCATTGTGAAACCGGCTGAACAGCTGAAGAATGATAAGGAACAATGGGGAAACTTCAATTATGCAGGATTATTCTTGCTGAAAAAAGGCGCAGATCCAAAAGCATTTGAGAGAAAATTCCAGGATATTATTATGCTTCGTGCAAAACTAAATTCTCAAGGTTCAGGGATTACGCCTCAGCAATACATTGACACTTATGGTCCTAGTTCTTCAATACTGACACCTCTTGATAAAATAAAACTGCATGCAGAATCGACCTGGTGGGGCAAGCCTGATTTCAAAACTTTGATTATCTTATTCTCATTATCTGTATTGATTGTGATTCTCTCTGCCATTAATTTCATCAACCTGAAAACGGCACAGGCTTCCCAACGTGCAAAGGAAATCGGTGTTCGGAAAGCCATCGGAAGTAGAAAATCCAGTCTCGTTCTTCAGTTTTTGATGGAAACGTTCCTGATTTGTTTTGCATCGTATATTTTGTCTTTGGCTTTGACCGAAATTCTTTTACCGAGTTTCAATAAATTCTATAACAAGGAAATCGTGATGAACGATTGGCACGTTTTCCTGTATTCTTTCCTGATGGCACTCGTGGTAACGCTGGTTTCCGGTTTGATTCCTGCGACGTACCTAGCCAACTTCAGAGCCATTGAAACATTGAAAGGCAACTTCGCAAGAAGCAAGCACGGCATCTGGCTTAGAAACGGGATTCTGACTTTGCAGTTGATCATTTCTTCGTTCTTCATCATTGGCGGACTGGTCATCAACCAGCAGGTTAAGTATATGATGAACAAAGATTTAGGATTCAATGGCAATCAGATCTATCAAATCAACTTTAACGATTATGGGTTGGGTTCGAAACCTTGGTTAAAATATGAAAGGCTGAAAGTAGAGATGGCAAAAATCCCCGGCGTGGAAAGCATTTCGTATTCCGAAGCGCCTCCTGGAACAGGCAATTACAGCAATTCCAATATGGATTATATGACCAGCAGCATCCAAGCACAACACGGCTCTATGGATTATGATTATCTACAGTTCATCGGGGTTAAACTTCTGAAAGGACGTTGGCTAAATCCAAAGCTGGCATCGGACACAATAAACTCTGCGATTGTGAATGAAGCATTTGTGAGGAAATTTGGCTGGAGTAATGACGAAATGATGAAGCGAGAAATCCGTCCGGGATTTGATTATAGACCTTACAAAATCGTGGGTATCGTTAAAGATTTCAATATCCGAAGTCTCAAGTCTGCGGTAGAACCGATGATTTTCTTCCACTACAGGGAAACGGAATGGAAACGATTCAATATGAATAACATCCAACTCAAATTAAAATCAGATGACATAGACGGAACAGTCAAGAGACTGAAAACCTACTGGATGAATGAGGTGGAACAGGGTTATCCGTTTAACGGTTATTTTATTGATAAACAGTTTGCAAAATCTTTTGATAAATACCAGAAACAGCAAACATTATTTACCATTCTGAATGCCATGGTTCTGATAGTGGCATTACTCGGATTATTCGCTTTATCATCATTAATGATCGAGCAGAAACTGAAAGATGTGGCGATTAGAAAAACTCTCGGTGCTTCAGACGGAACTTTGATCATTGGATTAACGAAACAATTCCTTTGGATTACATTCATTGCGGTTATGATGAGCATCCCGATCAGTTATTACCTGATGAATGAGTGGCTGAAAGATTTCGCTTACCGAATCGATATGCCGGTTTTCCCATTCGTGTTGAGTCTGATTTTATTATTGATTCTGACATTCGCCGTGGTAAGTATCAAAGCATACCAAGCTACAAAAGTGAATTTGGTTAAATATCTGAAATACGAATAGAGATGGAAGTTTGAAGCTGGAAGCTGGAGGTTTTTTAACACTATGTTAAAACTTCCATCTTCCCTCATCCAACCAAAAATCATTTATCAACTATCATTTATGATTCATCAATTATGCTGAAAAATTGGCTCAAAATAGCATTAATCAATTACAGAAAAAACTGGCTTTCCACGGTTATCAATATCTTGGGATTGAGTGTTGGTTTGTGTGTTTTCCTGTTGATTTTTATCCATTGGCAGGACGAGAAATCTTATGAACAATGGATTCCGAATAAAGAGAATATCTATTTTGTAGAAAACGGTAACGCTTCTTTTGGAATAATGTCAAGTTCAAGCTATCCTGAAATATTTGTCTCGAAAGAAAAATTCTCCGAAATAGAAGATGCTACGATTCTCAATGATTGGGGAAAGCAGAAGCTTAGTTTTGGTAATAATTCTGCTTATGTTTCCGGAACTGCTTCTGTCGATTCTTTTTTCAAGTTCATTGCTTTTGATAAGGTGGCGGGAAATTTCCAGAATGCTTTATCGGATAATGGCAAAATAGCCTTGTCATTGGAAACTGCGCGACTGCTTTTCGGCGATGATTATCTCAATGCGATTGGAAAAACACTTAAAAATGATTCCAATGAAAAGAATTATATAGTTACTGCAATTTATAAACTCCCGGAGAGTAACACTGTTTTCAAACCAGGTTTCATTTACAGAAACCCCTATCTAGAGCAGTCTAAAGACCAATGGACAAATTATAGCTATAATGGGTTTTTCAAACTGAAACCGGGAACGGACATCAAAGCACTGGAAAACAAACTGTCAAAACAGATGCAGGAGCAGGATGAGATTTCTGCTAAAAAATGGGGTTACACCATTGATAAGAAAAATCCGACAATGGTTTATCTGACACCTATCAGCAAGATGAAGTTGGACGCTAAAAGTGAAGGTATCAATAAGGGAGACAAAAAATCAATTATGATTTTACTGGGATTATCTGCTTTGATTTTATTATTGTCAGGAATCAATTTGATTAACCTTAAAACTGCGCAAGCTTCCCAAAGAGCAAAAGAAGTCGGCGTGAGAAAAGTAGTAGGAAGTTCGAAATCGAAATTGATTTTACAATTTCTGCTGGAGACTTTTATGATTTGTTTCGTAGCTTATATTGTTGCTTTTGCTATGGTAGAATTGTTTTTGCCATCATACAACAAATTCCTCGGTAAAGAAATCAGGCTGAATGACTTTAGATTATTCCTCTACACAGGTCTATTGTTGATTACTTTTTCATTGATTGCGGGACTGATTCCGGCGCTTTATCTGTCGAATTTCAAACCAATCAATACACTGAAAGGTAATTTCGCAAGAAGCGAAAGCGGCATCTGGTTAAGAAATTCTATCCTTACTTTACAATTGATCATCTCATCGTTTTTTATCATCTGTTCATTGATTATTTATACGCAGGTAAGCTATATGATGAATAAAGATTTGGGGTTCAAAGGGGATCAGGCTATCCAGATTTATTTTAAAAAAGCCAATTGGGAAAATAATTTTAACGTCAATAAATATAAAAGACTGAAAGCCGAATTGTTAAGAATCCCTGGTGTAACAGATATTACAGGCTCTGTCAATTCTATAGGAAGTGGTACTGCCAATGCTTCAATCGTAAAATTATCTACGGATACTACCAAAATAGTCCAAACTATGCTTGGCGGAATTGATGAAAATTTCCTAAAGTTTTATAACGTAAAATTCGTAACCGGACGGGACCTGGATTGGAGAAAAGCTTCCGATACTATTAGTGGTGCCATTGTGAACGAAACTTTTGCCGGAAAACTGGGTTATAATCCAAAAACGGCTTTAGGAAAAGAATTCTTCACCGGTTGGGATGGTAAGAAAAAGTATACAATTCTTGGTGTGGTAAAAGATATTAATTACAGCGGTGTGAACCAGCCTGTTGAACCGATTGTTTACTTCAACTACGACAGGAATTGGGTGAAAAACAATATGAGCAATCTCCAGATCAAGATTTCTCAAAACGATATCAATGGAACATTGGAACGCATCAAAGAATTCTGGACAACCAAAGCAGAACCTGGCTATCCTTATGAATATGAATTTGTAGATAAACAATTTGCAAAAACTTTCGAAAAATTTCAGAAGCAACAAACGCTTTTCACAACTCTAAATATTGTAGTTCTCGTCATCGCTTTATTGGGATTATTTGCATTATCATCATTATTAATTGATCAAAAACTAAAAGATGTGGCTATCAAAAAAACTTTGGGAGCCGATGAAAAGACGATTGTCTGGGATTTGACAAAGAGATTTTTATTGATTTGCATAATCGCAGTTTTAATCAGTATGCCTTTCGGATATTATGCGATGAATGAATGGCTGAAAGATTTTGCTTACCGAATTGATATGCCAATTTGGCCTTATGTTTTGAGCTTGTTTTTATTACTGATTTTAACATTCGTAGTCGTGAGCTTCAAAGCTTATAGAGCAACAAAAATCAATCTTGTCAAATATCTGAAATACGAATAAAAAATTATTAATGGTTAATTGTCAATTATTAATTAACCATTTACAATTTATAATTAACCATTATGAAAAAATTATTCTTCATACTATTAATTAATCTTCTTCCGGCTCAGCAGAGTTGGACACTTAAACAATGTCTGGATTATGCTTCTGCCAATCATCCTTTGATAAAACAATCTTCGGTTAATATTCAGAAAAACGAAAGACAGATTTCTGCGGCTAAAGGCATGTTATTGCCAGCTGTGGATGCGGGAATTAACCATAATTACAATTTCGGAAACGGAATCAATCAGCAGAACAATCAGCGTGAAGCGATTAATACACAAACGGATAATCTCTATGCGCAAGCCAATTGGGAGCTGATGAACTGGAGAAATTACCTCAACATTTCGCTGTCCAAAATCAATAAAGAAACGTCCACTTACAGAATGAAACAGGCTCAGAATGAAGTTAGATTAAATGTCATTCAGATGTTTTTTGCATACCAGAACAGCAAAAGCTGGCTCGATGTTTTGCAAACACAGCTTTCCGGAATCGAAGACCAAATCAAACGCACCGAAAAAGAAGTAGAAATCGGAAATCGTCCAAAAAGTGATATTTACGATATCAAAGCTAACCTTGGAACAATGCAGGAACAATGGGTTTCTGCGAAGAATTCCAGAGACCTTTCCAAAATTAATTTATTAAATGCTTTAGCCATTACAAAAGACACTTTAGACTTTGCAATGATTGAGGAAAACTTGGCTGATACCAATTTTAATGATGCTGATTTTATCCAAAACCTTTTGGAGAAAAATCCGGCTTATCAAACGACTTTGGCAGAAATCAAAGCTCAACAGAAAAGCGTAGAAGTTGCAAAATCGGCATATTTACCAACATTGAACGGCTCTTACACGTGGTCAAGTTTTTATAACAAAGTTTTGGGCGAACCAGCTGCAACTAATTTCTCAGACCAGATCAAAACCAACAAAAATCAGCAATTGGCTTTCGGGCTAAACATCCCGATTTTCAACAAACTGCAGGTGAAAAATAACGTAGAGATTGCCAAACTGAATGTCATCAATTCCAATTACGACAAAGATATCGTGATTAATAATCTCACACAAAGCATCAATTCCATCAAAGCACAATTCCTGAATGCGCAGGAAAAATATAATCTTTTGGAAGCCAATTTCGAAAATCAAAGATTATCATTCCAGAAGTCGGAAGAAAAGTATAAAGAAGGTTTGATGGATGCTTACACTTTTTTTGTAGTTAGAAATGGCTGGTTGCAAGCAAATTACAATCTAATCAACAGCAAAAACGACGTTATTCAGCAGACAGAATTGCTCAAAGTTTTTGAAGCTGGGTTTTAAATAAAATTTCTTATTATTATTTTCTTATGAAATCCTTCCGAAAACTCACAATTCGGAGGGATTTTTATTTTACTCAATTTTGGGCGCCTTTATCCGCCTTCCGTTCCCGCTTTTTTCTTTTTTAGCAAAAAAAAGAAAAAGAGCTCCACTCAAGTCGGGGCGCAGATTCAACGTAAATCAACATTAATCGTAAAACACAATATTTGTCATTCCGTAGGAATCTAGACTGTTGAGATTCCTACGGAATGACAAACTGGATGTTTTTAATTCTATTTCCTTGATGAGCGAAGCGTCTTTGCGAGCCTTAAAAATATCTTCAATTAGATAAAAAAATCTTTGCGTTCTTTGCGTTTTAAATAGATTTATCAATTAACTTATTTTCAAAAAAACAACTTTTCTCATTTTAAATTTTTCCGCAACTTTGCTTTCCCTTCAAAAGCAAAAATTTATAAAATTACAGATGAAACTTTGTATTGCCGAAAAACCCAGCGTTGCCCGTGATATAGCCAAAGTTTTGGGCGCCACAACTCCCAAAAGTGGTTATATGGAAGGAAATGGCTATTGCGTCACCTGGACTTTCGGTCATCTTTGTACTTTGAAAGAACCTCACGATTACGCATCGCATTACAAATCCTGGGATTTAATTTTTCTTCCCATCATTCCCAAAAACTTCGGAATCAAATTGATTGATAACAATGGCGTTGAGAAACAATTCCAAACCATAGAGAAACTGGTTCAGGAATGCGATGAGGTCATTAACTGTGGCGATGCGGGGCAAGAAGGAGAACTAATCCAGCGTTGGGTTTTGCAGAAAGCAAAATGCAACAAACCGATGAAACGTTTATGGATTTCATCTCTAACAGAAGATGCTATAAAAGAAGGTTTTGAAAATCTAAAACCGGCTGATGATTACAAAAATCTTTATCTCGCAGGCAATGCCAGAGCGATTGGCGATTGGCTTTTAGGAATCAATGCAACCAGATTATTCACGAAAAGATTTGGTGGAAACAAAGGTGTTTTGTCAATTGGACGCGTTCAGACGCCAACTTTGGCCATGCTCGTTCAGCGCCAGAAAGAGATTGATGCTTTTACACAGGAAGAATATTGGGAACTCAAAACCAAATACAGGGATGTGCTTTTTAGTGCGTCGATTGACCGATTAAAAACTTTGGAAAAAGCTGAAAAAGGTCTGGAATATCTCAAGCAAAATCAATTTGAGATTGTTTCTTTCGAAATCAAAGAAGGAAAAGAAAAAAATCCAAGATTGTTTGATTTGACAGGACTCCAGGTTGAGGCTAACAAAAAGTATGGCTTCTCTGCAGAGCAAACTTTGAATTATATCCAGAGTCTTTACGAAAAGAAATACACGACTTATCCGAGAGTTGATACGACTTATCTATCCGAAAATCTTTATCCGAAAATTGCCGGAATTTTAAGAAGCATGACCATTTATTCTGAGTTGACAGCACCATTGTTAACCCAGCCGATTCCGAAATCAAAAGCCGTTTTTGATGACACCAAAGTTACCGATCACCACGCAATTATTCCCACCGAAATTCCGCCTTCATCCAATCTTAGTAGAGAAGAAAAGTTGATCTATGATTTGGTAGCGAGAAGATTCATTGCTGTGTTTTATCCTGAATGTAAAATTTCAAATACTTTGGTGGAAGGTCAGGTTGGAACGATCCCTTTCAAAGCTTCCGGAAAACAAATTTTGGAGCCAGGCTGGAGAATCATTTATGCTAAAGATAAAAAAGAGGAGAAAGACGAAAAAGATAGAGACGAGGAACAAAGCATTCCGGAATTTACTGCTGGCGAAAAAGGAGACCACAAACCTTTGATTCATCAGGGAAAAACCTCACCACCAAAACCTTATACAGAAGCGACTTTACTGCGTGCAATGGAAACTGCTGGCAAACAAGTTGAAGATGAAGAATTGCGTGAAACGTTGAAAAATAACGGCATCGGAAGACCGTCAACCAGAGCAAATATCATAGAAACACTTTTCAGAAGAAAGTACATCGAGAAGAAAAGAAAAAATCTCATCGCTACACAAACAGGAATCGAACTGATTGATACTATTGAAGACGAACTTCTCAAAAGTCCTGAACTGACAGGAGAATGGGAATCGAAACTTAGAAAAATCGAAAAAGGCGAGTACGAAGCCAATCAGTTCAAAGAAGAATTGATAGAAATGGTAACGGATTTAACTCAAAAAGTCACCAGCTCACGAGGAAAAGTAATCAATTTCGAAGAAGAAAAAAAGGAAAAGCCGAAAGAAAAAACGCCAAGAGTCAAAACCGAAATCATCTGGGAAGAAACGCAATGTCCGAAATGCAAATCCAACAATCTGATGAAAGGAAAAACGGCAATTGGTTGTTCGGATTTCAAAGCTTGTGGCTTCAAAGTTCCATTTGAAATATTTGGAAAAAAATTATCAGAAAAACAATTGCAGGATTTGATTCTGAAAAGCAAAACTTCTAAACTGAAAGGTTTTACAGGCGAACAGGAAGAAGGTACTTTGGTTATGAATGATGATTTTAAAATTAACATAAAATAAAAAACCTTTTAGTGTTTGAAGCTAAAAGGTTTTTTCTCGCAGATTTGCTGATTGAGCAAATTTTTCATCTGCAAAATTTGCCAAATCTGCGAGAAATTAATTACTTAACAAAAATAGCCTTTTTCAAACCACTATCGATTTTATAATCAGTTGAATTATTGATTTTCACATTTTCAAAAACAATATTCTGAGCATTTTTGCCGACAACTCCTTTTTTACTCGTGATATTCACGTTCTTGAAATAAAGATTCTCGATGAATTTTTCCGGAAGCCCAGTAAAACTAAAAGCTGTTTCCGCTGAAGAACAATTTACATTGCTCACATAAAAATCGTGGAAATAAGGCACTTTATCACCAGAATGTTGCGCTGCTTCGCTTTCCTTCGTGCTTCCAACTGGCGCATCTGCATAGAAAGTATCAAAGAAAACGGCCGATTTCACAATATTTTTCATCTCGATATTGTCAATGAAAATCTGGCTCACATCGCCACCTCTTCCGGAATTACTTTTCACACGGATTCCGATATCCGTTCCGTCAAAAGTACAGTTGGAAACAAAAATATTTTTCATCCCGCCATCTGTATTACTTCCAATAACGAAACCGCCATGACCTTCATTCACAATACATTCCGCGATGATGATGTTTTGTAAATTCGCTTCTCCGTTCTTCGGCGTTCCGCTGGATTTCATACAGATTCCGTCGTCGCCTGCGTTCACTTTTGTGTTGTAAATAATCACATTTTTTGAAGCGCTGATGTCGATTCCGTCGCCATTTTGTGCCCATTTCGGATTATAAACGGTTGTGTTTCTAATCACGAGATTCGTAATTTGTTTTGGATTGATGACAAATTTCGGCGAGTTTCTGAATGTTGGTCCATCAATCAAAAGATTGGTCACTTTCGACAATGTGAACATCATTGGTCTCAGGAAATGATGCAATGGCTGGTACATATCAATTGTTGCATTGGGCGTTTTTGTAATGACTTTTGCTAATTGTTCACCATTTTTTGCCGCTTCACTTGGCCACCATATTTTGCCATCGTCACTTAATGTGCTTCCTGGTTTTGCCAGCAATTCTTTCCATTGTGCATCCGTTGTTTTGAATTTTTTCACAGGTCGCCAAGCTTCGCCCGCACCGTCAAAAATTCCTTTTCCGGTAAATGAAACATCTTTCAAATTATTTCCCCAAATTGGTGCCGTTACTTCAAACTTTCCTGACGAAGTTTCTCTCAAAGGAAACTGTTTGATATCACTGCTGAACTGTATGATTGCGCCATCTTCCACATGGAAATCGATTTTACTTTTTAGCTCGATTGGACCAGTCAGCCAGGTTCCGGCAGGAACAATCAGTCTTCCGCCTCCATTAGCAGCAATCGTAGAAATAGCTTTCTCAAAAGCCTTTGTATTCAAAGTTTTTCCGTCTCCAACACCGCCAAAATCTTTGATGTTATAATCCTTTTCAGGAATTGTCGGTAAAACCATTTGCCCAAATTTGAATGGTGCCTTGTCAATGTAATATTGGATGTCATGTTTTTGTGCACAGAATAATGTTGCAACAGAAAACGCAAATCCTATGAATAGTTTTTTCATTGTTTTATAGTATGAGTTTTTTTGATTATTTATAAATGACTTAGTTAAATTATTTTATTTGGGCAGCTTTCTACCTTTCACTCCCGCTTTTTATTTTGCTCATTTGTTTGAGCTTAAAGCCTTGTCAAGGTTTGAACCTTGATAAGGCTAATTAGATTAATCATTATTTAACTTAAAAAATAAAATTAAAAATGCTCATTAACTTTGGTAAAATTAAATAAATTATTTATTTGCGCAATCGATTGCATAAAATAAACTTTAATCCATCTTTAAAGTATTGTTAATCCTAAATGAATTGAAAATCGTTAAGTTCTTTTTAAACAAAAATTCCTCATTATTAGCCTAAATTTCTTTAATTTGCAATGCTAAAAATAATTTCAACAATGATTATTCAACCTAGAACAAGAGGATTTATTTGTTTGACTGCACATCCGGACGGAGCGCATCAGGCAGTTAAAAATCAGATAGAATATGTAAAGTCTAAAGGCGAAATCAAAAACGGACCGAAGAAAGTTTTGGTTATCGGAGCTTCTACAGGTTTCGGTTTGTCTTCCAGGATTACGGCTGCTTTTGGTTCAGGAGCCTCCACAATTGGTGTTTTCTTTGAAAAACCTGCATCTGAAGGCAAAATGGGAACCGCAGGCTGGTACAATTCTGCAGCTTTTGAAAAAGAAGCGCACGCAGCCGGGCTTTATGCAAAAAGCATCAATGGCGACGCCTTCTCTGATGAAGTAAAAAAAGAAACTATTGAATTGATTAAGAAAGACCTTGGTCAGGTGGATTTGGTGGTTTACAGCTTAGCTTCTCCAAGGAGAACACATCCGAAAAGCGGTGTGGCCTATGCATCCGTTTTGAAGCCAATTGGTCAGCCATTTACCAACAAAACGGTTGATTTTCATACTGGTGTAGTTTCTGACATTACTATCAATCCTGTTGAAAATGACGAAGACATTGCTAATACAGTTGCGGTAATGGGCGGTGAAGATTGGAAATTCTGGATGGAAGATTTGAAAGCTGCAGGCGTTTTGGCGGAAGGAGTCAAAACAGTAGCTTATTCCTACATCGGTCCAGAATTGACGTTCCCAATCTACAGAAACGGAACCATTGGTCAGGCAAAAAATGATTTGGAGGCAACCGTTCCGGTTCTAAATGATTTATTGAAAGACCTAAACGGCACATCTTATGTTTCTGTAAACAAAGCGTTGGTAACGCAATCCAGTTCAGCGATTCCTGTTGTTCCCCTTTATATTTCCCTGCTTTACAAAGTAATGAAGGCAAAAGGAACACACGAAGGAACTATAGAGCAAATGCAAAGATTATTTGCTTACAGATTATATACTGAGAACGGAGAAGTTGCTTTGGATGAAGCTGGAAGAATCCGCGTAGATGATTGGGAAATGGCAGATGATGTGCAGGCAGAAGTAGCGAAATTATGGAATCAAATCTCTACTGAAAATCTTTCGGAAATCAGTGATATCGAAGGTTACAGAAAAGAGTTTTTCAATCTTTTTGGTTTTGAATTGGATGGTATTGATTATGAAAAAGATACCGATGAAAATGTGCAGGTTCCAAGTATTGGATAAATACAGGCTTTAGTAGTCGCTTTTTAAGCGGTTGGTTTTAAATAAAAAAGGATGGTAAAAAAACCATCCTTTTTATATATTTTCTATTTGCTTTTCTGTGGCGGATAATTGGCCATTATCTCTGCTACAACTTGCGGAATCTGCTTTTGCTTTGATCTTGGAGAATCTATAGAAATCCCGCTTCCTATTCCCTGCCATACCAATTTTTGGGTTTTAGCATCTACTATATCAATTACGATGGTTCCGCTGTTATAATTGTTGGTCCAGGTATTTCCCATACCAAAACCACCGCCCCAGCCCCAAGGTCTTCCCCAACCCCAGCCCATTCCCATGGAGGTCTGGATATCCTGAACTTTTTTGTGAGACGCTTTTATATTGATAATCAAATCCGGGTTCTGAGCGGAAGTTAAACCTTTTGCTTGAACTTGTTTTGATAATTCGTTCAATACTCTGTCTTTGTCCAGATCATTAAGTTTCAAGTCATCTGTTCTCAGAAGGTAAGTTTTGTAATTGGGAAAATTAGCTGTTGCAGAATAATCTGACCTTACCTGAAACGGACTGCAGGATGTCAATCCTATAGAAACTGCAGCTAATAATATGAAAAAATATTTTTTACTCATTTTTAGAATATTTTTATTTTGGAATTCGTGAATTTTTGGTTTCATTGCAGCTAATTTTTAGGTTTTTTAATAAATGTGTCTGTTTTTTTATCATAACCGTACGGGCAATGTCTGCAACCGCTTTTACAGCAGTAGCCACGCTTCAGGTGGAACTTCTCCGTAAAAACCTTATAACCTTGCTCGTTATAATAAAAGTCTTCATTCTCTTTGATGTCATTTAGTTTCATAAGTTAAAAAACTGTACCAAAAATTTTTATCTTTGATTTTAGTTTCCAATTCTCTCAATATTGGTAAGGAATGATTATCATCATCTGTCAAAGATTACTCAAAAATACTAAAATTTCGGGGATTACACTGTTTCCGTTCATCTTGCTGAGGAAAAAAGAATACCTGCAAAATAAGATTCTTATCAACCACGAGAAAATCCATATCCGCCAACAACTGGAACTATTAATCATTCCGTTCTACATCTGGTATCTCACGGAATATTATCTGAAATATCTCAAGTACAAAAACCCTGAACTGGCTTACCGGAATATTAGCTTTGAAAGAGAAGCTTATTCCAATGATCAGAATCCTGATTATCTGAAAAAGAGAAAATTATGGAACTTTACAGCCTATTTATAAATGGCACAACACTTTGATTTTTAAAATATTAAAAAAAATCCTCCTTCAAATATTACATTTTCAATAAAAAAATTTCTCTGATAGGAAAATAATCTAAATTTGCAGAATTATTTTTTCAATATCGCACAATTATGTCGCAAGATAGCAGCGGTCATTTTGACCTGAAAAAACTTTCCTGGGTTGGAGTTTTAGTTTCGTTGGGAATTGTTTTCGGAGACATCGGAACCTCGCCGCTTTATGTAATGAAAGCCATTATCAATGCCGGAAAAGCAGGTGGAGTGATCTCGGAAGAGTATATAGAAGGGGCGCTTTCCTGCATCATCTGGACCTTGACATTGCAGACCACTATAAAATACGTCATTATCGCTTTGAAAGCAGATAACAAAGGCGAAGGCGGGATTCTGTCGCTTTATTCACTTGTAAAAAGGTTCAAAAAAAGATGGTTATATGTGATCGCAATTATCGGTGCGGCAGCTTTGGTTGCAGACAGTATTATTACGCCATCTCTTACAGTAATGTCCGCAATAGAAGGTCTGGAGCTGGTAATGCATAAACCACCTGTAGTTCCTATTACTTTAGCTATTCTTGTAATTATTTTCGTGGTGCAGCAGTTTGGAACCAGTTTCATCGGAAAGTTCTTCGGACCAGTGATGGTACTTTGGTTTCTGATTCTGGGCGGTTTTGGTCTGATCCACTTGATAGAACATCCATTGGTATTGAAAGCTTTTAATCCCTATTATGCAGCAAAACTGATTTATAACTCACCAAGTGCAATTGTAATTCTTGGAGCGGTTTTCCTTTGTACAACAGGAGCAGAAGCATTATATTCGGATCTTGGGCATTGCGGCATCAAAAATATCCGGGTAAGCTGGATCTTTGTAAAAGCGATGCTGATACTCAATTATCTGGGACAAGGGGCTTGGTTACTAAGTAATTATCATGAAGTTTTCCGTGGCAAGAATCCTTTTTTTGGCATTATGCCGGAATGGTTTATCCTGCCGGGAGTTGTTATCGCTACGGCGGCGGCAATCATTGCAAGCCAGGCGGTAATTACGGGAGCTTTCACAATGTTTTCCGAAGCAATGTCGCTCAACTTCTGGCCCAATCAGGAAATCGAATATCCGTCGGGAATCAAAGGACAGATGTACATCCCGAAAATCAACTGGGGAATTCTGCTTCTATGTTTCGTAGTCGTAATGTACTTCAAGGAATCGGGAAGAATGGAAGCAGCCTACGGACTTTCCATAACGGTCACAATGCTGATGACCACTATTCTTTTGATCTTCTGGTTTCTCAAAACAAGAACCAATAAACTCTGGATAGGGATTTTCGCTGTGGTTTACATTCTGATTGAAGGTGGATTTTTCAGTGCCAATATTATCAAGTTCTTTGATGGCGGCTGGATGTCCGTACTTCTTGCCGGATTTATCGGGATCTGTATGTATGCTTGGTATAACGGGAGAATTATCAAGACCACGTTTATCAAGTTTGTAAAACTGGAAAAGTATATCTCTACCATCAAAGATATGAAGCTGGACGAAACAATCCCGAAATATGCCACAAATCTGGCATTCTTCAGCCGTGCAAAGCGTGACGACGAAGTGGAGTCCAAAATCATCTATTCCATCATCAGAGCGCAACCGAAAAGAGCAGATCATTATTTCATCCTGAATATTGTCAATCAGGAAGATCCATACACTTTCAAATACCATGTAGAGGAAATATTGCCCGGAACTATTTATAAAATAAGCTTTCTGCTGGGTTTCAAAAGAGACAGGAGAATCAATGATTATTTCCAGCAGATCCTTGCTGAGATGATGGAAGAAGGAACGATCCCGCCTAGAAGTTCGCATCCGTCGCTCAGAGCGCATAATATTCCGCCGGATCTGAAATTTGTCATTATAGATAATGTTTATATCAATGATTTTTTACTCACAATCCGGGATAAAATCATTCTCAATATTTATAACTTTGTGAAGAAACTGGGAAGCAATGATTTTACTGCGTATGGTGTTGCAAGTCACAATGTTGTGGTAGAATCTGCACCGCTTCTGGATCAGAAAATCAAAATAGAAAGGATAGAAAAAGTCGAAACCAAGCATTACGACTAATCCCGAAAAATTGCCTACTTTTGTACTATGGATACAAAACAAAAAGAGCTGAATATCGCCACTATAAAAGACGTTCTGAGACAATATCTGCAGGATAAAGGCTTCCGTAACACGCCGGAGAGATACACCATTCTCGAGGAGATTTACAATATGGAGCACCACTTCAATGTGGATGATCTTTACCTGCTGATGATGCAGAAAAAGTACCATGTGAGCAAGGCTACAATCTATAATACCATCGAGATTTTCCTGGATGCAGGTCTTATCAGAAAACACCAATTTGGTGAGAAAACCCTGAGCACATCATCTTACGAAAAATCATATTTTGATAAGCAGCACGACCATTTGGTAATTTATAAACCGGATTCTGACAAAGAAATCGAGGAAATCATTGAATTTTGCGACCCGAGAATCCAGGGAATCAAGGAATCTATAGAAAAAGCATTTGGCGTAAGTATTGACACCCATTCGTTGTATTTCTACGGACACAAGAAGTCTGAAAATTAATGAAGAAATCCCTTTTTTTCGTTCTCTTTTTTATTGTTATCAAATTATTTGGACAAGTTACGCCGACCCAAAATCAAGGATTGGCAAAAGATCCTTTTTTCAGCAACCAAAATACTCAGAATGAGCCATCTAAAAAAGTAAAACACATCCACTCCGATACTGCTGGAGTAAGTCCTGACAAATATGAAGGCAATATGGTTTTTTCCGGAAATGTTCAGTTTGAACATCAAGGCTCGGTTCTTACAGCAGATGAAGTGGTTTTTTACCAGAAAGAAAACTTCCTGAAAGCAATCGGGAATGTAGTTCTTACAACTGCCGACGGAAACAGAATTACCGCAGCAGAAATGGAATATGATGGAAACACGCAGCGTGGAATTGCACGCAAAAACGTGGTTCTTACCGATCCTAAACAAACCATCAAAACCGAAACGCTTTATTACGACAAAATCCCGAACACCGCTTACTTCAACACGGGCGGAACCATTTATAGTAATGATGGCAGCGTGATGTACACAAAAACTGCAACTTATCATCTCAATACAAAAATGATTGATTTTGTAGGCCGTTCCAACATCGAAACGGATAAATACACAATCGTCAGCGATAATATCAAAACCAATCAAAACACAGGTGTTTCCGATTTTTTTGGTGCAACCACGATTCGGGCTAAAGACAATCCAAGAAACTACGTTTACACAGAACTGGGAACCCATAATTCCAAAACAGGCGAATCTTTCCTCAACAAGAATTCCAGAATCCATTATAATGATAAAATTCTGACAGGAGATAAACTGTACTTTAACAGGACAACCGGTTTCGGAAAAGGAAACGGAAATGTGACTTTGGATGACCCGAAGGAAAAACGTTTCATCAAAGGTGGCTACGGCGAGATCTATGAAAAGAAAGATTCTGCCATGATCACGGACAGACCTTACGCCGTAAAAATCCTTAGCAAAGATTCTGTCTATATGTCCGCAGACAAGTTCCTGACATTCCAAAGACCGGATTCTGCAATAACCACAAAAAAGAAAAGCTTTTTACGGGCTTTCAGAAAAGTAAGAATTTTCAGACCCAACATGCAAGGCAGGGCAGATTCTCTGAGCTGGAACGAAACCGATGGCGAGATTCATCTGATGCGGAAACCCATTCTGTGGATGGGAGCTAAACAAGTCACAGGAGATGAAATCCGTGTGTACAGTGACACAGAAAAGGAGATCACAGATTCCATCAGGGTTATCGGCAATGCATTTGCCATCAGCAAAGCGGATTCTTTGAATCTGAAGGATGAATTCAATCAGATCAAAAGCCGGAATATGATTGTCTATCTAAAGGATAATGCCATTGACATCGCAAAAGCTGTAGGCAATGCCCAAGCGATAACCTATGCAGATGATACCAATGAAAAAACGAAAGAAGTAACCAGAATTGGGGTTGTATTGTCCACGTGCGGCGAGATAGTTGCCCATTTTATAGAGCGGAAGCTGGAACAGGTGGATTGTAATATTGGCGCCAATACAGATACCTATCCGATGAGCAAAATCTCAAAACAGGATCGGTTTTTCAAGGATTTTAACTGGAACACCAAAGATCGTTTGCGGAAGAAGGATGACATCTTTCTCGATACACCGAACTATCCGGAAATCGTTTACGAATCGGATAATTCCCTCTTCGAACGGGCCGAAACTGAACGCAAAAAACTTGAGGAAAAAAATAAGCCAAAAGTGCCGGTTCGGGTAAAAAAATAGTTTTTTTATTTGGGCGCCTTATCCGCCCTCCGTTCCCGCTTTTTTCTTTTTTGCAAAAAGAAAAAGAGCTCCACTCAGGTCGGGGCGCGCTTCGCAGAGTTGAAATCTTTGTGATTCATAACATTTCAACACAATAGTTCTGAATTTTGTAAAATTATAAAAACGATAATATCTTGTCATTGTACACCTTAAAAAATGACAACTTTGCCTTACAACAAGCAATTACAATGAAAACCGATTTCTTTAAATACCAAGCCCAAACCACGCCTTATGCAGCAGGTTTTGAGGTGGAAAAAGCAGAAGGAAGCTACATCTATGGAAAAGATGGACGCGCTTATCTGGATTTTGTAGCCGGAGTTTCTGCCAATACGCTGGGACATTCGCATCCAAAAGTGGTCAATGCTATCAAAGAACAAGCAGACAAATACCTGCACGTAATGGTTTACGGCGAATATGCGCAGGAAAAACCTGTTGAGCTTTGCAGGCTTCTGGCGGAAGCTACACCAGAACCTTTGGAAGTGACTTATCTTGTGAATTCCGGGGCAGAAGCCATTGACGGAAGTTTGAAGCTCGCAAAACGTTACACAGGAAGAGAAGAAATCATCGCTTTCAAAGATGCCTATCACGGCAATACACACGGCGCACTTTCCGTTGCCGGGAATGAATTTCATAAAAGAGAATTTCGGCCGTTGTTACCAATGGTTAATTTCATCGAGTTTAATAATGAAAATGATTTTGACAAAATAACGGAGAAAACCGCTTGTGTAATTGTAGAAACTATTCAAGGTGCAGCGGGTTTTATAATGCCGAAGGACAATTATTTTATTCAACTGAAAAAACGATGCGAAGAAGTTGGAGCATTGTTGATTCTTGATGAGATTCAGCCCGGGTTTGGAAGAACCGGAAAATTGTTTGCGTTTGAACACTTTGGTATTATTCCTGATATTCTTGTGATGGGAAAAGGAATGGGAGGCGGCGTTCCGGTTGGGGCTTTTATGAGTTCTAAAGAAATTATGACAAGTCTTTCCCACTCTCCTAAGTTGGGACACATTACAACCTTTGGGGGAAATCCTTTGATTGCCGCTGCTTCTCACGCCACGTTGAAAGAAGTTTTGGAAAGTGGACTGATGAACGAAACAGATAAAAAGGAAAAGCTGTTCCGGGAATTATTAGTTCATCCGAAAATCAAAAATGTAAACGGAAAAGGATTGATGCTGGCTGTAAATCTCGGTTCTCCGGAATATACGTTAAAAGTAGCTTCCAAGTGTATGGAAAAAGGTCTGATTGTTTTCTGGCAATTATACAGAAATGAATATCTTAGAATCTCTCCTCCACTCATAATTTCGGAAGAGGAAATCCGAAAAGGCTGCGCCATCATTCTGGAAGCTTTGAATGAGGTTGATTAATTTTCATTTACATTAATATATTTTTTGTCATTCCGTAGGAATCTCTGCAGTTTAGATTCCTACGGAATGACAAAATTGTGTTTAGGACAACTGTTTTTTTTTATGTTAACTCTGCAGCCCGACCTGAGTGGAGCTCTTTTTCTTTTTTTTGCTAAAAAAAGAAAAAAGCGGGAACGGAGGGCGGATAAAGCTGCCCAAAATATCATGCTTTGCGATGTGAAATAATTCTAATTATTAACATTTTTCACTGGTCTGATGACGGCTAATAAAAATCATATTTATTTTCTATAAAATTTTTGTATTTCCATAGACATTTTGATTTGGAAATAAGAAATTAATTTATATATTGCGCCACAATTAGAATTAAGATATGGCGAAAACGAAAGTGCAGTATGAATACAATATGCATTGTCTCTCGGAGATATTGTATGAGTATCTGGCAAGTGCAGAAGGGTTATCAGAATGGTTTGCAGACGACGTTATAGAACGTGGCGACGATTTCTTTTTCAGCTGGGGCGGTGGTCCTGCTGAGAAGGCTACGCTTATCCGCTACAAGCCGGAAAGTTTTGTCCGTTTCCGCTGGGAAGAAGATGAAGGAACGAAATATTTCTTTGAACTTTCTATCGTGATCGATGAAATTACTGAAGATCTTTCTCTTAATATTACTGACTTTTGCGAGCCTGGTGACGAGGAAGAAAACAAACTTTATTGGGAAAATCTGATAGAGAACTTACAAATAAAATTAGGTGCCGCTTAAAAATAAATGGATGAACGATTTTTATCGTTCATTATTTTTATATACCAACAATGCAGAAGATAGTTTATACACAAGACCATTTACAATTGCTGAACCGTTCTTTTCTTTTCGGAGATTCGGTTTGGGTTTCATTTTTCGTGCGAAACGGTCAGCTCATCATGGCAGAAGAATCGTATTTTTTCCTGATGGCAAGCATGAGAAAAATGAGGATGAACATCCCGTTAACTTATACATTAGAGTTTTTTCAGGAACTTTTCCAGAGAGAGGTTTTGGACAAAGGAATCCAAAACGGAATCATCCAACTGATGACCTACAGAATCCAGGATGAACAACCATTATCAAAGTCTGATACGGCTTTCTATTTCGAAGTGGAAGAATCTGAAGACATCCTGAATATCAAAGGTAACATCGAATTGGATTTGATTAAGGAAATCAATGTGAATGCGAATCTGCTGAGTAATATCAGAGTACATTCTGCTGAGAACATTTACGCAGAAATCTATGCGAAGGAAAATGATCTGGATGATGTCATTCTTCTTAATCCCAACAAGAAAATCGTAAGAAGTATTTTCGGAAATCTTTTATTCCTTCAGGAGAATGTCATTAAAATTCCGAAGCAGACGGAAGGTGCGTACATTTCGCCATTGATGGAAAACTTTGTCACTTTTATTCACAAAAATAAATTGGCAGAAATAGAGGAAGCAGAAATCATCGCTTTTGAATCTCAAAAAGCTGAAGAAATCCTGAGAATCTCCGATGAAAAAGGGATTCATTCTGTATCAAAAATTCGAAACAAAACTTTTGGGAATGAACAGTTTTCTGAGTTAGTTCAAAAATGGAAAAACGCTTTCAACATTCCTGTTTTATAGAATAAAATCCAGCTGTTTCGCTGGATTTTTTTATGGTGCCAATCTCGATATGTTCCAATCAAAACCTTCGGTCAAAGAATATAATATCCTGTCATGAAGCCGGTTGGGTCTGCCTTGCCAAAATTCGATCTCATAAGGTTTTGCGATGTAGCCACCCCAGTTTTCAGGTCTTGGGATTTCTCTATTTTCAAATTCTGTTTCTAAGTCTTTTAATTGGTTTTCGAGGAAATTTCTGTCAGGGATTTCCCGGCTTTGGGGTGAAACCACTGCGCCTAACTGACTTCCTTTTGGTCGGGAATGAAAATAGCCGTCACTTAGATTTTCTGCAATTCGCTCCACATTGGCTTTGATGATGATCTGCCTTTCCAGACTTGGCCAGAAAAAATGCAAACAGGCTTTTTTGGTCTTTTCCAGCGATTTTCCTTTTCGACTTTCATAGTTGGTATAAAAAATAAAACCTTCCCAATTGTATGATTTTAGCAAAACCATTCTTGTTCTGGGGCAGCCATCATCTTCTACTGTAGAAATTGCCATTGCATTAGCTTCGGAAACTTGTGGATTTTCTTCGGCTTCCAGAAACCAATTACGAAACTGTTCTATGGGATTTTTCTTGATCTCGGATTCTATGAGTTGGGATTTTTCATATACTTTTCTTTTATCGTGGAGGTTTTCTGAGTGGTTCATTTTAAAACTGAATTACTTGTATTAATGTTTGATTCTTTAGCAAATTGCTTTTTTGCGAAGCGCGCCCCGACCTGAGTGGAGCTCTTTTTCTTTTTGGAAAAAAGAAAAAAGCGGGAACGGAGGGCGGATAAAGGCGCCCAAAATACTGAAATATGAATCAATTTTACTTAAATTTCCATTGAATTGGTTTTCAAAAAAAATATTTTTTTTATAGCTTTGATAGATGAATTACTCTTACAAAGGTAAAATTTTAATATCAACCCCAGATGCTTCCGGTGATATATTTTCGCGCTCTGTAGTGCTGATTATTGACCATAATGAAAACGGTGCTTTTGGCTTGATTCTGAATAAGAAAAACCAGAATATGAGCTCCAGATTACTGAATATTTTCGGTTTTCCGGTGGAACTGTATGAAGGCGGACCAGTGGAAAATGATAAAGTGTTCTTCATCCTGAAGGGTAAAAAGATAACAGAACAATATTCCGAAATCAATTCTGAATTCTACCTTACGGAAGATATAGACGCTGTAGTGGCTGCAATGATCAGTAACGAGATCAGTATGGCTGACATCAAAGTTTTTTCGGGATATTCCGGATGGGGCGCTTTGCAGCTGGAAAGTGAGCTACAACGTAAAGCGTGGACCATTGTAGATGTTTATAATCTGGATTACACGCTTCCAAATGACCAGAATCTATGGAAAAAAATCATGCAAAACCTGGGTGGTGAATTCCTGCTCTGGGCGAATGCGCCGGAAGATGTGAGCCTGAATTAAACAAACCGAAAGTCCAAACTGCAATCGGTTTACAATGTATTATGATCATTGTATATTTTTATCCGATTTTATTTTCTTGGTAATGTCCCTCACCTCTTTCAGCAGAATAAAAAATCCGGGATTAGCCATGCTCACGTGATCGAAGCCGTCTTCTTCCAATAATTTGACAGAAGGATGTTTTACAAGATTAAGCATTCTTGCGAGATAGGCATTCTCCTCATACCGCCCTAACAACTCCAATTCTCTGTCGCCGGTAATCAAAACAATTGGCGGCGCATCTTTCCGAACGTGGAACAGTGGTGCATACTGATCGATTGTTGGCTGCAATTCCGCAACTCCCTGCTCTTTTCTGATTTGAAAATGCGTGATAGCTTGTCCGCTAAATGGAATCAATCCTGCGATTTGGTCTGCATCAATTTTATATTTCTGCAGATATTTTTTATCCAATGTAATCATCATTGCCAGATAACCTCCTGCGGAATGTCCGGATTGGAAAATCAGATTCTTATTTCCACCATATTTCTCGATATTCTCAAAAACCCAAGCCGTTGCAGCTGCAGCATCTTCTATGTAAGCCGGCGCTTTCACTTTAGGCGCCAAACGATATTCCACACTTACAACAGCGACATTTTCGTTCAATAATTCTTTTGGCAGCTCGTTGTTTCCGCCTGTTAAACCGCCACCGTGAAACCAAATAACAGTCGAGAAGTTTTTGACATTACTTGGATAATAGAAATTCAATTTGCACTGGGAGCTGATGTAAGCGTCTGCTTTCCTGATTTTTTCAGAATAGTAAGGGATATTGCTTTCGGTTTTATATTCTGTCTGAGCAAAACTGAATGTAAAAACTAAAATTAAAATAAGACTGATGGGTTTTCTGAACATAATTACTTTTTTATAAAAATTTGACTTCGACATTTCCAGATTGATGATAGAAAAAACCATCACTGTCGTATTCGATATTCGTAAGACCTTCCAAAACATCATAAACCATTCTCTGCAAAACGCCATCACCTATTCCATGGATGATTTGCAAGGTTTTGATTTTATTTTTTCTACAAAAGTCAATGGTTTCGATCAGTTTTTCTCTCTGAATCATCAATCTTTCAAAGGCATCATAATCAGAAGGATTTTTGACCAAAAAATTAAAATGCAGATCTAATTTCAAAGGTGCTTTATTATGCTTTTTCGAAATAACTTTTGGAATTTCTTTTTTTCTGACAACTGGTAAATTTTCGTATAAATCGGTATCAATGATAGTCAATTTATCTTTGGAAAAATTATATGTAAAACCGTGTTCATCTTCAATTTTTACCTGATTGGCAATAATTTTCAGAACCTTTCCGCGAAGGTTTTCATCAATGACCGAAACTAAATCTCCAATTTTCATATTAATTTTATTAACCACCCCGTCAAAATTTTCCAAATTTTGCCACCCCTCCAAAGGAGGGGAATTTATCTCGTTCCAAGTTCTATGATTTCCAAATCTTTGATTTCGTCTTTGTTAATCGTGAAGCGCATCATCGTTCTCACTTTGTGCCATCCGGATTTTCCGCAAGCACCAGGATTAAGATGAAGAAGATTGTTCTTTTTATCATGCATTGCTTTCAGAATGTGAGAATGTCCGGAAATGAATAATTTCGGTTTTTTCTCGGCAATTTCTTTCTTGGCTAAAGGCGAATATCGTTCCGGATAACCGCCAATATGAATCATCAGAACATCTACTTCTTCACATTGGAAACTCAAAACTTCAGGGAAAATGGTTCTGATTTTAGCTTCATCAATATTACCATAAACGCCACGTATTGGTTTTATTTTCTCAAGTTCTTCAATCACATTCATATTCCCGAAATCTCCACAATGCCAGACTTCATCAGCATCTTTTGCGTAATCGAGAATCCTGTCATCGATGTAAGAATGGGTGTCTGAGAGAAGAAGGATACGTTTCATTTTAATTTAGATTCGATTACAAAAATACGGACAGAATTATCATTAATGAATAAAAGCTTTTCCTAATTGTATAAAATACCAAAGCGCTCCCAATGAACTTGAGAGTAATAATCCTAACAAAATCAGAAACCAAAATGCTAATGTTTTAGTTCCTTTTTTATAGATGATCACAAAAACCAATTGCAAAATAAAAAACAAGATTCCTAAAACAACAAAGTTAATAATCATTTGGTCTTCCGAAGTTTTCTTACTGAAAAGAAAAACGGATACAAAAACAATAATGATGACCATTAGTTTTATAAATTCGGAAGGATTGGAAAGTTTATTGGTTTTTAGTGGTTTCATTTTTTCAAGATTTTCGAATCACGAAATTACGAATTAAGGAATAATAAAGTTTGAAACCACAAAAGTCACAAAAGAAAAATTTCATCTTAACTTTTTGCGTTTTCAAAATTTTAGATTAAAAAAGCTTTTGTGACTTTTGTGGTTCATCAATTTTATAATTAAAAAAAAATCAGGAAATTTACAGCCGAAATGAGATATTTTATAGAGTTTTCTTATAACGGTTCGGCTTATTTTGGTTATCAGATTCAGCCCAAACAGATTTCTGTTCAGGAAGAATTGGAAAAGGCATTATCGACCATTCTTCGTGAACCAATCAAAACCACCGGAGCAGGAAGAACGGACACAGGCGTTCACGCTAAGAAAATGTTTGCGCATTTTGAAACTGAACAAAAGCTGGATGAAAATCTGGTTCACAAGCTCAATTCCTTTTTGTCAGAAAACATTGCTATAAAAAGAATTTTTGAGGTTCCTTCTGATTTACACGCAAGATTCAGTGCGACTTACAGAACTTATGAATATTATATTTCGTTGGAAAAAAATCCTTTTTCCAAAGATTCTTCCTGGCAGTATTGGCGTCAAAAACCTTTGAATATTGAATTGATGAACGAAGCCTGCAAAATTCTTTTCAAATACGATGATTTTACCAGTTTCGCTAAACTCCACACCGATAATAAAACCAACATTTGCAAGATCTATAAAGCAGAATGGGAACAAATCGGAAATCAATTGAAATTCACAATTTCCGCTGACCGATTTCTAAGAAATATGGTACGAGCAATTGTCGGAACGATGGTTGAAGTCGGAAGCGGGAAAATCACACCCAACGATTTGAGAAAAATCATTGAAGACAAATTCCGGAATTCTGCTGGTGTTTCTGCTCCTGCGCAAGGACTTTTCTTGGTGGATGTTGGATATGATTTTTAATTTATATTTAAATCTTAAGCTGAGAATTCAATTTTTAAAGTCTTATTTTTGCAAAGATTTTTTTCAATGCTGAAGAACATCCGGAATTCTAAGAATAAAATGAAGCAACAAAGTACCTGGGACATTATTAAACGATTGTTTTTAATCGGGATGAAATTCCGTTCGTGGTTTATCATTACCCTGCTGATCTCTATCTTTCTGGCTATTGTTTCCACGTACAGACCAATTCTAACAAAAGACGTTGTTGATATAGACATTGTTCAGCTAAAGGATAAGACCCGGCTGATGAAGCACATTTATCTGCTGATTGGATTGGTAATTGCGGAAACTGTTCTCAATTTTTTTCTCGTTTATTTTTCCAATTTCATTTCTCAGAATGTCATACGGGACATCAGGGAAAGGTTGTATCACAAGCTGATCTATTTCCGGACTGCTTTTTTTGATAAAACGGCTATCGGAAATCTTGTTACTAGGGCCGTTGGCGATGTTGAGACTATTGCAACGGTTTATACCGATGGATTTTTGATGGTCTTTGGAGATATCCTGAGAATCGTGATGGTTCTTTTTGCAATGTTCCAGGTGGATACACATCTGAGTATGATTTCGTTAGCGATTCTTCCGATAATGGTTGTGATTACAAGAGTTTTCCAGAAGAAACTGAAGGTCGCATTTGGTTCTGAAAGAAGCTGGACCGCTACACAAAACAGTTTTGTGCAGGAACGTTTGGCCGGGATGTCATTGATTCAGGTTTTTAACAGAGAAGAAGCCGAGTTTAAGAAATTTGATACAATTAATATTGAGTTAAAAAAAGCTCTTTTGAAAACGGTTTTTATCTTTTCCTTGTTCTTTCCTGTTGTTGAATTGATTTCGTCGCTTTTCATTGGATTTATCTTATTTTATGGTGGATTTATCAAATCTACGCCCGGAGTCATTATTGCTTTTATTCAGTTCATCAATATGCTGATTCGTCCTTTGAGACAGATTGCGGATAGATTTAATAATATCCAGAGAGGAATCGTTGGTGCAGAACGTGTTCTCGGCGTGATGGATGAAGACCAAGCGATGCCTAATAACGGAACAGTTGCTAAAGACCATTTTGACGGAAAAATTGAGTTTAATAAAGTTCATTTTGCTTACGATGACAAACAAGAAGTTCTGAAAGGCATTGATTTCACAGTAAATCCTGGCGAAACTGTTGCTATTGTCGGCGCGACCGGAGCCGGAAAATCGACCATTATCAGTTTGATTACAAGATTGTATGATATCAATTCCGGAAAGATAATGCTGGATGATGTGGACATCCGAGATTATGAATTGTACAATTTGAGAAGTCATATTGGTGTTGTGCTTCAGGATGTTTTCCTTTTCCACGGCAGTATTTTTGAAAACCTGACTTTGGGCGATGAAAGCATTACTTTGGAACAAGTTAAAAAAGGCGCAAGAGAAATTGAGGTTGATGAATTTATAGAGAAATTACCAAATGGTTACGATTACGTCGTAAGCGAAAGAGGTTCTTCTATTTCACTCGGACAAAGACAATTGCTGTCATTTTTAAGAGCTTATCTTTCTGATCCAAAAATTCTGATCCTTGATGAGGCAACCTCCTCTATCGACCACGAAAGTGAAAAATTAATCCAAAAAGCGACGGAAAAAATCACGAAAAACAGAACTTCAATTATTATTGCGCATAGACTTTCTACCATTGAAAAAGCAGATAAAATCATTGTGATGGACCACGGACTGATTGTGGAAGAAGGGACGCATCAGGAACTTTTGGTAAAGAATGGATATTATTCTGTTCTCTATAAAGCTCAGGTTGTGAATGAGGATGGGGATAAGACGATTTAGGTAAATTAAAAAATTTATTAGATGAAATATTACACTTATTGGTCAATACTTGACTCTCCAAGTTCAACATCTTCTAGCTCTGTTTCTCTAGTTATTTTTATTATTTCATTTTGTCTTTTTCTTTTGATTTTGAAATTTAAAAAGAAAGATTTTGAAAAGAAATTTTATCTTTCCATTGTAAGTTTATTTTTGATTTTATCTCTTTCTGGCTTTGTTTATTTGAAATTTTTCTTGAACGATGATGCTCAGAATGAAAAGAGATTAAATACAATATTGAATTCCAATCAAGTTCAAAAAGTAGAAGGAAAAATTTCAAATTTTGAAAGAATTGTTGCTTATCCAAGAAGTGGAAAAACAACAACTGAAAAATTTCAAGTTGATTCTGCGAAATTTAGTTATTTGGATAATTCTTTATATGAATTCAATCATTTTGGAGGCAATCATTCTGATACTTTTTATGACGGACTGAAAGTGAGAGTTACTTATATTAAAGAGATAAAACGAATGAAATTCAAAAAATTGAAATTGCAGAGAATCAATAAAATATAAATGTAATTTTCTATTAAAAATAAATTTGTAATTTTGATTAAAACCTTTTGAAAATGAATATCGAAACGAGAAAAATAGAATTTGTTCAGGCTTTCCTGAATCTTCAAAGTGAAGAATTGATTTCTCAGTTCGAGAACTTGTTGAAAAAAGCTAAGAAATCTGAAAAAGAGTTGGAGCCTTTTACGATTGAAGAACTTCACAAAAGAATTGCGAAATCTGAAGAAGATTTTAAAAACGGAAGATTCAAAACTCAAGAAGAATTAGAAGAGCTTTCTTCAAAATGGTGATAATGAAAATCATTTGGACAGATTTTGCTATCCAAAATCTAAAAGACATTTTTGATTATTATTGTGAAAATGCAAATAAAAAAACTGCACACAAAATTCGGAAGCAAATTCTTGCTTCAACAAAGTATTTGATTCAAAATCCACAATCTGGATAAATTGAACTTAGTCTTGAAAAGCTGAATCAAAAATATCGTTATTTGGTTGTGGGAAATTACAAAGTGATTTACAAAATAATTGAGAATGAAATTAGAATCGCCGACGTTTTCGACACACGCCAAAACCCAATCAAAATTGAACGTAAGAAATAATTTAGTTCTTCACAACCTTATATCTAAAACTTATCAACCCCGAAGTCAATATCAGACAAACAACAACAATAATTTTAGAAATAAGGATTTCCTGGCAAAGATTCCTACCGGAAATTTGAGAAACACAATCTTTCGGATTATCAGTTTCATATTTCAGGCTGACTTCAGTATTTACAATTCCGATAACAGAGACCAAAATAACCAAAATCAGAAGACTGATGATGGTATTATATACCTGCTTTCTCATAGTTTAGTTTTTGGTTTTTAGTGTTTTGTATCTAGTTTTTTCAGCGTTTTAAAATTTCCCAGGCTTTTTCAATTTCATTGCTTTTTAAAAACTTTTGAGCTAATAAATGTACATCTTTTTCCGAAGAAAAAACGCCATTGGGTAAAATTTCTACATTGGCCAGCATTCCAAGATCATTTCCTGTGAAAATGTTACTTTGTTTGATTTCATTAGGAAGTTTATCATAACCTATTCCTTTCGTAACCAATGGTTTAGGAACTTCGAAGATATTACTTTCATTGTTTCTGGAATAGAAGTTACTTCCTAATCTCGCTACCAAATCTAATTTTGCTTGATCCAAATTTCCGGCTTCATCCAGATATTTTTCGTTGATATGAATTTTAACAATTTCTGCAATCACCAAATTCCCTGAGCCTCCAAGATTTCCTAATGATTTAATTTCCAAAACTTTACATTCAAAATTAACAGGCGATTCTGCAATCAAAGGTGGTTTTACGATGTCGGCTGGTTTCATTGTCAATCCGGATTTGATGAACTCATTCACCCCATCTTCATATTCTGTACTAGCCAAAGAAACCTGCTGAACCATATCGAAATTAACATTCCCGATCACCAATTCCGGAACTTCTTTCAGGTTTTCCAGCGTATGTTTTGTCGTATTATCCCGAACTCTTCTGGAAGGCGAAATAATCACAACCGGCGGAACCGTGCTGAACATATTGAAAAAACTGAAAGGCGAAAGATTGATTTCTCCTTTGTTATTAATCGTACTTGCCAAAGCAATCGGACGTGGAGCAATCGCCGTTTGCATCACTTGTTGAAGTTGCATTGCGGAAATATCTGATGGGATGATTGTTTTCATAGGCTTTTTTTAAACACTTAAGTCACTTTAGAGTTTATAAATAATGTAGACTAAGTTCAATTAAGTTGGGAAAATCAGAGATTTTCATTTTATTCTTTTGGTAGATTTTGAAGTGATTTTGACGCAAAAGTTTCGTAGCCTTCGTGATAAATATTATTGACGTTGAAATTAATCAAAATAGAACGATGGGCTTTTAGGAGATTCATATAATTCATTGTTTGTGCTCTATGAATATTGTGTAAATCAGTTACAGATTTGATTTCTAAAACAATTAAATCTTCGATGAAAAAAAATATAGACCTGGTCCAGCCAATTTATGAACTTCAATACAAGCTCCAACAATTTTGTAAGCCAAATCATTTAATTTCTTTTGTGTAATCATTTGTGTTATTTTTATTGACACTTAAGTCACGTTAGATTTGATATTAAATAATAACACTTTAGTCACTTAAAATCTAGATTAAAACATATCAAAAGACCAATTTTGTTTTTTAAAATCTTTGATTTTCCAAACTTAATTGAACTTAATTATCACGATTAATAAATCTCTAAAGTGACTTAAGTGTTTCATTTCTTTACAATAATTATAGTATGAATCTCAGTTTCAGTCTCACTTCTGTTATAATCAATTCTCATAATCTGAAAATTTTTAAATCTAAGTTTTTCTAATTTTTCTTTAATCTCTTCAAGCAAATGAAAATTAAAAAATGAACGATTTCCGTGACTATTGGTTTGATATTTCGAGTCTTTAGGATTTCCTTCAACAAAACTCAAATAAAAAATTCCATTATTGTTTAAGAGATTATTAATGTCTGAAAAGAAAAAATCAGCTTCTTTTCCATCAAGATACGGAAGACAAAATCCACTTATAATTGCATCAAATTTCTTATTAATTTTATTAATTTCTCGACAATCCATTACTTCAAATTCGCCATTCGGAACATTCTTTTTTGCTAACTGAATCATCTTTTCAGAATAATCAATTCCAAGAATATCTGCATCAGGAATTTTATCCGAAATGTATTTTGAAATATTTCCAGGTCCACATCCAATATCTAAAATTGAAGGTTTAGAAGTTTTTATTTCATCACAGAACAAATCATAAGAATCATTATAAATGCTGAGATTCAGAAATTTTTCTTCATAATCATTAGCAACCTGGCTCCAAAATTCTGAGGAATCTTTATTACTCGATTTCAAAATCAATTAAATGGAATTGCAGGTAAAATCTTTCCGGAAACTTCGCCAAATCCAACTCGTATTCCATCTTTTTCGGACCAGGCTTTCATCGTAATTGTATCGCCGTCTTCTATGAATTTTCTCTCGATTCCGTTTTTCAGTTGCAATGGTTTTGTACCTCTCCAGGTCAATTCCAACATAGAACCGTAAGATTTTTCATCTTCTCCAGAGATTGTTCCGCTCGCGTAAACATCACCAACTTCCACATTACAGCCGTTAACGGTATGATGCGCCAATTGCTGACACATATTCCAGTACATAAATTTATAATTGCTTTCAGAAATCAGATTGTCTTCTGAATTTTCCGGTTTCAGATAAACCTGAAGATTGATGTCATAATTTTTATCGCCTTCGAATTTCAAATAATCTAAAACTTCCGGTTCCTGTTTCGGAGATTCAGTTTTGAATGGTTTCAAAGCTTCCAAAGTCACAATCCAAGGAGAAATAGACGAACCAAAATTCTTTCCTAAAAATGGTCCCAGCGGAACATATTCCCAACTTTGAATATCTCTCGCCGACCAATCGTTGAAAATCATCATTCCGAAAATCGCATCTTCTGCTTCTGCAATAGAAATCCTTTCTCCCAAATCTGTATTTCTGTTCACAACAAAAGCCATTTCCAATTCAAAATCCAATTGTTTTGATGCACTGAAAATTGGTTTATCTGAATCAGCAGGTTTGATTTGCCCGCAAGGTCTTGTGATATCGATTCCTGACAAAACAATGGAAGAAGCGCGACCGTGATAACCAACCGGCAAATGTTTCCAGTTTGGTAACAATGCATTCGCCGGGTCGCGGAACATCATCCCGACATTGGTTGCGTGTTGGATACTGCTGTAAAAATCGGTATAATTCGGGATATGCAAAGGCATCATCATTTGGATTTCATCCAGATTGTAAAAACATTCTTCCAAAGCCCGTTCATCTTTTGACAGTAAAGAATCTTCCAACAATAATTCCTGAATTTTTAACCGGACCTTATTCGTAACCGGTTTTCCCAGCTCTATGAATTCATTAATCGTGTATGCCTCAAAAACATTATCGTCCAGACCTTTTATGTCTTCAAAATAACCAAGATCGAACAGCGTAGCCAAATCAATGACAATGTCGCCGATTCTGGTAGCGCAGGCAATGAACTCTTTATTGAAAACACAAACCCCAAACGGAATATTATAAATTGAAAAATCTGAATCGGAAGGATATTCTATAAATGATTTCATTATGATGATATTAAAGATTAGAATCTAAAAGTCTGATTAAAGCGAAAAAATTAAAGCATTAAAAATAATGCTTTAATTGTAAAAATATACGAAAATAAATTTGGCTAAAGGTTACCGCGTCTCTCCTGCTCTCTTTCCAAAGCTTCGAAAAGTGCCTTGAAATTTCCGGCTCCGAAGCTTTGAGCACCGTGTCTCTCGATGATTTCGTAGAACAAAGTTGGTCTGTCTTCCACAGGTTTTGTGAAGATCTGAAGCAGGTAACCTTCTTCGTCACAATCTACCAGAATTCCCAAACTTTGAAGTTTTTTGATGTCTTCATCAATATTTCCGACTCTTTCCGGAATCATTTCATAGTAAGCTTCCGGTGGTGCGGATAAAAATTCTACTCCTCTGCTTTTAAGCTCTGTAACTGTTTTTACAATATCTTTTGTTGCTACCGCAATGTGCTGAACGCCTTCACCTTCATAAAAATCCAGATATTCTTCTACCTGAGATTTTTTCTTACCTTCAGCCGGCTCATTGATTGGGAATTTGGCATAGCCATTTCCGTTGCTCATTACTTTGGACATCAATGCGGAATATTCTGTATTAATCTGCTTATCATCAAATGAAAGAATATTCACGAATCCCATTACTTTTTCGTACCATTCTACAGTCGGAATCATCCTGTCCCAGCCTACATTTCCTACACAATGATCAACATACAACAATCCAACATCAGAAGGATTATAATCGCTCTCCCACTTTTCATAGCCCGGCATGAAAAGTCCGTTGTAATTTTTACGCTCTACAAACATGTGTACAGTTTCTCCGTAGGTGTAGATTCCGGACATTCTTACTTCGCCAGATTCATCTGTCAAAGTTGTCGGTTCAAGATATGGTTTTCCACCGCGTTTAGTGGTTTCTTCAAAAGCTTTGTATGCATCATCTACCCAAAGTGCCAGAATCTTGACACCATCACCATGTTTTTGCTGATGTTGGCAAATTGGAGAATCGGACTTTAGTCCGGAAGTTAGAACCAATCGAATTTTACCTTGCTGAAGAACATAAGAAGCTCTATCCCGAACACCTGTTTCTGGTCCTGCATAAGCTACAGACTGAAAACCGAAGGCTGTTTTGTAAAAATGTGCAGCCTGCTTGGCGTTTCCTACATAAAATTCTATAAAATCGGTTCCATTGATAGGGAGAAAATTCTCTGCTTGTGCGATTTTTTCTGCAAAAGTGAGTGTTGACATTTTACTTTTTAATTTTTAATTCATTGATGCCAAGATAAGACTTTTTATTCAATAAACTAACAATTGTTAGTTTATAATATTAATCAGATAATTAACTAAAAATCAATAGAATCTGTGCTTCAAAATTATAATTTAAAAATCGCGGTAAAAAGAGTTTGCCTATAATATCAAATTGATATCAAAAAAAATAAAAATGCAAATAATTAATAATTTTAAAGAAATAAATTAATTATTTCATCATTATAATTTGGAAATAATTAAGAAATAATTAATAAGTAATTTTAAGTTTATTTAAGTTTACATTTTCCGGTTTGCGCGTGCTATATTTGTTATAGAAAATTCACAAAGATTCTAAAAACATAAATGCAAAACCTGATGACGAAGCCGTTTGTTTACGGCTTTTTTTCTATTTCATTGTTAAGTAATCCGGAATTGGGATTGTAATTATCCCAGATTTTCCATACACCATCATTCTTCTTCAGAAAATAAATCTGGGTGTTCAGCTCATTAACAATATATTCTTCATCAGAATCTTCCACTAAAAATACCAGATTCCAAAACTCTTGTGTCTTCACTACAATTTTCTCCGGTTCTTCTGAAATAATATCGAGATCGAAAATCTCGAAATTAGAACGGTTATTTTTTGTCAACAACTTCAGTTTCCTCTCACAGAGCTTTGAACTGTAATTCTTGATCCTTTCCCGGAAAGGAGCTTCTTTAAAAATCAAATCATCAAAAAGTTCAAGTTTCAGCTCTGGAAAAAACTTGAAAAATTCGAAATTCGTATGGCAATATTGGTAGATGATCGTTTCAGAAAAATTCTTCTCAGAACCGGTTTCTGAGCTTTCTTTTTCCTTGATATTTGTGACAAAAGCGTTGAGATCTTTGAAACCAAGAAAAATACAGATCTTATCCAGCGTTTTCAGAAAACGGAGATCATTATGGGTTTTATAATCATAATCGTTTTCAAAAAATCGCTGAAGCGTGATGTGCGAGATGCTGGTTCCCAATTCGAATTTTCTGTCATTCTGCAATTCTTCCTTATCAGAGAGCTCATCTTTTATGAGTTCCGAAAGAATAACATAATGACTTCTTTTCCAAGGATTTGCGTTTGCTAATATAGAATTCCGAATGATCGGATGCTGTTTAATCTCTTCTTTTAATAAGTTATATATAGATTTCAATTCATCATTTTTTGATATCAACTCAAATATACAACTATTGAATCTAAAAATAATTCCTGTAAATCGTTAAAAAATATTAAAAAAACCGCTTACTAAAGTTGATAAGCGGTTTTTATTGATTTTTAATTATTTGAAGCGTTCATAAGCCGCTCTATCCAGCATCTCTCTGTCGTCCGGATGGGAGATTTCTATCAGCGCTTTTGCTCTCTGACGAAGGTTTTTTCCGTACAAATAAGCGGTTCCAAACTCAGTCACTACGTAATGAATATGACCTCTGGTAGTTACCACGCCTGCGCCTTGTTTCAGGAAAGGAACAATCCTCGGAACTCCTTTTTTGGTTCTGGAAGACAATGCCATAATTGGTTTCCCGCCTTCACTTAAAGCGGCTCCACGCATAAAGTCCATCTGTCCTCCGATCCCGCTGAACTGATATGTTCCGATAGAATCTGCACAGACCTGACCAGTAATGTCAATTTCAATAGCAGAATTGATGGCGTGCATTTTCTTATTTTTCATAATGTTAATCGGGAAATTGACATGTTGCACATCCATAAATGCAATAGATGGATTGTCATCCACAAAATCATACAATCTTCTGGTTCCAAAGCAAAAGCTGGTAATCGTTCTGTTGGTGTGGGTTCCTTTGTATTTATTATTAACAATGTCATTCATAATCAGATCGATAGCTCCATCGCTCAGCATTTCTGTATGAATACCCAGATCCTTATGATTCCCAAGGCATTTCAGAACGGCATCCGGAATGGTTCCGATTCCCATCTGCAAAGTAGCCTTGTCATCTATCAGCTCTGCTACGTGCTTACCTATCAGCATTTCTTCTGCACCAACTTTGGAACCGTAATCAATGGTTAGCAAATCTTCGTCATTCCACACCATTTTCTCTATCCTGTTGATATGAATCATTCCGTCGCCGTGTGTTCTCGGCATTTTCGGATTTACAATGGCAATAATCGTCTTGGCTGTATCGATGGCACTTCTCGCCACATCTACAGAGGTTCCTAAAGTGCAATATCCATGAGCATCCGGCGGAGAAACGGTTATCAACGCAACATCAATAGGTAAAATTCCGTTTTTGAAAAGCACAGGAATCTCACTAAGAAAAATAGGAACATAATCGCCATTTTCTCCATTTACTGCCTCGCGGACCGGCGTGGAAGTGAATAAGGAATTAACAAAAAAATGGTCTTTATATTGAGGCTTAGCAATTTCTACATTACCTTGCTGCGTGATTGAGAGCATTTCCACATTACTGAGGCGGGAAGACTGCTTTGCCAGCTCATCGTATAGAATATTCGGCGTACAAGCGCTGCCGTGTCCGAAAATCCTGTCACCACTTTTGATAATTGAAACTGCTTCTTCTGTACTAACGTAATTGATCATACCGATTTAATTTTATACAAATTTATCTCCTAAAGATAAACAAAAAAATGAGCGTTATCAGTTTGGTAAAAAGTCATATAAAAATAATTTTTCAAAAATTGAATAAAATTTATTTACTTTGTAATTCAAAGTTCTTTAAATTAATTTAAATTATAAAATTATGATTACACAAAATCAAATTTCAAAAATCATTTATTCAGTTCCGGTTCTATTATTAATGATTCCATTGGTTGCAATGCAATTCACAACCGAAGTCAATTGGACTTTTTCGGATTTTGTAATTATGGGTTTACTTTTATTCGTGACCGCATTTTCAATCGATTTCGTTCTGAAGAAGTTTAAAACTTTGAAATCAAGATTAATATTAGTCTTCGGAATTTTAGCATTATTAGTTTTAGTTTGGGCAGAATTAGCAGTTGGGATTTTTGGGAGTACGTTTGCGGGAAGTTAAAAATGTTACACAAAAAAAGCTAACATTTCTGTTAGCTTTATACGTTTCAGCTTATTCCAGCCAGCTAGTCTTGTAATCCGGATCTTCCACTTTTATGGCTTCTTCTGTCAATTTCAAAGGTCGGAAGGGATCCACCATCACAGCGTATTCATCTGTAGATTTTTTTCCGATGCTTCTTTCCATTGCGCCCGGATGCGGACCGTGAACAATGCCACCGGGATGAAGTGAAAAATCCATCAGATCCACATGATTTCTGCTCATAAAATCGCCTTCTGTATAAAACAAAACCTCATCTGAATCGATATTGGAATGATTATAAGGCGCAGGTATGGCTTGAGGATGATAATCATACATTCTTGCGACAAATGAACAAACCACAAAATTGTGCGCTTCAAAATTCTGATGAACCGGAGGCGGCTGATGAATTCTTCCGGTAATAGGCTCAAAGTTTTTGATATTAAATTTATAAGGATAGAAATAACCGTCCCAACCAACGACATCAAACGGATGCGTGGCGTAAATGAAATCCGTGATTTGATTTTCTTTTTTAACCTTGATCAGGAAATCGCCTTTCTCATTTTTGGGTTCTGCAAAAGTGGGTGGAATAATGTCCCGCTCGCAAAACGGCGAATGCTCCAGCAATTGTCCAAATTCATTCCGATAACGTTTGGGCGTATAAATCGCAGAATGCGCTTCTATGAAAAAGAAAACATTTTGCTCCGATTCCAATTCCAGCTGATAAATAGTTCCTCTTGGAATAATGAGATAATCTCCTACTGAAAAATCTATATTGCCGAGCATAGTTTTCAGAATCCCTTTACCTTCGTGTACGAAAAGTAATTCATCGCACTCTGCATTTTTATAGAAATATTCAGTTGATTTTCTCGGTTTTGCCAAACCCATTTTCAGATCGTTATTCAGCATAAGGACTTTCCGGCTTTCCAAAAAATCATCTTCAGAGGTCACTTTTGCGCCTTTTATCATTCTTGGCGTTACGTTTTTTTCAACCGCAATTTTTGGTGTGACATCTTTAACATTGCCAATAGACTTGATCTGAGTCGGACGATGTGTATGATAAAGTAACGAAGCAATCCCGTGAAAACCTTCTGTGCCGAAGAGTTGTTCGTAATAAAAATGATCATCTTCGGATTTGAAAACAGTGTGTCTTTTTTGAGGAATCTTCCCCAGCTGAACGTATCTCATTTGATTAGATTTGGCTTTCTCAAATGTAATATTTTTTTATAATATTTTAATTCCACCCAAATAATAGTCTTTAATTAAACATGAAAAAAAAATATCATTCCTTATTTTCCGGAATGATATATTGATATTCTTTGATTTTAATTTTATAAAATTATTTACTCGTCACCACGTAAACCTCCTCGTAAGGTTGGATGAGAACCCAGCCGTTTCCGGAGAACTTCATCTGAAACTCCTCGCCACTTCCTCTGCCAATAAGGCTTTTCAGAGAAACATTGGTTTTGAGTTCCGGAGTCAGATTTCCAGACCAGGCTACTGTAGCGTTTGGATCTGTAAAAACTGGGTTTTCTGGCGTTACCAAAAGCGTCAGAGGATGACCATGTGTAGTGATGGCGATATGACCTGTTCCGCTCAGTTTCACTTGGAAAAGTCCTCCAGCCATAACGCCTGCGATACTTTTTAACATTTTGATGTCGCTTTTAATGCTTTGATCGTGTGCGAGAATGTCGTTTCCGTTTACAGAAATTGATTCGTTTTCGAGGTGCAGAATTCTAACTTTTTTGCCGTTGTCTGCGACGTATAATCTGCCGGTTCCTTCAGCTTTCATCAATTTTGTTCCTTCGCCGGAAATGGCTTTTTTAAGAAGATTTCCCAATCCGCCGGACAACATTCCTTGTCTTTCAAAATTGATGTTTCCGACATAGCCAACCATACTTCCAGCCTTGGTCCAAACTGCCTGATTACTTAGGTTGATTTCCAGCAGTTCTGGTTTTTCCAGTTCAAAGTAGTCTTTTTCGTGTGGATTTTCTTTTGTTTCATTCACAAAAGCTTCAATAGAAAATTTGCTCATAGTTTGTATTTTTAACAACACCAAACTAAGAATTTTTTCGATATGAATAGATTAAATTTTCGAAATTTTCTTAAACAAAAAACCCAACAATATTGTCGGGCTTAAAAGTATAGTAAAAAAATTTAGTGTTTAAAATTGTCCGCCTCCCAGAGCTCTATAGAATTCTGTAACAGCCTGTAGTTGTTGAAGTTTGTCATTCACACCAGCCAATTTTGCTGATAATAAAGATTGTTCTGATGTCAAAACATTCACATAATTCACATTAGATGAATAAGTTAACAATTCTTTATTAAACTCTAACGCTTTTTCCAGAGATTGAATTTGTAATTGCCTTGTCGTTTCTTTTTCCTTAGCTTTTTGGTAAGATAATAATGAATTGGAAACCTCTGCGCCAGCGGTTAACAAAGTTTGTTCAAACGTGTAGTAGGCCTGCATTTTACGAGCTTCCATTATTTTGACCTGCGCTTTTCTATTTCCCATTTGGAAGATATTCTGCGTCACAGTTCCTCCCAAAGTGTAAAACAAAGAATTAGTAAAGAAGTTCTCCAGCAATCTTGTCGATAATCCTATAGTAGCTGTGAGGTTAATTGTGGGATAAACCTGTGCCATCGCTACATTTTTGTTTTCGAATGCTTGACGGAATGTTAATTCAGCCGCCTGAACATCTGGACGATTTTTCAGTAACGATGCTGGAACTCCTGTTTTCAAATCTGTGTAAATCACTTGAGAATCGATGGAATTTCTTTCAATGGCTTGAGGATTATCATTCATCAAAATACTCAAAGAATTTTCCGTCTGCTGAATCTGCAATTCCAAATCTGGAATCATCAATTGTGCAGAATAAAGATTGGCTTTGCTCTGTTCTAGATCTGCGCCGGTTAGATAGGCCGCGTCCATCAACAATTCGACAGTTTCTACATCTTTTTTACGAAGTTCTATCGTCTGTTTTGTGATTTCCAATTGCTTGTCCAAAGAAATCAGTTGATAATACAATGTTGCAGCCTGGGCGACCATCTGCGTTTGAATTGCTCTTTTTGCAGCGTCTGTCTGGAGAAATCCTGCATAAGCTGACCTTTTCAGAGATTTGATTCTTCCCCAAATATCGACTTCCCAACCTGTAGAAATTCCCAATCTGTAATTCATCAAATCGGGCATTCTAAAAGTATTGGCTTGAGCCGCGCCACTATTTTTTGTATCAGTTACAGAACCTACCGCGTCTAGGCTTGGAAGGTTTTGCAATTTGGATTGTTTGAAAACAGCGTCTGATTCTTGGATTCTTGCAACGGCAACTTTCAAGTCCAGGTTGTTCTGAATGGTTTTATTAATGATGTTCTGAAGCTTCTCGTCCGTAAAAATTTGATTCCACGCGACGTTGGCTACAGAAGTACTGTCGTTACTGGTTTTTTGTCGAAAGAGATTGTCCTGCCGACTTTGCTCGATGTCCGGACTCTTGTAAATATCCGTGACTTTGCACGAATAAAAGAAACCTGCGACACCTGCTAATATGATTAGATTTTTTAATTTCATTTTTTCACAACTTGTTTTGGTTATTCGCTAAGTTCTCCTTCGTATTTGTCAGACACTTTTTTGCTACTTACTTTTTCCTGCAAGTACATAAATACCGCAAATAAAATAGGAATAAAAAACACTCCGAAAATAGTTCCGAATAACATCCCTCCAATCGCTCCAATACCAATCGATTGGTTACCTACGGCTCCCGCTCCAGTCGAAATTGCCAACGGAATCAACCCGAAAATGAAGGCAAATGATGTCATCAAAATCGGACGTAATCTTTGTTTCGCACCACTGATTGCAGCGTGTGCAATGGTGTAACCTTTCTTACGAGCATCTAAGGCAAATTCAACAATCAAAATGGCATTTTTTGCTAATAGTCCAATCAACATAATGAGTGAAATCTGAGTATAGATATTATTTGAACCACCAATCCACGCACTGAACATCATTACCCCAGCCAAACCGACCGGCAATGACAACATCACGGCAAATGGTAAAAGGTAACTCTCATACTGCGCTGCCAAAAGGAAATAAACGAATACACAACATAAAATAAAGATGTAAACAGTTTGTCCTCCCGCTGTAACTTCCTCTCTCGTCAATCCAGAAAATTCGTAGCCGTAGCCTTGTGGCAATGTTTCTGCGGCAACTCTTTCTACGGTTGCAATCGCGTCTCCGGAAGAGAAACCAGGATTTGGCGTCCCGTTCAGAGAAATTGCTGTAAACAAGTTGAAACGTCCAATAGCCTGTGGTCCATAAACTCTTTTTGCAGTGATGAATCTACTCAGAGGCGCCATTTCTCCATTAGCATTACGAACTTGGATCATATTGAAACTTTCAAGATCTTCTCTGTTTTCAAAAGGCGCCTGGTAAATCACACGATATTGCTTTCCAAAAAGATTGACATTGGAAGCATAAACACCACCATAATAACCCTGCATCGTACTCAAAATATCTGATACTGAAAATCCTGCTGCTTTGGTCGCCGCCACATCAATATCAATCATATATTGAGGATAATTTGGATTAAAAGATGTGAATGTTCTCTGGATGTCTGGCTGTTGATTCATTTTATCGATGAAATCATTCGTAACCTTAGTCAAGTCTGCAATGCTTCCGCCTTTTTGGTCCTGAATCTGCATCTCAAAACCGGCTGCATTACCAAAACCTTGCAACGTTGGTCTTCCGAAGAAAGTCATTTTCGCATCTTTGATATCGCCAGTTTCTTTATACATTTTAGCGATGAAAGATTGCACGTCTGAACCTTTTGCCGAACGGTCTTTCCAGTCTTTTAGTTTGACAATCAGCATCCCGTTGTTAGAACCACTTCCACTAATCATTCCTCGCCCTGAAACTTTGAAAACGTGAAGAACTTCTGGTTGCTTTTCTACAATTTTCTCAACTTTTGCCAACACTTCTCTCGTTCTATTTTCGTTGGAACCAATTGGAAGCGAGATGTCCATAAAAATCCCTCCCATATCTTCACTTGGAACAAAGGATTTCGGTGTGGTGTTCATTAACCAAACAAAAATTCCGGCGAACACTGCAAGACCTGCAAATGAAATCCATTTTTTCTTCAATAAAAATAAAATCCCGCGCGAGTATCTCTTGACCATTGCATCAAAAATGATGTTGAAATTGGTGAAAAATCTTTGCAAGAAATTCTTTTTCTTTTCTTCGTGCGAATGTGGCTTAAGGAAAATCGCACATAAAGCTGGACTCAAAGTCAATGCATTTACGGCTGATAATATAATTGAGATTGCTAAGGTCAATCCAAATTGTTTATAGAAAACTCCCGCTGAACCGGAGATAAAACTTACCGGAATGAAAACCGCCGCCATAACCAACGTAATACTGATAATCGCACCGCTGATCTCATCCATTGCATTTACAGAAGCCCGAAGCGGAGATTTCTCGCCTTGTTCCAATTTGGTATGGACGGCTTCTACGACGACAATGGCGTCATCCACCACAATTCCTACAGCGAGAATCAAGGCGAAAAGCGTTAATAGATTGATGGTAAATCCGAAAATATCCAAAAAGAAGAACGTTCCCACAATCGCCACCGGAACCGAAATGGCAGGAATCAAAGTAGAACGCCAATCTTGAAGGAATAAGAAAACAACGATGAATACAAGAATAAAAGCCTCGAACAAAGTATGAATTACTTTTTCAATAGATGCATCCAAGAAGTCATTGGCATTAACCAACGCAACATATTTCACACCTTTTGGAAAAGATTCCTGTGCCTTATCCAAAACTGCTATCGACTGATTGATTACATCTTGCGCATTGGAGCCTGCCGTCTGCGCAACTGCCATACCAATAGATGGATTTCCATCAGTTACACTGGTTCCAGTATAATCCTGCGCTCCCAATTCTACTCTTGCAACATCTTTCAATTTCAGCGTTTGTCCATTTGGAGTTGCTTTGATGATGATATTCTCAAATTCTGGAATCTCAGTCAGCCTTCCCTTATATTTCAATGTGTATCGGAAACTCTGGTCACTTTCATCGCCTAAACTCCCCGGCGCGGCTTCGATATTCTGCTCTGCCAAAATGGAGTTGATATCCGACGGAACCATTCCATAAGAAGCCATTTTATTAGGATCCAACCAGATTCGGATCGAATATTCTTTTGTCCCGAACACCGTTACATCCCCAACTCCAGTCACCCTTTTGATCTGAGGAACAATGTTGATGTTCGTATAATTTTGAAGGAAAGTCATATCATACGCCGGATTCTCACTGTAGAGCGAGAAAATCAAAACGTTGGAACTTTGTCTTTTAGTTGTCGTAACTCCGGCTCTCGTCACTTCCGCAGGTAACAAAGGCGTCGCTCTGGAAACCCTGTTTTGCACATTTACCGCTGCGATATCGGGATCAACACCTTGTTTGAAATAAATCGTTACCGAGCCAGAACCATCGTTGGTAGCAGTCGATGTCATATACGTCATTCCTTCTACTCCATTGATCTGCTCCTCCAGCGGCACGATCACACTTTTAAGGATAACATCGGCATTCGCTCCTTGATAACTTGCGTTCACAGAGACAGTTGGTGGCGCAATGTCCGGATATTGTGAAACCGGTAAATTCACGATTCCCAAAACACCGAGAATCACGATGATAATGGAAATTACGGTGGACAGAACCGGACGTTCTATAAATTTTTTAAACATATTTTATTAGACTAATAGATAAAAGATGAGAGATAAAAGACTTTCAAAATGAACCTTTCTAATTCTCACTTTTGACATTAATAATTGAAAACTATTTTCTATCGATGACATTTTGCAGAGTCGTTTCTTTTGGAACAACTTGCGCATCATCTTTCAAAAGTCCGAGACCTTCTACCACTACTTTATCGCCCGCTTTCAATCCGGAGGTTACAGCGTAAGTTACTCCATCTGGCAGATTTTCCACTTTTACTTCTGTAGATTTGACCTTGTTATCGGCACCAATTAGATACACCAAAACCTTGCCTTGCATCTCATACGTTGCCGCTTGTGGAATGATAATGACATCCTCTAAACTATTCGGAACTTGAACCGTAGCGCTATAACCACTTCTTAGAAGACCTTTCGGATTTGGAAAAGTTGCTCTCATAGAAAACGAACCCGTGTTTGGATCTACCAATCCACTGATGGATTCGATTTTTCCTTTTTCCTCGTACTTGCTTCCGTCAGAAAGAACCAAATCTACCAATGGTGAATTTTTGATTTTTTCCTGAATTGTTGCGCCAGTCGAATGTTTGAAAAAATCTAACTGTTGTTTTTCATTAATTGAAAAATATGCGAATATCTTTGAAACATTGGAAACCGTTGTCAAAGGTTGAGCCGTAGCTGTGCTGATATAACTTCCTGCTTTATAAGGCAAAGTTCCAACCACACCACTCACAGGGCTGTACAATTTTGTATAACCTTGATTCACTTGCGCATTTGTCAACTGAGCCTGAGTTTCCGCCAAGGTTGCTTTTGCAGATTTAAGCGCCAATTCTGCTGCTTGAAGTTCATAAGCGGAGATGATTTTCTTATCTACCAAGGGTTTGGTCTTTGTTACTTGCATTTGTGCTGTAGCCACTTGTGCTCTGGCACTATTTACGGTAGCTTGAGCCGCCAAAACTGACTGCTCATATTGCGGGTTTCTGATAAGGAACAACAGTTGACCTTTTTTCACCTGACTACCTTCATCAATGTAGATTTTCTCAACAAATCCATCGATTTTTGGTCGAATTTCTACATTTTCGATACCTTCCAGACGGGCAGGATATTGTGTCAGATTTTCAGCTGGTCCACTTTTCGCAATGATGTATTCGTATGGTTGTGGTGGCAATTCTTTTTTGTCATCTTTTTTTTCAGACTTGGAGCAAGCCACTAATAAATTCAAAACAACAAAAAAGCCAAGCGCAATATTCTTCATAAATACTTATTTTTTTAGATCGATTTCAAACAAACGTTCAAATTTATTGATTATCTCCAAAACAGACGTTATGTAATTAATAATAAAATCTATCAAAGATAATTAACAAAAACTATTATTATTGACATTCAGAGAATTAAAAAATACTTTTAAAGAATATTTAACATAATTTTATCAAACAAACGTTTGAATAAACATACAAAAATGTTGACTACAATTAAATTTGTAACCAAGTAATAGGGATATTTTTTGCTGACAATGGAATTTAAAACTTCCTGACAACCGGAAGAATTTCATTTTTATTAAGACCAAATCTTTTGATATCAGCCTCAGAAAATTTTTGAGAATAGAAATTGATTTCAGTTTCAAGACCAACGCTTCTTAAACGGTCGAAATAATCCATCCCATACCAGCGAACGTGGTCGTACTGTCCAAAATGCTTTTGACGTTCTTTCGGATCTGTGATGGTAAAATCTTCGTAAGTTTTTTCCAGAGAATTTTTCATCGGAACTTGCAGAATTCCCCAACCGCCAGGTTTCATCACACGATACAGTTCGGACATCGCTTTTCTGTCATCTACAATATGCTCCAAAACGTGATTACAGATAATCACATCAAAACTATTATCTTCAAAAGGCAAATCCAAAATATCCGCTTTCACATCCACAATCGGGGAAAACAAATCCGCAGAAGTGTAATTCAGATTCTTCATTTTTTTGAATTTGCGAAGAAATTCTTGCTCTGGTGCGATATGGAGAACTTTTAATTTATTCGTAAAAAAGTTGGTTTCATTCTGAAGATAAAGCCACATTTGACGGTGTCTTTCTAACGATAAAGTTCCTGGAGACAATGCATTCGACCGTTGTTTTCCGTAGCCATAAGGTAGAAATTTACGATACGATTTCCCGTCAATCGGGTCTGTGAATTTATTTCCTTTGAAAAACAAAACAATCAACGGACGCAGAAAAATGCTCAGGTTGATAAGCATTGGTCTTGGAATTTTATTCAGTAAAAATTGAGTTATTTTTTTCAATTTGCAATTTTTGTGAAAAGCGACGAAGTCGCGAAATATCGGTAGAACTAAACGATAATAAATACAAAGGTGCGAAGCACCGATATCTTGGTCCTAAATCAAATCATTGAAAACATATTCTTGGTTATATTCGATTTCAAATTTATTTAAAAAATCTAAATATTCTTGTTTAAATGATTTGTTTTGATGATGAATTTCTTGATTATTGATATAATTTATGACAACCGGGATTTGAGATTTACCATAAGAAAATGCGCCATAACCTTTCTGCCATTCAAATCTTACTGGCAAAAACCGTTTATCATTAATCCACTTTGAAGAATTACTCTTGATTTGATTAACCAATTCTGAAAGTGCCTGATTTGGTCTTAATCCAATTAAAACATGAATGTGATCAGGCATTCCATTAATAGACAATAATTTATGATTGTTATTCTGAATGATGCCCGTCATATATTTATAAAGCTCTTCCTTCCAATCATTTTGAATTAAGGCATCTCTGAATTTAACAGCAAAGATCAATTGAATATGAATTTGTGAGTAAGTTGCATTAGAATCAGCCATAAGATTAATAATTTTCTTAAAGCTAAACAATTTGATTGAATTACCAATATTCCGGTGCTTCGCACCTCTTATTCAACTTAACAACAATTTCTACCAACATTTCGCGACTTCGTCGCTTCACAATAAACTATCAATAATTAAAAATCAACCTGAAAAGCTTTCTCCTCATCAGACTTGATTCCCAGCGATTCATAAATATAATCGTAAGTAGAAAGTAAAACCGGTTTGCCGTTATAAACACAAACATCGTGTTCAAAATGGGCAGAAGGCTGGTTATCCAAGGTCGTCACTGTCCAGCCGTCCTTATGGAACTTTACTCTTTCTGTACCAAGATTTACCATTGGTTCGATGGCAAGACAAATTCCGTCTTTAAGAACTTTTCCGCTTCCTGGTTTTCCATAATTCGGAACTTGTGGATCTTCGTGCATTTGTCTTCCAACGCCGTGACCAACCAATTCTCTCACAACACCATAACCTTCTTTTTCACAATGTTTTTGGATTGCGTTGGAAATATCTCCAACACGCTTTCCTCTCACACATTGCTCAATACCTTTGTACAAAGATTCTTTAGTAACTCTCAATAGCTTTTTAACCTCATCAGACACTTCGCCTACTTCAAAAGTATAGGCGTGATCACCAACAAATCCGTTCCAGAAGACACCACAATCTACCGAAAGAATAGTTCCTTCTTTGATGGATTCTGAGTTTGGAATTCCGTGAACCACTTGCTCATTCGGTGAAATACAAAGTGAAGCCGGAAATCCGCCGTAGCCTAAGAATGCAGGTTCTGCACCGTGGTCTTTGATAAAATCATAAGCTAATTTATCAAGATGAAGCGTTGTAACACCTGGTTTAATTTCTTTTGCCAACATTCCCAAAGTCTGGGAAACCAATCTTGCACTTTGCTTCATTAGTCGAAGCTCCTCTATTGTTTTGAGTTGAATCATTTATAATTGTATTAACGTATTATGTAAAATGTACAATGTATTTTTCATTCTGATACTTTGTACTTAATACACTTTACTTTTGACAAAAAGGCTTACCAAAAAAGCCCTCTTTTCTTTTCTTTTTTCATTTTGGAGTAAGCGTGAACTTCTCCGCCTGCCACTTGGAATTCTATTTTTTCGTTGATGATCTGATAGATCTCTCCCCAACCTGGGAATCCGCCAAGATTTCTGTCATCAATGAAAAGGTCTGCGTCCAGTTTTCTGGATTGCGTCTCGGAATCGAAAACTTCTCCTTCAAAACTTGAGTTGACGGCATAGAATTCTATACCGTTTTTTCTGCAGAATTCTACTGCTTCTTCCAGAGTTTTACCGTGACGGTAGGTCCACAGGATTAATCGATAACCTTCTCCCTGAAGTTTTTTCAGCGTTTCAAAAGCGAATGTTTTTGCTTTCCCAATTCCCGGATAAGCATCATCTACAATAGTACCGTCGAAATCGATTGCTAATTTTTTATTACTTTTTATCATTTGATTTTTTGAATAAATATTATTGAAAATGTGTGCAAATATACGAAATATTAAAAAGCTGCTTCGAGATTATTTTACACAAAAAAAGTGTACCGGTTGATACACTTGATATTGTTTAGCTCTTTACCCATTTGAAACTGTAAGGCAATTCCGGTGTAGCAATTCTGTCCGAGATCCTTTGCAGCCTGTCCGGTAATTTCATCAGATAATCTCTGGCGCGTTCTGCTTTATCATTCAGATTTTTCATTCCTTCAATTTTCCATTCATCCAATAGATCTTTCAGGATGTTGATGTAATCCTGTCCTGTATAAACCATCGCACGCTGTGCCGCATCGGAAAAATGTTCCCAAAGCTCACCTGCTTTCTGCCCGGATTCTCTTAGTAAATGTGCCGGCATTACAATTTTTCTTCTCATCATATCTTCGAATGCGAGCATCATTCCGCTGGCATCCATCTCAAAAATTCTGGCGGAAAAATCTTTATAGGCTTTTGCATGTCTTGCTTCATCTGCTGCGATGACACCACACATCTGCGCCAGTTTTTTATTTCCGGATTGCTTGGCTAACGTTCCCACCCTTCTATGAGAGATATTGGTTGCGGTTTCCTGAAAACTGGTATACACAAAATTCTTATAGGGATCTGAGCTGGTTCCGATGTCGAAACCGTCATTAATGAGATGATGTGTTGTGATTTCCATTTCTCGCATATTCACACGTCCGCAGAGGTAAAGATATTTACCCAACAGATCGCCGTGCCTGTTTTCTTCTGCCGTCCATGCTCTTACCCATTGTGTCCAGCCGGTTCTCTTCTCTTGATCTACACCTTCCAGTCCCATCAACCAGGATTCGTAAGTAGGCAGCGCTTCTTCGGTAATACAGTCACCAATCAATGTAACGAAAAGATCATAAGGCATCTCTCTGGCAAAAGTCTGTAATTCTTCAATCTCTTCTTTGAAATTCTCACCAGAACTATCTGGAAGGAAGTCCGAAGGCTGCCAGATTTTTTCCACGGGCGTAAGATATGAACTGATGAACTCATCCATATTCTGCTCCAATGTTTTCATCACTTCTAGTTGTAACTCTTTTTCGTGCATCAACAAATTATTTAAAGCCGTAAAGGTACAACAAAATAACATTATTCATTACATAACGTATTGAATTTAATATACTTTAAGAAACAATGTGTTACACGAAAATCTATAACATAGATTTTTTATTTTAAAAATCAGTCCATAAAAAAAGCCGGTAAAAACCGACTTTGGAATTATATATTCAGGTTTTAGTTTACAAGGACCTCTCCTGTCATTTCTTCCGGCGCTTCTACACCCATTACTTTCAGTATTGTTGGCGCCACATCGCCCAGTTTCCCTGGCGTTAGATTCCAGTTATGATCTTTGTCCATTACAATGAAAGGCACCAGGTTTGTGGAATGCTGTGTGTTTGGAGATCCATCCGGGTTTATCATTACATCAGAATTACCGTGATCTGCCAGGATGAAGACAGCATAACCGTGCTCGTAAGCCGTTGTAGCGACTTTCTGGATGCATTCGTCCACCACTTCTGCAGCTTTTACTGCTGCGGAGAAAACGCCGGTGTGACCAACCATATCTGTGTTGGCAAAGTTAAGACAAATGAAATCCGCCGATTCTTTTTCCAGTTCCGGAACAATGGTATTGGTAATATCGTAAGCGGACATTTCCGGTTTCAGATCATATGTAGGCACATCTTTCGGACTTGGACAGAGCAATCTTCTCTCCCGTACGAATTCCGCTTCTCTTCCCCCGGAGAAAAAGAAAGTAACGTGCGGATATTTTTCTGTCTCGGCAATCCGGATCTGAGATTTTCCGGCACTTTCCAAAACCTCACCCATTGTTTTCTGAAGGACATTCTCATCAAAAACAACTTTTACATTCTGGAAAGTTTTATCATAATTAGTAAGTGTCACATAGTACAAATCCAGCTTTTTCATTCCGTATTCCGGGAAATCCTGCTGAGATAAAACTTCTGTAATCTCACGACCTCTGTCCGTACGGAAATTGAAACAAATGACCACATCATGATCTTCGATCCTTGCAATGGGAAAATGATTCTGGACACCTACAATCGGTTTGATGAACTCATCCGTAACTTCCTGATTATAAGAATCCTGAATAGACTGTACAAAATCCTTAGTTTCCGTACCTACACCATTGACCAAAAGATCATAAGCCAGCTTCACACGTTCCCAGCGCTTGTCCCTGTCCATCGCATAATAACGTCCGATGACGGAAGCAAGCTGCCCTGTTGTATGTTTCATGTGATCCAACAAATCCTTGATGAAGCCTTTTCCAGATTTCGGGTCACAGTCACGTCCATCTGAGAAGGCATGAACATAGACTTTATCCGTAAATCCAAATTCGTGTGCAGCTGTAAGCAAGCCTTTCAAATGGTTGATATGAGAATGCACACCACCATCAGAAACCAATCCTATGAAATGTACTTTCTTGTTATTCGCTTTAGCATATTCAAAGGCATGCTGAATGACGGTCTCTTTTCCAAGACTTCCGTTTTCCACTGCCATATTAAGTTTGACAAGATTCTGGTAAACCACTCTTCCAGCCCCAAGATTCATGTGACCCACTTCCGAGTTCCCCATCTGCCCTGCAGGAAGACCTACTGCTAATCCACTGGCTTCGAGCGTTGTATTAGGAAAGGTTTTCAAGGCATAATCCATGAAAGGCGTATTGGCCTGAGCAATGGCGGAAACAGCGGGATTGGGTCCGATTCCCCAGCCATCTAATATGGCGAGAATTGCTTTCTTTGACATTGTTAATTTGTTTTGTTATTACAAATTTACGAAATGGAAAAGGGAATGGAGAATTTTTACGGCGTGTTTTTTATCAATTATTATGAAAGCTGATCCTATAGATATTTTTATCATAAAATACTTATCTTATTTTATCTCGTCTTTATACTTTCATTAATATTTAAATTCTATTGATAATAATTATTAGATATAAATTCTGCTTTTTATTAAAAAATAATTTCAAAGCTTATATACAAAAATCATATAATAATTATCTTCATTATTTTTTGCAGATTGACAAATATTCTTACCTTTAAGACCCTTTTTTAAAAAATTAAAATGGACTTGAGAGACCAACTGAAAAACCTCTTCCCAGACCACGAAGAACAGGATTTCCAAATGCCGGATGAAGCAAAAGAAAACTTCAAACAGAAAGAACCTTTGGTCTGCAAATTCGAGAAGAAAGGCAGAAATGGGAAACCGGTAACATTAATAGAAGGTTGGGAAGGTGATGCTGAAGGTCTGAAAGAGATCTCGAAAAAAATCAAAACAACCTTAGGAATCGGCGGATCAGAAAAAGACGGGGTCATCATCATCCAGGGCGACAACCGTGATAAAATCATGACTATCCTGAAAGATATGGGATACAAAACCAAACGTGTCGGTGGGTAACATCTCTCAAATAAACATTTAAAATCTTAAAACAATATATATGATTAACAAATTAGCAGCTTCCGAATTGGTCCTGAATGACGACGGAAGTGTATACCACCTTAATCTTCTTCCGGAAGATCTTGCAGAAAAAATTATTCTGGTAGGCGACCCGGACAGAGTTCCTAAAGTTTCAAAATACTTCGACAATATAGAAGTTAAGAAAAATAAGAGAGAATTCTATACGCACACCGGAACTTTGCGTGGCGAGAGAATCACGGTAATGTCCACAGGAATCGGGACGGAAAACATTGATATCGTGATGAATGAACTGGATGCTTTGGTTAATATCGATCTGAAAGCAAAAGAATTCAAAACGGATCATTCGGCTTTGCAGCTTTTTCGTTTGGGAACTTGTGGCAGCGTGAATCCTGATATCGAAGTTAATAATATGCTGGTAACGGAAAATGTAGTCGGTCTGGACGGACTGATGCACTTTTATCAGGATTACAACTTTGAGAATGAGTTCAGTAAGAACTTCTTGGCTAAATTCCCTTACGAGAGAATCAAGCCGATGCTATATTTCTCTAATTATGCAGAAGATATTGCAACGTATTATGCCGATGCAAAATATAAAGGCAACACAGCGACATTCCCTGGATTTTACGCGCCGCAAGGTCGTCAGTTAAGACTGAAAGCTTTGGACGATCAATTCCTGGAAACGCTGAATGACCTTGGTGTTTCCAACTTCGAGATGGAAACTTCTGCTATCTATGCCTTATCAAAATTATTAGGACACAAAGCCATTACTGTAAACTGTGTTATCGCTAACAGAAGACGTGGCGAGTTTGCTAGCGATCACCACGCTTCCGAAAAAATGATGATAGAATGGGTTCTTGACAGAATCATCAAGTAAGATAGTTTTTGAGTTGGAGAGTTTTGAGTTATTTGACCGAAACTCTCCGACACTAAAACCTTCCCACTCAATTTACTTTCTCACAAAACAGCTTTCTATGTGGTCATCTACAACGCCTGTAGCCTGCAGATGAGAATAAATAACGGTTGAACCCAGAAACTTAAAACCTCTTTTCTTCAAATCTTTGCTGATGGCATCAGACAATTCTGTCGTTGCTGGTGCTTCTGTATGGACTTTCCAAGTATTTACAATTCGGTTTCCACCTGTGAATTTTGAAATGTAATCGTAAAAGCTTCCGAATTCTTTCTGAAGTTCCATAAACTTTTGAGCATTGGAAATAGCTGCATTAACTTTCAGCCGGTTTCTTACGATTCCAGTATCCTGCATCAATTCTTCAATCTTATCTTGTCCATATTTTGCAATTGTCTTATAATCGAAATTATCAAAAGCCTTTCTGAAGGTTTCTCTTTTTCGCAGAATCGTAATCCAGCTCAATCCGGCCTGGAAACTTTCGAGGATCAGAAACTCAAACATCGTAGCATCATCCGTTACTAATCTTCCCCATTCTTCATCGTGGTATTTTTGATACAATTCATCGGCTCCGCACCACGCACATCTAATTTTGTCCATTGTTTTTAATTTTGATGTCAATTTAGCAAACATTATAAATTCAAAACAAAACATTAACGTTCATTAAGACTTTGCGGCATTTTAATTGGATAAACAGAGATATCAAATCAAATTTTCAATAATTAACCCAAAAACAAAATATTATGAGCACGCACAATGAAAATTACAATGATGCAGAAAGAGCTGTAAACAGAACAGAAAATTCATTAGAAAATGCAGCCGATAATGCAAAAAATAAAGTCAATGAATATGCAGACAGAGCAAGAAACTACATTGATGAAAGAAGAAGAAACAATGAAGAACCTACTAAAGAAGGTTTCTTTGAAAACTTAAAATCAAATGTTTCCGAAGCTTGGGAAGACACTAAAGACTTTGCCGACAGAGCTTGGGAAACCACAAAAGACACTGCTTCTGATGCCTGGGAAAAAACCAAAGATGCAGCAGAAGATGTAAAAGCAGAAGTTAGAAAAGCGACCAATTAGTTTTTAAGTTAGTAATAGTTTTTCACAACGGAAGGAGAAGATTTTTAAGAGTCTTCTCCTTTTTGTTATCTTTGGGCATTATTGGTATCTCATGAATAATCGTTTTTTCTTTAGTTTATTTTTTCTCGCTTTTTTAGCAAAATCTCAGACTTTTAATCAGGATTATGCGGATGTGAGCAATCTGGTTTCTCAGACCAACATCAATACTTATCTGCAGGAATTTGAAGGTTTGGGTATAAAAACCACTGGTTCCACGGCAAACAACAACGCTTACAATTGGCTGAAGAATAAATACCTTTCCTTTGGATACAAAGAATCCGAAATCACAAAGGACTCCTTCACTTATAACGGACAATCCACCTCCAACATCATTGTTACCAAACAGGGCACGAAATTTCCCAATACTTATGTCATTATCTGTGGTCATTATGATACCGTTACCGGTCCAGGCACCAATGACAACGGAAGCGGCGTCTCGGTAATCCTGGAGATCGCAAGGTTACTGAAGAACATTCCTACCGATTACTCCATCAGATTTATCAACTTTTCCGGAGAGGAGCAAGGTTTGCTCGGATCTGCGCATTATGTTTCAAATGTCGTCAATGCCACCAGTCCGAAAATGAATATAAGAGTGGTTCTCAACATCGATGAAGTTGGCGGCGTAAAAGGCAAGACCAACGATACCGTGACCTGCGAAAGAGATGAATCTAATAATCCTGTTTCTAACAATACAGCATCCAACAGCTACACACAGCAGTTGATCAATTGTGTCAAACTGTATTCCCCGCTCAAAACCAATCTCAGCTACGCCTACTCATCGGATTATATGCCATTTCAAGCCAATGGAGAAATTATAACAGGTTTGTTCGAGTATAATGAAACACCTTATGCGCATACTGCAAATGATAAATACATCAATCTGGATCCTGTTTACATTTACAACATCGCCAAAGCGGCAACCGGAGCGGCACAGCATTTTGCCGTTGCAGGACAGACCCTGGACACTTGTACACCCAAAGAAATCGCAATGAGCTTCAGATTCCACCCAAATCCTGCGAGAGATTATCTACAGCTGGAATTCCTGAACAGCAAGACACAGCGTTTTAGTTTTACCATCACAGATTTTGAAGGCAGGATTCTCAGCAAAACAGAGAATCAAACCAGAATCAATACTTCTTCACTTCCAAAAGGTGTTTATTTAGGAACATTTCAGGTAGAAGATCAGACCATTACCAAAAAAATCATCATAGAATAAATCTTCTATCTTTTATCCTATCTCGGCAGGTAATTTGCTGCGATGTTTTCGAATTGAAAATAAAACAATCGTAATAATTTAGTTTTACGAAATCTAAAATCCTTATCTTTGCAACTATGCAGAAAATCTTAATCGTAGAAGACGAAAAAGCCATCTCCGGAGTTCTACACAGTATTTTATCAGACGAGTTACCAGATTATCAGTTCGAAATCGCAGAAGACGGTCTCGAAGGTTATAAATGTATTGAGAAAGAAGACTTCTCATTGGTAATTTCCGACATCAAAATGCCGAAACTCTCCGGTACAGAATTGCTGAAACAGACTTTACAGCTGAAGCCGGAAACCACATTCGTGATGATCTCCGGACACGCCGATATTGATACAGCTGTGAGCTGTCTGAAAGAAGGTGCATACGACTTCATCTCAAAACCAATCGACATCAACCGATTGATAACGAGTGTAAAAAATGCTTTGGACAAAGGTAATCTCCAGAAGGATAACAAGCATCTGAAACAGGAAAACTCCCAGCTGAAAAAGAAAGTCAACAAAAAATATCAGATGGTGGGCGATTCTGCGGCACTGAAAAGAATCCAGGAAATCATCGATAAAGTGGCGCCTTCTGATGCCAGAGTGATGATCACCGGACCGAATGGTGCCGGTAAAGAGTTGGTGGCGCATGCCATTCATTCTCAGAGCGAACGCTCCAGAGGACCAATGATCGAGGTCAACTGTGCTGCGATTCCATCAGAACTGATTGAGAGCGAATTATTCGGTCACGTAAAAGGATCTTTTACCGGAGCAATAAAGGATAAGTCCGGAAAATTCGAGCAGGCAAATGGCGGAACGATTTTCCTGGATGAGATTGGTGATATGAGTTTGGTTGCTCAGGCTAAAGTACTGAGAGCTTTGCAGGAAAGCAAAGTATCACCTGTCGGAAGTGATAAGGAAATAAAGGTGGATGTACGTGTAATTGCAGCAACCAATAAGAACCTGACTAAAGAAATAGAAGCCGGAAAATTCCGTGAGGATTTATTCCACAGGCTTTCCGTAATAGAAATCAATGTGCCGTCTCTGAATGACAGGAAAGAAGACATCCCGTTATTGGTAGAATATTTTACCCAAGTAATTGCTAATGAAAACGGAAGCGCACCGAAGAAGTTTGATGAGAAGTCTATCAAAGCGTTACAGCAATTTGACTGGACCGGAAACATCAGGGAATTGAGAAACGTGGTGGAAAGATTGATCATCCTAGGCGCAGATCCTGTGACTGCTGATGACGTGGCTAATTTTGTAAGAAAATGAGATTAAATAAATAATAGATTTATAGCCGTCTCGTTCTTTTCAGCGAGACGGTTTTTTTTGAATAAAAACGAAAAGTTTGCGATTATGACTTTTCTATTAATAAAATTATATATGAAATAAAATGAACTTTTTGAACAAACAATATACACAGGAAGGACTTAAGCTGGCACTTCCTGTAATGCTGACACAAGTGGGACAAGTTTCTGTAAACCTGTTCGATAACATTATCGTTGGTAAACTTTTAGGAGCACAAGCGTTGGCTTCGGTCTCTCTGGGAAATGCGCTGTTCTTTTCCATTTTCGTACTGGCATTAGGATTTTCTTTTGCAATTCCGCCTTTGGTTTCCGAGGCTAATTCTCAAAAGAAACACGATGTCATCAATTCGGTTTTCAGACACGGATTTGTGATTAATCTGGGCATTGGAACGTTATTAATGATTCTGCTTTTAGCTGGATTACCTTTGATTTATCATATGGACCAACCAAAAGAAATTATCCCGAACACAATCAGTTTCCTGAGCATTATGGCATTTACAATGATTCCGTTTATGATGTTCCAGACTTTGAGAGAAGTTTCTGAAGGCCTGTCATTCACGATTGGTGTTACCAAAGCTACGATCATTGCAAACGTGATTAACATCGTCCTGAATTATGTTTTTATTAAAGGAATGTTCGGTTTTCCGGCAATGGGCGTGCAGGGTTCTGCTTTGGCAACACTTCTGGCGAGAATCTTTATGGTGGTTTTTCTTTATTATGTTTTGGTAAAAGAGCCGAAAACAAGACGTTACATCAAAGAATTCTCTTTGAAAATAAGTCTTTTTACAAAAGAGATGTTCAACAAAATGTTCAAACTTGGACTGCCTACTGCTTTGCAAATGTTCTTTGAAGTAACCGCTTTTGCTGCTGCTGCTTTTATTTGCGGAATGATAAGTTCTACAGATATTGCTTCACACCAGATTGCTTTGTCTATGGCTTCATTTACTTTCAATCTTTGCATTGGATTCAGTGTGGCTTCTACTGTTATGATCGGAAACAAACTTGGTGTCAGAGATTTTGTAGGATTGAGAAAAATAGGGATTAATAATTTCAAATTAACCTTGATTTATATGGGATTCTGTGGGTTGATGTTTATTCTTTTCAGAAATGTTCTGCCTCATTTTTTCACAAAAGAAAGTGATGTATTGGTAATCAATTTAGCTTCAAAACTAATGATTATTGCAGCTCTTTTCCAATTATCTGACGGAATCCAAGTAACCGCTTTAGGTTGTTTGAGAGGAATTCAGGATGTAAAAATCCCGAGTGTAATTACATTCTTAGCATATTGGGTTTTCACAATTCCGGTTGGTTATTTTCTTTGTGTGACTATGAAAATGGGCGCTTTTGGGATGTGGATTGCTTTGGGAATTGGATTGACGATTTCTGCGATTCTTTTGGTAATTCGATTTTTGAGATTGAGCAAGAGGAAAGCAATATCAATTAATAATGAAGAATTAATAGTGAATTAAATTATTCATAATCTCTCGCAGATTTTGCTGATTAAATAGAATAAAATCTGCACAATTTGCCAAATCTGCGAGACAACAATTTTACTTTCAACAAAGTCAAGTCATTAAGCTTATTATAATTTGTGACTTTGCGTGAAAAACCTATTTTAAATTTTTAAATTTGCAACACAAAATTTCGAAATGAATATTAAACAAAATATACAGTCAAAAATAACCGAAATCATCGCTCAACTCTACGGAATAGAAGGCGTAACGCTGGAAGTCCAGAAAAATAAAACCGAGTTTGAGGGAGATTTCACAATCGTTATTTTTCCTTTGGTAAAACAGGCGAAAAAAAGTCCGGATGTTATCGGAAACGAATTGGGCGAAGAAGTGAAAAATCAAATTAATTTTGTTGAAAACTTCAATGTGGTAAAAGGCTTCCTGAATCTTAAAATCAAAGACCAATTATTCGCTGAGCAATTATCAGAAATCAGCAATGATTTTGATAACGTAACTCTGAAAAATCAAACGGTAATGGTGGAATATTCTTCGCCAAACACCAATAAACCACTGCATTTGGGACACATCAGAAATAATCTCCTGGGTTTTTCTGTTGCCGAAATCCTGAAAGCGGACGGTTACAACGTCATCAAATCTCAAATCATCAACGACCGTGGAATCCACATTTGCAAATCTATGCTGGCTTGGGAGAAATTCGGGAACGGAGAAACTCCTGAATCTACGGGAATCAAAGGTGATAAATTGGTTGGAAACTATTATGTAGAATTTGATAAATTATATAAATCCGAAATCAAGGCAATGGTTGCTGACGGAATAGATGAGGAAACGGCGAAAAAACAAGCACCGTCTATCATCGAAGCTCAGGAAATGCTTTTGAAATGGGAACAAAACGACCCGGAAGTTCGTAAACTTTGGGAAATGATGAACGAATGGGTTTATGCGGGATTTAATCAAACTTATTCAAGATTGGGCGTTAATTTTGACCAAGTTCAATACGAAAGCAACACTTATATTCTGGGAAAAGATTTGATTCAGAAAGGTTTGGAAGACGGGATTCTTTACAAAAAAGATGATGGTTCTGTTTGGTGCGACCTGACTGACGAAGGTCTTGACCAAAAACTGTTGTTGCGTTCTGACGGAACTTCGGTTTATATGACTCAGGATTTGGGAACCGCTGTGGAGCGTTTCAAGGATAATGATATTCAGAAATTGATTTACACTGTTGGAAATGAGCAGGATTATCACTTCCAGGTTCTTTTCAAAATTTTGAAGAAGTTAGGCTACGAATGGGCTAACCAACTTTTCCATTTATCTTACGGAATGGTAGAATTACCAGAAGGAAAAATGAAATCCCGTGAAGGAACTGTGGTTGATGCTGATGATTTGGTGGAAGAAATGTACAAAACTGCGAAGGAAAAATCTCAGGAACTAGGCAAGTTGGAGAGTTTGAGCGATGAAGAGAAGGAGCGTTCTTATGAAACTGTTGGTCTTGGTGCTTTGAAGTATTTCATCCTAAAAGTTGACCCGAAGAAGAAAATGCTTTTCAATCCTGCGGAAAGTATTGATTTCAACGGCAATACAGGCCCTTTCATTCAATATACTTATGCGAGAATCCAGTCACTTCTGGACAAAGCTAATCTTGAACCAAATGAGTTAAAAAGTTCTTATCTGCCAAATGAAAGTGAGAAAGATTTGATAATGCTTTTATCTGAATCAAAAGATGTTGTGAGCAAAGCAGCGGAATCTCTAAGTCCGGCTCTGGTAGCGAATTATGTTTATGAATTGGTAAAAACTTATAACTCATTCTACCAAAACAATCCAATCCTGAATCAGGATGATGAGAATGCGAAACAGTTCCGTCTTAAGTTGTCTGAATTGTCTGGAAAAACGATTAAAAAATCGTTATCTATGTTGGGAATCAATGTAGTGAATAGAATGTAATCCAACAATCAATATAAAAGTAAAATGCCCCGAATTTATCTTCGAGGCATTTTTTTATATTAATTTTCAAAAGAATTATTCTTTTATAATTTTTCTGGAAACTGTTCCTGTTTTTGTTTTGATAATCATCATATAAACACCGCTCGGGAATTTTTCAAAATTGATTTTCTGGGATTTAGACTGACTTTTATTTTCAAGAATCAGTTTTCCGTTCATATCAAAAACAGCAATTCTTTCCGCTTCTTTATCAAGATTGACATTAACAAAATCCCTTGTTTTAGTTGGAAAAACTCTGATGGTTTCTTTATCAGAATTATTCGCAGCCAAGGTAATTTTCTTGGTTCCGGTTGCTACTAAAGCAAAATCTTGCGGAGCAGGATTACCCTCCTGATTGACAAGCTGATTTTTATGGTCAATTTCTATTCTGTAAATACCGTCTGCAACAGGATTCTCAATCAGAATCTGCTCTACATTATCCACAGTATTATCGCCTTTGGTTGCATCCGCATTCGGGTCAGAAATATCCAGTTTCCACGGATAAAACACAGTTCCGGAATTCACCTCCACCACTCTCAGATCCAGATCATTGACCAATCTGGAAGTATGATTCTGCTGGAGATCTATATCCTCTGTAAAATAATCAATTGCCGGATCTACCCAGGAAATACTCACTTTAAGGGCTTCAGTTCCGGATGCTTTGATTTCTTTTATAAACTTACTGCCCGATTGTAAAGTATTTTTTTCCAGGTAAGAATCCTCATTCAGTCTGTTTACAAGCACCTGAGCGGCTTTTTTGGCATCCACCAAACCCCATCCGTACCATACATCTGGTCCCGGTCTTCCGGCTTCATTGGCAGTATGCGTCAGCAAAGCTTTCATTTCATCAACTCGGAAAATAAAATTACTGTCTCCAGAAATATTTCTCTGTACCTGGGTAACAATTCCCGCAATTCCCGATACTACCGGCGCAGCATACGACGTTCCGAAATTTACTACATAATTACTCGTATTCGGTTGGCTTGTAACAAAATTAGCCATAATAACATCTACACCAACAGCAGAAAGATCAGGTTTTACAGCACCATCTTTTCTCGGTCCTGCACTGCTGAAACTGCCTTTTACAACATCAGTTGACTGGGTATATTTCTGATTTGGCGTAGTAAGCTGATTAACTGCACCAACGGTAATAATATTTTTTGCTAATGACCCAAAATAAACACAGTTATAACCTTGGCTACAGTTCGCAGGCGGAACTTCATCATTAGCCCCAAACAGAACCCAATTTCCAGTATTAGTGTCATATCTGTATTTCGTAGAATTAGCAGCTGGACCCACGCCATAATAATTCCCGGTGGATTTGACAATAATCTGCTGAGGCTGTGAGTAAACGATTTTATCAAAATTATAGTCCTGCTCACCATACGCTCCGGCATAAGTATCCTGATGATTCAGATCATAATTCCCGTACCAATAATAGGTGTTCGCCGTTGTTGGTTTATTCCATCCGGAGTTGATTCCGTACGAGTGATTGGAAATATTGAGATTAGGCAGGGTTGCCAGTTTTTCATACTGATTCCCAATGGGCAGAGTTGCTGAAAACATATAATTATCTACGCTTGCAGCAGTCAGAATACCTCTTGCACGGGATTTCTGATACGTATTACCGCTTTGTGAAAATGTTCCGCTTGCCAGACCATTTCCAATTAAGACACTATTAACATTAGTCGTATGAAAATTTACCGACAATGTCTGCAATGATGTATCTTCTTTATTGATGGCTCGTCCCGTAGCGAACTGTTCGTGATTAGCCATCACCAATCCGGAATCAAAAGTTGTTATTTTTATCCCGTTTCCAGTAATCGGCAAAGAGATACCGGAAACGGTTCCGTTCTGAAGTTCATCAATATTGGATGCTGCATTAGAACCTACATCCTCGGAACTGTAAAACATCGGGATATTACCTACAAATCCTGCAAAATTTCTTTTCAGGCTGTCAATATTTTGCGAAATATGTATACGCTTATTTTTTTGAAAATAAGTCTCAAGCTTTTTCTCGCTTTGCAACCTCTGCGCTGTAAATTCATTCTTCAGCTTAAGATTCTGAGCATTAGCAAAATAAAACGAAAAAATAAAACTTATACCTAATAAACTTCTTTTCATAGAATTGTTTTTTGCAAAGATAATCATTAATGAATCAAGACTTTATTTTTTGATAATTTTATTGAAACTATTAATTCTCGAATCTTTTTTCGTGTCTTTCAAAACTGTAACTTTACACAAATTTCTAATGTAGATGTATTTAGTTTTCGATACCGAAACCACGGGTTTACCAAAAAATTTCAACGCTCCGCTTTCCGATTCCGACAATTGGCCCAGAATGGTTCAGATTGCGTGGCAGTTGCATGATGATGATGGAAATTTAATTGAAAATCAGGATTATATCATCAAACCGGAAGGTTATGATATTCCTTTCAACGCAGCCAGAATCCACGGAATCACTACTAAAATTGCGAACGAAGAAGGACGCAATTTGCAGGAGGTTTTGGAAGAGTTCGCCCAGGTTCTGGAAAAAGTGAGAGTGGTTTCCGGTCACAATGTAGAATTTGATTATAATATTGTAGGCGCAGAATTTCATCGAAAAAATATCAGGGATAATCTCCAGGAAAAACCGAAAGCTGACACGATGATCTTGGGAACAGATTATTGCAAACTGGAAGGCGGACGTGGCGGAAAATATAAATCGCCAAAGCTGGAAGAACTTTACGAAAAATTATACGGTCACAAATTTGATGAAGCGCACAATGCTGCAGCCGACGTGAATGCTACGGCTCAGGTTTTCTTCGAAATGATGAGAATCGGCGTGATTCCTGCGGATGTTCTGAAAATCCCCGAAGTTCAATTAAAAGAATATCAAAACGCCAATCCGAATCCTATCAGACCTTTCGGAATTGTTATCAGAAGACAAGTTGCCAGCTTCAACAATAAGAAAAAACAAACCGATTTTGGAAGTGTGGATGAAATTGATTTGGGAAAATATTTCCATTTCGACAACCACAGCGTTTTTTCAACTTTGACCGCTACTACCAATATCAATGACCTCATCAAAAAAGCCACTGAAGAAAATTTCCCGGCTGTAGGATTAGTGGATATCGGGAATATGATGGGCGCTTTCAAATTTGTTTCAGCAGTGGAAGGTGCCAATTCCGACATTTCGAAAAAGCATAAAGAATATCTCGTTAAAAAACAGGAAGCTGAAGAAAAAGGCGAAACCTTCGAGGAAATAGAACCGAATAACGATCAATTGATTCCAATCGTCGGCTGCGAGTTTTATATCTCCGAGCGTTACGAGCAGAAACAATTTACCAAAGATGACCCGGACAGAAGAACTCAGGTTGTTCTTTTGGCAAAGGATTTTAATGGTTATAAAAACTTAGTCAAATTATCGAGTATCGGTTTCCAGAAAGGATTTTACTTCGGCGTTCCGAGAATCAGCCGGGAACTGATTTCGCAATACAAAGAAGGCATCATTGCATTGACCTCAGGAATTTATGGTGATATCCCAAGCACGATTCTCAACATCGGTGAGCAGCGCGGTGAAGAATTGTTCCAATGGTGGAAAAATACGTTTGGAGATGATTTTTATGTTCAGATTCAGAATCATAAATTGCCTGAGGAAGAACACTTAAACGAGGTTTTGCTTCAATTCGCAGATAAATATAATGTCAAAATTCTGGCTCAGAATGAAACCTTTTACACCAATAAAAGCGATGCGAATATCCAGGATATTTTAAGCTGTATCAAAGACGGTGAGAAATTATCAACGCCAATCGGAAAGGGCTTTGGCAAAAGAAAAGGATTGACTACTGATGAATATTATATCAAAAATTCTGATGAACTCAAAGAAACTTTCCTGGCTTATCCAGATGCTTTCGAAGCTTACGAGGAATTTTTAGCGAAGTTCAAACCTTACACATTGAAACGTGATGTCTTGTTGCCTAAATTTGATATTCCACAAGAATTTATCAACCCGGAAGATGACATTGACGGCGGAAAACGTGGTGAGATGGCGTACCTGACTTACCTTACTTACGAAGGCGCAAAAAAACGTTATTCAGAAATTACTGATGAAATCAAGGAACGGCTTGACTTCGAGCTCGATGTTATCGCCAACACCGGTTATCCCGGTTACTTTCTGATTGTTCAGGATTTTTGTAACGAGGCAAAAAATATGGGCGTTTGGGTTGGTCCCGGTCGTGGTTCCGCTGCCGGTTCTGCGGTAGCTTATTGCATCGGAATTACAAATGTTGATCCGATTAAATACGACTTACTTTTTGAGAGATTCCTGAATCCGGAAAGGGTTTCGATGCCGGACATTGATATTGACTTTGATGATGAAGGCCGTGATAAAATCATCAAATGGGTTGTTGATAAATATGGTCAGGAACAGGTGGCGCAGATCATCACTTATTCTGTATTGGGCGGGAAATCTGCCATAAAAGATGCAGGAAGAGTTCTGGATGTTTCTATTCCGGAAACCAACATGATTGCCAAGCTGATTCCGTCTACACCGGGGATGAACATTGCAAAAGCATTATCCAAATATGATAAACTGAAACCGGAAGAACAGCAATTGGTTGATGAGATGAAAGCTGTGCTCAACAATCCGAATGATTCCAGATTTTCCGTCCTGGAAAGTGCCAAGAAAATGGAAGGCTGCATCCGGAATACCGGAATCCACGCTTGTGGTGTGATTATTACGCCTGAACCCGTAAGCAACCTGGTTCCGATTACTATTGCTGCAAAAGATGCGGACATTCTGGTTTCACAATTCGACAACTCTGTTGCGGAAAGTGCCGGTCTGCTGAAAATGGATTTCTTAGGCTTAAGGACTTTAACGATTATCAAAGACGCTGTAAAACTGGTAAAAGAACGCCACGACATCGACATTGACCCAGATGCAATTCCGCTGGATGACGCTAAGACTTATCAATTATTCAAGGAAGGACGAACGATCGGGATTTTCCAATACGAAAGTCCGGGGATGCAGAAATATATGCGTGAACTGAAACCTACGGTTTTTGCAGATCTGATTGCAATGAACGCTTTGTATCGACCTGGTCCAATTAAATACATTCCGAATTTCATCAACAGGAAACACGGGACAGAAGAAATCATTTATGATTTGCCGGAAACTCAGGAATATCTTGAAGAAACTTATGGCATCACGGTTTATCAGGAGCAGGTAATGCTTCTGTCTCAGAAGCTCGCCAACTTTACCAAAGGTGAAGCCGATACGCTGAGAAAAGCAATGGGTAAAAAACAGATTGATGTTCTTAACAAAATGTACCCAAAATTCATTGAAGGCGGACGAAAAAACAATCTTGATGAAGAGCGGTTAGAAAAAATCTGGAACGACTGGAAAGCGTTTGCTGAGTATGCTTTCAACAAATCCCACTCCACTTGTTATGCATGGATCGCTTATCAAACAGCTTATCTAAAAGCCAACTATCCAGCCGAATACATGGCGAGTGTGATGAGCAATAACATCAACAATACCGCTTCGATAACAATGTTTATGGAAGACTGCAAGGCAATTGGCGTTGATGTCTTAGGACCGGATGTGAATGAATCCCAGTACAAATTCTCCGTTAACGACAAAGGTCAGATCCGTTTCGGACTGGGTGCTATCAAAGGTATTGGTGAAGGTCCGAGTGAAGCGATTACCAGGGAAAGACAAAACGGCAGATTTAGAAATATTTATGATTTCTTTGAGCGAATTCCGTCTTCACAGGTCAATAAAAGAGTGGCGGAAAGCTTGGTGATTGCCGGGGCATTTGATGAACTGGATTCTTACCACCGTGGACAGTATTTCGATATTGACACTGCCGGAAGAACTAATCTGGAAAGACTTTTGCGCTATGGACAGAGTTTCCAGGACAGTAAAAATGAAATGGAAAATTCATTATTTGCAGACTTTGCAGAAGAAGTTCAAATTGAACAACCGAAACTTTTACCTTGCGCCGAATGGCCGAATATGCATAAGCTGAACCGGGAAAAGGAGATTATCGGATTCTATCTTTCTGCGCATCCTTTGGATGAATTTAAATATCAATTTCAATTCATGCAAGGTGTCCTTTCTAAAAAAGCAGTGTTGGAAGAGAAGAAGGAAGAAATTGTCCTGGAAGAAGTGGTTCCGATTTTGGAAGCCGACAGCATTCCGGATGAAGATGTTCCGGACATTGTGATATCAGATGAAGGTGGTCTTGATGACGAAATCATAGAAGAAGTGACTGTAAAAGCCGAACCAAAAGGTAATTTTAACTTTCTGAATCTGGATGAGGTGGAAGCGTTCAAAGACTTGGCTTTTCCACCAAAAACTGCAGAACTATTCGAAGAAAAGAAAAGCTGGAAAGACCGGCAGAATGAAAAAGACAACACCAAAGAATATACAGTCGCCGGACTTATTACAGAATATCGTGTGGCAGACGGTTTCCGAAGCGGTGAGAAAGTAGCATTTGTAAACCTTGAGGATTATACAGGCTCTTATTCTTTCCGGTTGGGTGACAGAGATTACATGAGGCTGAAGGAAAAGCTGGAAGTTCAGCGGTTTGTGATAATGAAGATCAAGTATTCCCAAGGCAAAGATGGGCGTGTATTTGTTAATGTGAATGAAGTGCTGGAACTGAAAGAGGCGTTTGACAGATTCGCCAAGAGTTTGTCCATTGTGGTTCCCCTGGAATCATTAAGAAAAACTGACATTGAATTTTTCCGTGAAAAGCTGATTCAGAATCAAGGAGAGCAAAAGCTTAATTTTTTCATCAAAAATCCGGAAGATCAATCTGTTTTGGAAGTGGTATCAATGCAGCATCATATCAATATCAATGAAAATCTGCTAGAAGTGATTCATCAAATTAATAATTACGAGGTATTTTTGAATTAAATTAAATAACCACAAATTTATTAGTTTATTAAAATTAATAAAACATTTTAATTAGCATATAAACAATAAAAATAAGCAATCAAAACAATAAAATCATTTCGAAAATTAAATTAATTTTTGGCAATACTTCAATAATACTATTGTTTATTTAAATAAAACAAGTTATATTTGGATAAATTATCAAAATAATTTAATTATGAAAAAACTTCTATTACCTATTATCATTGGACTAAGCTGTAGTTCCAATTTTAATGCACAACACACCGTTTTCCACGACAATTTTGAAAGCTACGCCAATTTTGGAATATCCACGATTGGAAGCTGGACATTAACTGACGTGGATGCTAAAACCACTTATGGTTTCCAGGGAATCCAATTCCCAAATACCAATGTTGCTAAATCTTTCCAGGTTTTCAATTCGACCTTAACGACTCCGGTAATGACCCCAACAGACACATCTGACTGGAGTGCAAGATCAGGAGAAAAAACAATGGTATCCTTTGGAGCAACATCATCACCATGGTCTAATGACTGGATGATTACGCCGCAAATCCAGTTAGCCTCGGATGGAGGATCGCTTTCTTTCTGGGCTAAATCCTGTGATGCTACTTATGGAGCAGAAAAATTCAGAGTTTATGTATCAACCACCGGAACTGCCGTTGCCAACTTTACTCCTCTGGCTGCAATGGTTACAACGCCTTCTGATGCCACCTGGTACGAATATACTTACGACCTAAGCGCATATGCCGGACAACAAGTTTACGTAGCCATACAATGTACATCGGATGATCAGTTCGGTTTTGCTGTAGACGATTTTAAAATCACTTCCACAACCAATCGTACGACAGTTCCCAGCTGCTCAGGATTAACCTTGCCAGCCAACGCTGCAACCAACGTGAGTGCAGCTTCAACTCTTTTTACATGGCTAGCCTCTTCCGGTGCTGAATCTTACGATTTTTACTTAGACACCAATCCTAATCCTACAACTTTTATTTCAAATGTCATAGGGACAGGATTCGCAAACACTACAACGCTTGCTGCCAATACTACTTATTATTGGAAAGCTGTACCTAAAAATGCCAATGGATCCGCTACAGACTGCCAGGTATTTTCCTTCACAACAGGATCATTACTACCAGGATGTGTCGCTAGCATGACTCCTGTAAATGCAGCAACAGGCGTAGCTTACGGACCAACACCTCTCTCTTGGACAGCTCCTACTACCGGCTTACCACAGACTGGTTACGATCTTTACTTTGGTACAGACTCCAGCTCTTTATCTCTTTTAGCTTCTCCTGCAGGTACCGCAACGACTTATAATGTTACGACAACAGCTGCTGAAACCACTTACTATTGGAAAATTGTACCTAAAAATGCAAATGGCTCAGCAGAAGGATGCCCAACTTACTCATTCACAACTAGAAGCAATCCTGTAGCACCATATTGCGGACCTGTAACATACTCATCTCCTGAACCAATTTCTTATGTTAATTTTAAATACAACACAGCAAATACTTCATCAGCAGTTGTAGCCGGAGCAGCATCTCACGAAGCATTTATTAGCAAAGAATTCAAAGTGGAACAGGGCGGCACTACCGAAATCAGCGTGAACTCAAACACCACAAGTACTACTCTAAGACACTACTACACCGTGTTCATAGACTGGAATAATGACGGTGATTTTGCAGATGCTGGAGAAAGCTATTTCACAACATCGGATAATTATTTCTTCAACCCAGGAAGTTTAGGCGTAAGCGCAGCTAATATTGTAACTAAATCACTTAACGTGCCTTCTACTGCTACATTAGGCAGCAAGGTAAGAATGAGAATCAAAGCAGTGTACGGTGGCAATCCTCCATCTTCTAATGCTACAACCAATATGCAAAACCCATGTGCAAACACAGGCGGCACATCCCATTGGGGACAAGCGGAAGATTATACAATAGAAGTTGTTCCATTAGGATCCTTAGCTGTTACTGACGTGAAAAAAGCAAATATCGCTGTATATCCTAATCCTTTTGTAGATGTCGTTAATATCTCTGATGTTAAGAATGTAAAATCTATCTCAGTAATGGATGTATCAGGAAGACAAGTCAAAACACTTGGAGTATCCAACGAAATTAACCTTTCCGATCTTCAATCAGGAATGTATATCATCAATCTGAACATGGAAGACGGCAGTGTAAAATCTGTTAAAGCTATTAAAAAGTAAGATTAATATAACTATTTTAATAATGAGAGCTATCTTTTGATAGCTCTTTTTTTTATAATCTAACCAATTACAATATCCTTATTTATGAATTAAGATAAAAATAATATAATAAAACCACTTAACTAATTAAAAACTAATTAAAAATAGTAATCAATTAAAAAAATAAGAAGATTTATAATACATATTATAAAAAAATAAAAATAAAAAAATTGAATTAAATTCTAAAAAAAACACTAAAACGTTTTGTTGATTAAAAACATGTCATTATATTTGAAATAATTTTAAAATTAAAATAATTATGAAGAAATTTTTACTATCGTGTGCTTTAGCACTAGGGATTGGCGCAAATGCGCAAATTTATACAAGTAACGGCTTTGAAAGTGGAGTTGAAACAGGTCCCAATACTGGCGATGAAGTGGATTGGACATATACTTCTGCATCAGTTACGCCACAATATTGGTCAGGTGTGAATAGTGTTTTCACTTGTTCAACGGGAACTTATGCATTTGGAGGAATTATCACTGCCAACTCTGGTTATATTAGAGCAGTATATGCACCAACCGTAACAACAGGAAACGGATTAGCAATTAGCGTTAGTGCTAGTGCTGCAAGATACAATGCAGGAGCTGGTAATAATACAGCTAACTTAGCTTTTGAGTACTCAGTAAACGGAGGCACAACTTGGACTGCCATTGGAACTAACACAAATGTTAATTCATCTTGCGTAAATAAAACAGGAACAATTGCAGCAGATGTTGTTACAGCAGCTAACTCCTCACAGTTTCGATTAAGAGCTACACTGACTCGTACAGCAGGCAATAATAACAATGCTACTCAAGCTCTTGGAGGTTGTTTCTTTTGGTTAGACAATATAAAAGTAGAACAAACAGTTCCTGCCCCACCTTCTTGTACTACTGTTACAACACCAACCACCGGTGTAAATCCTAATGATAACCCTGCAATTACTTGGGCTGCCGCACCTGGTTCCGCTGGTTACAAAGTATATTTAGGCAATACTACACCTGGTAATTATAATGTCGTTAATGGAACTACGGTAACTACTCTTACTTACACTCCAGCACTACTTGCTGCTAATACAACATATTATGCTAAAATTGTTCCAACCAACACATACGGTGATGCATCTGGTTGTTCGGAATTAACTTTTACAACTGGAGCAGCCACTTACTGTTCTGTAAATGTAGTTGCTTCCGATCATACATCGTGGGAGAAAATAGCAAATGTTAAAGTTGCTAATATTGACAACCCATCTACTTCCACAGCTGCTTACGAAGATTTCACATCAGTGATTGGTAAAGTAGAGAGAGAAGGAAATTATCCAGCAACTGTTACTATTAGCTCTTTTGACTCTGATCAAACTAGAATTTGGATCGACTTTAATCAAAACGGGATATTTGGAGATGTAGCAAATGAAGTTTTCACCCTTACAACAGCTGCAACTTCGAATGGTAATGTAATAATTCCTGCAGATGCTCCACTTGGCTCAACCCGTATGAGAGTAAGAACAAATTACCAAGCAGCTCCTCCAGCTTGTGGAAATACAAATTATGGTCAAGTTGAAGATTACACTATAGAAGTATATGAAAAAGGTACTTTAAGTGTATCAGATATTAGCAAAGCTACTATCTCTGTATATCCTAACCCATTCACAGATGTCCTAAACATCTCTAATGTGAAAGGTGTGAAATCTGTATCGGTAAACGATGTTTCCGGAAGAGAAGTAAAATCTCTTGCGCCATCCGCAGAGCTTAACCTTTCTAACCTGAAAGCTGGTCTTTACATTGTAAACCTTAAAATGGAAGACGGAAGCGTAAAAACTTTTAAAGCAATCAAAAAATAATTCTTAAGAATTATATGAATCAAGCCACTCAATTGAGTGGCTTTTTTAATTTTTAGCAAGTTTTCATAGATTTTAATGTTAATATCTTTTCCCAAAAAGAAAAAAAACTTTATATTCGTATCAGTTTTAAATAAATTTATTAGATATGAAAAAAATTCTATTCTCTTGCCTATTGGCATTAGGTATCGGAGTCAATGCGCAGTATGACTTCAAAGAAGATTTCGAAGAAAACCAGATTGGATTAAGCCATTTTGGAGGTGCCAGTTTGAACACGACAAACTATTGTAGTGCTGTAGTATCCGGTGCACTAACTTACACTACTTCAGTAAACCGTACAGGATGGTTCATCAGACTACAGGAAATCTCAGATTTCTATTCTCAGACAGACAATGGACAGAAAATCAACGTAAGCTTCAGCTACAAAAAAGCAGCTAATCTTACTGGTACTCTGTATGTTATGTATGCTGAATTTGATGAAGAAGCTAATGCATGGAACATTGTTACTGTTGGAAATGGTGTTGTACTGACTTCAGCTGCTTCATTAGCAAGTTGTAATACAGTGTCTGCTACGATTCCTGCGGGAACTTTTGACCCAAATAAAACGTATGGTATCGGAACCTGGCTACAAACAACAAACAATACAACTGGTGCATTGTACATTGATGATATCATTGTGAAGCAAGATATAGCTACTTCTGTACCTTCTTGTACAGCATTCACTTATCCTACCAATGGAAGTACAATTCCTGGAGGTACTGCAGGTCTTACCTGGACTACCGTAGATGGTGCGGCTAATTACAAAGTCACTGTAGGTACCACTCCTGGAGGTTCCGATGTATTAAATACAACTGTAATCGGAAGTACTTCTTTACTAAACACACCACTGCCTGCAAGCACCACACTCTATGCTAAAATTGTCCCTACTAATAATGTGGGAGATGCTGTAGGATGTCAGGAGATTACGTTTATGACCAATAATGTAGTAGGTCATTGTGGACCAATCACTTCCAGTGCTCCTACAGTAATTGCTCCGATTAAGTCCGTGACTTTTGCTGGTGTTACAAACACTTCGGACCCAACTGCTACAACACTTGGATCTTTCCCTGTGCACCAGGATTTTAAAAACATTGAATTCCCTGTTACTAATAACCTGACTACTTTACCATTATCTATAATTGGTACTAACAATGCTACTGCTTCAAATGGATGGGCAATGGCAGTATTCATTGACTGGAATAATGATGGTAGCTTCGAAGGTGTTGGTGAACAATACTTCAACACTTTTGAAACAAAAGCTAGTGCTTCTGGATTCCCTACTTCAGTTCCAATTACCGGAAATATAACTATCCCTGCAGGAACTTCTCTTGGTAAAAAGACTATGAGAATCAAGTATAACTTCCAGCACGTAGATGCAACTACAATTAACGATGCATTGGCAACAGGTTGTGCTAATATGACGAATGGACAAGTTGAGGATTACACAATCGATTATAAAGAGTTTATGGCTGTTTCTGACATCAATAAAAAATCAGTTTCTGTGTATCCTAACCCATTCACAGATGTCCTTAACATCTCTGATGTAAAAGGTGTGAAATCTGTATCAGTAAACGATGTTTCCGGAAGAGAAGTAAAATCTCTTGCGCCATCTGCAGAGCTTAACCTTTCTAACCTGAAAGCTGGTCTTTACATTGTAAACCTTAAAATGGAAGACGGAAGTGTAAAAACTTTCAAAGCTATCAAAAAATAATTTTAGTAATTATTAAATAATAAACCCATCTCCTGACAGAGATGGGTTTTTATTTATATAGAATTCAATGCAATTAAAACCAAATATTTTACTGATCTATGGATAATTATTTATAGATATTATATACTTAAAATCCTAGCTAAAATCAATTAATTTGAGTTTTAAATGTTTGCTCATTGAATCAGAATATAGATTACTTTGAAAAGAGATTCTATAACAAAATTAAAAAGCTCTGTGAAAAAATTCACAGAGCTTTTGGTACTAAACTAAAGAATTAATGTTACCAGATCTTGATCCTTTCTTCCGGCTTTTTATAAAGCTTGTCGCCTTCTTTCACATCGAAAGCTTGGTAAAATGAATCGGTATTAACCAATGGTCCAAAACTTCTGAAGAAACCCGGAGAATGCGGATCTGTCTTTACCTGGTTAGAAAGATATTTATCTGTAGATAAAGTTCTCCAGACCGTTGCCCAGCTCAGGAAAAATCGTTGCTCAGGTGTATACCCGTCAATTTTGCCTGGATTTCCTTTATCCTTCAGATACATCTGAAGCGCATCAAAAGCGATATTTACGCCACCAAGATCTGCAATGTTTTCTCCGTTCGTAAAAGTGCCGTTCACATGAACATCCTTCACAGGTTCATATTGATCGTATTGAGATGCAAGACTTTTTGTAGCTTTCTCAAAATTCGTTTTATCATCTGCTGTCCACCAATCTGTAAGATTTCCGTCTCCGTCGAACTGTGCTCCGCTGTCATCGAAACCGTGTGTCATCTCGTGACCAATAACCGCTCCAATTCCTCCAAAATTAACCGCAGCATCTGCATCAGGATTAAAGAAAGGCGGCTGAAGAATAGCAGCAGGGAAAACGATCTCGTTGTTCACAGGATTGTAGTAGGCATTCACGGTTTGCGGAGACATTCCCCATTCTGTCTTATCCACAGGTTTTCCGATTTTCTCCAATTCTTTGCTATAATGCCAGCTTTCTACATTAATAAGATTGGAATAAAGTGTACCGCCATCTTTTTCAGATTTAAGAGACAGTTTTGAGTAATCCTTCCATTTATCAGGATATGCAATTTTTACGGTAAATTTATTAAGCTTATCGAGTGCCTTTTGTTTTGTAGTAGAGGACATCCAGGAAAGATCCTTAATGTGAACCGCAAAACTTTTCTTCAGATAATCGATATAAGTCAGCATTTGCGCTTTAGCTTCTGGTGTAAAATATTTATCCACATATACTTTACCAAACGCTTCGCCCAGAACGCCGTTGATAAGTGACAATGCGCGCTTGTTGAGTGCACGTTGCTCTTTTTGCCCCTGAAGATATTTGCTATAGAAATCAAATTTCATATCATCCATTTTCTGATTAAGGTAACCAGCACTTCCGGATGTCAAATGGAACTTTAAGTAATCCTTAATAAGAGGAATATTTTTTTCTGTAAGGAAATTATCTAGATTTTTGTAATAATTAAGCTCTCCAATAATAACCTTATCCGTTTTCACGCCTGCTTCTGCAAGATATTTCGGAAGATCAACATTTTTCACCAGACTTTTAAGCTCTGGTAATGTTTTCGGATTATACTGAAGGTTAGCATCACGGATCTGCTCATTTGTAAGTAATGTTTTTGCCATTCTTTTCTCAAAATCCACGATCTGTCCTGCTACTGCATCAGCATTTTTATAACCTATCTCAGCAAGCACTTTGGCTACATATTTCTTATATTCTGCAATGGTTTCTGCATTTTTTTCGGATTCTTTCTGATAATAATCTCTTCCAAGACCAAAAGAAGCGTCACCCAGATAAACTGCATTCATCTTAGAATTCTTAAGATCGCCGTCAACGCCCCAGCCGTAAAAAGCATTCTCTCCTCGTTTTGTAGCTTCTATCAGATATTTCTGAAGATCAGCAACATTTTTGATGGCATCTATCTTGGCAAGATCTGCCTTGATCGGATTCAGTCCATCCGCATTACGTTTGTTCATATCCATATAGGTTTCGTACAGCGCCTGGATCTTTTGCCCTTCGGAACCTGCTGCGAACTTTTCTTTCAGAATATTATCCAGTAGTCCGAGAGAATTATTGTCCGTAGTTTCTCTAAGTTGGGTAAATGAACCCCAACTTGGCTTATCAGCAGGGATTTTGGCTGTTTTCATCCATGTGCCGTTGACATAGTTATAGAAATCATCTTGCGGACGAACAGATGTATCCATGTAAGTAAGCTCCAAAGCAGCTTGCTTGGTTTGCGCAAAAGCTATACTGAATAACGATGTCAGCATCAATGCACTGAGGGAGATCTTTTTCATTTTAATTATAATATTTGATATAATTTGTAGATTTTATAGAGGATTTGTTACACTAAGATCATAAATTTTAAAATTAGCTAATATAATGACAATCAATACATTGTTATGACCAATATTAGGATTAATTTTTTGCATCTCTCTACCGTTTCTATTTTTTATTTAATGAAGGAATGTTTAGGATTTTAATAGGCAGAATTATATTTTTACAGAAAAATATAATCTCATTCATTCCGCAAATGCATCACAATTTACTCTTGATTCTTGCTTTACTGTTTTCTGTATTTATGATGGTAATGGTAGCAAAGAAAATGAACATAGCCTACCCTATTTTTTTGGTTCTGGCGGGGCTTATTATCAGCCTGTTGCCCAGCATTCCGGAGATAGAGCTGGATCCGGATCTGGTTTTCCTTATATTCCTGCCGCCTCTTTTATATGAAGCCGCGTGGTACACCTCTTGGAATGATTTCTGGAAATGGAAAAGACCGATTGCCTTATTGGCATTTGGGTTGGTTTTTGCTACATCTCTTATTGTAGCTTATCTTTCACAGGCGCTAATTCCTGGTTTCACGCTTGCTCTAGGTTTTTTATTGGGCGGAATCATCTCTCCGCCGGACGCAGTAGCAGCGACTACAGTTCTTAAAGGATTACCTGTTCCTAAAAGGATCATCAGCATCCTCGAAGGTGAGAGCTTAGTAAACGACGCATCTTCACTGATCGTTTTCCGGTTTGCACTGGCTGCTATTCTTACGGGTATTTTTTCTGTGAATGAGGCAGTTGGACAGTTCTTTTTGGTAGCCGGCATGGGAATTGTGATCGGATTGATCGGTGCCGGAATTATGTATCTTATTCATCGTTTTCTCCCAACTACATCTGCAATAGATGCTGCGCTAACGATAATGACACCTTACATCCTATATTTGGGAGCAGAGCAATTTCATTTTTCCGGTGTAATGGCTGTGGTTACAGGCGGACTATTCATTTCCTACAGATCCCATGAGATTTTCAGAAACGGCAATACCAGGCTGAATATGCTGGGTGTATGGACTACAGTTATTTTTGTGATGAATGCCATTGTTTTCATTCTTATCGGACTATCGTTGCCTTCAATTATACGGGGATTGGAAGAAGCTTCTTTAATACAGGGAATCAAATACGGCGTTATCATCAGCATCGTGGTCATCATTATTCGTTTTCTGTGGGTTTATCCTGCTGCTTTCGTTCCGAGATGGCTTTTCAAATCAGTTAGAAAAGAACAATCTCCCGGCTGGAAAGGTCCATTGGTAATAGGATGGGCAGGAATGAGAGGCGTAGTTTCATTGGCAACTGCATTGTCAATACCTTTTACCTTGAGTGACGGATCACCATTCCCGCACCGGAATCTGATTCTACTTGTTACCTTTATCGTGATCTTCATTACACTTGTAGTACAAGGTCTGACACTACCATTGATCGTTAAAAAGCTGAAAATCCCTGCTATGGATCTTGTATTGCCACAGGAGCAACAGGAAGCGCAGATACAGATCAGACTGAACAGACTGGCACTAAATCATATTAATTCTAATTATCATGATATTATTCACAAAAGTAATCTTCTGAAGAATTATCATGCCCAGATTTCTATAGAAACGGAAAACACGGAAAACCAATTAGACCTTCTGGAGTGCAATACTTGTACAACTCAGGAAATCGATAAATTCGAAGAGATATTGAAAGAAATCTACGCTAAGCAAAGGATCGATATTTTCCAGATGAGACGTGAGAAATATTATGATGACGAAGAAATCCGGAAAGCGGAACTACAACTGGACCTGAATGATCTGAAACTAAATCCAAACTTTCATTAATAAAAAAACTCTTCCAGCAGGAAGAGTTTTTGTTATAAAACAATATTATTCTGAGGTACAATAGGAGCTGGAAGATCCACTTCATCCAACATATCTCGCATATCGATTTCGATGGTACGGCTGATTTGGGTAATCGGAACATCGTTTGCGCTTCCTTCAAAAGGATTTACCGAACTCTCACCAACCGTATCCAACGTATGAAGTGCCCAGGTAATAACTGCAGAAAAAATAACATTGAACCAAATGGTATAACTCTGCATAAAAGTTCCATCTCCTAACTTATCCATCTCTCTCAATAATCCAAAAGGTACCAGAACTACAAAAATAAACAATATATAAGTCGTAATAGAAGAGAAATTCCTGGGATAGGGAAAATTCTTAATCCTTTCCGCCTTGCCCTGGTTATCGGTCAGCTTGATAATAGACTGCTGCAGAAGCGTCCACTGAAAATCATTAATTATACCATCAGATCTCAATTCAGAAAACTCTTGGGACTGGATTGCCGTAAGCTGGGCGGCTTTGTTCTTTTTGGAAAGAATATACGATTTTTCTTCTGCGGAGAGATAGGTTTCCAATTCCGTTTCTAAATCCGACTGCAATTCCGGAATATGATATCGGTTCTTTTTGAAATCCCGGTTTCTAACATCATTCATATTCTCCCAAGGTCTGGATTCCCGCAACTGAAACCGCAAAGCTGTAAGCCATGCAAAATGTCTGTTAAAAATCCTTTTCACTGTTTCGGAATCTTTTCCTCCAACAGCATCCCGTACAGAATAAGCAAAACTGCGGCTATCATTGATGATAGCTCCATAGATTTGTCTGGCTTCCCAGATTCTATTATAGCTGGCATTATTTTTAAATCCCACAATGAATGCAACAGCCGTTCCTGTGATAGCTATCGGCTGCCACGGTAATGCTAAGAATGTCAAGCCCACAGCATATAAAAACGTAGGAATAAATGAAAGTATTAATAAAACAATGATTTCCTTGATCGTCCATCTGAAAAACTCCAGCGGAGAGTAGCGTCGTCCTGTATGCATCTGTATTTTTTGATAAAAATATAATTTTCCAGACGATGCCACAATATGGAAACAAAAAAGCTTAATTATTGATCGGCATTGGAAAATAACAAAAGCCAGTTTTTGAAACCGGCTTTACAATTTATTGTTGAATTAATTTTCCTTATTTGATAATTAATTTCTGCGTGTAATCTGCTTTAGGGGAAGTAACTTTCAGCAAGTAAACACCTTTTGTAAGACTAACATTAAACTCATTCGTAGATTCTCCTGTAATGACATTGAATCCCGAAGTATGAACTACCCTGCCGTTCATATCATAGATTGCCACTTTTGCATTTCCGCCAAGATCTCTTGACTTAATGAAGAAGTTTCCGTTTGATGGATTAGGATAAACTTTAATATTTTTCGAGTTGAATGCACCTTCATTCACAGCGAGTTCCTGGGAATCTCTTGTACAAAGTTCCAGTGACCAGCCTGTAACTTTACCCGTCAGGTTCATTACATTATCAGAAGCAAAAAGGTTCCACGCTCCTTTAGAGTCATTTCCCTTGAAGATTGTCAAGGATTCATCGGGTCTTACAGTTCCAGAGATTGGAGATGCACAAATATAGGTAGATCCTTCATCACTAAAGGTTGCATTGACTCCTGAGCTATTACATTTTCTGTTCCACAACCAAGCTGTCTGACCCAATGGTCCTTCTATTCCTACTACAATCTGACTTGTTCTAGGATGTTCAACAACTGGTTTCACTCTTATTTTTGTAATTACACCGGAATCCTGCACATCGATAGGAACCATGATCTGTGGCGAAGAAATTGGACCATTTGTGCTTCCTGTTCCGTCATTGATGTCAACTGCAGATCCTGTATAGCTGTACGTTTTGCAAACTTCTCCATTCACGGAGTAGTCTATAACAAAACTAGGGCTCATTGCAAAGTAAATATTGTCTACAGCTTCGATCATAATATACGCATTAGCTGTAGTTGCTCCAGTTGGAATTGTTATAGTCTCTTCTCCGTCATTCGCTGTATTGGCAGCAATGGTAGAGAATGTTTGTCCACCGTCAGTTGATAATTTAATATTGACATTAGCCGTATTGACTGGTGCAATATTGGTGTTAGCAACATTCCATTTGATAGTATAAGAACTGTTAGATGTAAGACTTTCTCCAAAAACGGGTGCTGTAACCACGAATGGACCAGCTGCTGCACTTACAGTGATTTTCATAGCATCGGTCTGCGTCTGTGATCCGAGTGGCGAATTATCTCTTGCTGTTAATGTAAAGTCTAATGTTCTTCCAACGCTGGAAAGAGCCTCCCAACGTGTAGCATTAACACCAGCCAGAACTTTCCCAAATTCGGGGAAGTATCTTACAGGCTCAGATTTTGGAGGGAACATTTTAAAGTTTGGACCTCCTGTTTTGGTAGGCGAAGCATAAGATCCGTTTACAAACTGCGCAGATGCAGTAGCAGAGTTATTCTGCTCCCAGACATAAGTCATCGGATCATTTTCTGCATCGGTAACTGTTCCTTTCAAAACAAATGGCGTACTGATAGGAATTGTTACATCCGGACCCGCATCTACAACCGGTGGTGTATTCACAATAGGTGTGTTTACCGCACATGCTTTATTTGCCAGGTTATTCTGAATCTGCAGAATATTACGGTATGTAAAAAAGTCATTAGAATTGAACTGTGTATCATAAGCACCAGTGATTCCTGTGTAAGCCATAATGGTATTACCACTTCCAACTTCCACCTGAACACCTGAACCTTCTGAACCACTGTAAGTATGGGTATGATTAGCTCCCACCTGGTGTCCAATTTCGTGAGCGACATAATCGATATCAAAAATATCACTCACAGGAATGTAATGAGAAGTAAAAGCAGATCCCTTATTGCTATTACAGATACAGCCGATACACCCAGCATTACCATTCGGTCCGTCGTATGCAAGAAGATGCCCTATATCATAATTAGCTGCGCCAATTACTGATGTAAGTGCAGACTGTACCTGGCTATTATAAGATCCAGTGTACGGATCGGTATTCGCATTCAGATAAATAACATCCAGATTGTTAGCAATCAAATTGAAATGAACAGCAAGATCTTTTTCGTATAATGCATTGACACGGTTTACAGTATTATTGATTGCTGCCAAAACTATAGCCTTCTTTTCCTCATCAGTAGCAGATCCTGCATTGGCTCTGGTAATATGATACTGAGAATATTCTGCCTGAGCAGACATAGCCAGCCTAAAGGTTTTATAAACTTTATTATTGGATTTACCAGAAGTTTCTGCTTCCGAATTATGCTCAGCAATTCCTTCCATAGTAGAACATACGAAAGATGCTTTCTCATCCAACAGCCTGGAACCTGATTCATAAGCTGCATAAACATTACCTGCTTCCGCATAAGGTTCTATAAAGCTGGATCCTCCGCTTTTCAGAATGGTGGAAGAGACTCCAAGATCAGAAACACTGAATCTGAGATAAGCTGTAGGATCAGTAATTCCGATTCCCATATATGAACGTATGTTTGGAAACTGAGCCTGAAGTTCCGGTTCAAAATTAGAATATTCCCAAACCTGGAATTTTTGTAATTCCCCTTTTTCATTTGGCATTATAATCTCGACTCCCTTTTTCCCGGAGAATTGTTGTGGAGCACTTTGTAATTTGGAAATCAGCGTCTCTTTATTCAAGGAAAATAGTTGTTTTTCTTTAAGATTTGCAAATTCCTCTTTTACTTTTCTCCCTGTAAAAGTGTTGACTTTGGTCCATTGTCCAAAACCCAACAGAGGAAAAACCAAGACAGACAATAATAGATGTTTCTTCATACAACAAAATTTTGTGCAAATTATAACTTTTCCATTAATCTACAATGCTTATAACTAACAAATCAACATTAATAATTATAAATTATTAACACAATAATAACTTAAGAACAATTTGATTGATTGCATCAATTAAATCTTAAGCTTCAACAAGATCTATTAAACAAGATCGGAAAATTTGTCAGCATCAAAACGCTGGATATTTTAATTATTCGGAAAATATGTCATAAAAAATTATAAAATATACAATAGAACACTTTTTGTGTTTAAGGTTTCAGAATTAAATGATTAATGCATTAAGATTAGAATTAGCAACTTTAGTCTTAATGTTTTTTAAAACAAAAATCATTGTTTTAAAACTCAGAACTGAATAGAATTTGATGCAATGTTTCAATATTAGTCTTTTAATTAAAAACCACTTAATCCAAATATTATGAACCTAAACCAATATACTGTAAAATCACAAGAAGCCATTCAGGCTGCACAACAGGTAGCCATGGAATTTGGCAACCAACAAATAGAACCCCAACATTTACTGGAAGGAATTTTTCAGGTAGATGAAAATATATCGCCTTTCTTATTAAAAAAATCTGAGGCAGATGCCACTTTGGTAAGAGAGCGAAACCGTGAAAATTTAGAAAAACTTCCAAAGGTACAGGGAGGAAATATTTATCTTTCACAGTCGGCAAACAAAGTTTTGCTTGATGCACCCAACATTGCTAAAAAAATGGGTGATGAATATGTAACAATTGAGCATTTATGGCTTTCTCTTTTAGAGACAAATTCAGAAGTTTCGAAAATGCTAAAAGATATGGGTGTTACGAAAAATCTTTTGGAAGGAGGAATTAAAGAATTGAGAAAAGGTTCGAAAGCCACTTCTGCGAGTTCAGAAGAGACTTATCAATCTTTAAATAAATATGCTAAGAACTTCAACGAACTTGCTGCGGAGGGGAAACTTGACCCCGTAATCGGTCGTGATGAAGAAATCAGAAGGGTTTTACAGATTCTTTCACGAAGAACGAAAAATAATCCGATCTTAATTGGAGAACCTGGGGTCGGAAAAACTGCAATCGCTGAAGGAATTGCACACAGAATCATTAATGGTGACGTTCCTGAAAATCTACAGGACAAAACCTTGTATTCATTGGATATGGGAGCATTGATTGCAGGAGCAAAATACAAAGGTGAATTTGAAGAGCGTTTGAAATCCGTTGTGAATGAGGTTATCAAATCAGATGGACAGATTATTCTTTTTATCGATGAAATCCACACATTGGTTGGAGCCGGAGGTGGTGAAGGAGCAATGGATGCAGCAAATATTTTGAAACCTGCTTTAGCAAGAGGAGAATTAAGAGCAATTGGTGCGACGACTTTGAATGAATATCAGAAATATTTTGAAAAAGATAAAGCTTTAGAAAGACGTTTCCAGAAAGTAATGGTGGAAGAGCCCGATACAGAATCTGCAATTTCTATTCTTCGTGGAATTAAAGATAAATATGAGGCTCACCACAAAGTAAGAATCAAAGATGAAGCAATCATTGCCGCAGTGGAAATGTCTCAACGATATATTTCGGACAGATTTCTACCGGATAAAGCGATCGACTTGATTGATGAGGCTTCGGCTAAATTAAGAATGGAAATTAATTCAAAACCTGAAGAGCTGGATGTTCTTGACAGAAGATTGATGCAATTGGAAATTGAATTAGCAGCGATTTCAAGAGAAGGGAATCAGACAAAAATCAACCATTTGAAGGAAGATATTGCTAAAATTTCTGAGCAAAGAAATGAAATCAATGCAAAATGGCTTAAAGAAAAACAAAAATCTGAAGATTTAACTCAGATTAAAAAAGATATAGAATCTCTGAAATTGGAAGCCGAAAGAGCTTCAAGAGCAGGTGATTACGCCAAAGTTGCAGAAATCCAATACGGAAAAATTAAAGAAAAAGAAGATGCTTTGCAAAAACTTGAATTAGAAATGCAAAACCATCAGAATGAATTGATTAAAGAGGAAGTAACTTCTGAAAACATTTCTGAAGTCATTGCAAAATGGACAGGGATTCCTGTTACAAAATTGCTTCAATCTGAAAGAGAGAAATTGTTACATCTTGAAACCGAACTTCATCACAGAGTTGTTGGTCAGGAAGAAGCTATCGAAGCTGTTGCTGATGCGATCAGAAGAAACAGAGCGGGATTAAGCGATGAGAAAAAACCAATCGGTTCGTTCCTGTTCTTAGGAACAACCGGAGTTGGAAAAACCGAGTTGGCAAAAGCATTGGCTGAGTTTTTATTCGATGATGAAAACAATATGACGAGAATTGATATGAGTGAATATCAGGAACGTCACAGTGTTTCGAGATTGGTTGGTGCGCCTCCGGGATATGTTGGTTATGATGAAGGCGGACAGTTGACGGAAGCGGTAAGAAGAAGACCTTATTCTGTGGTGCTTTTAGATGAAATTGAAAAAGCACATCCGGATGTTTTCAACACATTACTTCAGGTTTTAGATGACGGTCGTTTGACAGATAACAAAGGTAGAGTTGTGAATTTCAAAAACTCGATTATCATTATGACTTCGAATTTAGGTTCGCACCTTATTCAGGAGAACTTCGAAAACATTACTGATGAAAATCAGGATGAAATCGTTGACAAAACAAAAAATGAAGTTTTCGATTTGTTGAAACAGACGTTGCGTCCGGAATTTTTGAATAGGATTGATGAAGTGGTATTATTCCAACCTTTAAGAAAAAAAGAAATCGGGAAAATTGTTACGTATCAGTTGAGAGGTTTCAATGATATGCTGGCAAAACGAAATATCATTATGACAGCAACTCAGGATGCCGTAGATTATCTGATGAATAAAGGATATGATCCTGCTTTTGGTGCAAGACCTTTGAAAAGAGTCATCCAGCAGGAAGTATTAAATAAATTATCAAGAGAGATTCTTGCAGGAAAGGTAAATGATGGCGACAGAATCACTTTGGATTATTTTGAGGAAACAGGTTTGGTTTTCAGACCAATTGAGTAAAAATTAAATTTTTCTTCATATTAAATACTATTTTAAACAAAAAAACCTCAGCTATTTTTGGCTGAGGTTTTTTGATTTACTCCAAAGAAATCACCTTATCCAAATCCAACAATAGATAATTAATATTCTGATTAATCGTTCTTGTGGCTGACTGCATTTGATTCAGCATCGATGCACGATTATGCAAATCGGATGAACGGTAAAGCCCCCCGTTTCCAAAATTCACGGATTGATTTGCATCATTCTCATTACTGTCAAATTGATACTGAATCCATCTTTGCTTCATATTCTGAATAATTGAATGCTGGCGGTTTCCGGTAAACTTTTTTTCTGTGTACATATACCAGATGAAGGGCGGGAAATTTCTGGACTGCAGTTTTTGATCCCAGATATCGCGCAACAAATTCCGCTCGTGGATGAACTCCACCTTTTTGCCTTTCGGATTATAGGTCGCCAAACCTAATCCGGCTCCCAAAAGACCACCGCCAATGTTTACCGCATTTTCTACACCATTGTCTTTGATAACGCCGCCTGCGACAGATGTCACAGCACCGGTAATAATTGAGAACAGTATCAGTTTGTTATTTCTATTGCTGTTGATATTGTCCACATAATTCGCCATCTGTGCCACCCTTTCGCCTTCGCAGTCAAACTCCGCAGCTACAGCATCCAATTCCGTGAGCGCAATGCTGATCTTACTGTTGATTTTCGTTTTCAGTTGCACCACCCGCAGCTGCGACTGCAATGTGGAATCTTTTTTTAATTCGATGATTTTCTCTGCCTCATCGATACTTTCCAGTGCATTCAGAATCAAAATACTCTGATCAGAAAAATATTGCTTGAGCTTCTGATTGGCAGCAATAATAGAATCCGAATTATAAGACGGGATCTTTTGAGAATAGTTATATTGCAACGGCGCTTTACAGTAGCTGTCTTTCAGCGTAAGAATATTTTGCTGAATGGTTTTATTCTTTTGCGTCACACAGGACGAAAGGAACACTAATATCAATAAAAAACAGACATTTTTCATTGCAAAAATTTGTAATCAAATAGTGTCATTTTCAATTCTCAATACTTTTCGTTTCCGAGGTAAAATATTAAGTTAAAACTGTTTTATCGCAAAGGTTAATAGCTTTGGTGAGCTTTATAATCAATTTATTAATGTATACTTCTGAAAAAGTTATTCTTTAAATCCTTTGCATTAAAAAATATGATTTCTATAATTTACTCTTACTTGCAAAATACCAGATCAGCATTGCCCAGCTGATTATCATAAATACCCCCCCAAGTGGTGTGATTGGTCCCAGAAATTTTAAATTAACACCCCAAACATCCTGAAAAGCCAAACAATAAATACTTACAGAAAATATAAAAGTTCCCGCAATCATTAATATAGAAATCCATTTTTCCGAAGTGGTTTCAAATTTCAGGATATATCCGACAATCAAAAGAAAAAACGCCGCATACATCTGGTAACGAACACCGGTTTCAAAGCTTTCCAGTCTTTCTACAGATAATATTTTTTTGAATGCGTGAGCGCCAAATGCACCAAGGATTACAGATAGTAAACCGTAAATTCCGCCGATGATTAAAGTAAAGTTTTTCATCTTAATAAATTTCAAATTAGTAATTACGAATTACAGTTTCTTAAATTTCATAATTATTTTAAGTTAAGTTTCTGTTTTAAAGTTTTCTGGATGGCGCCAATAATTCTGATTAATTCATCGGAATACTTCAATAAATTATCTGCTTTGTCGTCCTCCAAGTAAAAAGACATTTTTAAAAGTTTTATCCAATAAATGGTTTCACGGATTTCTTTATAGGAAATTGTTATTTTGGTGAAGAAATCTTTGTCCGTTTGTGCTCCAATTGCTTCTTCTATATTAGCTCCAACAGAAGTTCCGCTTCTCAATAATTGTTTAGACATAACAAATTCACGTTTCTCATCTTTCAGATATTTGTAGGTTTCGATAATTTTTAAAGCAAAATCAAAACTTTTCTTTTGAACGATATTATCCTCTTTCATAAAACGTAATCCGTAATTTCTAATTCGTAATTATTTCAATCGTAATTTCTCCAATTCCGCAATCACCTCGTGATGGCTCACCGTTTTGTCTTTGAAGTAATTCACAAAATACTGTTTCTCTTCTTCCGTAGCTCCAAACTGATTCAGAATATTGAATAAATGCATTTTCATATGGCCTTTCTGAATTCCCGTTGTCACCAAAGAACGAAGTGCTCCAAAATTCTGTGCCAGTCCGGAAACCGCCAAAATACTCATCAGTTCCTGAGCTGAAGGCTTTCCTAATAATGCCAGAGAGAATTTTACCAAAGGATGAAGATTAGTTAATCCGCCAACCACACCAACGGAAATCGGCAAATCAATCCAGAATCTGAAAATCCCATTATCCGTTGTACAATGTGTTAAAGAAGAATATTTTCCATTTCTTGCTGCGTAAGCGTGCGCACAGGCTTCCGTTGCACGGAAATCATTTCCTGTTGCAATAACTACAGCATCCACACCATTCATAATACCTTTGTTATGAGTTGTGGCTCTGTAAGGTTCAATCTCCGCAATCGTTACCGCACGTTTGAATTTCCAAGCAAATTCTTCGTTGGAAATCCCGCTGTCGTCTTTCAAATCTTCAATTTTACAAGAAACTTCAGCACGTACAATGCAATCCGGCGTGTAATTGGAAAGAATATTCATCACAATTTGTAGCGAATCTTTTTCTTCTTGTGAAAAACTTTCTTCATTCGAAACTTCTTCTTTCAAAGTTTTTCCAAATTGTTCCAAACAAGAATTAATGAAATTCGCACCCATCGAGTCTACCGTGTCAAAACTCGCTTTTAGCTGGAAATAATTTTCCAGTTCCGAAGTTTTATCAATCAGTTTGATATCCAAGATTCCGCCACCTCGGTTGCGCATATTTCGAGTAATATCTTCCGTGGCTTCAAACAGTTTTTTCTTCAATTTGAAATTGAAAAAATGAAGCAATTTGTGCGGTTCCACATTCATCACAAAATGCGTGTGACCCAATTTTTCTGTGTTGATAATCGTCGTTTTGAAACCGCCTTTGTCAATCCAAAACTTCGCTGCTTTACTTGCTGCCGCAACAACCGAACTTTCTTCGACTGCCATTGGAAGCGCTAGAAGTTTTCCGTCAATCAGAAAATTTGGTGCAATTCCGTAAGGCATATAAAAGTTGGAAATCGTGTTTTCCGAGAACTCTTCGTGAAGTTTTTGTAAGTTGTCGTCATTATTCCAATATTGCTGTAAAATCTGCTCGTAACTTCTGTCGTTGCTCAGATATTCCGAAATAAGCCAGTCGATTTTTCTTTGTTTGGAAAGTTTTGAAAACCCTTCAACAGGTTGATGTTGCATATCAAAAAATTATGTTCGTAAAGATATAAATTTTAACACATTTTGTTGATAACTTAACGCATATATCGATTGACTTTTCTCATTATGGAATTATTTTTGACATTCAATTCTGAATCAACTCCAATCAAAAAATTAGCTTTCAAAATGAACTTCGACCGCATAAAAGAAAAACTCGAAATATTGGCTGATGCAGCTAAATATGACGTTTCGTGTTCTTCAAGCGGTGGAAAACGAAAAAACAATGGCGGTTTGGGTGACAGCTCAACAAGCGGAATTTGTCACACTTATACCGAAGATGGGCGTTGTGTTTCGCTTCTCAAAATCCTTTTGACTAATCATTGCATTTACGATTGCATCTATTGCGTTTCCAGAAAATCGAATGATATTAAACGAGCCGCTTTTACAGTGGAAGAAGTCGTGGATTTGACAATTAGTTTTTACAGACGAAATTACATTGAAGGTTTATTTCTAAGTTCCGGAATTTTCAAAGATGCGGATACAACAATGGAAAGACTGGTCCGAGTTGCCAAAAAACTCAGAACTGAGCACAAATTTAACGGTTATATTCATTTAAAATCAATTCCGGGGGCAAGTGATGATTTGATGAATGAAGCCGCACTTTACGCAGACCGACTTTCTGTAAATCTTGAAATTCCTACAGAATCCGGTTTGAAGTTATTGGCTCCGGACAAAAACAGGGAAGATATGCTTCAGCCGATGAGAATCGTACAGAAAGGAATTCAGCAGTATAAAGACGAAAAGAAAATTATCCGAAGCGCTCCAAAATTTGCTCCTGCCGGACAATCTACCCAGATGATTGTTGGTGCAACCAATGAAAACGATCTTCAAATTATTAAAGTTGCAGATCATTTCTATAAAAATTACGGAATGAAACGGGTGTATTATTCAGGTTATATTCCTGTGACTGTGGATAATCGTTTGCCTGCCATCACTGCGGAAGTTCCTGTTGTGAGAGAAAACCGTTTGTACCAATCAGATTGGCTGATGCGTTTTTATGGTTTTAAAGCGGAAGAAATTTTAGATTTCAATATGCCTTTTCTGGATTTGGAAGTTGATCCGAAATTAAGCTGGGCTTTGCGGAATTTAGACCAATTCCCTATTAATTTGCAGAATGCGGATTATAAAATGATTCTCAGAATTCCGGGAATTGGAGTGAAAACAGCTCAGAAAATTGTGAGTGCAAGGCAATTCCAAGTTTTGACAATTGATCATCTTAAAAAATTGGGTGCAGCTGTAAACCGAGCCAAATATTTTATTGACTTCACTTATGGAAATCCATTTTTGAAACATTTAACTGATTTGAATTTAAGGAGATTGATTATCGGTGGAAGCCAGTCTAAATTTCAGAATCAGTTTTCTCAGCAGTTGACTTTGTTCTAATTAAAATGACGATCCTTCTCTACGACGGCAGTTTTGACGGGCTTTTCACAGCGATATTTGAAATTTTCGAATACCGTTATAACGATGTTGAAATTAAAAACAGAGAAAAATTTCATCAGGAAGCTCTATTTTCAGAAGTTCACGAAGTTATAACTCAACAGGAAAAATCCGAAAGAGTTCTGAATAAGCTGGAAAAAAATATTGGAAAATCAGGGATTTATGAGTTATTAAAAGTTTTTTTGTCTGAAGATGCCGAAAGGGAAACATTGATTTTATCCGCTGTAAAACAATCCATCAAAAACCCTGAGCTTAACATTCTGAAAAATTTTGCTGACGATAATATTCTGAAAATCTCAAAAATTGGAAAATCCGTCAGTCGTGAAAGACATAGAATGACCGCTTTTGTTAGGTTTGAGAAAATGCAGGACGATGTTTATTTTGCAAAAATCAACCCCGATTTTAACGTTTTACCTTTGATTCGGAAACATTTTAAAGACCGTTATTCTGACCAAAAATGGATGATTTATGATTTCCGAAGACACTATGGATTATTCTATGATCTGGAAAACTGCGAATTTTTTTATCCTGATGAAAAACTAAATCTCAATCTCTATCAGGAAAAATTCCACGATGAAGAGAAAAAGTATCAAATACTCTGGCAAAGCTATTTTACAAAAACAAATATCAAGGAACGCAAAAATACAAAGCTTCACATTCAGCACGTTCCAAAACGTTATTGGAAATATCTGACGGAAAAATGGTAAAACGGAGAAATGCCTGCAATAGGGATAGGAGCGGCATCCTTTTGCAAAGCAAAAGATATAGCGGATAGCCCGGCTCTGCAAAATTTTCGCTTTGGAAAAGCACAGCTAATTTTGCAGAGATTGCCCAAAAAAAACTGCTTCAAAAATAAATCCCTGAAGCAGCCTATACATTAATATTATTGTAATTATTTACCTTCTTTCATCTGTGCATCCAGCACTGCGATTGTAGCCAGATTTACAATTTCGTCCACGCTGGATCTCATTTGCAAAACGTGAACCGGCTGATCCAGACCCATCAAGATTGGACCGATGGTCTGTGCCGCTTTCATCCCTCTGATGATCTTATATGAAAGGTTGGCACTTTCAAGGTTTGGAAAAACCAAGACATTAGCCGGGTTATTTCCCAATTTTGAAAAAGGATAATCTGCCAAATGATCACCATTCAAGGCAAAATCTGGCTGAATTTCGCCATCTACTATCATTTTCGGATATTTTTCGTGCAGGATTTTCACTGCTGCTGCCACTTTCTTGGAAGTGTCTGCTTTTGCAGAGAAATTTTCAAAGCCCAGCATAGCTAATCTCGGTTCAATCGCAAAAGATCTTACGGTGTATTCCGCCATTCTTGCGATTTCTACCAAGTCTTCCGCCGTAGGATTTTTATTGATCGAAGTATCTGCGAAGAACAATGGCTTTTTATCTGTAAGAATCATCATCATTCCCGCCACTTTGTTCACTCCCGGCTTTTTATCTATGATTTCCAGGACAGGCTTCAGCACGGAAGCATAACTTTTCGAAAAGCCGATGATCAATGCATCTGTATCACCGTGCTCCAGCATTAGTGGCCCGAAATAATCACGCTGCCTTACATATCGTTTTGACTTATATTCATTGATACCTTTCCTGTTGCGCTTGTCCCAAAGGGTTTTTCTATATTTTTTCCGGGTTTCTTTTTGCTCATCATCATTCGGGTCAATAATTGGAATATCGAGTGTAATGCCGTACTCCTCCATCTTTTCACGGATGAGTTTTTTGCTTCCCAGCAAACTGGGGTAAGCTATTCCTTCTTCCTGGAGAATCTGTGCAGCTTTCAGAATATTATATTCTTCTCCGTTTCCGAGGGTTACTCTTTTCGGATTTGCCTTGGCTCGGTTCTGCATCATTCTTACGAGTTTCTCATCTCTGCCCATTCTGTCCAGAAGCTGATTTTCGTACTCTTCGAAATTTTCTATTGATTTAGCTGCAATTCCACTTTCCATAGCAGCTTTTGCTACGGCAATAGAAACCTTAGTGATCAACCTGTTATCAAATGGTTTTGGAATAAAATACTCTTTCCCAAAACTGATATCTCTTACATTGTAAGCCAGTTTTACCATTTCCGGAACCGGTTCTTTTGCAATTTCTGCCAGAGCGTGAACGGCAGCCAGCTTCATAGCTTCATTGATTCCTTTAGCCTGAACATCCAAAGCACCTCTGAAAATGTAAGGAAAACCAAGCACATTATTAACCTGGTTAGGATAATCACTTCTTCCTGTTGCCATCATTACATCATCTCTAGTAGCTACAGCCAGATCATAGCTGATCTCAGGATCCGGATTCGCCAATGCAAAAACGATCGGATTTTTCGCCATTGACAGAAGCATTTTTGCAGACATTACATTGCCTTTGGAAAGCCCGACGAAAACATCGGCATCAATCAAAGCTTCTTCCAAAGTTGAAATATCGGTATGTGTAATGAAATCTAATTTCTCCGGCGTAAGATTATCTCTTTTATGATTGATGACACCTTTACTGTCGCACATCATAATATTTTTCGGATCAAGACCAAGCGAAATGTACAATTTTGCACAAGCAATTGCTGCTGCTCCTGCTCCATTGATTACCATTTTGACTTCTCCGATTTTCTTTCCTGCAATTTCCAAAGCATTGATTAGGGCAGCTGCAGAAATAATAGCTGTCCCGTGCTGGTCATCGTGCATCAATGGGATGTCCAGCTCTTCTTTCAGCCTCTGTTCTATGTAGAATGCTTCCGGCGCTTTAATATCTTCCAGGTTGATTCCTCCGAAAGTGGGTGCGATAGCTTTTACCGTTTCTATAAACTTGTCCGGATCTTTTTCATTGATCTCTATATCAAAAACATTGATTCCTGCAAAGATTTTGAAAAGCAAGCCTTTCCCTTCCATTACAGGTTTTGATGCTTCGGGACCGATATCTCCCAATCCTAAAACCGCTGTTCCGTTGGAAATAACCGCTACCAAATTCCCTTTGGAAGTATATTCATAAACGCTTTGCGGGTCATCATGGATCGCCATACAAGGTACGGCAACGCCCGGTGAATAGGCCAAAGACAAATCTCTCTGTGAAGAATGCGGCTTGGAAGGAATGACTTCAATCTTTCCTTTCGGCTCTTGGCGGTGATAATCTAAAGCGGCTTTATCAAAAGCATTTTGGTCTCTTGAATTTTTTGACATTTTAATTTCTTTTGCGAACACCTTGTAACTAAGATGTACTGGTTTTTTATTTAATAAACCTCATAGTTTTTAAACATCTATGAGGTCTATTCTTTGAAAATACGAGAATTAAATTCTGATACTACTGCAAAGTTAAAGTTTTGGAATGATATAGTCACGATGATAATTAACAAGGCTTTCTATAGGCTTCTGAACTACAGTTCCAATTTTGAAATGAAAATCTGCTGCCGCCGCTCTTAAAGAATCTTCAAAAAAATAGGCTACCGAACCTATAAAATTGACTTCACAATTTCTGCATTCTTCATACGGCATTACCTGAAATTCAAGGAAATTCTTTAGTTCTTTGTAAATAAAATTCTGAAAATACGGGTGCGTTTTTCGATCTACAATAAAGCGTGTAAAATCTGCCATGTAAGCATTTGCCCGGGGATTATGATACATGTTTTTTATCAGATCATCGATATTCAGCTGATAAATCTCAGTAAATTGCTGATGTAGATCCGGCGGCAATTTTCTCATAAAATAATGGCGAACCAACTGTTTTCCGAGTGCACTGCCACTACCCTCGTCACCGATCAGGAATCCCAGAGACGGCAATTCTGTCTTAACATTTTCGCCATCAAAATAACAAGCATTGGAACCAGTCCCGAGAATACAAACAATCGCTGGCGTCCCTCTGTACGCTGCATAAGCCGCTGCGAGAAGATCTTCCTTTACCTTGATCTCTGCGGTTGTAAAAACTTTCTGGATTTCCCGTTCTACAATCAGTTTATTTTCCGGAGTGCCGCACCCGGACCCGTAGAAAAAGATATTTTCCAGATAGTCTTTGAACTTGATAAGTGCCTGATTCTTTTCTATTTCAATGGTAATGAGTTCTGGTTTTATGATATTGGGATTGAATCCCACGGTTTCTGTTTTCAGAACTTCCGTACCATCATTTTCCAGAATGACCCAGTCGCATTTTGTGGACCCGCCGTCTACAATAGCAATCATATTTTATGTTTTAAAATGCTAAAATAGTATATTTTCCGGAAGGTTGTATTGTAAATTATGATTCCCTGTTATCGATAAGCCAGTCTTCGATTTCGTCTTCCAGGTAGGTGGTCTGGAGCTTGATGGCGTTGATAAAATCATCAGGAATGCTTTCCGCAGATTCGCTGCTCTCCAGATTCCAAAGTTCATCGGACATCAGTTCATACTCCGAATAGATCCTTTTGAATCTTGAGCTACTCTTTTCCAATTCCTCAATTTTTTTTTGCTGAGGCAGAAATTTTCTGTAAGGTCTGCTGGAATTTTTCATTTTGTTAATAATTAATTTGGTGAGATGGTATAAAACTTGGCGAAAAAATCACCTGACCAGTCACTTGGCCAGGCTTATTTTTATTTATATATTTCTTTGTTTACAGTATTTTCAACAATAACCGTCTAATGCAACTAATATTTAGTTAAATAACAATCTTATTTTATGATAAAATAAATGTAAAAATATTTCGGATACAAAAAAATTATTTAACGATTATTTTAAAACATTTAACAATTACTATAACTTTGCAGAAGAATGAAACAATTAATTCTTCGCCAGAAACAGGTCATCTTCTTTATTATTGCAGGAGGACTGAGTGCAATTGTAGAAATCGGAAGCTTCAAAATCCTGAGTGTTTATCTTCCAAAACTCTTCTCATCCGAGTATAACCTGTATGGAATTAAATATCCGTTTAGCAATATCTTATCTACAAGTTGTGGAATCATCACCAATTATTTTCTGAGCATCTGGTTCGTATTTGAAAGAGGGAAACATTCCAAAGGGCGGGAATTTATATATTTTATATCTGTTTCAATAGTTTCGACATTTATCAGTCTTGCACTTTTCCAGATTCTTTATCATTTTGTCTTCCGGGATGTTATCGATCTGAAGTTTTATGTCCTTTCTCCCGAGATGATGAGTAAGATCTCTGCTATCCTTTTGGTTTCTATGCTCAATTATTCCATCAAGAAAAAAGTTATTTTTAACGGATAAAAACTTATTTTTGGGTTTATTAACTTTTTGAAAATCATTAATGAGGTCAATTCTGGTCTATCTATGGCGATTTTGGATGGTGATCCTGGGCATAGTTCTTACGCTTATATTTTTCCTTCCGGTTTACATTCTTTCCATCAGGCAAAAGGATTATAAACATTGTTATTTTTTTATAAGACTCTGGGCTATGGGAATGTTTTACGGTATGGGTTTCCGGTACAGGCTTATCAGCAAAACGGGTAAGAAGATTGATAAAAATCAGCCTTACGTTATCATATCCAATCACACTTCCATTATGGACATTATGCTGCCTTGCATCCTGTTTCCTAATCATCCGCTATGTTACGTAGGAAAAAAAGAATTGGTGAAAATTCCGATTTTTGGAACTGTTTATAAAAGAGTCTGCGTGATGGTGGACAGAAGCAGCGCAAGAAGCCGTGCAGATGTTTACAGACGATGTGCAGAACGGATGCAACAAGGCCAAAGCATCGTTATCTTCCCGGAAGGCGGCGTTCCTGATGACACAAGCATTCTTCTTGATGATTTCAAAGACGGCGCTTTCATTCTTGCTACAAAGCATCAATTCCCAGTGGCTGTTTACACCTTCCGTGGATTGAAAGAGATGTTTCCTTTTGATAATTCCAAAGGTTATCCCGGCGTGGTAAAAGTTTTTTTCAATGATATACTGACGCCGGACTTATCATTAAAAACATTAAAAGAGACAGCTTATGAGGAAATTAAAATGTCTCTAAGTGAGAAAATAGAATAATTTATTCGATACCACTAGTTTTTTACTTACATTTGTTTGATAATATAACCTTAATATAATGGAACAATCTAGAGCACAAACCAAATGGTCTCAATTTTTATCCCTGATCGTGGTTTTTTTCTTTTGGGGATTTGTAGCTGCCAGTAATGACATTTTAATTCCGGTATTCAAAAAATGGTTTGTACTCTCGCAGGTGCAGAGTCAGCTTGTAGCCTGGGCATTTTATGTTGCCTATTTCGTAGGTTCGGTCATTTTCTTTATGGTATCGCTCAAGAGCGACATTCTACAAAAATTTGGTTATAAGAAAACACTAGCAGTCGGACTGGCCTTGTCCGCATTCGGTGCATTCCTATTTGTACCAGCTGCAGCGGCGGCCAATTTTTGGTTTTTTCTCACAGCACTGTTTATAGTTGGACTGGGGTTCTCTGTTCAGCAGATTGTAGCCAATCCATTAGCTATTAAAATGGGAAGCCCGGAAACAGGAGCGCACAGACTGACGTTAGCTGGCGGAATCAACTCTTTAGGAACAACCATTGGTCCCATCCTCCTTGGTATCGTCCTTTTCGGAATGGGCGATAAAGATGAATCCAAACCAAAAGATACCAATCTTACCAAAATCGAATTAGTAAAAACTGAATATGAAACACATAAAGCAGAGCTGGTAAAAAATATAGCGGAACTGCGCGAGGACAGACAGGATGATCCTGCAAAAGTCAATGAAGTGATTGCAACTGTGGAACAAAACATTGCCGCATTGGATAATCAGATTGTTTCAATAGATCAAAATCCTTCTGCAAGCGACGCACAAATTGATGCCTACTCCAAAAACCTGGGGGAAATCAAGCAAAAGTCCAGCACTATTTCTTACCCTATTGGTTTCGTGAAGGATCACCTGAAAGAAGTAAAAATGCCTTTCATTGTTCTGGGAATTGCCTTTATTTTAGTGGCCATTTTTATGTTATTCTCAAAAATTGAAGATCCTGCCAAAGAAGAGGAAGCGGAGATAGATGAAGGATCATCCAAGTTCAGCGTGTTCAATTATCCACAGCTTTACCTGGGAATGCTTGCCATCTTCATCTATGTAGGTGTCGAGGTTTCCATCATCAGTAATCTTCCGGCTTTGCTCCACACCAAGGAATTCGGCGGTGTTTTGGAACATAATATCGCGCCTTTCGTCTCTCTGTATTGGGGAAGTCTGATGATCGGAAGATGGAACGGAAGTATCAACGTATTCAATATGTCAAAAACTGTGAATATGCTGATGAAATTCATTGTTCCTTTTGTAGCATTTGCTATCATTATTTTGGCTAATGAACTTAGCGGGAAAGATGTTTCCAGTTTTTATATCTACGCTTTCTGGATTTTAGCTTTTATCATTATGAGTTTTATCGGAGGAAAAGCTGCTGGAAAAACATTGATGATCTTTGGGATTGCCGGTGTTGCAATGATGGTTCTGGGTCTGGTTTACCCGGATAAAGAAATTGCCAAATACTTCTTCATTTCCGGCGGATTATTCTGCTCCATAATGTGGCCATCAATTTTCGACCTGGCTATTGCGGGACTTGGGAAAAATACTGGTAAAGCATCATCTTTTCTTGTAATGATGATCCTGGGAGGTGGAATTATTCCGCTGATCCAAGGATGGATCTGTGACTTTGACAAAACCAGTCCGGACGGCATCATGGGAATTACATGGACGCATTTTTCTTACGTAATTCCGATTCTTTGCTTTGTTTACCTGGCCTTTTATGGTTTTGTGACCCCTAAGATTCTTAAAAAACAAGGTGTGGTAATGGGAGAAACAACATCAGGTGGACATTAGAAGTAACATATTGTATAAAAATAAACTTTGGGTAATCATTTTGGTTGCCCAATTTTTGTTGTTCTATATTCTTTCAAAATTCGATTTTGCCATCGCGTTTTTTTCCGAACTTTTCGAGTGGAAAAAGACTATTCATATTTCATCGTTTTCCGGATTCGGGTTTTCTTTTGGAGATTTAATATATATTATTTTATTTCTTCTGATCAGCTTTTTTATTATAATATTGATAAAGACGAAAAAAGCCAAGTATGTAAAATTCATTCTCCTCATAGCTAATATTTTCTACTTTATTTATCAATGTTTCTGGGGAATGCTTTACTTTCAGAAACCCATCATAGAACATCTGCCAAAGAAAAAAATCACAGATGCTGCTATAAAAGAACTGACCTTAAAATATCTGGACCTTTGCAAATCGCAAAGAGAAACTCTCAATGAAAACCGCAATGGTATTTTCACGGTAAACGATTATTTGGCAATAAAAAAAGAAATCTTGCTCCAGCAAAAAAAACTTCCGGAATTGATAAGTACCAAGAAACCGGTTGCAGAGTTATCAATAAAGCCGAGTCAGTTCAACAGTATTATGAATAAAACAGGAATTCTTGGTTATTATAATCCTTTTACGTCGGAAGCGCAATACAATCCCAATATTCCCGCCACACAACTGCCATTTACATTGGCTCACGAAATGTCTCATCAATTGGGATTTGCGAGAGAACAGGAAGCAAGCTTTATCGCCTTCATTTGCGCACGCAATTCCAGAAATGCAAATCTACAGTACAGCGCCAATCTTTACGCACTTAAAAGCCTTCTGAGAGCCATTTCAAGAAAGGATAAGAAACAGGCCCAGCAGATTATTTCCAATTTTTCTGATAAAATGAAAAGAGACCGAAATTATGAACTTAGTTTTATTTTGAGGAATGAAGGAATCGTTAGTGATTTTTTTGGGATTACGAATGATCTTTTTTTAAAATCAAATCAGCAGGAAGGCAGCATCACTTATTCATATTTTGTTAATCTCCTTATTATGAATGAGATATAAAAAAAGAATCGCACTATAAGTACGATTCTAAAAACACAAATGATGAAAAAAAATTTATTGCTCCTGAGTGATTGTCTCAAAAGCACTGTAAAAGTACAACATTTGAAATTATCCTCCAAATATTTTTTTTATTTATTTCTCAGCATAATAATTACACACTAATAATCAATAAATTAAATAGTAAAAAAGAATAATGCACGAAAGAAATTGCGATTGAATTCCTGAACAATTTTCTCAGATAGAGATAAAAAGAAAAACCTCCTAATTATAGAAGGTTTTAGTAGCGAAGACGGGAATTGAACCCGTGACCTCAGGGTTATGAATCCTGCGCTCTAACCAACTGAGCTACCTCGCCTTTTTCGTGGTGCAAATATAAGGATATTTTGTATTATCACAAATTTTTAATTAACTTTTAAATAATCTATGACATCACCCACATGATTGGGTTTAGCAATAATCTTATTATTGGAATCCAAGATAAAATAAGTCGGAGTAGCAGAGATATTATAAGTTTCTCCGTAAGAACTGTACCAGCCCTTTCCTTCCGAGTCGCTTGCCCAAGGATAAAGGCTTGCTTTCTTCCTATATTCTTCCAGATTTGAATCCAAAGAAAATCCTATTACCTCAATGTTCTGAGCTTTAAGCTTATCATATTTTTCAAGCAGTTTTGGCAATTCTGACTCACAGTGGGAACAGGTTGATGACCAAAAAACTACAATTTTCTTATTTGATTTAATGTCATATAAGGATTTTGCTTTTGTGTTGATTGGATTCACAAATTTATTATTTGGCATTTCTGCTCCAATCACAGTATTATTATTTGCTTTCAGTGTAGAAGCTAACCTATCATTAATTGTACATTTCAGATTATTTGCCTGTGCCAGATATTTATCTTTAAGCTTATCCATATTGTAAGTATTAAAGATATCTATGAGTTCCGAGAGAATTGTTTGTCCCCGTGGTGTTTCCAGATTAACGGCATCTAAAAGTTTATCTACTGCGCCTTCTACATTGGATTTAGAAGCATTCAGATAATTAATTAAAGAAGGCTTCAGGATTAGTGATGTTTCCAGATATTCCCCGGATTTTGAATAGAAATCAATATAATCCTGAGGTTTAAGCTCAGCTGCTTTTTCCTGAACAGAGTATTTCTGATTCTTTTGATAATAATCCAAAAAAGGATGAGCATTATATAATACAGTATCATTTTTTGAAAGAATATTAATTTCAGATTCAAGAGACTGATAAAAACTTTCGGAAGGTTTGTAATAATCTTTGATCTGGATAAGTGCCGGCAGTATTAATTCCTGCTTCTTTTGCAGCTCTACTTCATTGCTGAACAGCTGATTGGTTTGATCCCGGAAAACCACATCAGAGATTTTATTTTTGCCATCAAGATCTAATTTGAATTCTATATTTTTATTTTCAGAAACCATATTCACAGAAGAATTCGATTTCTGGAAAAATGCTCTCATCATCCCGGTATATCTTTTATCGACCTTTAATACGGCTTTATTGTTCACAATCTTTGCCTTAGAAAAAAGGATTTCTTTCGAACCATTGAAACCATATAAGTATACTTCGGAATCAGCCAGATAAGAAGGGAGATCAGCCGTTACACTGAACTGCGGAAATGCAAATGCGGAAAAAAGAAAACCGCTGGCAATAATTATTTTTTTCATAGGGTAAAAATAAAAAAAACCCACTAATGAAGTGAGTTTTAATTATAATAAAATTGTCTTATTGTAATATTTTATTCTTAGATTTCATTGTAAATACTGCAATCAGAATAATTGCGGATAGAAACAATAAAAGTGTATAACCATCTATCGGAGATGCCGGATAAGCACCAATATCACCAGATTCCGGATTTTCAGGTGGAGGCGGAACAGTCTGTCCAAATCCTAATATACTTAGAAATAATAGTGCAAATAAGTATATTCTTTTTAATAAAAGATTAATCATCATTATATATTGGTGTGTTTTAGTTTACAATTTTTTTAATTACAACTTCTCCTTTCTCAGAAATTGCTTTTACCAAAAATACCCCTTTTACTTGGTAATTCATAGGAATGGAGTAATCTGAACTGGTTGGAATCTGTGACTTAGAATTCAGTAACTGACCTGCTGCTGAGTACACTTCTACAGTGGCTTTGTTCCAATCTTTAGCAAATCTCACCACCCATTGTTCGTCTTTTTTACCAATAATCGTCTGGCTTTTAAGTACATTTCCTGTACCTAGAGTGGCTCCATCCGGCAGTTCATAATATAATCCCAGATGCTGAGAACCGTTCATAGACAGGCTTTCTCCATCTGCAATCTTTATAAATTCATTAGTAGTATTTTTCAAATAGAAAGCACCACTGGAAAGACCATTTTCTACTCGTTCTCCTGCCTCATACAATTCAAACTTAACTTGATAAGGCTTCTCCGAATAATCGATATAAAGCGGGATTTCTTTTGATTTATAATTCAACTGATTCGCTTCATTGATATAAAGCTTGTCAGAATAATTATAGTCTTCACCACCTGTTGTAGCTTCTTCCTTGGTATATATCTTCTTATCCTGACTATAAGACTGACGGTTCGTAATAGTATTACGTCCTGTCACAGCAGTTGGAGAAACGGCATAGTATGTTCTGTCCAATTCCAAACCATCTGCATCATACATTACCACAGCTACTTGTTTTACAATTTTATCTGCAGGGATACTACCTTCTCCCATTTTTGCAGCAGATACTGAATAATTGGTACTATTTCCTCGGGAAGTATATTTGAAGCGTCTTGTTTTAGAAAGATTTAATGTTTGTGATGCATTAGATCTTAATTTTACCATAAATGCTCCCATCGGTTTTATAAGAAGTCTGTTCGTGGATATATCTCCAGACTGAAAATTACCAAACTCATCTGCCAACGCTACTATAGCAGTTCCATATCTTGCTCCCTGTGTAATATCCCAATTTACCTGGCTGTTGCCATAATATGCTACTCCAACAAGATTGTTTATATTATTATCATCGGTAATTCCAGTTGCTTCTGAAGTACCAATAAATTTCAAATCTACATTGGTAAGAAATGGGTTTGCTAAGTGATATAGATTAATACCATAATCACTTTCCCAATTAGGTGTTTTTGATCTGAATGGATCATCGATATAAGAATAATACCTTTCCCCAAAATAATTGGTTCCAGAACCATTGACACCAAAACCAGATGAGTAACCACCTCCCAGCGTGATCTGAACATTACTTAAAGTGTTATCAGAAACCGGAGTTCCGGTAAAAGTCCTTTTGTCCGAAGTAGGATTCCAGAATACGGATTCATCAGCCTTTCTTCTTGGCAGGATGTAATATGTCAAAGGACTGATAAATGCCGGAGTAGGAGTTCCAGCAGCATCGTAAGCCCCATTCCAACCGTAAGCAATTTGGTCAAATCTTGCTCTGGCATTATTCCACCAAAAAGCAGAACTTACGTTGAATCGTCCTGAGGAATTATTAGTAGTATTGGTAACATTTAAATTACCTTCTCCGAAAACTGCTACCAATTCAGGAATCGTAAAATTATGAAATGGCAAGCCGATCTGCTGTCTTCCTGTTGCACCGTTTACATAATCTGACAGGTATTCCTTATTGACCTTTCCTGTAATATTATCCTGAGGAATCCCAGTAATATAAAGCTGTCCGTAATCGGAAGTGGATGCCAGCCTCAAATTAAAATTAGACGTATTGGCAATACTCATCATATCATTTGTAGATGAAGCACTCAGCATTACATTCCCGGAGTTATTTACAATGGATGTTCCTGCTGTCTGCAAGCCACCTCCGTTATAAAGCAAAGTCTGGGATTGAATAGTAACTAAAGCCGAATTCCCAACATAAGTGAGAACCTGAGAAAAACAATAGATATTGAACAATATCAATTTGAGAATAAATAACTTTTTAATCATCAGATTTGTTTTGTGTGTTTGTTCTGCAAAGATATTAAATTTTTGAAAACTCGAAATAAAATATCAAATATTTAAAGATTTTATAATATTGACTCGATTTTCACATGTTTTTTTCCTTCTATGTCAAACATATAATCCTCCAGTACTTTTTCAGTCGTCCCCCTCAGTCCTCTTGCGCCAAGTCCCTTATTCATAGTATCTTCCACAATTTCTTCAATGGCATTATCCGAAAATTCCAGCGCTACATTATCCATTTTAAACAACTCCGTAAACTGATTTATGATAGAATTTTTTGGTTCTTTCATAATGCGCACAAGAGTCTCTTTTGTCAATTTATCCAGGTAAGTGATGATCGGAAACCTTCCCAAAAGTTCGGGAATCAGTCCAAAACTCTTCAGATCAATTGCATTAATCTGGCTTAGGATGTAATCTTCCTCATCCGTTTTATTGATTTTATCCGCAGAAAAACCTATCGCCTGTTTATTAAGTCTACGTTCAATAATCTCTTTCATCCCGTCAAAAGCACCGCCGGCAATGAACAGAATATTTTGCGTATTAACCTGAATATATTTCTGATCCGGATGCTTTCTACCTCCCTGAGGCGGAACATTAACAATACTTCCCTCCAGCAATTTTAATAACCCTTGCTGAACGCCTTCTCCCGAAACGTCTCTCGTGATGCTCGGATTATCTGATTTTCTGGCAATTTTGTCAATCTCATCGATGAACACAATGCCGCGTTCTGCTTTTTCCACATCATAGTCCGCAACCATTAACAATCTGGAAAGAATACTTTCCACATCTTCTCCCACATAACCTGCTTCCGTAAGAATGGTTGCATCCACGATGCAGAAAGGAACGTTCAGTTGTTTTGCAATGGTTTTTGCCAAAAGCGTTTTCCCGGTTCCCGTTTCGCCAATCATAATAATATTGGACTTCTCAATCTCAACTTCCCGATTCTCGTCCTGAGCGTGTAGTAATCTCTTATAATGATTATAGACCGCAATGGACAATTGCTTTTTTGCCTGATCCTGTCCAATCACATACTCATCCAGAAAAGCCTTTATTTCTTTGGGTTTCTTAAGCTCTTCCAGTGATTCTGCCATAGAGGACTCGGGTGTCTTGTTCACACTGTCTTTTACGATGGCATGAGCCTGTTCTATACAATTCTCACATATAAATCCATTTTGCCCGGAAATCAGAATTTGAACTTCATTCTTTTTTCTGCCACAAAATGAACATTGATTTGGATTCATAAATATTAAATTCTTATAATTAAAAAAAGAAGTAAAAAACTTCTTTTATGCATTGATTATCGACTCCTGAATGTTTCTGTATTCTTCCGGTGTTAAAACCAGCCGCGAATTTTTAAAATTGAGATCATCTATACTGTTCAGCGGAACCAGATGGATATGGGCATGCGGTACTTCCAAACCAACCACAGCTACGCCTACTCTTTTACACGGAATCGCTTTTTTGATTTGTCTGGCTATATCCTGTGTAAAAGCCCAGAGGTCTCTGTAATCATCAGAATCGAGATCGAAAATTAGATCCGTTTCCTTTTTCGGAACTACTAAAGTATGACCTTTTACCAATGGCATAGCGTCCAGAAAAGCTACATGCTTATCATCCTCAGCAATTATATAGCCAGGGATTTCGCCGCTGATTATTTTTGAAAAAATACTGCTCATAAACTCTTGATTGATTTTAATTTTCAGCAATTATTAAACCAATATTTACAGAGAAATCTCCAACACTTCGAAGGAAAGCTTATTGCCATTAGGCAACACGATATCCGCAGTTTCGCCCACAGCCTTACCCAGAAGACCTTTTGCAATCGGCGTATTTACGGATATTTTCCCGGCTTTCAGATCACTTTCATTATCCGGAACCAAAGTGAATTTCTGCTCACCTTTCGTAGCATTATTTTTCAATCTTACAGTCGTCAGGATAGATACTTTGCTAAGGTCAAGCTGGCTTCCGTCAATGATTTTAGAGGTTGCAATAGCATCTTTCAGTTTGGAAATTCTCATTTCCAGCATGCCCTGTGCTTCTTTCGCAGCATCGTACTCTGCATTTTCTGACAGGTCACCTTTATCTCTTGCTTCAGCGATCTGCTGAGTTATCTTTGGTCTTTCGATTGTTTCTAGCTGTTCCAGTTCGGACTTCATCTTGTCCAGACCTTCTTTGGTTACATAGTTCATAACAATAAAAATTTGTCGTTGGTATAAAAAAATAATCCGACCTTTGCCGGATACTAATTTGTCTCGAATTGAGTTTACAAATATATAACTATTTTTTGAAATGAGAACCAAAAAAAACAGAGCCTTATTTATATTTATTTTGATTATCAGTATTTTAACTATTAACAATTCCTGCAGCGAAAGAAATGAAACTGTTAGCTGTTTCCCGAATTCCATTATTTCTGTTAACACTAATCTTAATTGGCCGTTGTACTATTCAAAACTTCAACAAGACGGCTGGTGCTATATTAATGAACAACAATGTGGAACAAGAGGTTTAATATTAGTAAAAAGCCTTAATGGACAGATTTATGTTTTTGACAGGAACTCACCACAACTATGCCCAAGCCAAGACACAACTTTAGAGGTTATTGAGAATACATATATATATTGTCCAAAAGACGAGGCTAAATGGATGATGAACGGAAGTCCAGTTAATGACCAAACCAAAGGAATTTCACCCAAAAGATATTTCGTTAATTATAACGATTCTACAGGTCAAATTTCAATATCTAATTAAAATATGAAAGCAATAATCCAGCGGGTAAAAAACTCTTCCGTAGAAGTGGAAGGAGCAATAGTCGGAAAGATTGAAAAAGGATTAATGCTGCTCATTGGTGTAGATGAAAGTGACGAAAACACCGATGCCGACTGGCTGGCAAAGAAAATACTGGATGTAAGAGTGTTTTCTGATGATGAAGGAAAAATGAATCATTCCGTAAGAGACATCAATGGAGAAATCCTTTGCATCAGCCAATTCACATTGATTGCTGACTACAAAAAAGGAAACCGACCTTCTTACATCAAGGCTGCAAAACCTGATAAAGCCATTCCTCTATTCGAATACTTTAAAGATGAATTGAGAAAATCCGGACTGAAAATAGAAAGCGGAATCTTCGGGGCAGATATGAAAGTAGCGCTCATTAATGATGGTCCCGTAACTTTAGTTTTTGACAGCAAAACAAAATCATAAAGGAGCAAATTAACTGCTCCTTTACTTTAATCGACTTCATATTCGAGTTTTATGGTAATGCTGGCTTCCTTTTCCTTGGAAGTGGTGTTGTAAGTTCCTCCGTAGGAGTAATCCTCATTCGAGTTTGGCGCAGTAATCTGGATCACGCCCATTGTGGCTTTTTTCAGATTTCCAAGATCACTCCCTGCATTTTCAGCAATTTTTTCTGCCCGTTCTTTGGCATCTTTGGTAGCATCGGCAATCATCTGTTGTTTTACCTCAGACAGTTTGGTGTAAAAATATTGAGGCGATGACGATGTGAATTCTATACCGCGGTTGATAATTTCCGTAATGTTTCTGGAAATATTTTCAATTTTTGCCACTTCTTTCGATTGGATGGACACACTTTGTGTCAGATTATAACCGGCAAATTCGCCTTGCTGATAATTACCGTTAGCATCGGTATAACTTCTGAATTGTTTCTGGATATCAACGGCGGAAAACACCATTTCATTTTGCTTCACGCCTTTGGAAAGCAGATAATCCGAAATCACTTTTCTATCGATTGCCAAGGCATCATAAGCCAGCTTCAGCTCATAATTATTTTTGGAAAAACTTCCGGACCATGTAATGAGATCCGAGGTAAATTTTTTGGATCCGAGTCCGGTTACAGAAACTGTGTTTTCCGATTTATTCCTGTTCTTGACAGCATTACCAAGCAAGGCTGCTGCGATGATAAAACCAAGCGCAGCAATTCCGACTGCAATATATGTTCGCATAAAAAATATTGTATTTGAATCTTAAGCAACAAAATCAATACCAAATTTAAGATTTTATTAACACTTCATCAGGAAGCAATCTGCCCTATATCATCGATGGAATTTTCTCTTTCCAATGCTTCCAGATAGGCTTTCCTTTTGACCACTTTGGTATCGCTCCAGCTGTCGTGCCAACCGCGACTTCCAAAAAATGACAACGTGTCGAAAGGAACAATCCTGCTGAAACTTCTTTTCAGAAAATCATTGGAAGTGGGCGAGCCACCATTCTCATTTACCACCATTGTTCCAGTAATCAATTTCCCAAGGCTTCTTCCTTTTGTCAAAAATTCTATGATGAACATTAATAAGGCGTAAAAGAATGCCGTGATCAATCGGTCCATAAGAGGATTCATCCTGCCAACTCTTTCGGCATTATCCGCATAATCCTGTCCCGTGAGGAGTGAATAGATTATAACTACTGTTGAAAACAGCAAAACAATCACGATATAAGCAAAAACATAGTCGATAAGGAAATTAAAAAATCTTAGAAGCTTTTCAGCCTGATATCTATCCACTATTTTGGGATGGTTTTTCATAGTATTAGTTTTTATTATTATTTAATTTCTTTTTCGAACTCCAGACTTACGCCTCTCATTTCGCCTCGCATTGGCGGAACAGTTTTCGTCAACTTTATTTTAATGAAAGTGATCTGAGGAAATGTTTTTTCTATCTTATTGATAATCCTTCCAATCACGTGCTCAAGTAATTCGGAGCGGACAGCCATTTCCTGATGGATAATTTCATTGACTTCAGCATAATTGATAGTGTCCCGAAGATCATCAGATTGCAGCGCTTTTTCCAGATTGGCATGTAGCTCTGCCCGGATAATATAAGTATTGCCAATGATCGCTTCTTCTGGCAGGACACCGTGATAAGCGTAAATTTTTATATCTTCTAAAATGATTTTGGATGTCATAATAAGATTTGTATTTTCTTGAAACTGTTTTCTAAATGTATATAAAATTCATTAAATCAAACCAAAAATATTGCAGAAGAAAAGATATTTTTTTTAACTCTCACGGTTTCAATTGAGTTTTTTAATTACAATCGTTAAACATTCAAGTTTTTTGTATATCTTTGCAAACTCAAACATTTAACCGGGACGTGATCCCACAAATTTAAAATTTATGTCAGTAAAAATCAGATTACAAAGACACGGATCTAAAGGGAAACCTTTTTTCCACATCGTGGTTGCAGATTCCAGAGCAAGAAGAGATGGTAGATTCATCGAAAAATTAGGAACTTACAACCCAATTACTAACCCTGCAACAATTGACTTAAACGTTGATTCTGCTGTAAAGTGGTTAAACAACGGTGCTCAGCCAACTGATACGGCAAGAGCAATCCTTTCTTACAAAGGTGCATTGTACAAAAAACACCTTCAAGGTGGTGTTGCTAAAGGTGCTTTTGACGAGGCTGAAGCAGAGAAGAGATTTGCTGCTTGGGTTGAGGCTAAAGATGCTAAAGTACAAGGAAAAGTTGAAGGTTTATCTACTGCAAAAGCTGACGCTAAAAAAGCAGCTCAGGAAGCAGAAGCTAAAGTAAACCAGGCAAGAATTGATGCTGCTGCGAAAGCTGAAGCTGATGCAAAAGCTGCTGAAGAGGCTGCTAACGCTCCTGCTGAGGAAGTTGCAACAGAAGAATCTGCTACTGAAGAGCCAACTGCTGAGGCAGAAGGAACTGAAGAAACTCAGGCTTAATTCTTTAACAAAAGATACAAGACAAAGACACGATTTTTTCGTGTCTTTTTTATTTTAATTAAACGTTCAAGGTTCTTATATTTGCACAATGAAAAAAGAAGACTGTTATTTTTTAGGAACAATTACCAGAACGCACGGATTACAGGGAAATGTTGTCCTGAAATTGGATACAGATCAGCCCGAAATGTACAACAAATTGGAATCTATTTTTGTGGAAGTCAATGGTTTGCTGGTTCCTTTTTTTGTGGAAAAACAATCTTGGTCCAAAGCGGATACCAAGATTATTTCCTTTAAAAATTCTTCCGATGCATTGGTCAATCAATCGCTTGGAAAGGGCGTTTATCTTCCGCTTTCTACATTGCCGCCACTTTCCGGAAAAAAATTCTATTATCACGAAGTAATTGGCTATGAAATCCGTGAAGAAGATGGCAAATCCTGCGGAATCATCGAATCTATCAACGATCAGACGGCACAGAATTATTTCATTCTCAATCTTGCCGGCAAACAAATCATCATTCCGATTATCAAAGACTGGATTCTGGAAGTGAACCGCGAAGAAAAATTTATTAAAATGGTTTTACCGGAAGGTTTAATGGATGTTTTCTTGATTCCTTCTAAAAAAGATGAGTAAATTCTTAAAGATTATTTTCCCATTTATAGAATCCGAAAACGACAATTTTATTTTCGTAAGTTACAATTTCGAAGACAATCAGATAACCTTTTACAACAAGGTCTCTGATATTGTCGTTATCAAAAAAGATTGATTTCCTATTTTTCTTCGGATTATCAGCAAGTTTTCTTATTTCTTGAAAAACTAGTTAATTGAAATTTCTCACTGATTGAGGTTTATCTTTTGAAATGTATTGAATCTGTCTTTTAAGTTTATCTCGAAAACCAGAAGTAACTTCAATTCTCATTTTCAGAAATATAATTTTCCATTTCTTTCTCAGCATCGTCTAAATCTAACAACTCTGATTTTCCTGCTTTGTAATTGGCATAATCTTCTTGAACTTGAGTTTTCAAATCATTGAAATTGACATCGGATTTATTTTCCAATACTCTATCGACATATCCCAGAACCCGCTCTAAAATACTTTTTGGCGCATCTTTGAGTTTTTCTGTAATTTCCTGATATATAAACTTTTCTAAAGCAGTCATCATTGTAGAATTTCATCAAAATTAAAAATAAAATTTTAAAATCACTCATTCAAAATAGAAGGAAGTAAATATTCCTGAACAATTTTATCAACCTGAGAATGAGAGTAAGGTCTGTTGTAAGCTTTCGCTGTAATAACCATTACGATAGGAAGTTCTTTGAATATAATAATTTTGTTTCCGCCATTTCCGCTGGATTGATAAGATTCAAATTTTTTGTTTCCTACTTTGTAAACTTTTCGCCAGAACAAGTAACCATAACCTTCTGATTCTTTGTCATCAGCAAAATAATTGGTGAAAGATTTCTGAATCCAATTTTTATCTAAAATCTGTTTTCCGTTCCAAATTCCATTATTTTTATAAAGCTGTCCGAACTTAGCAAAATCTAAAGCTCGCATTTTCAGACCGCCGGCTAAAGATGGTTTTTGCTGAGGCGTGAATTGCCATTTGTAATTCGTAATTCCAAGTGGTTGGAATAATTTTTTATCGGCATAATTCTGTAATCCATTCGGAACCGATTTTTCTAAAATATCTCCGGTTACAACAACTCCGGCTGTGAAATAATTCCAGTTCTTTCCGATTTTGCTCTCGGTCATTGGCAAATCTAACGTGAACTTAATCCAATTGTCCGTTGGATACATATTTTCTTCGTTTCCCGCAGAATCGTAATCAGAGTCATTACCATCAAAAGCGGAACTCATTGTCAACAAACTTTTAAGCGTAACACTATCTTTTTTCGAAGAATAATTTTTGAATTGTTTTAAATCATAAAAATCTTTCAGAGTTTGATTTTCGTTTTTGATGTAACCATCTTTTATCGCAATTCCCATCAAAGCTGAGGCAAAAGATTTCCCGACAGAACGTGTATCATTTAAACTATCTCTTCCGAAACCGTTGAAATATTCTTCCAGCAACAATTTCTCATCTTTAATCACAACAATTCCTGTGATTTCTCTGAATCTATTTTCGGCAATTTTTTGATTGAGAAGTCTGATTTTTTCTTGATTAAATTTTTCCTCAGAAATTTTCCAACCGCTGTTTGGTTTGATTTTCTGAACAGCAATCTGTTCTTCGGAAACATTCTTTTTTGGGACAATTAATTGGATTTCTCCAGTTGCAATTACGTTTCCGACTATCAGAGTTGAAGTTTTTAAATAAGGTTTGATTTCGATTTTCAAAGTATGATTTCCAACATCTAAAGCATCCATCCCGCCATTCGCAAAGAAAAACCTCATCCAAAGATATCTTCCCCAGGAATCTTCATTTTGAGTATTCAGAAAAGGAATTCTAAAATTGGTTTTAGTTTTTTTATCTTCCATTTTTCCCGCTCCGGAATTCAGGTTTTCGGTATAAATCAATTTTCCGTCAACATAGAAATTGAATTGGTAATTGCCTTTTTTCAGCAATTCATCAACAGTCAAAGAATTATCGAGCTGATGAAGATAATTGACCAAAGAATTATCTAAAAAAACTCGAATATCAAAATCTCTATCTTCCTGAAAAGTCATCGTTTTAAGAAAATCAGATTCCTGTAGATTGTCAATTGAAACGACTTTATCTAAAAACAGAATTTGGTTCAAATGCTTTTTTTGAATCGGATTTTCGATTTTTTCAGGCTCAACGATATTATTAGTTTGACTTTGAGAAAATCCGAAGACGAAAATTAGAAAAATAAAAAAGATTGATTTCATTGGACATTTTATCTGACAAAATTAGACTTTGACTTTCGAAAAAAATAGAATGAAATTAACATCGTTGTTATTAACCACAAAGGCACAAAGACTTTCACAAAGAACACAAAATATATTTGACGAAGTCAAACCTTGTGACCTTTGTGTTAAAATCAAGAGTTTATTTCAAAATATTTCTATACTTCAAAGGTGTGATTCCCATATTTTCTTTGAAACAACGGATAAAATGACTTTGGTCTGAAAATCCACATTCTAAAGCAACTTCGGAAAGTGAGTTATTTTGATTGAGGAGAATCAATGATTTTTCGACTTTCAGTTTCCTGATATATTCGCCTAAATTGCATTGAAAATATTTCTGAAAATCACGGCTCAAATGCATTGGATGAATGTTCAAAGTTTGTGAAAGTTCTGTTAGATTTAGTTTCTCAGCAAAACTTTCGTGGAGAATTTCATCGATCTGATTGACCCAAATTGGTTTCTTTTCAGAGACACTTTTCTGATTGGATAATTGACTGAAAAGATTCAATAAAACTTGATTAATACTAACTTCAAACGAATTATCATTCAGTTTTGATTCTTTGAAAATCTGATAAATCAATAATTTGAAAGCTGGATTTTTGATGTTAAAACTTCCTTCAACATTTTCTTTTAAAATCTGAAATTTTTCAAACCACTCTTCTGTGATTTCGATATGAAAACCTCGTGTGAAAACATCCGGTTTGATGTTATAATGCGCATCTTCCCAATGATGATACAGTAAAGTTCCGGTAGAACAATCGTAAGTTTCCTTCTTGTTACCTTCCGTCATATTTCCCTGAAGCAAAAACGTGAAATAAGGATTCTCGTGGTAATGCCAATCAACGTACGGATGCGTGTATTCGGTATCCGTAATGGTCAATCCATCGAAGTTGAGCTTTTCATTGGTCTGCCCGAAAAATTCGCCATTACGAAGATTTTTCATTATAGTTTTTGTTTTAGATTATCAATCTGCTGGTACATTCTATTGAAAAACAATTTTCTGTCTCTGTTTCCTGCTGTGTTAAGAGATTTGCAATTCTTAATTTGATGTTCAAAATAATTCAGAGTTTCTTTACAAGTTTTTGCATCATTTGTCAATAAATATCCGAACATATTACACGGAATTGCCAAGGTAGACTGCGAACCATTCGAGATAAAAATATCATTGGAAAGATGAACCAATTCATTCTGATAAATTTGAAAACGCGAATTGGTTTCGGTTTTATTTTCTATGTAATGAATCAAATCATCTAATTCTACTAATATTTTAACTGCATCATTTTTTTTCAGAAGTCCAATTTCAAAATAAAAAGAAACCTGAAGTAAAATGCTAGAAATTGTCATATCATTCCAAAGTTCTATCACATTTTGTTTTTCATAAATTTCCTTTAGAATTTGAGTTTTCGAATTAAAAGGTTCGGGTTTAAAATCCTGAAACGGTATAAAAACCTGTTTTGAGTTCAGAAGATTCATCCAAACATAGATTTTGAATCTTGACAATAATGTATCGGAAACGGTATAAAAAAACGGAATATCCTTCGCAGAATAATAAATCACAGAATTTTCCGAAAAACTAATGGAACTCAAAATATCCAAAGTATTATCAAAAAACGAGTGTAAATCTTCAGTTTTATTGACTGCTTTCGTCTTCTTAACCAAAAGATTGTCGCTGTTTTCAAGAAATTTATCCAGAGAAATATTGTAGAATTTGGCAAGTTGTAAACTTTCTTCCAAAGAAAATTTTGATTTCAGAGAAGTTCTTCTGTGCGCTGCATCATAACTGATGTTGAGAACATTGGCAATATCGTCATTCAGAGATTGGTTTCCGATTTTACTTCTGATTTCTTTCAATAAAAGCTCCTGATACATCTTTTTGCGATTTTCACAAATTTAGAAAAAAAATTAATTTTTTTCCGCGTTGAGAACCATTGATTTCAGAAATAATTTTGATGTATAATTTAAACATCAAGCATTATGAAAACAATTCCCTATTTATTAATCCTATTAAGATTTCTATCAGCAATCGTAATTCTTTATTTAGGATATTTCATCGGAGAAAAATCAAAGACAATGATTTTAATTCTAATGTATTTTGGATTACTAACCGATGTTTTCGACGGAATCATTGCCAGAAAAGTTGGCGTTTCTTCTGAAAAACTGAGAAGACTGGACAGTCAGACTGATTTGGTTTTTTGGTTATCCATTGGATTTTCAACGTATTGGCTGAATCCAGAAATCATTCAAAATCACTGGAAAAGTATTTCTCTGATTTTTGGAATGGAAGCTTTGTGTTACATCATCAGTTTTTGGAAATTCGGGAAAGAAACTTGCACGCACGCTTGGCTTTCCAAATTTTGGGGACTTAGTTTACTATTAGCTTTCACATTTTTGATAGGTTTCAGCGTAGCAAACTGGGCATTTTATTTATGTTTAATTCTTGGATTAATTTCTCACGTTGATGTTATTTTAATCATTTTGATTTTACCGAAATGGCAATTCGATGTTCCGAGTTCCTATCACGCCCGGAAAATCCGTCAGGGAAAAAGTATTAAAAAATCTGTAATTTTAAATTAAAATCAGTCACTTTTTAGATTAATCCGACTCTTTTTTGCTCCAGTCAAAATTTTGATTGATCCACAGGACAGCACTGTGATAATTGGTATAAGTATTCGCAGATCCCGGGATATAGCGATACATATATCCCACCTGAAAGGTAGCTTTCTTCGTAGGATAACCATAAAATAAACTAAGCCGAAACTGATCCAGATTATTATTGATGGTTTTACCGAAGTTTAGCAGAACTTCATTATTTAGAGATACAAAAGTTTTGCTGTTACCCAAAACATTGGCATCAATTCTTTTCCGAACATTCAGCATATAACGCAACCTATTGGAGAAATCGTACGTATTACTGATGATATCCTGACCTTGCATTTTCTCCTTGAACCGGGCATCATATCTGATGCGTTGCTGCAACGTCCAGTTACCTTGCGGCATACTCACAAAAATCTGAGCCCAGGGACGATGTTCTTTCCTGGTCAGGTCATCAGAATAGGAAGTTGACAAAAACAGCCAAGCATAACCTCCGGTAAAACTGACATTCTTATTAATATGATAGGTAAGTCCGTGTCTTGCAATAAAAAAATTACCCGTTGCCAAGTGAAAATCATTCCAGACAGACCAGGTTTCATTCAGTTTTATATCGGTCATATAACCAATCCAAATTTGATTTTTATCAATTGCTGTTTTATTCTGTCCCTGCAGAAGCATTGCACTTAACACGAAAATAAAAAATAATCTACTGAACATTACTGAAAATTATAACACCACAAAGTTCCTCATACGAAGTTGATTATTAGCATCATTGTAAATGATATTCGTCACAGGAAGATTCCTGCAAAAACCAATTCTGTTCAGTAAAGTTTTTGTAAATTTGCGCTCACTTAATTTTAAAAAGGAAATTTTACAAAAGTTGGTCAAGATGGAATGTTCCATTTTGCGTCCTGCTTTTGAAACCACATTGATCTACAGATGAAAAGACAGACTATTAAAGACCTATTGGCAGATTACAAAAAAGTATTACATCACGACATTACTGTTCAGGGTTGGGTTAGAGCATTCCGTTCTAATCGTTTTATTGCTTTGAATGATGGTTCTACTATTAATAATTTGCAAATTGTCGTTGATTTTGAAAATTTTGATGAGGAGACCATTAAGAAAATCAATACAGCTTCGTCTTTGAAGATTGTAGGCGAGGTGGTGGAAAGCCAGGGTGCAGGTCAAACAGTAGAGATTATCGCAAAAAAAATCACTGTTCTTGGTGATAATTTCTTCGATGATTTACAATCTACGATTCTTCAGCCTAAAAAACACAGTTTGGAAAAATTGCGTGAGCAGGCGCATTTGAGATTCCGTACCAATTTGTTTGGGGCTGTTTTCAGAGTACGTCACGCAGTGAGCTTTGCGATCCATTCTTTCTTTAACCAAAATCAGTTTTTCTACATCAATACTCCTGTAATTACGGGCGCAGATGCGGAAGGAGCCGGTGAAATGTTTGGTGTTACGAATTTCGATTTGAATAATATGCCCAAAACAGAAGAAGGCGAAATTGATTTTTCCCAGGATTTCTTCGGAAAGAAAACCAACTTGACGGTTTCCGGACAATTGGAAGGCGAAACTGCAGCAATGGGATTGGGAAGAATTTACACGTTCGGACCAACTTTCCGTGCAGAAAATTCGAATACAACCCGGCATTTAGCAGAATTCTGGATGATTGAGCCGGAAGTGGCGTTCAATAATCTTGAAAATAACATTGATCTTGCTGAAGACTTCCTGAAATATGTTATTAAATATGTTCTGGAAAATTGCAAAGATGATTTAGACTTTCTGGATAAGCGTTTTGCTGAAGAACAAAAATCAAAACCTGAAAAAGACAGAGCCAAAGAAGGTCTCATAGAAAAACTCGAAAATGTTGTTGCTAAACGTTTTATGAGAGTTTCTTATACGGAAGCGATTGAGATTTTGCTGAATTCTAAAGAGAATAAAAAAGGAAAATTCCAATACCCGATTGAAAAATGGGGAACCGACTTACAATCTGAGCACGAAAGATATCTGGTAGAAAAACACTTTGAAAGCCCGGTTGTCCTTTTCGATTATCCGAAAGAAATCAAAGCTTTCTATATGAAACTGAATGAAGACGGAAAAACCGTTGCAGCAATGGACGTACTTTTCCCTGGAATTGGCGAAATTATTGGCGGTTCCGAAAGAGAAGCAAGACACGATGTTTTATTGCAAAAAATGAAAGATTTCGGAGTGGATGAGCACGAATTGTGGTGGTACTTGGATACGAGAAAATTCGGTTCCGTTCCGCACGCCGGATTTGGTCTGGGATTGGAAAGACTTGTTCTTTTCGTAACCGGAATGACGAACATCAGAGACGTGATTCCTTTTCCAAGGACACCGAAAAATGCAGAGTTTTAATATCCTTATAATAATATATCAATCCTATTCCTCACAGAATAGGATTTTTATTTGAAACAATGGGTAAAATTTAAATTCCTTAAATTTGAAAAGCTTAAAATAAATCTTAATGAAAAAGTTCAGTATTTACTTTTTGAGTGCGGCAGCTATATTTTATCTGCAATCCTGCTCTACATCTCAAAAAACTTCGTCAGAAACACAGATCGAAACACCAACACCAAAAACTACTCAGGAAGAAGGACTCAACCTGTCTTATATGGACAAAACCGTGAGACCTCAGGATGATTTTTACAATTACGTGAATGGCGGCTGGATGAAAACCGCTATTATTCCGTCTGACAAACCAAGCTGGGGATCATTCAACGCATTGAGAGAAGATGTGGATGTTGCCTCACTCGATATTTTGAACAAGATTCTTGCGGAACAATTCTCTCCTAATTCCGAAGGCGAAAAAATCCAGGCACTTTACGGCACTTTCATTGACTGGAATAAGAGAAATGCAGAAGGAATTAATCCCATCAAATCTCAGTTAGCGAAAATCGATGCTATTAAAAATATAAAAGATCTACAGAAATATCTGACCGAAGCCACGCCTTCCGGCAACAATCCTTTTTACGCCTGGCGTGTAGGTGCAGATATGAAAAACTCTGTAATGAATGCCGTTTATCTGGGAGGTCCAAGCTTAGGTTTAGGCAAAGATTATTATCAAAAAGTCAATGAAGCCAACACGAAAACTTTGGCAGAATACAAAAATTATGTCGCAAAACTACAAACCGTTCTCGGAAACAAGAATCCTGATGCAACTGCCCAGCAGATCGTAGATTTTGAGAAAAAATTAGCTCAAGACCTTCTGACTCTGGAACAAGGTCGTGATGCGAACTTGCGCTATAATCCTAAAACAGTTGAAGAATTGAAACCATTAGTCAAAAGTGTTAATCTCCCTGATTACCTGAAAACTGTAGGTGTCAATACAGACAAAGTTATTATTGCTGAACTGAAATATTATCAGAATATGGATTCCTGGATGACGGATAAAAACATCGGACTCATCAAAGAATATATGAAGTATGACCTGCTGAACAGCAATGCCGGAAACCTGGATCAAAATATGGATAATATTCGTTTTGATTTTTATTCCAGTTATATGCAGGGTCAGAAAGAGCAAAGATCTATGGAAAAACGTGGTCTCGGCGTGGTGAATGGCGTTTTAGGAGAAGCTTTCGGAAAACTTTATGTGGATAGGTATTTCCCTGCAGAAGCCAAGCAAAAAATGGAAACTTATGTGGATTACATCAAAAAAGCATTCAAGATCCATATCGAGAATCTGGACTGGATGTCACCTGTTACCAAGGAAAAAGCACTAGAAAAATTAGCAAAATTCAAAGTCAAAATTGCTTATCCGGATAAGTGGAAAGATTATTCCAAACTGAATCTGCAACTGGCTGCCAATGGCGGAAGTTATTACAACAATATCGAGAAAATAACGGAGTGGAACTATGCCAAAAACCTGGACAAGGTAGGAAAACCAGTGGACAAAACAGAATGGGGAATGTCTCCACAAACTGTTAATGCTTATTATAGCCCTTCTAATAATGAGATTGTTTTCCCTGCGGCTATATTACAGCCTCCTTTCTTCAATTTCAAGGCAGATCCGGCGATTAACTTCGGCGGAATTGGCGGTGTGATTGGCCACGAAATTTCGCACGGATTTGATGACAGCGGTTCCAGATTTGACGGAAACGGCAATCTTAATAACTGGTGGACGGAAAGTGATCGAAAGAACTTCGATGAAAAAGTAGCTCAGTTAGCTGCACAATACGACAAATACGAACCTGTGAAAGGAAGTTTCGTGAATGGAAAATTCACAAGCGGAGAAAATATTGGGGACTTGGGCGGAATCAATGTGGCATACACAGCTTTGCAAATGTACCTGAAAGATCACGGAAATCCGGGAGAAATCAGCGGACTGACCCAAGATCAGAGATTTTTCATGAGTTGGGCTACAGTGTGGAGAACCAAATCCACAGACAAGTATATGACAAATCAGGTGAAAACAGATCCGCATTCTCCGGGTTATTACAGAAGTTTTGGTCCATTGGTCAATATGGATGCCTTCCAGAAAGCTTTTGACATCAAACCGGGAGACAAACTCTACGTTGCTCCAGAAAACAGAATCAAGATCTGGTAAATTAAAAAACCTTCAGACCGTAATCTGAAGGTTTTTTATTCAACTAACTATTTAACTAAAATAGCTGCATCAAAAATCGTGCTAAACTTATTGTTTTTATAAAAATAATTTTTAACTTCGTAGAAATTAATTCAATTATTAATTAAATAAACTATGCTAAAGCAAAATCTACAGCTTAAACTCGGTCAGAAACTGGCACCTCAGCAGATTCAGTTGATGAAGCTGATCCAACTTCATACTCTGGAATTTGAAGAAGAGCTTGAAAGAGAGTTGGAAGAAAATCCTGCTTTAGAAAAAGTAGCGGATGAAAATGCGGAGGATGAGTATTCCAAAGCAGATGAAGAGTACGAAAGTGAAGGCAACGAAAGCATTGAAACAGACTTTGATGTGGATGAGTATCTTTATGATGACGAGCCGAGTTATAAAACAGCAAGCAGTAATTATTCCGCTGACGATGAAGAGTTTGACAACCAGTCACTGTTAACGGAAGGTCAGACGCTTTATGATTATCTTTTGGAACAAATAAGGCTTTCCAACATAGATGATGAGGATTTAAAAATTGCTGAATATATCATCGGGAATCTGGATACGGATGGCTACCTGAGAAGAGAATTGAAATCCATTGTTGATGACCTGGCGTTTTCACAAGGTGTTTACACCACTATCGAAAAAGTGACGGATATCCTGGAAAACTATGTTCAGAAACTTGATCCGCCCGGTGTTGGCGCCAGGGATTTGAGAGAATGTCTCCTGTTGCAGATCGAGAAAAAGGTCAGTTCTAATCCGTCTATCATTTTGGCAGGAAATATTTTAAGAAATCAATTCGACGCACTTGCCAATAAGCATTACAACAAGATCCTTCAGAAATATGATATTGAAGAAGAAGATCTGAAAGATGCGCTGGACGAGATTTCCAGACTCTCTCCAAAAGTGGGTGGAAACTTTGACACACAAACCATTACGATCAATCAGGAAATCATCCCGGATTTTGTCATCCAGATCAAAGACAATCAAGTTATTCCATCTCTCAACAATAAAAATGCTCCCACACTAAGAGTTTCGGAAGAGTATAAGGAAATTTTGTCGACTTATTCTCATGATAAAAATTCTGCAGAGCATAAGCAGGCTGCCTTGTTCATCAAACAAAAACTGGACGCTGCAAAATGGTACATCGACGCTATTAACCAGAGACAAAACACGCTGCTTCAAACCATTACCGCTATTGTAAAACTTCAGAAAGATTATTTCCTTACAGGCGATGAAAAAAATATCAAACCTATGATCCTGAAAGATGTGGCAGATATTACAGGGTTTGACATTTCCACAATTTCCAGAGTAGTGAAAAGCAAATACGCCGATACACCAAACGGAATTGTCTATTTGAAAAACTTGTTTTCAGACTCTCTGACCAATGATGACGGCGAGGAAGTCTCCACCAAAGAAATCAAACAGCACCTGCAAGAAGCAATTGATAAAGAAAACAAAAGAAAACCTTACACAGACGATGCGCTGGTAGGAATTCTGAAAGAAAAAGGCTATAACATCGCCAGAAGAACCATCGCAAAATACCGTGAACAGCTCAATATTCCGGTAGCGAGATTAAGAAAAGAATTATAAAAAGATCCCGGAAATTATTTCGGGATCTTATGTTTTATACTGAGAATTTAATTTTTATTAACAAAACCTTAACGTTATTTAGAAAGATTACAAACTATATTTTTCTGATATTTCTCAAGGTTATATGACTCAACTATTTTCTAAATTTGTGAAAATTCAAACAACAATAGAATTATGGCAGGTATTACATCTTCTATAGGAAGAAAATATGCTATGGCACTATCAGCAATATTTTTGCTGATTTTTTTGGTGATCCACTTGTCCACCAATTTCGTTTCCATCTTCAGTGAAGAAGCATTCAACACGGCATCTCATTTTATGGGATACAATCCGGCAGTGCAGTATCTGATGCAGCCGGTACTGATTTTTGCAGTCGTTTTCCATTTTGTAATGGGATTTGTCCTGGAAATCAAGAACAACAATGCAAGACCTGTAAAATATGCGATGAACAACGGTTCTGCAAATTCTACCTGGATGTCCAGAAATATGCTGATTTCCGGTGCGGTAATTTTAGCATTTTTGGCACTACACTTTTATGATTTCTGGTATCCTGAGATCAGTTACAAGTATATCCAGGGGAACAATCCTGACGAATTGAGATACTGGGAAGAGTTGCACCATAAGTTTCACGATGTATGGCGAGTTGCGCTTTATGTGATTTCATTCGTATTATTAGGATTACATCTGGCGCATGGATTTCAGTCTTCTTTCCAGTCCATCGGAGCGAGACATCCGAAGTACACGCCTTTTATCAAAGCATTCGGAAACTGGTACTCTGTCATCATTCCGCTTGGATTCATCATCATCGCTGTTTATCACTTCGTTACTCAATAATAAAAAGTAAATTATGAGTTTAGATTCAAAAATTCCTCACGGTCCGCTTAAGGATAAATGGAAAAATCATAAAGATCACATGAACCTGGTGGCACCTAACAACCGGGACAAAATAGACATCATCATTGTAGGGACAGGATTAGCAGGCGGTTCTGCTGCAGCTACTCTTGCTGAACAAGGTTATAATGTAAAAGCATTCTGCTATCAGGACTCTCCAAGAAGAGCGCACTCTATTGCAGCTCAAGGTGGTATCAATGCTGCTAAAAATTATCAAGGAGACGGGGATTCTACTTATAGATTGTTTTACGATACAATTAAAGGTGGAGATTACCGTGCAAGAGAAGCAAATGTTTACAGATTAGCTGAAGTTTCTGCCAATATTATTGACCAATGTGTGGCGCAAGGTGTTCCTTTCGGTAGAGAATATGGTGGACAATTGGATAACCGTTCATTTGGTGGAGTTCAGGTGAAAAGAACTTTTTACGCAAAAGGACAAACTGGGCAACAGTTATTGTTAGGAGCATATTCTGCAATGAGCCGCCAAATCGGTAAAGGTAGAATCCAGATGCACAACCGTCACGAGATGCTTGACTTGGTAATCGTTGATGGAAAAGCAAGAGGAATTATCGCCAGAAACCTTGTTACTGGAGAGATAGAAAAGCATTCTGCTCACGCTGTTGTAATTGCTACCGGAGGTTACGGAAATGTTTATTTCCTTTCTACCAATGCAATGGGTTCAAACGTTTCAGCAGCTTGGAAAATCCATAAAAAAGGAGCGTATTTTGCCAACCCTTGTTATGTTCAGATTCACCCGACTTGTATTCCTGTTCATGGAACACAGCAGTCTAAATTGACCTTGATGTCAGAATCCCTTAGAAATTCAGGAAGAATCTGGGTTCCTAAGAAAATTGAAGATTCTGTAGCCATCAGAGAAGGAAAACTTAGACCTGAAAATATTAAAGAAGAAGATAGAGATTATTATTTAGAAAGAAGATATCCTGCATTCGGAAACTTGGTACCGAGAGATGTTGCTTCCAGAGCTGGAAAAGAAAGATGCGACGCAGGTTTTGGAATCGAAAATAATGATACGAAAGAAGGCGTTTACCTGGATTTCTCTACAGAAATTATGAAAAAAGGTAAAGAAGCCGCTATCGAAAAACATATTCACAATCCTACGGAGCAACAGATCTATGATCTAGGTAAAAAATGGATTGAAGAGAAATACGGTAACCTATTCGTGATGTACGAAAAGATTACTGCGGATGACCCTTACAAAACGCCAATGAAAATTTATCCAGCGGTTCACTACACAATGGGAGGCGTTTGGGTGGATTATAATTTGCAATCGACAATTCCAGGATGCTTCGTAATCGGAGAGGCTAATTTCTCAGACCACGGTGCGAACAGATTGGGAGCTTCGGCTTTGATGCAAGGTCTCGCAGACGGTTACTTCGTATTGCCATATACTATTGCAGATTATCTTTCTGCGGATATCAGAACTGGAGCAATTCCTACCAACTCTGCACCATTTGAAGAAGCTGAAAAAGAAATTAAAGATAAAATCAATTTCTTTTTAACTAATAAAGGAACACATTCTGTTGATCATTTCCATAAAAGGCTAGGTCACATTATGTGGAACAAAGTAGGGATGGGAAGAACGCCGGAAGGTTTGAGAGAAGCCATTAAAGAGATCGAAGAAGTAAGAAAAGACTTCTGGCAAAATGTTAAAGTTCCCGGAGAAGCTGATAACCTTAATCCAGAACTGGAAAAAGCCTTCAGAGTTGCAGACTTCTTGGAATTAGGGCAATTAATGGCCATCGATGCGCTTAACAGAAACGAATCTTGCGGAGGACATTTCCGGGAAGACCACTCCACGCCGGACGGTGAAGCAGAACGTGACGATGTTAACTATAAATATGTTGCTGCCTGGGAATATAAAGGTGAAGACATCAATGCAGAAGTAATGCACAAGGAGGATCTCGTGTACGAGAACATCGAAGTTAAAGCAAGAAGTTACAAATAATCTCCATTCAAAAATATATAAAAATGAGTGCAAAAAAAGGCTTAAATCTTACGCTGAAAATTTGGAGACAAAAAAATAATAAATCGAAGGGACAATTCGATACCTATAAAATTTCTGATGTTTCTACGGATTCTTCATTCCTGGAAATGCTGGATATCCTGAACGAGCAATTAATCAACGAGGGCAAAGACCCGGTTGCGTTTGACCACGATTGCCGTGAAGGAATCTGTGGAATGTGTTCACTTTACATCAATGGTAGAGCGCACGGTCCGGACACAGGAATCACGACTTGTCAGCTGCATATGCGTCACTTCAAAGATGGCGAAACCATCCATATCGAACCTTGGAGAAGTGCTGCTTTTCCAGTAATTAAAGATCTGGTGGTGGACAGAAGTGCTTTTGACAGAGTAATGGCTGCAGGTGGATTCGTATCGGTAAATACTTCCGGAAACACTTTGGATGCAAATGCTATCCCGGTTCCGAAAGAAGATGCAGACAAAGCGATGGACGCGGCAGCTTGTATCGGTTGCGGTGCTTGTGTGGCTTCGTGCAAAAACGGTTCTGCAATGTTGTTCGTTGGTGCAAAAGTTTCTCAGTTCGCATTGTTACCTCAGGGTCGCGTAGAAGCAACGAGAAGAGTTCTGAATATGGTAAAAGCAATGGATGATGAAGGCTTTGGAAACTGTTCCAACACCGGTGCTTGTGAGGTAGAATGTCCAAAAGGAATCTCCCTGGAAAACATCGCTAGAATGAACAGAGAATATGCCGTAGCTAATTTGGTGACAGCTAATTCCTAATTTAGAAATTAGATTTTAGAAGTTAGACTTCTTTAAGATATAATCCGGTTGAGTTTTCAATCGGATTTTTTTATTAAAGAGCTAAGTTGGTGGGAATTTTAACGCAGTCCAACGAAGGTGCGAAGCACCGACATATTGATTTTAATTCCAATATTATAGATCGAATACACTTGGTCTTTTGGTCACAATACAATCCTTGATCCACAGCATAAAAGCTAAGGCAAGATAAAACAAAAAGAAAATCCCGGCTGTAGCAAACGTGGAATAGATAAAGAAAACCCGCAATTTGGAAACAGGAATTCCCAGCTTGGTCCCGTAACGCGTGAGCACTCCAAACCATTCTCTCTCGAACCTGTGACGTATATTATCCAGCATTATTCAGTAATTGAAAACCAATACCGCAATTTAAGCATTTTTTCTGAGTACAAAACGTTTTGTATTGATAAAGAAAAGCCTGGGTCTGCAATGCATTTTGAAAATTCGTTCCCAAACTTTTCCAGCCATCCAGAACCGAATTATTCTCAGCTTTCAATTGTCTGTAAAAATCAAAAATATCATCTACAATTTCCGGATTATGATTTTTATGATAAAAATATTTGATGGGTAAAATCGAATTAATCATAATCAAATCGATAAAATCCTGGCTTAATAATTTCTGACTTTTGACTGGTGAAATCTTTCCAAAATTAAAATGATTATTCCAATATTCGGAAGCAGAAATATTATTGAAAATGAAATACAAATCCTCAATGGTTTTCGCTTCAATAATCTTCGAAAATAAATTGGGTTGAGAATGATAAAGATTCACAAATTGAGAAAGCCGAATTGTTGGGAAATTAGGCGGACGAAGTTTGGAAAATTTTGGATGAATTTGGAAATCAGACAAGTTGAATTTCACTTTAAGAAAATCAAATTCACGTTTCCAAATTGTCATCATTTCATCTCTCGGAGTTTCCAAAAAACCACAAATTCCGAATAATAAAGCTTCTAACTGCGTTTGATTTTGCTTGATTTTATTGATAACCGAGAAGTCCAGACTTTCTGCCAATTGAAGAAATATTTCGGCATTAACTTTCAATCCAAACGTGTAAGCCAGATTCTGAAATAAAACCGCTTCATAATTATTCTGATTTTTCTTTAATGACAATTCCAGAGATTCTGATTTGAAATCCAATTTCTTGAGCAGAACTTCTTCCTCGAAAAAAAGTGGAATTTTTTCTTTATCAAACAAATTCTCGCACGGAATAAATGAATGTTCTTGCCTAAGATTCTGATGCTTCTGAATCAAAGCTTCATCAATATAATTCTTAAGTTCCAGAGTCGGAATATTCTGTTTTTCCAATTCCGGAATATCACAATCATTGATATAAACAGCATGCAGAATCAGGTTTTCAAACTCTGGATTACCGGAATGGTTGTGAAAAAACCAGTCGGATGCTTTGGTGTGAATCTCGATGTTTCCCACAAAAACAATATCATCAATTTTGATTTTTGCGAAAAGAAAATCCGGACCAGAATTCTTATTCCATTGTCCGAAATCTAAAATTTCGATATTCTTCCCATCGATGGAAACAAAATCGAAGCTCTGGAATTTCTTAAAATTCCAGAGGTATTGTAATATTTCCTCATTCATTTGTGTTGTTGTTTTTTAATTATTTCAAACAAAAAACCCTTTCAGAGTTTAAAACTGTGAAAGGGTTAAGTTATAAAATTTTTGGAAATTTCTAATTACTTTTGACAATAATTCTAATTCCCAGCGTCAATCAGCTTCGCTTCTTCAAACTTCGTGATGGTTGTTTTATACATTTCGATATAAATCGGAAGAATATTCTTCAAATCAAAGCGCAAAGCTTGGGATTTTGCATTCTTTTTCATTTCGGCAAGCAGATTCTCATCGCTCAAAAGCTTAATACAATAATTGGACATCGCTTCCACATTCCCGATTTCTGCCAGGAATCCCGTTTCTCCCTGGATATTAACTTCCGGAATTCCACCTGCATTACTGCTGATAACCGGTGTTTTTGCAGCCATCGCTTCCAATGCCGCCAAACCAAAGCTCTCCTGTTCAGACGGTAAAAGAAATACATCCGAAAGCTGAAGAATCCTGTAAAGATCATTGACTTTCCCGAGCAATTTGATCTCGCCAATCAACTCAGGATTATTCTCCATAAACTCGGAAACCTTTTCCATTTCGGGACCTTCGCCAATGATAATCAGTTTTGATTTTACTTTCTTATTGACATTTTTAAAAATCTCTAAAACATCCTGAATTCTCTTAACAGGTCGCAGATTGGAAACGTGAATCAGTATTTTCTCATCATCACTTGCAAACTGTTCTCTCTGACAGGTTTTGCAATCATCAAAAACCGAATTATCAATAAAATTGGTTATGACCTGAATCTCTTTCTGAATATTAAAAAACTGCAACGTATCTTTTTTGAGACTTTCGGAAACCGAAGTGATTGTATCGCTTTGATTGATAGAAAATTCCACAGCGTGTTTGTAACTTGGATGTTGCCCAACCAATGTGATATCTGTTCCGTGAAGCGTGGTTACCAAAGGTACATCTTTGTGTTCCGCTTTCAGCATTTGTTTCGCTGTAAACGCTGCATAGGCATAAGGAATCGCATAATGCGCGTGCAAAATATCCAATTTATAAAGATTTACAACCCGATAAATCATTGATGACAATGCAATATCATAAGGCTGATATTGAAACAATGGATAAGTCTGGACATTCACTTTATGAAAAAAAATGTTCGGATTGGTAACGTCCAGACGCGCCGGCAATGCGGAACTTATAAAATGAACTTCATAACCTTTGTCGGCCAAAGACATTCCCAATTCTGTTGCTACAATTCCGCTTCCTCCGTAGGTTGGATAGCAAAGTATTCCTATTTTCATTTTTTCCTGTACAATGTATTATGTAAAAAGTATGATGACTTTTATTCTTTCAAATTTACTCAATTACCGTCTTAGAATTTTTCGTTTCCGAACTATTTTTTCTATCAGTTCGATTTTGAATTCTTGCCTCAACATCCATTCCCATCCCGAATTTCAGATTATCATTGACCAAAACCGGTAGTCTTCCTGAGATTTTTGTTTGCCCGAGAAGTCCGTTGGCTGTAGCTTTCATAGAATCATCATTATTTTCATAAGAAACCAAAACTGTGGAAACTTCAGAAATATCAATATCCTTCAAAGCATAAGGACTTCCGAAAACATCCAAAATTACATTTTGATTTTTACTTAACTCTGACAAGATTTTTTTACTTGCATCAGAAATTTTGTACGGTTTGTAAGCCGAAGAATTATCTTTATGAAAACCAACAATTACTTTTGAATTGGCTGGAATCGTATTGATTTCATTAGCTTTTTTCACAATCACAGTTGTTCCAGTATTGATTTGATTTAAGAATGTTTCATAAGGTGCTTCTTCTAACGGAACGTAATAATAAGTTTCCTCACAATCCAATGGTAATAGTTTTTTGTCATCTTTAATCACAGTCAAAGCATTCGAATATATTTTTTGAACTAAAGCCGAATGTGATGCATTATTCAAATCCTCTTTGACATTTTCCGGATTGATATTGTTGTATTGATCTAAACCTAAATAATATTTGGTCAAAAGAATTTTCTTTACGCTCTCTTCTACTCTATTTTGAGAAATTTCTCCTTTATCGATCGCTTGCTGAATTAGTTTTTTTCCAGTTGAAACATCTTGTGAAAACAACATAATGTCGTTTCCAGCTTTGAAAGCCAATGCATCCAATTCTCCCGCTTTGAATTTATTGGCAACTGCGCCCATATTAAGCGCATCTGTAATGATCAGGCCTTTGTAGCCAAGCTTTTCTTTCAAAAGTCCTGTGACAATTTTTCTAGAGACCGAAGCTGGAATTCCCTTTTCATTTTCTAAAGTCGGAACATAGAGATGAGCTACCATCACACCGCCAATTCCTTTATCCATCAATGCTTTGAAAGGTGCTATTTCAGTTTTTTCTAATCTTTCCAAGTTGTGAGAAACAACCGGCAAATCCAAATGCGAATCCGTGTCCGTATCGCCGTGACCCGGGAAATGTTTAATCGCAGCCAAAATTCTGTTATCCTGTAAACCTTTGGAATATGCCAAAGCAGAATTCACCACATTATTGACATCAGAGCCAAAACTGCGGTTTCCAATAATTGGATTATTTGGGTTTGTATTAACATCTACAACCGGCGCAAAATCCCAATTGATTCCCATTCTTCTGCAATCTTCAGCGATTTTCGCGGACATCTCATAAATCAGATTTTTATCCTGAATCGCTCCTAATGTAATTGCCCAGGGAAATTTATGGGCTTTAGCAATCCGTTGGAAAACACCCCATTCTGCGTCCATTCCGATCATCAACGGTACTTTTGACTTCGCTTGGAATTCATTAACCAGATTGATTTCTCTCGCAGCGTCATCCTGCATCAGAATCAAACCACCGATCTTATCATTAGAAACAATAGATCTGATCTGATTAATATGCGTTTCATCTTTATTAGTGTAAAGCGCAACAATAAACAGCTGACCTAATTTTTCATCCTGGGAAAGTGATTTGTAAGTTCTATCTACCCAGTCATTGGCTTTTTTGATGTCTGCGGAAGATAATTTTTCAGGCTGATACTGAGTGAAGTAAAATTGAGAAACAAAAGTTATGATTAATAGACTTAACTTTTTCATTGTTTGAAAATCTAAATTTTGAAAGATTCCATAAAGATATTAATTCCACGGAAAATAGCTATTTTTATGGTCTGTAATTTGTAATTAAAAATCAACGTAAATATTAAACCTATGAAAAAGTTATTTTCCCTATTAATCATCGCTGTTTTTGGTTTCCTGATGGTAAGCTGTAATGACGACGACGATATCCAGCAAGTTAATGTAGATTATCCGACAGTGTATGACATAACATTTAACTTTATAAGAAACGCTCCGGATTCCTATGGATATAATCTGAAGTTTGATGGTACATTGCTTAATCAGGATATTGTTCTGGTTTATCGTAAAAATAATCCTACACAAAGTGCTCCTGTTTGGGAACCATTGCCAAAGACTTATTTTTTTGGAAGCAATGCCATGGATTATACTTTTGACTTTACCACAGCCGATGTGCAACTAAATTTAAATGCCGATTTTTTCATGGATGAGCAAGATGCCGATTTTAACAGAACCTATCTCAATGGGCAAACATTCCGCATAGTTTTAGTTCCCGCTGTTTATGGTAAGAATTCCACAGATCTTTCAAAGCTATCTTACGAAGAAGTTATCAGCAGATTCAAGATCAATGATAAAATAGTAGGCACACTTTAAATAATCAAAATAAAAACAGAAAAGCGGAAATTGATTCCGCTTTTTTTATTTGATCTCCGTGATGAATTCTTCTTTTGGAGTTCTGTATTTTTTCAGATTTACAAGCCAGTCTCCGCTTTCTTCACGATAACCTAACGGCAAGATAACAACACTTTTTAAACCTTTTTCTGAAAGACCTAACAGCTCATCCATTGCATTATTATCAAAGCCTTCCATTGGTGTTGCATCTACTTTCTGTTCTGCAGCAGCTGCGATTGCTAATGCAAAAGAGATATAAGCCTGTTTTGCCGCGTGTGTAGCGTGCCATTCTTTCCCAAGTGGTTCATACATCCCCCACAGCCTTGCTTTATAATCATCCATAACATTGGAAGGAATCCCTCTCTCGGATGTAGTTTTCTCAAAAACTTCTGATATACTGTTATGAGAATAGCCATCCCACGCAGCCCAAACGAGAAGATGCGAACCATCCGTAATCTGTGATTGATCCCAGGAAATAGGCTTTATCTTTTCTAGTAATTCTTTATTCGTAATAACAAATATCCTGTACGGCTGCAAACCTGAGGAAGATGGAGCCAGTCTTGCAGCTTCTAAAATATAATCTACCTTATCTTGAGGCACAGTCTTTCCATTCATTTTTTTAGTGGCGTAACGCCAATTCAGGTCTTCTATTAAACTCATTTTTTTTATAATTTTTGATTTGAAGCGTCAAAGTTAAATAAGAAAAGTTTATTTTTGTAATCAGGTTACTATAAGTTACCGTTACAAAAAAGTAACTAAATTGATTTTCAATAATTTACCTAAAATTAAAAAAATGAAATGTCCAAAGTCCAGAATGATGGGTGTCCAGGATACAATGGATATCTTGAGAGGCAGATGGAAAATAGCCATCATCGCAGCATTATGTTATGAAAAAATGAGATTTTCTGATCTGATGAAAGAAATAGAAGGTGTTTCTGCTAAAATGCTGAGCAGCGAATTGAAAGATCTGGAAGTAAACCAGCTTGTGAAGCGCACTGTACTAAGCACACAGCCTATCAGCGTGGAATATGAATTGACAGATTACGGCAGAACATTAAAAAATATCATTGAACATCTTGCAGACTGGGGAATCCATCACAGAAATAAAATTACAGGAAAAGCATTAACTATATAAAGTTTTCTCAAAATTTTTGAATTAAAAAAAGCTTCTTAATAAGAAGCTTTAGTATAACTTAATTGGAAGTCGGTTTCTCATCTCCAGACTTTACATAGTCTCTGTAGCTTATAGGAGAATAAGTTTTCTGTTCCACCATATTTCTGGAAGCTTTCCAGTAATTTTCATCAAATTTTTTAACCAAAGTAATAGAGCATAAAAGTGCTTTGTTAGTCAGCTTCAGCTTTACTGTATTGATATAATTGGCAGAAGAAAATTTGAATTGAGGAATTTTTTCTAAAGACTCGGAAGATTCTCCAGTGGAATAGATCACTGTCCATTTATAAAGGTAATCTCCAGTGTTAGAATTGGGGAAGAAGGAGATAATTCCTTCATTCACCTTAACATCTTTAAAATCATCTATTGCTATCCCACAACTGTTATCCAGAACATTTTGTTTCGAAGCAATATTTCCAAAAACTTCAAGATTTTTTTCACATTGTACCAGCCCTTTTTCCGTGAATACCGAAACCGACAGATTAGTTTTACCGGAATTTTTGCCGGATAATGTTATGCTGGATGTTTTATGATTGCCTTCAATTTTTGCAATCTGTTCGTCAGAAGATTTCCAAGAGTAGCACTCTTCACATTGTGCTTTCGTATCAACGGTAAAAGTTGTGGATTGATTGGCAGCCAAATTACTGTTTGCAGAAATGGTACATTGGCTATGGAGATTTTGGATTGCCAGAAATCCGGCAATCACAATCAGTAATTTTTTCATCTTGTGTGTGTTTTATTATTAAGTTATTGTGTATCAAATTCTATACCTGAATGACTCCAAGATTAAATTTTTCTGTAATCGGGGAATGATTAGCCGCTTCAATTCCCATACTAATCCATTTCCTGGTGTCCAATGGACTAATGATAGCATCTGTCCAAAGCCTTGCTGCAGCGTAAGTCGGCTGGATTTGCTTATTGTAATCCTTTAAAATTTTGTCAAGTATTTCTTTTCGTTCTTCCTCCGTAATTTCTTTCCCCTGCTTTTTAAGTGCAGATTCCTGGATCTGAAGCAGAACATTTCCTGCCTGGGATCCGCCCATTACAGCTAATTCTGCCCATGGCCAGGCAACTATCAATCTCGGATCGTATGCTTTTCCGCACATTGCATAATTTCCCGCACCATAAGAGTTTCCCGTAATTACCGTGAATTTTGGCACTACGGAATTGGAAACTGCATTTACCATTTTGGCGCCATCTTTTATAATTCCGCCATGTTCAGATTTTGAACCCACCATAAAACCTGTCACATCCTGCAGAAAGACCAACGGAATTTTTCTCTGGTTACAATTGGCAATAAAACGTGTGGCTTTGTCAGCAGAATCAGAATAAATCACTCCGCCAAATTGCATCTCGCCTTTACCGCTTTTTACCAGTTTCCTCTGGTTAGCAACTATACCAACACTCCAGCCATCGATTCTTGCAGTTGCACAAATAATACTTTTGCCATAATCCGGTTTGTATTCTTCATATTCCGAATTGTCTACAAGGCATCTGATGATTTCAAGTGTATCATATTGCTCAGATCTTACTGCAGGCATAATTCCGAAAATATGATCCGGATTTTCTTTTGGCGGAAAACTTTCCGTTCTGTCGAAGCCGGCTTTTTCAAAATCTCCAATGGACTTCATGATAGTTTTAATTCTATCCAGAGCATCTTTATCATCTTTGGCTTTATAATCTGTAACACCCGAAATCTCGCAGTGCGTAGTGGCACCTCCAAGTGTTTCATTATCGATATTCTCGCCTATTGCAGCTTTTACAAGATAACTTCCTGCAAGGAAAATACTTCCTGTTTTATCCACAATCATCGCTTCATCACTCATAATAGGAAGATAAGCACCTCCTGCCACACAACTTCCCATAATAGCAGAAATCTGAATAATCCCGGCAGAACTCATCTTGGCATTATTTCTAAAAATTCTTCCAAACATCTCTTTATCCGGAAAAATCTCATCCTGCAACGGAAGAAAAACGCCTGCGGAATCTACTAAATAAATAATCGGCAAACGGTTTTCCATCGCAATTTCCTGAGCTCTCAGATTTTTCTTTCCGGTAATTGGAAACCAAGCGCCGGCTTTCACAGTTGCGTCATTTGCCACCACAATACATTGTTTACCAGAGATGTACCCAATTTTCACAACCACACCTCCTGCAGGACATCCTCCCTCCTTTTCGTACATTTCATATCCGGCAAAAGCGCCAATCTCTATAGATTCGGAATTGTTATCAAAGAGATAATCGATTCTTTCCCTGGCAGTCATCTTTCCTTGATCCCGCTGTTTCTGCAACGCTTTTTCGCCGCCACCCAATTTAATTTTTGCGAGTGTTTTCTTGATGTCAGACAGTTTCAGTTTATTGATATCTTCTCTTTTATTGAATTCTAAATCCATACGGTTTTCTTTTGGCTCTAAAGATATACTTTTTTATAAAAATCTGAATGAAGAATTACCCGATACAGTTTTACAAGATTATCTTTTTAGATGTAATGCCTGATTTCTGAACCACTTTTACAATATAGACACCTTTAATATAATGTTGGGTATTGATCTTCATCTCATTGAAATTAGGATTTCCTGTGTACAACTGCCTTCCGGAGGCATCATAAATATCAACCTGAGAAATCGGTTCCTTACTTTTCACAGCCAATCCTTCGGAATGTTTATAGATTACCAGATTATCTTTAACTATATTATTGGTTTCTAAAACAGTATCCTGATAGATGATCTTGAATCGGTTTTCGTCCTGACCTTCCGGAGCATAAAATGTATAATATCCTTCCTGAAGATTGTGTATCGATCCGTCCAAATTGTCTTTGAGATAGATTGCCTGATTCACAAAAACACCATCCTTTTCATCAATTGCTATGATATGGTTTCCGGCAACAGAGCACTTTATTCCCAAGTCAATGATATCAGAAGTTACAAAAGGATTGGCTCTGGACTGGATCTGTAGTTTATAGCTTCCAATAGTGGAATAAAAAGAATCCGCTCCTACACTCAGCAAAGCAGCATCATAATCTTCATCATAATTATTGGTGGCATAATCATTATAAGCAATCAAAATCGTGTTTCCGATATTTTGTGGTGTAATTAGTTTTAGCCAATATCTGTTTATTATTTCTGGTTCGTCCTCCTTTTTCTCTTCAGTATTAGTTTTGTTAAAGAATACAGAATCCACAGTATTAGAAGATCTTATTCTGTTTCTGAAAATAAGAGGTGCATTATTATATTTGGCCTGAATTATAAAACCTTGACCAACTTTTGTAAACTGCTTAGGCTTTAGCGAAGGTTCTTCTATACTTCCTATATAAGTAGGACCTGTACCGCCTGATCCGGAGATATAAGTTGCATAATTATTACCAGGATAATCAGATCCCTGCTGTGCGGTTACTTCATTAAGATTAGTCCAGAACCATTGTTTATTGACAATAGATGCAGAGTTATCATTGAACAATTGAGTAAAATTAATATTAGAAGGATATGGATTTCCCACAAGATTATAACCTTTGTCTGCGCCTGCACTTCTCTGAAGCGTTACGGTAATATTCCCAGCATTTGGCGTACCAGTAAAAGTAAAAGCTTCACTTGTTGGCGAATCCAAGGCATAAGCATTTTTGCCTCTTATCGCATAGCCTTTTCCTGGAGAGAATAATGAACTTGCATCAAGTCCAGTTGTTACAAAAGTATCTGTTGCTTCATTATAATTAAAGAAACGGTTGGTGGGCGTTCCCACAGAAAAATTATAAAGATTCTGACCAGAAACTGGCGAACTCCAGTAATTATAATCCAATCTATTCAAATTGGCATTTCTGTACACTACAGCATTGCCGGTTCCTGAGTAAGAATCGCCGTCACCTTGGAGAAAAGAGGCATTGTTACCTATAATAATCGTTCCGTTATTCACAACATTTCCTCCGTTAGATTTAAGGTATATTCCGTCTGCCAATGTAACCGTGTTACCTGAATTAATAGTCAGATTCTTGGTGGAGATATTACTGGTAAGGTTTAGGTTTCCATTCACTACTGCATTAATATTAGCGTTCGGAACACCATTATCCCAGGCAGAACCATTCCAGGTGGTTTCATTTTGAATTGTAAAAGTAGCTTTGTAATTATTTCCGCCATTATTTAAAAGTACAGTTCCGGATCCAGTAATCATTTCGTAATAAATCTCGATGATATAATCTCCCGGTGCATCTACCACGCTGTTTGGCGGTCCTGCAGAGATAGGAATTCCGTCTCCGGTTTCTATCTTTCTCCATGTTTCATTTTCTCCTCCACAACCATTTGCTGTGTTTGCTGTTTTAGCATAACTCAACGCAGTAAATGTTCCGGGAGTTGCAGAAACTTTGTACGCTCTGTAATACATTGTAACAGCAGTAATAGTTTCAGATCCGCATCTGGCGACTTTAGCTTCTCCTCCCATGAGTCTCAGAGTATGATCTCCCAGAAGCGAAGAGCCGAGATGTGCTCCATCATAGATTGTTCTGCCACTGCAACCCGCTCCATTGTCAATGCAATAATATCTGATTGTAGCTGCGGCAGCACCTCTTTGTTTGAAAGCAGGAAAACCGCCGGTAATAGTCTGTGCATTTACCGATACTAATGCCAATAGCAGTAAAAATAAAATATTCTTTTTCATTATTATAGTCTTTCCACAAATATAATTTTTTTTATATAAATATTTGTAAATCAATTATTTAAATACGAAAATATCATATTTAAGGCAAAAGACTATTTAATAATAAGATGATAATAATTTATGATTATGGATTAAGTGAAAATATTAATTTATGATTAGTCCAAAAAAATTGGATTAAATAACAATATTTAACAAAAACCTCCCAAAATGAATCGTTGATTATGTATAAATCAAAAATTCATCTATATAATAAATCCTGACTTGGATCGTTTTATATGATAGTGATATAAATTTTTAGTTAGTTTATGTTTATTTTTAATAAGTGATTTATTAAAAAAGATCCGTACAATTTTTTTGTACGGATTTTTCTATCCGGAAGGTTTTTTGTTGCACTGCATTAATTCTAAGTTTCCAATTATATTTTCTCTCTTTTTTATCATAAGTTTGCAGATTGAAAATCAATCATTTCAAAATGAAGAATTCTTATCTGCTGAGGTTACATCTAATCGTTTTTTTGTGGGGTTTTACGGCAATTTTGGGAAAATTGATTTCGGCAGATGCACATATTCTGGTTTTTTACAGGATGTCATTTGCTGCTCTTTTTCTATATCTTTATCTTAGAATAATCCGTAAACAAAGTATTAGAATCACAAAAAAACTCTTGCTTAATCTAGTAGGAATCGGCAGTGTGATGGCTTTTCACTGGTTGTTTTTCTTCCAGTCCATCAAGGTTTCTAACGTCTCAATCGCTTTATCCTGCTTATCATTATCAACATTATTTGCAGCGCTCATAGAGCCTGTGGTTTTCAAACGAAAGCCAGACTGGGTAGAGATTATTATCGGGATCATTATTGTAATTTGTATCTCCTTGATATTCAATGCGGAATTAAAATATAAAGAAGGAATTTTCTATGGAATTCTCTGTGCACTTTTCGGGACGGTATTTTCAGTTTTCAATGGAAAGATTTTCGGGAAAACCAGTTCCGGAAATATTATTTTTTATGAAATAGCAGGCGGTTGGCTTGTTATCAGTATTTATTTCATTTTAACAGGACAAATTTCGTCAGTCGGCGAAATAAGTTACATCGATATTGCGTTAATAACATTATTAGCTTCTGTTTTTACGGCATACCCAATGTTCGAAAGTGTGAGACTGATGAAGTTCATCTCACCTTTTACACTGATTCTGACCGTAAATCTGGAGCCTGTTTATGGGATTATTCTGGCTTTTTTTATCTTTGGAGCGTCAGAACACATGAGTCCGGTTTTTTATATGGCTTCTTTGGTCATGATCATCGCTATCGTTATCAATGGAATTATAAAATCCCGACGGAAAAAAAATGATACTATTACAGAAACAAATCCTCTGTAAACCGTTTTTGATGAAGAGAATTTTATTTTTTTTACTGATTACTTTTTCTCAGATCTTTGATGCGCAAATCATCAGAAAATATTCTAATGAATTCCTGAATATTGGTGCCGGAGCAAGGGGATTGGCCATGGGAGGCGCTGTGGTGTCCAACCAAAACGATGTCTATTCGCCAATGTGGAATCCCGCCGGGCTGATGCAGATTGAAAATGACTGGCAGGCAGCAGCCATGCACGCAGAATATTTTGAATCTATCGCAAAGTATGATTATGTGGCCTATGCCAAACCTTTGGACTACGGAAACGGTGTTTTTGCCATTTCATTGGTAAGATTAGGGGTAGACAATATTCTTAATACCACCCAATTAATCGATTCCGAGGGTAATATTGATTATGACAAAATAAGCTCATTCTCTACATCGGATTATGCAGCCCTTTTTTCTTATGCTTTCCACCCGAACGGCAATCAGAAACTGGATGTGGGAGCTACAGCTAAACTGGTTTACAGAAACGTCGGAAAATTCGCAAGCGGCTATGGTTTCGGGTTTGATTTGGGAGCAGTTTACCGTACAGATACCGACTGGAATTATGGAGTAATGCTGAGAGATGCTACAACTACGGTTAACTTTTGGACTATCAATCAAAAAGAACTATCTACTGTTGTTAATGGCGAAGAATTCAACCCTGCTCCGGCTGATAAAATGGAAATCACAATGCCGAAACTGAATGTCGGTATCAGCAGAACTTATGAATTCAACAGAGATCTGAAACTTTTGCCGGAAGCCGGGCTTAATATTGATTTTGCTAAAACTGCCGCTTTAATCTCAACGGATTTTGCCAGTATCACGCCATATCTTGGTGGTGAACTGATTTTTCAGGATATGATTTTTGTAAGGCTTGGACTGAATCGGTTTCAAACCATTTCCGACATCGAAGATCTGAAGAGAAAAGTCTCTTTCCAGCCTAGTGCAGGAATCGGAATCCGGTATAAAGGTTTGACATTGGATTATGCAATTACTAACTCCGGAATTGGCGGTTCTAATTTTTACTCCAATTTCTTTTCTTTGAAACTCGACATGCAGGGTTTCAGGAATTAATTTATAATAGAAGCTATGAAAAAAATATCCCTTTTACTTTTTATCATTCTGATCAGCATTGCTAAAGCACAATCAGTCTCTGATTATAAGTACATCGCCATTCCTTCCGAATTCAATGATTTCAAGGAGAACAAATCATACGGCTTATCTGTAATTCTGGAAAAAACGTTAAAGTCAAAAAAATACACCGTACTTCCTGAAGCTAAAAGCAGCTGGCCTGCAGAAGCGCAAACCAACCCTTGCAGCATTCTGAATGCTGATGTACTGAATGATAAAAGCATGTTTCGGAACAAGATCATTCTGGAATTCAAGGATTGTAATAATAAAGTAATTACTACAGAAAAAGGAAGCAGCACCATAAAAGAATTTGAACCAGGATTCCAGGATGCACTTAAAATAGCTTCTGCAAAAATCCCGGTTTCCAATCCGAACATCCAAAATATGGCAAAATCAGAAATGCCGGTGCAAGAACAGCAAAAACCTGTAGAACCTTCCAATGTCAGTTCTCAGAATGCACTCAGATTTACTAAAGGTAATCTGACCTTGCAAAAGATCCAGATCGATAATGCTCAGTTTATTTTGGTAGATGGCAACAGTTCCACACCTTTTGCAACTTTCAAAGCTACTGCAAAGAATGATGTTTACCGTGTTAAATTAGGTTCCGGCGAATCTACGCTTGGCTATTTTGAAAATGGCAACATCGTGATTGAAATGCCAAAAGACGGTGATTTTGTAAAAGAAATTTTTATTGCAAAATAAGAGATATTGATCGAAAAGAAAAAGACCGGAAAAATATCCGGCCTTTCGTGATCTGACACTAAAGATTAGGTTGTGGCGTGTATCGTAGATACGGTTTAATGACCTTCACACCCTTTGTAAATTTTTTCTCTGCATCTTCCTGAGAAACTGCTGGCGGTATAATCACGTCTTCGCCATCTTTCCAATCTACAGGTGTTGCTATACCATAATCATCTACCAATTGTAAAGAATCTAAGACTCTCAATATTTCGGTAAAATTTCTTCCTGTGGAAGCTGGATATGTAATGATTAATCTTACTTTTTTATTAGGGTCTATAATTAACAAAGACCTTACAGTCAAAGTTGCATTGGCATTTGGATGAATGAAATCATACAACTCCGATACTTTCCTATCCTCATCTGCAATAATTGGAAATTCTACTTCCGTTTCCTGTGTTTCATTGATATCAGAAATCCACCCTTTGTGATTATCAATTCCGTCAACGCTCAACGCAAGCACTTTCGTATTTCTTTTATCGAATTCTGACTGCAGTTTTGCTGTTCTACCCAATTCTGTAGTGCAAACTGGTGTATAATCTGCCGGATGAGAAAATAAGATCCCCCAGGAATCTCCCAGATAATCATAAAAATTGATAGTTCCCAGACTACTTTCTGCATTAAAATCCGGTGCAATATCTCCAAGTTTTATTGACATAATATTTTATTTTTTTGGTTAATGAGAAACAAAAATAACAATTAAAATTCAATTCATACTAAATTAGTATAATTTATTTTCAAAATAAAAGCGGAAAACATTTTCCGCTTTTTGTCTATTATCTTTTATCTAAAGTCTATTGTCTAAACTTAATATCCTAAAAGTTTCAAAACATCTTCCGGTTTTTGTTCTTCCCGGAAAAGTTCGTAAGTAAAATTGCCCTCCTCATCCTTATCAATCAGAATATGTTTCGGCTGAGGCATCAGACAGTGATGAACTCCGCCATATCCGCCAATGGTTTCCTGATATGCGCCGGTATGGAAAAATCCGATGTACAAAGCTTTTGTTTCATTAAAAACAGGCAAATAAATCGCATTCGTATGTTGCTCAGAATTATAGTAATCATCTGAATCACAAGTCAATCCACCAAGAAAAACTCTTTCATAAGAATCTTCCCAACGGTTCAATGGCAACATTATGAAGTGACGGGAAATCGCCCAAGTATCCGGCAAAGTCGTCATAAAAGAGGAGTCAATCATGTTCCATTTTTCTCTGTCATTCTGGCGTTTTTGAGAAATAATTTTATAAAGATGTCCGCCACTTTCGCCCACTGTGAAGCTTCCGAATTCTGTGTAGATATTTGGTTCTTCAACACCTTCTTCTTCACAGAATTTCTTGATTTGAGACACGATCTCGTTGACCATATATTGATAATCATAATCAAAATTCAATGATGTTTTGATTGGAAAACCACCACCGATATTCAACGAATCCACTTCCGGAGCAATTTTTTTCAATCTTGCATATACGCGGAGACATTTGTACAATTCGTTCCAATAATATGCCGTGTCCTTGATGCCTGTGTTGATGAAAAAATGAAGCATTTTCAGCCTTGCATTGGGATGTTCAGCAATTTTCTGGCTGTAATAGGGGATGATATCTTTGTATCCGATTCCTAATCTTGAGGTATAAAATTCGAACTTCGGTTCTTCCTCGGATGCAATTCGGATTCCGATGTCGAAAGTTCTGTCTATGCTTTCTGTCAGCTTATCGAGCTCTCGATAATTGTCGAGAATCGGCGTAATATTTTCGAAACCACTGTTGATCAGATCAGAAATCTTTGCTAAATAATCATCGGTTTTGAATCCGTTGCAAATTACCTCAATATTTTTATCGAATTTTCCTTTGTCATAAAGCGCTTTCACGATATCCATATCATAAGCAGAAGACGTTTCCAGACTGATATCATTTTTCAAAGCTTCTTCCACAACGAAGGCAAAATGACTGGATTTTGTACAATAGCAATATCTGTAGCTTTTCTGATAATCGTTCTTTTCAAAAGCTTCTTTGAACCAGAATTTTGCCCTTTCTATATTCTGAGAAATTTTGGGTAGATAATTGAACTTCAAAGGAGTCCCGAATTTTTCCACAACTTCCATCAGGTTGATGTCGTGGAACTTCAGATTATTCTCTTCTACATTGAATTCTTCTGTAGGAAAATAAAGCGTTTGGTCAATTAGTTCAGAATATTTTATTTTCATTTCTGGCTAAAAAAGTTAATTGGTTTTACGATGCAAAAATGATGAAATAAACTGAATATCTACGTTAATAATTTGATAAAAGTTATTGAATTATTTTCCCACGAAAATCAACAGATCACCGTGTTTATACTTGATTGTAACATCTTTATTTTCAGCAATATTTCGTGTTCCGATTCTTTCTCCCAAAATTAAATCTTCTTTGTACAACGGCCATTTCAAACCTTTGGTTTCGATGTTTTTGGCATTCGGAAAAGGCATTAGCGAAATCATTTTCCCTTTAACATCAGATATTGTGATTTTTTTCGGAATAAAGTAATAAGAAGAATAGTCATCAAAAAAATGGAGATTGATTTTATCTTTAAAAGCAAAAGCTACGCTCAAATTCCCAAGAAAATGGTCTTGTTCTCCTCCACTTCCACCATAAACATCAACGTTATCGAAACCTTTTTCGATAATAATTTCTAACGCTTTATGAAAATCTGTTTTATTTTGGTCTGGTGTTTCAATAATTTCAAATTGATGATTCTGAGCCTGCCGAAGAATCTCTTCTTCAATTTTATGAGAATCAAAATCACCGGAAATAAAGTCCAGTTTATCCAAAGGAAATTTCAAATGTTTCAAATAATGAAAAGCGCCGTCTGTGCAAGCGATCAAATCATAATCTGAGAGATTCGGTAATTCTTTTGGTGGTTCGCCGTTGATGAATAAAAGTGCTTTTTTCATTTTATCAATCTTTGGGCTTTTTAGAAAAAACCAATTTATACAAAAGTAATAATACGCCCAGAATTTGTAAAAAAATTCCGATTGACAACATCATATTTCCAGAAAATCCTAAAATACTCCAATGCGTGATTTTAAATAGAGCTCCAATCAAACAAACAATTATTCCTATAATAAAAATCAAAACTGCATATTTCATCCTTTCAACTTCTATCATTTGGATTCCAATATTCTTCCGGCTCATTATTCAATTTCGAAACATATCTTGCCAAAACAAAAAGGTAATCCGACAAACGGTTTAGATATTTTATAAGTTCTGCGCGGACTTCTTCAGATTGATTCAGGAAAACCAAACTGCGCTCCGCACGTCTGCAAACCGTTCGTGCAACGTGAAGAAAAGTCGCCGCCTTTCCACCGCCCGGCAAAATAAAATACTGCAAAGGTTCCACTTTCGTTTCCATTTCGTCCATCCAGGTTTCCAATTCTTCGATTTCTTTATCGGAAATCACGAGTGGCAATCTTGCTTTTCCATTAGTCAAAAACAATTTATCAATCGGCGTGGAAGCTTCGGAACCAACTGTAAACAAATCAAACTGAATTTTTTTAAGTTGATTAATGACATTTTCATCCTCGATGTGAGATTTTGCAACGCCAATATTCGCATTCAGTTCATCAATGTTTCCGTAAGATTCTACTCTTGCACTAGCTTTGGAGATTCTGCTTCCTCCGTAAAGTCCGGTTTCGCCTTTGTCGCCGGTTTTTGTATATATTTTCATTGTTTCTTTTTACGAAAGTTTAAAATTAACTTTTTTTATTTGAATAAGGAGGTCAAACACAATGACACAAAGAATTATTTTGAAGTATTCGAATGTTTTTAAGGCACAAGGTTTGACTTCATCAGAAACAAAATCTTTGATTTTCATTGTGCCATAAAACTTAGCAAGACTAAAAACCTTTTGTGCCATTGTGTTAAACTCCATTCAAATTAATTCTTAACTTGCTGTAATGAAAAAACCTTTTCAGAAAACAACCAATCTTATCCATATTTTCAATCAGCTAAAAAGCTTCATAAAACCTTACAAATGGATGGTTTTTGGGACATTGGCTTTGACTTTTATTGGTGCTTTGTTTGCTCAGGTCAACCCGATTGTTTTGAAATATACAGTTGATGAAGTGACGAAATTGACACAACTTCCTCATCCAATGTCGGAAGGAATTCACGTTTTGATTCTGATTTCAATTATACTTTTAGGAAAAGAGCTGGCGAATATTTTTATTCAATTTGGACAGAAATTTTATGGCGAAAAAATTAGAATTAATGTCAGTTCAGAGTTGGCTCAAGCGGCGATTGACAAAATCTTGACTTATCGAATTGCTTATTATAACGACGACCGACACGAATCCGGGAAATTGCAAATCAGAATCGACAGAGGCATTGAAAGCCTGACAAAATTGGTTCAAAATTTTTTCATTGATATTTTGCCATTATTTTCGACTGCAATTATTGCATTGATTGTGATGTATATGCAGAACCTTTATGTTGGATTGGTTTCAACATTTGTAATTCCAATTTACTTTTATGTGACGTCGAGACAAGCTAAAAAACTAGGAAATGTAAGACGAACTTTAAGAAATCAACGAGAACAAAAAACTTCCGGACTTCTGAATCTCATCAATTCGATAATGGTTATTAAGAGCTTTGTGCGCGAAAGATTTGAAGGCAGAAAACAGTACAATCTCCAGATGCACCTGATGGAAAGCCAGTTGTACACACGCCGAACGAGTTTCATTTTCGATGGTCTGAAAACGTTTATCGAGCAATTTGGCGTCGTGTTGATTATTCTTTTGACAGTTTATCTGGTTCTCGACCAACAAATGACGATCGGTGCGATTATGCTTCACATTATGCTCTTTAACAATGTTTCGGCGCCAATTCGTCAACTTCACAGGATTTATGACGATATGAATGATGCGTTCATTTACGCCGAAGGTTATTTCGAAATCCTGAATGACGATGACGAAACGGAACCGAACGGAACTATTGACAACATTCCTATCAAAGGTAATTTTGAAATCAAAAATGTAGATTTCACTTATCCAAATGGAATGAAAGCTTTGAAAAATGTTTCCCTAAAAATCGAAAATGGAAAAACAACTGCTTTGGTTGGTTTAAGTGGCGCAGGAAAATCGACAATTATCAACTTGCTTTGTAAATTTTACGAACCAGATTCCGGCGAAATTCTTTTGGACGGAAACAATCTGAATGATTTTGATAACGATTATCTTCGGGATGACCTCGGTTTGGTTCTTCAGAAAAATCACATTTTCAAAGGAAGTATTGAAGATAATATCCGTTATGGCAATCTGGAAGCTACTTTGGACGAAATCAAAGAAGCAGCGATAAAAGCTTATCTTCACGAGCAGATTTTGGATTTACCGGATGGTTACAATCACGATGCGACACAACTTTCCGGAGGTCAGCAACAGAGAATTGCCATTGCGAGATTATTCCTGAAAAATCCACCGATTATTTTCTTGGACGAGCCAACGGCAAGTCTGGATGCGATTGCAACGGAACAAATCAAAAACTCTCTGGACGCGATAAAAAAAGACAGAACTGTGATTATTATTTCGCACTCGCTGTCGCAGATTTTGGATTCGGATATGATTTATGTGATGAAAAAAGGCGAAGTTGTGGAAAACGGAACGCACGAAGAATTGTACGAAAAAGACGGAACTTACCGAGAAATTTTCGATGCATCCGCAAGAAGTCTGAATCTGGATAGATTGGTGAAAACTTATAAAGATGAAAACTAGAGTTACAAATATTTCTATAAATAATTATTATCGTAAACACTTCGACTCCGCTCAGTGTGACATCTCTAATACTAATTTCAATATTAAAACATTGTCAGTCTGAGCGGAGTCGAAGACTTTCCATATCCAATAACCAATGAACGAAGACCACTACATAAAAAAAATAGACCGCGTCACGTCGATTCTGACACAATTGCAAACCAAATCGATTGTCCGCGCTCAGGATTTGGCGAAGAAATTTGATGTCAGCATCAGAACAATTTACAGAGATATCAAGACTTTGGAAAATGCCGGAATTCCAATTTTTGGAGAAGCAGGTTCAGGTTATTGTTTAGTTGATGGTTATAAACTTCCACCAGTAATGTTTACGAAAGAAGAAGTTCTGAGTTTCATTACTGCAGAAAAGCTGATGCAGAAATTTTCCCACGAGAGCCTCGATTCTCATTACAATTCTGCAATGGAAAAAGTGAAAGCGGTTATTCGAAATTCGGAGAAAAATCTGGTTACGACGATTGAAAATCAAATTGATATTTATTCTTATCGACCAAAACAGGATTCGATTAAAAATATTATTCCGACAATTCTTGAAAGTATTTCTGAAAAAACTCAGCTTAAAATCAATTATCAAAACGTAAAAGATGAAGCTTCGGAAAGAATTATAGAAGCGGTTGGGATTTTCTATGAGGTCAATTATTGGTATGTAATGGCATTTTGTACGATGCGGAAAGATTTCAGACAATTCAGAGTTGATAGAATTATGAAAATTCAGAAAACTCAAAATCTGTTTCAACAGGAATATGGGAATGTTGGCGATTATCGAAAAAAATCAAAGAATGAAAAAGTCGGTGTTAAACTTTTGGTTGAGAAAAAGATAATGCCTTTTCTCGTCAATTCTAAAAAATATTATGGTTTGACGTCCGAAGAAGAAACCAAAAACGGAATGCTTTTGACATTTGAAACCGAATGGATTGAAGAAGGTTTTCCGCGTTGGCTGATTACGTTTGCAGACTTTGCAGAAATCATTGAGCCTGAATATCTCAAAGACACGATGAATGATTTAATGAACAAGATTTCTGATAATTTAAACAAAAAATAAAGCCTGCTAAAAAGCAGACTTTAAATTCAAATCGAGCGTATAAAATTATCTTTCTCTTTCCCAGAAAAACGGAGGTTCAATTCCCAAAGCTCTCAAGTAAACATAACCCTGACCTCTGTGATGAATCTCATTATCAATAAAATAGAGGATATTTTGATAAATCGGAAACTCATATTGTCCAAAAAGATTGAACATCTCCTGGAAACGTTCTTCCGAAATCTGGGAAAAATATTCGTTGATAGTTTCCGTCTCTTCATCCCATTTTGCAAGGATTTCCGCCTTTGTTGTTGGGTTAAAAGCTTCTTCATCGTAAGCTTCGATATTTCCATCGACAATCGATTTCAAAGCCGGTCCACCAATAGCCAATAATTCTAACGCTAATTTTGAAAATGGTCTCATCCCGCCAATGGAGAATTCGAATAAATCTTTTTCCGGAAAAGCGTCAATCACTCTTCTAGTAAGATTTCTGTGTCCTTGCCAATGAATTAAAAGTTGTTGTGAGTCTAAGACTTTTGCGTTTGCATTCATAATAGTTTGTTTTATTTGATACAAATTTATGACGCAGTTGTGACAATAGTTTGTCAGTAATGTTTTTGGAAATGAGATTTTTTATCGCAAAGTCGCAAGAAATTATTTTGCATTTATAAAGAAAGTCGCAAACTTTTAATTTGCGACCTTTTATATATTTTCTTTTTTTTAAAACTTTCCGCCTTTGCGATAAAACTTAAAACTTCTCAAACCTAAAGTTTTCTCCAAGATAAGCTTGTCTCACTTCTGGGTCATTCGCTAGATCCTCTGGCAGACCTTCTTTCAGGATTTTCCCTTCGAACATAATATAAGTTTTGTTGGTAATCGCCAAAGTCTGCTGAACGTTGTGGTCAGTAATCAAAATCCCGATATTTTTCTCCACCAAAGACCTCACGATTTTCTGAATATCTTCTACCGCAATCGGATCCACACCGGCGAAAGGCTCATCCAAAAGGATAAAATTCGGACTTGTCGCCAGACAACGCGCAATTTCCGTTCTACGTCTCTCACCTCCGGAAAGCAAATCGCCACGGTTTTTACGAACGTGTTCGAGATGGAATTCCTCAATCAATTCATCACACTTTTTCTGCTGTTCTTTTTTGGAAAGCTTTGTTAATTGTAAAACACCTAAAATATTATCTTCAACAGACAGTTTTCTGAAAACAGAAGCTTCCTGCGCCAGATAACCAATGCCTTTCTGCGCACGTCTGTACATCGCATCTTGCGTGATATTTTGATCATCAAGAAATACATTGCCCAAAGTCGGCTTTACCAATCCAACAATCATATAAAACGATGTTGTTTTTCCAGCTCCGTTTGGTCCCAAAAGTCCGACAATTTCTCCTTGCTGAACCTCCAATGACACGCCTTTTACCACCTTTTTCGGTCCATATTCCTTGATTAAATTTTCTCCTCGTAAAATCATAAAACAAAGATATATATTTTTTGCTGGAAGTTGGAGAGGAGATTTACGCAAAGGTTCTTTAAAGTTTTAAGGTTCCAAAGCATTGACCAAAATATTTTTAACTGACTAACATAAATTATGAAGAGCTTTAAAATCAACCCGTTGATTCTTTGCCATCTTAATAAACTTTGCTCTTACAAAACTTTGCGGAAAATCGAATCATTGCTATCAAAAAAGGAAAATAATTCAATGACTAATTACACCTCATCATTCATAACTCATAACTACTTTGTACATTTGCAAAAATTCTAAAATGCTCATCGAAAGCCTTCAAAATGAAAAAATCAAAAGACTTACAAAACTTCTGTCCAAAAATCAGGATAGAAAAAAAGCCGGTGTTTTCATCGTAGAAGGTCAGCAGGAAAATGAAAGAGCAATGCATTTCGGTAATCAGCCGGAAGAATTTTACATCTGCGAATCTATTTTCAAAGGAAAATTACCAGATTCCAAAATCCATTATGTCTCAGAAAAGCTTTATGAAAAAATAGCTTATCGTGGAACAACTGAAGGAATCATCGGGATTTATAAGTTGGAAGAAAGAAAATTAGACGACTTCAGCCCAAAGAAAGATTCAGCGATTATCATTTTAGAAAGTGTAGAAAAACCTGGAAATCTTGGTGCAATTTTGAGAAGTTGTGAAGCTTTTGGCATCAATGCTTTGATTGTGACAGACCCTAGAACAGATTTCTATAACCCAAATGTTATTCGCTCCAGTGTTGGTTGTCTTTTTGGGATGAATATCTTCCAAGCTTCCAATGAAGAAACCTTGGAATTTTTAAAAACTTACGAATATCCAATTTTCACAACCTTTATGAGTGAAGACGCCAAAAATATTCAGACAAAAAATTTAAAAGAAAAATCTGCGGTTTTGTTCGGAACAGAACATTCCGGTTTGAGTGAATTTTGGAAAAACAAAGGAGAAAATGTTTTGATTCCAATGTCCGGAAGCATCGATTCTCTGAACTTAAGTAATGCTGCTGCTATTATTTGTTACGAAATCCTAAGACAGAAATTAGAGCAATAAAAAAACCGCTTCTCGCAAGAAACGGTTTCAAATTCTTAACTTGGTTAAGATTATTTTTTAGCAGTAGCAGCAGAATCAACTTTAGCAACAGCAGAATCAGCAGCAGCTTTAACTGAATCAACACCAGCAGTAGTAGCAGAATCAACTACAGCTACAGCAGAATCAGCGTTAAGAGAATCAGCAGAAGCAGTATCTACAGTTTCAGTTTTTTTACAAGCTACAAGAGCAACAGCAGCGATAGCAGCTACGAATAATGACTTTTTCATAATAAATTAATTTAAATTGTTAGTTAAGTAGATTGTCCTTATTTGGACGGGACAAAATTATACTGATAAATTATCTTTGTTTTGAAAATTAATTGTAATATATTTGTAAAATATGATTTACAAATAAGAATAACTGTAAATCAGTAAATTAAGATTAAAATAGAATTTTGAGCGATACAGAATTTTTATATTTCCAATCATTAAAAAGGGCTGTTCAGGAAAAATATCTTGAAACGCATTCCCCATCTTATGATGACATTTCCAAATGGAAAGGTATTGATATCATATATTTTCAGGAAGATCTAAGGCAAAAGGCTAAGGGAAACATCAGCGAAAAAACGTTTTATACGTATTTCAAAAATAATGCTCAGGAAAAAATCCCAAGAATCGATATGCTTAATATCCTTTCCGTCTATGCCGGTTACAATTCCTGGTTTGATTTCAAAAAGAAAAATCTCATTGCAGCAAGCACTAAAGAAGATTCTCAAAAGGATTTACGCGAAGAAACTACTGCAGACCATAATCCTGCTATTGCATCAGAACCTGTACAGATCACAAGTACAGAGAAGCCCCCGGTTTCCATTGATAACCAGGCTTTTGATGAGATTAACCAAAACATTAATTTCAATGATCCTAAGCAGAATTTTCTTAAAAGATACCTGTGGCTGGGGATTTCAGCTTTTCTGTTTACCATTGTTTTGATTTTGGTTTTTTATGATAATCTTTTTTATAAAAAATACACTTACGCATTCACTGATGCAGACAGGAACTCTTCTATAAAAGGCGAACTGGACGTGAAAATCATAAGGGAAAACGAATCTCCGATCCTTTTCAAAGTAAAACCTAATTCTCCTTTTGTTTATGAAACGAAAAGTAAAACTCTCAAAATGATTATCTCATCCCCTTTTTATAAAGCCGAAGAAATAACAAGAGATTTGACCAATGCGCCTGCCACTGAAAATATAGAGTTGAAACCTAATGAATATGCGGTTCAGTTATATTACTACTCTAAATCAATTAAGGATTTTAAGAAAAAAACCTTACAGCTAAATAGATTAATTAGTGACAGTGCTTTGATTTATCAGGTTGTGGACAGTGATATCTACGGCATTGAAACCATGGACAAGCAAAAATATATCTCGCTGGTTACGCTTCCTACAACGTCGTTAGAAAATCTGGAAGTGATCGATTCTCAGATGAAAAATGGAAAAATAGTAATGATTAAATTCAAAATTACTGACGATGGAAAAGAAAAATAAGTTCTATAAATGGATTTTAATTCCAAGCATACTAACCATCGGAATTATCTCCTGTGATAAAAAATATGACGGTGTTGATAATTCTTTGGAAACAATAAGAAACGCCAATAATAACGTCACTTACAGCAAGACTAAACTGGACAGTATGCAGGCAACCAATATGATAACGAGCCAGAAAGTTCAGGATCTTCTGGACTTATCCGCACTTTATACCTCCGGGAACAAGGATACGGAAATAGATTCGGTGATCTATACGCAGATGCAGGCTCATTTCCTAACCAAAGACTCTAATAATCTGAAACCTTTGCTTAAAGAAATGGACAGCCTGAAAGTAAGATATGCTAAAGTTAATAATCTTACTACTTCAAAAGCCATTCAGGATCAGGACACATTGGATTTTGCAACTTTCGATGTGGAATATTATGACAACAAGCGGACTTACATTACTACCGTCAGCAGAAAAGCGCAATATATGCTGAAAGCATCACCGGTAAAGTTCCAGAAAGAATTTAAATTCTACTTTACGAGTTTTTATCCTAAAAATAATGACAGCATTAAAATAGAAAAAGCCGCTAATTAGCGGCTTTTTTTTGTAAATAATTAGAATCTAATTATTTTTTGATTTCTTCTTTTGCAGCTTTCTCATCAGCTTTTACTTCAGCTTTAGCAGAATCAGCAGTAGCTTTTACAGAATCAACTGTAGCATCTTTAGTAGAATCGATAACAGCAACAGTAGAATCAGCAACTGCGTCTACAGAATCAACTGCGTTAGCTTCTACGTTATCAGTTTTTTTACAAGCTACAAGAGCGATAGCAGCGATAGCAGCTACAAATAATGACTTTTTCATTTTCTAAAAATTTAAATTAATTATTATAAATATTGTTTTGTGAATTATTCTCTTTATAATTACAAGACAAAGTTATAATGGTGTGACAAAAATCATCAATAAATGACTTGTAATATCATTGTAAATCTTTTTACAAATAATCCATACTGATTTTCAAATAATTAAATTAAAATTTAAAATACTGATCTGGTGTAATCAGTCCATCTAATGCTACATCGGACTCAAAAACATCCTCAACATCCTCTTGAGGATTAAAGTAATTAAGTCCAATTTTTTTATGAATTTTAAAATCAGAAGAAAAGAAAGAATCATAAAATCCTTTTCCATATCCTACCCTGTTTCCAAATCTGTCACAATACAATAATGGTGCTAAAACGTAATCTAATTCTACACTTGAGCTGATATCAGAGACAGGTTCTTTGATTCCCCAATTATTAACTTCAAATTTTGAATCCTTAAAAATCTCAACAGAAAACATTTTTTCATTTTGGATTTTTGGAACAAAAATTCTTAATTTATTATCAAAAAAATAATCAATAAATATATTTGTATTAACTTCATTAAATTTTGTTATAGGTAAAAAAACATTAACAGATTGATTTTCAAATATATTAAATTGTAAAATAAAGTTTTCAAATATTTTTTTAGAGTAATAATGGATATCATCCTGAGACAAAGCCATTCTTTTTTCTCTGTAAATTCTTCTAAGCTCGTTTTTGGGAAGACTTCTACTCATTTAAATTTCTTTAACTGAAATTATATTGACCGGACAGGCTTTTGCCGCCTTTTCACAAGGTTGGAAAACATCGTGCTGCGGTATTTTGACTGTATGAAAACCTTTTTTCTCATTAGCCTTTAGCAGAACAGATTTTCCATCTTTTTTGGACATTCTGAAAAATTCAGGAGCAAACTCAGCGCAGTAATTACAGCCTATACATTTTTCCCTTTGGAGTGTTATAATTACCATTCTAAAAGAAATTAGAAAATTAAGCCTGAACTATTTTGTACAGTTTATCCGACGGACGGACTCTGAAATCCGTTTTGAAAGTAATAATATCAGATTTAGCCGCTTTCTCCGCTCCTGATTTTTTATCCACCTGCATAGATTCGATCAGTATTTCCTGTGAACCTGTTGTCGGTCCTTGAATCAGAACCCTGTCACCTACAGTCAGGTCATAAGCTTCGATCAGAAACTCAGCTATATTAGACTTCGGATAAAAATGACGTCCTTTCCCGATATAAACCTTTTTCTGTGTTGCACTGGATCCGGAATTATCTGACCATTCTCCCAATTCCTGTCCCAAATAATATCCTGCCCAGAATCCTCTGTTATAAACAGTTTCTAACTGAGACATCCATACTGCTACTTTATCTTCAGAAAACGTTCCATCGTGCACTGCATCAATCGCTTCTCTGTAAGCTTTTACAACTGTGGCAACATATTCCGGCGCACGTCCACGACCTTCGATTTTTAAAACTTTCACGCCTGTATCCACAATTTGATCAAGAAAATTGATGGTACAAAGGTCTTTTGGCGACATCATATATTCGTTGTCCAATTCTATCTCAAAACCTGTTTCTTGGTCTATAACGGTATATTTTTTTCTACAATTTTGTTTGCAAGCACCTCGGTTAGCAGAAGAATTAGCGGAATGCAAACTCAGGTAACATTTGCCAGAAACAGCCATACAAAGCGCTCCGTGACCAAAAATTTCAATTTCGACCAGGTTTCCGGAAGGTCCTCGAACGTCGTCTTTTATAATCTGATCACATATTTTCTTGATCTGAGTAATGCTCAACTCTCTGCTCATTACCATTGTATCTGCAAAAAGTGCGTAGAACTTTACTGTTTCAATATTGGTAATATTGATTTGAGTGGAAATATGCACTTCCATCCCAATCTGTCTCGCATAGGAAATCACGGCCTGATCCATCGCAATTACCGCAGTAAGATTAGCTTGTTTTGCTTTGTCCAAAAGGGTTTTTATAAGAGAAAGATCGTGATCGTAGATAATTGTGTTAAGTGTAAGATAGGTTCTCACACCTTTTTCGCTGCATCGTTTGCTAATCTCCGGAAGATCATCAATAGTAAAATTCATCGATGCTCTCGCACGCATATTGAGCTGCTCTACACCAAAATAAATTGAATCTGCTCCATTATCCAATGCGGCTTGCATTGCTGTAAAATCTCCGGCTGGTGCCATCAATTCTATTTTTCCACTCTTTGTCATGTTAATCTTGCAGAATTTTGTACAACTTATCAGACAATCTCACTCTGAAAGAAAGCTCAAAAGTAATTTGGTCGCCAACTTTTGCCGAATTACTGAATTCCCCGTCAACAAAGATCTGAGTAATGGTAACTTCCTGTTCTCCCGTTGTCGGACCGGAAATTAAAACTTGGTCGCCTACAGAAAGTTCATTATTCTCAATTAAAAACTGAGCAATTTTGGATTTCGTGAAATAATGTTCCGCTTTTCCAACCAAAGTCTTTTTAACCTTAATCTTTTGACGAATATCTTTCGTTTCAACTTTTGTAGCTTTTGCTAATGTCTGAGTGGACAAATCTCCGGAATTTTTAAATTTCAAAGCTTCGGATTTTCCTTTTCTGAAAATCTTGTTTCCAACTTGTAAGCCTTTTCTCTTAGCAACCTGCTCTTCCCAAGGCAAATGAATGGTTTCCTGACATTCATTGGAACAGCAGTTTTCCATTGCCGATTTACAGTCATCACATTGGATAAATAATAAATGACAAGCATCGTTTGCACAATTGGTGTGATTATCACAAGGTTTTCCGCATTGGTGGCATTGCGCAATAATATCATCCGTGATTCGCTCTCCTAAACGATGATCGAACACAAAATTCTTTCCAATAAATTTACTCGGAATATTTTCCTCTTTAATTTGGCGCGTATATTCTATAATTCCGCCTTCAAGCTGGTAAACATTTTTAAAACCTTGATGCTTGAAATACGCACTAGCTTTTTCGCAACGAATTCCTCCTGTACAATACATCAAAAGATTTTTATCTTCTTTAAAATCCTGCAATTGCTCGTTGATAATCGGCAAACTTTCACGGAAATTCTCAACATCAGGCGTAATGGCTCCTTCAAAATGTCCTACTTCACTTTCGTAATGATTTCTAAAATCTACCACAATCGTATTCGGGTCTTCCAACATATTATTGAATTCCTGAGCTTTCAGGTGAACTCCTTTATTGGTCACATCAAAAGTTTCATCATTCAAACCGTCCGCAACGATTTTGTTTCTGACTTTTATAGTTAACTTTAGAAATGAGTGATTGTCCTGCTCCACAGCCACATTCAGGCGGATACCTTTCATAAAATCATAAACTTCCAGCGTATCACGAAAAGCCTCAAAATTTTCGGCAGGAACGCTCATCTGAGCATTAATTCCTTCATTGGCGACATAGATACGGCCGAGCGCATCAAGAGCGTTCCAGGCTATAAATAAATCGTCGCGAAATTTCTTAGGATTTTCAATTTTGGCATACGCATAGAAAGACAATGTAAGGCGTTCCTTACCAGCTTCATCAATAAGTCTGGCTCTTTCTTCTGCGCTTAAGGTGTTGTACAGTTGCATGCTATAAACGTTTTAAGTGAGAAAAATAATGGCGCAAAGATAAGAAATTTGGGCGACAGTTTTCGCTTGACAGTTATCAGTATTTGGGCGTGTCCCTTTCCAGCGCTAAGTCCTTGCTGGGGTCGGGCTATCCTCTGCAATCTTTTATGTTTTTAGCAAAAAACATAAAAGGATTTCCGTTACTATCCCTCACGCATTTGCAATTCAACTTTTTTCGTAAAAAAACCTCACAGGTTTTGAAAACCTGTGAGGTCTGAGGGAAAACTAAACTTATCACACACAAAAATAATTATATTTACATTCGTAAAAATTTGAAAAATGAAACCGCAAGGTTCGTGAATTCTTAAAAATAAAATTGAAAGATTATGAACAAAAAGTTCTTTGTTTCTGTTGTGTTGATGACAGCAGTTTTCTCACAAAACATTAACGCACAAGAAATTACATTAGATAAAATCTACTCTGGCTACTATCGTGGAAAAGGAATCGCAGGAATTGCATCCTTGAATAACGGTGAGAATTATGCAACAATAGAAAAAGACGGCATTGCAAAATACAATTATAAAACGTCTCAGAAATCCGGAAACATCGTGGATGGAAAATTCGAATCGTATATTTTTTCTGCTGACGAGTCTAAGATTTTGTTACAAAAAGAAAGTCAGGATATCTACAGACATTCATTTTTGGGGAAATTTGATGTAAAGGATTTGAAGTCGAATAAAGTGATTTCTCTTAACAATGGTAATTGGATTCAGGAACCAAAGTTTTCTCCGGATGGTAGCAAAGTCGCCTTCATTGTTGATAATAATTTGTTTTATCAGGATTTGACTTCAGGGAAAATCACTCAAATTACGAATGACGGGAAGAAAAATTCTATCATCAACGGATTGGGAGATTGGGTTTATGAGGAAGAATTTGGTCACGCCGATTTTTACCAATGGAACAAAGCGGGCGATGCGATTGTTTTCGTGAGATTCGATGAATCTGCAGTTCCGGAGATTTATATTCCTATCTATGGAAAATCGCTTTATCCAACAGAGATGCGATATAAATATCCAAAAGCTGGCGAAATAAACTCAACAGTTACAGCCAATCTTTATCAATTAAATTCAGCAAAAACAACAGCTTTGAATTTGGGAAGTTTTGAGAATTATTACATTCCACAACTTTGGCAGACGAACGGAAAAGATGAAATCGTGATTGCAACCAGCAACAGACATCACAACCAAGTGGATCTGCTGAAAGTGGATACAAAATCCGGAAATGTAACCAAATTGCTTACTGAGACTGATAATGCATGGGTAGAAACTGACAATCTGACTTTAGAATTTTTAGATGATAATTCTTTCCTTTGGGCTTCGGAGCGTGATGGCTACAGACAGTTGTACTGGTACGATAAAGACGGAAAGTTGAAAAAACAAGTAGCAAAAGGTAATTGGGAAATCACAGATTACTACGGTTACAACCCGAAAACAAAAGAAGCTTACATCCAGACCACAGAAAAAGGAAGCTTGAACAAAGTCGTTTCCAAGTTGAACATCAATTCCGGAAAAACAACGTTGATTTCTTATCCAGAAGGTAATAATTCGGCAAGTTTCAGCAAGTCATTCAATTATTTCATTAACACGAATTCAACAGCAGGAACGCCTCACAAATATGTTTTGAAAGATGCGTCTGGCAAGGAAATCAAGGAACTTCAGAATAACAATGAGTTGCTTTCTAAACTTCAGAAAGACAATTTCGTAACGAAGGAATTTATCACCATTCCAAACGCTGTTGGCGACCAACTGAACGCTTGGATTATCAAACCAAAAAACTTTGACCCGAACAAAAAATATCCGTTATTTATGTTCCAATATTCTGGTCCTGGTTCTCAGCAAGTTTCAAATTCCTGGGATGGCGGAAACGGAATCTGGTTCGAAATGCTAGCTCAAAAAGGTTACGTAGTTGCTTGTGTGGACGGGCGTGGAACAGGTTACAAAGGTGCAAAATTCAAGAAGACGATTTATAAACAATTAGGAAAATACGAAATCGAAGATCAAATTACCGCAGCAAAATGGTTTGGAAATCAATCTTATATTGACAAATCAAGAATCGGAATCTTCGGATGGAGTTTTGGTGGTTATATGAGTTCTTTGGCGTTGACAAAAGGTGCGGATGTTTTCAAATTGGGAATCGCTGTGGCACCGGTAACCAACTGGAGATATTACGATACGGTTTACACAGAAAAATTCTTGCAAACGCCACAAGAAAATCCGGAAGGTTACGACCAAAACTCACCGACGACTTTTGCCAATCTGTTAAAAGGAAAGTTTCTCCTAATCCACGGAACAGCCGATGATAATGTTCATTTCCAAAATTCTATGGAGTTTTCTGAAGCTTTGATTCAGAACAAAAAGCAATTTGAGTTTATGGCTTATCCGGATAAAAATCACGGGATTTATGGTGGACAAACCAGACCTCAGCTTTATGAGAAAATGACGAATTTTATTTTGGAGAATTTGTAGAAAGTTGGGAGTCGGAAGACGGAAGCTGGAAGATAAAAAATCCGCAGAAGATGTTTCTTTTGCGGATTTTTATTTTTAATATTGATGTAAGCTCTTATTATCAATTAAAGAAATAAGAAATATTTTTCCATTAATTTCCTGATAAATCAGCGAGTTATTTTTATCAATCAAGCACTTTCGGAAGTTTAGAATTTTCGATTTTGGACAAATCTCTTTATTAGCTTTAACCCTTTCAATTAATTCGTCAAAATTATTTTCAAAATTCTCAATTTCTTTGACTGACCAATTATCAAAGAGATAATCCAGAACCTTGAAATAATTTCTCAGAGCCTCCTCCGACCAAACAATTTCCATCATTTTGATTTTTCCAGAAGATAATTTTTGATTCTTTGCTTTGCTTCTTCGTGAGAATAAGTTCTTCCGTTTTCAATGTCGGATACACCCTCTTCAATTGATTTTTTTTGAAACGCAGTCAATTTTTCCGACCAATCATTTGAAGCTCTACTTTCATATTTGAATTTCAAAAAATCCACAAAATCATTTACCTCATCGTACAAATCTTCGGGAAGTGTTTTGATATTTTCTTCTAATTTTTTTATTGTGATTGCCATTTTGACTACTTTTTATCAAAGTTATTAAAAATTTCCAACTCATCGAAATCCTTAAATCTTCACCCTGCTCTGCTCTGTTTCCGAACCGCCAGTTTTTCTGGTTTTAAAATTATTTCCTTTGCTAAAACGGTACGAGAAGGACAAAGTCACAACTCTGGAATCCAGATAACTGAACCAGCCTGCTTTCGCATTTTGAATATTTCGGATCTCGCCTTCCACTTGATTGGTGTAAAAAATATCCGAAACGTTCAGTTTTAATGTTCCTTGGTCTTTAAACATTTTGGTCGCAATTCCAGCTCGAATGGAACCGATTGGAGAAATCAAAAATTGTCCCGAAAGTATTGCAGTTTGGTACTGACCCGCCAATTCTGCGCTCCATTTTTTATTAATAATGAACTGATTAGTTGGCATTACGAACCAATTCCATTTGGAATCATTCAGCTTCTCTGTATAGACATCGCTTTTGAAGGCATTGTGCATCAGCTCGGTATAAAGTTGAAAAGTCCACCATTTCGTAATATTTTTCGTTCCATTAAATGTAAATCCGTAAGAAATTTGTTTATCGAAATTTCCTGGTCGGCTGTAATAAATCCCATTTCTTTGCTCGTTGGTTTCCGAAATCAGATCATCAATGTAACTGTAATTAAAACCAAAAGTATAGTTCTTTTTGTACGTATAATTTAAGTCTGCGTTGTAAGAAAAAGTAGGTCGCAGAAAAGGATTTCCGCCGTAGAAAGTATAATTATCCATCGGATAGGTAAACGGATTCATATCTTTATAATTCGGTCGGTCGATTCTTCTTCCGAGCGATAATCCAACTACGTGATTTTGCAAAGAATCTGCACGATATTGCACAAACATTGTTGGAAAAAGACTGGTGTATTTTCTGGTAAATGCAGAATCTTTTACCATCGGATTTCCTTTTTGAAAACCTTTGATGTCAGAGTTTTCCATTCTTAAACCTAACTGAAGCGATATTTTTTTAAATTCTTTGGCATAATTGGCATAAACAGCGTGGATATTTTCTTTGTAATCGAAATTATTTGAGAAAGTATAATTTGGTGTTTCTACTCCATTTTCAACATCACGGAAATCAGCAATGTTTCCGGTTTTCACAAAACTCGATTTGGCTCCGAAATCGAAACTTCCACCAAGCAAATCAATTCCGCTGTAATCCGCTTTCACAACTTTAATTGTCACATCAGAAGGTAAATTGGAATCGATTCTTGTATTTTCTGCGATAGGATTATTAGGATAAAAAGTGGTATAAAATTGCCTCTGGTAGATTTTCGAATCATATTTAATATAATCTGCATTAACGCTTAGTTCCTGTTTATCCTTTATTTTGCGTGTCATATTAAGATTCACAGAACCATTTTTGAATTTGATATCCATTGGAATATCTGCATGTATTGTTTTAATAGTCTGCAAATCATTAGTCTGGTCTATCGCATTATTTACCGTATTTCTTTCGGAGGGATTAATAAAACCATTCAACACAATTCCAAAAGTTGTTTTGTCATCCGCATAAAAATCGGCTCCGATTTTCAAAGAATTGGTTTTGTTTTTTGGCGTGATATAAGAATTTTGAGTAAAAGTTGAAGTTCTCTGCCCTTCTGGTGTAAAATATTCTCTCGTAATGGTCAAATCCTGATAACTTGCAGTTTTATTGACGCTTAAATTGGTAAAGAAATTCCATTTCTGGATTCTATAATTGAAGTTCGCACTGTTCACGCTTCGTCTATATTTCCCTTGTCCATAAGCTAAATTGAAACCACCGTTGAAACCTTTAGCCAAAGTCTTTTTCAGTCTTATATTGATGATTCCGCTATTTCCGGCTGCATCATATTTTGCGGGCGGATTGGCAATTACTTCAATACTTTCAATACTTGACGACGGAATTGAACGAAGATAATCTGCCAAATCTGAACCAGCGAGATACGTCGGTTTGTCATCAATAAAAATCTGAACGCCACTTTTCCCTCGAAGCGAAACGTTTCCATTAAAATCAACATTTACCGACGGTGATTTTCCCAAAACGTCCAAAGCAGTCGTTCCGGCATTGCTAATCAAAGCATCGGGATTAATAACAACTCTATCGATTTTCTGAGTAACGAAAGGCTTTTTCGCAACAATCGTAACGCCTTCAATTGCTTTTGTAGATTCTTTTAAACTGATATCAGGAACTTCAATATTGTCTTCAGAAGATTTAATAATTTCTGAGGTAAATTTTTCGTAATTGTTTTGTTCGATGATGATTTTAGCTTCATCAAATTTCACATTATCCAATTCAAATTTCCCATCCTTGTCTGTAATCGCGACTTTCAATGTTTCTTGATTTGATGGATTGACCAATGAAACCTCAACATCAGAGAGTGGCAAATTGTCTTTGCCCAGAATTTTCCCTGAAACGGAAGTCTGAGCAAAAATTGCCGATGTACAAATGAAGGCAAAAAGAAAAAACAGTTTTCTCATCATAGTTTTTATTTGTTAATGATCTTAAAATCAGATATGCAGATTAGTATTAGCAAAAAAAAGATTGTTACTGATCCACTGAAAATTTTGAGCTGGTTTAATTATATTTCAAAATATTAAGAACTAAATTTTGCCCAATGTTGCTAACTTTTAACAAATAGACACTTGAAAAGCATTTTGTTACATCAATTAAATTTAAAATCCTATTTTTGGAACTTTGTGAAAATTGAAACTATGAAGACTAAACATCCAAAAGGTTTACCTTATTTATTTTTTACCGAGATGTGGGAACGTTTTGGTTACTATTTGATTCTCGGAATTTTTGTTCTTTATTTGATAGAACCGCAAGGTATTTCTGGCGGGCTGGGAATTCCTGACAAAGATGCCGACGATATTTTCGGAACTTTCATCGCATTGACTTATCTGACGCCTTTCCTTGGTGGCTTTTTGGCGGACAGAGTTTTGGGTTATATTAAATCCATTTATCTCGGTGGAATTTTGATGGCGATTGGTTACATCGGTGTTGGTGTTTCCAAAGAATTGCCTTTATTCTACGGTTCGCTTGCATTGATTATTATCGGAAATGGTTTCTTCAAACCGACGATTTCTACACTTTTGGGAAATCTCTATTCCGAAGAACCTTATAAAGCAAACAAAGATTCTGGCTACAATATTTTCTATATGGGAATCAATATTGGGGCATTTATCTGTAATATCATCGCGGCATTTATGCGTAATAAATTTGGTTGGGGCGAGGCTTTTATCACGGCTGGCGTTGGGATGTTGCTTGGATTGGTAATTTTCACCATTGGGATGAAACATTACAGACATGCGGCGATAATGAAACCAAGTCAGGAAGGTGACACCAAATTATCTGAAATTCTGATGAAAGTATTTGTTCCCGCAATTGCGGCAGGCGTTATCGGATGGTTTATTCCGACAATGATTTTGGGAACCAACATTTTCGGAAGCACCAATACGGATGCATTTATTTTCGCTTGTGTTCCGGTAATTTACTTCTATGTTTCGCTTTATTTCAAATCAAACCCTATTGAGAAACCAGCAATTGGCGCTTTGTTGTCGATATTTTTAATCAGTATGTTTTTCTGGGCAGTTTTCAAACAAAATGGAACAGCTTTGACAAGATGGGCGAATTATTACACCGACAGAAGCGTTTCCGAATCGGTTGAAAAACCTTTGGCTTCACTTTATTTGGTGGAAGAAAAAAGCTACGCAGATAAAGTGACGCCGATTTTTGATGAGCAATTCCGTTCTCAAAAAGATGTAGATGGGAAAACTTTGAAAGAAACTGGAAAAGATATTTATTTCAGAAATGTTTCAGCAGAACGAAGAGCCGAATTAGAAGCTAAAGCCGATAAACCAGTTTTTCTTTATAATACAGAATTATTCCAATCCATCAATCCGTTTTGGGTCATTGCTTTGACGCCAGTCATCGTTGGTGTTTGGGCAATGTTGAGAAAACGAGGAAAAGAACCTTTAACACCAAGTAAAATCGTATTGGGATTGTTCATCACAAGTTTATCTTGTTTGGTAATGGTGGGCGCAGTTTACGCCGGAAACAACGGCGCTGAAAAAGTCTCGGCACTCTGGCTGGTTGCAGGATATGGCGTTGTAACAATTGGTGAACTTTGCCTTTCGCCAATGGGATTGTCATTCGTCTCCAAATTGTCTCCGGCAAGATTGACAGCCTTGATGATGGGTGGATTTTTCTTAGCTAATTCCGTTGGAAACAAGTTATCAGGAATTCTTGCCAGCACTTGGTACAACTATCAAAACAAAGCCAATTATTTCTTGGTCAATTTTGGATTGTTGATTTTCGCAACCTTATTAGGATTGATGATGTTGAAAAGACTGAATAAAATAATGAAGGAAAGCGGACATTAGTTTTATAAATGATATATGATGATTGATAAATGATGATTGATATTAAATTAATCATCATTTATTTTTTGAAATGCCAATCTTGGCGTTCCATCTGCAACATGAATAATTCCGCATTTTTGATAACCTAATTTCTCTAAGACTTTTTGCATTGCGATGTTGGTTTCGTGTGTATCGATTCTGATGTTTGGGAATTGGGAAAAGCACCATTCGAAGCAGAATTGCGCCACGCCTTTTGCTTTTCCGTTGGAAGCTAAACGATGAATGACACCGTATTTTTCATCATTCAGCCAAGTTCCATTTTCGATTATGGAATAATTCGGGTCATTATCAATGATGAAATCAAAAGTTGCAACCACTTCATTATCATTAATAATCAAAAAATTAAAATCTTTCTCAATACTTTGTAACATCAATTCTTTGGAAGGATAACCATTCGTCCATTGGATGTCATTTCCACTTTCTCGCATCAATTGTCTTGCGGTATTGATGCAATCCATAATTTCATTAATATCTTCCGGTGTTGATTTTCTGATTTCCATAATGTAAAGATAATTGATAAAATTTACAGATCCGCAGTAATTTAACTTTACCATTTATGAAAAAAAACTATATTTGTTACCTTTAAGAAAATTTAACAATTATTTTATATGGATACAGCAGTACAAGCTAAGCAAAAGCATCCGAAAGGTCTTTGGGTTTTGTTTGGCACCGAAATGTGGGAGCGTTTCAATTTTTACGGAATGAGAGCGTTGTTGACACTCTTCATGGTAAATTCTCTATTAATAAAAGAAGCAGATGCCGCTATTATTTATGGAGGTTTTTTAGCCTTGTGTTATTTGACGCCACTTCTAGGAGGTTTCATTGCTGATAAATACATTGGAAACAGAAACGCAATCCTAACAGGAGGTTCTTTGATGGCGCTTGGACAATTGCTTTTGTTTCTAAGCGCATCTACTTTCTCATCTGATTTGGGAAGTGCAAAAGGTTTGATGTGGCTGGCACTTTTCATTATTATTTTCGGAAATGGATTTTTCAAACCAAATATCTCATCGATGGTGGGAAGTTTGTACCCGAAACAAGAAAAATCCAAACTGGATTCTGCTTTCACGATTTTCTACATGGGAATCAATATCGGAGCATTTTTGGGTCAGTTTATTTGTCCATATTTAGGAGATGTGAAAGATGCTGATGGCGTGAGAGATATTTTTGCTTTCAAATGGGGATTCTTGGCTGCTTCTATCGCAATGTTGATTGGAACAGTTACTTTTTTCTTGCTGAAAAACAAATATGTTGTAACGCCGGAGGGCAGACCAATTGGTGGTTTACCAAAGAATAATACCAGCGAAGATTTTGAAGAAGGTGAAACGCAAACTGCTAAATTCTCAGGTCAAAATATGGGAATTGCAGGATTATTATTTGTTGTGCTTTTCTTTGTTTTCAGATATATTCTGGTGAGCGAGATTGGATTCAGCTCTGTGGGAATGGGACAATTAATCAAAGGTTTGATTTATCCATTTATCTATGCGGCAGGAATTTCATTAGCATTTTTGATTATGAGTTCTGCAGAAAACAAAATTGAAAGACAGAGAATCTGGGTAATCTATATCGTTTCGTTCTTTATCATTTTCTTTTGGGCAGCGTTTGAACAGGCTGGTTCATCTTTAACTTTTATTGCTGATAATCAAACTGACAGAAATATTTTTGGTTGGGATATGCCACCGTCGATGGTTCAGATTTTTAATGGTATGTTTGTAGTTTTATTGGCATTACCTTTTAGTTTGCTGTGGGACAAATTGAGAGCGGAAGGCAAAGAGCCAGTTTCCCCAATGAAACAAGCAATGGGATTGGCATTGATCGCATTATCTTATTTAATTATAGCATACAATGTAAAAGACTTAGGAAACTCTGGATTGCTAGCAATTAAATGGTTGATTTTACTTTATCTGATCCAAACAATGGGAGAACTTTGCTTGTCTCCAATCGGATTATCTTTGGTAGGAAAATTGGCACCTAAGAGATTCGCATCTTTATTATATGGTGTTTTCTTCATCTCAAACGCTGCAGGTTATGCATTAGCAGGTTCATTGGGAGCAATCATCCCAGCAACTGGGGACAAGTTTGCAAAAGCTGAAAAATTAGGCATAAATCTTCAAGACGTTCTGGACAAAAAAGTAACTTTGACAACTGAACAAGTTGCACTTTTTGAAAAAGAGCAATTACCAATCGCAAATACAACATTTGCCGGTGTTGAGATTCATAATTTATTTGAATTCTTTATGGTTTTTGTAGTTCTTTGTGGAATTGCGGCTGTAGTTTTGGCAATCTTATCTCCAAGATTAAAGAAAATGATGCACGGCGTGAGCTAATCACATTATCATAAATAAAATATAAACCTCTGATTTTTTCAGAGGTTTTTTGTTAAATTCGTATGATGATTTTCAATTATCGACACATTGTATTAACAATTGAAAATCATTCATCATCTATCAATTATCATTTATGAATCTATCTCTCGACGAAATTCAAAATTTCAAAGGAAAATATCCTAAACAAATCTGGTCACTCTTTTTCTCCGAAATGTGGGAACGATTCTGCTTCTACGGAATGCGCGGCATGCTCGTTTTCTTTATGATTTCTCAACTGAAATTTGATGATGAGCAAGCCAACTTGCAATATGGCGCAACGCAAGCTTTTGTTTATGCTTTCACTTTTGTGGGTGGTCTGTTTGCGGATAAAATTTTAGGATTCAGAAAATCTCTATTTTGGGGTGGATTATTGATGATTGTCGGAAGTTTGATTCTAGCGACCAATCCACACGACTATTTCTTCCTCGGTATTTCATTTACTGTTGTAGGAACAGGTTTCTTCAAACCAAATATCTCCACAATGGTTGGAAAACTTTACAAATCCGGAGATTCCAGAACCGATGCCGGTTTTTCACTTTTCTATGCCGGAATCAATCTAGGCGCGCTTCTCGGCGGTTATCTTTGCATCGCGATTGGGAAAGGTGAAATGTTATCAAGATTAATCCCAGAACATAAAAGATGGAACGTTGCATTCGGACTTGCCGCGATTGTGATGGTTATCAGTTTGATTAATTTTATTTTCACGCAAAGACAACTCGGACCAATTGGGCTTCAACCTCAAAAACTGAATGCGGACGGAACTTTCTCTGCCTTAGCAAAATGGAATGAATACAGCGTTTATATCTTATCATTAATATTTGTTCCATTAATTATGATAATGGTTTCGGTTCCAGAATATACAGATTACTTTATGTGGACCGTTGGACCTTTGACTTTGATTTACTTGTTTTATGAAATGACAAAAGTGACATCAGCCGAGAGAAACAAACTTTGGGCAGCTTTGGTTTTTATCATTTTCTCCATTCTATTTTGGGGAATCTATGAACAATCTGGAGGTTCTTTAAGTATTTTCGCTGCCAATAATTTGAACAAAGATTTATTAGGATTAGACCCGAACGGCGTGAATAATTCTGGAGGTGCATTCTTTATTATTTTCCTAGCGCCAATCGTTGGTTTGTTATGGATTTGGCTGAGCAAAAGAAAATTGGAACCCAATACTTTGATTAAATTCGGTTTGGGATTTATCTTTCTTGGTTTAGGATATTATGTACTTTTTGCTACCAAATTCTTTGCAACTTTACAAGGAATCACATCACTCAATATTTTCACCATCGCTTTATTGGTCATCACTTTCGGTGAATTATGTTTATCGCCAATCGGATTATCTATTATGACAAAATTGTCTACAGAAAAACTACAGGGAATGATGATGGGAATGTGGTTTTTGGCTTCTGCTTACGGACAATATGTGGCGGGACAAATTGGAGCGGGAATGGCAAAAGTGAAAACCGGCGCCAACAATTACGATGCGCTCATCACTTACACCGATGGATACAAACAATTGGGTTTATACGCATTAATTGCGGGCGTTGTGCTAATTTTGATATCTCCACTCGTGAAAAAACTAATGCAAGACGTGCGATGATGATTTAATCAAAACCAATTTCAACAATCCAAACACAGATGAAAAAAATATTATTTTTAACAATTCTCTTTCTGATTCCAATTTCTGGCGTCGCCCAAGTCCGCTGGATGACGGTTTCGCAAGCCTTGGAAGCTCAGAAAAAAACGCCGAAGAAAATCATAATCGATTTCTATGCAGACTGGTGCGAGCCGTGCAAAGAGATGGAAAAGAAAACCTATAATCATCCCGAGATTGCTAAGATTATCAACGAAAATTTCTACGCTGTAAAATTTGAAAGTGACGGCAACGAAACCATCAATTTCCTTGGACATAAATTCACAAATCCAGAATACAAAGGCAAAAAAGGAAAATCTACGCTTCATCAGTTCTCCAAATATATGAACATCAATATGATTCCGACAATGGTTTTCCTTGATGAAAAAACTGACCCGATCACCAGTCTTTCCGGCTTCCTGAAAGCGAAAGAAGTGGAACCCTATTTCTCAATGATTGCTTCCGACGAATATAAAACCATCAAATCCCGAAAAGAATGGGAAGCTTATCAGAAGAAGTTTAAGTCGAAAATAAAAGAATAAAACATCCAAAATTGGATGTTTTTTGTTTAGTCATAATGAAATCTGCATTTCGCAATCAAGATTTTTTCTTCTTCGTACTTATAAATCAATCGGTGCTCATCATCAATTCTCCTTGACCAAAACCCCGAATATTTATGTTTCAAAGGTTCTGGTTTTCCAATGCCGTCAAACGGATTTCTGGAAATATCTTTCAATAAATCGTTGATTCTTTTTAGTTTCTTTTTATCCGTTTTTTGCCAATACAAATAATCTTCCCAAGACTCATCTACGAAAATATATTTCATATTATTCTTCAATTAATTGTTTTTCGAAAGAAGAATTATCCTTCAATTTTTCGATGGCAGAATCCAAACGTTTTTCGTTGATTCTGGATGATAATTCGTGATTAGTCGCCATTAGAGAATTGTATTCGTCAAGAGACATTACCACAATTCCAGAATCTTTTCCTCTGTTAATCAGTAAAGTTTCGAAGTTTTTAGAAACTTTGTCCAAATAAGATTTAATATCTTTTCTAAAATCGGAAACGCTTGCAATCAACATAATATTTGTATTTAATTTCGTACAAATATACGTACAAAAAATTACATTAAACTACAAATTGGAAATCAATAAAAATTGCACGTCACAAGAAATTTCCCGAAATTCGTCGGACAAATTTTCCTTTCTTGACTTTAGAAACTTCCATAGAATTTCTCAAAAACATCGGAACCGAACGCGCCAAACTCATCAAAAACGTGTTGGGAATCTCGACTGTGGAAGATTTGCTAACATTTTATCCAATCCGATATATTGATAAAAGCAAAATCTACAAAATCGGAAATCTCACGAAAGAACCGGATGCAGATATTCAATTAAGAGGAAAAATAACGGATATTCAGGAAGTTGTTTACGAAAAAGGGAAAAAGCGACTTTCAGCTAAATTTCGTGACGATACGGGAACAATGGATTTGGTTTGGTTTCGATATACGAATTGGATGAAAGATGCAATTCCGCTTAACAAAGAAATTTTCATTTTCGGGAAAGTCAGTTTCTTCAATGGCAACTTTTCTATGTCTCATCCAGAGATTGAAGCTGATGAAAAAAAGGCTTTGTACGGAACACTTTTACCTGTTTATTCAGGAAGTGAAAAGCTCAGCAAACGAGGAATTAATAATAAGTTTTTTCAAAACGTCATCTACAGTCTTCTGAAAGATCTACCCAATTTAATTTCAGAGAATTTACCCAATTATTTGATGAAATCTTTGAAATTGACAGACAGGGTGAACGCTTATTATGACATTCATTTTCCGAAAAATTTCAAACAATTCGAAGAAGCTGACAGACGATTAAAATTTGAAGAAGCATTTTTCTTTCAGTTGGGTTATGGACTCAAAAAACTTCATCAGAAAACAAAATCCTTCGGAAATCCGTTCCCGATTGTCGGTGATTATTTCAACAATTTCTATGAAAACAATCTGCCGTTCGAATTAACCAATGCACAAAAACGAGTTCTGAAAGAAATCAGAACCGATATGAAACGTTCGACTCAAATGAACCGACTTTTGCAAGGCGACGTTGGTTCGGGAAAAACAATGGTTGCATTATTAACAATGCTAATTGCTATGGATAATGGTTTTCAATCTTGTCTAATGGCACCGACGGAGATTTTGGCACAACAACATTTTAATTCGATTCAAGAATTATTAGAAAATACAGGAATCAAAGTCAGACTTTTGACCGGTTCTTCAAAGACTTCGGAGAGAAAAATCATTCACGAAGAACTGGAAAATGGAGAATTGTCTATTCTGATCGGGACGCACGCCATTTTGGAAGACAAAGTGAAATTCAGGAATCTTGGTTTGGCAATCATTGATGAGCAGCATAGATTCGGAGTGGCACAGCGAGCCAAACTTTGGGCAAAAAATAATATTCCTCCACATATTTTGGTAATGACCGCAACACCTATTCCTAGAACACTTGCGATGAGTTTTTATTCGGATCTGGATGTATCCGTAATCGACGAAATGCCAGTGGGAAGAAAACCGATCATTACAGCGCACAGGCGGGAAAAAGACAGGCTATCGGTTTATCAGTTTTGCAGGGATGAAATTGAAAAAGGCCGTCAGATCTATTTCGTTTATCCACTCATCGAGGAGTCGGAAACGATGGATTACAAAAACCTGATGGAAGGTCTGGAAAACGTAATGAATTTCTTTTCAAGCTATAATGTAACAATGGTCCACGGAAGAATGAAACCTGTGGAAAAAGATATTAATATGCAATTTTTCGCTTCCGGACAAGCACAAATGATGGTTGCAACAACGGTGATAGAAGTAGGCGTCAACGTTCCGAACGCTTCTGTAATGGTGATTGAAAGTGCGGAAAGGTTTGGTCTGTCACAGCTTCATCAGTTGCGCGGACGTGTCGGAAGAGGAGCAGAACAAAGCTATTGTATCCTGATGACAGACGACAAACTGAGCAAGGAAAGCCGAACGAGAATCAAGACGATGGTTCAAACAAATGATGGTTTTAAAATCTCGGAAGTGGATATGGAATTGCGCGGTCCAGGTGACATTTTAGGAACTCAGCAAAGTGGTGTTGTAGATTTTAAAAAATTGAGTTTGATTGAAGATTCGGCTATTATTAAAGCTTCGAAATTGGCTGTAGAAAAGATTTTGGAACAGGATTCTCTTCTCAACCATCCGGATAATCAGACAATGAAACAATATTACATCAAGCAATATAAAGGGAAAAATAAGTGGTCGCAGATCTCTTAGGTTAGCTTATTCAATCTGATTAGAAAATCATCTTTTCTTCTTGATGAGACTTCTATTTCCACACCATTTTCCAGTTTCACAAAACCACCTTTGCCTTTATTATAACTTTTTATGTAATCCAGATTCACAATGTAAGAATTATTGATTCTGAAAAAGTCATACTGCGACAAAATTGATTCAAACTCTTTCAAAGTTCTGGCAACTGTAAAATTTTTCTGATCCTTCAGAAACAACGTTGTATAATTCACATCGCTTTTACAATAGAGAATATCCTGTGTGGAAATCAGTTCAAAACCATAAATCGTTGGAACTGTGATTTTCTTGCTTTTCTGTCGAAAATGATCAAAATTCTGCAGTAACAATTCGAAGCTATCTGTAGAACTGTTTTGTCCTTGTATTTTGTTTTTAAGTTTCTCAACAGCTGATATCAAATCATCGGAATCAATCGGTTTAAGAAGATAATCCAAAGCACTAAAACGAAATGCCTGAACCGCATAATGTTCAAATGCCGTCATAAAAATAACCTCGAAATCAATCTTATCAAATTTTCTCAACAAATCAAAACCTGTGACATCATGAATCTGAACATCCAAAAAAATGACATCAGGCTTCAGGTCATTAATTTTATCAAAAGCTGTATCAATATCCTGACAACTTTCTACAATTCGAATTTCAGGATAATAATTTTTCAACAAATGTTCTAATCTCGTAATACAGTGTTCTTCGTCATCTATTATAATTGCATTCATATTTCTTCCAATGGTAATCTCAGTTCTACTCTGGTTCCTGTTTCCAAATCTGTATAAAACACTCCGGAATCCGAATTTTGACCCTTATCAAATAAAGCAATTCTTTCTTTAGTAAGTTTCACGCCGTAAGATCTGCCAGAAGTTTCATTTGGATTTTTTCGCCCTGTTCCATTGTCTTCTATGATGCATTTCAAAAGGTTTTCGGTTTTATCGATTTGAATGGTTATTCTACCCTCATTGTCTTTCTTTGCAAGTCCGTGCAAAATACTGTTTTCGACAAATGGCTGCAAAATCATTGGAGGAATAAGAACATTTTCGGGACTGATGTCCTCCGCAATTTTGACTTCGTAATCAAATTTATTTTTAAACCTCAACGACTCCAGGTCCATGTAAAATTCCAGCATTTTCAGTTCCTCGGAAAGTGGAATTTCTTTTTCTTCGGAGTTTTCCAGAATTCCTCTCATTAGTTTTGCAAATTTCCCAAGATAATAATCCGCAGATTTTGCATCATTTTTATTGATATAATCCGCAATAGAATTGAGTGCATTGAAGATAAAATGCGGATTCATCTGGGCTCTGAGCGCTTTTAGTTCTATTTCAGAAATCTCGGCTTTCAGTAGAAGTTCTTTTTGTTCTGCTTTGATTTTCTGTCTTTTTCTAAACCCGAGGGATAAGAAAACACCTGCTAATAAAGCGATACAGCTTACAGCAATAATTGCATTTCTGATTACTTTTTGTTTTCCGATTTCTGCTTTTGCAAGGGTTTCTTTTTTATCGGATTCGTATTGCATTTCTTTTTTGATCGCTTCCTCTCTGTTTTCGGAATTGTTCAGGCTGTCTTTTAGCTTATGAAAATCCCTTGTGGCCAACAATGCATTTCGATAATCACCATTTTTTTCATAAACTTTTGCTAATTCTTCTTTGGCGGTCATCACATTTTCAGGCGATTCCACATCTTTAAAAATCGATACACTTTTTTCCAAAAGCAGAATTGCCATTCTGAATTTTTCTAAAGGATTAATGTTATTATTTATCAATATATTATCAGGAGCTTCTGTTATGGCTTGTGCGAAATATTGATTTACGATAGCAGATTTGTAATCATTTTCATGTGTTTTATAATATGTTGAACTTTGCTTAAGAAAATCAATTGCCTTATCATAATTTTTCAGTTCGAGAAAAGCAATTCCCAGATTGTTGGTTATATCATATTTCAGATTTTCGAATTCCGGCTTCGTTGCCAATTTTAATCCTTTTTCATATAATGCGATTGCTCCTTTTGGGTCGTTGTTATTATCTTTTGCTGTTCCGTAATTATTATATGTATTTATAATTCCCGAAGTAAAATTTATTTTTTGGTATGCTTCAATTGCTTTATCAAAATAGGAATATGCTTTCTCAGGCCTTTCTAAATGTTTGAAAACTAAACCGATATTACCACACGTATTACCAATGTTCAATTGATTTTTTAGTTTTTCCGCAGTTTTCAAGACTATAAAATAGTATTCCAGGGCTTTTTTATAGTCATTCAATCGTGTATAATTAGCACCAATGGAATTAAGCGAATTTATTGCAAGTTCTTCATTTCCAAGTTCAGTAAATAATTGATAAGCTTTCTGATGATAAGAAATAGCTTTTTTATATTCATCATTATAAAAGTTAGCAAGACCTGTACTGTGATATATCCTTGCAAGAATATCTTTTGAATTGATATCATTTTTAGCAAAAATCTCTGCTTTTTCATAGCTCTTCAAGGCATCGTTGTACTGGAAATACTGAGTAAAAGTTGTACCTTTTTGAAACAGCGCGGTTGCCTGCCATTTATTTCTGTCTTTTAATTTCGATGCGATATGAAATGCAGAATCAGAATATTGTAATGATAATTTTTGATCATCCTCTATAAGATAACTTTTTGCGATTTTGTAGTAAAGTTTGAATGTTACAGTATCGTATTTTTTATGATTTTTCAATTCATATTTCAATGAATCGATTTGGCTCTTCTGAGCAAAACTTGACAGTGAGATACAGAAAAGAAAAAAGAAAATCCGAATTTCCATAATCAATTGGTTGAGTGATAGTTTTTATCAAATTTACAAGTTTTTTTGAAATAAATATTGGTACAAATAATAAATATTCCCCGACAAATAATAAACAAATCTTAGCAAAAAATAAATGGAGATTTTTCCATCATTTATAGCAATTAACTTAGATGAAAATTTCGAACTCATGAATACATTAAACAAAATAATTGCGGCTACATTCACAATAATGTTTTTATCTGCCACAACTTCTTGTGGTAATAAAATTGACAATTATATTTCTGATTCTGAAAAACTTGTAGAGAAATGGAAAGATAAAACATCAGGTGAAAATCCACTGAGCGAAGATGACAAAAAAGAACTCAGAGATGATCTAATCGATTTGGGCAAAGCTCAAAAAGAAATTGAAGCTGATCCAGACTTAGTAAAAGAGATTACCCCTGAGCAAGACAAAAAAGTATCAGACCTGACAATGGATATAGCTTTTATTGCAATGAAAGCTCAATAAAATGTAACGGCAAGTAATTAATAATAAATAACCATCTCTTCCAATACCTCTTTGGAAATTGTAAACTCTTAAATCTTCAAAAAAAAATGAAACAAAACAACAATCTTAAAAACATAGCAATAGCAACATTGTTGCTTGGAAGTATTACCGCAGCTGCACAAACACCAGTTTTGATAAAAGACATCTATTCGGGAAGCAACAATTCCAACCCCGAACAGCTAACAGATGTAAACGGTACACTCTTTTTTGTGGCAACTACCGGCACCAGCGGAACAGGAACAGGAAAAGAACTTTATAAAACCAACGGAACAGACGCAGGAACTACTTTGGTAAAGGACATTTATATAGGAGGAAACGCCAACCCGGCAAACCTTACAAACTGGAACGGTACGCTTTATTTTACCGCCACCGATGCCACACATGGCACAGAGCTTTGGAAAACCGATGGCACAACCGCAGGTACGGTATTAGTAAAAGACATAGCTGCTTCTACTGCAAGCTCCAACCCAGCCAATTTGATTGTATTCAATAATGCACTCTATTTTGTGGCAGATGATGGTGCTAGTGGTTACGAGCTTTGGAAAACCGACGGAACAGAAGCAGGAACCACACTGGTAACAGATCTGTACACCGGCTCTACCGATGCATTTCCAAGCTCAGCAACAAACAGACATTTTGCTATAATGGGAAGTTATTTATACTTTATGGCCCAGGGTTCGAACAGTACAGGATATGAACTTTGGCGCACCAACGGTACCGCAGGCGGAACAACTCTGGTAAAAGACATTTATACAGGCAGTGGACACGGCTATCCCAATCATTTAAAGAACATAAATAGTACGCTTTATTTTTGGGCAAGAACAAGTGTCGCTGGTTATGAGCTTTGGAAAAGTGATGGTACAGAGAGTGGAACTGTTATGATAAAAGATATTTATCCCGGAAGCAGCGACAGTGGCTGGGCTTTTAACAGTTATAATAACAGCAGCAGTACAACTTCCACCCCAGACTTCTCTTCATTTGGCGGCAATGTTTATTTCACGGCACAAGACGGAAGCACCGGCTATGAACTTTGGAAAACCGATGGAACAACAGCAGGAACGGTTCAGGTAAAGGATATAAAACCCGGAACAGGCAGTTCCTACACCGGTGGCGGTTATACTTATAATAATGGCTATTCCGGGCTTACACTGTTTAAAAATGAATTGTACTTTTCGGCAGAAGATGGCACAGCTCAACCCTATCATGGAAGCGAATTGTGGAAAACCAACGGGACAGAAACAGTGATGGTAAAAGACATTGTGGCTGGAACGGGAGATTCTACGCCAGAGTTTTTTACCATATACAACAATACCTTGTACTTTGTAGCAGGAAGTGGCAGTAGTACGCGTGTCCTTTGGAAAACCACAGAAGGCACAGAGACCAGCACAGTCTCTATAAACGGTGTCCTGAATCCGAACTATCTTACGGTTTCAAATGGTATTTTATATTTCTCTGCTTACGCCAGTTCCGGAAGTGTGGGAACAGAGCTGTACCGATTTGATATGCAATTGGGAACTGATGAGACAAGCAAAGCAAAACAAATTATGTTATACCCAAATCCTGTAAAAGATATACTCCACTTTTCTCAAGAAGTTTCTGATATAAAAGTAGCAGACCTTTCAGGGAAAATGGTAAAACAAGTTTCTTTCAAAGGAAAAACAATTGATATTTCTACTTTACCAAAAGGAGTATACATAATCTCAACTATTACCAAAAAAGGTCAAACTAATCATCAGAAAATTATCAAGGAATAATTTCATTTCAAACAAACCCTCATAGGTTTTCGGAAATCTATGAGGGTGTTGTATAGTATTCCAAAATTTAAAATAGATATATGGGTTATTGGAAAGATTACGAAGACGGAAGAACAGGAAACCCTTTGGGAACACCTTGGTCTGCGGGTTATATAGAGGGAGAAAATGAGAGGAGGAGACAACAATGGAATAACAATGGCGGAAACGGAGGAGGAAACGGGTGCGGCTACATCATTTTGATTGGTGTTGCGTTATACGTTTTGATATCAGTATTACCAATTATAATTCCTGCGGCTATTTCAGCGGTAATCATGGCAATTACTATAAATAAGTTCGGAGACAAAATATTATCTATTCCTTATCTGCCAACATTCAAACAAGCTTTCAAAGCGATATTTTATACATATTTATGGTACATTTTGGTTTCCGTGGTAGTTAGTTTTATCACAATGATAATAATCAATCCGGCACTAGAAATAAACCAGATAGAATACGACAAAACTGAACTTTTCAAATTGGATCTAAAACTGTTTGTTTTACAAATACCTAATTTTTTGATAACAGGTGCAATTTTCCGCCGATATTTAAACAAATATCTTGGAAAACCAACAGTTTCTTACTGGAAATCAACTTTGTTCATAAGCACCGCCTTAATAGTTTGGGTTGTAATGACTGGCTTAGAGTATTATTTCTTGGCAGAATATAATCCAGAACTATTTCAGCAAATCATAGAAAAGGTAAAAGAAATATATCAATAAAAAGCTCATAATCTATGTGAATTTAAAATATAACAGAAATCATGTACAAAAAAATAATTCTAATATTAATGACAATCCCATTTTTCGGGTCTGGGCAGAACAAAACAGAGAAAGTAGCCACACAAGTAGGAGCTGCTGCCGTAGTGACGGCGGGCGTTATTGGGCTTTTCAAAAAAAAGAAACACAAAGACAAAAACAGCTCTACTGAAACACAAAATACAACAAAGAATAAAACTTCTACAAACTCTGATGGCATATTTTCCGTAAATACTAAACCAGAAGAAATTCTTTTTAATGTCTATAAATGTGCTAGCTACAAAGATTTTGAAGTAGAAGTCTTTACCAATGACAAAACCGGAGAAATCATTTATCAAAAACAAAAACACTGTGTTTGGAAACCTACGATTGTAGATTTTGGAAAAATAGATGATGAAAGAGCAAAGTATCTGAAAGAAAACATGCCAACTCTTGCAACAAAAGTAGATACTGTAATGTCTTTTCAACAAAACGGAATCAGCAATGTTGCCATAGCAACAGTTTCTTCATCGGTTTCTGAAGATGGCAATCTTGATACCTTCCACGCTGCAAGTGCTTTAACGGGAATTATCCGATTGCAAATGACAGATGGAAAAACAATGAAATTGATCAGCGACAATAAAATCATGATGGAATCTGGTGCTTGGGGAAAGCCCGGATATTTGAAACTTTTACAAATTGACGATGAAAATATTTTTTACGAAATATCCTGGTCTGATATGCATCAGGGGAACGTTGATACGTTTTTTAATTATTACGATTTGAATGGTAATCTTGTTATGGATTATCAGGATTACGACAATTCAGCAGGTTTTGGAAAAGGTTCAAGCAACACTAAAATGAATATTGATAAAATCAACAAAACTATCAAATTGACCACAATTGAAGGAAAAAGAAAAAAAACAAGAACCTTCCAATATGGAAACGGAACAATTACCGAAGTAAAGCAACCAATATCATCAAAAAATACAATTGAGAAAAAGTAATATTCAAAACATAAAAAATAGTATATGAAGAAAAATTACTATCAGGCATCTGCTTGATTTCGTTCTGAGACAAAACTAAAATTATCCATCAAATTGTATTTTAATCAATAGTTATGGGTTTATTAAAATTTGATAAGAATTAATTCGATCAATAATCACCAAAAATTAACATTTATTCTATACCAATTCAAAAAATAGAATCATCAAAATATTCAACTAAAATCAAATATTTAAAAATCAAATAAATAGAACTATTATTTAAAAACAACAGCTATTAAAAAGCAAAATCTAGCTTTATTCAATATTTTATATTTAACAATTTATTCAAAAAACAACTTAATTTTCATCAAAGATAGAAACACAAAAAAACATTTGCTAATAAACAAATGCTCTTTATAATATTACTTTTAAGTTTTTACTAAAGTATAAACTCCATCAGATAATCATCCATCACATAACCATTGCCAATATCAAAAACAGCTTCATTATAAACTTGGAACCCTTGTGATTCGTAGAAACTTTTAGCCTGATTGTTTTTGTTGACAGTTAAAGTAACTTTTTTGTCATTATTCTTTTTTGCTTCACTAATAACAAACTGTAAAGCTTTTTTCCCTAATCCTTTTCCTTGGGCTTCTTTTAGAAAATAAATCCTATGGAGTTTTGTTGTATTCGCTTCCTGATGAAATTCGAATCCAATAAAACCTAAGAATACTTCATCTTCTTTAATTAAATAATATTGATAATTAGGATTTTCAAAATGAGATTCTAAGGCATTTTCAGAATACATCAAATCTAACATATAATCAATCTGTTCTTGTTTAAGGATATCTGCATAAGCAACATTCCAAGATCTTTCGGCTAAATCTTGAATAATTGGAATATCTTTTATCTCTGCTTTGACAATCATAATTTTAAAAAATTTCTTTGATGATTTCCAGAGATTTTGGTTCTCTGAAATCACTGATGTGGTAATGAAAATAAACCAAAACAGAATCGAGAAAATTCTGTTTTCCAGATCGGCTGAGTTTTATATCATAAGGATTGGGGGAAATAATCAATTCTTTCCATATTGCAGAGATATCTTTATCAAAAAAATGATGAGATTCAGAATCTTCAAAGTTTCCGGATTCCGGATTGAGATAAGTTTTGTCCGAAAATAATGGTTGCAAACCTTGCTGTTTTAACAATCTGAAAATAAATATCAAATGCGACTGAAAGTTGTCCATCTGCAACTGATTTAAAAAAAGCGAAATCTCCGAATAGATATTTTGGTTCTGATTTTCGTTCCTCAACACTTGATTCAGCAAATCGGAAATAAAAAATAAAATCGAGTTTTTACGAATATCGGAAGTGAAAAGTTCTGTGTTTTTCTGCTCGATTTTCAGAACATTCTGGATATTTTTCTTTTTGTCGGAAGTATAAAGTAACAGTTCATTCAAAGGAAAAAGGAATGCTTTTTTCTTATTTTTCGGTGCGTAAATTCCTTTGGCAAAAAAACTTTCGAAGCCATTTTCTTTACAAAAACAATGGAGAACAGCATCGTGATCTCCATATTTTGTATAAGACAGCAAAAAAACTTCCTGGATCATCAAAAATAAATGTTAGAAATTAGATTTTAGAAGTTAGATTGAAAATTATTTTAATTCACTACTGCGATTTTTGCTGTTGCAGTGTCGGTTCCGTCTTCGTTTGTCATCAAGACATAATAGATTCCGGAAGCTACTCTCACGCCACGTTGGTTGTTGAGATTCCATTCAAAATAACCGCCATTTGCCACTGCAGAATGTACAAGATTTCCTGCTGCATCCGTGATTCTGATGTTGGTTTTCTGTGCAAGTCCGCGTATTCTAACATTACCTTTGTACTGTGAATAAACCACAGGATTAGGATACACCAATACGTTTCCAAAGTTGGAAGTAACCTCTGTTACATCACCCTGATAAACCATAACACCATCAATGGTTGCAAAATAAACTTTTCCTGTTTTTTCATCAATCTTGATGTCTGTGACACTATCGTTTGGTAAAGGTGAGTTAGATTTTGTAAACTGATAGATTGTTCTGTCTCCGGAAGGGCTGACAAAGAAAACCCCACCTCCATCTACAGATACCCATTTTTGATTTCCTGAATCTACGGTAATCTGTAAAATTTTACTATCTCTGAAAAGTTCTTCGCCCAAACCATTTTGTTCTATAATAATAGCATCTGTCTGAGGATTCTCCTCTAGAATAGCAGACTTAGGGTTAGACAATATTCTTAGACCCTGGTTATTTCCAATCCATACATCATCATTTCTGTCCAGTGCAACGGATGTCGTTCCGTTGATTGGGAGGTTATTCTCTTTTTTCAGAACCTTAAATCTATCATCAGATGTATTGGTTGCGGTATTATTATAATCATAAAGCATCAGCCCTCCATCTCCAGTATATTGTGCAGGAAAGTATAATATTCCGTCTTTTGTAAGTGGTTTTTGAGCCCCTCCTATATTAAATGTTGTAAATGGATTAGCCCCGAAAGCATCTGCACTTTTGTTAAACAAATAGAAACTTGAAGATGCACAAGCCCCAAAAGATGGACAAGTAAATAAGACACTGCAAAAAAGATTATTCTGCTCATCGAATGTTAAACCTACAGGTTTGAAATAATATGAACTCCCGTCATTGAAAGAGTATCTCTTAACAAATATGTTATCTTTCATTTTATAAACACCTTTCACTGGTGCAGATATAAAATTGGTAAAATAAACTTCATTAGGATTAGACGGATCCGGAATCACATCAAGGATATTGAAAACTGTAGAATTATCGATAAAAAACTGGGGATAATTCCACTTGGTTCCGTCATAGTGATAATAACCTATTTTATTTTCATTAGGATTGGCAATCGTGGGAATGGGATCTTTTTCCAAATTGCCCGATGAAACCCATATCTGATCATTGAGCAATGATAATCTATATGATCTGTTGTTATAAGGTCCGTCCGGCTTGAAACTGTTTTTCTGTTCGTTATACATCCCGGAAAACTTGGTACCGGTGTATAATTGATTACTGGACACAATAGCTGTATTAATAAGTTCTCCAGCATTAAAATTCTTTTGTTGTACACCATTTGTTCCATAAACATACACTTGATTCTGATCCGTTACAATGATCTGGCTTGCTGTGACTTTGACATCCTGAATATTGCTGAATGATCGAGATATCGTTGCAAAACTCGTCCCGTTTCCATAGCGTATCTGTGTAGCATTTGAAAAAGCTATTATTCCTGAGGCATCAATTTTACTGAATGCACCTGACTGTAAATTGTTCCAACTGCTGTAAACAGGAAAAGTGGCATTCAGTTCGTGGTATTTCAGTCCATTATTGGTGGTGGCATATACGATATTATCTTTGAGAACTGCAGCATTAACCGCTTCATACGCCGCACCTGTCGAGAAAAATGCAGTATCTCCAAATTCCCTTCTCGTAATATTGAAAATAGATACACCATAGCCTGCAGAAACTACGGCTCTGTCTCCGCTGATAAAGATATGATTGATTCTTTTACTGCCATTGTAGCCGGTTGCCAAAGGAATATCGACAATCAGAAAAATACCAGTGGGCGTAATCACATCCATTGATCCATTTTGATACCCCACAATTCCTGTCTGTGTAGCGGCATCATAATCAAAAGCCGAAATCTTCACTTCATGAAGCCCGTTGGCTTTCGAAAGTTTTTTGATTTCACCGGTGCCGGGATAGTAATAAAAAATACCGTTTTCCGTGGCTGCTATTAATCTGTCGCCATCCTCTCTGATCTTCAATACATTATTATATGAAAAAAGATCACTCCATTTGCTGGACTGCGCCTGAAAAACCAATGTTGTTATAATGGATATAAATAATAAAATTTTCTTCATCTTAAACTATTATGCTTTCATCTATTAACTGATTATTCCAAGAAATATTTTTTATCATTTTGTTTTTGTCAAAATAAAAATCCAATCTGCCCAATAAAATACCTGCCCATCCTGCCTGATTGACAATCACATTACTCCCGTTTCTATTTTGCAAAGTTACAGGCTCGGTAAGAAAAGTATGGGTATGTCCTCCTAAAATCAGGTCAATTCCTGATGTTTTAGAGGCCAAATGTTTATCAGACATTTTCTTCGGGTCATCTTTATAATCAAAACCAATGTGAGAGAGACAGATCACCATGTCGCACTTTTTCTCATTCCTTAGAAAATCTGCATAATGCTGAGCCATTTCTACCGGATTTTGATAAACAGTCTCACCGTAGTTTTTTTTACCGACGAGTCCGTTCAGCTCAATTCCGATGCCGAAAATACCAATCCTGATTCCATTTTTATTGAAGACCTTATACGGTTCGGTTTTCCCGTCCAGAATGGTACCCTTAAAATCATAATTAGAACAGATGAAAGGAAACCTGGCGTTCGGAAGCACTTTCAGAAAGCCTTCCAATCCGTTATCAAAATCGTGGTTTCCCATTGTAGATGCATCATATTGCATCATACTCATCAGTTTGAATTCTAATTCTCCGCCAAAAAAATTGAAATAAGGTGTTCCCTGGAAAATGTCTCCGGAATCCAGAAGAAGAACATTTTTCTCTTCACTCCGTATTTTTTTTATTAACGACGCTCTTCTGGCAAATCCGCCTTGATTGGGGTTTTTAGTATAGGACGCATCAAAAGGTTCTATCCTGCTGTGCTGATCATTGGTATGAAGTATTGTAAGGTGATGAGAGGATTCTTTTTTCAGAAGATCCAATTGTTCTGCCAAAAGAAGATTGGGAGTCAATGTCAATGCGAGACTTCCACCACCGAGATATTTCAGAAATTCTTTCCTTTTCATTATTCCTGCATTGTTTTGTTTTTAAAGATCAGCCTAACATCATCCGGTGATGAAACCTCAGGATTCTGTCTGAATTTTTCCAGAAACAGATCACGCATTTTAATTCCTGTAGAGATCATCTCGCCTTTGCTGAAAAAGAACATATTATCACCACCCAAAGCCAGATAATCCGATGTTGCAATATAGTAAGTCTTATTATGATCAATTGTTTTTCCGTTGATTAACTTTTTGGAAATCGTATTATTCTCAGTTTCAATGATCAAGTGGGAAACCGGATTGTTTTTCTGAGTTTTCAGATAATAATCAAACAAGCCTTCTACATCTTTTCCATTCATTTTTACAATGACAATCTCATTTTCAAAAGGCATTACTTCATAGATCTGTTTTGTAAGAATATCACCTTTCGGGATGATGGTCCGGATGCCTCCGATGTTGATCACTGCGGCATCTACAGGAGGAATATTATTTTTCCTCGCCCATTCGTCTGCACCTTCGTAGGTATAATCAGCCAATAGATTTCCAAGATTACTGTTGTCTCCGGACTTATTAAGTTCTGTATTAGTGTGCGAGATTTTTGTGTTCATCTTACTTTCGAGCTCTTGCTTATAAGGCTGAATGATGGCAGCCATTTCTCCGTCTGCAGCCAGCGCGTCCGTAATGTAAATATTCTTTTCGGTATGGATATTGGCAATACTGAGCGGCGTTTTGCAGCTTATCAGCAACAGACCAATAATTCCGAAACCTAATAATTTCTTCATCTGAAAATAATATGGATACAAATCTAATGATTTTCAGGTTTTAAAACTAACTTAATGCTAATTTGAAAAGTTATTGTCAATAACCCAAGGGAGACTATAGGTAACACTTACTTTTTGGAGGCACAATGTGGTTGCTATCAAATAATCGTTGTCACGATGGATTAATTCTTGTTCATTAATTAAAATAAATTAACTTTGAGAAATTTAATTTTTAAATAAAAATGGGTCAGTTAAAAGGCGTAGGTGTAGCTTTGGTAACACCTTTCAACGAGGATCTTTCAGTGGATTACGATGCTCTCACGAGATTAATCGATTATAATATAGACCACGGAACCAACTTTCTTGTGGTACTGGGAACAACAGCAGAAGCGGCGACACTTTCCAAGGAAGAGAAGGATAAAGTGATCGCTCACATTACCAAAATCAATAATAACAGATTACCTTTGGTTTTGGGGATTGGCGGCTATAATACTGCAGAAGTTGTAAAACAGATCAGGGAAACAGATTTGTCTGATTTCGATGCAGTCCTTTCTGTTTCTCCCTATTACAATAAGCCAAACCAGGAAGGACTATACCAGCATTACAAAGCGCTGGCGGAAACAGGAGAAAAAATCATCATTTACAATGTTCCCGGGAGAACCGGTCAGAATGTGGAAGCCTCTACAACACTGAGATTGGCAAATGAGTTTCCGAATCTTTTTATGATAAAAGAAGCCTCACCAAACATTCTTCAATATTTTGATATTCTGAGACAGAAACCGGAAAACTTCTCATTACTCTCTGGCGATGATGAGTTTACATTACCTGTTACTCTGGCTGGCGGTGATGGTGTGATCTCCGTAATTGCACAGGCCTATCCAAAAGAATTTTCCACAATGGTAAAACTGGCGCGTAACAGAGAAGTAGATGAAGCATATAAAATCCATAATTCTCTGGTAGAAATTACCCGACTGATCTTTGCAGAAGGAAATCCTTGCGGCATCAAAACGATTCTTGCAGAAAAGGGTTTGATTAAAAATTATCTCAGACTTCCGCTGGTTGCAGCATCCGAAGGACTTCAGGAAAAAATAAAACAAGAAATGCATAAGCTTTCTTAACATAGAAAAAGGTTCAGAGATTCTGAACCTTTTCTATTATATATCGAGTCTGATTTTATAAACGTCTGAAGAATTTCTCCGTATTCCTTCCCGGAAAAAGCCGCCGTTCTGCGGAATCAGTTCTATAAAATCAAAAACTTTGCAATCCTTTGGTAATCCGGAAAAAACAAGGGTAAACCAATAATCTTTCCCAAAAGGGATGTCCGTCCAATCCGGAAAAAGACTGATATTATCAAAATGAATCAGTTTCGAGACATGTTCGGATTTCCTGTCCACCAGATAAGTTGAGGACCATATCCTGATCTTTTCTTCCAGAAACAGATCCGATTTTATACAGCAATGCAGAATAACCTGGCTTTCTACGGCTACATCGGGCTGCATCTCGTACAGAAGTTCTTCAGCTATGATTGGCTTTACTTTAGTTTCACTCATAATTCCGTCAGTTTTGGAACACCTTATAAATCAACTGCAAAATTACAGATTAATGTCAAAACTCTTATCTTTTTTCCAAAATTATTATCTTTTGTTAATAATTTTGAAACAGGAATTTTAAAACGGGCTTTAAAAATTTAATTCATTAATTTTGCAATGCTTTTGGAAAATCAGAGCAAAAGGAATGAAGGCTTTAAAAACACTGAATCCCTATTTCTGGAAACATCGCATTTTGCTTTTTTGGGGATTTCTATTCATCGTACTGAGCAATTTTTTCGCGATCTACAAAATCCAGTATATCGGGCAAACCATCAACATCATTGAGAAAAATTATGCTACGCTGCAACTGTCAGAAGATGCAGGGTTAATAGAAAATGTCAAAGATAACTGGACCTATTTCCAGATTATCTTCATCAATTCCGGGATACTGATCGGCTGTTCTCTGCTTTCCGGTTTCTTCACTTTTATGATGAGACAGACCATCATCGTAGCATCCAGAAGAATCGAATACGAACTGAAGAACAAAATCTACCGCCATTATCAGGAATTGTCTGTAACAGATTATAAAAAGACAACCATCGGCGATCTATTAAACAGACTCAGTGAAGACGTGGTTGCTATCAGGATGTATCTGGGTCCCGGAGTGATGTACGTTGTAAACCTGATTATTTTGTTGATTATCACGAGTGTTTATATGTTTATGACGGATCTCCAGATGACACTGTGGACATTGATTCCGCTGCCAGTTCTCTCTTACGGAATCTATAAGGTCAGTGATATTATCAATAAGAAATCCAAAGTAATGCAGAAAAGCCAGTCTGCTATTTCTACCTTTGTACAAGACAGTTTTTCCGGCATCCGGGTAGTTAAGTTTTTTAGCAAAGAGCGGTATATCGAGAAAAACTATGGCATCAAAGTCAAAGATTACCAGGATAAAGCGTTGGATCTGGCAAAGACAGAAGCGTACTTTTTTACCATAATCATCTTCGTCATCGGGCTGTTGAATGTCGCCATTCTGGTCATTGGCGGACAAAAATATATAGCCGGTGAGATGAGCGTGGGAACTATTGCAGACTTCTTTATGTATATCAATATGCTGATTTTTCCGTTCTCTATGTTGGGTTGGGTTACCTCTGTGAATCAAAGAGCAGAAGCCAGTATGCAGCGTGTGAACGAGTTTCTGGATTTGAAATCGGAAATTGTTAATACCAATAATGAGATCTACCCGATAAAAGGTGAGATAGAATTCCGAAATGTGAGCTATACCTATCCAAACACTGGAATCAAAGCGATTGATAATCTTAGTTTTAAGATTGATGCAGGAAAATCCCTGGCAATAATGGGTAAAACAGGAAGCGGAAAATCCACAATTGCTCAATTACTCTGCCGAATGATAGATCCGGATGAAGGCGAAATCCTGATAGACGGGAAAAATCTGAAATACCATAATCTGAAATTGTATCGGGACCAAATCGGTTACACACCGCAAGAAAGTTACCTTTTCTCTGATACGATTGAAAATAACATTGGTTTTGCCGTGGACAATCCAAGCCGTGATCTGGTAGTAAAAATGGCGAAAAAAGCAGATATCCATAAAAATATAGCAGCATTCAAAAACCAATATGAAACTATGGTTGGTGAACGTGGCGTAATGCTTTCCGGTGGGCAAAAACAAAGGATCTGTATAGCCCGGGCAATGATAAAACAGCCTAATATTTTGATATTCGACGATTGTCTCTCTGCATTGGATACAGAAACAGAGGAAAACATCCTCCAGAATATTGACAATGATATCAAAACAACGACCTCAATCATAATAACTCACAGAGAATCAAGCGCAAAACGCGCAGACACCATTCTTTACCTCAATTAGAATCCGAATTGAATCATTCTTATTTTATCAAAATATTAAGAAAAAATAGGATTTAACAGATTTTTTTAACAAAATATTTTGAATTTCCGAGAATTCTATTATATTTGTTAGAACAGATTTCTAAAAAATATTTAACAATGAGTGAATTTAAGGAACGACATGAGAATGAGATTTTCACTAAAGTGTTGAAAGCAGGCAGAAGAACCTATTTCTTTGATGTGCGAGAGACCAAGGCGGGTGATTATTATTTGACCATTACGGAAAGTAAGAAGAATTTCGGAGAGAATGGTGAGGCAACTTTCGAGAAACATAAAATCTATCTTTACAAAGAGGATTTTAAAAGTTTCCAGGAGCTATTCAATGAATCTACGGATTTTATCATCCAGCAAAAAGGCGAGGATGTGATCTCCGAGAGACACGATAAAGACTTCAAGTCCAGATCTTTCACAATAGAATCGGACGACGAGGTTTAAATAATTCTACTGGCGCATCTTTCTAAGATGCGTTTTTTTGTTAGCCGGTTATAGATTTCTATCATTATGATTGCTACCAATATCAGCTGATACCATTCAAAATCTAATTTGAACCTGATGTTAGCCGCATGACCAATGAGATAAGGCATTGTGAAATTACCGAAAAATAGTATTGAAAACCAGAAGAGCATTTTATTTCTCCTGAAAATCAACAATAAAGACGGGATCGTTAATACATTAAATATCAGCACCGGTATCTTTCTTCCTAATAATACAGAAATACTGTTATCGTAAAAATATTTAGGAGGAACATACCAAAGACATATAAAATTACTTATTGCTTTTTTTATAAAAAATATTGGCTCCCATTGTGTTTCTTTAGCTACTTCATTTTTATAAACCTTCTCCATCTCCAGTTCACTCACTTCATCACTCATCCCATATAAAAAGTTATCTCTTTCTACAGATATAAGTTTTAGATCATCAAACAATTGATTATTAGCAGTAAATCCAACATAGACATTCTGCCAAGCTGGCGTTTTGGAAAGAACAAGTTGATCAAAAATGAAATAATTCCTCACAACCCATGGAGAATAAATCAGACACAAAACGATCATCAAGACAGAAAACTTCTGCCAGGTTGCCTTTTTAAAAAATAGTAATGCCAAAAGCATCATCATAGCTAAGGGAACAATCACGACCTGAGTAAGAAATAAAACGCCCGTCAGTAACCCAAGACTCACATAATGAACAGTCTTCTCTTTTTTTAAAAACCAAATCGAAAAGTAGCAAAAAAACCATAAAAGCAATAATGGCACAAAGATATTTGTTGCCTCTATTATAGTAGGGTAAATGAAATAAGAAGGAGATAGTATGAACAGAAAACCTGCCAAAATCCCTACAACTTTTTTTTCAAATAACTCCAATATTTTATAAATAAGTAATGGCGAAAAAAAACTAAGTACTGCCTGGAATACTGATAAAGCCATCAGTCCGGAATCTCCGAACAGCTCAAGAAAGAAACTGATGCAAACTGGATATACCGGTAGTTTGTATGCTGTAGGGCCTTGTTTGATAAACTGAGAATATTCGTGATATTTCACAATATTAGTAGCGATCGTAAAATCCTCTACAGCCCAAAATTCTTTGTGAAAAAATACAATATAAACGATTTTAAGAATTACCACAATAGCACTTGCAATACATAAATTCCTAAAAGTAAGTTTGTTCCGAAACATCCAATACAAAATAAAGCAAAAGATATGTAAAAAAAAGAAATAAAAAAAGCATCTTCTTCAAGATGCTTTCTATTTTGGGTGAATGATGGGTCTCGAACCCACGACCTTCGGAACCACAATCCGACGCTCTAACCAACTGAGCTACAATCACCGTTTTTGCGTGTGCAAATATAGAATATTTATCATTTAATCACAAACAATTCCTTCAAAATTTTTGAATGCCAGTAATTTTTCTGTTGTGAAGCCCTCCGCATATTGTACGCCAGACAGTCTCCCCAGATCTTGTGCCCTATAAGTCAGACTTTCTAAAAAATCTTTAGTGGCTATCGGTGTAACCGGTTCATCAGAATCCGGATTATAGAATTGAGTTTTATATGCGAGACAGGCCTCAATCTTTTGGTCTAGAAAGTCTGTAATATCTATTACAAAATCCGGCTCGATATTTTTCCATTGGATATAGTGAAAAATTTGCTTCGGTCTCCAGGCTTCCTGCGAATTGCCATTCTCATCGGATGTTTCAATCTTTCTTAATCCGGCAAGAAAACACGCATCCGAAATCAATTTTGCGGCCTTGGCATGATCCGGATGCCGGTCATCTATTGCATTAGCTAAAACAATTTCTGGTTTATATTTCCGTATTTTTTCTACGATCTTTAATTGATATGCTTCAGAATTAGTAAGAAATCCGTCTTTCAGTTTCAGATTTTCTCTAAAGCTGATTCCCATAATCCTTGCTGCTTCTTTCGCTTCCAAAGCCCGTGTTTCCCTTGTTCCTCTTGTTCCTAATTCGCCTTCTGTAAGGTCTATAATTCCAATTTTCTTTCCTTCGGAAATAAGCTTAACAATGGTTCCGCCGCATCCTAATTCCACATCATCTGGATGAGCACCAATTGCTAATATATCGCATTTCATATCTTCAATATTTATACAAATTTACAAAAACAAAACTTCCCAATTTTTTATAAACTGGGAAGTGTTAATTATAATTGAATTATTATTTATTCAGAGCTGTTTGAAGATCAATCGCATCCTTATAGGTTGGTTCATACTCCAGAGATTTTGCAATGTTTTGCTTTGCTTTTTCCGGATTAGAATCTTTTTCCATATAAGCCACAAAGAAATGGGCATAACCTAAACTTTGCTTACTTGCTTCTATCTCTGCCGGTTTTACCAGAGAGATAAACTTCTCGTAAGAAGATTTTGCCATCTCATTGTTCCCAGCCTGTTGATAAGCATAACCCTGGCTATAATAAGCTGGTGCCCAGTCCGGCAATGCAGATGACATTCTGCTCCATGTAAGAATTGCTCCATTCCAGTTCTGAACGTTCTGGTATTCTTGAGCTAATTGATATAAAGCATCTGTATCTTTCGGGTTTACAGCCACTTTAGCCTTCAAAGCTTCAATTGCAGGATTAGTAGCACCTTCGCTGACAGAGGCTGTTGTGATGCCGCCTTTTATTTTCGCTAGCTCTTCATCCCACTTCAGTGTTTCATCTTTAGCAGTTTTAGCAATTGCAATTTTCTGCTGGGAGAGTTGATTAAGCTGTGCTTTTTTAGCTTCATCGGTTTCGGTTTTTGCAAGACCGGCAGCAATCAGACCCTGCAGACCTTCATCAGACGGCTGTACACGGCTTTTATCTGCCTGAGAAAGGAATTTGTCCATGTTTTCCTTTGCTCCTGCGAAATTACCATCACCGTATTGGATATAAGATCTTAATTTATATTTGATAGGGTCATCCACTTTATCAAAAACTTCGTCCAATGTCTTTTTAGCATTAGCAAAATCTTCATTGGTAAAATAAAGCTTTGCTATTTCTAGTTTTGTATAAGGATCATCATCCGCATACTTGGTATAATTGATAAGGTTCTGCGTAGCCTCTGCATTTTTCTGGTATTTTATGTTAAAGCCTGCAAGCGCTTTGTAAGCCGGAGCATAAGAGGGATCTACAGCAATGGCTTTATCAATGTTTTCCTTAGCCTGCTGCCATTGCTGTGCAGCTATCCAAAGGGTTCCTTTTCTTGTAAAAACTGAGGCCTTATTTCTTGCTACTCCTTCGGCTTTATCATAAGCAGACATTGCATTACCCGGATCTTTTTTCAAACGGTAAGCGTCTCCAAGTGAATAATAATAATTGGCAGGAACTCCACCTTTCTGTGCTTTTTCTATTGCTTTATTAAGATATGTTATCGCCAGATCAGGAGAACTGTTTTTTTCAAATAAGGTTAATGCCTCACCCGCTCTAAACAATACTTCCGCATCCTTCTCTCTGGAATCTTTAACGATCTGTTGAATCTCTGCAATAGCAGATTTATCACCTTTTCCAAGCTTTATAGAAGCCAAACCTATCTTGTTCAGATAACTTTTAGAATCTGCTGCTAATCCTTTGTTGAAACTATCCTGAGCCTCGTTAAAATTAGGATCGAACTGTGTTAGATATGTATTTCCAAGATAGAAATAATTATTTGCGTCTTTAGGATTCTGATTAATTAGATCAGTAAAATTTTGTTTTGCCTTGGCATACTTCTGACTATCTACATAATTGATACCTTCCTGAACACTCTGTCCGAAAGATAGATTCATAAAAAAACCTACTGCTGCAGTCAGAACAATTTTCTTCTTTAAATTCATTATATATCTTGTTTTCATTATTTTATTAAAAATTAAACCGATGGAATGAACGGCAATATTCAGACCATTATCTTATAAAAAAAAGTTTTTTAAGTTAAAAAAATATTAAAATTCAAACTTATTTCATTTGCACCTCCCTTCTGTAGATATTGTAAGGCTGTAAACCTTCTTTTTCCACTACGATCTGCCCCAGCTGCGTGCAGGAAAACCGTACAAAACCATTGGCAAGCCCATAGTAAGATTCATTAACCAGAAAATATAAAACTCTGGTAAACGGGTATGTCATATCTTTGAGATTATCCAGAGAAACATCGTGAACTACCTTACCGTCAGAAATTTTCAGAATTTTTAACTGTTCTCTTAATTTTTGTGCTTCCGCTCCGAATGGACGGCTGATCGTATTATAACTGATAACGCCAATTTTATCCGGATAATTTTTTAATTGTTCTGCAACATTCTCGTTACCGCTGATGATGGAGAATTGCAAATCGGAAGGTTTCTTATTGAACTTCTGTGCTATGAAATTGAGGTTACTGGAATTGGTCCCATCGAATATCAATCTTTTCTTATCTGAGGTCAATTCTTTGTAAATTTCGTCCATAGAAATGGTTTCCAAAGGAGAATCCTTGGGTACTACAAACAAAACAGCATCTGCCGCAAATTTTGCAGGCTGCCAAGGTAAATCTATTTTTTTGTCAAATGCTTCTTTCTCCTGCTGAGAAAGTTCCCTGGACATTACGATAGCCTCCACCTTTCTATCCAGAAAATCCAAAAGAGCGATATCTTCTTTTTTGACAACAACATTGATTTTTGTTTCTGGATTAAGCGCTGTATATCTCTCTGCAAGTGCTTCAGTGACGCTTTTGAAAGATTCATCGGTTTCTAGGGTTATCTCGCCACGATTTGGCGTAGTTAATTCCTTTTCATTGTTTTTTTTGGAACAGGAAAGAACAATAGTACAAGAGACTATTAACAGGAAAAATATTTTTTTCATCTGCTGTGTATATTTCTATTATTGAACGGAAAAATCAATGCTTTATTGATAACCTTGTTTAGTCATTATTTCTGATTCTGATAATTGCTCTTGCAATCCTGAAGATTCCATAAGCAATTAGTAATCCACCTAACGGGTAAGCCACATTAGGTTCCAGAATAATGATAAAGAATTTGTAAAGTATAACCACGATGCCTAAAACAATGTAGAACAATCCGGTTATTAAAGAGAGCCAATTAAACATAACACAAATCTAATAAAAAAAGAGAAGTTATAAAACTTCTCTTTTATATAATATGCTACAAATTAAACCATTATTATTGGAAATTCATTGTAACAGGGAATCTGAATCTAGATCTTACAGGCTGTCCATTAACTTTACCTGGTGTCCATTTTGTTTTGATTCCTTTTACAGTAGCTTCTGCCTCTCTGTTGAAATCTGCATTAGAACCGGTCGCTTTAACTTGAGTTAAAGTACCATCCTTTTCTACTACGAACGTGATCTCAGTTTTCAAAGTACCTTCTCCTTCCAAGCTTCCAGCATCAAAATTGCTCTGAAACTTATTCCTAAAAGCATTAATACCTCCTTGGAATTCAGCTGCCTGATCCACAGACTCGTACACCTCATTAGTTACCGGTTTTACCTCTGCCGTACTTGCTTTTGTACCTGTAGATGGCGGCGGTGGCGGCGGAGTATAGGTTGGTGTTTTCACACCTTCCTGATTTTGTAAACCTGTAGTAGTTTCCAACTGCTGCGTAATAGGCGGCGGCGGTGTTTCAATCTTCGGAACTCTTTTAGGTTCCGGAACCACATTCTGAATTACCTCCTGCTGCTCCGGCTCCTTTGGAGGAGGTGGCGGTGGTGGTTCTTCTTCTTTAGGCTGCTCGATGATCGGCTCTTCTTCAAGAATATTTACCAGATCAGCCTGTACTTCCACTGCCTCTTCCGCATTCATCTGCTGAATCTTCAGATAGATTAATGGTGAAAGCGCAAGAAGAAGGAAAAATGAAGTTCCTATTAGAAAAGACTTGGTAAGCATCTTAGGATATAATATCCTAAGATCATAAGCTCCATACTCTTTATTTCTGTTTTCAAATACAATCTCATTAAGAGTTGGATTGTAATTCTTATCTTCTGCCATTTTTATTTTTTTATAAAATAACGATACTTCTGAATCGGAAATTATTCTCCAACTTTCTTTTTATAGATCGCCAATTCCCAAGGTTTGATATCGGTAACACCATATCTTTCATTCTTGGTAACAGCCATCTCGTCCAGAATATCTACGAAGTTCTTATATACTGCATCGTCCGTTGGCTTGATAATTACGGTAAACTTGTCCTTATCAGCTGCATTAGCTTTTGCCTGCTCAATTACTTTTCTAATTCCATCTCTGTCAAATGTAGTTTCAACAAGAGTCTGATCATTCAATCCAGCCTGATCTTCCTGATGATAGAAAAGCTTGTTATCTTTTCCTATGATGATAGAAATGGAATTGCTAAGTTTAATCTCTGTTTCTGGTGCTTTTTGTTCATCTTTCGGTTTTGCCGGAAGACCAAGATCCATAACATTCGGTTTGCTAAATGTTGTGGTAAACATAAAGAAAGTAATCAAAAGAAAACCTAAGTCTACCATCGGCGTCATATCTACGCGGGTATTCTGCTTTTTCGAGCGGACCTTGCCGCCTTTCCCGCTATCCTCTTTAACCTGTACTTCTGCCATTTCTCTTAATTTTTACCTTCTTGTGATGTTATCAGCCAGAATTTAAGAAAATCGATATCTCTTAAACCTTCAAATAAACTTTTAACTCTTGGGTATTTTGTAGTCACATCGCCTTTGATCGCTAACTTATAGTTAGGATTAACAGCTAGACTCTGCTGTACCCAGTCTATCAACTGCTTATTTGTACTATCCATTGGAATACCTTCTGTTGCCTTGAAATCTTTTTGTCTATCTGCTGAGAGACTCAGATAACTTTTCAGCTGTCCCATCGGTACACCGATTGCCTGCACTTTTGTAAATGCTACTTTTTCCGGATCAGTGAAACTCATTCCATACTTTTTACCCATATTGTCCAAAAGTTGTATTCTTTCTGTACCGTTATCTACCGGTTGAAAATAGAATGTACCTTTTGGCGTAACATTTATGGTCATAAGACTCGCATCAGGAAGTAGTTTCTCTGATATAGAAGAAGGCGGTTTTATCTGTTCCACATCTGGTTTTTTGAACTGTGTGGTTAATATAAAGAACGTAAGCAGCAGGAATGCAACATCGCACATTGCGGTCATATCCGTCACTACTCCGTGTCTTTTTGGTTTTACTCTCGCCATTTTTTATAAATGTCTTTGTTAACTATTTTATGAATTAATAAAATGTATTTCTACATTTTGATTGTTGCTGATTCTTAGTTGAATTCAGCGAAAGATTGCTGGATGCTCATAGAGATCTCGTCAATCTTATAAGTCAATCCGTCAATTTTAGATGTAAAATAGTTGTAAAGGATAATCGCGATTGCAGAAGTACCAATACCTAAAGCTGTATTGATCAAAGCTTCAGAGATACCGATTGATAATGCTGCTGCATCCGGAGTACCTCCTCCTGAACCTAATGCGAAGAACGCCTTAATCATCCCGATTACTGTTCCAAGTAGTGCTACTAAAGTTGCAACTGTACCCAATGTAGAAAGGATCATCATATTTTTCTCCAACATTGGCATTTCAAGTGTTGTAGCCTCTTCGATTGCTTTATTAAGCGCTACCATTTTCTGCTCCTTATTCATTACATTGTCCTTTGCAAGAACTTTATAAGTCGTAAGCCCTTCTCTCACTACATTACCTACAGAACCTTGTTGTCTGTCGCATTCTTCGATAGCTTCATTGATTTTGTTTTGGTTTAGTAAACTTCTGATTTTAATTACGAAGTTATCAACATTCCCTGTACCGGAAGCTTTCCCGATTACGAAGAAACGCTCGATAGAGAAAACGATAACCGTGATCATAAATAAAACTAAAATGTGTACAATAGGCCCCCCCATGTAGATAATTCCCATGAAAGATTCCGGGTGTAGTTCTTTAGACTCTATGTCTGCAAAAGCTACTGATGCACCTGCTAATCTTGGATCTTCTCTGAAATTTCCAGGGTTACCAAAAATAAATAAATAAATAGCTAATGCTACAAGATACAAAATAGGCAAGATAACAGCCGGGTTAAGACCTCCTTTTTTCTTAGCAACTACTTGCTCATCCGTGTTCGAAACATTCATTTCCATATTAAAACTAAATTATAATTGTTAAATTTTATCGTGTAAAATAAAGTCAAATATTTTAAAAATGCAAAATTATTTTTGCTTTGGGTTCTAATTTTTTTATCTACAAAAATCAATTAATTTAATTATCAAATAAATTAAAACCCTGTTTTTATGAATTTATTATCTCTTTTAGAATTATTAATATTAGATACTCAAAATAGGCATCTATAATTTATGATTTTGATTTCAATAATTTTTAATGGATAAAATAATAATTTTTCTTAACGCATCATAAAGATTACTAAAATCAATAAACAATATTAATGATTTTCTTTGGAACGTAGATAAAGTTCTTAACTGATTTATCTCCTAAAATTCTTTTCACATCTTCATTATCTAACAGCATTTTTTCAACTTCATCCTTAGCAAGGTCTGCGGCTAATTTGATCTTGAATTTCATTTTCCCATTAAAACTCACAGGATAATCTATCTCATTTTCAACAAGATAACTCTCATCAAGTTTTGGGAACGGTTCAAATTCAATGGAAACATGATTTCCCAGCAAATTCCATACCTCTTCACAAATATGTGGCGCATAAGGTGAGATAATAACAGCCAAAGGTCGCAAAATATTGCGTTTATTACATTTTAATTTCTGCAATTCGTTCACAGCAATCATAAAAGATGACACTGAAGTATTGAAAGAGAAGTTTTCGATATCGTAAACCACTTTCTTGATTAACGTATGCAGAACTTTATATTCTTCTTTTGTTGGCTCTTCATCAGAAACTGAGAAAATATCGCCATCAAAATAAAGATTCCAGAATTTTTTCAGGAAACCATAAACACCACTCAAACCTTGCGTGTTCCAAGGTTTCGATTGCTCTAATGGACCAAGGAACATTTCATACAATCTTAATCCGTCTGCTCCGTATTCATTACAGATATCATCTGGATTTACTACGTTGTATTTTGATTTGGACATTTTTTCTACTTCACGACCCGTGATGTATTTTCCGTCTTCCAAAATAAATTCAGCATCAGCATAATCTGGTCTCCAAGATTTGAAAGCTTCTGTATCCAATTCGTCAGTTGTTCCTTTTAATAAAGATACATCAACGTGGATTGCCTGAGTTGTATAATCTTTTGCTAAATTTTTAGATACATATTGATTCGTACCATCAATTCTATACACAAAAGCACTCATCCCCAAAATCATTCCTTGGTTAATCAACTTTTGGAAAGGTTCATTTTGTTCAATGTAACCTCTGTCCTTTAAGAACATATTCCAAAAACGGGAATATAATAAGTGTCCAGTCGCGTGCTCGCTTCCTCCGATGTATAAATCAACTTGTCCCCAATAATCGGTCAATTCTTTTTTAGCAAAAACCTCATCATCATTCGGATCCATATATCTAAGGAAATACCAAGAACTTCCTGCCCAGCCCGGCATCGTAGATAATTCTAATGGAAAAACAGTTTTATCATCAATCAAATCTGTATCAACAACTTTTTGATTCGCTTCATCCCAAGCAAATGTTTTCGCATTTCCTAATGGTGGGTCGCCGTCTTCGGTTGGCAAATATTTTTCAACTTCAGGAAGCTCCAAAGGCAAAGCAGAATTTGGCAACGTGTAAGGCATTCCTTCCTTATAATATATAGGAACCGGTTCGCCCCAATATCTTTGTCTTGAGAAAATCGCATCACGCTGTCTGTAATTCGTTGTTCCGTGACCGATTCCTTTGTTTTCGATTTCAGCAATTATTTTTGCTTTCGCATCATTATAATTAAGACCATTCAGGAAATCAGAATTCACACAAACCGAATCTTTAGAATCATAAGCTTCTTCCTTAACATCCACATCAGATTCTACAACTTTGATGATTTCCAATCCGAATTTCTTCGCAAATCTGTGGTCACGTTCATCGTGTGCAGGAACAGCCATCACAGCGCCGGTTCCATAACCCATCAACACGTAATCTGAAATATAAACCGGAATTTTGTTTCCATTAAAAGGATTAATCGCATAACTTCCCGTGAAAGCACCACTCACGTTTTTCACGTCAGCCATTCTATCACGTTCTGTTTTTTTAGAAGTTTCTTCTATATAAGTTGTAATTTCTGTTGCTTGCTCTTCGGTTGTTAAATTTTGAACTAAAGGATTTTCCGGTGCTAAAACCATAAAAGTTGCACCGAAAATTGTATCAGGACGAGTTGTGAAAACTTCAATTGTTTCTCCATTTTCAGTTGCAAACCTCACTTGAGCACCTTGAGATTTTCCAATCCAATATTCCTGAGCATCTTTCAAAGGTTGTGGCCAATCCAAAGTTTTCAAACCTTGCAACAATCTTTCAGAATAAGCTGAGATTTTCATACTCCACTGCATCATTTTCTTTTGGAAAACGGGATAACCACCTCTTTCGGATTTTCCGTCTTTTATTTCGTCATTTGCCAAAACAGTTCCCAAAGCAGGACACCAGTTTACAGTCATTTCCGCTCTGTAAGCTAAACGATAATTCAACAAAATAGCACCTTTATCAATTTCAGAAGCATTTTTCCAATCTTCTGCAGTGAAATTTAATTCTTCATTTTGATTGGCATTTAATCCTTCACTTCCTTTTTCCTCAAAATGTTTGATTAAAGTCTCGATAGATTCTGCCTTGTCCGTATTTTTATTATACCAAGAATGAAACAACTGAATAAAAATCCATTGCGTCCATTTATAATAAGAAGCGTCCGAAGTTCGCACTTCCCTACTCCAGTCGAAAGAGAAACCAATTTTTCTTAATTGCTCCTCGTATCTTGTAATATTTTGCTCAGTCGTAATTGCCGGATGCGTTCCTGTCTGGATAGCGTATTGCTCCGCCGGAAGTCCGAAACTATCATAACCAACCGGATGAAGAACGTTGAAACCCTGATGTCTTTTGTACCGCGCATAGATATCAGAAGCAATATAACCGAGCGGATGCCCCACGTGAAGTCCCGCTCCGGAAGGATACGGAAACATATCGAGGACGTAAAATTTCGGTTTATCGGTTGAGTCGGAAGTCTTGTAAGTTTGGTTGTCTTCCCAATATTTCTGCCACTTTTTTTCTATCTGCTGATGGTCGTAAAACATTCTATAAAGTAAGAATTAATAATGAATAATTTTTTTAAGATTCACAAAGTTAAGATTTTGAGAGGAAATGGCAATTTTAAATTTTTGGGCAACTTAATCCGCCTTCCGCTCCCAAACCTAACGAAGTGGTTCGACGAAGTCAATCTTTTCACTTCACTTTGTTGCGTAAAAAGGATTTCCGCTCAAGTCGGGTTGCGGATTCCTCCTTCGAATCAGCATTTGTAATTAAAAACAAAGTCTTCGACTCCGCTCAGACTGACAATGCTTTAATATTGAGATTAGTATTTGAGATGTCACACTGAGCGAAGTCGAAGTGCTTTTAAGTATAATGAAGTCTTTTCTCTTTATTCTTTTATCTTCTTGTCTTTATCTATCTTTGCAAAAAATCGCAAGTGCCGGAAATTTCAATCATCACACCAAGTTACAATTCTTCAAAATATTTGAACGAAACTATTGATTCTGTCCTCAACCAAACTTTCCAGGATTGGGAATGGCTGATTACAGATGATTGCTCAACAGATAATTCGGTAGAAATTTTAGAACAAATTCAAGATTCTCGAATCAAAGTTTTCAAAGCTGAGAAAAATGGAGGCGCAGGTCACGCAAGAAATATTTCTCTTGAAAATGCTACTGGAAGATTTATCACATTTCTGGATGCAGACGATTTTTGGGAGCCGAATTTCCTTGAAGAAATGGTCAACTTTATGAAATCTCAAAATGCTGAATTGGCTTATTCAACCTACGCAAGATGTGATGAAAACCTGAATGAAACCAAAATTGGCAATTATGAAGCCGATACAATTGTGACTTTCAATAATCTTCTGAGAACCTGCAGACTGTCGCTTTTAGCATCAATGTATGATTCCAAGAGAGTTGGGAAATTTTATTTTCCGGAAGGCACCAAACGCGAAGACCACGTGATGTGGCTGGAACTTTTGAAAAAAATCCCGCAAGGAAAGCCTCTGAAAAAAACTTTGTCAAAATACAGAATGGTTCCCACAAGTGTTTCCCGCAAGAAAACCAATATAATGAAGGACCAATATCTGGTTTACAAAGATTATATGAAATTTTCGACTTTAAAATCTCTTTATTACACAGCCAACTGGGCTTTCAATGGATTTTTAAAGTATTCTAAAATTTTCAATTAATGGAATATTCAAAAGAATTTAAAGCCGCGCTCAGTCAGTTTTCGCATTCGGAAAAGGACAAATTGATTTTCCGATTATTGAAGAAAGATAAACTGCTTTCCAAAAAATTATATTTTGAACTTATCGACGAAGAAACAACCGATGACAAGCGAAATACAATGGAAGCTTACATCAAGGAAAGAATCTCTGAACTCTCAAAATACATTGGCAATCCAAAATATTTCCTGGTTTTAATAAGAAAGCTAAGCGCAGAAATCACGGAACACGTGAAGGTAACCACAGATAAATTTGGCGAAGCTTATCTCAATCTTTTTTTAGTAAACGAAGTATTATCGAGCAATGAAAAACTCGGCAAACAACGTTTCGATACGGTTTATAAACTTTACATTTATCTCATCAACAAGATATTTAAAGCCTTGATCCAAATCAAAAAGCTGGATGAAGATTATTGGATAGAATTTGATGAAATTTTGTCCGAAATCGACATTAAAATCCACGACAACCTTTATCTGGAAAAGCTTTGCATCAATAACGGATTAGATTTCAACTGGCTGAAATGTGAAAATATTCCTGAGCATTTTGAACTGATTGTGAAGGATATTAGAAGCCAAGGATTTTTAAAATAATCCGAAATTCTCTTTAAACAGATAAGAAAAGGCTTTTTAAGTATTGGATATATTCACTAGTTCAGGAAATCGATTCTTCCGTCTTCAAGATGATAATAAGCGCCTACCACCTTAAGCTCGCCTCGGTCAATTAATTCTTTGAATTCCGGATTTTGAGAAATTTTCTGAATTTGATAATCAACATTTTGATGAATGGCTTCCTCTAATTTATCCGTTTTCCCAACAAACGAATAAACCCCTTTTCTTAAAGTTGCCAAAAGACCGGCAATTTCTTTTGGTACATTCTCTTCTGATTCATCAGAAATAGCAGCTGTAACTCCTCCACATTTTTCGTGTCCCACCACAATAATCAATTTCGTATGAAGATGCCCTACCCCATATTCCAAACTTCCCATTGTCATATCATCATCCAAAGAATTGCCCGCAGTTCTAATCACAAACAAATCCCCAATTCCTCTGTCAAAAACCAATTCTACAGGAACTCTGGAGTCTGAGCAGCTTACAATAGTAGCAATTGGATGCTGTTCTCTAACTTCCTCCAGCATTCTTTTTTTATCAAGATTGGGAAAACAATTTTCGTGATGTACAAAATGGTCATTACCTTGTTTTAAAAGTTCCAGAATCTGTATTGGATCTTCTGAGGACACCATATTTTTCTGAAAAGCTGATTGCCGGGAAGTACAGCTTACGATAAGAAATATTACGAAAAACAAAACTGCAAACTTTATATTTTTCATATCGATAATTTCTTACAAAATTAGCGACATTACATTATTGCATCGATGCTTATCAAGTGACAAGTATCATTATCAGGATGGGAAAATATCACTTCTTTTCACAATTTTATTGATAATAATTTCCGTAGAATTAGGCTGAGACTTAACGAAATATCTGGCGTTTTTTGCCATTTCTTTTAGAAAAGATGATTCTCCGTTTTCGGTCTGGGAATCTTTTTTAATGATTTCTGAGATGAAAACAGAAGCCGCCACGAAATCATCAAAACATTTCCCGCCGTTAGCATCTATCAATGCATCAGCTTCCGGATTTTTCTTGTATTGATTTCCGAAGATAACGGGAACACCGTAAACTGCTGCTTCTAAAATATTATGCAATCCTGCCGAATGAAATCCGCCACCAACCACTGCCAGATCTGCATAAGAATACAGTTTGGAAAGCTTGCCGATGGAATCGATGATAAGAATTTGCGAGTTTGTAAAATCGTTAAACTGTGAATTTGTTTCATTTTCGGTTTTATGATTTTGCGGTTTCACGATTCCACTATAAAGAATTGCATTTGGAAATAATTTCTGCAGATGCGGAACCCTGTGCAAATCGTGCGGTGCAATAATAATCTTAGTTTCGGGAAGCTTTTTTGCAATAACCTGAGCAATATCTTCTTCCGCCTGCCAGCTGCTTCCGAATACAATCAACTTCTGACTACCTTTGAATTCCTGAATGAATTCCAAATGATTATCCCTGTCCAGAAACTGTTTCACTCTGTCAAATCTCGTATCGCCGGAAACAGTAGAGTTCATTAGGCCGATGTTTTTTGCCAGCGCTTTGGACTTGATGGTCTGATGGAAAAACCAATCGATATTTTCTCTCAGTTGCTTTGCAAACCATTTACCATAATTTTCAAAGAAAATCTGATGCTCATAAAACAACGCCGAAATAACATAAATTTTCGCACCTTGATTTTTAAGCCCTGCTAAAAGATTGTACCAATAATCATATTTAACGGTAAAAAAAATTTCGGTTTCAAATATGGAAATAAATTCTTTTATGTCTTTTGTCCTGTCAAATGGCAGATAACAAACCGCATCGGCAATTGATTTCCGTTTCCTGATATTTTCATAACCGGAAGGCGAGAAAAATGTTACCAATATTTTGTGCTCCGGGAATTGTTCTTTCAACTTTTCTAGAACGGGAAGACCTTGCTCATACTCGCCAAGGCTGGCTGCGTGCATCCAGATAACTTTATCGCCCTGCAGTTTTTCTTTGACAATACTTACGGATTGTTTTCTGCCACGGATTCCCTTTTTGGTCTTAGAATTGAACAGCGAGAAAACTTTCATCCCGAAAACCATCAGATGGACAAATAGATTGTATAGCGTTTTCATCTTTATTTTTCTATTGCAAATATAGACTTTCAGAAAATATAGGAATCTGCGCCCCGGCCTGAGTGGAGCTCTTTTTATTTTTTTAGCATTGGAAAAAGCTTTGGCAAAAATAAAAAAGCGGGAACGGAGGACGGATAAAGGCGCCCAAATAATTGGAATGAATAGAAAGTTAAAAATTAATAGAAAAAAGTTTTTAAATATTTGTCACTCCAAATAAAAACTCTATATTTGCAGTCTGAAAATAAAAAGATAATTACGAACTAAATATATTAGTGATGAGTAAAAGAACATTCCAACCATCTGAAAGAAAAAGAAGAAACAAGCACGGTTTCCGTGAAAGAATGTCTACACCAAACGGAAGAAGAGTGTTGGCAGCTAGAAGAGCGAAAGGCAGAAAGAGCTTAACTGTTAGTGCATCTCGCGCTAAGAGATAATTTTCTTTAATTATCATATACAAAAGATGCTTGAGATTTTTTTCAAGCATTTTTTGTTGTTAAAATTTCCCAAAAATAGATTACAAACAAGATGTTTTTTCTATTTTTGGTCTGATAAATTTTCTATCATTCATCAATTATCACCTATCAATTATTGTAATTATGCCGCACAGAAATGATCCGGGTATCGATATTATAGATTTAAGCAATGCTAAGATTGTACAGAAAAACTTTACCGTTCTGAATGATGTGGATCTTCATATCAAGAAAGGAAAATTCTGTTACCTGATCGGGAAAACAGGATCCGGGAAAAGTTCACTTCTGAAAGTGCTGTACGGACAACTTCCTCTGCAGGGCGGAAACGGACAGGTTGCAGGCTTTGATCTTCAGAAGCTGAAACAATCTGACATTCCTAACCTGAGAAGAAAACTGGGCATTGTTTTCCAGGATTTTCAGCTGTTACCAGACAGGAATATTGAGAAAAATCTTCTCTTTGTTCTTCAGGCAACCGGCTGGAAAGACAAGCATAAAATGGAGGCGAGAATTGATGAAGTGCTATCCAGCGTGGGAATGAAAACCAAAAAGCACAAAATGCCACACCAGCTTTCCGGAGGTGAACAACAGCGTGCTGCGATTGCCAGAGCACTTCTTAACCACCCCGAACTGATCCTTGCGGATGAGCCGACTGGAAACCTGGATCCGGAAACCTCTAATGACATTATGACTCTTCTGAAAAATCTGGCTGAAGAAAATCATTGTGCTGTAGTAATGGCAACGCACGATTATCACATGATTCAGAATTATCCAGGTGAAGCAATAAGATGCGAGAACGGACAAGTAACTGTTCTGGATACTGCAGAACTTTTTGAATAATAGTTGGAAGATGGAAGACCGAAGCCGGAAGATTTGCAATTCGGGACGCCTAATTTTTTAAAGATATAGAACCTTTCTGAAAATTCAGAGAGGTTTTTTGTTGAATTGATGAAAGTCTTTTGTCAATTCCAAATATTCATCAGAATAGACTCTTGGAGATTTTTCGATGACAAAATTTTCTATTTTAGCTTCTGATTTTATTAATGAATATTCTAAGACTACTCTTTTCGGTTCAGCGGTTTTGATTCCTTTGATGAGGACTTTTCTATTTAAAAATAAATCACTTTCTGTACAAATCTGAGTGAATTGCTTTTCTGAGTCAATTGGAATAATGACAGAAAACAAACCGTCCTCTGAAATTAATTGCGAAGCCTTTTGAATCAAATCAGAAAAATCCAATTCTAATCTTTGTCTTGCAAGAACATCTTTATCAGAATGGTTGATTTCAAAATACGGTGGATTGGAAATGATTAAATCAAATTTTCCTCCGGCTTTAAAATGCTTAAAATCCTGAAGCTGACTTTTGATTCTATCTGAAAAAACCGAGTTTGAGAAATTTTCTTGAGAGACTTTTGCCGCTTCCGGATTAATATCAATTGCTAAAATATTTGCATTTGGATTTCTCTGAGCAAGCATCAGAGAAATAATCCCTGTTCCGGTTCCTACTTCGAGGATTTTTTTCGATTTTTCTGCATCTGAAAGAACACCAAGAAGAACCGCATCAGTTCCAACTCTGAAAACTGATTCGCTTTGTTTTATCAAAAATTTTTGAAAAATAAAATCTTTCATTTCTTTCTAGAACCAATATGTCGCTCCTTCGGAGCTCCGCTTATTTCAATTTCCTTGCTACCTGCATATCGCGGCTTCGCCGCTTTTCTTAAATCAGAATATCAATTACAAATTAGAAGGCATTGAAATGGTAAAAATTGCTCCTTTATCCAGTTCTGAAATTACCGTTATCGTGCCGTTATAATCCTCCACCATTCTTTTTACCATCGTAAGTCCGATTCCCATCCCACTGCTTTTGGATGTAAAATTCGGGTCGAAGATTTTATCCAGTTTATCTTCAGAAATACCGATCCCATTATCATTCACTGTGATTTTGATGCGTTTTTCTATTTTCTCCAGATCTACATTAATTACGGATTTTCTGCCATCAGCTTTTGCCTGGCTGGCATTGGTCACAAGGTTAATAATGATTCTGGCGAGATAATCTTTGTCAATTTTCATCATAATATCATCGTGACTGGCGTGGACAAAGATATTCTCGTCACTGAAAATCATCAGAACATTTTTAATTTCCTTATTGATATTGATTACCTCATCATTTCGTTTTGGAAGCTGCGCAAATTCCGAAAACGCCGTAGCCACTCTGCTGATTACCTCAATCTGACCAATGATTATTTCGCTCAGATTTTTGACTTTCTGTTCATTATTGGCATCTGTGGGATCAAATTTCCGTTCAAAATTCTGCATCATCAGCTTCATAGGCGTCAGCGGATTCTTTACCTCGTGCGCCACCTGTTTAGCCATTTCCTGCCAAGCGGACTGTTTTTCTATGTAGCTGAGACGCTCACGCTGATCGGCGATTTCCGAGATCATTTTATTGTAAGCTTTTACGAGCGCATTGAGCTCATCATTCTTGTAATATTTGATGGGCTGCAGGTTTTTGTCAAACAAGTTGATCCTGCTGATCATCGTGGTAAAACGGGTTATCGCTTTCGTAAGATTATTGGAAATGATCCAGCTGAGCCAGATACTGAAAAGCACTATCAGTACATTAACTCCAATGATGTAAGCAAAATAATGCTTAAAAACCACCATATAAGCACTTTCATTATGGTAATAAGGAAAATAAACATAGGCTATATCTTCCAGCATATTATTTTTCAGCACCATATAGGAAGAGATAATGCTGGCTTTCAGATTTTCATCATAAGATTTGTCATCATACTGTTTTCCGTTTTTCCGAATCGCTTTTATGACCTCTGCAGGCATTTTTTTCTGCGCCACCAGATTAGGCTCCTTGTTGGAGAGGAGATAGTTTCCATTGAGGTCATAAATGATGATATCATGTTTATTGATGTCCGAAATTTCGTAGATTTTATTTCCGAGAATCCTAGGAATATCATTGGTATAAACATGAGAATGACTGAGTGCATAGTCCAGAGAAGACATCAAAGCTTCGGACTTATTCTGCATATCCGTTCTGCTCTGCTCCTTAGCATTATTACGCAGTATAATAAAAGACAAAACCGCCGAAGTAATAATACTCAGGAAACAAATCGCCAGAAATCCGACGAAAACCCTGTTCCTTAAACGGTAACCTTTATAATCACTAAATGACATTTTGTTTTTTCAAAAGTTTCGCAACATACTTACCGATGATATCGAATTCCAGATTCACCATATCACCTTTTTTCAGATGCTTCATATTTGTAAACTCCCACGTATAGGGAATTATTGCCACAGAAAACTGATTTTTTCCACTTTCTGCCACAGTCAGACTGGTTCCGTTTACTGTAATCGAACCCTGGGGAACCGTTGTATATTCATCCGATTCTTCATAAGAAACAGTGATGATGTAGCTTCCGTTCAGATTCTCAATACTTTCCACAATTCCGGTTTTATCCACGTGACCTTGCACCACGTGTCCGTCCAGCCTTCCTTCGAATTTCAAACAACGTTCCAAATTCACTTCCGTTCCCACATTCCAGTAGCCAAGATTGGTTTTTTCAAGCGTCTCGTTGATCGCAGTAACTTTATAGTCGTTTTCGTTGATTTCCACCACTGTCAGGCAACAGCCGTTGTGCGCCAGACTTTGATCGATCTTCAGTTCTTGTGTAAAAGGACAGCTTAGCGTAAAATCAATATTCGTATCGTTCTTCTCTATTTTCTCTACTTTTCCTGTTGCTTCAATAATTCCTGTGAACATTCTTGTGTCTTATTTTTTTTAATTTTCAGGAGCTTTATCCCGCTTTCCGCTGTATCTTTTTTCTCCGCCAATGCTTTTCCCAAAGCCAGAAGAAAAAAGGATGCCGCTGCAATCGGGGCTAAGGGTTTTATCATAATTAGAAATTTTCTCCATAAACTTAGCCGGAAAGATCTGTAAAAAGCAAAGTTTCAAAAGAATCAACAAGTTGATGTAAAAGCAAATTACAATTCAGCAACTTAATCAGAAATTAACTTATTGATTCTTTACCTTATAAAAAGTCTTATTCCTCAAAAAACTTTGCGTCAAAACTTCACCCGATTAATATAAATCCACGAGAGGCATTTCTTACTTTATTCCTATCCTAAAAAAACGTAATTTTGTAAAATTCATTTTAAACGTCAAAGATAAGCAAATGAGCTCCAAACACCATAAAATCAGAGTAGGAATTTCGATTGGCGATTTCAACGGCATCGGTCCGGAAATCATCCTGAAATCTCTGAAAGACAAAAGCATCACAGATTTTTTTACGCCGGTAATATTTGGGTCGGGAAAACTCTTTACTTATCAGAAGAACGTTTTCAAACTACAGACCAATTTTAATTACGTCAACTCTGCAAAGGAAGCGCAGGGCGGGAAAATCAATATGGTAAATCTTACCAAAGAGAACAGCAATATAGAATTTGGTGTTCCGACAGAAGAATCCACCAGAATGGCTATTGCCTCTCTGGAGGCTGCAACAGAAGCTTTACTCAATCAGGAAATCGATGTTTTGGTAACAGCACCAATCAATAAAGATGAGATGATGAAGTATGGTTTTGCCCACGCTGGTCACACCGGTTACTTCGAGGACAAAGCGCAGAAAAAAGCGATAATGTTTATGGTAACGGAAGAACTAAAAGTAGCTGTTTCCACGCACCACATTCCGGTTTCAGAAGTGGCGCAGAACATTACCAAAGAGAAAATCAGGAAACAGGTCAAGCAATTGGCATCCACGTTGAAAGAAGATTTTTGCATAGAAAAACCAAAAATTGCTGTACTTGGACTCAATCCACACGCTGGAGACGGCGGCGTTATTGGAAAGGAAGAAATTGAGATCATTGAGCCCGCCATTAAAGAATTATTTGAGCAGGGAATTATGGCATTTGGCCCATATCCGGCAGACAGCTTTTTCCAGCCGGAAAAATATAAAGCTTTCGATGCAGTTCTGGCAATGTACCACGACCAGGGATTAGCACCTTTTAAAACGATCGCATATGAAGAAGGTGTCAATTATTCTGCTGGATTGCCATTCATCAGAACCTCTCCCGATCACGGTGTAGCTTATGATATTGCAGGAAAAAACCTGGCGGATGAAACATCTTTTTCGGAGGCAATCTTTACCGCCATCAAGATTTTCAAAAACCGGAATGAATATCAGGATCTGATGGAGAACAAACTTCGTCCTAAGGCTATGCACATTAATAATGGTGTGGATGAAGACCTTCCGGCAGAAGCAGAATAAGAACGAATTTTTGGAACTAAATTTTTGCAATTCAAGTATTTCCAAAAACATTTTGTTATTTCAAAAAATTAAATTATTTTTGCACACCATTTTTTATGGACAGATTTAGAAACTACGATATTGCTTTTTCTGGTCTCAAAACCGGAAAGCATGATTTCAAATTTGAAATCAATCAGGAGTTCTTTGATTTATTTGAGACTGAGCAGGAGTTTTTTAACCCAAAAATTGATGTAAATGTTCACCTGGACAAACACACCACTTTTCTGGAATTCTTCATCAATGTTTCAGGAGCAGTTCAACTGATTTGTGACATCAGCACAGATGAATTTTCTGAAGACATTGGGAACGATTTGAAAATCCTTGTAAAATTCGGGGAAGAATATGATGACAGCAATGAAGACATCATTACCATTCCTCAGAAAGACAGCGAGTTCAATATCGCCAATCTTATCTATGAAGCCGTGGTTTTATCGATCCCGATGAAAAAAGTGGCACCATCTGTAAGAGACAATGATGAGTATGAAAAGCTTCTTGAAAAATACAGTCCAAAACCAATCGAAGAAGAGGAGGAAGAAAGCACAGACCCAAGATGGGAAGCTTTGAAAAAATTGAAAGACAATAATTAAGTATAACCTATAATTCGTTTGAATTTTTAAAATAATCAACAATGGCACATCCTAAGAGAAGACAGTCGTCTACAAGAAGAGATAAAAGAAGAACTCACTACAAAGCTGTAGCACCTCAATTGGCAAAAGATGCTACAACTGGTGAATTGCACCTTTATCACAGAGCTCACTGGCACGAAGGAAAACTTTATTACAAAGGAAAAGTTGTACTAGAGAAAACTGTAGAAACCACAGAAGAAAACTAAGATTTATCTTCCGATAATCTTATACACAACATAAAAAACCACTCGGATTTTATCAATTTGAGTGGTTTTTTATTATATTTGGCGTTCAAAACAATTTAAAAATTTTATGGATATAAAAGACATTCAGAATCTTGTAAGATTTGTTGCAAAAGCAGGTGTTTCCGAAGTAAAGTATAAAAACAAAGACTTCGAAATCTATATCAAAACTCCGCTTGGAGGCGAACCTGTAAGCTATGTAACTCCTCAGGTTGCTTATCAGGCGCCAGTTTCTGCACCAGCTGCAAATCCAGTTTCCGCTCCTGCTGCAACTTCTGAAGCAGCAACTTCTGCTGATGACAGCAAATACATCACCATTAAATCTCCTATGATTGGTACTTTCTACAGAAAGCCATCTCCGGATAAAGATGTTTTTGTGAACGTAGGCGATTCTGTAACTGAAGGAAAAGTCGTTTGCGTTATCGAAGCAATGAAACTTTTCAACCAGATAGAATCCGAAATCAGTGGAAAAATCGTAAAAATACTGGTAGAAGATTCTTCTCCGGTAGAATACGATCAACCATTATTCTTAGTTGACCCATCTTAAGCAATTTTAGATTAAAGATTATAAATTTTAAATGGAAATTTTTCATTTAAAATAATTTAAAATTCAAAATTTATAATTTAAAATTCGAAAAAGATGTTCAAAAAAATATTAATCGCAAATCGTGGCGAGATTGCAATGCGTATCCTGCGCACGGCAAAAGAAATGGGAATCAAGACGGTTGCAGTTTACTCTACAGCAGATAAAGACAGCCTTCACGTTCGTTTTGCGGATGAGGCGGTCTGTATTGGTCCTGCGATGAGTAAAGACTCATATCTGAAAATCCCAAACATCATAGCTGCTGCAGAAATTACTAATGCAGATGCTATCCATCCTGGTTACGGTTTTCTTTCCGAAAACGCTAATTTCTCCAGAATCTGCGCTAAAAACGGTATCAAATTCATAGGAGCAACTCCCGAGCAAATCGAGAAAATGGGTGACAAAGCTACGGCTAAAGCGACGATGAAAGCTGCCGGAATTCCTTGTGTCCCAGGTTCTGAAGGATTAATCGATTCTTACGAAGATGCTAAAAAAACAGCCAAAGAAATCGGTTATCCCGTGATGATCAAAGCGACTGCCGGTGGTGGTGGAAAAGGAATGAGAGCGGTCTGGAAAGAGGAAGATCTGAAAGACCATTGGGATTCTGCCATTCAGGAAGCGGTTGCCGCTTTCGGAAACGGTGGTATGTATATGGAAAAACTAATTGAAGAGCCTAGGCATATCGAAATCCAGGTTGCCGGAGATCAATTTGGAAAAGCGTGTCACCTGTCCGAAAGAGACTGCTCTGTACAGAGAAGAAATCAGAAACTGATCGAAGAAACGCCTTCTCCTTTTATGACGGATGAACTCCGTGAGAAAATGGGAGAAGCAGCCGTAAAAGCTGCAGAATACATTGGCTATGAAGGTGTTGGAACTATCGAATTCCTGGTGGACAAACACAGAAACTTCTATTTCATGGAGATGAATACCCGAATCCAGGTAGAACATCCAATCACTGAGCAGGTTGTAGATTACGACTTGATTCGCGAGCAGATTTTACTGGCTTCCGGAACGCCAATCAGCGGAAAAAATTATTATCCTAAGATGCATGCGATCGAGTGCAGAATTAATGCAGAAGATCCTTATGCAGATTTTCGTCCGTCACCGGGTGTTATTAAAGGACTCAACATTCCTGGAGGACACGGTGTGAGAGTAGATACGCACGTTTACTCAGGCTATGCTATTCCGCCAAATTATGACTCTATGATTGCAAAGCTGATTGTTACGGCTCAGACCAGAGAAGAAGCTATTGCAAAAATGAAGCGTGCGTTAGAAGAATTTTATATCGAAGGCGTTAAAACCACGATTCCATTCCACAGACAATTATTGGAAAATGAAGATTTCCTTTCTGGAAATTACACCACGAAGTTTATGGAAACTTTTGTGATGGACAAAAATTTCGATAATCATATCTAAGAAATAAAATCTGAATAGATTAAAATGCCTGACTGTAAAAGTTAGGCATTTTTATTACCTCTATTTGAAATCAAATTTGTTATTTTTACAAAAAATAAAATTTATGTCAACAGCAGTTCAGGAAAAGAATTCCCAATATTTCATCGATCTCGAAAATCAATATGGTGCTCACAATTATCATCCACTACCAGTAGTTTTGGACAGAGGTGAAGGCGTTTTCGTGTGGGATGTAGAAGGCAAAAAATATTATGATTTCCTTTCCGCCTACTCTGCTGTAAATCAAGGTCACTCTCATCCAAAAATCGTTGAGGCTTTAGTAGAACAGGCAAAAAAATTAGCTTTAACTTCAAGAGCTTTCTACAATTCCAAACTGGGAGAATATGAAAAAAAGATAACTTCTCTTTTCGGATTTGACAAAGTCCTTCCGATGAATTCCGGAGCTGAAGCTGTGGAAACAGCGGTAAAACTTGCCAGAAAATGGAGCTATGAAGTGAAAGGAATTTCTGAAAATGCTGCAAAAATAATAGTTTGCGAAAACAACTTCCACGGAAGGACAACTACCATTGTTTCTTTCTCTAATGATCCGGACGCTAATCAGAATTACGGACCATTCACACCAGGATTTATCAAAATTCCTTACAATGATCTTAATTCATTAGAAGATATTCTAAAAAGCGATGCTCCAAATATTGCTGCATTTTTAGCAGAGCCAATCCAGGGAGAAGCCGGTGTTTATGTTCCGGATGAAGGATTTCTAAAAGGCGCATCAGAACTTTGCAAAAAATATAATGTTCTTTTTATCGCTGATGAGGTTCAGACCGGCATTGCAAGAACCGGAAGGTTAATAGCTTGTCATCACGAAAATGTTCAGCCAGATATTTTAATTTTAGGAAAAGCCCTGTCTGGCGGTATGTATCCAGTTTCCGCTGTATTAGCAAATGATGAGATTATGAACGTTATCAAACCTGGTCAGCACGGATCTACTTTTGGTGGAAACCCAATTGCTTGTGCAGTTGCCGTTGCTGCTTTGGATGTTGTTGAAGAAGAAAAATTATCTGAAAGAGCTGAAGAATTAGGGCAATTATTTCGCTCTGAAATTGAAAAATTAATTGAGAAAACTGATTTAATTACCAAAGTGAGAGGAAAAGGTTTGCTGAATGCTATCCTCATCAACGATACGCCTAACAGCAAAACGGCCTGGAATCTTTGTCTGAAACTCAAAGAGAACGGATTGCTTGCAAAACCAACGCACGGCAATATCATCAGACTTGCTCCGCCTTTGGTAATTACGGAAGAGCAACTTCTGGATTGTGTAAAAATAATCGAAAAAACGGTTTTGGAATATTAAAATGAATATTTCCGTTGTAATCAACACCTATAATGCCGAGAAATATCTCGAAGAGGTATTAAATTCTGTAAAAGAATTTGATGAGATTCTGATCTGCGATATGTACAGCGAAGATAAAACGGTTGAGATCGCGGAAAAGTATGGTGCAACAATTATTCTTCACGAGAAAACAGGTTTTGTAGAGCCTGCAAGAAATTTTGCTATTTCCAAGGCAAAAAATGAATGGGTTCTGCTCCTGGATGCGGATGAGACTGTAGGAAACGATTTGAAAAATTATCTTCAGAAAAACGCCGCCGATGATCCAGAGATTGCATGTTTTGCTATCCCAAGAAAAAATTATTTTTTAGGAAAGTTTATGCATTCTGCTTATCCGGACTATGTTTATCGTTTTTTTAAGCGGGATCTTATTTTTTGGCCGGAGTTTGTTCATTCCATACCGGAAATCAAAGGCAAAATCCACAAGATCGATGCTTCCCGGAAATATCTAGCCATGGAACATCTGGCGAATGATTCCATTACGACTGTGGTACAGAAAAATAACCTCTACTCTACTGCAGAAATTCCTAGAAGACAATATAAAAAAGATTCTGTTTTGAAACTTATCTTTTCTCCTGTATTTGCTTTTTTTAAGTTTTATGTAATTAAAAAAGGATTTCTGGATGGTAAAGAAGGCTTTATTTTTGCAATGTTAAAATCTCAATACAAATTTTTAACTTTGGCTAAGCTGATCGAGTTCAAATCCAAAAAATGACAACTTCTTTAATTATTTCCACCTACAACTGGCCGGAAGCTCTACGGTTATGTCTGCTCAGTGTGATAAATCAATCTGTGCTTCCGGATGAGATAATAATTGCTGATGACGGCTCTGCACCTTCTACTAAAACTATCGTAGACGACATCAGAAGCTCAAAAGATACAAGAATAAAACATATCTGGCATATGGACAATGGCTTCAAGCTGGCTGAAATCAGGAATAAAGCCATCGCAGAATCCGGTGGAGAATATATCATCCAAATCGATGGTGATGTAATCCTCCATAAGGATTTCATCAAAGATCATATCAGCTTTGCCAAAAAAAAATCATTCATCAAAGGCAGGAGAATGATGATCGGGAGATCCAAAAGTGAACAACTTTTAAGGAAAAAATCTATTGCAGTTTCCTTCCTGAGCACCGATGTAAAAATGAGGGAACACGGATTCAGAATCCCTTTTTTTCATAAAATTTTCAAAGCTAAGGAAGAAGGCTCTTCAGATGGCGTAATGGGAAGCAATATGGCTTTTTGGAAAGACGATTTCATAAAAGTGAACGGCTACAATAACCGCCTGAAAGGATGGGGAGCTGAGGATAAAGAACTGGCACAGCGATTCGTAAACCTGGGTCTTGTTAAAAGAAAAATGAAATATGGTGCGATACAATATCACATTTATCATCCTGAAAGTGACAAAAGCAAACACGATGAGCAGATGTCGGAAATTGAAAATCTGAAAAATTCCGGCAAGACATACTGCGAAAATGGGCTCAATGAAATTCAAAAAGATTATTTGATCTATGATTGATCCGGAACTTATCAGCATCATTATTCCTTGTTATAATTCCGAAAAAACTTTGGAAAAATGCCTGCAATCTGTTGTTTCGCAAGATTATAATGAACTTGAAATTATAATTATCAATGACGGATCTACGGACAGAACGCTGGAAATCATCAAAAAATTTCAAAAAAATGATCAAAGAATTGTTGTCATCGATCAAGAAAATTCCGGTGTGTCCGAGTCCAGAAATGTGGGAATCAAAAGATCATCCGGAAAATACATCTGCTTTGTAGATTCTGACGACTGGGTGGAGGAAAATTATTGCTCGGTTCTGCATCATGTCTTGACCAGCAATGAAGCGGAAATTGCAGTTGCAGATGTCATCTATGAGACCGAAAAAGGCGATCCTACTTTCCGACAGGATTTTGACAACAGCATTCAGCTTTTTAACACTCAGGAAGCATTAGAACTATTGCTGGAAGATAAAACCATAAAAAGTTATCCTTGTGCCAAGCTTTTCAGAAAAGAGATTTTCAGCAATATTGTTTTTCCAAAAAACCTGGAAGCTTTTGAAGATTATTATGTGATGTTCAGGGTTTTTAACAATACTAAAAAAGTAGTTAAGATCAATCAACCGCTTTATCATTATATACAATTTGAGAATAGTCTGTCTCATAACCTTACGCCAAAGAGAGCTTACCATTTCTTTTCGGCTATAATGGAAGCTTATCATTTTTTAGACACCCGGAATATCAAAAAACAGCACAGAAAACCTATCATCAGAAATATCCTGAAAAAATCCTTTATGGTTCTGAAAAGGATTATCAGAAATACCGGAACTTACGAAATGCAGGCTGAAAAAGACATTATCAGAACCCAGATGCAGGTTTTTTTAAAATATTCTGTCTCTCAAATCGGGATAGAAAACTATTTATACCTTCGGTTCTATATCAATTTTCCGAAACAATATCAAAAATTTCTAAAACGTAAAAATTAGTTTTATGAAGCCTAAGTGTCTTTTGGTAATGACCAATTTTGTGGGAATGGATGAGATCATTCTGGAAAATATTTCAAAAAAATATGACACGCACAGCATTATCTATTCTTTTGACAATCAAAAATTTAAATATAAAAATACATTACAGAAACTTACCAACCTTTACCATAAACTGATCGGAAATAATGACTATAAAAAACAGTTAAAAAATACGGCTGAAAATGAAAGAATCCAGAATGAAATCAAAATTAAGTCTAATTTTTATGATCTGGTTTTAGTTTTCAGCATCGAATATTTTAATGAAAAAACATTGCATTCTCTAAAATCAATTTCAAAAAAAATGATCGGCTATCAATGGGATGGACTGGGAAGAACGCCGGAAATTTTTGACCGAATCAAATATTTTGACAAATTCTACACATTTGATCCGAAGGATGTGGATAATAAAACCATCTTTTTTGCAACCAACTTCTATCTGGATATTCCCGAAATTGATATTAAGATCAATAATTCTCCAATAGAATCCGATCTTTTGTACATTGGAACCGCTACGGGAGACCGACTGGAGAAAATCAAAGCACTGATCATTGAAATGAGGAAACTAAAGAAGATTTTCAAAGTTATTTTGCTTTCCTATGACGATGTTGCTGCGCTGCGCAAACAGTATCCTTACGAAGAAATTACCTTCATCACAAAAAGTATGTCTTATAAAGAAACTTTGAATGAAGTTCTCAAAACCAAAGCTATTCTGGACCTGAAGCTGAGCGTGCACGATGGACTTTCCTTCCGATTTTTTGAAGGAATGAAATACAAGAAAAAGATTATTACAGATAATGTTACTGTAAAAGATTATGATTTTTACAATCCATACAATATTCTGATTATTGATGATTATGCTAATACTTCAATGTCTGATTTTTTAAATAGTCCTTATCATCATTTACCAGATGAATTGGTAAAAGATTATGAATTTATCAACTGGTTAAAAAATTTAGAATAATCTTTCGTAACTATGCATCTGAAAATCAAATTGTAGTTAATGGGAATCAAAAGAAAAATCAAGAATTATATATATTTCAAAAAACATTATCCTCTTTCTGAAAAGCAGATATTTCGTGATCCAAACAAGAAAAATATTCTGATAATGGATTGTCAGATTCCCACATTTGATAAGGATTCTGCATCTAACAGACTGACCGAAATCGCTAAGTTTCTGGCAAAAAATTATAATGTTTATCTCACAGATTCCGGAAGATTCATTCCCAAAGTAGAATCGAAAAAATATATTCAAAATCTGAACGATCACAATATTAATGTTTACACGCCTTATCTCAACAAATTTGGTCTGATGAAAGGGAAAAAACATTTTTTCAAAACCCTGCTTCCCAAATTAGATTTTGTTTGGTTGCATCGCCCGGAAGTTTTCCGCGATTATCTGGATTATTTCAGCAAAAAAGCACCAAGATCCAAAATCATATACGATATGGTAGACATCCATTATGTTCGGTTGGAAAGAGGTTTGCAAATCAAACATAATGAACTGCGGGCAAAGGAATTAGTAGAATACAGATATATCGAAACGGAACTTTGTAAAAAAGCAGATAAAATTGTGGTAATCAGTGAAAAGGAAAAAGAATTTATGTCATCCATTGTAGATGAATCTAAACTATTTACTGTCAGCAATGTCCATAATCTAAAAGTAAAACCCGAAGAAATGCCACCTTTTGAAGACAGAGACGGGATTTTCTTCATTGGTACTTTTTTACATGATCCCAATGTAGATGCTGTGGAAATCCTCTATCACAAAATAATGCCGCTTGTCTGGCAAAAAATGCCCGATCTCAAGATAACGATTATTGGCTCTTCCGCTCCAGATTCTATTTTAGAAATGAATTCCGAGAAGTTCATTATAAAAGGCTATGTAGAAGATGTGATTCCTTATTATAAGAATTGTTTTGCATCCGTATCACCGTTACGTTTTGGCGCAGGTGTGAAGGGAAAAATCGGGCAGGCTTTAGAATATACGCTGCCGGTACTTACAACAGAAATAGGTGCGGAAGGCATGTTCCTGGAAGATGGAGAAACCGCTCTGATTGCCGGCAATGAAGATTATCAGAAATTTGCGGATAATATCGTAGCTATCTGTAATGACAAAGCGCTTTGGAACAGGCTCCATAATAATGCTGAAAAGGGAATCTATCCTTTCTCTATTGAAGCACAAAAAGACGAAATTTTTAATCTGTTAAAGTAACCGAAGATGCACAGATTAATATTATTTATAAAAAGCTATCGTCCTGATTCTAAGAGCACCGAGAAACTATTAAATTCCATCTATAAACATAACAAAGATAATATACCTGTATATTTATCAGTTAATGATGTTGATTTCAATTATTTTAAAGATTTTTACGATTCTGCGCCTATTACTGTAATCAAAGACGGAGACATTTTTGATTATCCGGATGATGACGGATGGAGATACCAACAGGTTATAAAAGCCAATGTTTACCGGTTGAATATCTGTGAAAATTATCTTTGTATTGATTCTGATTCTGAATTCATTAGAGATTTTTATTATACAGATTTTATGTATAATGAGAAAATACCATACACCATAATGCACGAGTCCAAAAGTTTTCTAGAAACTATGGAGAATATTGGTCTCGACTCTCAAAATATATTTTTCAAGCAAGCCTTACGCGCAACCAGACCTTTATTCGGTAACGTTGGAAAGGAATGGGATTATGGTCCATCTCCTTATTTATGGCATTGCAATATTTGGAAACACTTTAATGATGTATTTCTAAAAGAACAAAATCAAACATTTACGGATTTTTTCAATGAAATCGATAAAGTTACACCTCCGTCAGAATGCGTAATATATGGTGAATATCTATTAAAAACCAAACTAATTGACATTCTCCCTATTGAAGGTTTTTTTAAAGTTTATCATTATAAAAAGCAATTCGACTTAGAAAAGAAATTTTATAAAATCAAAAAAATCAAAAAAAATTATCTCGGTGTTATATTTCAAAGTAACTGGGCAAAAAGAAAAAGAAAATGGTACGATATTTTTTAAGATCTATCATACTCATCCTCCAGTCTCACAATGTCATCTTCGCCAAAGTAAGTTCCAGTTTGCACTTCTATAAAGACAACCGGCTTGTCCGTCAGGTTCATAATTCTATGTTTTGAACCCTGAGGGATGAAAATGCTTTGCCCATAGCTCAGAGCAATTTCCTTTTCGTCTAGTATCACGACTGCGTTACCTTGGATTATTGTCCAGAATTCCTGTCTGTGATGATGGAATTGATAAGACAGTTTTTGCCCGGGATCTACCTCAATCCTTTTGAGTTTATAAGTTGGTTCGTCTTCTAAAACATAATATTTACCCCAAGGTCTTTCGCCTATTTCTAACATAATTTCAATTATAACAAACAAAAATAGCGAATAGTTGGAATAACAACCAAATGTAAATTTAAAACCCACAATTTTTCTTAATTTTGCACCACAATTTTTAGTTTTATAGCATTACTAAAAAAATAAACGTCTATTTATGAAAAAAGTAAGAGTGCGGTTTGCACCTAGTCCGACAGGAGCTTTACATCTGGGAGGAGTCCGAACGGCTTTATATGATTATCTTTTTGCAAAAAACCAAGGTGGAGAATTCATTCTCAGAATTGAGGATACAGATACTGCAAGATACGTAGAAGGTGCAGAAGATTATATTATGAATTCCCTGGAATGGTGCGGAATTATTCCTGACGAAAGCCCGAAAATTGGTGGACCTTTTGCACCTTACCGCCAGTCCGAAAGAAGAGATATTTACGATAGATATAAAGCACAAATCCTGAAAACAGACTATGCCTATCTCGCTTTTGATACACCGGATGAGTTGGATGCTATCAGAAAAGAGTATGAAGCAAGAGGTGATGTTTTCTCTTATAATCACCAGACAAGACAGCAGCTAAGAAATAGTATTTCACTTTCTTCCGGGGAAGTTCAAAAATTGTTGGATGACAATGTCCCTTATGTCGTTCGTTTCAAAATGCCAATCGACAGAACATTAAACCTTCATGATATTATCAGAGGGAATTTTTCCGTGAATACAAATACGTTGGATGATAAAGTTTTAATCAAAAATGACGGTATGCCAACTTACCATTTCGCTAATGTCGTAGATGATTTTGAGATGAAAATTTCTCACGTTATCCGTGGTGAAGAATGGTTGCCATCGATGCCTTTGCACGCTTTATTATATGAAGCGATGAATTGGGAAGCTCCGGAATTTGCTCATTTATCTTTGATTCTGAAGCCGGAAGGCAAAGGAAAGCTAAGCAAAAGAGACGGTGCCAAATTCGGCTTTCCGGTTTTTCCAATGGATTTCAAAGATCCGGAAAGCGATGAGATTTGGAAAGGCTACAAAGAATCTGGTTATTTCCCGGAAGCTTTTATCAATATGACTGCTCTTTTGGGTTGGACACCTGCTAATGACAAAGAAATAGTTTCGATGGACGAAATGATTGCTGAATTTGACCTGCACAAAGTTCATAAAGCTGGCGCAAGATTCGATCCACAGAAAGCTAAATGGTTCAATCAAGAATATTTGAAATTAAAATCTGATGAAGAAGTTTTGGTTTTATTGAAAGAAATCGATGAAGTAAAAGCATTGAATCTTTCTGATGACAAACTATTAAGAATCGTTTCATTGATGAAAGAAAGGGCGACTTTCGTGGTTGATATTTACAATAACGGGAAATTCTTCTTCGAAGCGCCAACTTCATACGACGAAAAAGCATTGAAAAAAGCTTGGAACGATACCACTTCCACAGTTCTGAAAGGCTTTTCCGAAAAACTTGAAACATCAAGCTTTGAACCTGAGATTCTTAAGGAAGCTATTCATCACTTCGCAGAGGAACAATCTCTTGGAATGGGAAAAGTGATGATGCCGCTTCGTCTGGCTCTCGTTGGAGAACTAAAAGGTCCTGATGTTCCTGACATTATGAACATCATCGGCAAAGAAGAAACATTAGCCAGAATAGAAAAAGCAATTAATTCAAATTAATCATACAATTCAAAATCCATTTGTAAAAAAAAGTTTATTTTTGAAATGGTTTAATCCAGAAAAAATATGGAATATTTAGAATTTGAACAACCTGTAAAAGAACTGATCGAACAGTACGAAAAATGTGTCCAGCTGGGCACAGAAAGCGGTATAGATGTAGATGAATCCTGCAAAAAGATCAAAACCAAAATAGAAGAAACTAAGAAAAAAATATACGGAAACCTCTCGCCTTGGCAAAGAGTTCAGTTATCCAGACATCCAGACAGACCTTATACCTTGGATTACATCAATGGTTTGGCAGATGAAGGAAGTTTTGTTGAGCTTCACGGCGACAGAAACTTCGGGGATGATCCTGCAATGGTGGGCGGGATTGCCAGCATCAGCGGAAATACCGTAATGTTGATCGGTACTCAAAAAGGGAGAACTACCAAAGAACGTCAGCACAGACGTTTTGGAATGTCTAATCCGGAAGGTTACAGAAAAGCGCTTAGATTGATGAAACTGGCGGAAAAATTCAATATTCCTGTGGTCACTTTTGTTGACACACCAGGCGCATATCCTGGTCTGGAGGCGGAAGAACGCGGACAAGGAGAAGCTATCGCCAGAAATATCTATGAAATGTGCCAGCTGAAAACACCCATAGTGACCATCATTATTGGGGAAGGTGCAAGTGGCGGTGCGTTGGGAATTGGTGTCGGAAACAAAGTTTATATGCTGGAAAACACTTGGTATTCTGTTATCTCGCCGGAAAACTGTTCTGCCATTCTTTGGAGAAGCTGGGAATACAAAGAAACAGCGGCTAATACTATGAAACTGACCGGAGAAGATATGCTGAAACAAAAGCTGATTGACGACATTATTCCGGAACCGCTTGGTGGAGCGCATTATGATCCTGCTGCAACTTTTGACAATGTAAAGAAAGTTTTACTGAAGGACATCAAAACCCTTTCAAAAATACCTGCTGAAAAACTGGTTGCGGAAAGACAAGATAAGTTCGTCGCAATGGGAGAATTCAAAGGATAAACGGTTTTCATACCAATTATAATAACAACCCTTTCGGAGTATCAACGCTGGAAGGGTTTTTTAATTACTGAGTTAACTCATTCCGAACTGCTTTTTTGTTTCGTTTTTTAATTTTATCTTCACATCCCAAAAAATTTTAACAAATGAGCGTACATATCAGTGCAAAAAAAGGCGAGATTGCAAAAACGGTTCTGATGCCGGGCGATCCATTGAGAGCAAAATATATTGCTGATAATTTCCTAACCGATGTAACATTGGTAAGCCAGACAAGAAACATATTTTTCTTCACAGGAAAATACAAGGGAAAAGAAATAACTGTGGGAGCAAGCGGAATGGGCTTCCCAAGTATCGGCATCTATTCCTTCGAATTATTTACAGAATATGATGTGGACACTATCATCAGAATCGGGACTTGTGGAGCGTATTCTACAGATCTGAAAACATTTGATATCCTGAATGTAGAAAAAGCAGCAAGCGAAAGCACCTATGCCAAATTCGCATGGGGAATTGAAGAAGAAGCGATATCCAATCAGGGAATTGCCTTTGAAAAAGTGAATGAAACCGCTGCTGAACTTGGTCTTAATATTAAGGCTACCAATATTCATTCCAGTGATATTTTTTACAGAAAAGATCCTGCCGTTCCTGCCATTGCAGAAAAATACAACTGTCCGGCTGTAGAGATGGAAGCTTTTGCACTATTTGCCAATGCGAAACATCTTGGGAAAAATGCAGCTACGATCTTAACGGTTTCCGATATTATCCCTACTAAAGAATTTATTTCCGCTGATCAAAGACAACAGGCTCTGAGAACAATGATGGAGCTTTCTCTAGAAACCGCTTTAAAGTTTTAAAAATATGATATAAAAAATGCTTCCAAAACGGAAGCATTTTTTTGTTAAAAACTTAAACCCGAAACCATCATCTGCAGCTGCGCTTTCGTATCAATAACGACTGTAATATATTGTTCTGATAGCAGAAACTGGGTTGGACGCAGATCAATGACATTTCCCTGCAGCCGGATTACTTTATAGTATTCTTTGTTAAAATTTTCCATCAGGCTTTTTCTGGAAGAATTCTCAATATCCAAAAGCGGGATCCCATAATCTTTTTCAATCATTTTCCTGATCTTACCTTCGAACAAAACCGTTAGTGCTTTTTGAAAAAAGTTTTTAGTCTTAAGGTTAAAATCAGTCTGTGTCAATGTGATCTTGTGGCTCACAGCATCATAAACCGGTTTTCCCTTTATAAAAGCCGTTCCGTTTACACCACCTTCAGTTCTCACTTCAATCACTATGTTTTCCTTCTCCGGATAGACTGTAATATCATTAACTTTCACTTTATTCTTCTCATTGTTCAGAGGAAATTCTTTGTTAAGGAATTGTTGTCTGGCAATTTTGGTCGCTTCATCAAAACTGATGTTAGCTGTTGTTTGCAAATTAAAAATGCCCGGTAAATCAGGTTTTAATAAAAAGTTGGGAACCGTATTGACATCTCTTGTAGCCTGTGGAATCTGCCCAACGAAAGTTTCGGAAAACAAATCAATTCCGACTGTTGTCTTGATTTTATCCTGAAACACCTGAAGCGGCGTCATATAAGTATTTTGTGGCGATATTTTCAGCCAGGTATTATATTCTTCCGAAACATTAATTGGTTTGGAAAACTGATTCCACGCCATTACCAGATAAGGTTGCAGATTAAACTGTGATTTGATTTGATTATCAATAATGGTGGTAAATTTTGCCTGCTGTTCCTTAAGAACGGATTCAATGAAAGGTGCTATCGGAATTTTTATTTTTCCATAATCCAAAATTGGCTTCTGTGTCCAGACAAAGCCTGCTGTAGTTGTTTTCGTACTCAGCTTCCAATCCGGAGTTGCTGCAAGACTCGTAATAAAGTTCATTACCAGGTTAAAATTGGTGTCCTTGTACATATAATAACCCAAAGTCCCATAACCTTTTTCCGCCCAGATCTTAAGCGGTACGGAGATCATCAGTCTGTTATTGGTAAGAGCTTTTATGGCAATATTTCCCTGCTTTTCTACTTTGACCTTGAATTGATCATTATTATTATCTGTAAAAGATTGATCTTCGTATAAAACGCCTTTCACAGACTGGTTAATCAAATTATTGATTTCCGATATCGGGAGAGAAACCGGAAGTGTGATACCGGATTTGATTTTAGGCAATGTAAAAACAGGAGTTGCTGACTGGGAAAAAGATAATATACTGATGAATATAGAAAACAGTGTGATTTTCAATTTTGATATCATAGTTTGAAATTGATAATAATTACAACGCTAAATTAATGGTTTTTATTAGTTACAAAACAAAAAACCATCTCAATTGAGATGGTTTTTTATATATCAAAAACTTAGAATTCTTATTCTTCAGTTTTTTCTTCATTAGAAGTTTCTGCAGCCGGAGTTTCTTCCACTTTAGCTTCGGTAGCTTCAACAACAGGAGCAGCTTCTTTTTTAGGAGCAGCAGATCTTCTGCTTCTTCTTGTTGTTTTCTTCTCAGCTTCGTTTGGATTGTAGATATCGTTGAAATCTACCAACTCGATAAGCGCAGTATCTGCAGCATCACCAGGTCTGAAACCAGTCTTGATGATTCTAGTGTAACCACCGTTTCTTTCAGCAATTTTAGGAGCTACAGTTCTGAACAATTCAGTAACCGCTTCTTTACTTTGCAAGTAAGAGAAAACGATTCTTCTATTGTGAGTTGTATCTTCTTTAGCCTTAGTAAGGATTGGTTCCACGTAAACTCTTAAAGCTTTCGCTTTAGCAACAGTAGTGTTGATTCTTTTATGTTCAATCAGGGAACAAGCCATATTAGAAAGCATTGCTTTTCTGTGCGGTGCAGTTCTACCTAAGTGATTTATCTTTTTTCCGTGTCTCATTTTGAGGATTATTTATCAGCGTCTAACTTATATTTTGCAACATCAAACCCGAAATTTAGTCCTTTTGAGTGAACCAATTCTTCAAGTTCTGTTAAAGATTTTTTACCAAAATTTCTGAATTTCATCAAATCAGACTTACTGAAAGAAACCAGTTCACCAAGCGTTTCTACTTCAGCTGCTTTCAGACAGTTAAGGGCTCTTACAGAAAGATCCATATCTGCTAATTTTGACTTAAGTAATTGTCTTGTATGAAGTGTTTCTTCGTCATATTGGATAGATGCCTTTACCGCTTCTGTTTCCAGAGTGATTCTTTCATCAGAGAACAGCATGAAGTGATAGATCAGGATCTTAGAAGCTTCTGTTAAAGCATTCTGAGGTGTGATAGATCCGTCAGTTTCAATATCCAATACCAATTTTTCGTAGTCTGTTTTTTGCTCTACACGGTAATTTTCTATACTGTACTGAACTTTCTTGATTGGTGTAAAGATAGAGTCAATAGCAATAGTTCCTACAGGAGCATTGTTTGATTTGTTCTGATCGCTCGGAACATATCCTCTTCCTTTTTCAATGTTGAAAGTAATTTCAAACGTTACATCTTTAGCCAAAGTAGCGATTACCAATTCAGGATTCAGAACATCGAAGTTCACGATGGAACCTCCAAGATCTCCTGCAGTAACCACATCTTTTCCGGAGATCTTAGCAGTTACCTGCTCGCTTCCCGGATTTTCAGTTTTAGCTTTTAGACGAAGCTGTTTAAGATTAAGAATGATTTCCGTAACATCTTCAATCACTCCCGGTATAGTTGAAAATTCGTGCTCTACGCCTTCTATTTTGATAGATGAAATAGCATATCCTTCCAGAGAAGAAAGTAAAACTCTTCTCAATGCATTACCGATTGTAAGCCCGAAACCTGGTTCCAAAGGTCTGAATTCGAATTGTCCTTTAAAATCAGTTGAGTTTAACAGGATTACTTTATCGGGTTTTATAAATGTTAAAATTGCCATAGTCTGGTTGAGCAAAAATTTGAAAAAATTATTATTTAGAGTATAATTCGACGATCAACTGTTCTTTGATGTCTTCAGGGATCTGAATTCTCTCAGGCGCACTTGTGAAAGTACCAGTTTTTTTCTCGTCATTGAATTGTAACCACTCATAATTTGCTTTAGAAGCTAAAGCGTCAGAGATTACTTCAAGAGATTTAGATTTTTCTCTCACAGCAATTTCGTCACCAGCTTTTAGCAAATAAGAAGGAATGTTTACCAGCTCTCCGTTCACAGTGATGTGTCTGTGAGAAACTAATTGTCTAGCAGCAGCTCTTGTTTTAGCAAAACCTAATCTGTAAACTACATTATCCAATCTTGATTCACAAAGCTGAAGAAGAACTTCCCCTGTTACACCTTTGCTTCTGTGCGCTTTATCGAAGAGGTTAGCGAATTGTCTTTCAAGAATACCATAAGTGTACTTAGCCTTTTGTTTTTCAGCCAGCTGAGTAGCGTATTCTGATTTTTTTGCTCCTCTTCTTTTGTTAGGACCGTGTTGTCCTGGTGGTTGATTTTTTCTTTTCTCGAAGTTTTTATCGTCTCCGTAAATTGCCTGACCAAATTTTCTAGCAATTTTAGTTTTAGGTCCAATATATCTTGCCATAATGGGTAAATTCTAAAAAATTAAACTCTTCTTCTTTTAGGTGGTCTACAACCGTTGTGTGGCATTGGTGTCACGTCAACGATCTCACTTACTTCGATTCCAGAATTGTGCAGAGTTCTGATTGCAGACTCTCTACCAGCACCTGGACCTTTCACAAACACCTTAACTCTTCTAAGACCAGCTTCAAAAGCTACCTGAGAACAGTTTTCTGCAGCCATCTGAGCTGCGAATGGAGTATTCTTTTTAGAACCTCTGAAACCCATTTTACCGGCAGAAGCCCAAGAGATAACTTCTCCTGCTTTATTTGTTAAAGAAATGATGATGTTATTGAAAGAAGCTTGAATATGCGCTTCACCAATAGCCTCAACTTTTACTTTTCTTTTTTTAACTACTTTAGTTTGTTTTGCCATAATTCCTAACGATTATTTACTTGCTTTTTTCTTGTTAGCAACTGTTTTTCTCTTTCCTTTACGGGTTCTAGAGTTGTTTTTCGTTCTCTGGCCTCTTAAAGGTAGTCCTAGTCTGTGACGTATTCCTCGTTGGCATCCTATGTCCATCAATCGCTTGATGTTCAATTGCACTTCAGAACGCAATTCTCCTTCAACTTTTACGTTTTCGGTAATATAAGTTCTGATTGCAGCCAATTCATCGTCATTCCATTCGTTGACTTTCTTGTCTTCGCTGATTCCAGCGTTTTTCAAAATTTCTGAAGCAGTACTTCTTCCAACACCGTAGATGTAAGTAAGTCCGATAACGCCTCTTTTGTTCTTTGGTAAATCAATACCTGAAATTCTCGCCATAATTTAATTGGTTCTTAACCTTGTCTTTGTTTAAATTTAGGGTTCTTTTTGTTGATTACGAAAAGTACGCCTTTTCTACGTACAATTTTGCAATCAGCACTTCTTTTTTTGATAGATGCTCTAACCTTCATTTTGTTATTTTTAATATCTAAAAGTTATCCTCCCTTTACTCAAGTCATAAGGAGAGAGTTCGAGTCTTACCTTGTCTCCAGGTAAGAGTTTTATATAATGCATTCTCATTTTACCAGAAATATGGGCAATTAATACATGCCCATTCTCTAGCTCTACTCGGAACTGTGCGTTGGAAAGTGCTTCCGTTATCACACCGTCTTGTTCTATATGTTTCTGTTTTGCCATTTACCTATTAATAGTTTGATGATCTTGACAATTTAGATTGCATCAACCCATCATAATGATGGTTCAGCAGATAAGTATTAATCTGTTGAACGGTATCCAGGATAACGCCAACCATAATTAATAACGATGTACCACCGAAAAACAGGGCAAATCTATCTGTCTGAACAAACGCTCCGTGCACTATTGCCGGAAGGACTGCAAAGATAGATAAAAATATTGCACCTGGCAAGGTTATCTTGGATAAAATATCATCCAGATAATCTGCCGTTTCTTTTCCTGGTCTCACCTTGGGTATCAATCCACCATTACGCTTGAGATCATCAGCCATCTGATTCACCGGAATGGTAATCGCTGTATAGAAAAATGAGAAAATTATAATCAATAATGCGAACAATACATTGTACTGCCAGCTGAATACATTTTTGAATCCTGCCAAAAATGTGTTAGATTCATCTACTTTGGTCAGCAATCCCGGTACGAACATCAATGCCTGCGCAAAGATGATTGGCATTACACCTGCTGCATTAACCTTCAATGGGATCCATTGTCTGGCACCTTCCATCAGATTTCTGCTAACACCACCTCTAGCCTGGGCTCTGCTCACATACTGGATCGGAATCTTTCTAACCGCTACAGAAAGAATGATTGCCAATAGTACTACTAATAACCAAAATATAATCTCAATCAGAATCATAATGTTTCCTAGACCGCCTTTACCATTCTGTGTAAGCACTTCCTGGTAGAAAGCTGTAGGAAGATCCGCAAGGATACCCACCATAATAAGGATTGAAATTCCATTACCAATACCTTTGTCCGTAATCTTTTCTCCGAGCCACATTGCAAATACAGAACCTGCTACCAGAATGATGATACTTGGAAGCCAGAACATAACAGAAGCCGGGTCTATATAATAAGCCGACTGGAACTGAGAGTATGGCAAAAAGAATTGCGTAACCGAAGTTAAGTAAGACGGTGCCTGCACAAGACAAACTCCAATCGTTAACCATCTGGTAATCTGGTTTAATGTATTTCTTCCACTTTCGCCGTCTTTCTGTAATTTCTGAAGATAAGGAATAGCCATTCCCATCAGCTGAACAATGATCGAAGCGGAGATGTATGGCATAATTCCTAATGCCATTATAGAAGCACGGCTAAATGCTCCTCCTGTGAAGGAAGACAATAAACCCAAAAGGCCGGCTCCTTGTTGGTTCCCGCCTTGGTTTTGGTAATGTTGTAATAGGTTTCCTACTTCTGCCATATTAATAGCCGGAAGTGAAACGTAAGATGCGAATCTATACACAAGGACCAAAGAAAGTGTCAGGATAATCTTATCTCTAAGCTCTTTCAGGCTCCAAATGTTTTTTAGTGTTTGTATAAATTCTTTCATTGGTTATTAATTAAAGAGTAATTGCTTTACCTCCAGCCTTGTTGATTGCTTCTTCAGCAGACTTAGTAAATTTATCTGCAGAGATTGAAACACCAGATTTCAAATCACCTCTACCTAGGATTTTTACCAATTCATTTTTAGAAGCTAGACCGTTTTCTACTAATACGTCTCTAGTGATATCACCAGTGATGTTTTTAGTATCGATCAAAGTTTGGATAGTATCAAGATTGATTGCTCTAAACTCTTTTCTATTAATATTTTTGAAACCAAATTTTGGTAATCTTCTTTGCAAAGGCATCTGTCCACCTTCGAAACCGATTTTCTGAGAATAACCAGCTCTCGCTTTCTGACCTTTATGTCCTTTTGTTGAAGTACCACCGTATCCACTTCCTTGACCTCTACCAATTCTTTTTGTACTGAATGTAGAGCCAGTTGATGGTTTTAAGTTATTTAAATTCATTGTTGTATTGTAATTGAGATTATAGATTAAAAGATAAGAGATAAGAGACTTCTAAATTAGAGTCTCTTCTCTCTATGTCTAATGTCTTATTTCTGAACTTCTAATAAGTGGCTTACAGAAGCGATCATTCCTAAAATAGAAGGCGTAGCTTCGTGCTCTACAACTTGTTGAAGTCTCTTGAATCCTAGTGCTTCAAGTGTTCTTTTCTGAGTTTTAGAACGATTAATAGCACTTCTAACTAATTTTACTTTGATTGTTGCCATTGTTATAAATTATTAACCGTTAAACACTTTACTTAGAGACACTCCTCTCATTCTTGCAATCTCTTCTGGTCTTCTGATGTCCAACAATGCGTTGAAAGTAGCTTTCACCACGTTGTGCGGGTTAGAAGAACCTTTAGATTTTGACAATACATCATGTACACCTGCAGATTCCAGTACCGCACGTACCGCACCACCAGCGATAAGTCCTGTACCGTGAGACGCTGGTCTCAAGAAGATATCAGCACCACCGTATCTGGCAGAAGTCTGGTGAGGAATTGTATGATTGATTACAGGAACTTTTACCAAGTTTTTCTTAGCATCTTCTACTGCCTTAGCAATAGCAGAAGCAACTTCCTTAGATTTTCCAAGTCCGTAACCGATAACACCATCTTCGTTTCCTACAACAACAATTGCAGAAAATCCGAATGCTCTACCACCTTTCGTTACTTTAGTTACTCTGTTAACAGCAACCAGACGATCTTTTAATTCTAATCCTCCAGGTTTAACTCTTTCTATATTACTATCTAACATAATTTCTGAATTTTAAAATTAGAATTTAAGACCTGCTTCTCTAGCACCGTCAGCAAGAGCTTTCACTCTACCGTGGTATACAAAACCATTTCTATCAAATACAACATTCTCGATACCTGCTGCTTTAGCTTTAGCTGCTATAGCTTTACCTACTGCTACAGATACTTCAGTTTTAGTTCCTTTAGCGTCCACGCCTTTCTCTCTGGAAGAAGCTGAAGCTAATGTCTTACCGTTTTTATCATCTACTAACTGCGCGTAGATTTCTTTATTACTTTTATATACAGATAATCTTGGTAATGATGCAGATCCTGAAATCTTCCCTCTTACTCTTCTTTTGATTCTGATACGTTTTTCAACTTTTGTTAATGCCATTTTTCTTAAATTTTATGCAGATTTACCGGCTTTTCTTCTGATGATTTCACCCACGAATTTTACACCTTTTCCTTTGTAAGGCTCAGGTTTTCTGAAAGATCTGATCTTCGCAGCCACCATTCCAAGAAGTTGTTTATCGTAAGAAGATAATGTAATGATCGGGTTTTTCCCTTTTTCAGTCAATGTATCCAATGTTACTTCTTTTGGAAGTTCCAAAACGATACCGTGAGAAAATCCAAGTGCCAATTCTAATTTTTGACCATTGTGAGATGCTCTGTAACCAACTCCTACAAGTTCTAATTGCTTAGTGAAACCTGTAGATGTTCCAACAATCATATTGTTGATAAGCGCTCTGTATAAACCGTGAAGCGCCTTGTGTTCTTTTGAATCAGAAGGACGGCTGAACGTTAGTACACCGTTTTCCTGTGTGAAGCTGATTCCTGATGTAAGCTCCTGAGATAATTCTCCTTTAGGACCTTTTACCGTTACCACACCATTGTTTTCAGTGATGGTAACACCAGCAGGAACTTCTATAATTGCTTTACCAATTCTTGACATTTTCCTTGTTTTAAAAAATTAATATACGTAGCAAATTACTTCACCTCCCACTTTCTCTTGTCTAGCTTTTTTATCCGTCATTACTCCTTTAGAAGTAGAGATGATAGCTACACCCAGTCCGTTTAGTACTCTTGGAAGTTCCTCAGAACCTTTGTACTGACGAAGACCTGGTCTAGAAGCTCTTTGAATAGACTTGATAGCCGGTTTGTTCGTTTGCTTGTCATACTTCAAAGCGATCTTGATAGCTCCTTGAACTGCATTATCCTCGAACTTATAGTTCAAGATATAACCTTGGTCAAAAAGAATCTTAGTGATCTCTTTTTTGATTTTCGATGCAGGAATTTCCACCACTTTGTGGCCTGCGCTTTGTGCGTTCCTTACTCTTGTTAGGAAATCTGAAATTGGATCTGTTACCATTTCTTTGTTTTAAATTATTGGTTAATGACAACCAGTATTGAAAAGACTTGAAGATAGAGATATCAGAATCTGACATCTCTATCTTTAGTATCTCAACAACTTAATTGCCTCGATTGTTTTGATTGCTTACCAACTAGCTTTTTTAACTCCCGGTATAAGACCATTGTTTGCCATTTCACGGAACGTTACTCTGGAAATACCGAATGTTCTCATATATCCTCTTGGTCTTCCTGTTAGTTTACATCTGTTGTGTAATCTTACAGGAGAAGCATTTTTAGGCAATTTCTGTAATGCTTCATAATCTCCAGCTTCTTTCAAAGCTTTTCTTTTTTCAGCATATTTAGCTACAGTAGCTTCTCTTTTGCGCTCACGCGCTTTCATTGATTCTTTAGCCATTTCTTAGTTCTTTTTGAACGGTAAACCGAAGTGCGTTAATAATGCTTTTGCTTCTTTATCAGTTTTCGCAGTTGTAACGAAAGTGATGTCCATCCCCTGGATTTTTTTCACTTTGTCAATTACAATCTCCGGGAAGATAATCTGCTCGGTAATACCTAAGTTATAATTACCTCTACCGTCGAAACCGTCTGCTTTGATTCCAGAGAAATCTCTGATTCTCGGAAGTGCAGAAGAAGTTAATCTATCCAAGAACTCATACATTTTATCAGCTCTTAGGGTTACTCTTGCTCCTACAGGCATTCCTTTTCTCAATTTGAAAGCCGCCTCGTCTTTTTTAGACAATGTACCAACTGCTTTTTGCCCGGTAATTGCTGTCAATTCTTCTACCGCATAGTCAACAATTTTCTTGTCAGCTGTAGCAGCACCTAAACCTTGTGACACAACGATTTTTTCCAATTTAGGTACCTGCATAACAGATTTGTACCCAAACTCTTCCATCATTGCAGGAACAATTTTTTCTTTATATTGTTGTTTTGGTCTTACTATATATTCCATTGTAATTTAATTATAAAGTTTCACCGGTTGTTTTAGCAACTCTTACTTTTTTATCACCTTCTACTTTGTATCCGGCTTTTGTAGCTTTTCCGCTTTTATCAACCAATGATACGTTTGAAATATGTAGTGAAGCCTCTTTTTCAACGATTCCACCTTGAGGATTCTGAGCGGATGGTTTAGTATGTTTTTTAACGATATTAATACCAGCCACAATCACTCTCGGATCTTTACCTTCTTTTTTGATTACTTCAAGAACTTCTCCTTTACTACCTTTGTTTTTACCAGTAGTAACGATTACGTTGTCTCCTCTTTTTATTTTAACTTTTGTCATCTTTTTTAAATTTTAAAAATTAAAGTACTTCAGGAGCTAATGAAATAACCTTCATATATTCTTTGTCTCTCAACTCACGGGCAACCGGTCCGAAAACACGTGTTCCTCTCATTTCTCCAGCAGCGTTTAGCAATACGCAAGCGTTGTCTTCGAATTTGATGTAAGATCCATCTTTTCTACGAACTGCTTTTTTAGTTCTTACCACTACTGCTTTTGATACCTGACCTTTCTTAGCGTTTCCTGATGGTGTAGAATCTTTGATAGTAACAACGATTTTATCACCAACTGAAGCATATCTTCTTCTGGTACCTCCCAGAACTCTGATAACCAATACTTCTTTAGCACCTGTGTTATCAGCAACTTTTAATCTTGATTCTGTTTGTAACATTATTACTTAGCTTTTTCTATGATTCTTACTAATCTCCATCTCTTGTTCTTGCTCAAAGGTCTAGTTTCTGTGATCAAAACTGTATCTCCTTCGTTGCACTCATTGTTCTCATCGTGTGCGGTATATTTTTTCGTTTTCAAAACGAATTTTCCGTACATCGGGTGCTTTACTCTCGTAGTTTCGCTAACAACAATAGTTTTTTCCATTTTATTGCTGGAAACTACCCCGATTCTTTCTTTTCTTAAATTTCTTTCCATTGTAAAAAGGAATATTATTGTTTGTTAGTTAACTCAGTGTTTAGTCTAGCGATTGTCTTTCTCAAATCTCTGATTTGGATTGGATTCTCAACCGGGCTGATTCTGTGGGCTAATTTCAATTTTGAATAGTTAGCTTTTGCGTCAGCCAATTGGTTTTGTAAATCCTCTTTGCTTAAATTTTTGATGTCAGCTTTTTTCATTGTAATAGAGATTATAGAGGTTTAACAAAATCGTTAGCAACTACGAACTTGGTCACTACCGGCAATTTTTGCGCAGCAAGTCTAAGAGCTTCTTTCGCTACTTCGTAAGGTACTCCACCAACTTCGAACATTATTTTACCAGGTTTTACTACAGCTACCCAATATTCTACAGCACCCTTACCTTTACCCATCCTTACTTCAGCTGGTTTTTTAGTAATCGGCTTATCCGGGAATATTTTGATCCATAGCTGACCTTCTCTTTTCATATATCTTGTAGCAGCGATACGCGCAGCTTCAATCTGTCTTGCAGTGATCCAAGCACCTTCAGTTGCTTTGATCCCGAAAGTTCCATAAGCAAGTTGATTACCTCTCTGGGCAATCCCCTTCATTTTCATCTTATGAACTCTACGGAATTTGGTTCTTTTTGGTTGTAACATAATTTAATAAGATGTTAGATGTTAGATGTTAGATGTTAGATAAAATTTAAATCAGTTCTTGTAACGGAAGATCTAATTTCTACTTTCTATCTTCTAACTTCTAATTAATTATTGTTGTTATTTCTTCTTGGTTTTCTGTCTCCTCTTTCGCCTCTGTCATTTCTTTCTCTACCTCCAGCTGGTGCTTTTTTCTGTTGTCCTACAAGTGGTGTAAGTTCTCTTTTACCGTAAACTTCACCTTTCATAATCCAAACTTTAACCCCAAGTTTTCCGTACTGTGTTAATGCCTCACCGATATGATAATCGATATCCGCACGGAATGTAGATAATGGAATTCTACCTTCTTTGAAAGATTCTGATCTCGCCATTTCAGCACCGTTCAATCTACCAGAGATTTGAACTTTGATACCTTCTGCGCCCATTCTCATTGTGCTTGCCATAGCCATCTTAACCGCTCTTCTGTAAGAGATTCTGTTTTCGATTTGCTTAGCAATGCTGTCTGCAACCAAAACTGCGTCTAGCTCAGGTCTTTTGATTTCGAAAATATTGATCTGGATATCTTTTCCGGTCAATTTTTTCAACTCTTCTTTCAGTTTATCAACTTCCTGACCTCCTTTACCAATGATAAGACCTGGTCTAGCTGTTGTAATTGTAACTGTTACTAATTTTAGTGTTCTTTCAATATAGATTTTTGAAATTCCACCTTTAGATAATCTTGCTTCAAGGTATCTTCTGATTTTGTAATCTTCAGCGATTCTATCACCGTAGTTTTTACCACCAAACCAGTTAGAATCCCATCCTCTGATGATACCTAATCTGTTACCAATTGGATTTGTCTTCTGTCCCATACCTTGAATTAATTTTCTTTTGTACCTAAGATTAATGTAATGTGGTTAGATCTTTTTCTGATTCTGTAACCTCTACCTTGTGGTGCAGGTCTCAGTCTCTTCAATTGTCTAGCGCTATCCACAAATATTTCTTTCACGATTAGGTTAGCCTCCTCGATGTCAGCACCTTCGTTCTTAGCTTGCCAGTTAGCGATTGCAGAAAGTAATACTTTCTCCAATTTGTTAGAAGCCTCTTTCTTAGAATACTTAAGGATATATAAAGCTTTATCTACCTCTACTCCTCTGATGATATCAGCAACTAATCTCATTTTTCTAGGAGAAGACGGGCAATCGTTATGCAACGCTTTTGCCACATCCTGGTTTGCTATTTTACGTGCTAATGCACTTTCTCTTTTTCTTGATCCCATGATTATCTACCTCCTTTATTTTTGTTACCACCGTGACCTCTGAAAGATCTTGTCGGAGAAAATTCGCCTAATTTGTGTCCAACCATGTTTTCTGTAACATAAACCGGGATAAAAGATTTCCCATTGTGTACAGCGATAGTTTGACCTACAAAGTCCGGAGAAATCATAGATGCTCTAGACCAAGTTTTGATTACAGTCTTCTTACCAGACTCTATATTTGCCTGAACCTTCTTATCTAAATGATGTGCGATGAACGGTCCTTTTTTAAGTGATCTTGCCATAATTATTTTCTTTTAGATACGATGTAACGGTTAGACACTTTGTTTTTCTTTCTAGTTTTGTAACCTTTAGCCGGCATACCGTTTCTAGATCTTGGGTGACCTCCAGAAGAACGTCCTTCACCACCTCCCATTGGGTGATCCACAGGATTCATTACTACTGGTCTTGTTCTTGGTCTTCTACCTAACCATCTGCTTCTACCAGCTTTTCCTGATACTGTTAACTGATGATCTGAGTTGGAAACAGAACCAACCATTGCCATACATTCCGTAAGGATCATTCTGGATTCTCCTGAAGGCAATTTGATGATGGCATATTTTCCGTCTCTTGAAGTTAATTGAGCGGAAGAACCAGCACTTCTTGCCAAGATTGCACCTTGACCAGGCTTCATCTCTACACAAGAAATTACAGTACCCAATGGAATGTTTTTCAATTTCATTGCGTTACCTACATTTGGTTCTACGCTTTCTCCAGAAACAATTTTCTGATCTACTTTGATCCCGTTTGGAGCGATGATGTATCTTTTTTCTCCGTCTGCGTACTCTACTAATGCGATGAATGCAGTTCTGTTTGGATCATACTCTACAGTTTTTACCGTAGCTTCAACGTCGAATTTATTTCTCTTGAAGTCGATAATTCTGTATTTCTTTTTGTGTCCACCGCCGGTGTAACGCATGGTCATTTTACCAGTTTGGTTACGTCCACCTGACTTTTTAATACCAACAGTCAGAGATTTCTCTGGCTTGTTAGTAGTAATTTCCTCAAAGTTATTTACAACTCTGAATCTCTGTCCCGGGGTGATAGGTTTTAATTTTCTAACAGACATTACTATTATTTATAATTAATTAATTAGTTGCGAAAATATCAATAACTTCTCCAGCAGCCAATGTTACAACTGCCTTCTTCAATTTATTGGTTTTCCCAACTTGAAGTCCTTTTTTCGTGTATTTAGAAGAAACTTTAGGCGCATAAATCATGGTTCTAACGTCCGCTACTTTTACACCGTAAGCTGCTTCAATAGCACCTTTAATCTGGATCTTGTTTGCCTTTGGAGCAACCAAGAAAGAATAAGCCCCTCTTAGATCTGTAAGATAATTGGCTTTTTCTGAAATAATTGGTTTAATAATAAGTGACATGATTTATTTCTTTAAGTTGTCCTGAAATTTTTCTACTGCACCTTCTAAGAAGATAATCTCACCTGCGTTGATCAAATCATAAGAAGAAATCTCGTTATAATTCAATACTCTTGTCTTAGGCAAGTTTCTTGAAGATAGATATACATTCTTGTTGGCTTCAGGAAGTACGAATAATGATTTTTTACCTGTAAGTGTTAAAGCATCCAACAATGAGATGAATTCTTTAGTCTTAGGTGCGTCAAAATTCAAGTTTTCCAAAACTTTGATGCTGTTATCTCTCAATTTTTGAGAAAGAACAGATTTTTTAGCCAATCTCTTAAGCGCTTTGTTCAATTTGAATCTGTAGTCTCTTGGCTTTGGACCAAAAACTCTACCTCCACCTTTGAAAGTTGGCGACTTGATATCACCATATCTCGCAGATCCTGAACCTTTTTGCTTCTTAAGCTTTCTTGTAGAAGCTGTAATTTCGCTTCTTTCTTTTGATTTATGAGTACCTTGTCTTTGTGCGGCAAGATATTGCTTAACCTCTAAGTAAACCGCGTGCTGATTTGGCTCAATCCCGAATACTGATTCGTCAAGAGTTACTTTTCTTCCGGTTTCTTTTCCTGATGTACTTAATACTACTAGTTCCATTTCTTGATAATTACATAAGAATTTTTAGCTCCCGGAACAGCCCCTTTTACTACTAAAAGATTTTGTTCGCTATCTACTTTTAACACCTGAAGGTTCTGAACAGTTACCTGCTTACCTCCCATTCTACCAGCCATTCTCATTCCTTTGAATACTCTTGAAGGATCCGAACCAGCACCGATAGAACCTGGAGCTCTAAGCCTGTTGTGCTGACCGTGAGTAGCTTGCATTACACCTCCAAATCCGTGTCTTTTAACAACACCTTGGAAACCTTTACCTTTAGAAGTTCCTGTTACATCCACGTATTCACCTTCTGCAAACATGTTAACTTCTACTAAATCTCCTGTCTTAACCGCGTGCTCGAATTCATTTCTGAATTCTACGATTTTAGCCTTAGGAGTTGAACCAGCCTTTTTGAAATGACCAGCTAACGCTTTACCAACGTTCTTCTCACTCTTGTCATCGAAACCTAGTTGTACGGCAACATACCCGTCAACCTCTTCGGTTCTGACCTGTAAAACCGAGCATGGACCAGCCTGAATAACTGTACAAGGAATATTCTTCCCGTCTTCGTTAAACAAAGATGTCATACCGATTTTTTTACCAATAATACCTGACATTATTTATATATATCTATTATATTTTGTTTCAGCATTTTAGCGGTTTTCGTCATATTCTATGTCTGAAATAGGCATACTCCTTCCCTAAAATGAGTGTGCAAATTTAAGGATATTTTTTACATTGACAAATATTTTGTGGAAATTATTTGATTTTTTGTGAGTTACGGTATTGTTGATGAAAAACGTGATGTTATTTATCAAAATAATTTCGGAATTATGATTCGGGATTTCTGCTACTATATTTAATTTTATGCTTTTTCACTGCTTCATCTATGGAATAGCATTTATGAAGATCTTCATCATTCTTGGACAGTTCAGCAATTTTCACAAAATATTGATGGAGCTGATCCAGCTCTTTTTCTGTCAGATCTTCCACATCCACCAATCTGTTGCTCGCCTGTTTGCTGGCAGCAATCAGCTCATTCAGTTTTAACTGAATTGCTTTACTGTCTTTATTCTGCGCTTTCTGAATCAGAAAAACCATCAAAAAAGTAATAATAGTCGTTCCGGTATTGATGACGAGTTGCCAAGTTTCCGAGTATTTGAAAACAGGTCCGCAGGCTGCCCAGATGATCACAATTGATGTTGCTCCTATGAATGCGTGGGAACTGCCGGTAAAATTGGTAGCCCAGTTGGCAAACTTTTCGAAAAGATTTCTATTTTTCATTTTATTATTAAAGTTTAATTAAATATATCATTTTAATAGAAATAAAAAGACCTCCAAAAATCGGAGGTCTTAATATGAAATCATTTAGTTTGTTATTCTTTCACAAATTTAGTTTTAACAACGGCTCCATTATCATTAATATTAATGAAGTAAACCCCTTTTTCTAATTTGCCAACAGATATTTTCCCGGCACCTAAATTTCCTTTAGAAACGAGCTGACCAGCAGTATTGAAAATCTCATAATTGGAATTGATCATTACATTAGAAACATTTAAAATATCTTTTACCGGGTTTGGATAGATCTGAAGAGATTTAGAATTAACATCAGAAACAGCCAAAGTAGAACTTACAGTTGCTGGTTTTACTGCATAAAATACATTGCCGATAGCCGACACTCTTATGTGACCGGATTTACCTATTAATTCTGCAGGAATGAGAACATTTGCCGTGCCGGAATTAGGGACTGAAGCCACCAATGTGGTCCAAGTTGTTCCTGCATCAGAAGTGAAATCAATTTTCACATTAGCTACATTATAAGGAGAAGTGGTTGTACCAGAAACCGCCCAGGTAATAGTAGAGCTGACACCAGCTATCAAAGTTGGCGGTGTATCAACAGTAAAAGCATTTGCTGAACCAACCACAATTGTTTGTGTGGTAAAAGCGGTTTGGCTATCCGCTCCTTTGTTATCTCTAACTGTTACTCGGAAATTTGTAGTTCTTGCAACAGATGAAGTCGCTTCAAAATCATTATTATTTCTTACAGCTCCACCTAAAACTGTTGCCAATTTTGGAAAATATCTTGTAGGACTTGCAGTTGGAACCCACGATCTAAAACTAGCACCATTTGTCAATGTACTATTAATGTTTAAGAATAATGTTTGAAAAAATTAATAAAAAAAACCCTCTTCTTTCGAAAAGGGATTTATTATCATAGCAAAGTGGAATTATCACACTTTAATTTCTACGTCTACTCCTGAAGGAAGTTCTAATTTCATTAGAGCATCAACAGTTTTAGAAGAAGAAGAGTAAATATCCATCAATCTCTTGTGAGCTGATAATTGGAACTGCTCTCTAGCTTTCTTGTTTACGTGCGGAGATCTCAACACCGTGAAGATTCTCTTGTTCGTTGGCAATGGAATTGGTCCGTTTACAACAGCACCAGTCGCCTTTACCGTTTTTACGATTTTCTCTGCAGATTTATCTACCAGGTTGTAATCGTAAGACTTCAATTTTATTCTGATTCTTTGTGACATTTTAATCTAATTTAAATAATTAACCTTTAGCCTTAGCGATTACATCTTCAGCAACGTTGTTCGGAGCAGCTTCGTATTTCTCGAATTCCATAGAAGATGTTGCTCTACCTGAAGATAATGTTCTAAGAGAAGTTACATAACCAAACATTTCAGATAGTGGAACGAAAGCTTTGATAACTTTAGCGTTGTTTCTATCGTCCATACCGTTTACTGTACCTCTTCTTCTGTTAAGGTCACCTACGATATCACCCATATATTCTTCCGGAGTTACAACTTCCAGTTTCATAATCGGCTCCATAATTACCGCTTTAGCAGCTCTTCCGGATTCTTTGAATCCCATTTTAGCAGCTAATTCGAAAGATAATTGGTCAGAGTCAACTGCGTGGAAAGATCCATCCTTCAATACAATCTTCATAGACTCCACTTCGAATCCAGCTAAAGGACCATTTTTCATAGCCTCTCTGAATCCTTTCTCAACTGAAGGGATAAATTCTTTTGGAATGTTACCACCCTTGATTTCGTTGATGAACTCAAGACCTGTTTTACCTTCGTCAGCTGGACCAATAGTAAATACGATATCTGCGAACTTACCTCTACCACCAGATTGCTTTTTGTAAACCTCTCTGTGGTTAGCAGTTTGCGTCAATGCTTCTTTGTATTCTACCTGTGGTTGACCTTGGTTAACCTCTACTTTGAACTCTCTTCTCATACGGTCTACGATGATATCCAAGTGAAGCTCACCCATACCAGAGATGATAGTTTGTCCTGAAGCCTCGTCAGTCTTAACCTGGAACGTTGGATCCTCTTCAGCTAATTTAGCTAGAGCGTTACCCATTTTATCCTGGTCAGCTTTAGTTTTAGGCTCAACAGCGATACCGATTACCGGATCCGGGAAGATCATAGATTCAAGAACGATTGGGTTCTTTTCATCAGATAATGTATCCCCTGTTTTAATATCTTTAAATCCTACAGCTGCACCGATATCTCCAGCTTCGATATACTCAACCGGATTTTGCTTGTTAGCGTGCATCTGATAGATTCTAGAGATTCTTTCTTTGTTTCCAGATCTTGTGTTAAGAACATAAGAACCAGCATCCAATCTACCTGAATAAGCTCTGAAGAATGCTAATCTACCTACGAATGGGTCAGTAGCAATTTTGAAAGCTAATGCAGCGAAAGGCTCCTGCACAGATGGTTTTCTTTCAATCTCAGCATCAGTTCTTGGGTCTGTTCCTGCAATATTATCCTTATCTAGTGGAGACGGAAGATATTTACAAACAGCATCCAGCATAAACTGTACTCCTTTATTTTTGAATGAAGAACCACAAGTCATTGGGATAATAGAAAGATCGATAGTAGCTTTTCTTAATGCTTCGTTGATTTCCTCTTCAGAAATTGAATCCGGATCTTCGAAGAATTTCTCCATCAAAGTCTCATCGTAATCAGCTACAGCTTCTACTAATTTCTCTCTATATTCAAGAACTTCATCTTTCATATCTTCCGGAATTGGAACTACCTCGTAAGTAGCACCTTGCCCAGCCTCGTCCCAGATGATCGCTCTGTTTTTGATTAAGTCTACAACCCCTTTGAAGTCTTCTTCAGCACCAATTGGTAAAACGATTGGAACTGCATTAGATCCTAACATTTCTTTTACTTGTTTTACAACGTTCAAGAAGTCAGCACCTTGACGGTCCATTTTGTTTACGAATCCCATTCTAGCAACTTTGTAGTTGTCAGCCAATCTCCAGTTGGTTTCAGACTGAGGCTCTACTCCATCTACAGCAGAGAAAAGGAATACCAATCCGTCCAATACTCTCAAAGACCTGTTTACTTCTACGGTGAAGTCAACGTGTCCCGGTGTATCGATGATGTTGAAGTGGTAAGGTTTTGTTTCAGGTAATTTTTTACCTTGATCTGTTGGGAAATTCCAGTTACAAGTAGTCGCAGCAGAAGTAATGGTAATACCTCTTTCAGCTTCCTGCTCCATCCAGTCCATTGTAGAAGCACCATCGTGAACTTCTCCAATTTTGTGGTTTACACCTGTATAGAATAAAATCCTTTCAGTAGTCGTAGTTTTACCGGCATCAATGTGCGCAGCAATACCAATATTTCTTGTAAATTTAAGATCTCTACTCATTTCTAATTAGAATTTAAAGTGTGAGAAAGCCTTGTTAGCTTCCGCCATTTTGTGAGTATCAGATTTCTTTTTGAATGCAGCACCTTCTTCTCTTGAAGCAGCTACAACTTCGTTAGCTAATTTCAAAGCCATAGACTTATCATTTCTAGCTTTAGAATATTTGATTAACCATTTCATTGCCATAGAAATTTTTCTATCCGCTCTGATTGGCATAGGAATCTGGAAGTTAGCACCACCAACTCTTCTGGAACGTACTTCTACGTGAGGCATAACGTTAGTTAATGCATCTTTCCAGATTTCCAGTGATGTTTTTTCTGTATCTCCTTTTTTAGTTTCTACGATATCTAATGCATCATAGAAAATTTTGAATGCAATTGACTTCTTACCGTCAAGCATTAGGTTGTTTACGAATCTCGTTACCAATTGATCATTAAACTTTGGATCTGGTAACAACGGTCTTTTTTTCGCTTTCGTCTTTCTCATTGTTTCTGTACCTTATTTAATGATTATTTTTTCTTACCTTTTGCAGGCGCTGCAGCAGCTTGTCCTGGTTTAGGTCTCTTAGCACCGTACTTAGATCTTCTCTGAGTTCTTCCATTTACACCTGCAGTGTCCAATGCACCTCTTACGATGTGGTAACGTACTCCCGGTAGGTCTTTCACCCTTCCGCCTCTTACCAATACTATCGAGTGCTCTTGAAGATTATGTCCTTCGCCCGGGATATAAGCGTTGACTTCTTTACCGTTAGAAAGTCTTACCCTTGCTACTTTTCTAAGTGCAGAGTTAGGTTTCTTAGGAGTGGTAGTATATACTCTCGTACATACACCTCGTCTTTGTGGACAAGAATCAAGGGCAGCCGATTTGCTCTTCTTGGCAAGCGTGGCTCTTCCTTTTCTTACTAATTGTTGAATAGTAGGCATTTAATTGCTTTTTATTTTAGGGTGCAAAAATAGGAATAATTTTTTAATCCACAACTAGTTATGAAAAAATAATTATCGATAGAATTTTTCAATATGATTCTTCTCAAATCATCATCAATCCTGACAGATATAATGCTGGTTTGGAAAGGTTATTGATATAGGAGAAGCAAAAATTAATCAAATAAACTTTTTACAACAATGAAAAATGCAGCATTAATCGGACTAAAAGAAACCGATTGTAAAAAAATCGCAGACAAGCTCAATGTGTTATTGGCTAATTATTCCGTTTTTTATCAGAACACAAGAGGCTCGCATTGGAACATCAAGGGAGAACAATTCTTCACGTTACATCCAAAGTTTGAAGAACTTTATAATAATCTGGTATTAAAAATCGATGAGATTGCGGAAAGAATATTGACTCTCGGAGCAACGCCTGCACATAACTATTCAGATTATCTTTCTGTTTCTACTATAAAAGAAAGTAAAGAAGTGACCGACGGAAACAAAAGTGTCGAGATTATTCTCAATTCTTTTAAAGTGGTTATTGACCTGCAAAGAGAACTGCTTGACATTACCGAAAAAGCCGGCGATGAAGGAACCAATTCTCAAATGAGCGACTATATTACCGAACAGGAAAAAGAAGTCTGGATGTATAACTCCTATCTTGGAAAATAGCTAAAATTAAAAAAGGAATCCAATTAATTAGATTCCTTTTTTTTATATCAAGATTAATACTCTTTATTTATATAGGTAAAACCATTCTTCGACATTGGGATTCAGATCGAATTCCGAAAGCTTTTTCCTGAGCGTCTCTTTCTCCGAAGTATCCACAGCATAGAACACTACTCTGCGAATGGCTGGTCCGTACTTTTCCGGGATGGTCCAGGATGCAACGGGAATCCAACTGGACGGCGGACTCCCGGGAAACCATTCCGGATATATGACTGCTATCTTATATTGATTTCTGGATGCATATTCTGTTATGAATTTTTTGTTGTTTACAATATATTCATCTCTGGTCTTATGCTTGTTAGCCACTTTCATCCTGGCAACATCCGTACTGCCCAAACCTACCATATCCAAAAGCTGTACATGACTAAAATATGCAATGGCTCCAATATCATTCGCTATTACTTTTTGTCCTTTGTAATATTGCCCCAGGAATCTGGACATCTCGATCTGCTGTTCATTGATTCCCTTACTGCCAAGTTTAAGAGGTTTGTCATGATATCCTAAACGGTATATCGAGACCAGAAAAACCACAATAATACTGCCGGCCATCATAATATTGGGAATGTTAAACTTAGCGTTCTTCTGTCTTATATCATCCCAGAATTCTATAATCACCGGAACCAATAAAAGAATCATGGAAATCATCAGATAATTCTCGTACCGGTATTTCAGGAAAGCAAATAATGAATGAACAGCTGCCGTAAGGATCAAAGTAATGAGGAGGGTTTCTTTCCTGACATCCCAAACATTTTTGCTCTTATAATTCTTCCAGATATAAACTGCAACTATTACGAACGGAAAGAAAAGACATTTATAAAAACTGGTGTTTAATAAAATACCATCTCTGAAGATCATCCAGCAGCTTTGCAGAAAATGAACGCCAGACGGAAAGCTCCCTTTTATCACTACAGAATTCGGGAAAAAGAATCCGCCACTATACAGCGATAATAATCCGAAAATGATAATCGGAAAAAAACCTGCAATTAATACAGAAATCCCTTCTCCTATCCTCTTTCTCAGAAACAAGGCCAGAGCCAAAGAAAGTGTAAAGAACATACTCTCGAAACGGATGATCGATATAAAAAAAACAACCACCAATAATCCTATAAAATCTTTTTTATTAAAATCAGTTTTTACATTTTTCTGTATGAGATAAATGGCCGATATCATCAGAAACATGTGAATGGTGTGCTCCATACCCAGTAACAAGGTCATATAAAGCAATGAGAAAGGAATGAGTAAAATAAATGCTAAAAGCAATTCCCTTTTCCCAAAAAAATCCTTGAAATACCGGTAAACGACATAAATGGCAAGATAAGAAAACACCACGTTGATTATCAAAGGATAAAACTCCCAATCACCAAAAATTTTAATTAAAAACCCTAGCAGCAAAGTGTATAATATAGAAGAAGACGCACTGTCAAACCCCGCTGAATTAATACTCCAGATGCCATGAAGAGCAAAATTTCTGGCCAAAGCCAAATGAATGTAAACGTCGTCCAAAGGATAAATGTAACGGTGACCCGATGGCAATTCCGACCAGCTCCAGAAAAAATAAAAACCAGTGATGGCCGTAAAAATCAGAAGGAAAATCAGGAGATATCTTTGCATGTATAATAGTTTGCGCACAAAAATAATCATTAATTTTTTAAAAAATAAACAAAGCAATTCTATTATATATTATATTTGCGCTTTAATTTTGCACAGATTTGAAAAAAGTAATATTCTTTTTATTGATTTCCAATTTTGTTTTTTCGCAATGGAGTATTTCCAATGCAGAGCGAAATGCCTTGATCAGTATTTATAATTCTACCAACGGTGAAAACTGGAACAGAACCTGGGATCTGGAAAAGGATCCGAGAACGTGGTTTGGCGTTTCTGTAAAAAATGGGGCTGTAGTAGAACTGAATCTGGCCGGAAATGCCCTGAAAGGTAATTTTCCCTCCAACATCTCTTCATTCACAAGGCTTACAAAACTGGATCTCAGCAATAATCAGCTTTCTGGAGAAGTTGCAGCAGGCGTTTCATCACTCAGTTTATTGACAAAATTAGACATCAGCAACAATCGTTTCACGGACAATCCTACAAGCGCATTGACCGGACTTTTCAATGTGGAAGATCTTGGCTTGGGCGGCAACTTTTTTACGATTCCCGACGTCAATGGTTTATTGCAGAATTTTAATAATATCAGAATTCTTAACATTTCAGATGTTGGTTTAACCAATATTCCGGCAAAGATCACTGCGTTTATCAATCTGGAAACTCTGATCCTGGACAATAATCCCATTCCGGCAAGTGCCTTTGGAAATATCGCCAATCACGAAAGGCTGAGAACCCTTTCCCTGTCAGGAATGCAGCTCTCTCAGATTCCGGCACAGGTTTCCCTGCTCACAGATCTGAAAAGCCTTAACCTAAGCAATAACAACATTACAGACCAGAACACTTCCGCATTATCGCCGTTAGTCAATCTGGAATGGCTCTCTTTGGAAAATAATCAACTGGCACAGATTCCGGCACAGATTCCGCAGCTCAAAAAATTGCAGACCCTTAATCTCGGAAGAAATAAAATTACAGGCGGCATATCGCTGCTGTCAGGATTGAACAATCTGCAACAGTTATTTCTGAATAACAATTTACTTTCCGGCAATATCCCATCAGAATTTCTCGGAATGCCAAAACTTCTGATGCTGAATCTAAACAGCAATAAACTTTCCGGTGACTTGAATGACAGGCTGCCGCAGATTATCCATCTCAGCAACAATCGTTTTAATAAAAATCAGCTCTCCAATTATATTATAGATTATAACGAGCAGACAGAAATGAATTACTCGCCGCAGCGCTACGATGCCGAAAAAGAAGTACTTGGCGTTATCGGACAGCCTGCGAAGCTGGATCAGTCATTATCCGGCAATGATTATACATTCACATGGTTCAAAAATCTGGATCAGAAGATGAATTTTTCCACCGCAGATCTCAGCTTCAACAGTGTGGAAGAATCAGATTACGCCATCTACACCGTGGAAGCTTATACCTCTGCAGTTTTAGACAACAATGTCCGCTTTGACCTTTCTCTTTTCCGCGAGCCGATCGCTTTGGTCAAAGTACTTGGAACAGCAGAAAATGCCAAGTATTTCAATATTTATCCCAATCCGACTACGGATTATCTCAATATCGCAAGCACCAAGTACGAGATTCAGAACGTTCACATTTACGATTTGAGCGGGAAACAAATGCTGTCAGAATCCAAGTCCAGAATCGATGTTTCAAAACTTCCGAGCGGCGTTTATATGCTGATTATCAAAACACAGGAAGGCAACAAAAACTTCAAATTCATCAAGCAATAATTTTTTCAGGAGCTTAATCCCGCTCTCCACTATATCTTTTTTGTTTTAGAAATTGAGTCTCTCTATTAAACTTTTCATCAAAAACAAAAAAGGATGCCGTTGCGATCGGGGCTAGGCGTTTGCATTCCAATCACTGTGCACAAAAATTTTCAACCCCTCCCACTCTCAAACCTTCCATCCTCAAACCCAAATCCTCCCATTCTCAAACTCTCAAACTCCCATCTTCCAAACATCCATCTTCCCTTCTCTTTCCCATTTCCCAAAAAATATTATCTTTGAGACCTATCGATAATTAGAATGGAAACCCAAAAATATACTCCAAAAAATAAAGTTAGAATCGTAACTGCTGCATCGTTATTTGACGGTCATGATGCTGCGATTAATATTATGCGTCGTGTCATTCAGGGAACGGGATGTGAAGTAATTCACCTTGGTCACGACAAATCGGCAGAAGAAGTTGTAAACACAGCAATCCAGGAAGATGCAAATGCAATTGCCCTAACTTCATATCAAGGTGGGCACAACGAATATTTCAAATATATCTACGATCTTTTAAGAGAAAAAAACTCACCACAAATTAAAATTTTTGGTGGCGGCGGCGGTGTAATTCTACCCGAAGAGATCAAAGACCTAATGGATTATGGAATCGACAGAATTTATTCTCCGGACGATGGTCGTGAACTCGGACTTCAGGGAATGATCGACGATTTGGTGAACAGGTCAGATTTTGCGACAGGTAAAGATGTTACAGCAAACGACCTGGATTCAATCCAATTTGAAAATCCTACAAGTATTGCCAAAATCATTTCAGCAGTTGAAAACTTTTCAGAAGAAAAACCGGAATTGGTTGCTGCAATCGACGAAAAATCAAAAGATTTAAATATCCCAATCATTGGTATCACAGGGACCGGTGGAGCCGGAAAATCTTCTTTAACAGACGAATTGGTAAGACGTTTCTTACGTTCCAACACCGATAAAAAAATTGCAATTATCTCAATTGACCCTTCAAAAAAGAAAACCGGAGGTGCACTTTTGGGAGACAGAATTCGTATGAACGCGATCAATGATCCGCGAGTTTATATGCGTTCGATGGCGACGAGAGAAAACAACGTTTCGGTCTCTCCGTTCATCCATTCTGCTTTGAATGTGTTGAAATTGGCTCATCCTGATGTTATCATTCTTGAAACTTCGGGTATCGGACAATCTGGTTCGGAAGTTTCTGATTTTGCCGATGTTTCAATGTACGTGATGACTCCTGAATACGGAGCTTCAACGCAATTGGAGAAAATCGATATGTTGGATTATGCAGATTTGGTTGCTTTAAATAAATCAGATAAACGAGGTGCTCTTGATGCGCTTCAGGCTGTTAGAAAACAGTTCCAGAGAAACCATTTATTATGGGAACAGCAATTGGATGAAATGCCCGTTTATGCAACAAAGGCATCTCAATTCAATGATCACGGAACGACTGAATTATACAACAGGTTAGTTTCTAAAGTGAATGATAAATTTGCTGATTTAAACCTAAAAACATTTGTTGAACAGGAAGTTACAGACGAAGTAACGATCATTCCTCCAAAAAGAGTTCGTTATCTTTCCGAAATTGTTGAAAACAACAGAATATATGATAAAAACATCGAAAAACAAGCTGAGTTGGCGAGAAAGATGTATCATATTGATGGTGTTAAAAATATCATATCCAACGAAACTTTAGACACTGAATATCAAAAAGCTGAAAAAGATCTGCAACAGGAAAATATCGATTTCCTGAAAACCTGGGATGACACCAAAAAGGCTTTTCACGAAGAGTTCTATTCATATTTTGTAAGAGGAAAAGAAATTAAAGTTGAAACCTCAACTGAATCTTTATCTCATTTAAGAATTCCCAAAATCGCTTTACCAAAATACAACGACTGGGGTGATCTGATCAAATGGAAAGGTCAGGAAAATCTTCCGGGAAGCTTTCCTTACACAGCAGGAATTTATCCATTCAAAAGAACCGGAGAAGATCCAACGAGAATGTTCGCCGGAGAAGGAGGCCCCGAAAGAACTAACAGAAGATTCCACTATGTTTCTGCGGAAATGCCAGCAAAACGTTTGTCTACGGCTTTCGATTCGGTAACGCTTTATGGACAAGATCCAGCTTTACCACCAGATATTTATGGTAAAATTGGAAATGCAGGAGTTTCGATTGCAACATTGGATGATGCTAAAAAACTATATTCAGGATTTGATTTAGTTAACGCATTGACTTCAGTTTCAATGACAATTAATGGTCCTGCTCCAATGTTGTTAGCTTTCTTTATGAATGCTGCAATCGACCAAAATGTTGAAAAATATATTGCTGAAAATAATCTTGACGCGAAAGTTGAGGCAAAGCTTAAGGAAAAGTTCGACGATAAAGGTTTAGCAAGACCAAAATATAATGGAGAATTACCTCCTTCCAATAATGGTTTAGGACTAAAATTATTAGGAATTACAGGTGATGAAGTGATTCCAGCTGACGTTTATGCTGAAATTAAAGCTAAAACTATTGCAACCGTCCGTGGAACTGTTCAGGCAGATATTTTAAAAGAAGATCAGGCTCAAAATACTTGTATTTTCTCAACTGAATTTGCCTTGAGATTAATGGGTGACGTTCAGGAATATTTCATCAAAGAAAAAGTAAGAAACTTCTACTCTGTTTCCATTTCAGGTTATCACATTGCGGAAGCAGGTGCAAATCCGGTTTCTCAGTTGGCATTTACTTTGGCAAATGGTTTCACGTATGTGGAATATTATTTGTCAAGAGGAATGGATATCAATGATTTTGCTCCAAACTTATCTTTCTTCTTTTCCAACGGTATTGACCCTGAATATTCGGTAATCGGACGTGTCGCAAGAAGAATCTGGGCAAAAGCAATGAAACTGAAATATGGAGCAGACGAAAGAAGCCAGATGTTGAAATACCATATCCAAACTTCAGGACGTTCACTTCACGCTCAGGAAATCGATTTCAACGATATCAGAACGACTTTACAGGCGCTTTATGCAATTTATGATAACTGTAATTCATTGCACACGAATGCTTATGACGAAGCAATCACAACTCCAACTGAACAGTCTGTAAGAAGAGCAATGGCAATTCAGTTGATTATCAATAAAGAATTAGGTTTAGCGAAAAACGAGAATCCTCTTCAAGGTTCATTTATTATTGAAGAATTGACGGATTTAGTAGAAGAAGCTGTTTATGCAGAGTTCGACAGAATTACAGAAAGAGGTGGCGTTTTGGGTGCAATGGAAACAATGTATCAGCGTTCAAAAATCCAGGAGGAATCAATGCATTATGAGTGGCTGAAGCACACCGGAGAATATCCGATCATTGGAGTAAATACTTTCTTAGGAAAAGACGGTTCACCAACTGTGCTTCCGGGAGAGGTTATCCGTTCAACTGAAGAGGAAAAACAAGCTCAGATCAGCACACTTCACAATTTCCAGAAAGCTAATGAAGAAAAGTCTGAAGAAGCTTTAAAAGAATTACAGCACGCAGCCATCAATCAGCAAAACTTATTTGACGTAATGATGAATGCGGTGAAATATTGTTCTCTTGGACAGATTACCAATGCTTTGTTTGAAGTGGGCGGGAAGTATAGGAGAAATATGTAGGCGAAGGTTGCCTGTCAATGATTTAAAATTAGACCTCAAGGATATTCTTTGAGGTTTTTTTTATTATTTTCGCAATCGAAAAAATTATCATCATGAAAAAATTAATCTTATTTTTCTCCTTTTTATTATTAATAACAAGTTGTGTCCCAAAAGTAGCTTTGTCTGCTGACTATTGGCAAAAACCAACTAAAGTCGGCATTCTAATAAATTCCAATCCTCCTACCAAATTCAAAGAGGGATCACAAGGCCTTTTAGATATGGCGGTAACTTCTGGTGACAAGTACAAGGAAGCGCTAGATCTTATCGGCCAAAACATTCATCCCAAAGATGAACTGACAATTATTTACTCAGACATTTTCAAGTCGAAAGGTAAAGAAGTAATCATTATTGATGAAAAATTTGACTTTAAAACTGCAAAGAAATTTTCTGGAACGAAGGCTGAAGGTAAAAAATATTCGAACTATGATTTTAGCGATCTGAAAGCAAAGTATGGTGTTGATGAACTTCTTTTTGTAAATTTAAATTATGGTTTTATGATTTCGTACTATGGAATGATTGAAACCGGTAAGATGGCTCACGCCGCACTTGACACAAAAATCATTGATTTGAATGACCAGCATTTGATTCTTGCTAATTATAATTTCAAAAATGAAATTTTGAAAAAATGGAAAGACAATAATTATGAAAATTCAATCAAAGGTGTTAGAACAGCTTTAGATAAAGCTGAATCAGAAGAAAAGATAATATTCGACCCTAAATAAAAGACTTTAAAATCTCTCAAATTTGAGAGATTTTTTTGTCAAAAAATCCAACGGTTTACTTTTTGATTAGAACAAAAATCAAATCAGAAATAAACTATATGAAACTAAAATCTCCCGAACCATTCTGGCTCGTAAAGGATGGATTGAAACATTCCTATCCTTCTCTTAGAGAAAATATTGAAACAGAAATCCTAATCATCGGAGGTGGAATCACCGGCTCTCTTCTTGCGCATCAAATGATAAAAGATGGCTACAAAACGGTTTTGGTTGACCGCCGGGAAATTGGCAATGGAAGTACGAGTGCTACAACGTCCATGCTGCAATATGAGATTGATGTTGCATTATTTAAACTGTCCGAGATGATCGGAAAAGAAGGTGCGGAAAAATCTTATTGGGCTTGTTATGATTCTATCGATGATTTGCAGAACATTGCCAAAGAAGTAAAATCCGACTGTGGTTTTGAAAAAAAGAAATCCCTTTATTTTGCAGCTTTGAAAAAAGATGTTCCGCTTCTTAAGAAAGAATTTGAGGCAAGGAAAACGGCTGGGTTTCCTGTGAAATGGCTTTCGGAAGACGACATTAATAAGCAATTCAAAATAGAAAATACATTTGGCGGCATCCTTTCCGAACAAGGTGGAAGCATTGACGCATTCTGTCTGGCGCACGACATTTTACATTATAATTACAAAAAAGGACTGCAGATTTTTGATAAGACAGATATTATCAAATTCGATTATAGAAAAACAGGTGTTACCGCGACTACAGATTACGGAAACACGATTAAAGCCAAAAAAGTGATTTTTTGCAACGGTTTTGAAAGTACTGAAATCATCAAAGATAAGTTCGTAGATTTACTCTCTACCTACGCCATTGTGGGTGAACAATGTGACAAGGAATACAATAAGGAGCTCAACGGATTACTGGTCTGGAACACAGCAGATCCTTACATCTATATGCGGACAACGGATGATAACAGAATCCTGATTGGCGGTGAAGATGAAGAATTTGTCAACGCCCAGAAACGCGATGCCTTACTTTTTGACAAAGAAAAAAAATTGGTTAGAAAAATCGATAAATATTTACCGGAAAACAATTTCCGTACAGATTTTGTCTGGGCAGGAACTTTTGGCGAGACTAAAGACGGGCTGCCTTATATTGGAGAACACCCAAACTTTCCAAGTGCTTATTTTGTTTTGGGATTTGGCGGCAACGGGATTACATTTTCGGTTATTGGAATGGCAATGGCTTCAGATTTTCTAAAAGGAAAAAAGCACGAATTATCAGAATATTTCAGATTCAGGAGATAATTACCTTATGCCAATTTAAGGATTTCGTTTTTTATTCTAAATTTGAATTAAACTTCAACAGATGAAACCATTATTCGCAATTCTTTCCTTGATCGTATTTTCAACATTCATCAATGCTCAACACAAAGAATTTGATCAAAAACTGGCAGATTCTCTTGGCGCTGATCAATATGGAATGAAGACTTATTTTCTTGTGATTCTCAAAAAAGGAAAAGCAGAAATTACAGACAAAGCCAAGAAATATAAGTTAATGAAAGGTCACATGGACAATATCAATAAGCTGGCAAAAGATGGAAAACTGATTGTTGCAGGACCAATGCTGGAGAAAAACCAAAATGATTACAGCGGGATTTTCATTCTCGATGCGAAAACCAAAGAAGAAGCAGAAGGTTTGGTTTTGACGGATCCATCTGTTAAATCAGGAATCTTCGATGTGGAAATTTACAAATGGTACGGTTCTGCCGCACTTCCACTCTATCTGAAATCCCACGATAAGGTAACCAAAGTTCATTTCTGAAAATGAAAAGCTACAGAAATTTTGAGGATTATTTTTATGATTTCGATAGAGAAACTGCTGAAAAACTAGAGCAAATCAGAAACGGGATTAAGAGCACAATTCCAGATGTTGAAGAATGCATCAAATATGCAATGCCGACTTTTATGTTTAAGAATAAAAACTTAATACATTTTGCGGCGTACAAGAATCACATTGGCATTTATCCCGGTCCGGAAGTGATTGTGGTTTTTGAAAAAGAATTAAAAAAATATAAGACTTCCAAAGGTGCCATTCAGATTCCTTTGTCTTCAGACCTTCCATTGGACTTAATCAAAAATATTGTGGATTACAGAAAATCCAAGATTCTACAAAACACAAAAACCACTACAAAATAGTGGTTAATTGAAAATTTAGTTTCTATGAATTTTGATTTGATTTTTTTCCGTGGCATTGATAATTTTTGAAATGTCATCCGGAGAGAATTTCCCTTTTACATCTACAAAAATACTTTGGTCATTATCATCATTAACAGTGATGATCATCCGTTTTATAATATCTTTGGACTGTTGTGCGTTGATGCTTACCAGCTGTCCCTGCTGTTTCACAGACATCCATTCTTCGTAGTTATTTTTGGCAAGATATTTCTGGAATTCCGCTTTCACAGGCGTTTTTGAATTTTCTACAATCAGAACTTTCACATCGCTGATTTTTTTGATTAGATCGATCACTTCCCGGCTTTCGCCATCTTCTCTCAGAGCCTGTTTCACATAAGACTTTGCTAAAAAAGTAGGAACATTGATGCTTACAAAAGTAGAGCTGTTTTTGAAACCAGGATTGTCAAAAAAATCGGTGTGAACTTTTTTCTGGGAGACCATACACGACTGAAGAAAGAAACCAACAATCGTCAAAATAATAAGATATAAGAATCGTAGCATAATAGATTAGTTTATGGAGGTTACACTGGCGCCCGTTACTTCCTGGGCAGATTTGGTCACTTTGGACGGATTACCTCTGTATTGTACAGACGCTGCCGAACTTGCACTGGCTGTGATGCTTTCCGTTGTATTGATTTTTACACTTGATGCGGAAGAGGCATCAACTACAGCAGACTTGGTCACGAAATCACTTGCGGATATGGAACTGCCACTGCTTGCGCTGTAAACACCCGAATCTGCTTTTCCAGTCAGTTTGATAGAACTGCCGCTGCTTGCGTCCAAAGCAAGAGATTTTGTTTCAAGGTTCATTTTGACACTTACGCCGGAAGATACTTCCAAAGCAGTATTGGTCGATATTCTGAAATCTCCTGAAACCTGTGAGCCAGATGAGCAGCTTGCTGCAAAAGTCGCTTCGCTAACTGGTGTCAATGTTTTGAAAGATGAGCCAGATTTGGTAATCAGCTTAGATAATTTCGGTCCTGTTACCACTACTTTCAGGTTATTGAAATTCAGGTTTCTGACACCTTTGTTTCTGATGAAGATCTTCAGAATGCCGTTTTCCACTTCTGTAATCACATACTGTTGTTTTTCCGGCTCGGTTTTTACGGTAACACTTTGTTTTGTACTCTGGCTGAACTCTACATCTACTCCGGATGACGTTTCAATCCCGTTGAACGCCGGGACGTCCCGCACACTTCCAACATTGGTTTTGTCAGATTTGATTGTAGAAACCGGATTGATGGATGTTTTTACCTGAGTTTCCTCCATCAGTTTGCTCACATCATCCATAGAAATCCTCCCATCCAGCATCATCAGCACAGAAGTATCTTCCGAATTGATGTTAAGGATCAGATTATCCATCACATTGGCAGTGATATCCTGGGCCATAAATTTGATCTTGGCATCCCGGTTATTCACAGTTACAAGTTCTTCATACTTCAGATTCTTCAAAGAGTTGGCAATTTCTTTCTCGATTTTTCCTTCATTGATATTCGGGTTCTTAGACGTTCCGGATTTTTCCAGTACCAGCATTTTCAGTCCGTCTACTTTTCCAAGAAGCGGCTGAATCTTGCCCAGTTCTTCGTTATCAATTTTCAGATTATTAAGCAGTTTGAACATCGGTTTTGCAATCTTGATAGAGGTCACACCTTCCGTGTCCTGATACTTATCAAAGAGCCTGTTGAGTTCCTCCGTCTGTCCGAAAATATTGGTGGACAGGAGAAACAGAATGATTAATAATGATATTTTTTTCATAAGTAATTTATAATTGGTTATGGTATTCCGATTCCCGGAATGATACGAAACTGCTATTTCGTTAGTACTATTTCAGATCGTGACAGCCGTTTCAGAAGTTAATTTTAAAAATTGAGAATCCTGTAAAAATCGACCTGACTTTGAGCAGATTCTGCATGATTTATGGTTTGAGTAACATTACTTGCAAAATAGTTAAAGGTATCCTCAGTCACCGCAATCGCTTCCTGCTCGCTGTACACAGGCTTTCCGTTGATAATGACATAGTTGGGGTTGTAATCCGAATCCGAGGCTACCTGGTTTTGCGGTTGATAATTGGTTTTAATTGATTTTGGTTGATGATTGGCATATTGTGTCTTTGATTTTTGTGTTCCAATATTTTGATTTTCTTTAACTATCTCAGGTTCAGACATTTTCTTAGCTAAAATCGGTTGTGTCGTTATTTCTTCAGCAGGAGAAGTTTTTTTTGTTTCTATTTTCTTAGACATTTCTGTATGTTTTGCAATCTGAGGCTCAATCTGTTCAGGATTATTGAACATCCAAAATCCACTAATTCCCATTAAAAGAACCAAACTTGCCGCCATCCAATATTGTGTGTAAGATTTTCTTTTTACAGTTGGAAGTGCAACTATTTTTGGCGCTTCGGCTTTCTTCAGAAAATCATCGAAGCTGATATTTAATTTTTCCTGTTTCTCTTCTTTAAGAAAAGAGAAATAAGGATTATCGCTTTCATTCTTCAGGAACAATTCTTCTTCCGGCGTCAACTCTTCGCCTTCGAAGAATTTAGATTCCCAATCCTTGTATCTGTCGGTTTTCATATGCATAAAGTTTGTTAATTGACTCTTTCACTTTTTGTCTGGCTCTCATCAGGTTTACGCGGACTGCGTTTTCCTCCATCTCCATAATTTCCGAAATCTCCGAAATCTCATATTCTTCTACATCTTTTAAGTGAATGACCATTTTTTGTTTGTCGGGCAGTTGGCTGATGAATCCCAAAATCTGCTCTCTCATATTATTTGTCTCTATCTGATAAAGTTCTGACTGATGTCTAGTCTGGCTCGCAAATCCGAGTTTTACTTCGTGATGTTTCAGGCGGTTCAGACATTCATTTTTAACACTTCTCAGGGCAAAACTTTTCAAATTTTCTACAACCAAAAGCTCGTCCTTCTTTTGCCAGAACTTCATCATCAGGTCCATCACCACATCTTCGGCTTCATCTGCACTCATCAGGAACTTTTTTGCAAAACGATACATCTCATCCTTGAGAATATATACCGTTTTTTGAAAGCTGTCCTGAGTCATTGATTCTTTTTTAATATTCTGAGGGTCCATTTTTTTTGTTTTGGAAACCTCCTATTTCTTGGTTGTTTAAAAGTAAGACATTTTGGAATTACAAATTATTACATCAAAAATAAAAAAAGAACTTTAATAATCATTAAAGTTCTGGAAATCAATTTATTATTTTATGAAATATTTTTACATTTCTTACGTTGTGCTTGTCATTCTGGAAGAATCTAAGTTGATTATTTTTATCGCAAAGATTTGTTAGAGAATTAAGATGTTTAAAATTTAACAAAAAAATTCACTTAAGTTTAGATATTATATGCTTCATAAGTCATTTAAGAACACATAAGTTTTCAAAAATCTAAAGATTTTTAACTAAATTGAACTTAAAAAATTATAGTATTTATTCTAAATCTTAAGTGACTAAAGTATTTTTAAAGAAATTTAAGCATTTTAAGTCTTATCTATTCCCCAGCATTTACGGTTGCTGAATCCGTTTCTGTTGTACCTTTAGGATTCATCGTTTTATTGAATTTTTCCATTTCAAAAGGAAAATTCTCAAATAATCCGGACAATGACAATGCGGAATAAACTCTCTGCGAATACTTATTCCCAATAGCGATAATCGTCACTTTTGATTTCAGCAAATGCGCAAAAACCGAATTAGTTCCGTGCCACCATCCATTATGATAAGTCAATTTTTCTCCGTTATCAAATTCTTTCATCCGGAAACCCAAACCATAATTATTGACACCTTTTTTCTCATTGCTGTAAGGTTCGAAAATTTTCTCGGCTAATTCCGGTTTCAGGAAATCTTTGGAAAACATCGCCACAGAAAAATTAAGCAGATCTTTTGGCGTGGTGTACACATTTTTGTCTCCGTAAATCAAATCCAATCTATCCAAAGGATACAATCTGTAACCGCTGAAAAATGATTGCGAAGCTGTGGGAATATCTTTTTTCTGAAAAACATAGCTGTGATTCATCTTCAAAGGTTTGAAAAGAATCTCCTGCATTGCTTCCGGGAAAGGCGTTTCGGTTACTTTTTCTACAATCAGAGCCAGCAAAGCAAAGTTCGTATTGCAATACATAAAACCGGTGTTGGACATCCTGGCTAATGCTGGATTATATTTAATCAGCATATCCAAAACATCCTGATTGGTAAGAAATTCTTTTTTCAGTTCTTCCGGAGCAGGCTTTATGCTCTGGTCAAAATGCTCGTATTTCGGAAGTCCGCTTCTCTGCGAAAGCAAACTGAAAACCGTAATATCTTTGTAAGGAAATTTTGGGAAAAATTTTATCAAATCATCTTCTAATTTCAATTTCCCGGCTTCTATCAATTTCAGAACAGCCATTGCTGTCATTGTTTTGCTCACAGAAGCTACGTGGAGTGATGTGTTTTCATCGATTGGCATTTGCTGATTTTCTCTGCCAAACCCACGGTATTTTTCGAAGATGATGTTATTGCCTTTTGCTATGAGAATTCCTCCGCTCAGGTCACTTTGTTCCCAGACTTTTTGATAATAATTATTTAGAATTGGCAGAAGCGTAGATTCATCTTGGACAGCAGACTCAGCAGGAGAGAAAACTTTTGTCAGATCAATATTTCCGTAATTTGGAAGTTTGGACTCGTAGTTTTCGCTGATTTGTTCTTCTTTACTTTTGCAAGAACTGAGACACAAAACCGCTAAACTTATCTTGATTACTTTTCTAAAATTCATTCTTACCAGCTTCTTAGGAACCGCAATTTAACATAAAATGAAATGGTGACCGAAAGTAATTATCTTAAGAAATGTTAAATGTGGAGAAAAAACTACAACCTATTTCCCAAAATCAGCAATAATTTTATTTACGATAATTTCAGCCAGTTTAATTTTGCTCTGATGCGTCCAGCCAGCAATATGCGGCGTAACAATCACTTTTTCAGAATCTAAAAGATATTTCAAATCTTGATTTTCTGCTTCAAGATTTTCAAAAGAAGATTTCTCGTATTCCAAAACATCCAGACAGGCACCTAAAATTTTGCCGGATTCAATCGCTTGTACTAAGGCTTTAGTTTTTAAATTTTTTCCTCGAGCTGTATTGATGAAATAGAAATTCTTTTCCATTTTTGAAATAAAATCTTCATCAATCAAATAATGGGTTTCGTCAGTCAAAGGAGTATGAAGACTCAGAATATCAGCTCGTTTCTGAAGTTCTTCCAGTGAAACCTGAGTTGCAAATTCATCGGAAAGATTTGGTAGAATATCGTGGAAAATAACCTCAACACCAAATCCTGAAAGTCTTTTTGCCGTGGCTTTCCCCATATTTCCATAACCAATGATTCCGAAACTTTTGCCTAATAATTCATCCCCACGATTTTCTTCGCGTTTCCAGATTCCGTTTTTCACTTCGTTGGAAGCAATAAATAACCGGTTCATCAGAATCAACAACATCCCGACCACGTGTTCCGCAACAGAATCCCGGTTTCCTTCAGGCGAATTAATCAATTTAATTCCAAGTTTCTCTGCCGTTTCAATATCGATATTTTCCATTCCGGCGCCCACTCTCGCAATGAACTTGAGATGAGAAGCTTTGGTCAGAAAATTTTTATCCAATGGAATTCGGCTTCTGATAATGATCCCTTCGTAATGATGGATTTTTTCTAAAACCTCATCATAACCAGAAGTATAATCTGCATCGAAAATAAAGCCTTTCTCTGAAAGTTGTTGCTCTATCAATGGATGGTTGGTGTCTAATAATAAGATTCGCATTGTTGTAAAAACTTATAGAATAATCCTAGTTGATTATAACCACAAAAGCCACAAAAGAAAACTTATTATTAAAATTAATTCTTATGTGACTTTTGTAATTCAATATCTATTTAAAGCTCGATTTTATATTTCAATTTCTCCTGCAAACAGTTTTTTCAGCTCAACAGAATCGGTCGGTTTCATTCTTCCGGAAAGAATCAGAGATAATTCTTTTCTTCTGAGTGCGGCATCGAACCGCTTCTTCTCTTCCTCAGTTTCCGGCTCCAGAGCGGGAATCGGAATTGGCCGGTTGAACTCATCTACAGCAACAAACGTGTAGATTCCTTCATTGGTATGGATTTTAGTCTGATTGATCGGGTCATCCAGCCATACATCTACATAAATCTCCATTGATGTAGAAAATGCTCTGGAAACCTTGGATTCCAGAATCACAATTCCACCTTCGGGAATTGGGTGATTGAAAGAAACATGATTAACAGAAGCTGTGACCACTCTTCTTTCACAATGCCGCGTGGCAGAGATGGATGCTGCCCGGTCCATTTTTGATAACAATTCGCCTCCAAAAAGATTTCTCAAAGAATTGGTCTCGTTCGGGAGAACAATATTCGTCATTACCGTAAGGCTATTTTTTGCTGTTTTGGACTTCTGCATTCGTTGCGGTTTTTAAACTATCTGTTTTTATAGAATCCTGTTTCAGTTTTTCCGAAACTTTAAGTGGTTTATTTTTTATTGCTGATTCTTTGGTCGGAATTTGTGATGATTTTCCAAAGATCAATTCCTTATCACCAAATAGGAAAAGGGCTGCTGAACCGATTATAATAAGGCTCACAAAAGTCCAGATGATATTTTTATTGAACGTGTAATCTTCATTAGACCTTTTGATCGATTTCTTCTTCGTCTTGAGATGATTAAGATTGACTTCCTCAAAACCGAAAGCGTCCGCATCATCTGATATTTTCACAATATTATTCTCTCCATCCAGCCTGAACTGACCGATATTGCTCAACGTCAGGTGATTCTCTGAATTTAGCTTACTCCACCAATCCGAGACTTTTGCCTTCAGATCCATCTGTACGACAAAAAGATTGGAGCCCGTTTCCTCTGCAACATATTTTGCAAAATCACTGCTGTGGACGGCGGAATTGTATTCAAACCTTATAGATTCTTTTGGCGGAAGGATAAGAGCATTTTCAGCATCGATTTTTGCTGACTGTTTTGTAAGCTCAAAAATCCCGAAATCTGGGATTTCCGCCTTGTGATGCTTCAGAAGATATTGATATAAAAAATACTCAAAATTCATTGTCGCAAAACTACATAATTTTTGATAGTATAGAAAATATAAAAGGTCGCTTTTGCAAGCAACCTTTTGAATTGATTTGAATTATTGAAAATTAATAGGCAAACTTCACAACTTCTGATGTGTTACCAGCAGTAATCTTTACTAAATAAAGACCTTTTTGATTAAGGTTTAGATCGATAGGATTTCCGTTAGCGTTCACTTTCATGGTTTTGATAACTTTTCCGCCGAAGTCAAAAACTGTAAGATCTACGTTTCCTTTTGCAGATGTAAATAATTTACCAGCCGCCACCTGAGATTTTGATTTACCACCGGTCTCGGAAACTGCCATTGTGGCAAGTGTCGTAGGTCCTTCTAAATCTCTGTCGGCAGACTGACGCCCTGGTCCGGAAGTTCCATTCTGCTGATCTTTTAATACAATTCCAATTCTCTGAACAACTGTTCCCTGTGGCATTGTATTGTTAGAGCCAGTAAACATTTTGGAATTAAGGTTAACTGTTCCCACATACGCTCCTTCTGTTGCATCCCAAGTTAATGTGGAATTAGAATTGAACCAATCATCGTTATAGTTTCCTTTGTCATTATCGCCATCTGTTTGAGATGACCAAACGTGAACATAGATAGTAGGTGCACTCAGCGGATCATAAAAACTCCAGTCTCCTGATTTTCCGTAGGTTAATTTGTATTCGCCGTTAGAAACGGTATAAGTTAGCTGTGCAGAAAGTGCTACACTTGCAAATGCAGCAAGTGCCAAAGAATAGATTTTTTTCATTGATGTAAATTTTTAAGGTTTATATATGATTCCAATGTACATTATTCATGCAATTGAAATTGCTGTAAATTTAATATTAATTTTAATTCACAAATAAAATATTTTTATATAAACCTTAAAAAATACATAACTAACTAATAATCAGATATTTTAATTTATTTAAAATTCATGGAAATCCCAAAAAGAAAGTTAATTCCGGCTTGTGCAAAATAATATGGTCCACTGAAACCGTTGTTAACATATTTAGTATCTGTGAAATTATTTAACAAAAACCTTAGGACTACATCTTGCCTTTGTAAAGGGAGTTTATATGAAACATTAAAATCCGGAACAAAGTAAGAGTCCAGCTGGTTTTCCATATTGCCGGTGTTATCCAGAAACTGTTTTCCAACGTACTGGCCTGTAATTCCAAAGTTCAGATTCTTTATTGGAGAATACTGAATATTAGCATTAGCAATTACGCCCGGTGAAAAGGAAATCTCTGTATTTCCGAAATTCTGAATACCATCCTCAGACTCGGAGTAAAAATCCCTGTTCTTATTTTCACTGAAAGTCGCATTGGCAGAAACCTGAAACTGTTCAGAGATCTTAGACAAAATCCCCAATTCCAATCCTAGCCTGTAACTTTTTCCACTGTTAGTTCTGATGAATTCTCCTACATTATTGATCTGCCCGTTCAGAACCAGTTGATTTTTATAATACATGTAATAAGCATTGGCAGTAAGCGCGATTTTTCCAAATTGCTGTTCCCAGCCGGCTTCGAAATCGTGAAGCGTTTCGGGTTTTGTTTCCGGGTTTGCAAACAGATCATCCCTGTTTGGCTCCCTGTGTGCATTGGCATAAGACAGAAATATCTTACCGCTGTCTACAATATAATTGACACCTGCTTTCGGATTAAAGAATGTCCATTTCCTGTACAGATCTACACCTTCATCATCGCCCTGCTGAATAATTTTTGTATCAAAATTGATATTTCTAAGCTGCAGATCTCCAAAAAACTCGAATCTGTCCAGTTTATAGATAGCTTTAGCAAAACCTGACACTTCGTTTTTTACGGAATTATTCCGGTAATATTCGTGTTCATTGATCTGAGGGATAAAAACGCCTGTCACATTTCCAAAATGCCTTCCATAATATTGGTTGGCAACAGCTCCAACATTTACATCCAGATTTCCAAGCTTTCCGTATAATGTGGATATAATTCCGTAGAAATCGTTATCCAGCCATTTTTTCCTGATGAAATCCGAAGCTTTGATCTCAGTCCCGTTTTCTATAAGGTTCGGAAGATTGTATTTGGAGAATTTGGCTCCTTGTTTATAATTTTCGTACCATCCTTTTCCTTTGGTATAATGGGCTGTGGTTTCTAATTTCCACTGATCAGAAAATCGCTGATTCCATAACAGCTGATAATGATTTTGTCTGTAATTATCCGTTTCGTTATCATAAAACCCAACAATATTTTCCCAATTTGAATCATAGATTGCTCCGGAATAGTTAAATTTCGGATTTGTCTCCCAGGTCGCTTTATCAATGCCATTCCATGCCTGATACGTTTTCTCTTTCCCTCCAAATGCCAAAAATCTCAGTTCCGTATTTTTTTCCTGAAACAATGCCGAAAAATTATACGAATGAAGATCAGAAGATGCTCTGTCAATAAAACCATCAGAATGGATGTGAGTGTAACGTCCCATTACAGATAAACGGTTTTTCCAGAATTTTCCGGAGTTGACTTCAGCAGAATATTTATAAGTATTGAATGATCCATAAGAATCATCTGACCTTACCGAAAATGTGTCCGCCGGATCTCTGGAAATGACATTAACACTTGCTCCAAAAGCTGAAACGCCATTGGAAGAAGTTCCTACACCTCTCTGGATCACAATTTGCGAAGCAGAACTTGTGAGATCTGGGACATTAACAAAGAAGGTTCCCTGTGATTCGGAATCATTGTAAGGAACGCCGTTCAGCATCACATTGATGCTAGTTCCGGCAGTCCCCCTTATTCTGAAACCTGTGTAACCAATTCCGTTTCCCGCGTCGGAAGTAGAAACCACAGACATCTGATTTTTTAGCAGAATGGGAAGATCCTGCCCCAGATTTTTGTCAGCCAGTTCTTTTTCTACGTTGATAATGGATTTGGCAACCGGTGTCCGTTTTGTAAATTCTACAGCAGCGATATTTGTAACCTTCACGGAATCTGTAGTTTGCGAAAGATAAAATGGAGCAACTAATACTCCTAAAAAAATAAATCCTTTCATTCTTTTAAATTTTTGTTGTTAAAATTTATTGGAATAAAAGGGGCGACTATGTTTATAATTGATAAACTGTTAAGGATAAATGATTGTGGCCACAGAAACATTTATCGTTTATCACTCATCAATTATAATGAATGTTTCCCTAAACTCGTTACAAGTTCCAGGTTCATTGGGTATAATCTCAGCTTGTTACAGCACCCCTTAAATTTCTGACTGCGAAACTACAAATATTATTTAATAGTATAACTATTATAGGCGTGATTATTTTTATTAATGTAAAAATAATCTTTTCCGTTTGCAGATACTTCAAAAAGATTTGCCATTTTCCAGCTCAGATTGGTCTTGATATCTTCATACATAAAAGGAATAACAACTTCATTATTCTTGGTAATAACACCAAACTTATTATCCAATACAGCAATAATCATGGGATTGTCCTTATCTCCGTCCAAGACGTGAAGCATCTGATATTGAGGATAGATATCAAACTCATTATAATTTTTGCTATCGATGTTTCTTTTGCTTATCAGACCATAAAACCCATTTTGTATGAATGCATTGTATTTCGGCGCTTCATACGGAAAAATACATTTTCCCAAATCTTCCTTTTTGTACTGATAGACGCGCTTTCCGTTCTTATTAATCCTGTATGACACTTCATCTTTTTCTACAGTTGCATAGTCGGAAGATCCAAAAGCTCTGATTTTTTCATTTGGAGAATTCAAAAGATTACAATCTTCGGAAAAAAACATTGCGATATGGTACTGGGGTTCAATAACTGTAATTCCCTGTTGGTTGATATATCCGGTTTTTTGGTTGATTGTGAGCGGGATAAGATTAGGAACTCTATCCATCATTTGAGAAAATGCGACAAGGCTGCATCCAGCCATGAGCATGGTAAATATTTTTTTCATCGATGTGTTGTGTTTGTGTTATAAATTTTCAAGAATACTCTTATAGAAAACAGTATTCCTAAAAAGCGAAAATAACAAAATTAATACCAATAATCCAAGTAAAAAGTTCTTATCATAAAAAAAGCGCTCTATTACAGGTTTTTTAGTATTTTTATTATAGTATCTCATCATAAAAAATAGCAAAACAACAGGTAAAGAAATAACAAAAAGTGCATTGAACCTTACCGCATCCCGAATCTGAAGATGCAATAATGAATGAATTGCTCGCTGAACACCACAACCTGCACATTCATAACCTGTAGCAGCTTTCAGAGGACAGGATAAAAAAAACGAGTTGCCCGAAGGATCAAAAAAATAGTATAAACAAAGCAAACTCAGAAAAAGCACAAAAACCAAAACCTGCCTGTAATACTTTTTTATTAAATATTTGATTTTCAAAATTCTACAATAAATTGGAAGTTTTTCAAAATATAAATTTTTATGACAAAAATATTAATAATAGAAAAACTAAATCTAATTTATTTTTAATCTAAATTATTCCATTCTCCTGAAAGTTTTGAATTTCGTAAATTTGGGCAAATTTAACAGAACTCAACACGTTTTAATTCTTGTTTAAATTAATAGTTTTGGCAGCTCATTCTGGAGAAACACTTTGCTATATCAGCTTTCCTGTTTCTAAACCAAACACCAATGCAGCACAACCAAAAATCGAACCAATAAAATCGAAACGATAAAAAAATGAATATTTACAACGACTACCTGAAAGAAATTGAAGAGAGAAAAGAGCAAGGTCTACATCCAAAACCAATTGATAGCGCAGAATTATTAAGCGCAATTATTGATCAAATCAAAGATACAGCAAACGAATACAGAGCTGACTCTCTCAAGTTTTTTATTTACAATACTTTACCTGGAACCACCAGTGCTGCCGGAGTAAAAGCTAAGTTTTTAAAAGAAATAATTTTAGGTGATGCTGTAGTTGAAGAAATCACGCCCGCTTTTGCTTTTGAACTTTTGTCGCACATGAAAGGTGGTCCTTCTATCGAAGTATTGCTTGATTTGGCTTTAGGCAATAATGAAAATATCGCAAAACAGGCTGCGGAAGTTCTGAAAACCCAAGTTTTCCTATATGACGCTGACACAGCCCGTCTGAAAGAAGCTTACGAATCCGGCAATGCATTTGCTAAAGATATTTTGGAAAGCTATGCAAAAGCAGAATTTTTCACCAAGCTTCCGGAAGTTCCGGAAGAGATCAAGGTTGTGACCTATATTGCCGGAGAAGGTGACATCTCTACAGATTTATTATCTCCGGGAAATCAAGCGCATTCTCGCTCGGACAGAGAACTTCATGGCAAATGCATGATCACACCGGAAGCACAGGACGAAATCAAAATGCTCCAGGCACAATATCCTGATGCGAGCGTAATGCTGATCGCTGAAAAAGGAACAATGGGAGTTGGTTCTTCAAGAATGTCAGGTGTAAACAATGTCGCGCTTTGGACAGGTAAACAGGCAAGTCCTTATGTACCTTTCGTAAACATCGCTCCGATTGTTGCGGGAACAAACGGTATCTCTCCGATTTTCTTAACAACAGTTGACGTAACCGGAGGTATCGGAATCGACCTTCAAAACTGGGTTAAGAAAACAGACGAAAACGGAAACCCAATCCGTAACGAGAAAGGTGATATTGTTTTAGAAGAAAAATATTCTGTGGCTACAGGAACTGTTCTTACAATTAATACCAAAGAGAAAAAATTATACAACGGCGATAAAGAGCTGAAAGATATTTCAAAATCATTTACGCCTCAGAAATTAGAATTTATCAGAGCAGGAGGTTCTTACGCTATCGTTTTTGGTAAAAAGATCCAGACATTTGCAGCTAAAACTTTAGGAATTACAGCTCCGACAGTTTTTGCACCTTCTAAAGAAATTTCTTTCGAAGGACAAGGTTTGACTGCCGTTGAAAAAATCTTCAACAGAAATGCAGTGGGTGTTCCTGAAGGCAAAGTTTTACACGCAGGTTCAGACGTTCGTGTTGAAGTAAACATTGTTGGTTCTCAGGACACAACAGGTTTGATGACCGCTCAGGAATTGGAATCTATGGCAGCAACGGTAATTTCTCCAATCGTTGACGGAGCTTATCAATCAGGATGTCACACGGCTTCTGTTTGGGATAAAAAAGCACAGGCTAATATTCCTAAATTAATGAAATTTATGAACGATTTCGGAGTGATCACAGCACGTGACCCGAAAGGTGAATACCACGCAATGACAGACGTTATTCACAAAGTTCTTAACGATATTACGGTTGACGAATGGGCGATCATTATCGGTGGAGATTCGCACACGAGAATGTCTAAAGGTGTTGCTTTCGGAGCTGATTCCGGAACTGTAGCTTTAGCTTTGGCAACTGGTGAAGCTTCAATGCCGATTCCTGAATCTGTGAAAGTGACTTTCAAAGGTCAAATGAAAGAGCATATGGATTTCCGAGATGTCGTTCACGCAACTCAGGCTCAGATGTTGAAGCAATTTGACGGTGAAAATGTCTTCCAAGGTCGAATTATCGAGGTTCACATTGGAACTCTTCCAGCTGACCAAGCGTTTACATTTACAGACTGGACTGCAGAAATGAAAGCGAAAGCATCAATCTGTATTTCTGAAGACGATACTTTGATTGAATCATTGGAAATTGCGAAAAGCAGAATCCAGATTATGATCGACAAAGGAATGGATAATCATAATCACGTTCTTCAAGGCTTGATCAACAAAGCAAACAAGAGAATCGAGGAAATCAGAACTGGCACCAAACCAGCTTTGACTCCGGATGCAAACGCAAAATATTATGCTGAAGTAGTTGTTGACCTAGACATTATTGTTGAACCAATGATCGCGGACCCGGATGTAAACAATGAAGACGTTTCTAAAAGATACACACACGATACTATCAGAGATCTTACGTATTACGGAGGCGAGAAAAAAGTGGATCTTGGTTTCGTAGGTTCTTGTATGGTTCACAAGGGTGATTTGAAAATTGTTTCCCAGATGTTGAGAAATCTTGAAAAGCAGAATGGTAAAGTAGAATTCCAGGCTCCATTGGTAGTTGCGGCTCCTACTTATAATATCATTGATGAATTAAAAGCTGAAGGTGACTGGGAATTATTAGAGAAATATTCAGGTTTTGAATTCAACGATGCAGCTCCAAAAGGCGAAGCTCGTACGCAATATGAAAATATGATGTACCTTGAGCGACCAGGTTGTAACCTTTGCATGGGTAACCAGGAAAAAGCTGAAAAAGGAGATACAGTTCTAGCAACCTCTACTCGTCTTTTCCAGGGAAGAGTGGTTGAAGATTCTGAACGTAAAAAAGGAGAATCTTTGTTAGCTTCTACTCCGGTTGTTGTTTTATCAGCAATCAAAGGTAGAATTCCAAGTATTGAAGAATACAAAGAAGCTGTTGAAGGTATTGATTTGACAACTTTCGTTCCATCTATTAAAGAATTGGTTACAGTTGGTCATTAATTTTTGACTAATATTTTTAAAATACAAATGGGGGATTTCTTTGCAAGTCTTCCATTTTTTTGTTTAGAATCTTTCTATTTTAATTGTTCTAATATTATTTTAACTTAGGTCAATAACATCAATTTATTTTTTCCTTAACTTCATAATTCCAAAATATTATTGTTAGTCATCATAATTATCCTTTATCTATTAGTATAGGAATAGAATTTGATGAACTGTATTGGTTAAATTTTTCTGCTTTACCATCAAAAAGTGGAATTAATAAAAGAATAAAAAATATCGAGATATGACTTTTGACTTGGATATGATCAAAAAAGTTTATTCTGATTTCGAAACCAGAGTAAACGAAGCAAGAGCTTTTATGGGAAGACCTCTTACTTATTCAGAAAAAATTCTTTGCGCCCATCTTTTTCCATCTCAGGCAAAAGAAGCATTTAAAAGAGGAGAATCTTATGTAGACTTTGCTCCTGATAGAGTGGCAATGCAGGATGCAACGGCGCAAATGGCTCTTTTACAATTTATGCAGGCTGGAAAGAAAAAAGTTGCTGTTCCATCAACAGTTCACGCTGATCACTTGATTCAGGCAAGAGTTGGTGCAGCCAAAGATCTGATCGAAGCTGAAAATAAGAATAACGAGGTTTATCAATTCCTACAATCAGTTTCTAATAAATATGGTATTGGTTTTTGGAAAGCCGGCGCTGGAATTATCCATCAAGTTGTTTTGGAAAACTACGCTTTCCCTGGTGGAATGATGATTGGAACCGATTCCCACACTGTAAATGCTGGAGGACTTGGAATGGTGGCGATTGGAGTTGGTGGCGCTGATGCTGTGGACGTAATGGCAGGAATGGCTTGGGAACTTAAATTCCCAAAAATGATCGGCGTTAAATTGACAGGAAGACTGAATGGCTGGACTGCTCCAAAAGATATCATTCTGAAAGTGGCTGGAATTCTTACCGTAAAAGGAGGAACTGGTGCTATTGTAGAATATTTTGGTGAAGGTGCCAATTCGCTTTCTTGCACCGGAAAAGGTACGATTTGTAATATGGGTGCGGAAATCGGAGCTACTACTTCTATTTTCGAATATGACCAAAATATGAGCAAGTATCTTCGCTCAACAGACAGAGAAGATTTGGCTGATGCAGCTGATGCTGTTGCTCACGTTCTGAAAGCTGACCCGGAAGTTCACGCCAATCCGGAAAAATATTATGATGAAGTGATTGAAATTAATCTTGATACTTTAGAACCTTATCTTAATGGGCCATTCACACCGGATCTGGCAACGCCAATTTCACAAATGAAGGAAATTGCTGAAAAAAACGGGTGGCCAACAAAAATTGAAGTAGGATTGATTGGTTCTTGTACCAATTCTTCTTACGAAGATATCGCAAGAGCAGCTTCTGTAGCCAAACAAGCCAAAGAAAAAAACATTGAAGTCAAAGCAGAATACACAATTACGCCAGGTTCAGAACAAGTTAGGTTTACAGTAGAACGAGATGGTTTCCTTAAAACCTTCGATGAGATTGGCGGTAAAGTTTTTGCGAATGCCTGCGGACCTTGTATCGGACAATGGGCTCGTGAAGGCGCTGACAAACAGGAAAAAAACACGATTGTTCACTCCTTCAACAGGAATTTCTCTAAAAGAGCGGACGGCAATCCTAATACTTATGCTTTCGTAGGTTCACCGGAATTGGTAACTGCAATGGCGATTGCGGGAGATTTGAGATTCAATCCTTTGACTGATAAATTGAAAAACAAAGACGGTATAGAAGTGATGCTGGATGAACCAAGTGGAGATGACTTGCCAAGATTAGGTTTCGATGTTGAAGATCCTGGTTACATTGCTCCAGCCGAAGACGGCTCTAATGTTGAAGTAATTGTTTCGCCGACATCTGACAGGTTACAGATTCTGGAAGCTTTCCCGGCTTGGGACGGACAAAATATCACTGGCGCAAGATTACTTATCAAAGCGTATGGTAAATGTACTACAGATCATATTTCTATGGCAGGACCTTGGCTGAAATACCGTGGACACCTCGATAACATTTCCAACAATATGCTGATTGGCGCTGTGAATGCATTTAATATGGAAACCAATAATGTTAAGAATGAGTTGGACGGACAGTACAAACCAGTTCCTGATTCTGCAAGACAATATAAAGCTTCGGAAGTTCCAACAATTGTTGTAGGTGATGAGAATTACGGTGAAGGTTCTTCCAGAGAGCACGCAGCAATGGAACCAAGACATCTTGGTGTAAGAGCGGTTTTGGTAAAATCTTTTGCAAGAATCCACGAGACTAATCTTAAAAAACAAGGAATGCTTGCATTGACCTTTGATGATAAGGAAGATTATGATAAAATCAAGGAAGACGATATCATTAATTTCTTAGATCTGGATCAATTTGCACCAGGAAAACAATTGACTCTGGAATTTGTTCACGCAGATGGCACTAAAGATTTGATAAAAACCAATCATACTTATAATGCCGGACAAATCGCTTGGTTCAAAGCCGGTTCTGCTCTTAATCTTATTAAGAGAATGGAAAAAGAAAGTTAAAAATTCCATTTTAATTGAATAAAAAAGTCTCACAATTGTGAGACTTTTTATGCTTTATTTTCTTCAGTTTGAGGATTTTCTGGTCTGCAGAATTTAGATTCAAATCGTTTTTTCCACATTTCTTTAAATTTTTCCCGTTCTTCTTCGCTGCCACAAAATTGAGTTTCGAATTTCTGTTTCCAGCTTTCCTTCATATTGTGGTCATCCAAATGATGTCGTCTCCCGAATTTTTTCTTTCCACCAAATCCTCCGAATAAAATTTTTGATAAAACCAAAATCCCCAAAGACTGCCAATAATTAATCGCTTTCACTCCTAAAATATCGGGCAAAAGGATATTCCAAAGCCATTGAAAAAACCATACAAAGAGTCCCATTGCGGCTATAACGCAAGGAATAATCAACCAAAATTTCTTTTTATTTCTGTTCATTTCTATAATATTAATCGTTCAGGTCATTATAAAGATTCTGCAATTTTTTCCGCAGATGCTTTACCGCATAAGACTTTCTACTGATAATTGTTTTTATGTTTTCGCCCTCCTCGTCTGCGATTTCCTGGAGCGTTTTATCTTCCAGCTCATTCTGGATGTAGACCCGTTTTTGTTTTTCCGGAAGTTCGTCCAGTGCTTTCATCAGCTCATTCCAGAACATTTCTTTGAAGACACCGATTTCGGGATTATTGCTATCATCAGCCAAAAGGATATCTTTAACGTTCAATTCGCCGTCTTCATCCTGATAGACAAAATCTTCCAGAGATTCGGTTTTCTTTTTTCTGTAACTATCGATGATTTTATTTCGGGTTACCGAATATAACCAAGCTCCCACATTTTCCAACTCATTGAGATTGGTCAATCGGCTGGTTTGAAACCAAACTTCCTGTAGAATATCTTCTGCATCTTCTGTCTTTGCCACTTTCGAATTGATAAAGCGCAAGAGTTGGGAGCCGTAGTTTTTCACGACTTCCGTAATAGATACAGATTTTGTTTCGGCCATTGACTGTAAAGATAGCGAGTCCATACGAATAAGACGGCACTACTTTTTTTTTACTTTAAAAGTTATGGATTTTTTTTGGATTGACGTAATCTGATTGTGAAAAGTGTCGCTCCTACGAAGCTTTGCTGGAATTAGCTCTCTTGTTTCTACAAACATATCGCTCCTACGGAGCTTTGCTCATTGTGTAATCTAAAATACTATAAATATTTTGCTTCTACGGAGCTTTACTAGCAATATGTATTTTTGATGTTTTAAACATTTCTCCTTCGGAGCTTATTAAAAGTCTGATCTAAAAAAGACCATCAGCAAAAAGCCAAATGCCAATAGCAATCTACATCAAAGGCAACCTCATCAACTCGTGTTTTCCGAAGATAATGGAATTTGGCGGAACATTTCTAGAAATCACGCAATTAGCTCCGATAATACAATTATCGCCTATGGTTACACCTTTCAGAATGGTAACATTGCTGTAGATTTTTACATTTTTGCCAATGATAATCGGCGCTGTGTTGAATTTGTTTTTATGCCAAATATATTCTGGCTTTGTATCGAAAGCGTGATCGTGATCATAGAATTTGCAACCTTCTGCGATACAAGTATCATCGCCAAGTTCGATTTTATCAAGACAATTGATGGAAATATAATGACTGAGATCTACATTGTTTCCAAAAATCAAATGTCCGCCATTTCGGATTCTGATAGCCGTATGATCTCTCCAAATGACGTTTTTTCCAATCTCGAATTTAGCATTATCATCTAATTCAAAAACAGTCGCTTTTCCAATTTTCAAATCAGAATGAAGCTTGACACCGGAATGCGAATTGAGAATGCTGTAAGAATATAGCTTCTCGATTTTCGCAATCGTTTTCGGAATAATGTTCAACGTTTTATAGATAAGATTGATCATAGTTATAAGTTTTTATAATGTTCCGGAATCTACGAAAATCTCCTGACCTGTTATCGATTTTGCTTTTTCGCTGGCTAAAAACAGAACAGTTTCTGCAACAGATTGCATATCGGTTTCTTTTTTCAAAGCGGTTCTTTTGAAGATTCGATTTTTGTGGTCTTGAGTTAGTTTAGCGTTCATCGCAGTTTCCATATAACCGGGAACTACGATATTGGAACGGATGCATCGTTCGCCCCATTCTCTTGAGATATTTTTAGAAAAAGACTGCAAAGCGCCTTTGGAAGCGGCATACATCGACAAACCTTTGTAACCTGTATGTGCGCTAATGGAAGAAATATGAATAATACTTCCAGAAACTCGGTTGTAGATCATATTTCGGATAGCATACTTCGTTAGGAACATTGGCGAATACAGATTAACATCAAACATTGTTTTCAAATCTTGATAGTTGAGATTCGTGACAATATCATCATAAGCCATCGCCGCATTGTTTATTAACACGTGAATCGGAATTTGGTTTTTGACGAAATCCTTGAAAACTTCTTGCTTGATATTTTCCGGATTTGACAAATCGAAAGTCTTGAAGAAAAGATTCTCCGGATATTGATTTTCAAGATTTTTCAATTCCTCGGATTCGGTTCTGCTGATGCCGTAAATTGTGTGTCCGTTTTCCAGAAACAATTTTGCAATTTCCAATCCAACACCTCGGGAAATGCCCGTTATCAATACGTTCATACAATTTTCTTTTTTCCGGTTCTGGTTAATTCTATTTTATCAACAAACGAAATTTTTCTAGGAATTTTGAAGTTTTGAATCTTTCCATTTAAGAAAAATCTGACGTCTTCTTCCTTCAAATCTGTATTAGGATGCAACTCGATTTCGCAACAAATTATATTTCCCAAAACAGCGTTTGGTTTTCCGTAAACTCTAACATTACGGATATTTTCGTGTTGTGTCAATTCGTCTTCGACTTCATAAGGATTCACTTTATAACCGCCGACATTGATTAATTCATTTTTTCTGGATGTAAATCTGAAACGTCTTTGCTCATCATCAATCCACTCGATCAAATCGCCGGTGGCGTAGAAATCATCAATCAAATTCAGTTGCGAAGTTTTACCAAATAAATCTTTATGAATGTATAATTCGTCATCAACCACTTTTATCAAACCGATATGTTTTTCCTGAACAAAAAATTCATCATTCTGAGAAGAAAATAACGGTCCTGTTTCAGTAGATCCATAAACATTGTTGATTCTCGCATTCGGGAACGCTTTTTCTATTTCAGAAATCAAATGTGAATCGGACTTTTCACCACCAACCGTGATTTTTGTAACCGAATCAAAAGATTCTTTCAAAGGCAAAAGCAAACGGTAAAAAGTGGGTGTGGAAGAAAGATTTGTGATTTTATATTGTTTGATAGAATCGATAATAAAATCTTTCGGAGCCAGAAAAACATTGACCAGAAGATTCTGATTCAAGATAGCTTGAAAAAAAACCTGAACTCCTGCAACGTGCGTCGGATTGAATGCAAAACCCCAAACATCATTTTTCCTTTCCTCAGAAACGTTGATTTTTCTGATCAGATTTTTCAACGGATGTGTAAATTTTCTTGTAAATCCAGTTGTTCCGGAAGTGAAAAGTGTAATCTCAGAATTGGAAAATCGAATTGAATTCACCAATTCATCAATAGATTTTATCTTTCTTGGATTCTCAATTTTAATCCGTTGATTAATCTGCAAATTATTGGACGCAATTTCTTTTTCAGAAATATCAGAATCCATCAGTGCGATGTTCCTCTCATTGACCAAAGCTAAAATCCAATTAAGAAAAAAAGATCTCAGATCCGGATAAATATAGCAATCTGTATAAAAATTAGATTTGTTGATATTTTCCAAAATTTCCTCGTAAGACAAGGAAAAATTCTGATCGATTAAGAAAAACATTGAAGCTTCATATAGATTTCATCAATCGTGTTTACTAAGCCATCTTCGAAGATATCAACACCAAATTCTTCTTCTATTTTTACGGTAAGTTCTGCAAGATCAAAAGAATCGAAGTTGAGGTCTTCTCTCAATCTTTGTTCCGGAGAAATTTCTGAAACTGTATCTTCGAATTTATTCTTTTTGATAGAATTAATGATGGAAAGTAATTTTTCTTGCATCCTTTGTGTATTTCCTGCAAAATTAACAATATTTTGCAGTTGACACAAGATAAAGCCTTATAATTAGAATAATCTGAAAATGAATGATTATTTCTTCAGTTTGAGCAAGAAGTCAGATTTGTAGGTTTCGCCGATAGGAATCTCTTTTCCGGAACTCAGCGAGACATTTTTTACATCAATCTTTTGAACTTTATCCAGATTGAGAATGTAGGATTTATGCACTCTGGCGAAGTTTTCCGGCAATTGATTTTCAAAGGATTTCAAAGTATCGAGAACGATATATTCCTGATTTTCGGTTTTGATGCTCACATAATCTTTGATGCTTTCTACAAACAGAATTTCATCAAAGTTGATTTTGTGTTGCTGTCCGGATGATTTGACAAAGAAATAGGTGTTTTCTTTAGTTTCTTTTAATTTAAATCTTTCCAAAGCTTTTTGTGTACTTTTCTCAAATCGGCTGAAGGAAATCGGTTTCAAAAGATAATCGATAACATTGTGTTCATAGCCTTCCAAAGCATATTCTGAATAAGCTGTTGTGAGAATATATTTCAGTTTATTGCCTACGATTTTCATAAAATTAATTCCTGAAAGCTCGGGCATTTGAATGTCGAGGAAAATCAAATCAGCATTATTTTTTTGAATAAATTCCATTGCGTCGATTGGATTTTCTGTAGAGAAAACCAGCTCCAGAAAAGGGATTTTCTCAATGTAACTCCCGAGTAAGGAAACTGCGAGAGGTTCGTCATCTACAACGATGCATTTAATTTTAGTCATTTCTCAAATCAATTCTTAAATCTACGGTAAAATCGCTTTCGGTTTCGATAATATTCAGCTCGTGTTGGTTTGGATAGAGGATTTCCAGTCGTTTTTTAACATTTCCAATTCCAATTCCTGAAAGCGAATCTTTGGATTTTGGATTTTTAAAATTATGAAGATAAAAACTCACTCTTTGATTCTTATCAGAAATATTCAAAACAAAACCTTTTCCTGAGAAATCTCCGTGCTTAAATGCATTCTCAACAAAAGGGACCAACAACATCGGCGAAATATTCAGATTTGGAAAGTTATTTTTTTTATTAACGATCAATAATTCCGGATTTTTGATTCTCAATTTTTCAAGTTCAATCAAACTTTCCAGATAACCGATTTCCTTTTCTAAGGGAATAAAATCTTTCTCCAAATCTTTTGTGCTGTAACGCAATAATTGACTCAATTCCTCAATCGCAGGCAAAGCCTTTTCTGATTTTTGGTAAACTAAGGAATAAATATTATTCAAAGTGTTGAAGATAAAATGTGGGTTGATTTGGGTTTTCAGCGCCTGTAATTCTGAATTCTTTTTATCTTCAATGAGTTGTCTTTTCTCAGATTCCGATTCTGAAATTAACCTAAATAAAGAAAAAACCGTACTCACAAAAATCGTGATAAAACTGTAATAGAGATTGTCATAAAAATAAAACAGCAAGCCTGTTTTCTCATTATAATTCCGAATTCCGAAAAATGCAGGCAAAAACAGTTCTTCCGCCGAATATCGAATCAAAACAAAGAAAAATACGCTTATAAAATACCCAATTACAATTTTGTAAAGCTTGTTGATGTCAAAAAACTTTGGAACAATCCAAAAATAATTGAAGTAGAAACAGACAAAACTCGTGAGAAAAAAAGTGATTCTCAGAAACCAATAATTTTGGTCGAAATACAGGATAGAGATAGTTTCTGTCAGCAAATACAATCCCCAATAGATATAATGTAAGAAGAAAAATTTTCCGGTTTTCATCGTAATTCTTTATTGTTAATCAAAATTGGTTTGGAAGATGCGTAATGCAAATGTATGGAAATCGGCTCTGCATTTGGGTTTACCAAAATCAGATGGTTTCTTTTCGGCAATCTGTAATTGAATTCAGAATGTGCTTCTATATTTTCCTGCATTTTCAGTTCAGAAACCAATTCCAATTTTTCATTCGAAAGATTTTTAATCGACAAAGTTGCGGGTGATTTTACTTGATTGATAATGATGCTGTCGCCAGAATCTATCGTCATTGTTTTCCAAACGTCAACTCTGTGTTTTCCAATGCAGGAAAGTGTTGAGATTAATATCAGGATGAGCATTAATTTTTTCATAGCTCAAAAATAATAACATCAATAAGACTAATTCTATCCGATTCTATAAACACCCCTTTTTCATCGATGAAAATAGTTTGGTCGGATTAAAAATGGGTCAAATCTAAATGCTATTTCGTAAAAGTTGGGTTGAAAATACTTTTGTATCAGAAATTTTAAATAATCTAATTATGAAACTCAAATATCTATTAATAGCAACTCTACTTTCATCAACAACTTTCGCTCAAACCGAAAAAGATAGTTTGAAGCAAATCGAGCAAGTCAATATTTTGGTCAAGAAAAAATTGCTGGAAAGAAAAGCAGACCGACTGATTTTTAATGTCGAAGCTTCGATTGCTTCACAGGGAATGGACGCCGGAGAAACTTTAGCCAATGTTCCGATGCTGAAAGTGGATGAAAATCTCGGTACAATTTCGCTCACCGGAAAAAGCTCTGTCAATGTAATGATTAATGGAAAAATGCTGAATCTTTCCGGAACCGCACTTCTGAATTACCTGAAATCGATTCGTTCTGAAAATATCTCGAAAATCGAAGTGATCACGACGCCACCTTCCAAATACGAAGCGCAGGGAAACAGCGGACTAATTAATATTATCCTTAAGAAAAATCCGAATCTTGGGTTCAGCGGAAATATCAGCACAGGTTTGACGCAACGAACTTACTTCAACGGAAGCACGAATGGAGCTTTGAATTACCAAACCGAAAAACTTAGTTTAAGTTTCAAAACAAGCTATATCGAAGGAGCAAAACGCTCTAATGAAAGATACAATATTCTTGGCGCATCTCAAAATTACAGTGAATCGATACGAAAAGATATGTGGAAAGATTTGACACCGAGTCTGAATGCTTCTTATAAAATCAATAAAAATTCTGAAATCGGGATGGAATATATTTATGGTGGCGACAAAAACGGAATGAATATTTTGAACACAACCCGAAACATCGGTTCAGATTTAGAAGAAACAAATCTTATTACAAACACTTTCCACAGAGAAAAATCGCCGACGCACACTCTCAGCACTTATTATGATTTGAAATTGGATTCGCTTGGCAAAAAATTAAGTTTCGCAGGGAATTTCTTTCAAAATAATAATTCTACAGAAGTTAATTTTTCTACTTTGACTGTGGAAGATAATTCGGTTCAGAATGTAAAAACTTTGTCTGCGATTAAGCCTCAGATTTTCTCTGTTCAAGCAGATTTAGAATTGCCTTTTCAATTTGGAACAATTGAAACTGGTGTGAAATTCAATCAATTCAGAAACTCTGCTGATTTGAAATATTTAGACTTGGAGAACAGTCAATTTGTCATTAATAACGAAAAAAGTAGCACTTTCAAATATCAGGAAGAGAACTACGCAATCTATGGAAGTTTTGCGAAAAGTTTCGGTGAAAATTGGGAAACTAAAGCTGGCGTGCGCTACGAAAACACCAATATGAAAAGCTCTGTAAACCACCTAAATTACGGACAATTGTTTCCGTCCGCATTTGTGTCTTATAAAAATGAGAAAAACGTGTTCAGCCTTTCCTATTCCAGAAGAATTAACCGCCCTAGTATGAGCAATCTGAATCCGTTCCGTTGGTATGAAAATCCTTATTCTTTTTCGACAGGAAATCCTTTGCTGACACCATCTTACATTAATAATTATGAATTAAGCTATACTTACAACAATAAATTTTCCACAAGCATTTATTATCTAAAACTAAAAAATGCGTTTGGGCAGATCATTGATTTGAATGGTATTTCGCAAAATGGCGGTTATCAAAATTATTACAACAATGATTTTTTTGGAGCGAATATTTCTTACACGGAAAATCTTTTCAAATTCTGGGAAACCTCTATTTCAGCGAACGGAAGCTATCAAAGTTCAGACGTTTTTAACATCAACGCACAAACTTTTAAAGGAACGACTTTCAGCTATTCTATCAACAATACTTTTACATTAAACCAACAAAAAACCGTTTCACTTTTCCTTAATTACAGCCAGGATTTGCCTTACAAAAACGTAAACTCCCATTTCGAAAATTTCTCCAATCTGAATGCCGGATTCAAAGTGTCATTGATGGAAAAACAGCTTCAGATGAATGCGATTGTTACAAATATTTTTGCTCAGAGATATAAAGGTCAAATGTTTTATCAGGACAATACGCAGTTTATGAACAATTATTGGGACGGCAGAAGTTTGAGACTGAGCGTGAATTATACTTTCGGTAACAAGAAGAAATTTGACAAGAAGAATATCAGTTTTGAGGAAAAAGACAGAGCAAATTAAGCTGGCAATGTAACAAAAAACAAGTTCAGTTGTCTAATAAGGTATAAGTTAAACTATGAACGTAAGATCTACCATTGCAATTGGCGCATTATTTTTTGGACAATTTTTGCTGGCACAGGAAAACAAGAAAACCGAAACCAAGGAAAAACATATTGACGAAGTAACCATTACCAAAACTAAAAAAGCCATAGAACAAAAACCGGACAGGACCATTTTCGATTTTTCGGAACAGGCTCATCTTAATACCGGCAACCTGAGCGAAGGTCTGAAAAAATTACCCGGACTGATTATTTCTGATGTTGCAGGAATGATGTACCAAGGGAAGCAGCTTGATGTTTTTATGGACGGACGCCCGCTGAATATCGGCAGCAATGACCTGAACACCTATCTGGAAGGAATGCCCGCCAACTCTGTGGAACGTGTGGAAGTAATTACACAGCCCGGTGCAGAATTCCCGGCAACTTCCGGAGGCGCAATTATTAATATTGTGACTAATAAAAATGCAAAAAATTATCTTTCTGCAACTTATTCCGGACGTTACGCTTTTACCAATTATGACAAATGGAGAAACAGAACCAACAATTCCCTTCTCCTGAATGCCAAGAATAAATATTTTGGCTGGCAATTGAACTTTGGTCAGAACTACCGGGAGAATTACTCGAACAGTATGACAGATGCCATTGCGCAAGTCTTCAGTGACAGAATACAGCGCGGCTATTTTCTGAAATCTGCTGTGACATTTGACATCGGGAAAGACCGGTTGTTACTGAATTACGATTTGAATAAAAATAATAATGATAATCAAATCCAGAGTTCTGGTTACTTTCCTCTTGTTAATGAGGGCAGCCCGACCAGGATCATCGATTATACCACGCGTGATCAAACCAACAGCCAGAACCTCCGTCAGGAAGCAAGCGCCACTTATCAGGTAAAATTTGATGACAAAGCGAAAAAGCTGGACATCACTGCAACATACAATCATTTCAACACAGATTTTGATCAGAACGGAATCCGTTCTGAAGATAACATTCAGTATTCCTATCAGTTACCCAATAGTTCCAAGCAAAATGTGGGAACTGTAAGAGTGGATTATTCCCAACCCATCAAATTGCTGGACGAAGGAAAATTATCATTCGGCGGATTCTATGAAAAGCTGAGTTTTGACGCATTCAACGGGAGATTTACCAATCTGGATTACAGCAGACAGACCGCTTCTTCCTATCTGGAGTTGCAGACCAAATTGCAGAAATTTGACTTTATTTTGGGATTAAGAGCAGAAGATTACGATATTTCCGGGATTACAAGATCCGAGGATGCCAATCAAATTATTCAGAAAGATATTATTCCGTTCAAGCAGTTTCGGTTTTTCCCCAATGCTACTTTACAATACAACTTTGCGAAGCAGGTTTATTTTATGATGAATTATAACAAAAAAATCCAGCTTCCGAATATCAATTCCCTAAATCCAAATAATCCCAATTATCAGAATGGAAGTATCCAGTTCGGCGGAAATCCGAATCTGCAACCGACTGTTTTCAATAATTTTGAAGCAAAGATTTCTGCATTTGACTACGCATTCATCGGGTATAATGTGAGTATTGCAAGCAATCAGAATGCCCAGGTGGCAGAGAAGATCTATCCGGATCCGGATAATAAAATCATTAACGGGAGAGATGCTTTCACGCTGAGAAACAGTTTCGTCAATCTTTCTGAGATGAAAATCCACAATTTCAATTTCGGGATGCCGATTCCGTTTATGCTGTTTACAAAAGGATTATCCGAGACGCTGAAAATGAATGTAAATCCTGATACAATGAATTTTCTCTACGTCTATTTTGGATATCAGGTTCACGATGTTCCGGATTTCAAAACGAAAGGTTTCTGGAATTACAACCTGATGGCACAGCTGATTCTGCCGGAAAAAATCAAATTCGTGGCAACGTATAATAATATGACCAAAGGAAACTGGTTCTATTACTATATGGAAAAACCTTGGTATCACAGCCTGGATCTTACAGCAACCAAGAAGTTTATGAAAGATCAGTTAAGTGTTTCCATTTTCGCAAACGATGTTCTCAAAACTCAGGAAAATGCAGTACGTTCCGTTTACAAAGATGCCAATGTTTTCTTAGGAAACCGGTTCGATGCGCAGAATTTCGGAATTTCATTCAATTATAAAATCCCGACCAAAAATAAACTTGCAAAAGAAAATCCTAATCTTTTGAAAAAAGATAAGCAGGATGATGGCGGGATTTCTATACAATAGATTACATTACATTTCATATTAACAGAAAAGCCGGAAGTATTAAATTACTTTCGGTTTTTTGTTAACTCTCACACGCTCTCCACACCGCATCATTTTGCGGAACTGGCGCAACAATTTCTACTTTTTCTTTGGTAACAGGATGTTCAAACTCCAACTTTCTGGCGTGGAGTGAGATTCCGCCATCCGGATTGGAGCGCGGTGCGCCATATTTTAAATCGCCTTTTATTGGAACTCCTATTTTTGATAATTGCGCACGGATCTGATGATGTCTTCCGGTTTCCAGATCCACTTCCAATAGAAGATAATTGTCCAAAGTCTTGATTAAATGGTAAGTTAATATCGATTCCTTAGCACCTTCCGTTGCTTTTGGATAGACAATCGCCTTATTATTTTTTTCATTTTTTTTGAGATAATGAATCAATCTTTGAGAATTTGGAATCATCTCTTTTCCTACAATCGCCCAATAAGTTTTCTGGACTTCCCGGTTTTTTACCATCACCGTCAATCTGGATAAAGCTTTGGAAGTTTTGGCGTAAATGACTAATCCCGATGTTGGTCTGTCAATTCTATGAACCAAACCGAGAAAAACATTGCCCGGTTTACCATCTCTTTTTTTGATAAAACCTTTGATTAACTCCAGCAAAGACAAGTCACCGGTTTTATCTCCCTGAACGAGCTGTCCGGCTTTCTTGTTAATGATCAGAATATGATTATCTTCATAAACGATTTGGGAATCAGAAAAAGTTTGATTCATTTTATTTTATTCGTTAATTAAATGTTTTAATTTTTCCCAATCTTTTTCATTATACAAGCCGCAGGTTTTTAAATATTTAACAATTTCACGCAGGCTATCCAGCATTTCCTTATCAACAGAAATCTCCTTGGACTCGCTGCGAATAGCCAAGTCTAGCATAATTTTCATTTTTGCGATTAACGCTTCTGCCTGATTGATTTTTTCTTGTCTTTCCGCCAATACATCAATTGCAAGATTTTCCATATAATCAGAAAAATCATTTAATTCCTCCTCCAATTTTTGAACAGTTTCAAAATCGCCTTCTTCTATTAAAAACTTCTGCATAAAAAGTTTATACTCCTGAATCAAGCTTGGACATTCCTGAATTGGATAAAGGCTAAGCCAATCATGAAAACTCATTGTGTCGTCGTCTAATAAGACCTGTAATTCTGCACGGTAATCCATCTTTTGTGTTTTTAAATGTTTTATTAAAATTAATAAAAATATTCAAACGCCAAAGACTTCAAAAAATTGATCTACGATTCGGTCTGAAAATAATTAATGGTTAGAGACAATAAATCTACCGCTTTCTAACAAATAAAATTTTAGACAATAATTAAGCTCTCGGTGTTCTTTGCCTGTTAAAAACCGAAAGAATCACACCTGTGAAAAGCCCGATAGTTTTGATTCTGGCATATTGAGAATCGAAAGGTAAAAATGCGCCAATAATACACAATCCTGCAGCAGCGTACATCAAATAAACATACTTCTTATTCAGAAAAGACTGCGCCTTAAAAATAAAACTCAACCCGATCAGGATATAAAAAAACCTGTGATACAGCAAGTCTGTAATTTCCGGCGAAAACACATTGAACCAACCTACAGCCAGACAGATAAGTGCAAGAATAGATAACGTGCCTTGTATTCTTTGAGAATTTTGCATTGTAATTTTAATTTTTAGTTTGCTTGAAAAGCCATTCCGGAATCTCATTCACCAATTCGGCAGAGAGAATATTGTTATGATACTTATCTTTGTATTCCCAAAGAAAAACCCGTCCCTTTGATTTCATTTCATCAAAAAATTTGAAATTACTTTGAGGAAAATTATCCGTATCCAAACTGCCGTGAATGATCCAAATTGGCATTTTTGTCAGTTCATCCATTGTGTCAAACTGAGAAATTCCGGAAACATTAATGGCTGCAGCGAATAAGTTTGGTCTTTTGGAAATCGCATTCATCGTAGTTGCGCCGCCCATCGAAAATCCCATAACGTAAATTCTATTAGGGTCAATATTTTCTTTGAGAACCAATGAATCAATTGATTTCAAAACCAAATCCAGATGTTCATTGGACTCAGAAGCTTTTACATTTCGGGATTCATCAAGATGATAATTTGAAGAATGGACAGGAAACTGCGGTGACAAAACATAAGCCTGATATTTTTCCCGATTTTCCGGAAGCAACCACATTTTGGATAAAACGCCCATCTGCGAAGTATTGTTTGTTCCAATGGCGCCCGAACCGTGAAAAACTAAAATCAAAGGATATTTCTTTGTCTGATTCAAATTTTTTGGCTTTAATAATCGATAATTTACAGCGGCATTTCCATCATCAAATTTACCGGGTTGAAAATCGGAATAATCGAGATTTTTAATTTGCTTAATTCTGGCTAATGACTGAAGTGAATCTGCTTTATCCCGGATTTCCGTTTTGGTTCCGTAGTTCATTTTCTGCGATTGACACGAAAATAAAACAACTCCCAAAAGTAAACCCGATAAAATTTTAAAATAATTAGTCATAGCTTTTATTAAATTAAAACCCTTTCAGAGTTGATCTCTGAAAGGGTTAACTGTATTCTATATTGAATTAATAACTTTCCTTATCATTCGGAAAATCAGCACTTTTCACATCTTTTACATATTGCGAAACGGCTCCGGTAATCTCCGAATATAAATCTAAGTATCTTCTCAAAAATTTCGGCGAAAAACCCTGATTCATACCCACCATATCGTGATATACCAGAACTTGTCCGTCACAATCCGGTCCTGCTCCAATTCCGATTGTAGGAATCGAAATACTTTCTGAGGCCCTTTTGGCAAGTGCAGCCGGAATTTTTTCCAACACAACTGCAAAACACCCTAATTCTTCCAGCAACTTGCAGTCAGAAATCAGCTTCTCCGCTTCTGCATCTTCTTTCGCTCTTACTTTATAGGTTCCGAATTGATAGATACTTTGAGGCGTCAAACCAAGATGTCCACAAACAGGAATCCCAGCATTAACGATTTTTCTGATAGAATCTTCAATCTCTTTTCCACCTTCGATTTTGATAGCGTGCGCACCACCTTCTTTCATCATTCTCACTGCAGAATCCAAAGCTTTCTCAGGATTACTCTGATACGTTCCGAAAGGTAAATCTGCCACCACCAAAGCTCTTTCCACACCACGAACTACGCATTGCGTATGGTAAATCATTTGGTCCAGTGTAATTGGCAGCGTAGTTTCGTGACCAGCCATTACATTAGCCGCGGAATCGCCGATTAAGATAGAATCCACACCACCTGCGTCCACCATTTTCGCTGTTGTAAAGTCGTAAGCCGTCAGCATTGTAATCTTCTCCTTGTCGAATTTCATTTTCCGCAAGGTCTCGGTTGTGATTTTTTTTATTTCGGAATGTACAGACATAGTTTTATAATTGATCAATTATGATTGATAAATGATTATGGAAATGACTTACTAATTTCTGAACGATAAATTAAATCAATTATCATTCATCGTTTATCATTTATGATTATGATTTACATCACCACGTGCCCCAGCTTGATGAGTTTTTCTCTGTTCAGGATTTTGATATTTCTTCCTTCTACCACGATCAGGTCATCCTGCTTGAACTCGGAAATCAACCGTATTGCGCTTTCTGTCGCCGTACCGATTAGGTTTGCGATTTCTTCTCTGGTCAAAGAAATCTTGATGAAGCCTTCCGGATCCGTACCCAATTTTTGTTCCAACAGAATAAGAATTTCTGCCAGTCTTTCTCTTACTGTCTTTTGAGCAAGGAAAGTTACAGTGTTTGCAGATTCGCCTAATTCGTATGCTATTTTCTGTAGCATTGCGTAGGATAATTTCGGATCTGCTTCCAGTAGTTTTAAGAAAACATCAGAAGGAAGAAACTGAACTTTCAATGGTGTCATGGCTTCTGCTTTTGCCTGGAAATTCTCTCCGCACAGCAGAGATCTGTAACCAATCAAATCATTTTCTTTACAAAATCTGAGAATTTGATCTTTACCATACACTCCTGATTTTGAAAGCTTTGCAGTCCCTTTTTCAATGAAGTAAACGCCTTTTGGCGATTCTCCATCATCGAAGACTGTTTCACCTTTAGAAAATTCAAGAATTTTTAATGCTTTTTCATAAATTTCAAAATTTTCCGGAGATAGATTTTCACGTAAAGAATCTTTGTGAAATGCTTTTGAAAAATTTTGTTCTATAACCAATTGTTGTTCAAGAGACATACCTATGACATTTGTCAGCAAAAATAAGACTTTTTAACACTAATTCCCAATAATTTTGGCGTAATTTTGCAATCCAAATATCTGAGAGTTTTTTAATGGCAGAACAATGCTTCCACTGCGGTCAGAAAATAGACAAAGAACAAATCCTTTTCGACGATAAACTTTTTTGCTGCAACGGCTGCCAATCGGTGTATGAAATTCTGAATGTTCATAATCTGGACAACTTTTATAACATCAATAAAAATTCCGGCGTCAGACCCAGCAACGAGAACAATACGCAGTTCGATTATCTGGATACGCCTGAGGTATTCTCAAAAGTGGTGGATTTTTCCGAAGGCGGAACGACACTGGTAACATTCAAAATTCCTGTAATCCATTGTTCTTCGTGTATCTGGCTTTTGGAAAGCCTTCATACCATTAATAAAAATATCAAGTATTCTCAGGTCAACTTTACCCGGAAAACGCTTCAGGTTTCTTTCAAGGAAAACGAACTAAAACTGAGTGAGTTGGCGAAATTTCTTACCAATCTGGGATACAAACCTGTCATTAACCTTGAAACTGCAGACAGGAAACATGACAAACTTGATAAAAGTCTTCTTATAAAACTGGCGGTTGCAGGTTTTGCATTCGGAAATGGCATGTTTTTCAGTTTCCCGGAATATATCTCCGGCAATGATGTCTGGCTTCACAGCTACAAAAATCTGTTCCGGCTGATTATGTTTTTATTGGCAACACCAGTTGTATTTTATTCAGCATCAGATTATTACAAATCCGCTTGGTACGGTTTGAAAAACAAAATCGTTAATATCGATGTTCCTATTGTCCTGGGCATTTTTGTGCTGTATGGCAGAAGCATCTATGAAGTTGTAACCGATTACGGACCAGGTTATTTTGATACACTTTGTGGGCTTTTGTTTTTCATGTTGCTTGGAAAAACGTTTCAGAAAAGAACTTACAGCTCACTATCCTATGACAGGGATTATAAATCTTTCTATCCTATTGCGGTTACCAAAGTCGATTTTGATGGAAAACAGGAAAATATTTTATTATCAGAGTTGTCTGTCGGCGATAGAATTATGGTAAGAAACCAGGAAATCATCCCTGTGGATTCCATCCTTATAAAAGGCGAAGGAAATATTGACAACAGCTTCATCACCGGGGAATCTGCACATATTACCAAAAAACCGGGCGACAGGATTTTTGCTGGTGGAAAACAATCGGGATCCATTCTGGAACTGGAAGTTATTAAAAGTGTAGATCAAAGCTATTTGACCCAGCTTTGGAATAAAGAAGCATTTAAAAAATTGGAAACCGGTCTTGATACGATGACCAACACGATAAGTAAATATTTCACATTCATTATTTTAGGGATTACTTTAATTGCCGGAATCTATTGGTCAACCATTGATATGGAGAAAATGTTCCAGGTGGTTTCTGCAATCCTGATCGTGGCTTGTCCTTGTGCATTGGCATTGTCCGCTCCTTTTACCTTTGGACATATAATGAGAATTCTCGGACGGAATAAATTTTATGTGAAAGACACTTTGACCATAGAAAGACTGGCAAAAGTTGACACTTTGGTTTTCGATAAAACCGGGACAATTACTGAAAATAAAAAAACAAACATCAATTTCATAGGATCAGAAATCGAAGAATTTGATCTGAAGAACATAAAATCATTGCTTAAAAATTCAAACCATCCACTTTCCAAATCGCTTTATGATTTCCTGAAAGTGAATGATGATTACTTTGAAATCGAAGAATTTGAGGAAATCTCCGGAAAAGGCTATCAGGGAAAAGTGAGAGGGACAGTCTACAGAATTGGATCTGCGAGCTTTACCGGACAGGATTCCCAAAATCTTGAGACAGCGGTTTATATCAGCAAAAAAGAAGAATTTATTGGAAAATTCATTTTCAAAAATGAATACCGGAATCATCTCGTACAGCTATTTCAAAACCTGAAAAATTACAGCATCAGCATTCTGAGCGGCGATAATGCTTCAGAAAAACCGATTCTTGAAAAACTGATCCCGAAAATCTCCCAAATGAAGTTCAATCAAAGCCCGGAAGACAAGCTGGATTTCATCAAAACCCTTCAGGATAAAGGAAAGAAAGTAGCTATGCTGGGTGACGGACTGAACGATGCAGGCGCTCTGAAACAGAGCAATGTCGGGATTGCAATCGCTGATGACAGCAATTCTTTTACACCAGCTTCCGACGTCATTATGAACGGCGAAAAAATACCGGATCTGGACAAGTTTCTGAGGCTGTCCAAAGATGCGATTACCATTGTAAAGATCACGTTTTTAATTAGCTTATGTTATAATGTTATCGGAGTTGGGTTTGCCGTTTCGGGACACATGCATCCGCTTTTTGCGGCGATTTTTATGCCTATCAGCTCCATCACTGTAGTCACTTTCACTACACTTTCTACCTGGTTGAGAAGTTCAAAATATTTTAAGATCAATATTTAGAAGCGTCTTATTTAGAGCAATTATAAATTATCCTAAATTCGGGCGTTCTGACCAATGTCAGTAATTTTAACTAAATTTGGGACCTGTATTTATTGTAAATTTGTAGCAGACTATGGAGATTCTGTACCTCATGATCATCTGCAGCGTTTCTTTAGCTGTCATTTTCCTGATTATTTTCATAATCGGTGCAAAAAAAGGTCAGTTCGAGGACGATGAATCGCCGGCTGTTCGAATCCTGTTCGATGATGAGCAGAAAACCGAAACGGAGAAAGAAACTCCGGAAACAAACGAAAAAGAATAATTGCTATTTGTATATATGGAAACACAAAAATTTAGTTACGACAACGGGATTGTTCGCGCTTTTTTAATTGCGACAGTCGTTTTCGGTTTGGTAGGATTCCTGTTGGGACTTACTGCCGCGTTGTTACTATTTTACCCGGAATTACCAGAATTTTTCCTTGGAACAGATGACCCTACCATCCGCACTCTTAGAAGTGAAGGCATGCAAGGTTTGATCAATTCTCAGGGAGCATTCGGATTCGGACGTATAAGAATGCTGCATACGAGTGCTGTAATTTTTGCATTTGTAGGGAACAGTTTCTTCTCCGGATTTTACTATTCAATCCAAAGATTACTGAAAACAAGAATGTGGAGTGACACGTTATCCTGGATTCACTTCTGGGGATGGCAGCTGATGCTTGTTTCTGTGGTAATTACTTTCTTTATGGGGATCAATACTTCAAAAGAATACGCAGAACATGAGTGGCCGATTGACATTCTGATCACTGTTGTCTGGGTTATTTTTGGTATCAATATGTTTGGTACGATTGCAGTAAGAAGAGTTCGCCATTTATATGTTGCCATCTGGTTCTACATAGGAACTTGGGTTGCTGTGGCAATGCTTCATATTTTCAATAATCTTGAGATTCCTTTGTCCTTTACAGGATGGAAATCATATTCGGCTTACGCAGGAGTAAAAGATGCCCTGGTCCAATGGTGGTATGGTCACAATGCGGTAGCATTTTTCCTAACAACACCTGTACTTGGTATGATGTATTACTTCGTGCCGAAAGCTGCAGACAGACCCGTTTTTTCATATAAATTATCAATTATCCACTTCTGGTCATTGATCTTTGTATATATCTGGGCAGGACCGCACCATTTACAGTATACAGCTTTACCGGCTTGGGCGCAGGCATTGGGAACAGGTTTCTCGATTATGCTTATTGCACCATCTTGGGGAGGTATGCTTAACGGCCTATTGACACTGAGAGGTGCCTGGGATAAAGTAAGAGAAAATCCAGTGCTTAAATTCTTTGTTGTAGCTGTAACATGCTATGGTATGGCAACTTTTGAAGGGCCACTTCTTGCAACTAAAACCGTAAATAAAGTAGGTCACTTTACGGACTGGGTAATTGGTCACGTACACTTGGGAGCTCTTGGATGGAACGGATTTATGGCATTCGGTGTTATTTATTATTTAGTTCCGATCATGTGGAGAACCAAACTTTGGTCTGTAAAATTAGCCAACTGGCATTTCTGGTTAGGAACATTAGGAATTATATTCTATGCAGTTCCTTTATACATTGCAGGATTCACGCAAGGTCTTATGTGGAAAGAATTCAATCCGGACGGAACATTAGTTTATAAAAACTGGTTAGATACTGTAACCGCTATCCTACCTCACTACAAAATGAGATTTGTGGGTGGATTCTTATACTTTACTGGTGCTGTCCTTATGGTTGTGAATTTGATTGCAACTGCAAGAAAAGGCTCTTTCCAGAAAGAAGTTCCTGTAGAAGCACCTGCATTAGCCAATGTTAAAAAAGGAAGAAAAGAAGGAGAAACATTCCACCTTTGGTTGGAAAGAACGCCACTTTATCTATCCATATTATCATTTGTTGCATTAGCAATTGGTGGCGCTTTGGAAATTCTGCCTACTATTTTTGTAAAAGATAATGTCCCTACAATATCAGCGGTTAAACCATATTCACCTTTGGAATTGGAAGGTAGAGACATCTATATCAGAGAAGGTTGTAATGCCTGTCACTCTCAGATGATCCGTCCTTTCCGTGATGAGGTGGTAAGATTCAATGGGAAAAACGGACAATATTCCAAAGCGGGAGAATTCATCTACGACAGACCTTTCCTTTGGGGATCCAAGAGAACCGGACCGGATTTGCACAGAGAAGGCGGCGCAAGACCAGATTCATGGCACTTCAAACACATGTATAACCCGAGATCTACTTCTGCAGGTTCCATTATGCCGAGATATCCTTGGTTAATTGAAAACACATTGGACAGAAGTCTGACAAAAGCTAAATTGGAGCTGATGAAGAATTCATTTGATGTTCCATATACAACAGCTCAGATTGACAGTCTGGATTCCTGGATGGATAACCAAGCCAATGCAATAGTGAAGAATGTTTTCGCCGAAGCGGATGATGTTAAGAAATCTTTTGACGAATCCAAGGCTGCAAAAGCAAAATCTGGCGAGCAATTTGTACCACTTGAGAAGAGAGAAATCGTTGCTTTGATTGCGTACCTGCAAAGACTGGGAACAGATATCAAAACAACCGAAATAAAAACGGCCAGTAATTAAAAATTAAAAATAATGATTCCGCAAAGTTTCAAAGACATCGTTTCCAATGTGAATAACGCAGGTTTTTTCCAGACTTTGGCAATGATCATCTTCATTCTGTTTTTTGTAGCTGTGATTTACGTAGTGGTAAGCAAGCCCAAAAAATATTACAGCGAAGAGGAAAATGCGCCTTTGGAAAAAGACGATGAAGATAATGAACCTTTGTAATTTATAACATAATTAATCATGAAAAGAAGAACACCTGTTTATATTAATATTCTAATTGTTTTAGGATTATTACTTGTCGTGTTTTATATGTTTGCTCAGACATCTGATTTTCTGACATCCAAATATTTCCTTGGAACAGCCGCCATTAGTATTATTATCGTTTTTATCCAGACTGCCATTGGTGACCTGATAGAAAATGAAAAGTTCAAGAAAATGACGGATGAGGAGAAAGCGGCTTATCTTGCAGAGACAAAAATTCCTTATTTCAAGTATCTTTGGAATGGTGCATTCAAAAGCCAGTCGGCAAAAGAAGAAAAAGATATTCTTATCGACCATGGATTTGATGGAATTATGGAGCTTGACAATCAGCTTCCAAAATGGTGGTTAGGTCTTTTCTACTTTGGTGTTGCCTATTGTGTATTATACATCGCATCATACTTTATGACAGATTTTGCTAATCCTGATAAAGAATATGATCAGGAATATAAAGAACAGATTGCTGCTGTAGAAGAATATATGAAAACTGTTCCGCAGGCTACCATTGAAACTGCAAAATTCTCTGAAGATAAAGTAGAAGAAGGAAAAGTAATCTTTGAAACCAACTGTGTAACTTGTCACGCAGAAGGCGGCAAAGGAGGTATCGGTCCTAACTTAACTGATAATTACTGGATCAATCAACCAGAAAAAACGTTGTTCAAAACTATTTTCTATATGGTAGAAAACGGTAGTACAAACAACCCTACGATGCAGGCTTGGGGTAAAAATGGGGTTCTTACAGGTAATGACATTGAAAAGGTGGCAGCCTATGTATACCACATCAATCAGGAGCAGGCTCCTGTAACGCAGGCACAAGGTGGTGCAGCTCCGCAAGGAACTGAAGCAAACTGGGAAAAGTCTAACTAGTCACATACAAAAGAGATTGTCACAAAATATCATTCTGTTCGGAATGGTATTTGGAAATTGAATCTAACTGAATTCAATTTTCGGACAATCTCTTTTTTTATTTTAATTTGATATGAGTACAACAGAAAAAAAATACAACGAAGCCGAAAGCTGGGTGGTAGAAGCTGAAACATTCAGAGACTCTGTTGGGACAATGGATAATACCGGGAAAAGACGCTGGGTATATCCAAGAAAACCTAAGGGAAAATATACCAATTACAGAGTTCTTGTCAGCATTCTTTTGCTGTTTATATATTTCACACTACCGTTTCTCAAAATCAATGGAAATCCGGTGCTTCTATTCAATATCATAGAGCGTCAGTTTTTCATATTCGGGCAGCCGTTTTATCCTCAGGATTTTTTTATTCTGGCTTTAGGAGCTATTGCTTCACTTGTATTCATTATACTTTTTACCGTTGCTTTTGGTAGGATTTTCTGTGGATGGATCTGTCCGCAGACTATTTTTATGGAAATGATATTCCGAAAAATTGAATATGCTATAGAAGGTGACCGAAACAAGCAGATCCGACTGGATAACCAGGCTTGGAATACAGAAAAGATATGGAAACGATCATTAAAATGGTTTATATTCATTCTTATATCGCTCATCATTACCCACATCATGTTTATGTATATCGTAGGCTATGAAGAGGTTTTGAGAATAATGCAGGAAGGACCCTTTGCCAAGCCTACCAATTTTCTGGTAATGATTCTCTTCACGGCAGCATTCTATTTTGTTTTTGCATGGTTCAGAGAGCAGGTTTGTACTATGGTTTGTCCGTATGGAAGGTTACAAGGTGTTTTGATAGACAAAGAGACAATTAATGTTTTCTATGATTACAAACGCGGAGAAAATCGTTCCAAATGGAAAAAAGGAGAAGACCGTGCTGCAGCAGGAAAAGGTGACTGTATTGACTGTAAACAATGTGTTGTAGTATGCCCAACCGGGATCGACATAAGAGATGGATTGCAGATGGAGTGTGTGAATTGTACCGCTTGTATCGATGCTTGTGATGAGGTAATGATAAAAGTAGGATTACCTACAGGTCTTATCCGTTATGCATCGGAAAAGGAAATCGAGGAACAGCAGCGATTCAAATTTACCACACGTATGAAAGCTTATTCCGTGGTTTTGGCAATTCTTACCGGATTCCTGGGATTCCTGCTATACAACAGAGGAGAAATGGAAGCTAAATTCCTGAAGCCGCCAGGCTCATCCTACTTCGTGAGAGATGGAAAGATTACCAATACTTATAATTATACCTTCCTTAACAAATCTAATGAAACCAAAACGGTAATCATTAAAATCATTGAACCGAAAAACGGAGAAATATCATCCAGCGCTTCTAACAGAATTGTACTGAAAAGAGACGCTATGATAAAAGGAACCATCAATGTAAGCTTCCCGGAAAGCCAGATCAAACTATCCAAACAAAATCTGACATTAGGCGTGTATGATATGAATGGTGAATTGCTGGATTCCTATAACACTTATTTCGAAGGACCTTTCAAATTTCAATTTTAAAAAATATTAGAATGAAGAAGTTAAACTGGGGACATGGGTTGATGATTGCATTAGGATGTTTTATCATTTTCATACTGTTTTTAATATTAGTCTTCCCGATGGGAAAACAAAATGCAGATATGGTTTCCGATAATTATTACGAAGAGGAAATAGAATACCAGAAAGTGATCGATGCTAAAGAAAATGCCGCATCATTAACAGAAATACCAGCTTATAATGAAACCGCAAACGGCATCGAAATCACATTCCCAGAAAGTATCAAGACGGATGGAAACAAAGCGGATTTCTTCCTGTTCCGAACCGAGGATTCTAACCTGGATGTGAAAAAGGAAGTAACTCTCAGCAATAATACCTTCGTCATTCCAAGCAAAGTGATTTCAAAAGGTTCCTACACTCTCAAACTGAAATGGACAGAGAATAAAAAGCCTTATCAGGTAGATTACGACATTGTATGGAAATGACCTTCATCATATCTGCGATAGGATTGGGATTCGCATCCGGCTTCCATTGCATCGGTATGTGCGGCCCTATTGCCCTATCAATGGGACTTACCAAAAACCAGAAATCCAATTTCTATCTTCAGAATATCACTTATCAGTTCGGAAGGTTACTCACTTATTCTTTTCTGGGAGCTGTTTTAGGGATTATCGGACAAAGCTTCGAGTTCGCAGGATTTCAGAATTATCTCACCATTTTTGTAGGAATATTGCTTATCATAATGGCAATATTCTCTTTTGGAGGTAAAGATTTTGCAAGTAAAATTCCTTTCATTTCAAAAGGATTATTGCGTGTAAAAATGCAGCTTGGCCAAATCCTCCAGAGACCGGATTATAAATCCCGCTTTGCGACAGGCATCCTTAATGGTTTCTTACCTTGCGGAATGGTTTATATGGCCCTCACGGCATCTCTGGCAGCAGGTGGAATCTGGCAAAGCTCATTGTTTATGTTCTTATTCGGATTAGGAACTTTCCCGTTTATGTTTGCTGTGGTTTTCCTTGGGAATTTTATAACAACTAATTTTAGAATAAGAATATTGAGTATAGTTCCTGTGATGATGATTCTTTTGGGCGGACTATTTGTTTTAAGAGGTTTAGAATTGGGAATACCTTATATTTCTCCAAAATCGGAATCTTTACACATTCAGCATTCCAAAGATGGTTTTCATCTGGATCATACGAATTGTCATTAGGACTAATATTTATAAAAAACCGGCTAAATTGCCGGTTTAATTATTTAGAAACTAACTTCTGCGGTTTCTTTTCCTTTCTGGAAATTTACGGTTTTCAGATTTCCTTTATAAGTGACATTCATAATATTGACCTGTCTTGGAAACTGTCCTATCAGAATGCTGTTCCTTACTTTTAAGCTCGAAATTTCAGAAACATTTGAGATTTCATAATAAACCCAAACCGATTCCCCATTCACCTGGCTTCCGGTAAAAGTCAGTGTTTTAGAAGCTCCGTTTACCGAAACATCTACATTATTATTGACATATTTCTTTACCTCCGCTTCAAAAGCTGCAGTATTTGGATCAATTTTCACAGCCTGAGAGATATGAGTTGTATTGAGTTTTGTAGTAAACTTGAGCGTTTTGCTTCCGTCGATGTAATCCACCTTGGTCATTGACGAAAAGAAATCCAGATCCTTGAAACTAAAAAAGCTCAAAAGCAAAACTCCAAGACTCAGGATAAATATTGATTTTTTCATTTTTGTAATGTTTAATAACTTTTAATTAAAATATCGGACAAATTATATGCCATAAGTTAGAAATTCACACTTACAGAATATTTATCATAAAAAGCCTTGATGTGTGCTACTGCATCATCCGCATTATCTACGACCCGGAAAAGAGACAGATCCTGCTCTGCTATCAGACCTTCTTTCAGTAAAGTTCCTTTGAACCAATCAAGTAATCCGCTCCAAAACTCGCTTCCCACTAAGACAATAGGAAACTTTCCAATTTTATTAGTCTGGATCAAAGTCAGTGCTTCTGACAATTCATCTAAAGTTCCGAATCCGCCCGGCATTACCACAAAACCTTGGGAATACTTTACAAACATTACCTTTCTAACGAAAAAGTAATCAAAATTGATATTATATCCTTTATCAATATAAGAATTAAAATGTTGCTCAAAAGGCAATTCTATGTTCAGTCCGATGGATTTTCCATTGCCGCTTGCTCCTTTGTTACCTGCTTCCATTATGCCTGGTCCACCGCCAGTAATTACGCCAAATCCAATTTCGGTAATTTTCTTCGCAATGTCGGAAGCCATTTTATAATAATAGCTGTCCGGCTTCAGTCTTGCAGATCCGAAAATGGAAACGCAAGGTCCGATCCTTACCATTTTTTCATAACCATCTACAAATTCGGACATAATCCGGAACACCATCCAGCTGTCCTTTGTAATCGTTTCGTCCCAGGTTTTCTGTCTCAGGCTGTCGTGCAATCTTTGTTCTTCGTCGTGTTTTGTCATTTGAATAATTTTTCTGCTTCAGCTATAGATTCGGGTTTTCCGACGTCAATCAGATTGGAAATATGCTGATACCCAACAATAATATCTTCTTTCATCAGATCCATATACTCATCCATAATCGAGAATTTTCCGGTTCTTGTGATTTTCTCGAAAATATCCGAATTAACGCAATGGATTCCGCTGAACGCAAGTTCTCTTAATTTGAAAATTCCGCCTACTACTTTCTTCTTGTTATCTTTCAGGTTTTTCCATCCTTTGAGATACATTTTGTCATTGAACATTAGTTTTCTGGAACTTTCCCTGTCGGAAACGGCGAGTGTTACCATTCCGCCTTTCAGTTCGTGGATTTTGATAAAATTACTAATGTTCAGATCTGTCAGGATATCAACATTCATAATCAGGAACGTTTTTTCATTTTCCAGAAATCTCCTGGCAAATAATAATCCACCGCCTGTTTCCAGCAATTCTTCGGACTCATTGGAAATTTCAATATTGGCTCCGAAATTATCATTCTCTGCCAGAAAAGCTAAAATCTGACCTCCGAAATGATGAATGTTGATCACAAAATCATTGATCCCGAAACTTTGTAAATATTTTATATTTCTTTCCAAAAGCGGAACGCCGTTTACCTGAGCGAGCGCTTTCGGATGATTATCTGTAAACGGCTTTAGCCGGGTTCCCATTCCTGCAGCAAAAATCAGTGTTTTCATAATTTATAAATAATTTGATAATTGATTAATAATAGTTTAATGATAATCAATTACTAATGATTGCTAACTGTTGAGAGATTAAGATGCAGCTGTTCATCGTGATGGATTCTGACATCTGTTTCGGGGAAATTTTTCCGGATATACTCCGCCGTTTTGATGGCAGAATAAACAGAACGGTGCTGTCCGCCAGTGCAGCCAAAATTGATCTGCAGATTTTCAAAACCTCTTTCCAGATAGTTTTTGATATTGATGGAAATCAGATTATGAATTGCTTTCAGAAAATCTGGCATTTCGGTTTTAGTTTCCAAAAATTCCTGAACACCAATATCATTTCCTGTTTGCGATTTATATTCCTCAATTCTTCCGGGATTCAGAATACCTCTGCAATCGAAAACGAATCCGCCTCCGTTTCCTGAAATATCCTTCGGAATTCCTCCTTTCTTATATGAAAAACTGTGAATATCAATAACCAATTTGTTCTGCATTAACTGTAATTTTCCGTAAAGTTACTTTTTTTAATTTTCTTTGAAAAATCGGAAATTTATGAATTTTAAATTTAATTTTGCATACAATTTGATTTAAGCCGAGCAATTCAAACTTATTTCTTATTTTTAAACATAAATCCTACTGAAAATGAAGTATATAAAATATGTCTTTTTATCAACGCTGCTGGTTCTGATGATGGGATGCAAAAAGTCCAGCGTAGACGGAAGCTCCAGGAAAAGCTTTCAGGAAAGCATCAATGATATGGCATCCAGCCTTCCAACATTGAAGCAGGTCAAATTCAATGAAGCATTATACATTCTCAAAACTTTTGGTGTAGAAGCAGACGGAGACATTGCAGAAATTGCAGCACTCGGAAAACTCCTGAATGGTAAAAAAACAAACGAAATCTTTGCATTGGCAGATCAGGTAGCTCAGAAAAACGGAATTGCTTGGAGCAGTAGTGCTCCACCAAGTCTTGGCGAGATGAACATCTTCGGAAACGAAGTAGCTTCCGAAAAAGATCCTAATGACATTGATGCGGCGAGTCTGGGCTTAGTAGTAAGAAATATTGCGGGTGACAGCCTTACTGGCTCAAAAGGATTGGTCATCATCCCACAGTTGCTTGACAACAGAGGCAATAAAGTAGAATTTGAAGGGGCTGCTCTGGAAACCATTATGGAAATCTCCAGTGGTGGAAACAAGATATCGACCTCCAAAAACCTGATGCAGGATCCGGCTTTCCGTGGATTTACCATCATGTATTCCAAACTGCCGAAAGAGAAAATATTTGAAGATAAGATTGACATCAAACTGAGTGTGAAAACCACAAAAAAACTCCTGCAAATGATAAAAACAGGTGTTCCAATAAACGGAAAAGCACTTTACACGCCACCACCGCCTGTGGTTTCAGATTCTACCCAAATTAATCAGAATCCGGAAAATGTGACACCTGGTATAGAAAATCCTACAGGCACAGTAACTCCGTCAAAACCTGCTACAGATCCGAAAGCAACTGTTACAAAATTCCTTAGCAATCTGTCTTCACAGAATTTCAAAGCAGCTTATGAGTCATCAGAAAATCCCAATTGGGGCTCTTATGACAAATTCTCTAATCCGAATTCTGGTTTCGGTTCTGTGAAAAACATTAACGTTAAAAATATTTCCGTTCCTTACAACAAGGATAATTCTGCCAATGTAAATGTAACTTACGACGTAACAGACAAGAACGGAAAAACAACTTCCCTTAACGTGACTTATGGCCTCAAAGCCGTAAACAACAATTGGAAGATCACAACTTATAAAATCAACAACCCTTAAAAATCAGAAGATGGCATCTGCAGAATTGATTAAGAAACTAGAAGAAACCATAGACAATGTGCCTAACTTTCCGATTCCGGGCATTCAGTTCAAGGATATCTGTCCTATTTTTCTCCAGCCAAAACTGTATGAGGAAGTCATTGCTGACCTTGCCAATTTCAGCCGGGGAAAAGTGGATGTGGTTTGCGGCATTGAAAGCAGAGGTTACCTTTTTGGAATTGCAATTGCTGTTGCATTGGACGTTCCGTTTGTTCTCATCAGGAAAGCAGGAAAACTTCCGCCGCCTTTTATTGGCGAGAAATATGATCTGGAATACGGTTCTGCAGAAATAGAAATGAAAACGGGTCATCTGAAAGCCGGACAACGCGTCCTCATCCACGATGACCTTTTGGCTACAGGCGGTACAACAGAAGCTGCCGCAAAACTGATTTCAAAGCAAGATGCAATCCCTGTACAATTCAGTTTCCTTATAGATCTGAAGGATCTGAACGGAAGAGAACGCCTGAAAAAATTCGACGCAGAAGTTTATTCAATTCTGGAATATTAAAAATAATTAATCATCAGAAAAAGAAGTTTTTGCATATCAACAGGAAAACGTTAAATTTGCATTCTATTTATTAAAAAAATTATGGCAGATCTGCATAACAAAAAAAACGAACAGGAAGGAAAAGAAACCGTAGAATTCTTCAGAGACCTGGATAAAGAAGCACTTAACATCGAATCATTTTTAGAAAAAAATGCACGGTTACTAAGTATCGGTTTTGGTATTTTAGTGGTTGCCGTTCTCGCTTGGTTCGGCTATCAGCAATTCATTCTGGGTCCAAAAAATGAAGAAGCTACTAAGAGCTATCTTGCCGCTCAGAAAAATCTTGCCGAAGGTAAAGAAGATCTGGCACTTGGTGGGAAATCTGTCGCAAATCCTGGTTTCATAGGGACTTTCCAAGAATTCGGAAGCACTAAAGCTGGAAAGCTGTCTGCTTATAATGCAGGTCTTATCGAATTCAAAAAAGGAAATTATCAAAAAGCTTACGATCTTTTGGATAAGTTCAACTCCGGGAATAAAGTGTTGGTAGCGCTTAAATATGGTGCTATGGCAGATTGTCTGTCTAACCTTAATAAAGCAGATGACGCTTTGAAAATGGCAGATAAAGCCGCATCTACTTCAGATGATGCATACACCACTTATTATTTCACAAAAAAAGCAGGAATGCTGGCTTTGGCACTTAAGAAAAATGCAGAGGCTAAGAAATATTTCGCTACAATAGACGAAAAATACCAGGACTATGACAACGGACAATCCGATGCATTCATAGAAATGACAAAATATTACTAAATAATGGCAACAACCAATCTATCAGATTATAAGCCGCTCAACATATCCAATGCCGATGAATATTCAATCGGCATTGTTGTTTCTGAGTGGAATGATTTTGTAACCTACAACTTGAGAAACGGCGCCATAGATACGCTGAAAGCCGAAGGTATCAAAGAAGAAAACATCCACGTGTATTACGTTCCGGGCGCCTTCGAACTTAGCTTTGCCTCTATGAAACTTTGCAAATCCAATAAGTTCGCCGCTGTTATAGCCATAGGAAATGTTATCCGCGGGGAAACACCACACTTCGACTACGTCTGTTCCGGTGTGACACAAGGCATCAAAGATTGCAATATATTAACAGATACACCTGCTATTTTCTGTGTTCTCACAGATGATACAAAAGAGCAATCCATAGCCAGAAGCGGAGGAAACCTGGGCAACAAAGGCGTGGAAGCAGCTGTTACCGCTTTGAAAATGATCGATTTCAACACCAAGATTTCATTTTAATTTTTGGAGCTTTTTCCTGCTATCCGCTCATACTCCTCGCTCCCGGCTTGCCAGCGCTCTAGCCTCCAGCATTTCCATTGCTGCTGCGGGGTATCCGATGCTATCAGGGCTATTGATAAAGTATGCAATAAAAAACTAACATTAATATCAAAGAAAATATTAATTTTAAAAACACAAATATCAAGTTATGAAATGGACAAACGACAGAAGTGACAACGTAGATGACAGACGCGGCTCAGGCGGCGGAGGCGGAATGCTGGTAGGCGGTGGACTCGGAACCATCATCATTGCAGCCATTGTATTCTTTCTAGGTGGTGATCCCTCTGCTATTCTCAATAGCGGAAGTGCTGGCGCACCGCAGCAGACAGAACAGAGAAATCTGACCCCGGAAGAACTGAACGTGAGAGAATTCATCAGAATGCTGACCAAAGAAAATGAAAAAACTTGGACAAAAGTGTTTAGCCAGAACGGGATGAACTTCAGACCTGCAAAAGTAGTTTTATTTGAAACTGTTACCAGATCTGGATGCGGAACAGCCCAGTCCGAAATGGGTCCTTTTTATTGTCCTGCCGATGAAACGATATATATGGACATGAGCTTCTTTAATGAACTTCAGCAGAGATTCGGAGCCAAGGTAGGACAGTTTACCGTTGCTTATGTTCTGGGACACGAATACGGTCATCATATCCAGAATGTTTTAGGAACCCTAAATAAAATTGACCAACTTAGAAGAAGTGGAAGCTATTCTGAAACCCAACTGAATAAAGTTTCCGTTGCCAACGAATTGCAAGCCGATTTCTATGCCGGACTCTGGGCAAAACATACGGACATCCGGGAAAAGTTTTTGGAGCCGGGTGATATTCAGGAGGCGATGAGCGCTGCAGCTGCAGTTGGTGATGATAATATCCAGAAACGTGCTCAGGGCTATGTTAATCAGGAAAGCTTTACACACGGATCATCTGCACAGCGGGAAGAATGGTTTCTGAAAGGTTATAATACAGGAGACATCAGACAAGGCGATACATTTGATGCCCTACTGAGATAAAACAAAAATGCCTCAAATTACTGAGGCATTTTTTATTTCTTTTTAGTCTTGATTTTCTTGACTTGCTCCTTAATAAAAGGATATTTCAACTGCATATCTTTACTTAAGGAAGGATCCAGTTTCAGTGCTTTTTCCAGCAGCGCAACCCCTTCTGAGTCATTATGAAGATTAAAATGACAGTTGCTTAGCTGATAATACAGTTCTGCTCTCGGATGCGACTGTATAGCTTTTTCCAGTATGGCAACTGCGTCTTCATATTCTCCAATCAGCATCAGCACTTCCGAATAAGCGTACCAGTTATAGAATCTGCTGGGTTCCAGTTCTATCAGTTTCTTCAGCGGAGCAAAACTTTCCTCATATTCGCCACAGCTTATGTAGAGGAATGCCAGTCTTTTCTGATATTCCAGATTGGATTCATTCAGTGCTACGGCTTCCTGGGCAAAATAAAGTGCTTCTTTCGGATTCCCCATCTCTTCATAGATGTTAGACTGCTCCATCATAGCAAGATAAAACTGTGGATCCTCTCTTAGCGATTTTTGAAAAGCGGTAAGTGACTGAACCAGTTTTCCGTCTTCTTTATAACATAATCCTATCTTGTAAAAAGTAAATGCTTTGGTATATTCCAATTCCAGCATTTCTTCATAAACCTTAATCGCTTCTTCCCACTTAGCCATTGCTTCGTAACAGGACGCCTTGTTAGCATAAACTCCAACAGCGGTGGAGTTAATCGCTAAAAGATAATCAAAGCCTCGGATAGCTTCTTCATAATTCTTCTTGTTAAAGAAATATTGTCCATACTCATACCACGCAGTCTCCGAAAATGGAAATCTGTCCAGATATTGATTAAGAAAATCTAAGGCTTCCTGCGGACGATTGAGCTTGCTGTAGCAAAGCATCACATTTTCCAGAGAATAATCATCATACGGATCGTGTTCCAAAGCCGCTGTATAATGTTTTAGCGCATTGAAAGGGTCATCCAGATTCACAAACTCATCGGCAATGAAATTATGAAGGAAATTCTCTTCCTCTTCCAGTTCCAAAGCTTTCTGGCAATATTCTATCGATTTTTTAGGGTTTCCGAGGTTGGAATAGTACTTTGCGCAGCAGACTAAAAAGTCCGTGTCCTCCAGACTAGACTGATGAAGTTCATCGATTAGTTCCTTGGCCTTCGTGTAACGTTCCAGCTCCAGAAAAACTTCCAGCTGTTTTGTTTTAATCTCAAGGGAATTAGGGTGTATTTTCAGCGCATGATTCACAGCAAGCTCAGCATAGCTGAAATCTCCCAATTCCAGGTAATAAATAATGATGTCTACATATTCTTCTGTATCGAAATAGAGCTCTTCATTATTTTCTATCATTTGCTCGAACTTCCTTGCAAGTTCGTTTTCAAAAAATTCTTCCAATATGTGTGATTTAGATTTGAGATTTAGCTCCGCTCAGACAGATTATCCGTGTGAGGTCTGCAAATTCTATTACAGTTAGCCGGATCTTAAATCTTATATATAAAGTTAATTAATTTAATTCTGAAAATAAGCTGCTGCGTATAATAATTTATTAACACTAGTCTTTTTTCTGTTCAGAATAAATGGTAGTCAAAAACATACCAAACGATTTTTCAAGTCCTGTGATATCTCCGGATTTCAGATTTATACCTCCATAAAGACTATCATTACTACGAATTTTGAAATTAGACAAAGAAAAATAGACAGAAGGCTGATCTTTTTTTCCTGCCAATTTTACCGAAGATCCCAACAACTTTCTAGTGGAAACTGTCATAACTTCATTATCTTTCAGCTGTAGTCGCAGAAAACTTCTTGGCTTCAGTTCTATCGTTTTATTATTAATATCAATTTTCTGACTTTTTTCTGATGATGATATCAGGTAAGCTACGTTATCTTCCGTAGGAATCTGACTTTGTGACGTATAATAAAGATTAAGAATATAGTAGGCCGGATCAAAATTCTGAATGCTTCCGTCCACATTTTCCATGGGTTTCAAAGAAAAAGTATTGGCTCCTACCTGTTTCGCTTTTTTATAAATCTCGCCAAACGTCCGGACATCATCATTAGAAAAGCCGTTCACAAGAATCTCTCCAAGAAATTCTGATGCCGAAGGATCCGAAATTCTATAAAAAAACTTATCCTTGTTCTCATTAATTTTATCGACTTTATTAAGCGTAATATCCTGAAGATAAAACAATTGAAAAGAAAGAACCGAAAAGAAAAAAAGTAATTTACGCATTCGTTAATTTTAAAATTTCTATACAGTCTCTCAGACTGTTTTCCCAATGTTTTGGTTGTATGTGATAATCATTCTCGATTTTGTCCAATGCCATTGTGCTTCTTTTAGGTCGCTTCGCCGGTGTTGGGAATTCTGCAGTGGTAATGGAATTCAGTTTTACATCAGAACCTGAAAATTCCTTTATTTTACCGGCAAAATCAAACCAAGTAGTTTCCGGATAATTGGAAAAATGGTAGATCCCGAATATTTTTTGTTTCGCATCGATGATTTCCATAATTGCCTCAGCAAGATCGTTAGCATTGGTTGGTTGCCCGTACTGATCGCCTACAATACCTAATTCTTCCTTGATCCCGAACAGATGAAGCATTGTTTTCACAAAGTTTTTATTAAACTCGGAGTATAACCAGGACGTTCTGAGAATAACCGTTTCCGGATTGTTTTCCAAAGCCAGTTCTTCACCCTTTCTTTTGGACGCACCATATACACCGATCGGGTTGGTAAAATCATCTTCAGAATAACTGAGATTAGTTTCTCCGTCAAACACATAATCCGTGGACACATGAATCAGAATAGCATCACGATCTTTACAGACCTGAGCCAGATTCCCGACTCCTTCCGCATTGACTGCGAAGGCATTGTCCGGTTCCTGCTCTGCCAGATCCACCGCTGTATAAGCCGAAGCATTAATAACGAAATCGGGTTTATATTCTGCGAATTCTTTCTCAACCTGAGCTTTATCTGTAATATCTAATACCGATGATCCTGTAAAATTAAAATCATACTGATCGTGATATTTTGGTGCCAACTTTTGAAGACAATGACCTAATTGACCATTTCCTCCAACTACAAGTATTCTTTTCATAACTTACTTGGTTTTGTTTTGATTTCTAAAGAAAGTCACTCTTTCTTTGAATGATTTCTGCCCTATATCCACAGAAAAATGGGCGAACTTTTGTAATGTTTCTTCAGGCATTTTTTCAGCTCTTCTGGATTTCATATTGAAATAGATTACCGTGAGCCAAAACACTGCATGTACCACGCCTTTTTCATTTTTCATCAATAATTCTACCACAGCCGTGATGTCATCTACAAAAATAGTCTTGCTGGTAATTTCTACCGTGGAATTATATCTTACTTCTCTCAGATAGGCAATTTCATTCTGCACTGTAACCCAAGTGCAGCCAGTCTGCCGCATATATTCTTCATAAGTAAATCCATAATTCTGCTCCACATGATCTTCCCTCGCATTGAGCATATACTCCAGGTACTTTACATTGTTCAGATGTCCAATCGGATCGCAATCTGCGAAACGTATTTTGACCGTTGATGAAAATTCTTTTTCCATACTGCAAAAATAGAAAAACCGCTCCGAAATAGAGCGGTTTTATGATTTATTAAGATATAATTTACAATCCTAATTCTTTCTTAACTGCTGGTGTAGCATCAGTTCCAGCTTTGTAAACAAGCGCCGGGCTGGATGCATCGAAAACGAATTCATAACCTGCTGCTTTAGATACTTTAGTGATAGCGTCATTGATTTTTTTCTCAATTGGTGCTAATCCTGCATCTCTCTTATCTGCAATATCCTTCTGAGCTGCAGCATACATCTGCTGAAGATTATCCTGAAGTTTCTGAACTTCCTGACTTCTCTGCTCATTGATAGCCTGAGTTTGCTTTGGTGCTTCATCCTGATATTTCTTCATAAGATCCTGAAGAGATTTTCCTTGCTTTTCCAATTCACCTTGCTTAGCTGTCTGCAGATTTTGCAATTGCTGATCCAATGCTTTCATTTCCGGCATAGAAGTGAAGATAGAATTTATGTCTACAGAAGCAATTTTCTGTGCGTTTGCAAATCCTGTAGCGAAAACCATTACAACAGCTACTAATAATACATTTAATTTGTTCATTTTAAAAATTTATGTTTATATATTTAATTTAAATAATTTATTTCTACTTGGCTTCAGCAGCTTCTCTGGATGCTCCTCTTTGCATACTAGCTTTCGGTTTTATTCTGTCACCAGCCTTGCCTCTGCTATTATTCCCGCCTGGTCTCACATTGCCTTTTGTTTCTTCTACTTTAGGCAAATTTTTTACCAATAAGTTTAGCACAGCTTCTGTGTAATCATACTTCTTATCGAGGAATATCACACTGATGTTGTTGCTTTTATCAAGAACTATGCCCAAGCTATTCTTTGTAGAAACCGTTTTAATGGCATTCCATATCTGATCCTGATAAGGTTTCGTAAGGTTGGATCTCAATTGATTGACCTCACCATTAGTACCGAATCTTGCACCAATTGTATTACGGATGCTAGCTTCCATATCAGTCACTTCTTTCTCTCTTAGTTTCAGCTGCTCCCCTACAAGAAGAACTTTTTCATTTTCAAAAGCTTCCCGCTTTCTTTCGTATTCTGCCTGCAGTTTTTGCAATTCGGATTGCCATTGACTGACCTGTGTATTAAGTCGGTTTTCGGCCTCTTTATATTGCGGCAGCTTACTCAACACATAATTAGTGTCTACCACACCTATTTTCTGTGCATAGATATGTGTAGTGGTAAAAAGAATTGTTACAATTAATGCTAATTTTTTCATCCTATAAAAATAGTATTTTATTTTATAATGGCTGATTCATCAAGAAATGGGTCTGCCATCCGGAAGGTTCACTTCCTCCTAATGTTTTATCAAATCCGTAAGCGAAATCAAATCCGATCAATCCAAATGCAGACATTGAAACCCTGATACCAATACCTGCAGATCTTTTCAGCTTGAATGGGTTATATGCTCCAAAGCTGTTCCAAGCATTTCCGGCTTCTACAAATGTCAAAGCAAAAATCTTAGCCGTCTGGTTCATAGAAATCGGGTATCTCAACTCTGCTGCAAATCGATTATAAATCGTAGCTCCTCCATAAGGTGTGATATCATACGGTGATGATGAACTGAATCCTGTAGAGGATGCATTTTCATAACCTCTGAGCGGCACCAGCTCTCTTCCGTCAAATCTACCGTTGAACAATCCAACACCTCCTACATAATATCTTTCAAATGGTGGTGGTCCCAATTCCTTGCTGTAGCCATTCAGGAAGCCCATTTCTCCTGTAGTTCTCAGGACTAATTTTCCAATCACTTCATTGTAAAAATCAGCCTTTAATTTGACTTTATAAAACTCCATCCATCTGTACTTATCCAGCGTATTCATCGTAGAATAATCCTTATTACTGAACCATGAGTATGGTGGTGTAAACTTCAACGAGGCTTCTATATTGGAACCATACGTCGGGAACACCGGATCCAAACCAGCAGAATTCCTGCTAAGTCCAATATTGAAACTGAATGATTTGGTACTTCCATTATACTCCAATGCATCTCCGAAATAGAACGGATAATTGCTGAAGTCATAACTCTGATACTGGATTCCTGTGTAAAGCGAGAAATAATCATCCGGCCACTTTAACAACCTGCTGAGACCTGCTGTTGCAGAGAAAATATTCATCGTCTGATCTCCTGTGGAATAAGAATAATTAACTCTGGAATAATTCAATCCGACAGTCAAAGCGGTTGGTCTGGTTCCAAATACCCAAGGTTCTGTAAATGAAACTCCATAATTGGTGAAAAATTGTCCTGCCTGCGCCTGAAGTGATAAAGTTTGTCCATCTCCCTGAGGAACAGGTTTGAAATCTTTGAATTTTAAAAAGTTTCTCAAAGAGAAATTATTAAACGTCAATCCTAGTGTTCCGATGAAAGATCCTCCACCGTAACCCGCCTGCAGCTGAACCTGAGAGGAGCCTTTTTCCACCAATGTCCAATGCATATTAACTGTATTGTCTTGGGGATTCGGCTTCACATCTGTTCCGATCTGCTGAGGATCAAAAAACTGCATCCCCGCCAATTCGAAATAGGTTCTTTTGATATCGGATTTGGCAAAAAGATTGCCCGGTTTTGTTCTCAGTGCTCTCAGAATCACATGATCGTGCGTGGTAGTATTTCCGGACCATGTGACACGGTTCCATGTTGCTTTTTCGCCTTCGTTGATTCTGATTTCCAGATTAATGGAGTCACCTTTGATTGATTTCTCAATCGGCGTTACATTAGAGAACAGAAACCCATTATTCATATAGATAGATTTAAGATCCGAATCATCCTCTTTCCCGCCATCTTCTCCAACTTTTTTATTGAAACCAACAGCATCATAGATATCTCCGGTTTTATATCCTAAAACTTTTTGCAGGAATTCTGATGAGAACGTAGTATTGCCAATGAAATTAATATTGCCAATATAATACTTTTTTCCTTCATTAAGTTTTACATTGATGTTATAACCTTTTTCGTTTCTGTAAACAGAATCGGAAACAATAGTCGCATCTCTGAAACCTAGTGAATTATAATAACTGATAAGGTTTCTCTTATCTTCATCATACTTGTCCTGAACGAACTTTGAAGGTTTGAAAATACCTTTGATGAATCTTTTCTGTTTGGTTTCCTTGAAACCATTTTTTCTTAGCTTTTTACTGGATACATTTTCATTCCCTTCGAAAGTGATTTTATCAATTTTCACTTTTTTACCTTTGGAAACCTCGATGGTCCAGTCTACCAGATTGGGATCTGTCCCATTGGCTTTTTCCTGAATATTGATTTTGGCATCCGCAAAACCTTTACTGATATATTCCTGTGGGATTTTATTCTGAAGACTGGAAACCAAATTATTATTAATTTTAGTACCCGGTTTCAGATTATTATCCTTAATCAGTTTTTCATTTTTTGATTTACCAATGCCTTTTCCAGTAAACTTGATCTCACCCAGTTCCTTCAGATCCTGAAGCTGGAACTGTAGAATGACATTTTGCCCTTCTACATCCTGAACATACACCTCCACTTTAGAGAATGACTGTGTCTCCCAGAGTTTCTTAACGGCATTGCTCACCCGCTGTCCCGGAATTTCTAACTTCTCTCCCTTCACAAGACCTGTGAAACGCAAAATCTGAGCGGGCGTGTATCTTTTGACACCGTCTACCACGATATCTTTCAGAACATACTCCTGGTTTTGGTTACCTACAAGTTCTGTGTTATCTGCATTGTTACCCTGTGGAACAACCTGTGCGTGAAAATACACGGAAGCTGTTAACAAAATGATGGGTATAAATCTTAATTTCATTCTTATTGAAGTTGTTCTCTTTTCTATATATTTTTAAGACAGCTGTTCGCTGGTCATTCCATATCTTCTTTCCTTATTCTGATAATCCAGGATGCACTGGAAAAATGTATCCTTGGTAAAATCCGGCCAAAGCACATCCAGAAACTGCAGTTCTGCATAAGCAATCTGCCAAAGCAGAAAATTGCTGATCCTTACCTCTCCGCTTGTTCTGATCATCAGATCTACCTGAGGAAAATCTTTGGTGTAAAGATGATTTTCAAAAACGGATTCATCAATATGCTCCGGATCAATTTTCCCATCTTTAACTTCCTGGCTGATTTCTTTTACAGCCTTCAGGATTTCCTTTTGCGAGCCATAGCTCAATGCGAGAATCAGATTCCCGCCTGTATTGTTTTTCGTGAGCTCTACCACATTCATCAGCTGATCTCTAACCAACTCCGGCAGTGTGGAAATATCGCCTATCACATGCATTCTAAGCCCTTTTGTAAAGATCTCTTCCGCTTCCAGCAGTAGTGTCTCCGAAAGAAGGTTCATCAAGGTGTCCACCTCCTCCTTTGGGCGGTTCCAGTTCTCTGATGAAAAGGTGTAAAGTGTGAGATAGGGAATATGAATCTCATTGCAGGCATTGATGACATTGCGGACCGCATTGATTGCATTCTTGTGTCCAAAGGTTCTTTCTTCTCCTCTGGATTTTGCCCACCGTCCGTTTCCATCCATTATGACCGCAACGTGCTTTGGTAATTTATCTTTATTAATAAGCTCTTTTAAGTTCTGCATAATCTTATTTGCAATAACAAGGTGGTCTTCCGAATGAGTAAGACAAAATGAGGGAAACCGTATTGATCCAGTCTTTTGAATTAAGATTCCCAACGTTTCTCTGGTCTATAAAGCTTTGTACTACAATGGCGGTCTGTTCCTGATTAAGGGAAGTTTTTGCTACTGTTACATCTTCTTCTTTCACCATACTGTAATCCACCTGATCCGAGAACGTAGGGCGAAACAAAAACTCACCGGACAATGCCCAGTTGTAGTTAAATTTATATTTGAGTCCCACACCAAGCGGCAATCCCATTGTGAAAATTTTGTCCGAATTATACCTTACACTGATATCCGTTGCAGAATTAATTGTAAGTTCCGGTTTCGCAGCATTCATATACAACCCTGAAACACCAGCAAAGATATAGGGACTTATCATACTTCTCTGCTCATCATTGACAGGGAGAAAATTATACTCAAAAAGCAAATCTGCCGACATCAGAGAGTTGGTTCCTGACAATCTTCTCATTCTTCTGTAATCTTCTTTAGCATACCTGTCATCAAACTGGACATTGCTGAATCCAAGATTCAATCTAACGGTCTGGTACGGATTAAAATTCATCCTGTACAATACTCCTCCGTAAAACGGCAAGCCAGCATCTGAGATGCTTCCTACCGGTCTCTGGAATATATAATTTGTCCTGCCAATATCACCCACAAGATTACTCATGCCAAACTGAACTCCTATCTCATGTCTCTGAGCTTTTGCTAAACTCAAAAAACAAAATATAGCGATAAAGGCATAAGTTAACTCTTTCTTCATTTTCAATATGCTGAAACGTCTATTACTCAAAAATTTGGTGCAAATATAAAACATTTTTAGATTAAGGAACTTCTTAAAGTTTAGTTAAATAAAAACAAATAAATATAATTTATTGTTATAAAAACGAACTTATCGTCAAAATAGTCTGTAAAAAAATAAAAGCCTTCTTAGAAAGGCTTCTATTTTTATTTTCGGTTGAAAAATCTTTTCAGCTTATTCCTGATTTTAATGATAGTCGGTTCCTTGTAATTTTTGTCTTCGTCAAAATAGCCGTAGCCATAACCATAGCCATAACCATAGCCGTAACCGTAGCCATAACCATAGCCCTGCTTCACAACGAAATCATTATACACAAAGCCTAGATTGGTAACCTCTTTATTGAAATACTTTTCGGAGATCATTTTCAGCATGTGCTTCTCTGTATACTCGTGGCGGACAACATATATTGTAGTGTCTGCCTTTTTGATCAGCTCAAAAGAGTCTGCAACCAGCCCAACCGGCGGAGAATCTATGATCACATATTCATAGATTTCCTTCAGACTTTCAATGAATTTCATATTGTTATCGCTCATCAGCAGTTCCGAAGGATTAGGCGGAATTGGACCCGAAGTAATAACATCCAAGCCTGGAATACTGGTGTGATTAATGATATCTTCCAGACTGGCCTGTCCGGTAAGATAGTTGGAAATCCCGTTTTTATTATTGATTTTGAAATCTCCGAAAATCTTTGGTTTCCTAAGGTCCATACCCAAAAGAACTGTTCTTTTCCCACTTAATCCCAAAACTGAAGCAATATTAATGGAAACATAAGTTTTTCCCTCACCGCTTATAGAAGAAGTTACCAATATGACCTTACTTTTCTGCTCTTCATCGAACAGAAACCGAAGATTAGCCCTCACAGCCCGGAAAGCCTCAGAAATAGAGGATTTTGGTTCTTCTAAAACAGTAAGGTTATTATCATAATTATTATGCCCGATAACGCCCAGCAACGGTATTTTAGTTACAGACAGTAATTCTTTCAGATTTCTGATCTTATTATCCAGCAATTCTCCCAGCAGTAAAAATAAGATAGGAATAAGCAGTAATCCACCGATAATCTGCATTTTAGTAGCATTGATATTGGGTGCTATCGGTCCTTGTCCCAGATTCTTCGCCTTATCAATTATTGTCAGATTGCTCTGGTTGGTTGCTACACGCATCTGAGACTTAGCCTGCTCAGACAGGAGGGTGTTATAAGTACTTTCAACTATATCGTAACCTCGCTGTGCATCCAGGTAGATCCTCTGTTTCTCAGGGAGCGTAACAAGTTCTTTATCTATCTGGGCTATCTGTGCATCAAGGTCGGAAAGCCTGCTATAATAACCTTGGAAATATTTTTTCAATCCATCCTGTGATGTAAACTTCGCCTCATTGATGAGCCTGTTGATCTCGCGCATCGGTTCGGAATTAGGCGTATAGATCTGCGCCATCTCTCTTCTTTTCGCATAGAGCTGCTTCAGTTCGGAAACCGACGCATTGAAGCTTCCATCTTCGATTCCTGCAATATTCAGGCTGATGATTTTATCAATATTGCTGGTATTGACTGAATTCCTGATATCATTCAGCGAATTGATTTTGGTTGATAATTCGGCTCTTTTTGTCTCCAGATCTGTGAGTTTTGACAAGGTCTTGGAATCGATATTTTCCATATCGAAAAGCCTGTTGTTGATCTTCAGATTATTGAGAACATTGGCACTGGAGTCCAGTTTTTTTCTGATGTCCGCAAGGTTTTCATTGAGATACTCCACAGTATTTTTATCCACCTTATTCTGATCCATCAGTCTTTTTACAATAAGTTCCTGAACAGAGCTGTTAAGAAAATTAACTGTATTATTAAGATTATATCCGGTCTTGGAAATAATCATGATGGAGGAAAGCTCTTTATCAAAATCTACGGACAGCGTTCCGATAATTCCGTTAACCGCCTGATTAACCGGAATCAAAGTTACAATTACATTATCCAATCCCAGATCGCTTGGACTTGGATTAGGTAATAACCTGAACTTCAGATTGGGCGTTTCATAATATTCGTTAAGCCCGATTATCTTATTTTTGGGTCTTGGGTATGATGCTACGGACTCCGGAGTTTCCGTATTATAGTTATAGAGCATCGTGGATTGTCCCTCTTCCGGGAGGATCACTTCATATTTATTATTCCCTTTGGGAATCAGTGTAATAGGATAATTGACCTGCTGCAGGTGGCTCTTATCAACTTCCAGAAAAAAAGGACTGTCTTCCTTATCCAGATACGTTGTTTTTATAAGACCCTTTGTGGTATAATTGGTTATTAGATTAAGTTTATTGACCAGGTATTCATTATGACTTCTGGATAGTAATATCTTTTTCAGGTAAACGCCATCCTGATTGCCACCTTGCCCCCAGATAAAATTAATGGATTGATTGGGTGTAAAATAACTGGCTGTACTACTGGATATACTCAGTGATAGGCTGGATGAATAGATTCTCTGCGCATAATACTTACTATAAACAAATGCGATGCAATAGCCAATGAATCCTAAAATCACGAACCAATACCAGTTCCTGATGATCCTCTGGACAAAATGAGCCGGATCAAACAAGCTGAAAGCGCCCATTTTTTCAGCTGCCTGAGCTGTATCCTGTGATTTATTTCCGTTTTTATCTGGAATCATTATAATCTGGTGATAATTAAATAAATAGACATTACAGCCGTCAGTAAAGAAACACCTGTGGTCAAAGCCTGAGTTGGTTCCTTACCGAATCCGTTAATGCTTTTGCCATTTGTATTAAGATAAATAATATCTCCGTTTTGCAGCCAATAATAGGGTGAGTTCATCGCATCTTCTCTGGTGAGGTCCAGTTTTGCCGTTTTGATGCCTTCCGGATATTTTCTGTGTATGGTAATATTTTTGCGATCCACTGTCCTGTTCAGTCCACCGTTCATTGCCAATGCCTGCATAATATTAAGCTGTGTCACATAAGCCGTTTTTTCGCCTGTCACACCCACTGTTTCCATATCTCCTAAAATATAGTAGCGGATGCCATCCAGGTTCAATCTCACTTCTGATTTTCCTTGCAAGAAGTTGTCATTGACTTTTTCCTGAATCTCTGTGGTCATATCTTCCAACGTTCTACCTTCAGCTTTTATGTATCCAATGCCGAAAATATTGACATCACCTTTAGAATCAACTTTCAATCCATTGAAGTAAAAAGTAGCATTTCCACCATTACCGCCAGCACCACCGCCATTCTGTCCTCCGATTGCACCTCCCATATTCTGCAGGTTAGCTCCTCCAGCTCCGGATGTGGAACTATTGAGAGAAGAATAAAACTGGGCTGCATCCCCTTTTGGTGTGGTAACGACATTGAGTGTAAGAATGTCACCCTTGGTAATCCTGTAAAGAGGTACATTATATGGCACCAGGCCCTCTTCATTAATTGTAAGGCTCTCACTGGGCTGCAGATATCGGATATCCTTCTTGGAAATGCAGGACGTGCTGAGACCAATCAGTATCAGCAATGAAAATATTTTAAATAGAAATGATTTTGTCATCAATGTTTTTTTGCAAAAATATAACAATTTTAATTCTTCTTGAACCGAAGTAAAAATATCGGTAAGTAAGCCCCAAAAAATCCCAAAGCAATGATTGCAACCAGTAACAGATTCACATCCAGATGCCTGAAGTAATAGGCTGCAATTATAACTAAAAAATAATAGGCAATAATATATGCTGTGGATCTTTTGTGTGTAAGCCCCAGATTGAGAAGCTTGTGATGGATATGATTCTTATCCGGAGACAACACAGACTTTTTATGATAAATCCTGGTAATGATTACAGTGAGTGTATCAATGATCGGTAAAATCAAAATAGCCACTGCTATTACCGGAGCAGATTGCAAATGATAAAAAACCTCTCCCTTTTTGGCAATAAAAATCTCAATGAAAGAAATCCCTGTGAATGCCAAAAGAAATCCCAGTATCATAGATCCCGTATCGCCCATAAAGATTTTGGTACTCCTTTTATTGGACAGGTTAAACATCAGAAAGCCAAGCGATGCGGCAATCAGGATGGCACAAAGAATCACCAGAGGATCATTATGACTTCCGAGCCTGAAAAAACTGATCCCAAAAAGTGCACTGGTAGCTATGGTGTAACTGCCGGCAAGCCCATCGATTCCGTCGATCAGATTAAAGGCATTGATCAAAATAATAAATGTAAGTATGCTAAAAAAAACGCTTGCATAATAGTTGATCTCGTACACACCGAAAACGCCAAAAAGACTTCGGATTCTGACATCAGAACCAACAACCAGCAATGCTGAGACCAGAATCTGAGCCAGCAGCTTTTTATAGGCGCGCAAGACCATAATATCATCCATTACCCCTACAAAAAACAGAATAATAAAGGATGCAAACAAAAACTTGTACCGGTCAAAAAGCTCATAGGCAAAAACCGGTGCGCATACTCCCAGAGAAAAGAAAATGGCTACGCCGCCCAGATTTGGAATCTTGCGCAGATGGGAACTCCTGGCACCAGGCTCATCCATCAGGTTTTTCCTTCTTGATATTTTTATAATGGTAGGGATAGAAATATAGGTAATAAGAAAAGAATAAATAAAGCCGACAATCAATTTGAAATAAAAAAACGAGATTCCGCTGCTTTCCAGAAAAGTTTCGAAATTATTCATCGTGTGTTTTGGCTTATATTATGATTCTGCTGTCAGCTTCCTGACCATCTTCCTCAGTTTCAAAAAACTAAGGACGTAATAAATTTTCTTCTTCAACGGCAAAGATAATAGATAATTCTTTCCAAACCGCTTATATTGTAATATATCTTTCATTTTTAGACGATTTCTTTCCGTAAATTGATCTAGCTCCCGAGACATCTGGTAAAAATCAGCTTCATTTTTCACAAATGCCAAATACGCCAAAAACGTATAAACCCCTTCCAATATCTGAAAATCCCTCAGAGCTCTTGTATGTTGTGAAAATGGGCTCTGTTCAAAAGATTTGCTTACGATTTCCACTGCTTTCAGAATGTCAAGCCCTTTCTTAGTATGACTTTTACTGATAGAATCCTGTCTTTCAAGATATTGATAATGATACCCGGGTGTAAAAGCCAAAGTTTTGCATTTTAGCAACAATTGTGGAATCAGTTCGATATCTTCGAAATGAATTCCTTTTTTGAAACGTTTCTCATTAAACAAATCCCTTCTGAATAGCTTGTTACACGCAAAATATGAAATATCTGAAAAAACGGAGAGATTATTTTCAAGAACAATTTTTTCGGGAAAATCTGGAAGTTGCGTTAGTTTTTGAGTCACATTTCCATTCTCATCTACTTTTTGAAGATTACAAATAGACATTTCTGCATTGTGCTTTACAGCAAGATTATACATTTCCTCAAACATCGTTTCGGAAACGTAATCATCGCTATCTACAAAACCTATATATTTTCCTTTTGCTTTATCGATTCCAAAATTTCTGGCATCGCTCAAACCTCCATTTTCTTTGATGAAGCCGAAAATTTTGTTGGAGAATTTCTGTTGAAATTTTTCAATAATCTTTTGAGATTGATCTTTGCTTCCATCATTTACAACAAGAATCTCGATTTCCTGCAAAGTCTGATTGACTAATGACAACAAGCATTTTTCCAGATATAACTCGACGTTATAAACCGGAACAATGATTGAAACTTTGATTTTTAATTTTTCAGACATTATCAGTATGTCGCTCCTTCGAATCTTTTCTTTAGGCGAAAACTATTTCGCTACAAACATCTCACTCCTTCGGAACTTTAATTTCTTGTGAATCTATGACTTAGAAACCCTCTTTTCGCTTCATCAAAATCTGAACGCGAGCACGGAATGCAGTTATCAATATCTTCTTCATCACCAAAATACCAGAGATTACTGAAAACTTCTCTTTTGAAAACATATTGCTCATCATTGATCAAAACATAAAAAGTCTCATAAGATTTCTCTTTCGGATGTGAACGCTGGATATTAATTCCCTCGATCAGATACCAGATCATCTGCGCCAGAAGCTGATGATTGAGCAGTGAATCTGAGTAAATATTATAATTGAAAATCCCTACCGATTTCAATCTCTCGCTTAGCCCGATTTCCTTCATATAGGCGCAGATCTCCCGCCTGTTCAATCCATTAACTTGCGCGTTCATGGAAAAAGCGTCGGCAAAACTTTCGATGGCATCGCAGTTAATCGTTACCAGATCGGCTTTCCGGAAAAAGGGTTCGGTTTTTTCCGTACTATTCATCATTTCTGCCAATCGGATGATGTCAAACTGGACTTCTTTAATGAGTTTCACAGAATCCATCTCATTCAGATGCTTCTGATAACCAAGATGATGGTAGTTTTTTATGGAAAAATTTTTGGCACCCAATATTTTACTGAGGAAATTAGATTCGTGGATTTCTTCGTCCTGCTTCAGGGAAACTACGTTGCTGATTTGGGTATAATTGATATTTTGCTGATGAAAATTGAGCGCAGAAAAAAGCGAGAAAGCCAAATCGTTACTTCCACCAATGATCACAGGAATTGCCCCTTTATAATGACACGCCGAGAGCACCTCCTGCAGAATATAATGCGTATCCTGTGGCGTTCTGCCGGAAACCAAATCACCCAGATCGACTATCGGAATATCAAAATCAAGTTGTGATAATTTATAAAATTCTCTCCTGATTCCTGTAAAATCCTGACTTTCTGCCTCTCCATCTGCGCCACGGTAATCCGAAACGAAAAGTAAGACAATGCTGTTTTCTCTGATGTCATTGGTAATCTTGTCTCCGATCTGCCACTTCTCGGTCCGTATTTTTCTTGGCGGGATGATAAAGTCTTCGAAATTCATAATTCTAATTTACAATATTTATAATAACATCTTTTGGCGTTCTTTTGGAAAATTCAATCAATTGATTTCTGAGTTTGCCGGCATTCTCCTTTTTCACTGCGTAAAAAGAAACCGTAGTTCCGCCACAGATATAATTTTCCTGGATGGAAAGCGTCCCGACTTTTGAAAAATAATCCGGCATTTTTATCCATTCATCGAACACAAGAGCTATATCATAGTTCTGGCTGACTGCAGTGTCCGAAATATATTGCTGCAGCTTCACATTATCCCGGAATTTGCCATGGTCATTTTTCCTGAGCTTCGCCACTTCTATACTTCCTAGTCCGTAGGTATCCAGAAGATGAATGTTATTGAAATAAGTGATTGCTCCAATATCATTGGCTATCACATTACCGTTTTTATAATACTGGTGAAGAAAATCTGCCAACTGGATCTGCTGGTCAAAGATATTTTTAGAAGCTTTTGGCTGGTTTTTCAGCATCGGAATAAACCGGATTGAAAATGTAATCAGCAGCAACATTACCATTGAAAATTTCAAAATTTCATTCCCTGCCCTTTTCTGAAAAAGATCATCTGCAAAAGGTGCGACTGCGAATAAAACCATGATCACCAGATAAGCCTCGTAGCGAATCAGCCAGCCAAAATTTGCAAAAAGAAGATGTACTACAAATCCTAAAAAAACGACAATCGGAATGGCATTCCTGGCTATTTTACCTCTAATAGATTTTTCTTGTCTTGATTTGATGAAAATCTGAGTCAATAAAATTAAGATTAATATCACAACCGAGATGCCACGGTAGGCATTCCCGGCAACTCTGGTCAGGAAACCGACAATCCCGTCATTGGTATTTCCTTTTAGAATGAGGGAATTGGGAAGAAAAAATGAACCCTGCCCAACAGAGATCCATCCATAGATCAAAACCGGAGATATCGCAAACAATCCAAGTGCAACACTTTGAAAATAGTCTTTCCTGATAAAGAAAAGGTAAACACACATAAAAAATACAAAAAACAAACTCTCATACCTGAACCCCGTAGCCAGAATTGCAAGCAAAGCAAGATTGGAAAAATTTCTAGGTGTCTGATCTTGTAAATATTTTTTGAAGGCCAGCAAGGTCAAAATCATTGCCAGCGCATGGAAAACATGTTCCATCCCGGACATAATCATCAGATGCAATGGCATCAATAAAACTATCGCTGACAGAAAAACAATGTAAGTAGATTTAGAAAACTGCTTAAAATAGCGATGACAGATGAGAACCAAACCAATTCCGGCCAGGCTATTGGCAACCAGCGGAATGTATTCCCAATTTCCAAAAACCTTGATCAAAACCGCTAATAAAAAAGTGAATAGCGGAGATGATGTGGTGGATGAAAATTCATATTGTGTGATACCCCAGGTACCGAACTCGGCAAAGTTTTTCGCCATCGAAAGATGGATGTAGGCATCATCCAGAGGATAGATATACCGCCCGGCAATGTCTGCTACCAACTGAATATTGAAAAAAATCAATAAGCCGAGAAGCAGAAATATTAATAGTAGTATTATGTTTTTTTTCATTTGTGTTGTATAAATAATTTTAGGTTTATAATGATGTAAAATCTGAACTGAATCAATAGCTCCAAAGAAAATTCGTATATGTTTCTGGCGTGAATCTCCCTGCTCTTCCTTGGTACTGTGCAAATACGAAATAATAGAATATCATAAATGACACAAAAAAGAAATGCCAGAATTTTCTGATATTGTCTTTTGCCATGCCATTAATAATATTGGGAATCAGCAATGCTCCAAAACCAATGTAAACACCAACCAGCCTGGTAGAAAAAACAGGATTGTCCCGGAAGATGAAATACATACAAACGCCGATTACCATAATATTTCTGATATATTCGTAATACCAAACTTTTTTGCAGGCTTCCTTATCATACATTATCAGTAAAAAAGCATTAAGGATCATCGTCCCGTCCATAAAACTAGATGCTTTGTCCTCATATCCAATATAACCATTGTAGCCATTGGAAACATCTTGCAGATTAAGGCTTCCAAGAAAATCCGCAAAAAGGTTATAAACCTGAAATGGTGAGAGAATGATGCTGATCACAACCGCATAGAAAATCCTGTTGCTGTTCAGAGGAATCAAAACAAGCCAATAGGCCGGTAAAAAAATGATTGCAGATTTATGAAAACCATAAGCAATATAAATACAGAGCAGATACCAAATCAGTTTTCTTTCCTTAATGAATTGATATGAAAGAATACAAACAGCCATCCCAAGCGCCTGTCTCATGTGACCACTGTCTGCAATGAAATAGCCCGGAATAAATAGCAACAATGCAGAAAAAACCGGATAAGCCGAGTCTTTTCTAAAGGTCCAAAGTTTCAATCCTAATGTGATGCAGGCACTGACAAATGTAAACGACTGAAACGGCCCTCCGAATGAAAATACAAGCTTATTAAGCATCACGTACATCCATTCGATATCCAAATTCGTTTTCCGCATCAGCATTTTATTTACCAATTCAGAATAATCTATCGTGGGGAAATACAAATTGTAAAAAGATCTGTAGATAGGATAATCTGCGCCAACATTACCACGTAATCCTGACAAAATAATCATAATAATGGCGACCAACCAGATGGAAAATGAAGATCCTTTCCCTTCTTTGCCATAGACTTCCTGAAAACTGTAGAGAATCAGTATCACAAAAAGAATAGTAAAAGCCGGATGTAATACTGCCATTAGTTTTCAGAAAATTTTTTACAAAAGTATTAAAAATGATTGTTAATTTTATTCCTTAGTAGAATTAAAAAAAACGCCGGTACTTTTTACTCATTATCTTTATAAAGCTTGTTTTGAAGTATTTCAAAGATTTTATCTTTTTTAACCTCTACAAAGTTTTCATTAATCACAACTGCTCCTTTGGGCTGGAATCTTATAACATTTTTACAATTTGGAGAGATCTTTATTTCCTTGTATCGTATGTCATATTCCTCTAATCTATTCAGTGTACTTTTAAATTCTTTCGCGTCTATCCGAATTATTTTATTTGATTTTTTAATAGACTCCAGGGTGTAATTTATTTTTTGAGTCTTATAAAAATTAGCGATCGATACTGCTCCTGCAAACAAACTGATATTGACCATTAAAATAACATACAATATGGGAAGATACCTGATCTTATTTGAATTGATGTGTAAAACCAACAGCAGTAAAATTGGAATCAAATAAAACTGAGGAATATATCTCACCCACCAAGGATCTGAAATCACCGCCACTGAAACCAAAAGAGGTATAATGGAAAGTAACAATATTTTTTGAACAGCCTCAAGCTTTTTAAGTTTCTTTATATTGAATAAATAAAACAGTAACAGAAGCAATAAAAATCCGCCATAGAAAATGCCAAATCCGCCAATCATTATGTCACTGTCAGCCAATCTGATGATCTCATCTTTGTGAATAGAGAAAGGAATTTTATAATCTAATTGTTTGGTATCCAAAGGTCCAGTTTTTGCAAAAAGGGTAATTCCCAGTTTTTCTAATCTATTGTAATTATCAACAAAATCTTTAGGTGTTGTAACATACATTATATCTACAGCTTCTTTGCCTAACAATGGATAAAACAGGTGTCTTCCATTGGTTAAATTATTGAGATATGGATTAATCGTAACTATCAATAAAAAGAGAAAGCCAACAAATCCAGAATACAACAATTCAAAGAAATGTTTTTTTTGTCTGATTTTTATTAAAACAATAAGCAATGAGACTGATACAAAAAGACCAAAAATAACTATTGAAGTAAATTTTATACTGCTCCCCAAAACCATACTTGCAATGAAGATGCATAAGTATAATTTTCTCCTTTCCTTCAGATATAAAAATATGGAACACAAACAACACACCAAGAAAGAATATATGAGAGCATCAATATAGTAAGTAAAAACCTGACAAACCACCACCGGATTGAATGCAACTAAAAATGAATATATCATTTTAAGCTTCCTATTCAACCCTAACAATCCTAAAGCCGAATAGCACATAAATAATGACGCAAACAACGCAATCCAGTTTATGCATTTTCCAATTTCAATTTGATTGGTAAATATGTAAACCAAGCTACTTAAAGTTTCCCCTCCTTTTGGGTAATTGTCTATCCAAAATTTTCCGGTTCTCGCAGTGGACTCGGTATATATAGGATTCCAGCCATTTTTCAGTTGTATCATAGTTTCCTGATGATAATACTGACCATCGTATGAATTATCAAAAACGATCAGGCTAATACCATAACTAAAAATCAAAGTGCCAAATACAATAATTAGTGTAGGAATGTTTTGCCTGAAAACAATTAAGGAAATAAAAAGTGAAAGCGGGTAATAAAATGGCTGTAAAGGAAAACCAAAAATAAAACCAATATTAGCTATTAAAAGCCCTATGAATAAATGAAATATAAGAACAAAAGCTAATAAGCTTAAGTCTATTTTGCGTAAAAAATAATTCATTTGTGTTTGTGTTTAATAATTTATATGATCATCATTTCTTTTTAAGATTCTTACAATGCTTCACTTGCAGCCACTATTGTACAAACAGAGTGGCTCAATCAATACCTACCAGTAATAATTCCCGATCATCTGCATCCCAAATGTCTGAAAAAGACACAGGTAAAACAGGATTCTAAAATTTTCAGAGCTGATATCCTTCAGTAAAATCAGGAAATACGGTACCAGGAACAGACACGCTCTCGCCGTCTCACCCGTTCCGTAAGCCCCCGTCAGAAACATGGCAGAAATAGTAGAGATGGCAGAGAAAAAGAGAATATTGACTTTAGAATTGCCCAGCACCTCAGCTCCGTTTTTTTTAGAAAACAAAACCGCTAAAAAACCGAATGACAGGAACAGCAAAATTTCCCCGATATCTTCCAGGCGGGTCATCAGGTAAACAAAAGGCTGATGGAAAAGCCGGAACCCATCCGGATTTTCGGAATGGGAAGCGAGTAAAAAAGTTTCCAGCTGGCTGTAGCCCGTCACAGCATAGATAATCAAAAAAGCCAAAACAAAAACCACAGCACTCATCAGACTCAACCAAACGAAATTCCATTGTCCTTTCAGCAAAAAATAGAAACTGATGCAGCCCAGAAATGCAAATAGAAACAAGCCGGAAAATGTGATGAGGTTCGTAAGGATCAAGCCGGAGATAATCAGCAGGAATGAAACGGCATCTATTTTATTCTGATGAAAAATCCGGGCAAAGCCCAGGAGGAAAATCAATGTCGATGTCAGCACCAGGGCATCAATCGAAACCAGCAGGTAGATATTAACGGACGGAATAACCGCCAGCAGGATCAGCAGCCACTTCCTTCTGGTCTCTTCAAAGCCCAGATATAGCAAAATCTGGTAAAACAAAGGAAACGACAGACATCCGATTGCAAAAAAGACAATCGCCAGTGTCTCGATATTAGAAATATTCAGGATCCAAAAATGCAGAAGCGTTATAAATGGCGGATGCGTTTTGGTATGCATCTGGAACTGCTCCAGATTTTTAGCAAAATCTCTTAGCCAAATACTGCCGTCCGTAATGTTAAGCGCATCAGTATAATACTGCCGCCCTTTCAGATAAAACGGCTGCAGGAAAGCAATATCAAAATCACCCTGGCTCAGATTGCCGAGCAAAACCAGGACAACAGCCGCGAGACACAGAAGATAGACATTCAGCTTTTGGGCATATTGGAAGACGAGAATCCCGGCGGTCAGAAACAGGAATGCAAACACGAAGCCGCTCCACAGAAATGGGTTGGGATAGATCACGGAAATCGGAAAAAGGATGCCGGTTCCCGTATAGCCGCCTTGATTCTGATAATAAAAATTGGCAGCAGCCATGGCAACCCAGATGACTATCGCTATAAAAAACGGCAGCCATGGAAAATTTTTAAGAGATGCCCATTGTGTCTTTTTACCCATCAGGAAATGTGTTTTTCTTGGTTCAGGCTTCAAAAATATTAATAAAACTTCAGAATGTAATTAATTTTTGTGATTCTGAAGGTTTTCACAAGAGCTTTCCCGCAGCGCAAACTCTCCCTACTTTGTATCGATATACTAAAATAGGTTATTCTACGGCTATTCAAAATAATTTCAACACAAAACAACTCATCGTATATAAATTTTGATTATTTTTATTCCGTTCAACTAATTAAATTCACAAATCATGAGCACAAAAAATCAAATCAGTGTACAGATTCCGCCTGCAGTCCTTGCAGAAGCGACAGAAAAATTACAGGAAGCAAGAACATTGCTTGCACCTTTTTTACAGGCTCTGGCACCAGGCGAGAAAAAATCAATTTTCAAAATGGGCGACAAAACGGTCGCAACGGTTCAAAAAGTAGAAGATTACACAGAAACAAATCCGGAGTTTACACCAACCTATATGGATAAACCGGAGTTTGTAAAAGATGTTTCCGTAGTTACAGACCTGTCTCCTCTTCGCAATCTTTCTATGCAATTGGCTTCTGACCTTAGTGATACCATAACTATCGCAGGCAATGAGGCATTATTGGCTGCACTGCTCTATTACGGTGCTGTGAAAGAAGCTTCTAGTAAAGGCGTAGCGACTGCAACTCCTATCTATGAAGACCTCAGCGCCAGATTTACGAGAAAAGGCTCAAAAAAGAAGCCCGACACAGAGTAAAATCACTTCCTAAATCTTTCAAACGAGTCATTTATATTCATCAACCAGTATAAAAGACTCGTTTTTGTGTGTAAAAGATTCAACGATGTGTGAAAAGACTCGCCGTTGAGTAAAAGAGACTCATCGGAGAGTAAAAAAGACTCGATTTTGTCTGAATTTAGATGTTGATCCTCTGAAATCATAGGACAGCAAGAGAAATCAGAGGTTGGTGATGTGAAATTATTCGGTGGTGAGAGAAATTACGTTCAGCTTCCTACGTTTTTAGGATAAGCGCAACTATGTATAATTTATATTAATGCATTGTGTATATTTGGGTATTAGGCTCAACCTATAAAAAAATACATCAACAAATGACATACTATATATTTGATACAAATATTTTAATAAGAGATCCCGAAATTATTGAAAAATGGAGTCCAAATTATAAAATAATAATTCCAGAATTTATTTTTCCCGAATTAAAAAGAGTTTCTAGTAGATTTGGGACATCTTCAGACTTAATCGAAACAATTTTAAATGCAAAGAATAAAAGTTTTATCAAGATAGATAATTCCGATATAACGGTTGATAAAACAACATCAGAAAAAAATTATGACAATAAACTTTCTTATGTTGATTTAAAACTATTTGAATTAGCTAAAAAATATAAAAAAGAAGGCAGAAACGTTGTTCTAGTAACCAATGATCGACCTTTAAAAACATTTGCTGAAAAGAATAATATTGAGAGTGATAATATCTTCCAATTTTTTAGTAAAGTAAGGGGTTATAAAACAACTAGCATTGACGAACTGAATAAAAATGAGAATATTAAAAGCTATCAAACCAGAAAGTTCATGTATGGATTAGTTTCCGGAATAATGTTGACAGTAATCTTATATATTATTAAAGTAAATTTTCAATCTGTTTATGATTCTCTAAATATTTGGGGAACTCTTATATTATTATTTTTAACGGGAATAATATTTTTTATTTTTAGAACAAATTTCAAATTAATTTATGGTTTGATTGAAATCTTATTCGGCTTTTATATTACAGCAAGAGTTTTTTATGAAGAAAATTTTCAATATGATAATATAGGAATTGTAGAAATCATTCAAATTATTGGGGGAATTTACGTAATGGTTCGTGGCTTCTCAAACGTTGATGATGGAATTAAAGGAACCATCTTTGAGCCAAATTGGATAAAAATAACAAGATTTAGAAAAATAGGCAGTGTCTAACATTGTATTGACAAAAATGCGGAGTTAAATAGAAAGTTGAAGCCACTCCATCAAAATCCCTCCGCTGCGGAAAGTTAATAGACTTTACGGGGTTAATATTTAACGTGATATAATTCCATACTGAGCTTTTTGATTTGGAGTTAATAAATTCAATACTTTTTCTTTATAAAATGTAACTATATCTGGGTTAAAATCAAACACAAACTTATTATTACTTAATATTTCTCGCATATACCTAGTGGAATAAATTCTTTGATCATTTGTATCATAATATATAATTTCTTCAGTAGGAGTAAAATATTCTAGTATTGTTTTTCCATCAACTTCTATGATTTTGTCTCTTTTATCTGATAGCCGAGATTTAACAAAATAATCTAATAAATCATTAGTAATATCTCCTTGTAGATCATAGAGAGATAATTGATTAAGCTTATCTCTATTCTCTTTTTCAAGTTTTTTATTGTGTTGCGAAATTTCTTCATATCGCATTCTAAGTTTCTCTAAATCCTTATCATATTCTGAAATAGTTTCGTCTAATTTATCTTGTGCCGATTTTTTATCATTCGCATATCTGGTAGCAATCTCTATATTTTTTTTCGTAGATTCGTCTAACCTCAATTCTAAGCTTTCGACTTGCTTTTGTAAAGTTTCTACTAAATTATTATGTGTATTTCTTTCTCTAAAAGTTGTTTTCTCTTCTTCAAATAAAATCTCATTTTGTGCAAGTTTTATTTGCATTTTTAGATTTTCATTTCTGGATTTTAAAGAAACATTATTTCTACCTTCCAGAGAAAAAGAAACTAAATACTCAAATCCCCAATTTACATATGGCAAAATCGCTATGTAGAAAATTGCTGAAAATAATGGCAACAGAAAATAACACCAAACATTACTATAACAAGTCGTAATATATGTTATTCTATCTCTTATATTTTCATCAGAAAAAATCAAATAAAGAATTGGTTTCCAATTGAAAATCACCCAAGATGTGATGAAGGTTCCTATAAACGGATTTTTAATTCTATCCTCAGTACTTTTAAAAAGAGTTTGTAAAAATTCTTTCATAATTATAAAGTTTTAACAAATATATAAAATCTAATTTTCGTGTTTACGTGACACATTTCCACTCCACTGCGCAAAATCTCCTGACTTTGAGCCAACATCAAAAATGCTAATCAGCAACAAAAAAAGCACAGACCAAAAATCTGTGCTTTCCATTTTATAAATATTTAATTACTTCTTCTTCGCCGGCGCTTTCTTCGCTGCTGGCTTTTTAGCAGCCGTTGTTTTCTTCGCTGCAGGTTTTTTCTTTTCGGCAAAAGCTTTCGGGTCTTGCGCGGTAATCCACTTTTTGACCTCATCCAGAGAGATGTCCTTCAGCTCGTCTGCCTCATACTTGGTATCATCTTTCTTTTTCGGGATTTTGAAATTCGCTTTCCCAAACTTGATGAATGGTCCCCATCTTCCGTTCTCAATAGCAATCTTTTCCTTTTCCCACTGCTGGATGTAGCGGTTGGCTTCTTTGTCCAGCTTGGCATCAATCAGTTCATTGATGTCGCTTTGGGAAAGATTATCAAAATCATAGCGTTTCGGAACGTTCACAAAAATACTTTGGTATTTGATAAACGGCCCGAATCTTCCTGTCCCCTTGGTCACAGGTTCGCCTTTGTAGGTGGCGATCGGTGCGTCTGCTTTTTTCTTTTCGCTGATGATCTCTTCCGCTCTTTCCTGGTTCACAGACAGCGGGTCTTCACCCTTCGGGATGCTGATAAACGTTTCGCCCCACTTCACATACGGTCCGAATCTTCCTACGCCCACAGACACCGGCTGCCCGTCTACTTCCTGAAGATCAAACGGCAGCTTGAACAGCTCCAGAGCCTCTTCCAGCGTAATGGTTGCAATATTTTGGTTGGACATCAGGGATGCAAATGTCGGTTTCTCCTCGTCATCCTGCTCTCCGATCTGGATCATCGGTCCGAATCTCCCGATCCTTGCATAGACATTTTTTCCCGTTTTCGGATCCTTGCCGAGTGTGCGCTCTCCGGTTGCCCTGTCTGCATTTTCCTCCACATCCTCGATCCTTGGGTGGAATTTGGAATAGAAATCCGTCATCATTTCTTTCCACTTCTGGTCGCCGCTGGCAATTTCGTCAAAGCTTTCTTCCACTCTCGCCGTGAATCCGTAATCCAGGATCTCTGCAAAATTATCGGTCAGGAAATCGTTTACCACCTCGCCAATGTCGGTAGGAACGAATTTATTTTTATCTCCGCCAAATTTCTCTTCGAGAACTTCTTTTTTGACACCGGATTTCCCCAATGTCATCTTGACGATCTCTCTCGTTTGCGGTTCTATTTCTCTTTTATCCACATACTCACGGTTCTGAATGGTCTGGATGGTAGGCGCATAGGTCGAAGGACGACCAATGCCCAGTTCTTCCAGTTTTTTTACCAGTCCTGCTTCTGTAAATCTCGCAGATGGTCTCGTGAATTTTTCTGTAGCTATGATGGTTTTATAATCTAACGTTTCGCCAACTTTTACTTTTGGCAAAAGTTTTTCGTTGTTTTCATCATCATCGTCTTCTGTTTTTACGATCCCGTAAGCCTTCAGAAAACCATCGAAAATAATCACTTCTCCCTGCGCTTCAAAATGTTGCGGCAATGTTGCATTTCCAATCTCAATGACTGTTTTCTCGATTTTTGCATTCTCCATCTGGGATGCCAGCGTCCTTCTGTAGATCAGTTGGTAGAGTTTATTCAATTGCGAATCGCCAATGGATTTCACGGAGAAATCGGTTGGACGAATCGCCTCGTGCGCTTCCTGTGCGGATGATGATTTGGTGGTATAATTTCTTGGTTTAGAGTAGTTCTCGCCATATTCTGAAATGATCTGAGCTTTTGCACCATTGATCGCTTCCTGAGAAAGATTCACGGAGTCGGTTCTCATGTAGGTGATGAATCCTTCCTCGTAAAGCCGCTGCGCCAGCCGCATCGTAGTGGTTACGTTATAACCTAATCTGGACGATGCTTCCTGCTGCAGAGTTGATGTTGTGAATGGTGCCGAAGCCGTCCGGGTTCCCGGTTTGGTTTCTACATTCAGTACTTTGAATTCTGTGGATTTGGATTTTTCCAGGAATTTCTCCGCATCAGATTCTTTCTCGAAATCTTTTTTCAGCTTAGCTGTAATCTCCTGCTTGCCATCATTAAGAAAAACACCTTCGATTTTGAAGCTTGGCTTAGGTACAAACTCCCGGATTTCTTTTTCTCGCTCCACAATCAATCTTACCGCAACCGATTGAACCCGCCCTGCAGACAAACCGGTTTTCACTTTTTTCCACAACACCGGCGACATCTCAAAGCCAACAATCCTGTCCAGAACTCTTCTGGCTTGCTGTGCATTCACCAGATTCTGATCTATATCTCTTGGATTTTCAATCGCTTTCAGAATAGCATTTTTGGTAATCTCGTGGAAAACAATTCTTTTTCTGTTTTCCGGCTTCAGCTTTAACTCTTCTGCCAGATGCCACGCAATCGCTTCTCCCTCACGGTCTTCATCGGAAGCCAGCCAGACCATTTCCGCACCTTTCACAGCGCTCTTCAGTTCCGCTACCAGCTTCTTCTTATCAGCAGAAACTTCATAGTCGGGCGTGAAATTGGAAAGATCAATTCCCATCCCTTTTTTAGGCAGATCACGGATGTGTCCGAAGCTGGACTTGACCTCGTAATCCTTACCTAAATATTTCTGAATTGTTTTTGCTTTTGCCGGAGATTCGACGATGACTAAATTTTTTGGCATCCTAGAAAAATTTTTGCAAAAGTAGGAGTTTTTTTATTATCAAATTCTGCAAAACTGATTTCTACTGCCTATACCTTATATATATTATTGACTTTATACCAGAAATTACCTGATTCCGAATGCTAAAAATTACAGTTTTTTCACTAAATTAGCACACTTAATTAATAAAGAACACGATTTTTAGACGTTGATAATGAACAAGTTCGCAGAATACAAATCCCTGAATCTTACCGAAACTGCCAAAAACATTGCAGAATTCTGGAAAAATAACGACACTTTCAAAAAATCCGTAGAACTTCGTGAAGGACAACCGGAGTTTGTTTTTTATGAAGGACCGCCTTCCGCAAACGGAATGCCGGGAATTCACCACGTTATGGCAAGAGCGATTAAGGATATTTTTTGCCGTTACCAGACCCAAAACGGGAAACAGGTTTTCCGTAAAGCAGGTTGGGACACGCACGGACTTCCTGTAGAATTGGGCGTTGAAAAAGAATTGGGAATTACCAAAGAAGATATCGGAAAGAAAATTACAATCGAGGAATACAACGAAGCTTGTAAAAATGCCGTAATGCGCTACACCGATGTTTGGAACGATATGACCGAAAAAATTGGTTATTGGGTTGATATGGAAAATCCATACGTGACTTACAAGCCAAAATATATGGAAACGGTTTGGTGGCTTTTGAAGCAGATGTACGACAAAGGTCTCATCTACAAAGGTTACACCATCCAGCCTTATTCTCCGAAAGCAGGAACAGGATTATCTTCTCACGAAGTGAATCAGCCTGGCGCTTACCGTGATGTGACCGATACAACTGTTGTGGCTCAGTTCAAAACTTTGCCGGAAACTCTGCCTTCATTTTTACAAGGTTTTGGTGATGTTCATTTCTTGGCTTGGACGACGACACCTTGGACTTTGCCTTCAAACACTGCTTTAACGGTTGGTCCAAAAATCGATTATGTTTTAGTTAAGACTTTCAATCAATATACATTTGAACCGATTAATATTGTTTTAGCAAAACCTTTGGTTGGAAAACAATTTGGGAAGAAATTCGTAGAAGGAACGGATGAAGATTTCGCTAATTATACTTCAGAAAGTAAAACTATTCCTTATCAAATCTTAGCAGAATTTAAAGGTTCAGATTTGGTTGGAATTAAATATGAGCAACTTTTAGATTACGCTTTACCTTACCAAAATCCAGAAAATGCGTTTAGAGTAATTTCTGGAGATTTCGTTACAACAGAAGACGGAACAGGAATCGTACACACAGCGCCGACTTTCGGAGCTGATGATGCGAAAGTGGCAAAAGAAGCCTCGCCTGAAGTTCCGCCAATGTTGGTTTTGGATGAGAACGGAAATCCAGTTCCTTTGGTAGATTTGCAAGGTCGATTCTTATCTGTTGTTAATGATGAAATCTACGGTTTTGCTAATGAGTATGTAAAATCTGAATATCTTAATGATGATGAAAAGAATGTTGAATTCAATATTCAAAAAGAAAATTTAAAATCAATCATTGCAGATTTGAAAGTTTATTTGTCTGTTGATGAGAGAATTGCACTTAAACTAAGAAAAGAAAACAAAGCTTTCAAAGTTGAAAAATATGTTCACAGCTACCCACATAGCTGGAGAACCGATGAGCCATTGTTGTACTATCCGTTGGATTCTTGGTTCATCAAAGTAACTGATGTGAAAGACAGAATGTTCGATTTGAATGAAACCATCAACTGGAAACCAAAATCTACCGGTGAAGGCCGTTTCGGAAACTGGTTGAAAAATGCCAACGACTGGAATCTTTCACGCTCCAGATATTGGGGAATTCCGTTGCCGATTTGGAGAACGGATGATAAAAAAGAAGAAGTTTTAATTGGTTCTGTTGAGCAATTATACAACGAGATCGAAAAATCAATCAAAGCCGGTTTCCAAAAAGAAAATCCTTTCAAAGGTTTTGAAATTGGAAATATGTCCGAAGAAAATTATGCGTTGGTTGACCTTCACAAAAATATTGTTGACGAAATTACTTTGGTTTCGGCTTCCGGAAAACCGATGAAGCGTGAAAGCGATCTGATTGATGTTTGGTTCGATTCAGGTTCGATGCCTTACGCGCAATTGCACTACCCTTTCGAAAACAAAGAGCAAGTTGATAACAACAAAGCTTTCCCAGCAGATTTCATCGCGGAAGGCGTTGACCAGACTCGTGGATGGTTTTATACTTTACACGCGATTGCAACAACGGTTTTTGATTCTGTAGCTTATAAAAATGTGGTTTCAAACGGTTTGGTTCTCGACAAAAATGGACAAAAAATGTCTAAACGTTTAGGGAATGCTGTTGACCCATTCGAAACGCTTTCAGTTTACGGACCAGATGCAACGCGTTGGTATATGATTTCCAATGCGAATCCTTGGGAAAACTTGAAATTCGATATTGAAGGAATTGATGAAGTGAGAAGAAAATTCTTCGGAACGCTTTATAACACTTATTCTTTCTTTGCTTTGTATGCGAATGTTGATGGATTTAAATATCTAGAAAGCAACGTAGAAACCCGTCCGGAAATCGACCGTTGGATTTTATCTGAATTAAACTTATTAATCAAAGAAGTAAAATCTTTTTACGAAGATTACGAACCTACAAAAGCATCGAGAGCAATCAATACTTTTGTGAATGATAACTTGTCTAACTGGTACGTAAGATTGTGCAGAAGACGTTTCTGGAAAGGCGATTATTCTGATGACAAAATCTCTGCTTATCAGACTTTATATACTTGTCTTGAAACTATTGCTAAACTTTCTGCACCAATTGCGCCATTCTTTATGGACCAATTGTTCCAGGATTTGAACAAAGTGACTGGAAGAGACCTGGTAAATTCTGTTCACCTGACAGATTTTCCAATTGCGGATGAAAGTTTGATTGACCAGGATTTGGTTGAGAAAACGCATCTGGCACAACAAATTACATCGATGGTTTTTTCATTAAGAAAAAAAGAAAATGTAAAAGTTCGTCAGCCACTTCAAAAAGTGATGATTCCTGTTTTGGATAAAAAAACGGAGGAGCAAATTCTGGCAGTTTCTGAACTCATCAAACAAGAAGTCAACGTTAAGGAATTACAATTGATTAATGCAGAAGAAGCATCGCATCTTATTGTAAAACAGATCAAACCGAATTTCAAAACCCTTGGTGCGAGATTAGGAAAAGATATGAAAACGATTGCCGGAGAGATTTCAAGCTTCAGTTCCGAACAGATTTCTGAACTTGAAAAAGCAGGAAAAGCAGACGTTGCTGGATATGAAATTACGGTAGATGATGTGGAAATTTCCACAAAAGACATCCCAGGATGGACTGTTGCAAGCGAAGGAAAAACAACTGTGGCATTAGATTTGGTATTGACGGATGAATTGAAGGCTGAAGGAGTCGCAAGAGAGTTCATTAATAGAGTTCAAAATCTTAGAAAAGACAAAGATTTTGAATTAACGGACAGAATTTCAATCCAATTGGAAGAATCTTGCCCTTTCAAACAAGAATTTACTAACAATGAAGCATATATTTCGGCAGAAGTATTGTCGGATAAAATAGAATTTGTAAATTCACTTTCAAATTATGATGAAATAGAGATAGATGAAGAAAAATTCTATGTAAAAATTGAAAAAAAATAATTCATATTACTTTTTTATTAAATATTTGTGAATTGAGATTTTAACTGGATAATTTTCGAAGTTTATTTTTAAAATGCGTGAGTGATGTATGGATACTTCGATAAACTCAGCATAAACCGGGCGACCGGAAAAGCATGCCAAGGACATGCCCAAATTAAATAAAAGTTGAACAATTAATAACTAGATGGAAATGGCAGACGAAAAACTAAGATATAGTGACGCTGAACTTCAGGAGTTTAAAAAACTAATTCAGGATAAAATCGCAAAGGCTGAGAATGATCTTGGCTTGATCAAGGAGAGTTTTATCAATAATCAAAATAACGGGACGGACGATACCTCCCCCACCTTCAAAGCTTTTGAAGAAGGGGCTGAAACGCTGAGCAAGGAGCAAAATGCCATTTTGGCATCGAGACAGGAGAAATTCCTGCGCGACCTAAAACATGCGCTAATCAGAATCGAGAACAAAACTTATGGTGTTTGCAGAGTGACCGGAAAACTAATTCCGAAAGAGCGATTACAAGCCGTACCGCACGCTACACTGAGCATTGAAGCGAAAAATATGCAGAGATAATCTACTTACTATCAACTAATAAAGTCCGAGTTTCCGATTCTAACCGATTGGAAATTGGGACTTTTTTCTTATTATTAATGATGCTTTTAATTGTTATCTTAGCTGTTGCTGTCGTTACCATTTATTTCCTTAGCAGAAATCTGTCTGTGAAATCTATTTTCAAGCCCGAGAAAAAGTATTACACCATTGATGATGAATACAATGCGAAACGCAAGCAGAGACAGGACGAGATTGATCAACTCCTGAGCAAGATCGGGAAAAACGGGCTGGATGATCTCACAGAAAAAGAGCGTAAAAGACTGGACGAATTGTCCAAGAAATAAGTTATTTGAATTACATTTGCAAAACTTGTTTTGAAGAAAACAGATCTCAAAAAATTTAAGACATGGAATCTATCATCGTACATCCAAAAAACTCTATGGAACTGACTGCACTGAAAAGTGTGCTAAAGGAAATGGGTATTGAGTTTGAAAAATTTCACACAAGAAATCAATTTCACAATCAGAAAACCATTCAAAAAATCAGTGACAGAAAGGATAAAAAAATTACTAAAAATCAAAAACCAAAAGGATTGTAATGAAAAAAATTGTACTCATCACTTTTCTTATTCTTTTAATAGACCAGTTTTCTAAGATCTACGTGAAAACTCATTTTTATCTTGGCGAGAGTATCAATGTTTTCGGATTGAGCTGGTTCAAACTGACATTTGTAGAAAACCCGGGAATGGCTTACGGTTTACACTTTGGCGGGCTGTGGGGAAAATATGCATTGATTCTTTTGAGAATCGTTTTAGCCATAGGGATGGTCGTTCTGTTCAGAAAATGGCTGAGAGAAGGCGCTTCTAATTACCTGATTATTCCAATGGCGATGATATTTGCCGGTGCAATAGGCAATGTTTTTGACGGAATATTCTATGGAGTCATCTTTGACAGTGGTACTTTTTACGATGCAGAATCCGAAAGATGGATTGACTACGGCGGAATTTCTAAGCTGACGCAATTCGGGCAAGGCTACTCCGATCTGATGAAAGGCTGTGTAGTAGATATGCTTCATTTTCCATTAGTGGATACAACCTGGCCGGATTGGGTTCCTGTTTTTGGCGGCAACAGAATAGAATTCTTCAAATATATTTTCAATGTTGCCGACAGTTCTATTACTATTGGTGCACTCTTTTTGTATATTTTCCGAAAGAAAGCATTTCCTAACGGACTGGATTTTTAATGTATGAAACGATTCAGAAAAATATTAATTGCAGGACTGATTTTCTTCGGAATATCAGTTCTTTTTATTTATTGGGCTAATTATAAAATAGAAAATAACACGGAAGATTTTGTTACCTCCAACATTTCCAAACTTCCCAATGAAAAGGTGGGATTGCTTTTGGGAACCAGCAGGATTCTGAACAATGGAAATCCCAACCCATATTTCTATAATCGGATTGAAGCTGTGGCAGAACTTTACAGATCCGGTAAGATAAAAAACATCATTGCAAGTGGTGACAATTCCCGAATCCATTACAATGAGCCGGAAGATATGAAACAGGCGCTCATAAAAGCCGGGGTTCCTGCTGATAAAATCTATGAAGATTTTGCTGGGTTCAGAACGCTGGATTCCGTGGTAAGGGCAAGGGAAATTTTTGGTCAGAATTCTTACATTATTATTTCTCAGGAATTTCATAATGAACGAGCTGTATTCCTGGCGCAGAAAAATGGTATTGAAGCTTTTGGGTATAATGCGAAAGATGTGAATAAGTATGCCGGATTCAAAACCAATATGCGGGAGAAGATAGCGAGAGCAAAGGTATTCTGGGATTTCCTTTTTGGTGTGGAACCGAAATTCGGTGGTGAGAAAATTGAAATCAAATAAACCAATTCTTTGTTAAACATTTTATCTTTCCTATTTTTGTGAACTAAATTTTAGAAAATCTAAAATCTAAAATCTAAAATCTAAAATCTCAATGTCTAGAATCCTAACCGGAATACAAGCCACCGGAACCCCGCATCTGGGAAACCTTTTGGGAGCCATTATCCCTGCTATCGAGTTATCAAAACAGCCAGGCAATGAATCTTTCCTTTTCATCGCCAATCTGCATTCTCTTACCCAGATAAAAGATGCAGAAGCTTTGAAGAGAAACACTTACGAGATTGCAGCAGCGTGGCTTGCGTGTGGATTGGATACTGAGAAAACCTTCTTTTACAGACAAAGCGATATCCCGGAAACCTGCGAGCTTTCCTGGCATCTGTCGTGTTTTTTTCCTTATCAGAGACTGACTCTGGCGCATTCTTTCAAGGATAAAGCGGACAGACTACAAGACGTTAATGCAGGACTTTTTACCTACCCGATCCTGATGGCTGCTGACATTTTATTGTACGACGCAGAGATTGTTCCCGTTGGGAAGGATCAGTTACAACATCTGGAAATCGCCCGTGATGTGGCTTCAAGATTCAATAACCAAATGGGAGAAGTTCTTGTTTTACCTCAAGCGGAATTGCAAGAAAACACAAAATACGTTCCTGGAACTGACGGACATAAAATGTCAAAATCCAGAGGCAACATCATCAACATCTTCCTGCCGGAAAAGGAACTGAAAAAACAGGTAATGTCCATTGAAACTGATTCTACACCTCTCGAAGAACCGAAAAATCCAGATACCGATAAGGTCTTTGCAATTTATCAATTAATTGCAACAGAGAAACAAACCGAGGAATTGAGAGCAAAATATCTGGCCGGCAATTATGGTTATGGTCACGCCAAAAAAGAATTATTGGATCTGATTCTGACAATATTTGCAAAGGAAAGAGAGTCTTTCAGCTATTATATGAACAACTTGGATGTACTGGAAGCAAAACTACAGGAAGGTGCGGAAAAAACAAGAGTGATTGCGAATCAAACGATAAAAAGAGTAAGAGAAAGTTTAGGAATTTAATCTTCTCAACCTAAATCCCTCCCCAATTGGAGAGGGACTTTTTATAAATACTGCTTCACTTCTGATAGATGTCTGATGACTTTCAAATCTTCTTCTTGTGGATTTTCATTTAGAACATCAAAGAAAATCACATCAATACCAAAGTTTTGTGCACCTTTGACATCGGCTATCCAATCGTCTCCGATTAAAATACCTTCTTCTTTATTGGCTTTAGCAAGATTAAGAGAATATTCAAAAATTTCCGGTCTTGGTTTTCTGATATTGACGGAATCTGCACTTGTAATCGTTTCAAAATAATCGGCAATTCCCGATAAGATGCATTTCCGTTCCGTCACTTCCTGAAAACCGTTAGAAATAATATGCAATTTGTATTTCTTTATTTTTAAATAAGCTAGTAAATCTAAAGCACCATCAACCAATTCATTATATCTTAAAATCTCATCCAGAAAATGGTGTTCAAAGTAAGCCGCTAGACTTTCATCATCCACTCCAAAATTCAGAAACGTGTCATAGAAGCGGTGTTTCCTAAGATACTCCTTGTCAATTTCTTCATCCCGGATCTGTTCCCAGAGTCTTTCATTGACAATATGATACTTGGTGTGAAATGCTTCAAAATCGATTTGATACTGTCCGGCGATATCTTGCCTAGAGAATAATTCCTTGATGGTTAAATATGCATTTCTGCGATGATCCCAAAGTGTATTATCCAAGTCAAAAAAAATGTGCCTTATGTTTTTCATAAGGCACAAATCTAGTCAAATTTTTGATCCACGTAGGAAAGCTCAGTCATAAAAATCAATTATTTAATCTAAGATCAATTCTAGTTTTTTGAAACTAAAACCGTCTTTCCGGTTTTAATTTTCATTGTCTGAAGATTTTTGGAATAATTCAGCAAAAAATCGATTATTTCTTTTTTAGGCACCAAAGCTTTTTTCGTTAAAGTGTCGTTTTTTTTCATAGGCAGAAACTTTACAACAATAACGCCAAAAAGAAATCTTTAGTATATTATTTTGTTAAAATTATTTTATGCTCTTCCATTATTTTCCTCAGATTGATGAGCGCATAACGTACTCTTCCCAATGTAGTATTGATGCTGGTATCTGTATGATCTGCAATTTCCTTAAAACTTAAACCATCAAAAAAACGCAGCTTGATCACTTCCTGCTGGTTTTCCGGGAGCAGTACGAGCATCTTCAGCAGATCTTCATTAATTTGGTTGGCAATCAGCCGGTCTTCAATATTATTTTCCGGTTCTTTTATGATGTCAAAAATGGAAAATTCTTCGTTTTCAAAAGAAGTTTCAGAGATTTTGATATTCTTGGACTGAAGACGGAAATGATCTATAATCAGGTTATGTGCAATACGTTTTGCCCAAAGGATAAATTTGTTTTCTTCTTTATAACGTCCTTCTTTTAACGTAACAATAATTTTAATGAATGTATCCTGGAAGATATCATTAGCCAAATCTTCATCCATCAGTTTGTAAAAAATGAAGGTGAAAAGATCTTTTTTGTGACGGTTGATCAGTGTAGAAAGTGCCTTTTCATCACCATTCTGATATTGCAAAATGAGTTTGCTATCGGTTTGCGTTTTCATAACTTACTCTTAAATTTTTATCCGAAGAATCGATTAGTTACTGTAGTAACCAATTGGGACAATTCCGGTTTTGTTATTATTTTTTTAAGAGTAGATTTTTTCTATACGCAAAATTTAGGTGTGTAAAAATAATAAAAAAGACAAAACAAAACGTTAATGAATTGTTAAACTTTCAATTTTATTTAATTTGATGCAAAAAAATCTATTTAGTTAAATCACGAATAGCAACAATCGGGATATTTATTGTGAAATTGATATTGAGACCTTTCAGCTCCTTGCCATTGATTCCTTCCTTATCCAGCGAAAATCCGTAACCACCCATCAGATCCACAATTCCGAAAAGGCTGAAACCGACTTTTGGCGCAATATATTTGGTGGTAGCTTCTGCTCCTGCCAAGAAATAATAAGAATGGTAAATATCTACATTACGTTCGAAATTGAAAAGAAAATCGGTCTGAAGTTTTGGCATTATTGCAAATTTCTGATTTACAGATCCCATCAAAGCGGATATGCCGGCACGGAAAATCACGTCATCATTACTTAGAAAAAGCAATTTACCCCCCACTTCACCAAAACTTGAATTTTGATAAGTGTAGCCCGCAGAAACTAATTTATGTACAGTAAGCTGAGATTTTGCAAAACCGCTGAATGTTATCAGTATAATAAAAGAGAATATAATTGATTTCATTGAATGAGGATTAATTTTAATTCACAAAAATAGCAAAAGTGATGCTGAAATAACTGTAAAATAAAAAAACTGCTCTATCCTAATAATAAAGCAGTTTTCAAGATTTCTAAAACAGGGATTTTACAACCCGAATTCTTTTTTGACATCTTCTACACGATCTAGTTTCTCCCAAGTGAAAAACTCAAGATCTTTCAGTGTCAATTCATTTTTATGTCCTTTGTTAAAGGTTTTATCTGCTACGTAATAATCTTTACCCATGTGACCATAAGCCGCGGTTTCCAAATAGATTGGATTTCTAAGCTTAAGATTTTTTTCTACGGCGTAAGGTCTGAGATCAAATAATTTCTGAACTCTTTTCGCCAATTCTCCATCATTGATGTTCAATTTAGAAGTTCCGTAAGTATTGATGTAAAGTCCGCAAGGTTCTGCCACACCTATCGCATAAGAAACTTGAACCAAAACCTCATCTGCAACACCAGCAGCAACTAAGTTTTTAGCAATGTGTCTTGTTGCGTAGGCTGCACTTCTGTCCACTTTACTTGGATCTTTACCAGAGAACGCTCCACCACCGTGAGCACCTTTTCCCCCGTAAGTATCTACAATGATTTTTCTACCTGTGAGACCTGTATCACCGTGAGGACCACCAATTACAAATTTCCCCGTCGGGTTGATATGGTATTTGATCTGATCATTGAACAATTCCTGGATTTCCGGTTTCTGAGCCGCTTTTACTTTTGGGATCAATATTTCAATAATATCTTTTTTGATTTTCGCCAGCATTGCTTCTTCACTTCCGAAATCATCGTGCTGAGTAGAAACTACGATACTGTCAATTCTGACTGGTTTATGGTCATCAGAATATTCAATAGTCACCTGAGATTTAGCATCGGGACGAAGATATGGAATAGCATTCCCTTCTCTTCTCAGATTCGCCAGTTCTTTCAGAATCTGATGTGCAATATCCAATGCTAGTGGCATGTAATTTTCGGTTTCGTTGGTAGCATAACCAAACATCATTCCCTGATCACCTGCACCTTGAGCATTAGCTCTGGCTTCGAAATCGGTTTCGTCCAATGTTCTGTCCACACCTTGGTTGATATCCGGAGATTGCTCGTGGATTGCTGAAATAACGCCGCATGAATCACCATTGAACATATATTCGCTTTTGGTGTAACCGATTTTGTTGATCACATCTCTCGCAATATGCTGCACATCAAGATAAGCTTCTGATTTTACTTCGCCGGCCAAAACCACCTGACCTGTTGTTACTAAAGTTTCGCAGGCAACTTTTGAGTTTTTATCATAAGCTAGAAAATGATCGATCAATGCATCAGATATCTGGTCTGCAATTTTATCCGGATGTCCTTCTGAAACGGATTCGGATGTAAATAAATAAGACATAGTATTCCTTTTATATTTTTAATTTTTGAGGCTGAAAAATACGGATTGCAAAGGAACTAAAAAAGAAAATTCTGTTTTAGCATTTTTTATTGAGGTTGCAATCAGTCAAAGTTCTCCTCCGTTCTTCAAAATCGACCGCAAAAGTACATACAATAATTTATATTTCAAAATCAATTCCTACCAAGTTAATATGAATTTATTCAGGTTTGATGCTAATGTAATTTTCAGCATCCTTATAATAATTAAGTCTCTTCTCCATAGAGACACGGATTTCCGAAATCAACTCATCAATAATCTTTTGTTTGTAAGTAGGCTTATAATATATCAGGCTGATTTCTCTGTAAGGAAAAGGCTTGATAAACCTTGACACATTTTGTTTTTGTTCACCTGCCAGCTGCTCAACACCCATTTCCGGAAGAATAGTAATTCCGCCAACTTTATCCACCATTTGGATTAATGTATTGATGTTTGAAGCTAGAAATTCCAAGTTGCCAGGTTTCAGAGAATTTTCTTTTAAGTGACAGATGTTCTCGAATTGTGTTCTTAAGCAATTGCCTTCCTCCAAAAGCCATACTTTATCCACATCAATATCTTCTGGAACCACGAAACAGTCTTTTTTTGCTCCAGATTCTTGACTTGCTGAATACAACATTAATTCTTCATTAAACAAAAAATCCTGATAAAACTCGTCCGCAGCAGCGTAAGGTGTGGAAATAATTCCAGCATCTAGTTCGCCTGATTTTAAGGATTTGATGATACTTTCCGTTGTCATTTCCTTGATATTCAAATCAATCTGGGGATTTTTATTAAGGAAAGAAAAAATCTCGTTAGGCAAAATATAGCTCGAAACCGTTGGAATGATCCCAAGATTCAGTTTTCCTGCCAGAATATTATTAAGAAAATTAGCTTTATTTCTGAGTTCCATTACGGAATCGATGACCTTTTGCGCTTCTTTGATGATCTCCGCACCGGCATCTGTAGTTCTGATAGGATGCGTAGTTCTGTCAAAAATCTTGACATCCAGCTCGTCTTCAAACTTCTGAATCATTGCGCTCAAAGTTGGCTGGGTAATAAAACAGGCTTGCGCAGCTTTTCCAAAATGTTTATATTTATCTACTGCAATCAGATATTCTAGCTGTTGTATGTTCACGACTGTATAATTAATTTTATCTATTACAAATATAATTATTAATTTGTTTCATAAATAGCTTTTTTTATCGAATTTAGCAAAATCAAGAATGAATTAAATCATAAAATATAAAATATGGAAAAGAGGAAAAAACTCACAAATGCCGTAGGATCACCCTATTATGAACATCAGGATTCGCAGACGGTAGGTCCCAGAGGTCCGGTTTTGTTACAGGATTTTATTCTTCAGGAAAACCTTGCTCATTTCGTAAGAGAAAGAATTCCTGAAAGAATCGTACACGCCAAAGGTTCCGGCGCTTATGGAACATTTACTGTAACACACGACATCAGCCAATATACCAGAGCCAAATTATTTTCCAAAGTAGGCAACAGCTGCAGAATGTTCGCAAGATTCTCAACCGTAGGTGGCGAAATGGGAAGCGCCGACACAGAAAGAGACCCGAGAGGTTTTGCGCTGAAATTTTATACAGAAGACGGCAACTGGGATCTGGTAGGAAATAACACACCGGTTTTCTTCATCAAAGACTCTAAAAAATTCCCGGATTTTATTCATACTCAGAAACGTGTTCCGAAAACCAATCTGAAAAGTAAAACAATGATGTGGGATTTTTGGTCACTTAATCCGGAGTCACTTCATCAGGTTCTGATTCTGATGTCAGACAGAGGAACGCCTCACGGATACAGACATATGCACGGATTTGGCTCTCATACATTTTCTATGATCAATGATAAAAATGAGAGAACCTGGGTCAAATTCCATTTCAAGACGCAGCAAGGCATCAAAAATTTTTCCGATGCAGATGCTACGAAAATGAAAGGTGAAAACCCTGATTTTGCACAGGAAGATTTAGTCAATGAAATTGAAGCCGGAAATTTCCCAAAATGGAAACTGTATATCCAGACAATGACCGAGCAACAAGCCAAGGAATGGCGCTGGAATCCTTTTGATGTGACCAAGGTTTGGTTTCAGGACGAATTCCCATTGCAGGAAGTTGGCGTAATGGAACTCAATGAAGTTCCGAGAAACTATTTTGTACACGTGGAGCAATCTGCCTTTGCGCCAAGTCATTTGATTGATGGCATCAGTTTTTCCCCGGACAAAATGTTGCAAGGCAGATTATTTTCTTACGCCGATGCGCATCGATATAGAGTTGGGGTCAATTCTCATCAGTTGGAAGTGAACAGATGTCCATTTGCCGTAGACAATTTCCAAAGAGGTGGTTTTATGGCTGATGATTCCAATTATGGTGATAAACCGAATTATTATCCAAACAGTTTCAGTGACATAGAACCGGACGAATCCTACAAAGCTTTTGAATACGACCTGGACAATACGCACGTTGCCCATTACAACAGAAACCAGAATGACGATGATCATTACACGCAGCCAGGACTATTCTATACCAAAGCATTGAACGAGGAAGCGAGAACCGCTTTAGTCAATAATATTGTGGGACATATGAGCGGCATAGACGGACCAAAACGCGCTGAGATCATCAACCGTCAGCTTTGTCATTTCTTCCGCGCCAATATCGAGCTGGGAATGAGAGTTGCACAGGGACTCAGTGTTAATATCGACACTAATATGATGAATCATACCAAGTAAAAAAGACCTTAAAATACCTGAAACGCTGCCTCATTTACTGAAGCAGCGTTTCTTTTTTAGGAGCCGGGAACCTGCTGTCCACTATATCTTTTTTGCCAAAGCTTTTCCAACGCAAGAAAAAAGGATGCCGTTCCCATCAGGGCTATGGTTTTGAATACCTGAAATAAACCTTCAACAAAATCTAAGATTTCGGTTTGCTTCTGAGAAAAATCAAACCGGCAAGAATAATGATCGCACCAACCGATTGCATCGCAGTCAGTTTTTCTCCGTCCAGGATACCCCAGATAATGGCAACAATTGGCATCAATAAAGTTACAGTAGAAGCAAAAAGCGGCGTAGAGACACTCAGCAGTTTATAATTCATCATCATCGCCAGACCAGTTCCGAAAACAGATAACATCGCCACAAAACCAAGACCTTGCAAAGTCCCCTCATTCAAATCAAAATCTCTGAAAAACCCGGAAAAAACCAACGCAATCAACGATGGTAAAATCAGAACAAATGAGAATACGAAGGCTGACATAACTGTCGCAGGAACTTCATAAAGTTTTGACTTGACAGTGGTTGTACTGATGGCGTACATCAGCGTTGCCAGCAGCAATAACAGAATAGGAACAATTTTTAGTTCGCCGCTATCGCCGCCACCTAAAGCCAGTATACATGCACCGGAAAAACTGACCAGAACACCAAGAAGTTGTCTTCTGGAAGTTGAAAATTTCCAAACCAATGACCCAACAATAATCACGAATATCGGCATCATCGAATTGATAATTCCTGCAATACTACTGCTGATCTCAGTTTCTGCCATCGGAAATAAAAACATTGGAATAAAATTACCGGAAACTGCTGCTAAAATCAGCCATTTCAAATGCTTTCTCGGAAATTGTTTTATTTTGGAAATAGCATAGGGCATCAGTACAATTCCGGAGATCAAAACACGCAAAGCGCCGACCTCATAAGGATTGAAATGTTCCAGAGATTTTTTGATAAGTATAAATGATGAGCCCCAGATAACGGACAAACCGATTAGGAGAATCCATTTTAATTTTTCTGTATTCAAGATTCTTGTTGTTTTAAAATAGTGAGATAATCTTTTTTAGATATCATTCTGGCTCCCAGACTTTCCAGATGTTCAGAATGGATCTGACAGTCAATCAATTCCCAATCTCTCTGATATATTTTAGTAAAATGAATGAATCCGGCTTTGGAAGCATTGGAAACTTTGGAAAACATGCTCTCTCCACAAAATACGTTACCAACCTGCACGCCGTAAAACCCTCCTATAAGTTCATTATTTTGCCAGACTTCAAAACTTTTAGCTTTACCATACTGATGCAGCTTCAGAAATGAGTCAATAAGATCTTCATTAATCCAGGTGCCATCTTGTCCTTTTCTTTCAGCTATTTTACAGTTACGCATCACTTCCTCAAAGCATTGGTTCTCCGTAAATTCAAAAACCTCATCCCGAAGAACTTTCCTCATTGACTTGGAAATCTTGATTTCATCAGGAAAGAGAACAAATCTCGGGTCAGGACACCACCAAAGGATTTCTTCACCTTCATTATACCATGGAAATAAACCCAGCTGATAGGCAAACCAAAGCCTTTCTGGTTTCAAATCGCCGCCAATAGCCATCAGACCGTCTCCCGGATCATAAAGTTCCGGGGCTGGAAAGGAAATATCGTCCGGATCAAGCCAAATCATAATTCTAACTAGTATAAAATAATCCCTGCACTTTAAGCTAAAATGCAGGGAGATTTATTTGTTAATCAGTCTAATTATTTAGAATGGCAAATCATCATCTTCATCCTCAGCAAAAACATTTTTATTCTCCGCAGCCGGACCACCTTGCGAAGGCGACGCTTCAGTCGGCTCATTAAAATCACTTCCGCCGTCCTTCTCCATCCTCCACGCAGTGATTGAATTGAAATATTTCACTTCTCCCTGCGGATTAGTCCATTCTCTCCCCCGGATATTGATATGAACCTTTACTTTATCTCCCACTTTATATTGATTCAGAAGATCAACTTTTTCTGATAAAAATTCAATATTAATAGGCTGCGGATACTGTTCTTCCGTTAGAAGCACCATTTCTTTTTTTTGAAATCCGCTGTTAAAAGTTTGTAAATCAGAAATTTTCTTTATCGTTCCTGTTAATTCCATATCTCGAAAATGTTTTAAGTGCGTAAAGGTAATAAAAACAATTGATGTTGTTAAAATCTGAGAACGGAAAAAAAATAAAAAAAATGTGTGAAATAATTTTGGAGGAAATGGAAAAGTCTCTATATTTGCACTCACCAAAACAAAAGAAAAGAAGTTCTTACAAAATGCGGATGTGGTGTAATTGGTAGCCACGCCAGACTTAGGATCTGGTGCCGTGAGGCGTGGGGGTTCGAGTCCCTTCATCCGCACTATTGACAAAGATTTCTAAATGAGTTTAGAAATCTTTTTTGCGAAAATAGCTCAGCTGGTAGAGCACAACCTTGCCAAGGTTGGGGTCGCGGGTTCGAATCCCGTTTTTCGCTCAAAGATAGAAGTTTACTTAGGCTTCTATTTTTTTTACCCGCCCTGGTGGTGGAATTGGTAGACACGCAGGACTTAAAATCCTGTGTCCGCAAGGACGTACGGGTTCAAGTCCCGTCTGGGGTACTTAAAAGCCTTGACAATCGGTTGATTGTCAAGGCTTTTTTTATTACCCCTTTTTAAATTATTATTTCTCTGTTAAATCTATTTTTTTATAAATTATCTTACATCAAGACAAATTGATTATCAACCTTGTAAATTTGCTAAAGAATTAAAACAACAAATTCTAAATCACAATTTATTAATAACACTAAAAAATTTACAAAATGAGCACACTAAAATTAAAAGACGGAACAGAGATTTTCTATAAAGATCAAGGTGAGGGACCGGTTCTGATGTTTCATCATGGATGGCCACTTTCATCTGATGATTGGGATGCGCAGGTTATTTTCTTTCTGAAAAGAGGTTACAGAGTAGTAACTCATGACAGACGGGGACACGGACGTTCCAGCCAGGATATATACAATCACACTATTGAACAATATGCTTCTGATGTGGCAGAGCTTGTGGAATTCCTTGATCTTAAAGATGTGGTTCATATTGGTCATTCTACAGGAGGTGGAGAAGTCATCCGCTACGTTAATAAATATTCTAAAGGAAGGGCCAAAAAAGCAGTTCTTATAAGTGCAATCCCGCCGGTAATGGTGCAAAGTGAGAATAATCCGGATGGCGTTCCAATGTCTGTTTTTGACAATATCAGAGAACAGACAATGAATAACAGAAATCAGTTTTACTATGATTTGACATTTCCTTTTTATGGTTATAACCGAGAAGGTGCCGATATTAAGGATGGCATACAGAGAAACTGGTGGAGACAAGGATTGATGGGCGGTATCGTAGCGCATTATGATGGCATCAAAGCATTCTCCGAGACAGATATGACCGAAGATCTGAAAGCTGTAGAAATTCCGGTTTTAGTACTTCACGGCGAAGATGACCAGATTGTACCTATAGAAAACTCAGCCATAAAATCTGCAAAACTTCTAAAAAACGGAAAACTGATCACCTATCCGGGATTTCCGCACGGAATGCCTACTACAGAGCACGAAACAATCAATAAAGATATTTTGGAATTTATCCAGTCATAAAATAAATTTCATAATTATTATTTAGGCAAATCACAAGATTTGCCTTTTTTGGTTTAATTTGTCTAACTTCGCTTCCCTTTAATTTTTCATAATGAAGAAATCTTTATACTCTTTAGCAATTGTCTTATGTTCAGTTTCATTTTCGGCACAGCAGCAGAAAATATCTTTCGAGGCTTCGGAAGGCTATAATCTCGGAACTGTTATCGGACAAAAAGAATGGACTGTGAAAACGGATAATGTCCCGAACAGCAGTTTCCAGGTAGTTAATGGAAATGCATCAGACGGCAACCATTCTGTGGAAGTGACAAGCACCAGTGATTACACCGAAAACTTCACCTACCTTTTCAAAAAAATCCCAGAATATAACAGACTTTCCGTTTCAGCGGATGTGAAGATGGAGAAACTGGATAACTCGGATTATTATATGCTCTCGTTATATGATAACAAAAATGGCAATTACTCCTGGGCGGGCGGCTTTAACTTTATGTACAGTGGTAAGCTATATGCCGACAGTGATGTTAATTTCAAAGATCTGGGAAGCTGGATTCCCGACAGATGGTATAATCTGAGAATAGAAATCGATCACGTTACGGAAAAAAATGTAAAATACTATCTGGACAATCAATTAGTTCACACCTCTGCTCTTGGCAATAGAGTAACAAGAGCCAATGATCTTAATTTTGAATTCGATAATGACGGGAGTGGTTTTATTGTCGATAACATTATCATCAAAGATATGGACTATCTAGCTGTATCTGAGATTGCCAAAACCGAAATTAATGTATTTCCAAATCCAACATCGGATTTCATCAACATTAAATCTAATGAGTCTATTAATTCCGTCAAGTTTTATGCTGCATCCGGCACATTAGTTAAAACTGAAAACAGCAATTCATCAAAAATCGATATTTCTACTTTACCGAAAGGTAATTATATCATTTCCATCGAAACGAAAACCGGAATTGTAACGAAGAAATTCATAAAAAATTAACCTAAAAAAAATTCATTCCTGAAGAGGCTATCAATTAAATTGGTAGCTTTTTTAATTTCCAAAAGCCGTTTTTTTTCTTTACTTTTGTCACTATGAGTCAAAAATGGATTTATAAACCCGAGCCTGATGAAGAGATTGTTGACGGACTGATTTCTTCGATTGGATTTGGAACTTTAGAATCCAAGATCCTGGTAATGCGTGAGATAGATAATTATCAAAAAGCGCGGGAATTTTTCAAACCAAACGGAACCGACATTCACAATCCTTTTCTGATGGCCGATATGCAAAAAGCAGTTGAGCGGATTGCAACAGCAATAGAGAATGGGGAAAAAATACTGGTTTACGGCGATTATGATGTTGATGGAACTACTGCAGTAGCGCTGATGTACCTGTATCTCAGCAAGATCGTTGATAAAAAATACCTGGATTTTTACATCCCTGACAGAAACGTTGAAGGTTACGGAATCTCTGATGAAGGAATTCATTTTGCAAAAGACAATGGTTTTTCATTAATTATCGCATTAGACTGTGGTATCAAATCGGTTGACAAGATCGATCTCGCCAATTCCGTGGGTGTGGATTTCATCATTTGTGATCACCATTTACCAGGAGAAAAACTTCCGAATGCCGTTGCTGTTCTGGATCCGAAGCGCAAAGACTGCCGTTATCCTTATAAAGAATTGAGTGGTTGCGGTGTTGGTTTCAAACTTTGCCAGGGACTTAATACGATTTATAAAATCCCGGAAAACGAATTATTTGAACTGACCGATCTTCTCGCTATCAGCATTGCTTCTGATATTGTAGCGATGACCGGGGAGAATCGTGTCCTGGCCAAACAGGGACTCAAATTTCTAAGAAAAACCCGAAAATTTGGATTAAGACTTTTGATTCCGGAAGAAAAATTAGCGCATTTCGAAATTTCAAATATTGTCTTTGATATTGCTCCGAAAATCAATGCTGCGGGACGAATTTCTCACGCAAAAGCATCCGTAGAGCTGATGATCTCTGACAATCTGAAACAGGCTCACCAGATTGTGGATGAGATTAACAACCTGAATGATGAACGCCGCGAGATGGATGTCAATATTACGCAATCTGCGATGAACCAGGTTCTGGAGCTGGAAAAAACCGAACGTTTTTCCACCATTGTTTATGATCCCACGTGGAATAAAGGAGTCATCGGGATTGTAGCTTCCCGTCTTATCGAAACGTATTATAAGCCGACCTTGGTTTTTACGGAAGGAAATAATGGCGAATTAGTAGCGTCTGCAAGATCTGTAGCTGATTTTGATATCCACGAAGCTTTGGAATTCTGTTCCGATCTGTTTATGAAATTCGGGGGACATCAGGCTGCTGCAGGGCTTTCTATGGAGAAGGAAAAATTTGAAGAATTCAAAATCCGATTCGAAGAATATGTGAAGACCAATATACAGGAACATCAGAGAGAACCTTCCATCTATATAGACAGCATTGTGAAACCCGAAGATCTGAACAGGGAATTTTTTAATTTTCACAGAAAACTGGCGCCATTTGGACCTCATAATATGAAACCTGTTCTGGTTCTGAAAAACGTAAAAGTCAATGGTTATGTAAAACTGATGGGAAAGGAAAGTTCACATCTCAAGTTCAATATTCTGCAGCCTACAACAGGCAGGAATATAGAATGTGTAGGATTCCGGTTTGGGCAATTTGCAGAAGATTTTAAAACTAAAAATTTCGATTTGGCTTTTACCATTGAAGAAAACCATTGGAAAGGCAACGTTTCGCATTTCTTGAATGTGAGAGATGTGATTTTTCACGATTAACAAATCAGAAATTAATCATACAAAACTCCCGATTCAGATTTGAATCGGGAGTTTTGTTTTAATCTTTGATGACTTTTCGCGTTATCACCTTGTTTTCGGTTTTTATTTTCAGATAATAAACACCTTGATTGGCATTGATATTAAATTTAACATTCTTCGAAGGCAGACTTAAAATCTGATTTTGCAAAATCCTTCCGGCAGAATCGTACAATTCTATTGATTTTATATTTTCTCTTGCCATTACATTTATCTCGTCTTTGGTTGGAATTGGATAAACCGAAATTTCATTTGATTTCAAATCTTGGTTTGCTAAAGTTGGCGCAACATTAGATTTTTTACTGGCAAAAATCAATCCTGCTGAACAAGAAACAATCGCATTTACATCCAAAGATTGTCGAACAGTAGAATTATTAGAATAAACTAAAACTTTGATATAATATCTTCCTGCAGACAGATTATAATTATCAACTTTCGGACTTCTGCTATTAACCCAACCTTTGAAGCCGTCATTCATCCATTGTGTTCTTGTGATTTCGGTTTCTTCTTCACTTCCGTCTGGATTTATTTTAACAAGGTAAGTCCAGTTTCTGACGAATGACAATGATCTAAGATTCAATTTCGCATCTGTCGCATTTTCCGGGATTGCAAACTCTCGGCTTTTATAGGTATAATAACCTTCAAAATTATTCAAAGAAATCCATCTGCTGTTGTTCCCGTTTCCGATGTCTGCATAGCTCCAGCCAGAGTAAGTCTGTCTAATTTTTGGTGTCATTTCGGTTCCGTTGATGTCATAACCTTTCCAGTCATCATCATCAGAGTCAATGTTCATCAGATTTCCGTCTGAAGCTTTTCCTGTGGAGATATCAGCAGAGTTTCCTCCGATACTGAAAGAAATAGTTTGTGAAGATGTCTTATCATTAGAATCCGAAACGGTTAGTTTTGCAGTATAGGTTCCTGGAAGATTATAAACAACAGTCGGTTTTGCAACTCCAGCAGAACTTACAGCAGGATTGCCCGAAAATTCCCATTGATAATTGGAAATTGCTCCTGTGCTCAGACTTCCGTCAAAATCTATCTGATAATTATTGTTGCTGAATTGATTCGCTTCATAATTGATTTTAGCTTTCAGGACAGACGCTTCATCTTTGATTTCTGTGATGTAATCGTTTGTTTCAATCGGGAAGTTGTAATCGAAAAAGATTTCTGCACTATTTGTCACATTATCACCTTCCTGAAGCGTGTTGAGCGATTTTATTTTCAACAAAACGCCACCGTGTCCACCACTTTGAAGTTTTATTTTTTTGAAAACAAACTCTACTTTATTTCCGGTAATTGTCGTTATCACATCCGCAGAAGCGTTTTGCAGTTGAAGTGTATTGATGTCAAACTCCGCCGGGTTGATGTCCATTTTCACCACAATATTTTCTGCTTCGGCAGTTCCTGTATTTTCAAAATTAACCACATAATGCAGATATTTCCCAACAGCAACAGACGGAATTGTCTCGCCTTCCAAACAAACAATATCATTGGGATCAAAGGAATTGACAACTGTGTGATTGAATCCAAAATTATTATCATCTGGTGTCAGATCTGTGCTATTCGGCGTAATCTGCGCATTGAAAGCTAAAATATCGCCAGAGTTAACAGGATTTGTAGAATGTGTTGGTGTATTTATAGTAAAAGTAATTTCCGAAGCAGTATTTTCAAAAGGTTTCAGATTCGTATAATCAAATTCCAAATTTCCACTGCTTGCCACAGAATATGGAATTGAAGAATTTTGGAAAGTCATTTTGCTGGCATCATAATTCAGGACTACTTTTCCGGACAATGTCGTGTTTCCTTTGTTTCTCCAAACCAGTTTATAAACCGCATCAAAACCTGGTCTTGCATTGGTAAGCGGAGCAATTACAACCTCGGCATCGTTCTGATTTCCGTTGGCAGTCACACAAATATCTTGATTGAAAACATTGTTGTTAGAATCTGGAAAAGCTGTAGAAAAATTAGCCGGAGAAACTGTAAATAACGTTGGATTTTCTGCCAAAGCTGTTATGTTGAAATTGCCCGCCTGTGTATAAAACTCATATTTTCCATCTTTCTGAGCGAAGGTTTCTCCAGAGTTTGTTCCGTCATCGATTTTAAGTTTCAGGAATTCGAAAGGATTGTCTGTAGGATCGCAACCATTATTATTTGCATCAAATCTCACAGTTCCGGAAATGGTATTGTGATTTCCGCCTGGCGTGAAAGAGCAATAAGAATTTACATTGGCATTAATCCCAGCGAGTGCTAAATTTGATTTTATTTCTTCAATTTCCGAATCGTCTGTACAGATATATTTGAGGCTTGTATTGGAAAATGCTCCTGAATAATCTTCAATATATTGCTTTTTTCCGTTTTTGATGAAAAGTGATTCCAAATTAGGATTGTTCATCAAAGCAATGACTTCTAATTTTTTATTCTGAGAAAAATCTAACGCTGAAAATTTTGAATCAGGGCAATAGATCAGTTTAAGATTCTCAAGAGAAGATACGTCTATTGTAGATAGATTGTTGCCACCAATCATAAGCTCTTCAATCTTAAACGCATTGTCAAAATTTAAACTTTCCAGCTTATTGCCAGCAACATATAAATTTTTCAAATTTGAACAATTTTTAATATTCAAATCATTCAGTTTTGTTTGACTTACTGACAGCTGTGTGAGAGACGAGCAATTTTCAAAATTCAGTTTTTCAATGGCTCCTCCACCATAAAAAGATGCAGGCAGAAAAGCAAATTGTTTCAGAGAAGTACAGCTTTTAAAATTGGCTTCGATTAACCCAGATTGTCCATCAAGATTGACTTCCTCTAGTGAATTACAATTCTCTGCATTCAAATAATGTAGAAAATTAGTAGCAAAATCAGGTTGCGGATCTCCAGTCGCACTATAATTTACGCTTGCTGACAGTGTTTTCAGGTTTTGTAAATTACTTACATCCAGCGTAGTAAGAATTTGATTGTTAAAACTTAGTTTTTTGAGTAGCAAATTGTTTTTAACATTTAGATCACTAAGAGGTCCAAAATTATTAAAATAAGGATTCGAACTATAAACAGTATAATCCAGGTTCAGAGTTTCCAAATTAACGATAGGAGTGGCATCAAAAGAATCCCCGTCGAATCTCTGTACAATAATACTCTTTAGATTTGGAACATGGCTCATCATAAAATCATTACCTGCAAACAAGTCTATCGAAGAGAGCAGGGCACAATTATTCGCTTGTAAAAACTGTAAAAACTGGGAATCACATCTGATTGTTTCCAAACTACTACAGTTATTGGCGATCAAAGCGTTTATCCCGGAATTGTTACTTGCATTGTTGATGAGGTCCAAATTGGTAAGTAATGGACAATTGCTCACATCCAGTGTTCCAACCTGCAGAGGATTATTGATCTGGAAATTTCCCTTTACAGAAACTGAAGTCAGTTGGTTGCAATGACTGAGGTCAATAATATCAAATCCTATATTAGAAATGCTAACAGATTTCAGATTATTATGATGACCGAGTATCAATTCTTCTGATGGATCAAAATGGAAACTGTCACTATTAAGCGTAAGATTTTCCAGCAAATTAGCATTCTGGATTTTATCTAAAAACAAATTCCCCGATGAAATACCATAATTCAAACTAAGATTTTTGAGCTGAGGAATGATGTTGCCATCCATAAGTTTAATGCCCGCAACATCAAGTGATTCTAAATTAGGACAATTGTTTATGGATAATTGTCCAGGATCAGAATTATAAAAAATCGCCGAAAAAGATTTAAGATTATTCAGCCCATCTACATTTATTTCTATCAGAGGAACAGCAATTCTATTTAATATTATAGATGTAGCGTTTGAAAAATAATTGACTCCTTCATAATTCATAATACTATCCGGCTCATTGAAGTCGGGTTCTTCAACACCGCCAAAGTTTATCGTTTTTGGTTGTAGTTTGAGTTCACTTACGGCATTCGCTTCTGTAAAACTGATTTCGCCATCCCCATTGGCATCTATCGCAAAATAGTTTCCGCTTAGGTTTTTCGCAATGGTGTTGCTGGGAGAAGAAGATAATAGAATTGCCTTAAAATTTGCATCAGGAAAATGAATTTGAGCCTGCATTCCTATTGAAAGGAATACAAGCCAAAAAAACAGTCTTTTTATCATCATTTGTGTTTTTATTATTTAAAATTAATGTGTTTTATCTGCGAGAATTTGGGTCAATTAGAATTCTTCTGTTTTCAATTAGAATTTTAAAGTTTGCTGATCAATTCCTGCAGTCTTTCCTTTTTTCGCTGGGAAACGGGAAGCTGGGAATTATCCGACATTATTACAAATCCACCATCTTTTTTGATATAAGATTTCAGTTCATTCAGGTTGATGAGATGCGACTGATGAATCCTTTCAAAACCTTGATCTTTAAGCAATTCTTCATATTCTTTCAAGGTTTTCGAAATCATCACTTGCTTGTGGTTTTTAATGAAAAATTTGGTATAATTATCCTCACTTTCGCAACGGATGATGTCCTTGATCTCAAAAAGATGAATCCCGTCTGAAGTCGAAAGTGCAATTTTTTTAAACCCATCATTTTTTTTCTGGATATTCTCCAACAATAAATCAATATTTCTATTATCTCTGTTTTGATGGATTACATTTTTAATTTTCTTCAAAACACTTTGCAATTCTTCAGGATTTACAGGTTTCAGAAGAAAATCCAATGCGCTGAATCTAAATGCTTTAACAGCAAATTCCTCGTGAGCCGTGATGAAAATAATGTGAGAGTTTATCCTGCGTGATTTTTCATTCAGCTTTTCCAAAATATCAAATCCACTTCCATCGTTCATCAAAATATCCAGAAATGCAATGTCCGGCTCTGCGGTTTCCATCAGTTCAATTCCCGATTTTACGCTATCTGCTTCGCCAATGATTTGGATTTCCTGTGCATACTGATTGATCATCATTTTCATCCCTTCGCGCAGATTGCTGTCATCATCTATTAATACTGCTGTTATCATCTTAATCATTTATGTAATTCAGCGGAAGTTCCAGCGTAATTCTGGTGCCTTTTCCATTATTATTTTCATCTTTCAATTCTTCGATGGTCAAATTAACTTTTTGATTTTCCAATTCTTCTAAGGTTTCCAATCGTTTTTTGGAAATCTCAAGAGCCATCGATTGATGAATGTTCACCGAGTTTTTCTTGAGTTCTCTTGAAGTGTTTATCCCTACTCCATCGTCTTCTATCACACAGATCAGCTGATCATCATTCTGAGTAAAATCTATACTGACAAAGCCTTTTCCATCTTTTGGTGCGACACCGTGGATAATTGCATTTTCCACATAAGGTTGCAAAAGCAAAGACGGAATCGCCGTATCATCCTCAATTTCAGGATCTTTATTAATTTTAAACTCAAATTTCTGGTTAAATCTCAATTGCTCCAATTCCAGATAATTTTGCAACGCCTCGATTTCTTTGTCAATCGGGATTTCAGATTCCTTTGAAAATTCCAGTGTCAATCGCATTAATTTGGAAAATTTGGACAGATATTTCATCGCATCTTCCTTCCCGTTTTGCATTATGAAAGATGAAATGGAAGCTAAACAATTGAACACAAAATGCGGATTCATCTGCAAATGCAAAGCTTTATGCTCAAACTCGGCGAGTTGTTTTTGTAGCTTCAGAGTCTTTTCACGCTCCTGATTCCGGAAATAAAAAAACAGGCCAACCAGAACAAAAGCCAAAACCACAAAACCAATGATCACAGATTGTTTCTTCCGCATATCTATTTCCTTCTGCTCTTGCTGGAGCTTTTCATAGTGAAAATCGAGTTCAGTTTTCAGACGTTGCTGTTCGTTGATGATTTTTTCTAGATTATCTTTTTCCAGATTATAATTTCTGAGATGCAACAATGCCAATTCCTGATTGCCTTGTTTATCATAAATATCTGAAAGCAATTTTTCAGATTTCATCAGTGTTTCGGGAAGTTTCAATTCCTTCGCCATTCCCAAACTTTTATTGGCAAACTCAAGAGATTTTTCCAGATTATTTTCTTTAAAATTAATTTCTCCTAAGAGTAAATAAGTATCCGAAAGTCCAAATTGGTCTTCGATGCTTTTGAAAGTTTCTTCGGCTTTCAGCAAGACATTCTTGGCCAAATCATATTGATTTTCAACAATATAATATCGAGAATAATTATTATAAAGTTCGCCTAGACCGCGCGGATTCGGATGGATTTCAAAAGCTTTCAGACTCTCATCAAAATATTGTTTTGCTTTGGATTTCTGATTTTCATTAAGATAAATCAATCCGATATTAGAAGCACTCACGGCAACTGCAGGATTGTTATCTTGATTTTGAAGTTTATTAGCTTTTAGGAAATATTCCAAAGCTTTTTTATTATCGCCAATTGATCTGTAAATAACGCCGATATTGTTACAGATCTTGGACAATTGTAATGTATTCTTTAGTTCTTCATAAATTTTCATAGCCTTGAAATCATATTCAAGAGCTGTTGCATATTTATTTTGTTCCATGTGGGCAAAACCCTTGCTACCAATGGTTTTTGCCAAAATTTCTTTTGCTTCTTTGGAATTATTATTTGATAATAACCTTTCTGAAAAATCAAAATTCTCTATTGCTTTATCATAATCACTCAGAATAATATAGGAAACTCCAATATTCTGATACGATTTGGATTGTTGAATCGTGTTGTTATTTTTCTTAGAATTGATTAAAGCTAACTTGGCGTACTTCTGCATCTCGTTAGGATCCGAAACTTGATAAGCCTCAGAAATTTGGTTCTGAAGTTTCGTAATTTTGTCAAGTTCTTTGGTCTTACTTAAAACCAACAACAGAGAATCTGGAGCTGAGTTTTGTGCAGAAAAGCTGACAAAAAAGCAAAAAAAGAGGAACGTAAAAAGTGGTTTCATTTGTGTTTACCGGCAAAATTATAATTATTGAACTGAAAATCAAAACCATAAATGAGAAATTGCAGTTTGCGAATGAGAATTCGATTTCTGATTGACGTTTTAATTGTTTAAATTTGAGATTCAAAACATTTACAATTTTGGAATACCAGAAGAAAATCGGACTCTTTTTCGGCTCTTTCAATCCTATTCATATCGGGCATTTGATTTTGGCTAACTACATTTTGGAACATTCTGATATGGAAGAACTTTGGTTTGTCGTGAGTCCACAAAATCCCTTTAAAGACAAAAAATCTCTTTTGAAAGATCACAACCGCTTGGATATGGTACAATTAGCGATTAAAAATTATCCGAAAATGCGTGCTTCTAATGTAGAGTTTTCACTTCCTGTTCCAAGTTACACAATTGATACATTGACTTATCTGAAAGAAAAATATCCCAATTATTCTTTTTCATTAATAATGGGAGAAGATAATCTGGGAAGTCTTCAGAAGTGGAAAAATTATGAATTGATTCTGAAAAATCATCAAATTATTGTTTATCCTAGGATTTCAGGCGAAGAAAAAAAAGATGATTATTTGCGACACGAAAACATCCATCAAATCACTGCGCCCATCATAGAATTGTCTGCCACAGAAATAAGGAATATGATAAAAACAGGGAAAAATACAAGACCAATGTTGCCACCGGAAGTTTTTGAATATCTCGACGGAAGTAGTTTTTATAAGTAGAACTATCGCAAATCATTTTTCTTTGCTCTTTATTCTTTTATCTTTGTAACAATGAATATTATAGAAAAATATTACTCAAAATATCCGGAAGAAAAAATCATCAAATGGTTTAAACAAATCTGTTTGGCAGAAGCTATTTCCTGGTTTTTCCTATTCACAGCGATGGTTTGGATTCGTGTTGAGCCGGAAAATCTTTTCGCCATTATTTACATCAGCACAGTTGGAAGTCTGCACGGATTATTTTTCACGCTTTACCTCATCTTTCTTCCTGTGATGAGGAAAATCTTTTATTGGGACGATGAGGATTCGGTTTTTGCACTTTGTGCCGCCTTTTTTCCTTTTGCTACCATCTGGATTGATAAAAAATTGGGGCGAAAAAACAGGAATGATTGATTATTCTTACCGGTAAATTGCAATTTGGATACGGATTTCTTAACTTTATGAAATGAAAGTTACATTCTTCTCTTCCAAACCTTATGATAAGGAATTTTTTGACCGGGTCAATCAGAAATTTAATTTTGAACTGGATTACTTCGAGACGCATCTCGGTCCGCACATCCTTAATGTGATTGATCATTCTGATGCTATCTGCGCTTTTGTGAATGATAAACTGGATGCCTATGTCCTGCATCATCTCGCAAAAAAAGGCGTGAAATATATTGCATTGCGATGCGCAGGTTTCAACAATGTAGATCTGGAAGCGGCAAAGCGCCTCGGACTCAGAGTTTGCAGAGTTCCCGCTTATTCTCCGGAAGCGGTTGCAGAACATGCAATGGCGATGATTCTTACCCTTAACCGTAAAACGCACAAAGCTTATAACAGAGTCCGGGAGCAGAATTTTGCTCTGAACGGACTGATGGGATTTAATCTTTATCAGAAAACCATTGGTGTCATTGGAACCGGAAATATCGGAGCTGCTTTTGCAAAGATCGTCAATGGTTTTGGAGCAAGAATTATTGTCTATGACATTACAGAAAATCAGGAACTTAAGAACCTTGGTGTAGAATATGTTTCTCTGGAACAGTTGCTTTCCGAATCTGATATTGTTTCGCTTCATTGTCCACTGATAGAGGCCACACACCATCTCATCAATGAAAATTCTATCAAAAAAATGAAACCCGGCGTAATGATCATCAACACCAGCCGTGGTGGACTGATAGATACGAAAGCTGTGATCAATGGACTGAAATCCAAGCACATTGGCTATCTGGGAATAGATGTCTATGAGCAGGAAGAAAAATTATTTTTCCGGGATCTATCCCACACGATCATAGAAGATGACATGATCCAGCGCCTGATGAGTTTCCCGAATGTTCTGGTTACCGCACATCAGGCTTTTTTCACACAGGAAGCACTTGAGCAGATTGCGACTTCCACATTAACAAGTCTTTATAATTTTGAAAATAATAAAGAATTTGAAAATCCTAATGCTGTTTTAATTTAAGACCAAAGACACAAAAGTTTTTCAAAATCAATTGTGACCTAGAAATTTTAAAAAAAACCTTAAAATTCAAATATCTGAACTTTCAGATAATGAAGCTATTGTAATTTTTACAGTGGCTTTTTTCATTTTATTTCATTTTGGATGTAACAAATTCCAATTATCGGTTGTCTTACATTTATGCAAGTGAAATTTTTGTAATTGATAATCAGTGAATTAAATCGCAAAACAAATTTTATTTACTACTTTGTATTGCATAATACTTAAATTAATATATATCTTTGCAATGTAAAATATTAGAAACTACAAACTACTTTATCTAAACTAAGTATTATGAAAGCTAAAATCCTAATTGCAGTAATTTTTTTCTCAGGAATGGTTTCTGCGCAACAGAATCAGAAAAAAACAGAAGAGACAAAAACAATAGAAGAAGTGAAACTTAGCAAAAAAGTCTTTGTGAAAAAATCTGACCGGTTTGTTTATGATGTCGCTTCCTCTCCTATTGCAAAAGGAACCAACTCTTTCAATCTTTTGCAGCAGACACCAATGTTATCCAGCACAGATGGAAAGACTTTCAAAATAATGGGAAAGTCCAACGTGGTTTTTTACATCAATGGCAAAAGAACGCTGATGGATGCAGAAGCCATTACGGAAATGCTAAAAAATACACCATCCGAAAACATCCAAAGAATCGAGGTCGTTACCGTTCCTGGAAGTGAGTTCCAGGTGGAAGCGAATGAAGGTGTCATCAACATCGTGATGAAAAAAAGCAAAACGAATGGTTACAACGGAACGCTTAAAATGAACAACAGCCAGACTTTTTATAACAATCCTTCATCCGGAATTGCACTCAATGCAAGACAGAACAAATGGTCTTTCAGCACCAATTTCAATATGGGAAGCTGGAGAGAAAGAGAAAAATATACCTTGACCAACGGTAATGATACCTTCCAGAATAATTCTACCGGAACAATGGATGACCCGAACAAAAACTACGGCGGAAGTATGAATATCGATTATGAAATCAACAAAAAACAAAGTCTTGGTTTCAGCTACAATATGCGTTATAACAAAAGCTTCGGGTCAGTTCTGGATATGACGAATTTTGAAAACGGCGTGCTGTCCAACAGAACAATCAACCAGGAAGATGCGCAGACCAGAAACCACAACTTCAACCTGAATTATGAAATCAAAACCGATACGTTGGGAAGTAAATTAAGTTCAAACGTTTCCTATCTATGGTTCAACAGGGACAAAGTGAGCTTGGGCGAGTCTTTTCCATTGAAAGCTGACGGAAGATACAGCGCGTTCCAACAAGCTGTTCCCCAAATCATCAACAACTACGCAGCGAACATCGATTACATCAAAAAATTCAAAAACGAAAGTACGTTTGCTATCGGAAGCAGCTATAACTACACCAACACAGACAGCGACACCAGACAAAATGATTTTGACGGAACGCAATTCGTGACCAATACAGTCCTTTCCAATCATTTCATTTATAAGGAAAATATCATTGGCGCATATGCGACATTCGAGAAAAAATTCTCTGATAAGTTCTCGGGAAAAATCGGGACAAGATTCGAAGCGACTCTAAGTACAGGTGATGTTGTAGGAAAATCGGACATCGGTTTCGAAAGAAATTATAACAATCTACTGCCTTATGCGACATTGAACTATGCCATCAATGATAATAACAATATCACATACAGTTTTTCCAGCCGTGTGAGAAGACCGGGATTTGGGCAGCTGAATCCTTCCAGAACATACTTCACGCCGACCAATTATATTCAGAACAATCCTTTTATGCAGGCTTCCAGGAATTATAATCAGGAAATCAACTATATGTATAAAAATGCGTTCTATGCTAATTTGAGTTTCAATTATGCAGACAATGCTTACGGACAATTGCCTTTGCAAGGAACAATGACTGAAAAGGTCATCGATGCCAATGGAAACGAAGTGGAAGTAAAAACAGATTTCCTACGATACATCCGAACCAATTATGGTAACAACAAACAGATTGGACTGACTCTGGGAATGAACAAAGCCTGGTTGGGTGACATCTGGACGACCAACTACTCCGCCAACTTTGAGTATGCGACTTTCAAAGGTGGTGTAACGAAAGACCCAACTTCGCAACCAATTCCAGGAGTTACAGAAACACTGGAACCGTTCATCATCGATGTGAAAACCCTGAACACCTTTTTCCAAGCCAACAATATGGTGAGATTATCTGCAAAAAAAGATTGGTATCTGGGTGTTAATTACTGGCTGATGCCGACAAGGGAAGTAGAAATGGGAAAACTCTATACGCAACAAAGCTTTGATGTGAATATCAAGAAAATAATGGGAAATTTCACATTCTTAGTTGAATTCAATGACATCTTCAATCAGAATATTGATGATATCAGAACAATTCAAGCCAAAGGAAGCTATAACACCGTAAGAAATTTCCAATACCGAAGAGAACTGAACATCAATGTGACCTATAACTTCGGAAATCAGAAACTGAAAAAAGCCAGAGAAGTGAAATCTGCTAACGATGCAATACGCTCAAGAACTTAATTAAAAAAAAATAAAATTTCTCAACTATAAAAAATAAATTATGAAAACCAAGACTCTCATCGCCGCCATATTTTTCTCAGGATTAATCTACGCCCAGGAAACGCCTAAAAAAGATACAGCAACAACAAAAAATATCGAAGCTGTAACCTTAACAAAACAAGTTTTCAAAAAACAAAGTGATCGTTTCGTTTATGATGTGGCTGCTTCCCCTGTTGCAAAAGGAAACACAGCATTCAATCTGTTGAAACAGACACCGCTTGTGTCTTCCACAGACGATAAAACGCTAAAGATCATCGGAAAAAATAATGCTATCATCTACATCAACGGAAGGAAGACCAATATGGATGCTGAGTCACTGACACAGTTTCTGAAAAATACGCCAGCAGAAAATATTCAGAAAATCGAGGTCATCACGCTTCCGGGAAGTGAGTTCCAGGTAGAATCATCAGACGGAATCATTAATATCGTCCTGAAGAAAAAAATGACGGACGGGCTTAACGGAAATATGAGAATGGGTAACTCACAGAATTATTACAACTCATCTTATGCCGGCGTTTCCCTGAACTATAGAAAAGACAAACTGGGGATCAGCACCAATATTAATACAAGCGAAAATATCCAGGAACAATATTATATCCTCAGAAACGGCAGCAGCACCACAAGCAATCAATCCGAAGGTCGCGTGACTGACCCGAACAAGAATCTGGGAGGATACCTGAACATTGATTATCAATTAAATGACAACAGTAACCTGGCTTTGACCTGGAATTCCTGGGCAAACAGAAGTTACGGCTCCGGTTCCAATCTTTTTAATACGATAGTTGCTCCTAATGAACAAGGCATTACCGAAACCAGATACAGCCTGACAAAAAATCTTGAAAACGCAAGATCATACAATAATTCCCTGAATCTGAATTATGAACTGAAAACTGATACGCTTGGAAGCAAACTTAACCTGAATGCGGCTTATCTTAATTATAAAAGATTTCAGAATGCGGATAACAGAACTTATACAACAGATTTAGCGAGACAGCTTTTCAATCCTTCCACTGTCATCGTGCAGAGTACGCCTCAGGTTATCAATAATTTCTCCTCCACGGTGGATTATATCAAAAAATTTAAAAATGATTTTACGATAGCAGTTGGTGGAAACTTTAACAAAACAAAAACCGATAACGACACCAAAAACGACACTTATTATTATGATAAAGACGGCAATTTGGTAGACCAGTACGGAAGACCAATCAGCAGTCCGATTTCCGCACCCAATCATTTTATATACGATGAGAATATCTATGGTTTCTATCTGACCTTTGAAAAGAAATTTTCCGATAAATTCTCCGGCAAGATCGGTTCCAGATACGAGATTACGAACAGCCTCGGAACTTCTGAAAATATGGACAACACGGAGAATACAGCGCTTGGCAGAATCGAAAGACACTACAATAATTTTCTTCCTTATGTAAGTTTTAATTATGCCATCAATGAAAAGAACAACATCTCATACGCATTCTCCAGCAGGATGAGAAGACCAAGCTTCTGGGAACTGAACCCTGTCAGAAACTATCTTACTAACGTAAACTATACACAGAATGACCCTTTCGTGAGAGCTTCATCTGTCTATAACAATGAGTTAACTTATATGTTCAAGAATGCTTACTTCCTAGTAATCAATCATTCTTTCAAAAAGAACGTGATCACACAGGTTCCTTTGCAGAGAGACAAAGTGAGATTGGATGAAAACCAGCAGCCAGTCCTGGATGCTAATGGAAAACAAATCACGGACAGAGAATTGCGCTACATCAGAACTAATTTTGGGAATAAGCAGGAGATGTCTGCCATGATCGGGATGCAAAAGACCTTTTTCAAGCAGTATCTTACATCCAACTTCAACATCGGGATGCAGAGAAATGTGAATGACGGCTTCCTGAACACAGACCCGATTACAGGTGATGTGTTCCCGGATTATGTGAACAAAATCAAATCCAACAGTTTACTCATCCAAACGAATAACACACTGAGACTGGATGAAAAGAAAACGTGGTTCCTTGGTGTAAACTATTGGTATGTTGACAATCAGCAGATTGAACTGGGAATGTTGAAATCCCTGATGAGCTTAGATGCAAATATCAAAAAAGTATGGAACGACTGGACTTTTGCCTTGGAAATCTATGATATTCTGAACACAAACCGGGTAACAATTACCGATTATCAGGCTAATGGAAATTTCAACTACATCAATCAAAATCAATACAATCAAGGAATGAATCTGAGCATTACCTATAATTTCGGGAATAAAAAAGTCCAGAAAATCAGAAACATAGACAGCGCAGATAAAGATATTAAAAACCGCACCAGATAACATACATTATATTTTCTTATCAAATCATTATTTTCAAAGAAATCCCGAAGAAGTTCTTCGGGATTTTTTATTTCTATTTGAAATGACTTTCTATTTCCTCGGCAGAAAAACCTCAGCCAGCATACATCTTGCGCTTCCACCGCCATTGGTTTCAATTGCTTCTAAATCTGAGTAAATGATTTCACAATACTTCTCGATCGCAGAAACTTGTTCTGGCTTCAAAGATTTATAAGCACTTTGACTCATAACTAAGAATTTTTCTCCTGAATTATTCTGAACCTGAAGCATATTTCCTGCGAAATTCTGCATCTGCTCTTCGGAGATTTCTATCAATTCTTTTCCTGAATTTTTAATCGTTTCAATGACTTTATCTCTTTCTAAATCATCATCAATACAATCCAGGCAAATCACTACAAATTTATCAGCAACGCACATCATTACATTGGTATGATAAATCGGCAATCTTTCTTCGCCAGCTGTCTGATATGAATGAAAAACAACAGGCTTGAATCCAAATTCGCTGCAGAATTTTCTGAATAATTCTTCATCCAGTCTCAGCGAAACCGAACCGTAAGCAATCTTATTATCGTGGTCGAAAATCATACTTCCCGTTCCTTCCAAGAATTTATTGTCTTTTTCGACGTCAGAATAATCGATGATTTCTTTAACCTCAAATTGTTCTTTGATTTGATTAATGATATCATTGCGTCTTTCCAATCTGCGATTTTCGGCAAACATCGGATATAAAACCACTTTTCCATCTTTGTGAAAACTTACCCAATTATTCGGGAAAATAGAATCCGGTGTTTTTGGGTTAAGCGTATCTTTTATGGTAATGACATTAATTCCTTTTGCTCTCAATTTTTCAACAAAAGCATTGAATTCCTTCAAAGCTTCGTCTTGAACATTTCCTTCCTGTTGAACCTGGAAATAATTATTGACCGCAGTTTGCTCGTTGAATCCAAAAGCAACCGGTTCTATCATCAAAACTGTATTTGTAGTTTGCATTGTATAAGTCTGAGTGTTTTAGAATGAGAGAATTTGAGAGTTATTTTCCTGATGAAAATGAACACCATTTATTGGACTGATTCATCATAGTTACCAACATCCCAATTACTTCATTATATCGATTGTTCAAATTATTGAATTGTTCTTGATTTATATAATCACAAGCCAATGAAAACTGAAGCCAGGTTTGAGTTTCTCTTGCTTCTCCTTCAGAATCTGTCAGCTTTGCGACAAATGATTTTTCATATTTTCGTCTTCCCCAAGCTTCACTAATATTAGCAGTAACCGACCGAGAAGAACGCCTTATTTGGTCTTTAAGAGAATATGTTTCTTCTTTTGGAAAAGTTTTGGAGAGTTCAAATATTTGCATTGCAACATCAAAGGATCTTTGAAAAACTTTCAAATCTTGATGAAATTTAATTGTTGACATCTTTTGTATTTTAAACTAAAATACAAAATCTCAATGACTCTCAAACACTAAAACTCTTCATCTCTACAACACTAAAACATTCCTATTCTCTTACTAACGGAAGCGTCGAACATCTCAAAAGACCTCCCATTTTGGAAATTTCACGGTAAGGAATTTCTTCCACCGTCATTCCCCACTCGTCTCTTAGATGATGATTGAGCCTGGTAAAAGTCTCATCGGAAACGACGACATCGGGTGCGATGGAAAAAATATTCGGATTCATCTCAAACATTTCCTTCTCATTGACTTCAAAACAATTTTCTTCACCGAAAATATCCAAAAGCAGCTGGTAATCGGACTCATCCACGAAACCGTTCTTATAGATAATACATTTGTCATCACCCACGATATTGAACGTACAGTCCAGATGAAGAATACCTTCATAGGGTTTTGTATCATTCTTTTTCAAATCAAGGTCGATGATCCTTTTCTTGGGGAAATATTCTTTCAGAATCTCAATCGCATATTCATTCGTTCTTGCTGTTTTCAGGTTTCTGTAATCCGGGCTGTAGCTCGTCCCGATAAATAAAAAACCGTTCCACACGATTACATCTCCACCCTCGATATGAGCCGTTTCGGGAAGATTAATCACATTTCTCCAAGATACTTTATCGATGATATGGCGGTAAGCTTCCTGTTCATCAGCTCTGTCCGGAATGATATTGGAGATAATCATTTTATCCTCGATCACGAAGGCAACATCTCTTGCAAAAACCTGATTGTAATCTTTGATGATTTTCGGGCGAAAAACTTCTACATCATATTTTTTCAGAACTTTTTCAAATTCTGTCATTTCGAAAACAATATCTTCTTCTTTCGGATAAATATTATTTTCGATGGTGTGATAGGATTTTGCATCATAACTTTCTTCCAAAGTAGGAATCGGACCATTTGATTTTGGCTGTCCCAGCACTACTGATTTCAGTCTTCCGGTTTCGTTTTTGATATTTAAATTCATGAATAATGAGAATTGGACAAATATAAATAAAGCAAGGCAATAACTGATACTTTAGGAATTTTATCTGTTTATAGGCACGAAGTATCTAATTCTGATTTATGATTCTGTGTTACACAAAAAAACAATCCCCAAAAACTGATTTTCGGGGATTATTATTTTTACACTATAAAAGCTTATCTGCTCTTGATATCTACATAATCTCTGAGCTGGGCACCTTGATAGATCTGTCTTGGTCTTCCGATAGGATCGCCTTTCAGACGCATTTCTTTCCATTGGGATATCCAGCCTGGCAGTCTTCCTAATGCAAACATTACTGTGAACATTTCTGTTGGGATTCCTAAAGCTCTATAGATAATTCCTGAATAGAAATCTACGTTAGGGTAAAGTTTTCTTTCTACGAAGTAATCATCTTCCAGCGCAACTCTTTCCAGTTGCAATGCAATATCTAAAGCTTTGTCTTTTACTCCCAATTTTCCTAGAATATCGTCTGCTGCTTTTTTGATGATTTTTGCACGCGGATCAAAGTTTTTGTAGACTCTGTGTCCGAAGCCCATCAATCTGAAACTGTCTTCTTTATCTTTTGCTTTTGCTACCCATTTATTGACATCGCCACCATCTTTTTCAATCAGTTCCAGCATTTCAATTACCGCCTGATTAGCTCCACCGTGCAGAGGACCCCAAAGTGCAGAGACTCCCGCTGAAATAGACGGAAACAAGCCTGTGTGTGCAGAACCTACCATTCGCACGGTAGATGTAGAGCAATTCTGCTCGTGATCTGCATGCAAAATCAAAAGCTTATCCAATGCTGCCACTACTACAGGATCCATTTCAAAAACTTCATTCGGTCTTCTGAAAGTCATTTTATAGAAATTCTCTACATAATTCAGTCTGTCATCTCCGTGGTTAAGCGGCAAACCGTTCTTTTTTCTATAGGTCCAGGCACATAGGTGAGAAAACTTAGCAATCAGCATTTCTGCAGCATGATCCATCTCCTCTTTAGATTTTACATTTACAGCTTTAGGATTAAAGGCAGTAAGCGCAGAGGTAAGTGTAGATAAAACTCCCATTGGGTGTGCTGATCTTGGAAAAGCATCGATGACTTTTTTCATCTCCTCCGCAATGAAGTTATATTTTTTGATGTTATTTTCGAATGAGGAAAACTCGTTAGCAGTTGGTAACTCTCCATGAAGTAAAAGATACATTACTTCTGTAAAGTTAGACTTCTCAGCAATTTGTTCTATCGGATAACCTCTGTAGAATAATTCTCCTTGATCCCCATCCAGATAAGTGATTTCACTAATTGTTGCACCTGTATTTTTGTAACCAAGATCCAAAGTAATCAAACCTGTCTGATCTCTCAATTTGGAAATATCAATCCCTCTGTCACCGATAGTACTATCTACGATAGGATACTCGAAGTTCTTCCCGTCGTAATTTAATATAACTTTATTATCTGACATTTTAAAAAAATTTTTTTGATAAATATAATACTTTCGTTCTAAATGTTCAACTGACAAAAGTCATAACTTGTAATCGATTACATAAATACCGATAATTGAATGAAAAAATTATTCTATTGAATAAAATTTATTTTTTTAACGTATTGAATAACAATTGAATAAAAAATAAAAAGCATCCGAGAAATCCCAGATGCTTCAAATTATAAATTTTTGTTAAAATTATCTTTTGATTTTGAAAGCGTCCAGTCCTGGGAAAATTGCAGTTTCTCCAAGCGCTTCTTCGATTCTTAATAACTGGTTATATTTTGCCATTCTGTCGGATCTGGAAGCAGATCCGGTTTTGATCTGTCCGCAGTTCTGAGCTACAGCCAAGTCAGCGATTGTAGCATCTTCTGTTTCACCGGATCTGTGAGACATCACCGTTGTATATTTATTTTGCTGAGCCATTTGTACGGCAGCCATGGTTTCAGAAAGAGAACCAATTTGATTGACTTTTACCAGGATGGAGTTAGCTGTATTTTCTTTGATACCTCTAGAAAGTCTTTCAACATTAGTTACGAATAAGTCGTCACCAACCAGCTGAACTCTGTCGCCGATCTTGTCGGTAAGCATTTTCCAGCCCTCCCAGTCATTTTCCTGCATACCATCCTCGATAGAGATGATAGGATATTTATTTGTCAATTCTGCCAGGTAAGATACCTGCTCGCTGCTTGAAAATTGCGCTGCATCCGGAGTCTGGAATTTTCTGTAATCATAGATTCCGTCTTTATAGAATTCTGAAGAAGCACAATCCAATGCGATCATTACATCATCACCAGGCTTGTAACCTGCTTTTTCGATAGCTTTTAATAATGTATCCAAGGCATCTTCTGTTCCTGTAAAAGTCGGCGCAAATCCACCTTCATCTCCAACAGCAGTTGATAAACCTCTTCCATGGAGAATAGATTTCAGGCTGTGGAAAATCTCAGTCCCTTTTCTCAAAGCGTGAGAAAAAGAATCTGCTTTTACAGGCATTACCATAAATTCCTGGAAAGCGATAGGCGCATCTGAGTGGGAACCACCGTTAATCACGTTCATCATCGGAACAGGAAGTGTATTGGCATTCACACCACCTACATATTTATAAAGAGGCATTCTGAGTTCAGCAGCAGCTGCTTTTGCAACAGCGAGAGAAACACCTAAGATAGCATTGGCGCCTAATTTTCCTTTATTAGAAGTTCCATCAAGATCGATCATTACAGCATCGATAAGATTTTGCTCGAAAACAGGAAGACCGATTAATTCCGGAGCGATAACCTCCTTCACATTTTCTACGGCTTTCAAAACGCCTTTTCCAAGAAATTCCGGCGCACCGTCTCTCAGTTCTACCGCTTCGTGCTCACCTGTGGATGCACCGGAAGGCACTGCTGCACGTCCCATAGCTCCACTTTCCGTGAAAACATCTACTTCTATTGTCGGATTCCCTCTGGAATCTAAAATCTGTCTTGCTTCGATAAATGAAATGTAACTCATTGTCATGATGTTATTTTAAGATTTTTATTTTGTTTGCTTCCTTAAAAGCCATGCAAATTTAAACTTTTTTAAAACATAATTAAATGAATCATTCCTTAACATTTGTCACATATTTGAAATCTATCGAAGGATTCTGTATTTTACTTTCACGATACCTTCATTCAGGTTTGCAATTTTTCTGAACGCACCCTGGCTAATATCAAATTCCCTGGAAGGCTTCAGCGGACCTCTGTCATTAATAGTAATGATAACTGATCTGTTGTTTTCTGCATTAATGATTTCCACACGTGTGCCGAATGAAAGCGATTTGCTCGCACCGGTCATTTTATAATGTCTGTAAACTTCTCCACTTGCCGTCTTTTTCCCATCAAATTTATCTGCATAATAGGAAACAGTAGTAGTTTTGAAGCCGGTCTTTCCTCCTGGATCATTTCTTGCTCCACAGGATAAAACTAAAAATATAATTAACAGCGCAAATATTTTATTAATATAGAAAGTCTTTCTGGATAAGGTTTTCATCATTTTTTTAATTATTAATTAAATTTTTTTTTGCCAAAATGTTAAATATTCATTAATATTTTGTTTATTTTGCACTTATAACTATATTTAGATTTCAAAATCAATTTGGAAACCAAATATAATCCGCTTTTATAAATGAATTACGAAAGTATAAAATTAACAATAGACAAAAGAATTGCAATTGTAACGATTAACAGACCGGAAAGTCTGAATGCGCTCAATGCCCAGGTTTTTAATGACCTGGATGCCGTTTTTGATGTTCTGGACAATGAAACGACTGTTAATTGCATCATTATTACAGGAAGTGGGGAAAAGGCTTTTGTAGCCGGCGCAGACATCAAGGAATTCTCTGCATACAGCCAGGAGCAGGCAAAAGAACTGTCAAAAAGAGGACATCTGGTTTTCAAGAAAATAGAAAATCTGAGCAAACCGGTCATTGCAGCGATCAATGGTTTTGCGCTGGGTGGCGGATTGGAACTGGCATTATCCTGCCACATCCGTTATGCTTCCGAGAATGCAAAATTAGGACTGCCGGAAGTGACATTAGGATTAATCCCCGGCTATGGCGGGACACAGAGGCTTCCAAAACTGATTGGCAAAGGAATTGCTAATGAAATGATTTTCTCTGCAAAAATGATCTCTGCGGAGAAAGCAAAATCTATCGGATTGGTAAATGATGTGTTTTCTTCGGAAGAATTACTTATAAAAACTCAGGAATTAGCAGAGCAGATTGCGAAAAACTCACCGCAAGGCATTGCAAAAGCCATCCGTGCAGTGAATGAGAGTGATTACGAAAAAGGTATGCAGACAGAAATCGACTGCTTTGGCGAATTGTTTTCGCAGGACGATTTCAGAGAAGGTGTTTCGGCATTTATTGAAAAAAGGAAACCTGTTTTCAGTTAAATTTGCAAAATGAATTATAACAAGTTCGACATTGCTTATCTGAAAATGGCAACCGAATGGGCAAACCTTTCGTACTGCAAAAGAAAAAAAGTGGGCGCTCTGATTGTAAAGGACAGAATGATCATTTCTGACGGTTACAATGGAACACCATCCGGTTTTGAAAATAACTGTGAAGACGAAAACGGGAAAACCAACTGGTTCGTTCTGCACGCAGAAGCCAATGCTATTCTGAAAATAGCAAGCAGCACGCAATCCTGCAAAGGAGCAACGTTATATATTACAATGTCGCCTTGCAAGGAGTGCAGCAAATTGATATTACAATCGGGGATACAAAAAGTGGTCTATATGAATGATTATTCTGATGACAGTGGATTAGGATTCCTGAAAAATGCGGGAATTGAAGTTTTAAATATAACTGAACAAGAATTATATAAAACATGAACATATAATAATATTATTACAAACTAAAAAAAAACACAAATATGAATTGGTCCGAAAAAATCGACGACTTCTCAAATTTTCTGAAATTTGAGAAGAACTTCTCTGACAACACACTTGACGCTTATATCAGAGACATTAAAAAACTAGAAGCATTCGTAATGAGTGAGTTAGACAATATCTCTCCTCAGACTATCAATTACGAAAATCTCCAGGAGTATATCTATCAGCTTTCTAAAAACAAAATCAGCGAAAGATCTCAGGCAAGAGGTATCTCTTCTATCAAGGCTTTTTTCAAATACCTGCTGGAAGAGGAATACAGAGATGATAATCCTGCTGCCCTGCTGGAAGGTCCGAAACTGGGACTCTATCTTCCCGATACTTTAAGTGAAGATGACATCAATAAAATCATTGATTGCATAGACATTAGCACAGATATCGGAAAAAGAAACCAATGCATTCTGGAAGTTCTTTATGGCTGCGGGTTACGCGTTTCTGAACTGGTAGATCTCAAGATTTCCAATATCAATTTCAAAGAGGATTTCATCATCGTAGAAGGAAAAGGCGAAAAAATGAGATTAGTTCCATTGGCAAAATCCACCGCAGAATTCATAAAAGATTATATCCAAACGGTAAGAAACAAATCAAAAATCAATAAAAAACACGAAGACACATTATTTCTGAATAGCCGTGGCACCAACATGTCAAGAGTTATTGTCTTTATCATTATCAAGGAACTAACTCAGAAAGCAGGGATCAGCAAGAGCATTTCTCCGCACACTTTCAGACATTCTTTTGCGACCCATCTTTTACAGAATGGTGCAGATTTGAGATTTATACAGGAAATGTTGGGTCATAGCAGCATTACAACAACTCAAATTTATACTCGTTTGAAAACTGAGGAATTGAGAGAGGTAATTCTAAATTTTCATCCCAGAAACAGGAATATCGCATCATAGTTTTTCTTAAATTTATCCAATGGAAAATTTAAAGTTCTGCCCAAAATGCGGTCAGGAAAAACTGTTATGGAATAATATAACCCGATTCAGTTGCAGCAATTGTGATTTTATTTTATATCACAATACTGCTGCAGCCGTTGCGGTAATTATAAAATATGAGGATGAATTATTTTTCACGGTTCGGAATCAAGAACCGGGGAAAGGAAAATGGGATTTGCCAGGCGGTTTCACAGATCCAAAAGAAACATCTGAAGAAACCTGCTCAAGAGAATTGAATGAAGAACTTGGATTAACAATCAATCCGGAAAAATTCAAATACCTGGGAAGCCAGCCGAACGTTTATCCTTATAAAAATATTGATTACAATACGTTGGATTTGTTTTACTTATATGCAGTTGAAGAAAAATTTGACATCAAACTGGAAGAGTCAGAAATCTCCGAAACCATCTGGATCAATGCTTCAGAAATCAGCCTGGATAATATTGCTTTTGAATCTCAGAAGCGTTTCCTAAAAAATTACATAAATCAACTTTAATAAAAAAACCGGAAATTACTTTCCGGTTTTTATTTTTATTTCCACTTGATATTGCAACCTAAACTCGGACGCTGAAATTCTTCCTGATCCGCACCAGCCAAAAGATTCTCGAAAGCTATAATCAAATCTTCTCCTGTTATTTCTTTTTGATTTCCTGGTCTGGAATCATCCATCTGACCACGATAAATCAAACTCAGATTTTCATCAAAGAAATAAAAATCCGGTGTACAGGCTGCTTCGTAAGCTCTTGCGACATCCTGGGATTCATCATATAAATAAGGGAATTTGATATTTTTTTCATCAACAAAATCAACCATCATCTCCGGAGCATCTGCCGGATATTTCTCAGCATCATTAGAATTAATGCCGATAAATTCGATTCCCTGGGATTTGTAATCTTCATACAATTCTTCCAGTTTATCGATAATATGAAGCACGAACGGACAATGGTTACACATAAAAACCACCAAAGTTCCTTTATTTCCTTTCAAGAATTCGAGACTTTGCAATTCATTATTTTTTGCAGGATTAGGAAGTTTAAAATCCGGAGCTTTTGTACCTAAAGCCAGCATATTAGAAGGTGTATTTGCCATAATATTATTTTAAATGTAATAATCTAACAATTAATCAATTTACCAATAATATAATTCTTACAGTAAATCTGACAACAAAGATAAGGCTTCTTGCAGAGAATTATCATAGTTGACCCAATTTACGTTTTGCAATTTTCTGTTCCACGTTGTTTGGCGTTTGGCATATCGTCTGGAATTTTTCTTAACTTCTTCAATAGCAAAATCCAAATCCCATTCTCCATCAAAATATCGGAATAATTCTGAATAACCAACCGTTTGCAAAGCAACTTTATCCCTTTCAGCAATTAAACCTCTTGCTTCTTCCAGCAAACCATTTTCTATCATTTTATCGGCACGAAGATTGATTCTTTCATAAATCACTTCTCTCGGCGCATCAATTCCAATTCTAATGGTTTCAAAATTTCTTTTTACTTTCGGTGTACTAAGATTTTCGGTGTAGGTTTTTCCGGTTTGCCATATGATGTCAATTGCCCGCAACAAGCGTCTCGGATTGTCTTTATCAACTTTAGAGTAATACTCCGGATCCGAATTTTCCAGCAAATCTTGCAATGCTTCTATTCCCTGGTTTTCCCAAATCGACAACAATTTTTCCTGATTTTCTTCATCAGCTTCAGGCAAATCATTCATTCCTTCCACAACGGCTTTTTCATACATTCCGCTTCCGCCAACCACTATCGCAACATCTTTTTTAGTAAAAATATCATCAAGCTTTCTCAACGCATCAATTTCGTATTGACCAATGGAATAATAATCATTTACAGATATATTTCCCACAAAATGATGCGTAGCTTCAGCTAACTCTTCATCTGTCGGCGTTGCAGTTCCAATTTTCATTTCTTTATAGAACTGGCGAGAATCACAGGAAATAATTTCGGTACCGAGATGATTAGCCAAATCAATTGCCAATCGGGTTTTCCCAATTCCCGTAGCTCCGACGATAGAAATAAGACGTTTCAAAAAAATTTTTTTGCAAATTTACTAAATGTAAAAATTCTGAATGCAATATATCTTCAACGCAAAGTCGCAATTATTTATTTGATGCTTTTAAAGTCGCAAATTTTAATATTGAATTTGAAGGGAAATTTAAAATTGGAATTTTTGCGACTTTAAACAATTCCGTAAAAAAATAATTGTGTCTTTGCGTTAAAAACAATTTACTTATTTTTACCATCAGAATGGCTTTCAGATTACCCAACTCCAAACTTCCTGATGTGAAAACGACAATTTTCACAGAGATGAGCTTATTAGCACAACAGGAAAATGCAGTTAATCTTTCCCAGGGATTTCCAGATTATCAAGCCGATGAAAATTTGATCAAATATCTTGGAGATTTTGCAAAACAAGGTCATAATCAATACTCGCACTTGTCTGGAATCAAAGAGCTTCGGGAAGAGATTTCCAGAAAATTCAAACTTCAATATCAAGTCGATTATCATCCTGATTCTGAAATTAATGTAACTGCGGGAGCAACCCAGGGAATTTTCACCATTATCTCTGCATTTGTAGAAAAAGATGATGAAGTTATTATTTTTGAGCCGGCTTATGACTGCTACGAACCCGCAATTATTTTGAATGGCGGAGTTGTAAAAAACATCAAAATGCTTTATCCTGATTATGAAATCAATTGGGACAAAGTCAAGAATCTGGTTTCCGAAAAAACCAAGATGATCATCATCAACAATCCGAACAATCCTTCCGGAAAAATCCTGAAACAAAAAGATATTGACGAGCTGATTTCGATTGTAAAAAATACAGACATCATTATTCTAAGCGATGAAGTTTACGAAAGCATCACATTCGATGAAAAACCGCATCTGACATTGGCAAAGTATCCGAAACTTAAAGAAAGAACCTTTGTAGTGGGCTCTTTTGGGAAATTATTGCATATCACAGGGTGGAAAATCGGCTATATCTGTGCGCCTTCGGATTTGATGAATGAATTCAGGAAGGTTCATCAGTTCAATGTATTTTGTGTGAACACGCCCGCACAATTTGCAATTTCTAAATATTTACAGAATGTTGACGATTTCAAATCAATTTCAGCATTTTTCCAAACAAAAAGAGATTATCTTAAAAATGCTTTGAAAGAAACGCCTTTACAGTTGTTAGATTGTGAAGGAACTTATTTTCTTTCTGCTAATTTTGGCGCAATTTCTGATGCTAAGGACAAGGATTTTTGCTATTGGCTGACAAAAGAACATAAGGTTGCAACTATCCCATTTTCTGCCTTTTACAAAGATAAAACCGATGAAAAAGTAATCCGTTTTTGTTTTGCCAAACAGCAGGAGACGCTAGATAGAGCCATTGAACAATTATTAAAAATTAAATGATAAGTATAATATAACCGAAATAATTCTCATATATGAAAAACCTAATTATCGCCGCATCTTTATTAGTAGGAGTCAGCGTTTTTTCCCAGGCAAAAATAGACCCGACGAAGCTGAACTATCTCTCGGTAGATGTAAGTCCAATGGATGCAGTTTATTATCCGCTTCAGGCAACTTCGTCTAAAACAGAGACTCCGAAAGTGAAACTGGAATACTCTCGTCCGCAGAAAAAAAACAGAGTCGTTTTCGGAAATCTTATTAAGTATGGAGAAATATGGAGATTTGGCGCCAATGAAAATTCTGAAATCAGATTTTACACGCCTGTAACGATTGGCGGAAAGGAAATTCCTGCAGGAACTTACAGTATTTTTGCAATTCCGTTTGAAAAGGAATGGACAATAATCATCAATTCCGAAACAGATAAATGGGGAGCCTATTTCTACGATAAAAGCAAGGACGTGGTAAGATTCAATGTTCCGGTGGAAAAAACAGCTTCTCCCATCGAATATTTTTCTGTGACTTTTGTACAGACCAAATCCGGAGCTGACTTGTACGCTGGATGGGACAATTCTCAGGTTAAATTTCCAATTGTATTTAAGTAATCTTCAATAATTTACACGAACAGAAGCCTTGTTATTGACAAGGCTTCTGTTTTTTCAGAATTCTATCGATAATAAATCTCCGAAATTTTGAATTCGTAATTCTGCGTTTTCAATTTCTCCAAAACCGTAAGCAGCATAAATAAAGTCTACACCGGCTTTTTCAGACGATTCTTTATCCCAAATTGTATCGCCCACATAAATTGGATTTTGCAAATGGTTTCGCTCAATAATAAGCCTGATATTTTTATCCTTGGATAAACCAGCGTTACCAAAACATTCAAAATCCTCGAACAAATCTTCAAAACTAAAAAACCCGATGAAGTTTTCTATGTAACCTTTCATACAATTGCTCACGATGAAAAGCCGATAATCTTTTGCTAATTTCTCCAATGTTTCTCTGACTTTTGGAAATAATTCACCACCAAATTCTTTCAGATACAGATTTTCTTTTTCGACGTAAATGGTTTCAAATTCATTCAATTTTTCTTTCGGAACGAAACTGAAATATTTCTCAAAAACATCATCCATCTTCATCCCGGAAAAATCTCTCACGGTTTGAGCCGTAATACTTATATCAAATCCTAATTCTTGAATACTTTCATTAAAAGCTCTGACAACGGTTTCCGAAGCATTCCAAAGCGTTCCGTCCAGGTCAAAAATAATACTATCTCTCATCATAATCTAAATCATAAACCATTCGTTCACAAGACTTGCCGCCAATCTTGCGGTTCTTTCCTGAATATCAAAGTTGGGATTGACTTCTGCCACATCCAAAGCTTTTGTTTTTTCAGAGCTTAAAATATGACGGTAAATCTGCATAAAATTTCTGTCAGTAAAAATCCCGTTATAAGCTGGCGCACTTACGCCTGGAGCAATCGAAGCATTGAAAACATCCATACAAATCGTGACATATACAATATCCACATCTTCTAGAAACGAATTGATTGTAAACGTTAGATTTGGAATATTTTCAGAATAAATTTCATCAGCCAAAATATATTTCATTCCGAAATCGTCGGCAACTTCAAACAATCTTCTCGTATTGCTGTTTTTCTGAATTCCAATATGCAAAGAACGAATCTCACCTTCTTGAGCAATCTGCCAAAAACCGGTTCCGGAAGTTGCCAAACCGTTTTCCAGTGAACGGTTATCAAAATGTGCATCGAAATTAATGATTCCGATTTTTTGATTTGGAAATGCTTTTCTGATTCCGGAATAATGGGCAAAAGTAACTTCGTGTCCGCCACCTAAAACAACTGATTTTGCTTGTTTCGACAAGACTTTAAAAACTTTTTCAGCTAATAAATTCTGACTCAATTCAAGATTTTCATCTTCACATTTCACATTACCAAAATCAAGCAATGCAAAATCAGAATTGATGACTGGGAAATTGCTCAAATTTTTTCTGATAACATCCGGAGCATCTTTTGCTCCTACTCTGCCTTTATTGCGTTTCACACCTTCATCCACCGCAAAACCGTGTAAAACGAAATCATTAGGATTAATCGTTTCATAATCCAATTCTGTTTTCACTCTCTGAAAAATTCTGTGATACGATTCTTCTTCGCCATCAAAACGACCTGTCCAATCAAACATAATTTAGATTTTTTCTCCGTTGATATAAATATTTTTCGGCTTTAAACTTCCTTGATGATAAAGAATATTCTGGAAATTATCAGTTTCATAAGTAATGAAATCTGCTTTTTTCCCTTCCGCCAAAATTCCCCTGTCTTCCAAATCCAAAGCATAAGCCGCTCGGAAAGTTATTGCCGCTAAAACTTCAGCAGTTGTCAACTTTTGATATGTAGCTAAAATAGAAGCTTGGGTAACGAGATTTCCCATTGGCGCAGAACCTGGGTTCCAGTCGGTTGCAATGGCAAGAATTCCACCTTTGTCTAAGATTTTTCTTGCTGGAGAAAACGGTTCGCCCAAACCTAAACTAGCGCCAGGCAAAGCAATCGCCACAGTATTTGAATTCGCTAAAAATTCAATATCTTCATCAATTGTCGCTTCCAAATGATCTGCAGATTTTGCACCAACTTCAACAGCGATTCTAGAACTTCCAGCTGTAAATTGATCTGCGTGAACGGTGATTTGAAATCCTAATTCCTTAGCTTTCAGAAGGAAATTTTTGCTTTCCTCAGGCTGGAACGCTGATTTCTCAATAAAGATATCAACTCTGTTGGCAAGGTTTTCATCTTTTACTTTTGGTAGAATTTCGTCCAAAATATAATTGAGATATTCTTCTGACGAACCTTCAAAATCTCTTGGCTTGAGATGAGCTGATAAACAAGTTGTAACCAAGGTTGCTTTGGTTTTTGCCTGCGCTTTTTTTATAGCTCTCAACATTTTTAGTTCCTCATCAACATTCAATCCGTAACCACTTTTTATCTCAATTGTCGTGATGCCTTGGTTTAATAAAATATTGATTCGGTCTAAGATTCCATCAACCAAATCATCTTCGGAAGCTTGTCTTGTGTGCTGAACCGAGCTCCAGATTCCACCGCCAGATTCTGCAATTTCTAGGTAAGTTTTTCCGGCATTTCGCATTGCAAAATCATTCGCCCGATTCCCTCCGAAACAAATATGCGTGTGTGCATCTACAAAAGCTGGAAGTGCGATTTGCTCATTTTCAATAAAATCAATTTCAGAATCCGGGAATTTTTGTTTCAGAAAATCGAAATCGTTGACTTCTAAAATTTTTCCATTTTCAGTAAGAATTCCGCCGTTGTTGACGATTTCTAAAGCTTCATCATTTAGTTTTCCTTTTAATGGAAGATGGTTCAGTGTGATGATTTGCTTGAAAGGACCGGAGAGTTTCATATAAAAATATTGAACCGTAAAAATAGGGATAAACTTTCATTTTGTTCAATCATTATAAATTGTATTTTTACAAAAAATAAAGACAAATGAAAACATCATTGATAGCAATCGCTATTTTTTTTGGCGGTACTTTTATAAATGCCCAGCAAATTGATTTCGCAAGAAACACGCAGTTTGTAAAATCTATGGACGAAATCAACAGCGGAAAAGCTGTATTGAAATATTCCGACATCCAAGGAAATGCGTTTTACAAAAGCGGCTTCAATAATGCTAAAATCGGAGAAACATCTACAATCCTTCCAGTCCGATACAATATGTTCAAAGATTCTTTTGAGATTCTGAATGATAATGATGTTTATGCTGTACCAAAGGACAATACATTTTCCACATTCACTTTTATAAGCAGTAATGAAAAATTTATTTTAGGAAAAGATGATGAAGGTTTTGCAGGATATTTCTTAGTACTTTCGGAAGGTAAACATAAGCTTTTGAAAAAAATATTCGTGAAATTCTATCCAGAAGTTCCAGCACAAAGTTCGATGGTTCCCGGAACGCCTGCAAAATTTGAAAAACAAAAACCGATTTATTTTATAAAAACAGACGACAAAATTGTAAAACTCACTAAAAAGTCTGACAATCTTTTCAATGCCCTTTCCGAACAAAAAAAGACTGAAGTTAAAGAGTTTATAAAATCCAATAAAATAAAAATGACAGAAGAACTTGACCTCATAAAACTGGTTAATTTCTTGAATAAATAACACAAAAAGAGATGCAATGTGCATCTCTTTTCTATTAAAAAATCCCTCTTCCGATTCGCAAAATATTATCGCTTTTTCCCATCGAATAAAAATGCAGAACAGGAACGCCAAAATCAAGTAATTCTTTACATTGGTTGATGGACCATTCAATCCCGATTTCTTTCACCGCTTTATTGTCCTTAGCTTTTGCAACGGCAATAACCAGATCATTAGGAATATCAACTTTGAAACGGTGCGGAATCATACTCAACTGATTTTTGGTAACCAATGGCTTGATTCCGGGAATGATTGGAACAGTGATGCCTTCTTCCCTGCATTTTTCCACGAACTCGAAAAACTTCTGATTATCAAAAAACATCTGCGTCACAATATAATCTGCACCAGCCTCAATTTTCTTTTTCAAATGATGAATATCCTGAGAAAAACTAGCTGCTTCCATATGTTTTTCCGGGTAACCGGCAACGCCGATACAAAATTCTGTAGGTGAGCAGTTTTCAATACTTTCATCCAGATATTTCCCTGCATTCATTTCATTGATTTGTTTCACAAGATCCTTAGCAAAATGATGCCCGTTCTTTTCCGGCTTGAAGTAGATTTCAGTTTTCACAGCATCACCACGTAAGGCTACAACATTCTGAATACCAAGAAAATCCAAATCAATCAAAAAATTCTCGGTATCTTCCTTGGTAAACCCACCACACAAAATATGAGGAACGGCATCCACTTTATATTTATTTTGAATTGCCGCACAAATCCCCACTGTTCCAGGACGTTTGCGGACTACTCTTTTTTCCAAAAGCCCGTCCTGCCTTTCTATATATTCATATTCTTCACGATGATATGTAACATCTATGAATGCCGGATCAAACTCCATCAACGGGTCGATGGAATCAAATATAGATTGAATGTTTTGTCCTTTTAATGGCGGCAAAATCTCAAAAGAAAATAGCGTTTTGCCGTTGGCGTTTTTTATATGGTCTGTGATTTTCATTTATTTTAATTCAAAAATTCAAGGTTTAACATTCAAAGTCTAATCAGCTAAATTCGGACTCAGCCATTTTCTGGCATAATCCAATTCAACATCTTTTCTTTCAGCAAAATCTTTCAGTTGGTCTTCATCAATCTTTCCAACGCCGAAATATTTGGATTTTTCATTTCCGAAATAATATCCTGAAACGGCTGCAGTTGGCCACATCGCCAAACTTTCAGTCAAAGTCACTCCAATGTTTTCTTCGACTTTCAATAAATCCCAAATCGTCAGTTTTTCCAAATGGTCAGGACAAGCCGGATAACCCGGAGCCGGACGAATTCCCAGGTATTTTTCTTTAATTAATTCCTCATTATCCAGCGTTTCATTTTCAGAATAACCCCAATATTCAGTTCGTACCTTCTTGTGAAGATATTCGGCGAAGGCTTCTGCAAAACGGTCAGCTAAAGCTTTTACCATTATCGCATTGTAATCGTCCATTTTATCTTCATATTCTTTGGCCAATTCATCGGCACCAAAACCTGTACAGACACAGAAAGCTCCAATGTAATCTTGTTTTCCGGAACCTTCTGGCGCAATGAAATCTGACAATGCAAAATATTCCTTGCCATCGGATTTTTTATGCTGCTGGCGCAAAGTTCTGAAAGTAGAAATCACATTTTGAGTGTCATCATAAACCAAAATATCATCTTGTTCATTAGCATTAGCTGGGAAAATTCCGAAAATACCTTTGGCTTTAAAACTCTTTTCGTGAAGGATTTTCTTGAGCATTTCTTGAGCTTCATTGAACAAAATCGTTGCTTGTTCGCCGACAACATTATCCGTTAAAATCTCAGGAAATTTCCCGAATAATTGCCAGCTTCTGAAAAACGGTGACCAATCGATAAATTCTACCAATTCATCCAGATTTTGGTCTTCAATAATGGTGATTCCTAATTTTCTAGGTGTTGGAATATTTTCATTGTCCCAATCGATTTTGAATTTTTTCTCGCGCGCTTCTGCAATCGGAACATATTCTTTATCAACTTGACGATTCAAAAACTTCTCACGAAATTCATCATAATCTTTTCTGATTTCCAAAGCATAAGCATTGGATTTATCTCGATTCAAAAGAGAACTCACAACACCAACCGCTCTGGAAGCATCATTTACGTGAACAACAGTATTGGAATATTTTGGAGAAATTTTTACCGCTGTATGCGCTTTGGAAGTTGTTGCACCTCCAATTAATAAAGGGAAATCCAAATTCTTACGCTCCAGTTCGTCCGCAATGTGAACCATTTCGTCCAAGCTTGGTGTAATCAGTCCGCTTAATCCAATCACATCCACTTTTTCATCAATTGCAGTCTGAATAATTTTCTCAGCAGGAACCATTACTCCTAAATCCACAATTTCATAATTGTTACAACCCAAAACCACGCTCACAATATTTTTACCAATATCGTGAACATCGCCTTTTACCGTTGCCATCAGAACTTTTCCGTTGGATTTTTGATTCTGGTCTTTCTCTGCCTCGATGAAAGGCTGAAGGTAAGCCACCGCTTTTTTCATCACTCTCGCCGATTTTACTACCTGAGGCAAAAACATTTTCCCACTTCCGAAAAGGTCGCCTACAACGCCCATTCCGGTCATCAGATTAATCTCGATAACATCCAGTGGACGTTTGGAAGTTTTTCTTGCTTCTTCCGCATCTTCTTCTATAAAACGGTCGATTCCTTTAACCAAAGCGTGCGTGATTCTTGTCTGCAAATCCTGCTCTCTCCAGCTAAGGTCTTCAACTTTTTCTTTTTTAGTTGATTTATGTTTTTCGGAATAATCCAGAAGTTTTTCGGTTGCATCATCGGTTCTATCGAGCATTACATCTTCCACTAATTCCAATAAATCTTTCGGAATTTCGTCGTAAACTTCCAACATTGTCGGATTTACGATTCCCATATTCATTCCTGCTTTGATGGCGTGATAAAGGAAAACGGAATGCATTGCTTCTCTCACCGAATCATTCCCGCGGAACGAAAACGAAACATTGGAAACACCTCCACTTACGGAAGCATTCGGAAGATTGGTACGAACCCATCTTGTTGCTTCAATAAAATCAATTGCATTTTTGCGATGTTCATCCATTCCCGTCGCAACTGGGAAAATATTAAGGTCGAAAATAATATCCTCGGAAGGGAAACCAACTTGGTTCACCAAAATATCATAAGACCTCTTGGAAATCTCAATTCTTCTTTCGTAATTATCAGCTTGTCCAACTTCGTCGAAAGCCATAATAATTGCCGCAGCGCCATAACGTTTGATGGCTTTGGCCTGTTTGATGAATTCTTCTTCACCTCCCTTCAAACTAATTGAATTCACAACCGGTTTTCCTTGAACAACTTGTAAACCCGCTTCCAGAATTTCCCATTTTGAAGAATCTATCATAATTGGGATTCTGGCAATATCCGGTTCGGAAGCGATGAGATTTAGGAATTTCACCATTGCATATTTTCCGTCCAAAAGTCCGTCATCCATATTGACATCAAGAATCTGAGCACCGCCTTCCACCTGATTTCTGGCAATATCGAGTGCTTCGGAATATTTTTCTTCTTTAATTAATCGAAGAAATTTTTTGGAACCAGCAACGTTGGTTCTCTCTCCAACATTTATAAAGTTGGATTCGGGAGTTATAATCAAAGGCTCGAGGCCTGATAATTTCAGATATTTTCTTTTACAATCTGTTTCCATAAATTATTGACTAATTACCGATAATTGTCTCGGCTTATAATTTTTTGCCAAATCAGCAATGGCGTTGATATGGTCTGGCGTTGTTCCACAACAACCTCCGATAATATTGATTAATCCTTTTTCCAAATATTCTTCGACCTGATTTGCCATTTGATCTGCGGTTTCATCGTATTGACCGAAAGCGTTCGGTAAACCTGCATTTGGATACGCCGAGATTCCGAAATCCGTATGATTGGCAAGGATTTCTAGATAAGGTGTCAATTGTTTTGCTCCCAAAGCACAGTTGAAACCTACACTTATCAAATCCATATGAGAAACTGAAATCAAAAACGCATCAGCTGTTTGCCCGCTCAAAGTTCTTCCCGAAGCATCTGTAATAGTTCCGGAAACCATAATTGGAATGGTGATATTTCTTTCTTCTCGGATTTCATCAATAGCAAATAACGCTGCTTTTGCATTCAAAGTATCGAAGATTGTTTCTACTAAGAGAATGTCGGAACCGCCATCTAGCAAAGCTTCTGCTTGCTGTTTGTACGCCAATCTGAGTTCGTCAAAAGTAATAGCTCTGTAACCTGGGTCATTCACATCAGGACTAAGACTTGCTGTTCTGTTGGTTGGTCCGATGGAACCTGCCACAAATCTTGGTTTATCAGGATTTTGAGCAGTGAATTCATCACAGACTTTTTTAGCGATTTTTGCTGATTCATAATTAAGTTCGTAAACCAAATCTTCCATATGATAATCCGCCATCGCAATCGTGGTTCCGGAAAACGTATTGGTTTCGATGATGTCTGCTCCAGCTAAAAGATATTTTCTGTGAATCTCTTCAATCGCTTTTGGCTGTGTTAAAGACAACAAATCGTTGTTTCCTTTAAGTGGAGATTCCCAGTCTTTGAATCGCTCGCCACGGTAATCTTCTTCTGTGAAATTGTAGCGCTGAATCATTGTTCCCATCGCTCCATCGAGGATGAGAATACGTTCGTTAAGCGCTTTATATAATTGTTCTGAATTTTTCATAATTCATATTTTTCCAAAGGTTGTTTGTATTGAACCCTTTCAAGGTTCTCATTTTGTTTGTTCCGTTTTCCGTAGGTTGCACCTACTGTTATTGATATTGAATACTTCGGATTCGTTGTCTGTTTTTTTCGTTGATTGAAAGACAAAACCTCAACATAGCCCCGATGGTAGCGGCATCCTTTTTTTGCTTTAACTTAATTTTCTTTTTGATGACCAATCGTCGTAGCAAAAAAAGATATAGTGGACAGCGGGTTGGAATCGTGATTCGAAGACGAAACTTGTTGCTCCTTCCTTCGACTCCGCTCAGGATGACGCTAGTCTAAAGCTTGTTTCAAATCGTTAATTATATCATCAATATTTTCCAATCCAACGGAGCAACGCACCAATCCAGCGGTAATCCCAACCTCATTTCTCTCCTCGTCGGAAAGCTTGGAATGCGTTGTGGAAGCGGGATGCGTAACAATCGTCCTCGTGTCGCCCAAGTTGGCGGAAAGGGAACACATCTTAATTCTGTTGAGGAAATTTCTACCGCCTTCGATTCCGCCTTTGATTTCGAAAGCCACGATATTTCCTCCTAATTTCATTTGCTTTTTGGCGATTTCGTAGCTTGGATGAGATTTCAGGAACGGATATTTCACCAATTCTACATTGGGATGATTTTCCAAAAACTCTGCAACTTTAAGCGCATTTTCGCAATGTTTCTCAACACGAATCGCCAAAGTTTCCAAACTTTTGCTCAAAACCCAAGCGTTGAAAGGCGACATCGCCGGACCCGTGTTTCTCGCAAACAGATAAATCTCACGAATCAAATCTGCCTTTCCAACGGCAACGCCACCGAGAACTCGACCTTGACCGTCAATCAATTTTGTTGCGGAATGAACCACGATATCGGCTCCGTATTTAATCGGTTGCTGTAGATATGGCGTTGCAAAACAATTGTCAACGATGAAAATCAAGTTATGCTTTTTAGCAATTTGTCCGAAGTATTCTAAATCTAAAATCTCAATTGCCGGATTTGTTGGCGTTTCCAAGTACAGGATTTTTGTATTTGACTGGATGTATTTTTCAATATTCTCGGCGTCTTCTGCTTTGAAATATGATGTTTCGATATTCCATTTCGGGAAATATTTTGTGAACAAAGTATGCGTGGAACCGAAAACCGACTGACAGCTGACAATATGGTCGCCCGCGTTGAGCAACGTCGCAAATGTGGAATAAATCGAAGCCATTCCCGTCGCAAAAGCGTAGCCGGATTCTGCGCCTTCCATTTTTGTAATTTTATCTACAAATTCTGTGACGTTAGGATTACTGAAACGGCTGTAAAGATTCTTGTCTTTTTCTTCCGCAAAGCTTGCGCGCATATCTTCTGCATCTTCAAAAACGAAGCTTGAAGTGAGATATAACGGCGTGGAATGTTCGTCAAACTGAGTTCTTTCGGTTTGGGTTCGGATTGCTAATGTTTCGAAATTCTCCATAAAATAATGTAACAATGTATCATTTTACCAATCTACCAATGCCATTGTTACACTTTTACATTGGTAGATTGGTACATTATATCTATTTTGTTTCGCTAAGTCTTAAAATATCTCCGAAAACACCTCGGGCAGTTACTTTAGCTCCGGCTCCGGCTCCCATAATCACGATTGGATTTTCCCCGTAACTTTCTGTGTAGATTTCGAAAATGGAATCTGAACCTTTTAATTGTCCTAATGCAGAATTGGCTGGAACTGAAATTAATTTAACATCCAATTCTCCTTTTTCTTTTTGCAAATCGCCGTGCAAATCGCCGACATATCTTAAAACGTGGTCAAGTTTCTGGTTTTCTTTGATTTTCTGATATTCGTTGTCTAATTCTTCCAATCTTGAAAGAAATTCTTCTTTAGAAACAGACAGCAAAGTTTCAGGAACAAGATTCTGAATATTGATGTCATCAAACTCATTAATCAAATCTAATTCTCTTGCCAAAATCAACAATTTTCTTGCAACATCATTTCCTGATAAATCTTCGCGCGGGTCTGGTTCTGTAAAACCTTTTTCCAAAGCCTCGTTGATAATTGTTGAAAATTTATCATTACGAAGCGAAAAATTATTGAAAACATAGCTCAATGTTCCTGAAAAAACCCCTTTGATTCTGGTAATGTTTTCGCCTGAAAGATGCAATAATTTAATTGTATCAATTAAAGGCAAGCCTGCGCCAACATTGGTTTCATAAAGATATTTCTTTTTATTTTTTTCTAATAATTTTCTGAAATTTCGGTATTCTGCAATTGGTAAAGTATTGTAGATTTTGTTGGAACCAACGATGTCAAATCCGTTATCGACAAATGTTGGATAATTTTTTACAAAATCATTACTTGCTGTATTATCGACCATCACCAAATTTTCCAAATGATGTTCATTAGCAAAATCCACCAAAGATTGTACACTTGATTCTGTTTGAGAATACTTGATTTTTTGTCTCCAATCGCTTCCAAAACCAGCTTTGTTGAAAGCCACCTTTCTGGAATTCGCAATTGCTACAATTTTCAAATCCACTCTTTTACGATTCAGAATATCGTGAGCCGAATCCAAAATCTGCTCAACCAAAGTTCCTCCAACATTACCGTGACCAATCAAAGCTAGATGAACTGTTTTTGGTTTTCCATAGATTTCGGTTTCGATAATATTTTTTGTGATTTCGGTTTGATTTCCGGTGACAACAATATTTACTCTTCCTGCAGAAGCGATTTGGCTCAACAATAAAGGATAAATTTTGTTGCGCTGAAGTTCTGATAAAATCTTATTATAATTATCCGACACAAAACCAATCACGCTTAGATTTTCGATGCTGTAAATATTGCTAACGTGACCTTCGGCTTTTTCTTTTTCGAATTCTTTTTTCAGAAAATTAACTGCATCCACCGCATCAGCCTCATCCACAAGAACAGAAATTCCGTTTTCAATCGCTTGCTGGGAAATAACGCCAACGCTGATTCCTCCTCCATTCAAAGCATTGAAAATACGTGAATCTACGCCGATTTGTCCGAGGAAGTCTTTTCCTTCGAAGTTTACTAAAGCTTTGTTTCTGTATATGTTAAGTGTATTTGTTGTCATTTTACCGATATGTCGCGACTTCGTCGCTTTTGAATTTTATGATTATTTTCTACCAACATTTCGCTACTTTGTAGCTTGGAAAATGGGTTTTAAGATTAGATTAAGTTGTTCGTATTCCATCAGAAAAGCATCGTGTCCGTGGATGGAATTAATCTCGTGATAGTGAACATTTTTGTTCTTATTCTGTAAAAATTGGTAAGTATTTTTAATCTCAAAAGCCGGATAAAAAAGGTCTGAATCTACCGACACCAAATGGATTTCTGCTTTGATATTTTCCAGTTCAGTTTCCTTTCCGTTGATGTTCATCAGAAGATGATTCACAAGCTTGTAAGCTTTTAAACTAAATCTTTCGTTTAATCGATTTCCGTGGAAATTGAGCCAATCTTGAGATTTTAAAATTTGTTTTTCAGAATCTATTTCTCTATTGAATCTTGAGTTAAGAGATTCCGGTGTTCTGTAACATAACATTGCGTGAACTCTGGCCTTTTCCAGAGGCTTATCTTCTGATTCTAACAAAAATTTCTGAACCAGACATTGAGAATGCAGCCAATCCGACGTTTTGAAGTCTGTTGCAATCGGGATGAATCTTTCCGCTAAATCATTTTGTAACGTCAGCACTTCCCAACCGATAGAACCGCCAACAGAACCACCAACTAAAGCGAATAGTTTTTCGATTTTAAGATTTTTCAATCCTTGTAGAAAAATCGATGCAATATCCTGAACTGTGAAATCTTCGTAATTATCAATGAAAAATCCGTCGAAGCCATTTCCGGGAATATTGAAGCAGATAATTGTAAATTGATTAGTATCAATCACTTTTCCGTCTCCGACCAAAAATTTCCACCAGCCGTTTTCTCCTGCAACATCAGAATTTCCTGTCAAAGCGTGATTAATCAAAACAATCGGAGCCGAATACAGTTCTTTTCCAAAAAGCTGATAGCTCAATGGGATATCGAGAACTTTTTCGTTCTTGGTTTCGAAATTATGAATGTTGATATGTTGTAGCTCGCTTTTCAATTTTGATATAATTAAATTGAAAATGCTACGGGGAAATGTAGAATATAGGTTTGGTTATCTTTTCCCTACTAATTTGGGATAGAATTTAGCACCTTCTTCGTTTCCGAAGGGTTGCCAAGGTTTCACAGAGTCTAATCTCTCCACCTTTCTCGATAACATTTTCAATATGTGAATGAACAAATTCGACTGCAAATATAGATAACAAATTGTCGTTTTTCCAAATAATGTGAAAAATGTCATTATAAACTTTTTGTTAAGAATCCAATTTAAGATATTTATAACAGCAATTATGTATAATATTTGCTTGAAAAAAATCACAAAATTTGAAAAATGGAAATCAATCTTAATAAACAAGTTGCTATTGTCACAGGCTCTAGCAGTGGTATAGGAAAAGGAATTGCTATCAGTCTGGCAAAATCCGGAGCCATCGTCATCGTCAATCATTCATCTGAACATTCAAAACCGGAAGCAGAAGAAACTTTGAAAACCATTGAAGAAAACGGCGGCGAAGGTTTGATTATTCAATGTGATGTGAGCAAAGAAGACCAGGTTTTGGCGATGTTCCAAACAACGATTGATAAATATGGAACGGTTGATATTTTGATTAACAACGCTGGTCTACAACAAGATGCGCCTTTTACAGAAATGACTCTTGAACAATGGCAAAAAGTGATTGATGTGAATTTGACAGGACAATTTCTCTGCTCAAGAGAAGCGATTAAAGAATTCCTGAAGCGTGGAATGAATGATAAATCTTGTGCTTTGGGGAAAATTATTAATATCAGTAGTGTACACGAGACCATTCCGTGGGCAGGACACGCGAATTATGCGTCTAGCAAGGGTGCGCTGAGAATGTTGATGCAGACTTTGGCTCAGGAATATGGAAAACAGAAAATCCGTGTGAATAATATTTGTCCTGGCGCCATACAAACGCCAATCAACAAATCCGCTTGGGATAACAAGGAATCTTTTGATTCTCTGATGACCTTGATTCCGTATGACAGAATCGGACAGCCGGAAGATATTGGAAATTTAGCCGTATTTTTGGCGAGTGATTATTCGGATTATATTACCGGAGCGAGCATCTATGTGGATGGGGGGATGACGACGCTGGAAAGTTTTGCAGATAACGGGTAATAAATTATTAATGATGAATATAAATTATTAATGGTTATTTAATTCGTTGAAAGAAGGGAAAAACCTCAACATAGCCCCGATGGGAACGGCATCCTTTTTCTGGAAGGCTACACCTCACAGGTTTTCAAAACCTGTGAGGTGTAGCCTTCCAGAAAAAGATATAGTGGACAGCGGGTTGGGATGTTCTGACAGATATTCAACCGTGTTGCTCCTAATAATAAGAATAATTATTCTCGAAAAATAATTAGAAAAATGAATGAAGAAGAAAAATTAAAAAACCCGAATTGGAAAAAATGGGGACCATACGTGAGCCACCGCCAATGGGGAAATGTGCGTGAAGATTACAGCACAAACGGCGATGCGTGGGGTTTTACGGGTCACGATACGGCGGAAGCTTGGACTTATCGCTGGGCCGAGGAAGGCATCGCTGGAATCTCGGATGAGAAGCAACAGATGTGTTTTGCGCTCTCTTTTTGGAATAAAAATGACTGCAGAGTCAAGGAACGTTTTTTCGGGCTGAGCAATTATCAGGGAAATCACGGCGAAGATATCAAGGAGATTTTTTACTATCTGGACAACACGCCGTCTCATAGCTATATGAAGATGGTTTACAAATATCCCATCAATGCGTTTCCTTATGATGATCTCATCAACACCAATGCGCAACGTTCCAAAAATGAAATGGAATATGAAATCATTGACACGGGAATTTTTGACAATGATGAGTATTTTGACATTTTTATTGAATATGCCAAAGCTGGCGAGGATGATTTTTTAATCAGAATCGATGTTCATAACAGGAGCAACAAACCTGCGCCGATTGTGGTTTTGCCGACGGTTTGGTACAGAAACAATTGGATTTGGGGTTACAATGATTACAAGGCGAAACTTGGTTTTTCTAAGCAAGGAGAGATTGATATTCATCACGATAGCCTGAGTATCAAAAAGTTATATTCGAAGAATCGAAATGCGGATGCTTTGTTTTGTGAGAATGAGACGAATCGTACGCGACTATTTAATATTCCTAAGATAGAAGGTTTTTTCAAAGATGGTATTAATCAATATATTACGAAAGGATTAGATACGATTAATCCTAAAAAAACCGGAACAAAAGCGTCTTTGCATTGCGAAGAAATCATCGAAGCCAACAGCAACAAGGTTTTCGAATTCCGTTTGTCTCCTCATATTATGGAGGATGCGTTTTATGATTTTGATGAAATCGTAGCGAGAAGAAAACAAGATGCAGACGAATTCTACGGCAATATCCAAAAAGAAATAGACAACGAAGATGAGAAAAATGTTCAAAGACAGGCTTTTGCAGGTTTGCTTTGGAACAAACAATTCTATCATTACAACGTTGGAAAATGGCTGAAAGGCGACCCGAATTTTCCAATCCAAAGAAAAGGTTTTGTAAGAAACAGCGATTGGGAACATCTTCATAATAAGGACATTATATCGATGCCCGACAAGTGGGAATATCCTTGGTATGCGACTTGGGATTTGGCATTTCATTGCGTGAGTTTTTCTGTAATCGATTCAGAATTTGCTAAAAATCAATTGATTACATTAACAAAGGAATGGTATATGCATCCAAACGGTCAGGTTCCGGCTTACGAATGGAATTTTGATGATGTTAATCCGCCAGTTCACGCTTGGGCAACTTTCCGGGTTTTTAAAATCGATGAAAAAAATAACGGAAAACCAGATTTGGCTTTCCTTGAACGTGTTTTTCAAAAATTATTACTGAATTTCACCTGGTGGGTCAACCGAAAAGATTACAACGGAAACAACCTTTTCGGCGGTGGATTCCTTGGTTTGGATAACATTGGAGCGTTCGACAGGAATATGGAATTCAATGAAGGTGAACATCTTGAACAAGCCGACGGAACCAGCTGGATGGCGATGTATGCGCTAAATATGATGCGTATTTCGATGGAATTGGCGACCTACAATCCGGTTTATGAAGATATGGCGATTAAGTTTTTTGAGCATTATCTTTATATCGCCGAAGCGATGGAAAATATTGGGGAAGGCAAACAAGGACTTTGGAACGAGGAAGATGGATTTTTCTACGATTTGCTACAGCTTTCCAACGGAGACAGTGTGAATTTAAAACTTAGAAGCATTGTTGGATTGATTCCGATGTTTGCGGTGGAAGTTGTGGAGCACAGTATGTTGGAGAAATTACCACAGTTCAAAAAACGAATGGAATGGATTCTGAAAAACAAACAGGATTTGACAAAACTCGTTTCTCAATGGTATGTTGAAGGCGAAGGGAATAAACATCTTTTGAGTATTCTCAGAAAAACAAGACTCACCAAAGTTCTGACTAGATTGGTTGATGAATCTGAATTTCTCAGCGATTACGGAATCCGTGCGATGTCCAAAGTTTATGAAGAAAATCCTTTCCGATTCACGGTTCACGGGCAGGAACACGTGGTTTATTACACGCCGGCCGAAAGTGACAGCCGAATGTTTGGCGGAAACAGCAACTGGCGCGGACCGATTTGGTTCCCGATTAACTTCTTGATTGTTGAGAGTTTACAGCGTTTTCATTTCTTTTTCGGAGATGCATTGACGATTGAATATCCGAAAGGAAGTGGCGTTCAAAAGAATCTGGAAGAGGTTTCAAAAGATATCAGCGACAGACTTTGTCAGATTTTCTTAAAGGATGAAAACGGAAACAGAGCTTTCAATGGTGGTGTTGAGAAATTCAACCAAGACCCACATTTCAAAGATTACATTATGTTCTTCGAATATTTCCACGGTGACAATGGTCGAGGCGTTGGCGCTTCTCATCAAACCGGATGGACTTCTACGGTGGCGAAGCTGATTCAGCCGAGGTTGAAGCATTAGAGTTTTTTGAGTTGGAGAGTTGGAGAATTTTAGAGTTTGAGTGTATTAGAGAGTTTTTGATTCGATCGAACACTTTTACTCTCCAGCATTCAAACTCTATTGCATAATTTCTCCGTTGACGTGAACTTCATAAGTAATTTCAACATTTGGTTCGAGAGTTTTAGAAACTGAACAATATTTTTCGAAAGATAATTCCGACGCTTTTTTTGCTTTTTTCGGGTCGATTGTGCCTTCGAGGAAGAATTTTACTTTGATAGATTTGAAAGGTTTTGCTTCATCCACCTGAACTCTTTCACCTTCCACTTCCGCCTTGAAATCGGTGATGGCTTGTCGTTGTTTTTTTAGGATTGAAACAACATCGATTCCGCTACATCCCGCAACTGCCATCAGCAAAGATTGCATCGGAGAAACGCCTTTTGCACCAGGCAAAGTTGTGTTATCTAATAAAATAGAATTTCCTTGTTCGTTGGAACATTCGAATAAGAAATCATCATTGATTCTATTAAGTGTAATTTTCATTTTTAATTATATATTTTTTGAACACAGCTCACAAAGTTTTTGTAGCAATTCAATGTTTTTAGGTTCACAAAGCCACTTCGTTTAAATAAGTTGGTGTTGAAATTTAATTCAAATTTACAAAATTCCTCTTGCTTTTATCTCCAGATATTTATTGATAACATCGATGTTGAGGTTTTCCGGCAATGTGTAAATACTGAAAATACCGTATTTCCTGAGTTCCTGAATAATCAGTTTTTTCTCAAATTCAAATTTCTCAGCAATGATTTCGTCATAGATTTCTTGCATATTTTCAGGATTCGTATTCAGCAATTTATGGACTTCAGAATTTTTGAAGAAAACCACGACAAGCAAATGATTTTTGGCAATTCCTCTCAGATATTTCATTTGGCGATTGAGTCCATCCAAAGTTTCAAAATTGGTAAATAATAAGACTAAACTTCTTTGATTCAGATGATATTTTGTATCCTGATACAATCTTCCAAAATCACTTTCGAAGAAATCGGTTTGAACGTTGTATAAAGCTTCGGAGATTTTTTTCAATTGTCCGGATTTGTTGTCTGACGCAACTTTGTTCTCCGTTTTCTTGGCAAAAGTCATCATTCCAGCTCGGTCGCCTTTTTTCAGAATGATGTGAGACAAAGCCATCGTTGCGTTGATAGAATAATCCAATAAACTCAAACCGTTGAAAGGCATTTTCATCGTTCGTCCTTTGTCAATCAACATCATAATCCGTTGCGATTTTTCATCCTGAAACTGATTGACCATCAACGTGTTGGTTTTACCAGTCGCTTTCCAATTGATACTTCGGATGTCATCGCCTTGAACGTAATTTCGGATTTGTTCAAATTCCATCGTGTGTCCCAGCTTTCGGATTTTCTTGATTCCGCCTAACAGAAATTCATTTTGAAGTGCCATCAATTCGTATTTTCTAAGATGAATGAACGATGGATAACTCGGCAACATCGCATCTTTTTGAAATGTAAATCTTCGTGAAATCAATCCAATCGGAGAACTAACGTAAATATTTAGATTTCCAAAACTGTATTCGCCACGTTCTTTTGGTTCGAGAATATATTCGAAAAATGAATTGTTTCCGCTTTCAATATTTTTCTTAATGAGAAAATCTCGCTTTTGAAACTGAAAAGGAATTTCGTCAATGATTTTGGTGTTGATATTAAAATTGTAATTATTTCTAATATCCACTTTCACAGAATTTTCATCGCCATTGGATAGTTTTTCTGGTAAGATTCTTTGTGCATTAATTCCTTCTTTGTTTAGGAAAAGAATCAAACCATCAATAACTGTTAACACTAAAACAAAAATCAACAAAGAGTTGGCAATCCACATCATCATGGGAAAGAAAAACGCCAAAACATAGCAAATTCCAACGCCGAACAATGCGAAGAAAAATTTGTTGTTTAGGTATAAGGATTTCATCAAGGTTTTAGGTTTTAGGATTTGAGTCTTTGAGTGAATTGATTAAGCCATTAATCATTTTAGAGATTTCAACAATACTAAAACTGAGCTTTTCAAAGCTAATTTCATCGATAAATCCTAAGTTTTTGGAAATAATAATTTGAGTTTCTACTTCGCTACAACTTCCTCTTGCTATTCTTAAAAACTGCACATAATCGGCTTTGCTACGTCTTGTATTTCCTTCAGCAATATTACTTGGGATAGAAACAGATGCTCTTTTTAATTGAGAAGTCAAACCATAGATTTCGCTTGACGGGAATTTTTCCGTCACTTTATAAATTTTCGTTACCAAATCAATCGAATTTTGCCAAACAATTAATTCCTTAAAATGTGCCATAATTGAAACCTATTTGCTAAAACCTACTACCTAAAATATTACCTTGGAACCTCGATACTTTCTAAGATTTGTCTGATAATTTCGTCCGCAGTCAAACCTTCCATTTCACGTTCTGGAGAAACAATAATTCTATGACGCAGAACTGCAAATGATGCTTCTTTGATATCTTCCGGCGTTACAAAATCTCGACCTCGGATGGCGGAAAAAGCTTTACTCGCAGTCAACAAAGCCAAACTTGCTCTCGGCGAAGCGCCTAAATATAAGAACTGATTTTCTCTAGTGTTGACGATGATTTTCGCAATATATTCCAGAAGATTTTGTTCTACGACAATTTCTTTGACCAATTGCTGATATTGCTTCAGTTGATGTCCGGAAATCACGGTTTCAACTATGTCAGTTTTATCTTCTAACTTATTGTAATGTTGATTTTTGATGATCTCGATTTCCTGTTCCAGATTTGGATATCCAACTTCAATTTTGAAAAGAAAACGGTCGAGTTGCGCTTCTGGCAATCGGTAAGTTCCCTCGTGCTCAATTGGGTTTTGAGTCGCAACTACCAAGAACGGTTCTTCCATCGGATAGCGAACACCGTCCATCGTGATTTGGCGCTCTTCCATCACTTCAAACAAAGCTGATTGTGTTTTCGCCGGCGAACGGTTAATCTCATCAATCAAAATAAAATTGGAGAAAATCGGTCCTTTTTTATATTTGAAATCTGCTTCTTTAACATTGAAAACCGAAGTTCCCAAAATATCAGAAGGCATCAAATCTGGCGTAAACTGGATTCGGCTGAAATCCACAGAAATGGTTTTCGCCAATAATTTTGCGGTAATCGTTTTTGCAACGCCCGGAACGCCTTCTATCAAAACGTGCCCGTTGGATAACAGCGCAGCCAGCAAATGTTCAATCATATTTTCCTGACCGACAATCACTTTGCCTATTTCTGCTTTTACGCGTTCCAGATTATTCCGCAAGTCCGTCATATCCAGCCTTGACTGGAATTCGGGAGTTTTGTCTTGGTATTGTTCTTCCATAATTGTTATTTTAAAATTTGATCTAGAAGCTGATTCATCCTTATCAAATCTTCCTTCATCACACTCGCAGAAGGGTTTTGACCTTTTTTCACGAGTTCTACAGCTTCTTTTATGAGTTCTATGCTTTTTCCTGTTTTTAGATGTAGTTTATTGATGAACTGTTCATCCAGATTCTGAGTATCAATCAGCAAATCCATTCTTATTTTATTCAAAAAATACTGAGCTTTCTTCGCCATCATTTCGTGGAAATCGCCTTCCTGAAGATAAAGGTTTCCGATGCTTCGGATGAATTCTACTGATGTATTTTTCAGGGGTTCGATAATTGGAACTTTGCGCTGCTTTCTTTTCGCATTGAAAAGGACAAACACCACCATCCCAAAAAGCAGCAGATACCATGCATATTTCAACGGCGGATTGCTTTCAATAAATCTTAAAGGCGACATAGAAAGCGGCGCATAATTCTCAATAAACCAGACAGTTTCTCTATCGGGAAAATACGATAAGACGCTTTCCACATACTTATTCCTGGAATTCAGCAGATAATAGTTCGTAAGAATCAATGGTTCGGAATGGATGTAGAAATGGCCTTTTCCAAAAGGAACTTTGATAAAATCTACATTGATAGAGGTCTGATTATTATTCTCTTTTCTCAAGGTTTTTCCCAGGACCTCAATGTCATTTCTGATGTAAGAAAAACCTTTGTTATCGGGAAGCCGGTCCATAAATAACCGATTGGAAGATAGTTTTTTATCGGTCAGCTGCAGAAAATAATTTTTTTCGAAGCTCACTGTCTTGAATCTAAAGCCTAAAGTGTCCCGCAACTGCGCAGTGGTGTCATCCGTAAACCACATTACATCGGAACCATTGGAAACATTATCCATTATATATTCCCAGGAAACATCGTCCAAATCCTTCTGAACCACCAGAATATTATGCGGCTCTTTATCTTCATTTTTTTGATAATAATGGTAGGGGGAAACTCTTACTTTTTCTAACTTTTTATGGAATAACCTGCTGGATTCTTGATCAAAAACATACAACCCGAACGGCGTTTTTTTTGCGACATCAAAATTCTTGCGCCAGTCCAGCGTAGGTTTTTTGCTCATCTGAAACATCCCGACAATAATTAATATCAGGATGAAAATGGGAATGTATATTTTGAATGATTGCTTCATCGATTCCTAAAATTGATCAGAATTTTTCAAAGTATGATTTATAGTATTGATAATCACTTTCATTAGTTTCCAGCTCGCCATACCAGATATAATCATAGATGTCAGTAATCCGTCGGAAGTTTTCTCGCAGATTTTCATTTTTCAGTTCTTTCAGATAATCCCGGTTGGTTTTTTCGGGATTCCATTGGATAAGACTTCTATCTGTCATTTTCTTCAATGCATACAGGAAATGATAACGGATGGCTGAACGGTAATTTTTCTCATTTTCAAATTTCCGGATGCTTTCCGGAAAATTAATTTCGTGGATATTCTCCTCGATATCATTAGTCTTTATGTTAATTTTCCTGTTCTTTTTTCCAAATAAAAAATTACCCTCTTTGGAAGTCAGATATTTTATCAGAATAAATAAAAGAATCCCGATAATCACGATTCCCAGGAAGCGTAAAAGATTGACAGTATAGTTGCTGGCTTTATTAGGATCAATGTTTTTGAAGAGCAATTGGGCGATTTTCCGCTTAATAAGATCCCAGGTGGATTCTCTGGGCTTCTGAACTTTATAATTGAATTCTTCTCCCTTATATTTATTTTTAAAATTAGGAGAAAAGCTTTTGGGATACAGAACGTTATCCGTGGCATAATTGGTTTTTACCAAAGAATCTGCCTCAATAAAAATTTCAGAATCTACCGAATCTGTAACAACCTCTTCCACCTCTTCATATTGTGAAAAAGTGAATGTCCCAACCAGTGAAAAAACCAGCAAAAGAAAAACCTTGAACCTCATCTCTTTAATTTAATCCGATAGAATTTTTACTTCAGGAATAATACTTTTCGGACTTAGTTTTTTGACAACTAAATAAGGATAGATAAAATAATAAAAAGCAATCGTGGACAAGGTACCAAAAATGATAATTATATTCAGAAAAAGAGGCATCGTCTGCGCATATCTGGTAACGAATCCTTCTATAATTCCTGCGAAAATGGTAAATGGAACTGTGCTGAGGTAGATTTTGAAACTATCCCGAAATCCCTGTTTGAAAGATTCTAACCTGGAAAACGTTTTAGGAAATAAAATTGATGCGCCCAGGATCAAACCAGCCATGGCTTCTACAACCATTCCAAAAATCTCAAATGCACCGTGAAGCCAGATTCCTTTTGCACTTTCCATCAATACATTTTGGGTCTGGAAAAAGAACTGAAATGCACCCAGCATAATGCTGTTCTGCATCAGGACGTATAAAGTTCCCACACCGCCCAGAATCCCGTAGATATAAAGTTTTGCTCCCACCTTCAGATTATTGACTATGATCATTAGGGCTGTACTCCAGTTTTCGCCGCTGCCATAGATGGCTGTCGGATCACCTTTTTTGATGTTTTCAAGTGTTTGGTTCACATAGCCTTCTCCCAAAATCAATTTAGCAAAATCCTTATCATAAACTGATGAGATCACACCAATTCCAACGAACAGAATAAAAAACACAAACGCATAATAAAGATAACGCCTGTATTCATAAACCGTGAGCGGAACTTCCCTTGTGAAAAAATGCCGTATCCTGTTTTCCTCTATTCTTTTAGTTTTATAAATTTTCTGGAAAATCTGCGCCGAGAGGAAATTAAGATAGACCGTGGTTTTGCTTTTCGGATAGTAGGTTTGTGAAAATGAGAGATCATTGATTAGGTTGATATATAAAGAAGAGAGATCATCCGGATTTTTTTTGATTTTTCCATTAACGATCTGTTCTATTTCCAACCATTTTGCTTTATTTTGCTTTATAAAAGCCACTTCTCTCATAGTGCTAAAATAATAAAATTATGAATCAAATCGCCATTAATACTTCACAAAATGTAAAGGTGAGTTTTACATTAGCCGGTGTTGGAGAAAGGATGATTGCTTTTTTTATAGACTGGGTGATTAAGGGTACTTACCTTTTCGTATTATATTGGATTTTACGCAACATTCTTGATTACTCAGATTTTGCCCAAGGAATGGACAACTGGTCTTTGGGCGCATTTCTGTTCATTATTACTTTTCCCGTCCAGATCTATACGTTTTTTTTGGAAAGCATAATGGAAGGACAGACATTTGGGAAGAAACTGATGAAAATCAAGGTCGCAAAAATCGATGGTTATCAGGCAGGATTCGGAGACTATCTGATGCGGTGGATTTTCCGGCTGGTGGATATCAATTCCAGTTTTGGGATCGTAGCAGTAATCAGTGTGATGGTTTCCAAAAACCATCAGCGTCTTGGCGACATTGCTACAGGAACAGCGGTAATATCTCTAAAAAACAATGTGAATATCTCACACACCATCCTGGAACAACTGAAGGAAGATTATGTTCCGATGTTTCCACAGGTTATCTTGTTAAGCGATAATGATGTAAGAATCATCAAGGAAAATTTCCAAAAAGCTGTCAAAGCAGATGACCGCCAGATCATCAACCGATTAACCATAAAAATTGTAGAAATCCTGAAGCTGGATTCCGATTCTATTAATCTTACCCAGAAACAATTTATCGATGCTGTAATCAAAGATTATAATTTCTATACCGGCAAAGACTCCTGAAAAATTAAAAACAGGATAAAAAATGACTCTATCCTGTTTCTTCTAATTAAAAATCTATGAGTTCCTCACGGTTATCAGCCTTATAAGATCAGCATTTCTGTATCTTTCTGCAATGCCAGGGTAATGGTATCACGGAAGAGATTAATCGCTTTTATGAGATTTGAAAATACAAAACCGCCTTCGCACATAAAATAATAACTTACTGCAAATGTTTTGGTAGAGTCATCATAATCAAATCGAGACATTGCCACTTCCTTGTTCAGCTTGTTGGTCAGTTCTGCTGCTTTGGTATAGGATGTTCCTTCTTTGGATTTATAAGTCACGGAAAAAGTAAGATAACCTTTATTCTTATCATTATAGATCAGCCAGCTGAAGGTATTCTTAATTTTCACATAATCTGTTCCTGTACTTACTACCGTGATTCCGGCATCATCCATCAGCTTTTTCAGTCCTTCTACTGTGATTTCATCCATTTTCACTACTTTTTGCGAAAATGCCGTAGTTCCTGTGACCAGCAACATCACAAAGAACAATCTGAATAATAGTTTTGTTTTCATTTAAAGTTGGGTTTATTGTTGGTACAAATTTATACTTGATTTACCTAAAAATAAATACGTCATTTGCCGTATATTTGTCACAATAACCATCTCAAATTTTTCTATAGATGAAAAAATATCTTTTCCTTATCTTTTCATTGGTAATATCTTTACAGTTCCATTCTCAGACGAAAAATGGAACAGAAAATCTCACACAGAATCAACAGGCAGAATTTCCTGGTGGCGAAAAAGCTTTCCGAGAGGAGTTTATGAAAATGGTTCATGCCTATTTTGATATTTCTGCGTACGCCGTGAATGGCAAATTTTCCTTTATTATCACTATCGATGAAAAAGGTAAACCCAGTGATTTGAAAGTCTACCCAAAAGTCAGAAACTCCGAAGAGTTCATCCAGGATATGACTTTTGCCCTGAAACGCATCAAAAAGAAATGGAAACCTGCAATAAAAGATGGTATTCCCATTAGTTCCAATCGTATTATCGAAATTAATTTTTCATCAGACCATTCTGATCACGGGGATTAAAACGAAACCTGCCATTCTGTCACAATATTTTGTATCTTTGCGCATTAAACCTCTAATTTAGAATTAAGGCTATAATCTAACTTCTAAATCTAATCTATTTTACAAAAGTGCAGGAAAAATATATAGACGAAACCAAACAAGGAGAAGCATTTGCAATTGCTGAAAAACCTGAAAACAGTAAAAAATTGTTTTTGGAAAGCTACGGCTGCCAGATGAACTTTTCTGATTCTGAGATTGTTGCATCCATCCTTAACGAACAAGGCTACAACACAACTTTGAAAGCTGAAGAAGCCGATCTGATTTTGCTTAATACTTGTTCTATTCGTGAAAAGGCAGAACAGACTGTTCGTATGCGTTTGTCCCAGTTCAAAAATCAAAAAAAACAAAATCCAAATCTTACAGTCGGCGTTCTCGGTTGTATGGCAGAACGATTGAAAACCAAATTCTTAGAAGAAGAACAATTGGTGGATTTGGTTGTTGGTCCAGATGCTTACAGAGATCTTCCCAACCTTCTGAAAGAAACGGAAGATGGCAGAGATGCTATTAACGTGATCCTCTCAAAAGAAGAAACTTACGCAGATATCAATCCTGTCCGTCTGGGTGGAAATGGCGTTACAGCTTTTGTGACGATTACAAGAGGATGTGATAATATGTGTACATTCTGTGTGGTTCCGTTCACACGAGGGCGTGAGAGAAGCCGTGATCCACATTCCATTATTGATGAATGTAAAGATCTTTGGGATAATGGTTATAAAGAAATAACATTACTTGGACAAAATGTTGACTCTTATCTTTGGTACGGTGGCGGTCCGAAAAAAGATTTTGCCAAAGCATCCGAAATGCAAAAAGCAACTGCTGTAGATTTTGCCCATTTACTTGACTTAGTTGCCAATGCAGTTCCGCAAATGAGAATCCGATTCTCAACATCCAATCCTCAAGATATGAGTTTGGATGTTTTCCGAGTGATGGCAAAACATATGAATATTTGCAAATATGTTCACCTGCCTGTTCAGAGTGGAAGCGACAGAATTCTCGGGTTAATGAATCGCCAGCACACGCGTCAGGAATATTTGGATTTAATCAAAAAAGCTAAAGAAATTGTTCCGGACATTTCTTTCTCACAGGATATGATTATTGGATTCTGTACAGAAACAGAAGAAGATCATCAGGATACGCTTTCATTAATGCGAGAGGTGGAATATGACTACGGTTATATGTTCGCCTATTCCGAGAGACCGGGAACGCCGGCTCACAAAAAAATGGAAGACGATATTCCTGCAGATGTGAAACAGAGACGTCTCGCAGAAGTGATTGCGCTCCAAGGCGAACTCTCCAGAAAAAGAATGGCTTCTTATGTCGGCAGAGTCCACGAAATCTTGATTGAAGGTGTTTCCAAAAAGAATAAAAGCCAATGGAAAGGAAGAAATTCTCAAAATGCTGTATGCGTCTTCGATATGTTGGAAGGACAGAAAATTGGTGACATTGTTTCCGTTTTCGTTCACGGAAATACGCAAGGAACGCTTTTGGGGGAAACAGTTTCTTAATCTGTTAATATGAAAAATAAGTTAATTTGATATTATCTTATTTTGTCACATTTTCAAACCATCAAATCATCAAATTAAACAATGGCAGACTTACAATCTATAAAAAACCGCTTCGGGATTATCGGAAATTTTCCTGCACTTAATCGTGCTTTGGAAAAATCGATTCAGGTGGCGCCAACAGATATTTCCGTTCTGGTTATCGGGGAAAGTGGTGTTGGGAAAGAATTTATCCCAAAAATTATCCATTCAGAATCCAGAAGAAAACATCAGCCTTATATTGTCGTAAACTGTGGCGCAATCCCAGAAGGAACTATCGATTCAGAATTATTCGGTCACGAAAAAGGCGCATTTACAGGCGCAACTTCTACCAGAAAAGGTTATTTCGAAGTGGCTGATGGCGGAACAATTTTTCTCGATGAAGTGGGTGAATTGCCTTTGCAAACTCAGGTCCGCCTGTTAAGAGTTTTGGAAAGTGGCGAGTTTATGAAGGTTGGTTCTTCTCAAGTCCAAAAAACCAACGTAAGAATCGTAGCGGCAACGAATGTGAATATGATGAAAGCCATACAAGACGGGCGATTCCGGGAGGATTTGTATTACCGTCTGAATACGGTTCAGATTGATATGCCAGCTCTCAGAGAAAGAAAAGGCGACATCCATTTGCTGTTCAGAAAATTTGCGATAGATTTTGCTGAAAAATACAGGATGCCGGAACTGAAATTGACTGATGATGCAGTTTCTTATCTGGAAAATTATTCATTCCCAGGAAACGTTCGTCAGTTAAGAAATCTGGTTGAGCAAATGACCGTTGTGGAACAAAATCGTGAAATCAATTCTGTAAAACTAGCAGAATATATCCCGATGAATGCTAATTTACCTGCAGTTGTCCAGAAAAATTCCGGCGGAAACTCCGGGTCGGACTTTGGGTCGGAAAGAGAAATTATGTACAAGATCCTTTTCGATATGAGGAATGATATTAATGATTTAAAATCCTTAACTTCGGAACTGATTAAAAACAGAGGAAATGGCGATCTGAGCTCTCAGGAAAAAAATCTGATTAACAGAATTTACACGCCTGAAAATCAGACTGCAAATCCTAATTCCTTGCTGTATTTCGAGAGTAATAATCAGAATGAAGTGCATCATCCAACTATTATTTCGGACAATGAGGATTATAACGATGTAGAGGATATTGAAATTGAAGAAGCAAAACCGGAATCGCTCTCGCTGCAAAACAACGAGAAAGATTTGATTATCAAAGCTTTGGAAAAACACAAAGGCAGAAGAAATAAAGCTGCCGACGAGTTGGGAATCTCGCAGAGAACATTGTACAGAAAAATAAAACAATATAACCTGGAAGAATAAATGTCAACAAAATTAAATCCAAGGCCAGTCCATTTCAAATTTGGAGAATATCTTTCGCAGAGTATCGATTTGATGAAAAAAGATTTCGGAACGATATTCCTTTCCTTCCTCTGCTTTATGATAATGTCGATCATCCCTTTTTGCGGAATGATGGCGGCAGGTAATTTTTACAGGATCTGTTACAAAATAGACAAAGGCATCCCAACCGGAGCCGGAGAGATTTTCAATTTTGATGATTTCGTGCCTTATTTTATATTTCAGCTGTATATTATTGCAGGTTTTTTCATCGTATTCATCCCGGTTGCTTTTTTAGGGATTTTCGCAGGCAATAACGGCGTGATGTCAGGTTTTGTAACAGGCATAGGCATGCTCTACTTTTTAGGTGTTTATTTTTTGATGATTTATCTTCTGTTGCAGGCATTTTATATTCCTGCGCTGATAACTTTCAAGAAAATTACGGATATCAAAATGGCTTGGAATATTTCTAAAATTATGACCAAAGGCAATCTTCTGAGCCTGTTTTTCTTCTCTATAGTGGTTGCAATTCTTGGAGAACTGGGAATTATTCTTTGTGGAATCGGAATTTTTCTTACTTTGCCATTCATCAATGTTTCACATTATATAGCCTTCAAGGACGGGCTTGCGCAGATAGAACACGATGAGCTTGCTGAAATCGGTCAAACATATTCATAATGATTTTAAATTTTAAAACACTTCTTTCACCAGGAACTTTCAGAACTTGTATTGTCTTACTCGTTCTCTCAATTCTTTCGTCGTGTTACAGCTTCACCGGCTCATCGCTCAGTCCGGAAATGAAAACAGTGAAAATCAATACATTTCCGAATAATGCGGCTAACATTCTCCCGACTTTGAGCCAGGATTTTACAGTCGCTTTACAAAACCGCTTCCTTCAGAGAACAACTCTGAAAGGTGCTGTGGATAACCCGGATCTATTAATAGAAGGCGAAATCACGGATTACAACATTACACCTACAAGTATCGGAACTGCAACTACAACCAATACTGGAAACACCATCCAGGCACAGCAAAATAAACTGACTATCACAGTAAAAGTGCATTATGAAAACAATATAGACCCGAAACTGAACTTTGACAGGACTTACACTGATGAAGCCGTTTTCAACAGTGATCTGGATCTTAATACCATTGAGACAGCTCAGGTAAGAATTGTAAACGAGAGGATCATCAACAAAATTTTCAACGACATTGTAGCCAATTGGTAAAAGAATGAATACTAGAGTTTTAGAATTAATAAAGAATCCGAGAATAATAACCGAAGCCGACCTGGGAATCCTGGAAACCGAAACGGAAAAATTGCCGTATGCGCAGAGCATCAGAGCTCTTTATCTGTTCGGAATTAATCTCTACAGACCACAGGATTACAAGGAAAATCTTTCCAAAACTGCGGCTTACACCACAGATAAAAAAATTCTCTATCAATTCATCAACTCTGAAAAAATTGTAAAAAATGAAATTAGTCCTTCAATAATCCACGAAAGGGAAATTATTGAAAATCAACCTTTTGAAGAAGTAAAAACGGAAGACATACAACCGGCGGAACCAGAACTGGTCAATGAAATTGAAACTACGGACAACAGTTCCGTTATGAATAAATTTGATGTCGAAAAAATAATTCATGCCGAGGAAATTCAGAATGAAGAATTCATTATTGTGAATGGTGAAAAAAATCGTTTACTGTACGAAGGTGAAGAAAATTTTCTGGAGGAAAAAACACCGGAAGTGGATCTGGAAGCCAGTAAGGAATCGGGACTATTAACATTGAAAGAAGAAACTGAAACTGTAGAAAAACTGATCGTTATCGATGAAAATCCTTCCGAAGAAACCATTACAAAACCTGAAATTGACAGCAATAAACAAGATCTTATAGTTACAGAATCTCCCGAAGCTAAGCCGGAATCTGCGTCTGCTGAAATCAGTTTTGGCGGCATTCAGGATTTTCTACCCGAAGTCAAATTTTCCGTTCCAAAAAATCATCTCGATTATCTGAATCCGCCGAAAAAAGATAAAAAACAAGAGAATCCGGAAAATCAATCAGATTCGGAAACTGAAAAAAAACCAACTTACGTAGAACCACTTCTTGAAAAAGAACTTGAAATAGAGGATGAGAATGCAGTGAGTTTTGAGAATACACAGGCTTTTGAAGTATCGGGTTTTGAAAAAACAATAGATCATTCCGAAAATGCTGTTCAAAGTGGAAGTGAAACAAAAGTCAGCTTTGAAGAGCCTCAGGAATTTGAAATCGTTCCGGACAAAATTGAAAATCAATCCATTGATCCTGAGAAAGAAATTATCCCTGAAGAGTCCAGACCGGAACAGCCAGAGACTAAGGAATGGAAACCTATGCAATGGGCTTCTAACATCCCGGATGCCCTGATTGGAAAACAACCGGAACAAAAAATAGCAACTGAAAAAGCAAAAGATATTTCTGTTGCCGAGGAAACAAAACCTGAAATAATCGCTTCCGAATCTGTGGATGAAACTGATATTCAAGAAAAAGCCACAGAAGAAAACACTATTCTTGACAATGATCGACCTGTTTTTAATGTGTCATTTTTCGGAAACGATGTTTCTAAAATCGAAGAAAAGAAGGAAACGCCTCATCCTGATATCGAAGAAAAAACTGACGAGCAGAAGGAAAGTAATGTTGGCAATTTCATCAACACTTGGCAAAGCTGGCTGAAAATAGACCGCCCTAAAACAGAAGAAAACCCAGTTAAAATCAAGGAAAAGATTATTGACAATTTCATTGAAAACAATCCTAAAATTTCTCAGTTGAAGGAAGAAAGCAACTTTGTGATCAGAGAGAAAAAAGACGACATCTCCCACCTGATGACTGAGACGCTCGCAAGGCTCTATACAGAACAAAAACTTTATACAAAAGCAATCAAAGCCTACGAAATACTGTCTGAAAAACATCCTGCAAAAAAAGATTACTTCCAGGAAAAGATTGAAGAAATCAAAGAAATCAGAAAACCTTAAAATAAAAAGTCCCGAATTTTACGGGACTTTTTTTATTTTAATTCGATCGGATTGTTTCGGCTTTTGATTTCAGCCTCCATTCGTTTCAGTCTTTCCTGCATCTGTTTCGGATCCATTGCAGGGCGGTTTCCGCCGCCTCGTCCTCCACTATTTCTTTGAACATTTATAAAACTTGCCGGGTCTTTTTGCATCTTCTTCTCCATATCTATATACTTCGATTTGGAAAGTGTGATAAATTGTCCTCGGCTCAAAGGCTGATAGATTTGTGCAATTTTTTTAGTCTGCATCAGATCAAAGGAATAATCGCCTTTTGTATCCTGCACTTTTACAATTAATCCCGGTAATCCTGAAAATTTATATGGTCCATCCTGCAGCGGAACCTCCTGAGTAAACCACGCATACCAAGTTCTTCCGCCATATTTGGCTTCCGCTTTTTGCGTTTGATAATCACCTATTTTTATAGTTTCTGGCAAGATTTTCCATTCAAAGACAGGAGTTTCCGGATAAGAATAATTATCTCTCCCGATTCTTGATTTATATACCAGACTTTGATTGGTAAGGTCTTTTTCAATGGTAAACTGAAGATTACTTCTCAAATTCTGCATCTGTTCTCTGTCAAAATTTTTGGTCGCAAACATTCTTTCCATCAAAGAATCTCTTTTCATTGAATTTTCTGTGTAGAATAAAGATTTTTTCCCATCTGTATCCAGATAAGCAAGTTCCGTTTTTTTCTCCACGTTGGTAGAATCCGGTGTCAAGGAAACCTGATAGATGAATCTTGTCCCTTGCTGTGCCATTAGTAAAGGTACTGAAAGGATGCTTAAAAGTTTTATGAGTTTCATATAAGATTAATTTTATAGAAAATTTTTGATTTCTGTTTTGATTAATAAAATCAAACAAAGTTAATCGTTAATAAAGAGCATTATCATTTATTATTAAAGATTATAATTTAATTAACAATAATGCATTGACTATCAACATTAATAACTTTCAATTGCATTGTTAGTAATCGTCAAAATAGATGCTGTCAATTTGAGTATGCGAAAATTATATCGTATTTTTGTACTCTAAAATCAGTCTAAATAAAAACAATGATACAAGTAAGCGATCAGGCAAAATCAAAGGCGGCTCAGTTGATGACTGAAGAAGGCTTCAATCCTGAGACTGACTACATAAGAGTGGGCGTAAAAAGTGGCGGATGTTCCGGGCTAGAATACGTCTTGAAGTTTGATAATATCAAAAATGAAACCGACCAAATCTTTGAAGATAACGGCGTTCGCGTAATCATCGAGAAAAAATCCATCCTTTATCTTGCTGGTACAACGCTGGAATATTCAGGAGGTTTGAATGGTAAAGGTTTTATTTTTAATAATCCAAATGCAAGCAGAACTTGCGGTTGTGGGGAATCTTTTAGTTTATAAAAATTATGTCAAAATACACCGAAGACGACCTAAGAGTCGATCTCGAAAATAAAAAATACGAATTCGGATTTGAAACGGATATCGAGTATGAAGATTTCCCGATTGGTCTGAATGAAGATATCATCCGAGCAATTTCTGCCAAAAAAGAAGAGCCAGAATGGATGACAGAATGGCGTCTAGAATCTTTCCGAATTTGGTTGAAAATGGAAGAACCAAATTGGGCAAATATCCGTTATCAAAAACCTGATTTCCAATCAATAAGATATTACGCTGCACCTAAGACAAAACCAGAATTGGCAAGTCTTGATGAAGTTGACCCGGAATTGTTGAAGACTTTCGCAAAATTGGGAATCAATATCGAGGAACAAAAAAGATTGGCGAATGTTGCGGTTGATATTGTAGTGGATTCAGTTTCTGTTAAGACTACTTTCCAGGAAACTTTGAAGGAGAAAGGCATTATCTTTTGCTCAATTTCCGAAGCGATCAAAGAGCATCCAGAATTGGTGAAAAAATACATTGGAAAAGTAGTTCCAAGAGGCGATAATTTTTATGCAGCTTTGAATTCTGCAGTTTTCTCTGACGGAAGTTTCTGCTACATTCCAAAAGGTGTAAAATGTCCAATGGAATTATCGACTTATTTCCGTATCAATCAGTCTGGAACTGGTCAGTTTGAGAGAACTTTGGTTATTGCTGATGAAGGAAGTTACGTATCTTATCTTGAAGGTTGTACTGCACCATCAAGAGATGAGAATCAGCTTCACGCCGCAGTTGTGGAATTGATTGCAATGAATGATGCTGAAATCAAATATTCTACCGTTCAAAACTGGTATCCTGGAGATGAAGAAGGAAAAGGAGGCGTTTTCAATTTTGTAACAAAAAGAGGACTTTGCGAGAGAAATGCAAAAATCTCTTGGACTCAGGTTGAAACTGGTTCTGCTGTAACTTGGAAATATCCTAGCTGTATTTTGAAAGGTGATAATTCGGTTGGGGAATTTTATTCAATCGCGGTTACCAATATGCACCAATATGCAGATACAGGAACGAAGATGATTCACATCGGAAAGAATACCAAATCAACCATTATTTCCAAAGGTATCTCTGCTGGAAAATCTCAAAACTCTTATCGTGGATTGGTAAAAGTAATGCCGACTGCAAAAGGTGCAAGAAACTTTTCACAGTGCGACTCTTTGCTGATGGGTAACGAATGTGGCGCACACACGTTCCCATACATCGAAATCAAAGACCCGACTGCACAGTTGGAACACGAGGCTACGACTTCAAAAATCGGAGAAGACCAGATTTTCTACTGCAACCAAAGAGGAATCGATACAGAAAGAGCGATTGCATTGATTGTTAACGGTTTCAGTAAAGAAGTTTTGAATAAGCTTCCAATGGAATTCGCAATTGAAGCTCAGAAGTTATTGGAGATTTCGCTTGAAGGTTCTGTTGGTTAAATAAGACTAAATATGAAAAAGCTTATTATTGTAGTTATCTCTATTATCGCTTTGTTGTTTATTAGTGATAAGCTTTACAAATCATATAGATTACATTATTTAACAAATGATAGAGCTGTCCTCTTTATCTATATTAATATAAAAAATGAGGATTATGTAGACTACTTTAATATTGATAAAAATAATATAGAAAATCCAACTGACTTTTTCATTTCTTGTGTTGTTCCGGATTATGAAAATTCATTTTTAATAAATTGTAGAAATAATTATCCGTTAAACAACATAAACTGCAATTTAGATTATGATTTTAATTCGCAGTATGAATTAAAAAAATCTTATGCAAAAGGCCATCAATTAATTTTACAATTGAAAAATAAAAATACTGGAAAAAAAATAGCAGAAAAGAACATTTTCCCAAATTGGATTTACGGAAAAATTAATCATATTATTGTTGAAAAAGATAAAGAGTATAAATATTGCTCTAATTGAATTAAAAAACAAGATATTAAACATATATAATGTTACAAATCAAAAACCTACACGCCAAAATAGAAGACGGCGCAGAAATTTTAAAAGGAATTAATCTTGAAATAAAACCAGGCGAAGTTCACGCGATTATGGGACCAAACGGTGCCGGAAAATCGACGCTTTCTTCTGTAATTGCAGGGAAAGAAGATTATGAAGTAACGGATGGCGAGATTCTTTTCGAAGGAGAAGAAATTGGCGAAGATGCTCCTGAAGAAAGAGCGCACAAAGGAATTTTCCTTTCTTTCCAATATCCTGTGGAAATTCCTGGCGTTACTGTGACCAATTTCATCAAAGCTGCTCTTAATGAGACAAGAAAAGCAAACGGTTTGGAAGAAATGGGTGCTAAGGAAATGCTGGGATTAATTCGTGAAAACTCTGAAAAACTGGGAATCAGAAAAGATTTTCTTTCCCGTTCTTTGAATGAAGGTTTTTCCGGAGGTGAGAAAAAAAGAAACGAAATTTTCCAAATGATGATGCTAAATCCGAAGTTAGCCATTCTTGACGAAACCGATTCAGGATTGGATATCGATGCGTTGAGAATCGTTGCAGATGGTGTGAACCAATTCAAAAACGAAGGTAACGCAGTTTTATTAATCACGCATTACCAAAGACTTTTAAACTACATTCAGCCAGATTTCGTTCACGTTTTGGCAGATGGAAAAATCATAAAAACTGGAGACAAATCTCTTGCTCTGGAACTGGAAGAGAAAGGTTACGATTGGCTTCTTAATTAGTTGTCGGTTGATTGTTATCAGTTGATAGTTAATTAAAAAAAGAAAAAATTGCAAAATACAGAAATACCAGTAATGGCATTAAAGGAACAAATTACACAAAATCATACATCGTTTTTAGGAACGCTTCAACATTCTTTTTTGGACGAGGACAGAAAATCGGCGCTTCAGAATTTTGAATTGAAAGGTTTTCCTACCAAAAAAGACGAAGAATACAAATACACGAATCTTAAAGAAATCACGGAAAAAGAATACAATTTTTTCCCGACAGAAGAGCACAATATCTCGAAAGAGCAGTTGGATGCGCTTCATTTGGGCGAGGAAAACTTTGACCGAATTGTTTTCATCAATGGAAAACTCCACAAAGAATTTTCCAAGATTTCAATTGGCAATGCTGAGTTTCTTTCATTCAGTTATGCGCTAAACGATTCTGCGCACAAGGAAGCTTTCGACAAATATTTCAACACGATTGCCAACAAAGATTTGGCTTTTACCAATTTGAATTCGGCTTACTGCAATTTCGGTTTTTTCTTGAGAGTTCCGAAAAATGTGGTCATTGAAAAACCAATCCACGTTTTCTATATTTCTCAAAATCAGGAAGAAAACACATTTTACAACACAAGAAATCTCTTGATTGTGGAAGAAAGCGCCAAAGTTGAAATCATTGAAAGTCATCACAATTTTGACGAATCTTTTGTTTTCACAAACTCTGTGACGGAGATTTTTACGTACCAAAATGCAAAATCTGACTGGCACAAGTTGCAGAACGATAGCGACACTTCTTACTTAGTTGACCACACATTTGCGAAGCAGGAAAGAGATTCTTTGACAACTGTAAACACTTTCTCTTTCGGAGGAAAACTGGTTCGTAACAATCTGGATTTCATCCACAACGGCGAGAATATCAATTCGTTTATGAACGGGATCACAATTATCGGGAAAGACCAATTAGTAGACCATCACACGGCCGTGCATCACAACACGCCCAACTGCGAATCTTACCAGAATTACAAAGGGATTTTCAAAGACAATTCGCACGGTGTTTTCAACGGAAAAGTGTTTGTAAATAAGATTGCTCAGAAAACCAATGCTTATCAGCAGAACAACAATATTTTGCTGGACGAAGGTGCAACTATCGATACAAAACCTCAGCTGGAGATTTTCGCAGACGATGTGAAATGTTCGCACGGTTGTACCGTTGGACAGTTGAACGAGGACGCAATGTTCTACCTTAGAGCTCGTGGAATTTCTAAGAAAGAAGCAAGAGCATTGTTGCTTTACGCGTTCGCTAACGATGCGATGCAAAACATCGATATCGAGCCACTAAAAATAAAAGTTTCCAAACTTCTCGCAGAAAAACTGGAGGTCAGTATGGAGTTTTAATAAAAAATGCCGTTTCGATAACTGAACGGCATTTTTTATTTAGAACCATTGTTTCTGATTCTCTACATAAGTTTTATCAAATTCTTCGTCCGTTTTGGTAATATAAAGAATACCCTCTATTAATCCTATTATGCCAGCAAAACCACAGGTTACAACCGAAAGTACAAGTTGAATAATTGCGGTTTTGGTATATCCAAGATAAAATTTGTGAATAGCAAATGTTCCTAATAAAATGCCCAGCAGACCGGCTGCCAATTTTTTTTCTGATTTGTAATTTTGTTCCATCAATAAGTTATTTATTTTGCAAATATAATTTTTTTTAGAATAAAGTTCATAAAATACAATAAAATTGAATTAATTTTATTTTTTTGAAAACAAAACAACAAATGGATTACGAACAATTACAATTCAACCTCAATGCCTACAAAGAAACAGGAGAAATACTGGACGCAGCAAGATTCCTCATCCACGAATTCGAATTGGATGATGAGAATTTTTTAGGATTCGGTTTTCGGGAAGAATTAGAAAAGAATTCGGTTCTATTGACTGCTAATGGCGAAATCGGATATATGCAGGAAGTGATGATTCCAAAAAACTTATTCGATTTTGATTTGACATTAGTTCTTAATTTGCTGGCTCACGAAATGCTGCACGTCCGCCAGAAATCGCCTAAAATGATGATTATGGACAAAAACGAACGCGAATGGCAGGCTTATTACGAAATGTTATTTCACACCAATTTTCCGCAGATCCCGGAACTTTCAGATTATTATAAAAACTTTTTCGCCGAAAAAGCGTTGATTTATTATGGAAGAATGGGCGAAGGAAGTGAGTTGCAACAGAAATATGCAGAGCAGAAACTTGAAGTCGAATCCATTTTACAATCAACAAAAAAACAGGTTTAATAAGACCTCACAGGTTTATAAAACCTGTGAGGTCTAGATCTCTCATAAGATTAAATTTTTGAACAATGACAAAACCTGAAATATCCTGGAGTGATTTTGAGAAAATCGACATTAGAGTCGGAACAATTATTTCCGTGAATGATTTTGAAAAAGCTAGAAATCCCTCTTATCAATTGGAAATCGATTTTGGAGATTTGGGAATCCGGAAATCTTCTGCTCAAATCACAACTTTATATTCAAAAGATGATTTGATAGGAAAACAGATTCTCGCTGTTGTGAATTTTCCTAAGAAACAAATCGCTAATTTTTTCAGCGAATGTCTTGTTCTCGGTGTTTATGGCGAAAATAAAAGTGAGGTTACACTTTTGACTTCAAGTTTGCCTGTAAAAAATGGATTGGAAGTTGGGTAAATTCAGTTAATTAAAAATTTATTTGATATAAGTTTTCACTTCATCAAGAATATTGAAAATCAATTCCATTGGTAGCTCTTCTTCCATATCCAAAAGTAAGATTTTAAACTTTTTTCTACCTTCGGACAAGAGTTCTGGATAATCCAATCTGTCGCCGTGATAAAAACTGAGATAATGTTTCTGATGCTGTTTGCTGTAATAAAAATAGCAGAGCATTTTCTTTTTATATTTCAAAAAAGGAAGTCCAAAGCTGAAAGTCTCGGTAATCAATTCATCAGAATTCAGAATTTTCTCTCGAATATAAAGAAGCGAACTTCTTGCAGGTTCATCAATCCGATAAAAGTATTCCTGAATGGGGTTCATAATTGAAATTAATCAAAATTCTGAAGTTCAACCAACTTGTGGTAAGTTCCGTTTTTCTCCATCAATTCCTGATGAGAACCTTGTTCTATGATGTCGCCTTTTTCCATCACAACAATATGATCCGCTTTTTGAATGGTCGATAATCTATGCGCAATAATCAACGATGTTCTGTTTTCCATCATTTTTTCCAATGCTTCCTGAACGTATCTTTCAGATTCTGTATCCAAAGCAGAAGTTGCCTCGTCGAGAATCATAATCGGTGGATTTTTAAGAACGGCTCTTGCGATGGAAACACGTTGTTTTTGGCCGCCAGAAAGTTTATTTCCATCGTCGCCGATATTGGTATGATAACCATCCTGAAGTTGAGAAATAAACTCGTGGGCATTGGCGATTTTTGCGGCCTCCATCACTTGCGCTTCGGTTGCATCCGGATTTCCCATCAAGATATTATTGTAAACAGAATCGTTGAACAAAACAGATTCCTGCGTTACCATTCCTAGAAGCTGGCGGTAATCTGTCAGTTTTAAGTTTTTAATATTTTGCCCGTCGATCAGAATTTCACCTTCGGAAACATCGTAAAATCTCGCTAGTAGATTGGCAATCGTGGTTTTTCCACTTCCGGATTGTCCAACCAAAGCCACAGTTTTTCCTTTCGGCAACGTAATCGAAACGTTTTTAAGAATCAGGTTTGATTTCTCATAATAGAAACCAATATTTTTGAATTCGATTTTATCCTTAATTTCAGAAATCGGAGTAGGATTAGGAATTTCATCCACCTTTAAATCATAATCCAAAACTTCGGAAACCCTTTCCAAACTCGCCATTCCACCTTGGATCGCAGAGATCGCGTTTGACAAACGTTTTGCAGGATCCAGAACCTGAAAGAAAACCCCGATGAAGGCAAGGAAAGTCGCAGGATCTTTGTTGGTTCCGTTAATGATTTCGGTTCCCGCATAATAAGTAATGATCAACATTGTTACAGATCCTAGAAACTCACTCATTGGCGAGGCCAATTCTCGCCTTCTGCTCATAGAAATGGCGTGGTGTTGCCATTGATTTGTGGTAGTATTGAATCTGTTTTTCAGTATTTTATCAGCATTGAAAATCTTGATGACTTTTGACGATTTCAAGGTTTCATCAACCAAAGAAAAAAGATTTCCCAATTCTTCCTGAGCAAATCTGGCTTGTCTTTTCAAACTTTTCCCTACCCAAGATATGATCCAGCCCATAATTGGAAATACAACCAATGAGAATAAAGTCAATTGTGGTGATAGAAGAAACAAGGCTGTCAGTGACGAAATAATCATAAACGGCGAGTTCACAATATCTACCAAAGATCCCATAATTCCACCTTCTACCGCACCGATATCATTGGAAATCCTTGACATCATATCGCCTTTCCTTTGTTCGGTAAAAAATGAAACAGGAAGTTTCAGAAACTTATCGTACATCGAAGTTCGAAGGTCTCTGGTAATTCCCACACGATAATTGACTAAAAGATAAGAGCCTAAATATCTGAAAATGTTTCTCAGCAAAAACGCAATTGCCGTAATTGAACAAAGAACCGCCAGAACCTTGATTCCGCCATGCTCGTCCATATTTATCTGAATCGTGTAATATGCCCAATCTTTGACATAAGCAAAATAATCTGCGATTCTTCCGCTCCAAACCGGTACTTTCGAAGTATCAACTTTTTCCACCGTTCCAAACATCACGCTGAGAATCGGAAGCAAAGTTCCAATGGAAGCGATCTGAAGAAGAGAATAGAGAATATTGAAAAACATACTGCCCCACAAGAATCTTTGATGTGGTCTAGCAATACTGAGAATACGTTGAAATGGTTTCATTCAAAAAAATTGGAAATGCAAAATTACGGAAAATAAATAGCTTAGTTTAAAACCTGTTAAAACAATCAATTGAAAAATTTATTAACCACATAGGCACATAGTTTTTGTTTGAATCTAAGATAAAATAGATAAGCGTTAAATTCTATTTTGTCTTTTTTAATTTACTCGTTTTTCTATGTGTCTATGTGGTTTTTATCAATAGCGAGAAGTCTTTTTATTAAGACATTAGAAATTGAAATTTACTTTATCGTTGTATTTTGGTGTGAAGTTTTTGGTGTTCAACTTCTCAATTGTTTTTGCGAAGTTGTTGATGATGTTAGTCAGATTTTCTGCATCCACAATATTAATATCATCATTAACATTATGATAATGAGTCGCTTTGTTCATATCAACTGTAGAAATTGAATGCGCAATAATTTTCTTTTTGACGAAATTCACATTGTCCGAACGGTAAAACAATTGTTGACCTTGGTAAGGATCAGAATGTACTTTTAATCCGTTGACTGCATTCGCATTGATCAATTCATCAAAATCTGAAAACTCGTCGCCAGTCATAAACACTGCATTTTTTCCAAACTGCGATTCTGTTGCCAACATTTCGAAATTGAAGAGAGCAGAGATATTATTGAAAACTGGATTCAATTTTTCATTATCAGCTAAAGCTTTTGATCCAATCAATCCAATTTCTTCTGCATTGAAAGCCATAAAAACCATAGAATAATCAGTCTTTTTATCTTTGAAATAATCAGCCAAACCAATCACAGTCGCAACGCCACTTGCATCGTCATCTGCGCCGTTGTAGATGTTGTCGCCTTCTTTATTATTGGTTCCGATGTGATCAAAATGAGCCGAGTAAGCGAGGCTTTTCTCAGAACTTCCTTTTTTCACGCCACAAACATTAAATCCGTTTTTGCCTTTGTATTCAAACGGAATCAGATAAGAATCACCAACACAGTAATCCAGATTATTCTTTTTAAATTCAGCTGCAATATATTCTGCAGATCTGTCATTTTCCGGTGTTCCGAATTTTCTGCCTTTCATTTCGTCTGAAGCTAAAGTAGAAATAATGGTCATCACTCTATCTTTGGAGATATTCTGAGAAAAATAAAATGCAGATAAAAGGATAAAGAATGCAATGCTTGATTTTTTCATAATTTAAAGACTTATTTTCAGAGGTTAAGATAATAATAAGTCTGTATAATTCACAATTTGTTACTCATATAAACAAAAACAGCTTCCAAAAAGGAAACTGTTCTCACTCAAAAAAATCGTCGCTAGGTCTATCGCAGTCTGTCTACAGATTTTACGAGCCTTTCATCTTTTCTGATGTACACATTTGCCAAAAGCAAACATACCATAGAAATCAATGAAAAAAGTGGCTCAATACCCTTCTCAGGAAACTGAATTCCTCCGGATAAGTTTAGCAGCCAATACGCCAAGAGACCAATCAACAAAGCGTTTATAAAGATGCTGATGGTATTCAGCACAATTTGTCTTTTACGGTTTTTGAAGCTGAATAAGCTCAAAAGTCCCATCAAGATCAGTACAACTGTCAGAATATTAATGACCATATTTCCTCCGAAAATGTCAAAATCCTGTGCCGTCAGATTCAGGAACAATGCTCCCAAAACGGCTAAAAATATCCATACTGTCTGTATCCTTTGTAACATTTTAATTATAAATCTTTTAGAATAAAGCTTATAAATAGGCTACAAAAATAAAATAATTTTTGCGTAATTCAAAAATTAATGTAGATTTGCATTGTAATTACCTTTTTAAAAATGATAACCTCCTGGTTTTCATTCTTACTTATACACAAATAAAAATTACCCTTTTACGATTATATGTTTAATATCGAAACGCTAAGGTCCAAATCCGATGAGGAATTGACCAAACTTTCTAAAGATTTAGGCGTTAAACTGGCAAAAAAAAGTACTCCTGAAGAAACTGTTTTTGCAATCCTTGATTATCAGGCTTCTAACCCGAAAATCATCAAAGATTATCTGAACGCCAACCCGGAAAATATGAATAAAACTCCCGACGAGACACCGAAGGATAAAGCATCTGCACCTAAAAAAAGAGGAAGAAAACCAGCAGAAAAAACTGTTGAAAAGCAGGAAGAAACGCCAACTGTCGCTGAAACAACTCTTACAGAGACATCAGCAACAGAAGCGCCACCAGCTGGGGAAATCAAAACCCAGACTCCTTCGAAGAAAAAACAAAGAGCAAGAATCAGCCAGCCAAAAGCTGAAGAAGCAACTTCCGAAACTGCTCCTGAAACTACTCCAAAAGCTGAAGAAAAAACGGAAGAACAAAAACCAAAACAGCAAAATTCTCAGCAACAGCAAAATCCTCACCAGCAGCACAGCCAGCAAAAGGCTAATCACGATAACAGAGGTCAGCAAAAAACACAAAACCCCAATTACCAACATCATAACAAAGAACAATCCGACAACTCTCATTCGGAAACAGCACCTAAAAAAGAATTTAATTTTGATGGTATTGTAACGATAGAAGGGGTTCTGGAGATCCTTCCTGATAATTATGGATTTCTTCGCTCTTCGGATTTCAGTTATATTTCTTCTCCGGATGATGTTTATGTTTCTACCAACCAGATCAGAAACTATGGTCTTAAAACCGGTGACACGGTAAAAGGCATCGTGAGACTTCCAAAAGAAGGGGAAAAATATTTCTCGCTGCTTAAACCAACCGAAGTCAATGGTAGAGACCTGGCTTTTATTAAAGACCGTGTTGCTTTTGAATATCTCACACCGCTTTTTCCTCAGGAAAAATTCAATCTGGCAGGCAGAAACTCAACACTTTCCACCAGAATTGTTGACCTTTTTGCACCAATTGGAAAAGGACAAAGAGCAATGATAGTGGCACAGCCAAAAACCGGTAAAACCATTTTACTTAAAGATATTGCCAACGCTATTTCTGCGAATCATCCAGAAGCCTATATGATGGTCCTTCTCATTGATGAAAGACCAGAAGAGGTAACGGATATGCAAAGAAGTGTCAATGCGGAAGTGATAGCTTCTACTTTTGATGAAGCGGCAGATAAGCACGTAAAAGTGGCTAACCTGGTTTTATCAAAAGCACAAAGAATGGTAGAATGCGGACACGATGTAGTGATTTTACTCGATTCGATTACCCGTCTGGCAAGAGCTTACAATACCGTTACGCCTGCATCAGGGAAAATCCTTTCCGGAGGTGTGGATGCCAATGCACTTCACAAACCAAAACGCTTCTTCGGAGCGGCAAGGAAAATTGAGGGTGGCGGTTCTTTGACAATTATTGCAACCGCTCTGATTGATACTGGTTCTAAAATGGATGAAGTGATTTTCGAGGAATTCAAAGGAACTGGAAATATGGAACTTCAGCTGGACAGAAAAATCGCCAATAAAAGAATTTATCCTGCCGTAGATTTAGTTTCTTCTAGCACTAGGCGAGACGACCTTCTTCAGGACGAAGCTACACAACAGAGAATGTGGATTATGAGAAAATATCTGGCAGATATGAACCCTCTGGAAGCTATGGAATTTGTCCAGAAACAAATGCAGGGAACACGAAACAATGAGGAGTTCCTGATGTCTATGAACAGATAATCAATATCATACAAAAGCTCGGCTCGCATTAGCGAGCCGTAACTTTCTCATTACCTTGGTAATAAAATTATCTTTAAGCGACGAAAATGTCTGTTACATCATTTTTTCTCTTCAGAACGGAATGAGCGTAGGAACAATGTGCCTTGATAGTCCAGCCATTCTTTCTTGCAAATTCCACAGCATTTTCTACTAATTTCTTTCCAAGACCTTGTCCTTCAAATTTTGGAAAAACCATAACATAACTTACAATTAGTCTTTTAAGCTCTGGAACTATCGTATAGGTTAATCTTCCGATATCTTCCGAAGAGTTTTTCAGTGTAATGTAACCACCGTTACCTGATTTATGATTTTCGAAGATGAGTTCCATAAAAGTATTTTCAAATTACCCAGCGAAAACTGTTCCAAATTACCTCACAGGAGTCCGGAATTCTCCGTAACCTATTAAACCATCGAAGTTTCTGCCGAATGGGGTATAGTATAAAAATGCTTGATAAAGGTTCTCCGTTTGCCAAAAATTTCCATTGACTTCGCCGTAATTTAGTTTTCCATCGGTACCTTTCGTTGCGATGATATAGCTGTAGAATCCCTGTTTCATATAGATTTTTGCAATGTACTTCTGAGCTTTCTCATCGTATTGCATCTGGCTGGTTTTATCAGCTTTATAATCATTGAACATTCCCAGTACATAAAATTCCTTATCCGATTTCTGACTGTCCAGCGCAAAATAAACCCAGGAATAATCCGCCTCACGATCCGGATTCCTTTCTATCCCAAGATCATTTCTCCGGAAGTAAAATGCACCATTCACATCGGGTTGATACTGATAATCTGAAGGATATGCCCAAACCGGATAGAGATAAGTGTAATTCCTTCCATCAATATTTTCTGTATTAGCCACCATATCCATAGCTTGGTTCATGATTTTATTATCAAAATAATAGAATTCATTATTTCCCGGGAATGCAAGATTCATCTGCTGAAAAAGTAATTGATTCCCAAGCGTGGAACTCGCACGCAGATTTTTCAGCGATATTCCCCAATTATTGTTTTGGATCACACTAAGCGTGAGTGACGAAAGATTATTGGTAATTCCTGCGCCATTTCCAGTGGCCTGTACTTCTATTCTCTGTTTTGCGTTCGGATTTTTGGCATCCATAAATCTTGAAACATTAATCCCAAGACTGGCACCATCTTCATAGATGCAGAATCTCCTTGTGAATAATGGTTTTTCCTGAGAATCTTTGTAAACAATGATCTCATAGTTCCCGGATATCTTTGGCTGGATTTTTTCATTTGGGAATGCCAGTTGATAATGTGTGTATTTTTGATACGTGTTGAACGAGTACTGAAAATTTTCTATCAGCGCATTCATACTTCCCGACGCATATTCTGTAAAGAAAAGTCCGTCTTCTTCCCAGTTTCTGTTATAATGTTTGAAAGTGTAGCGATACAGCTGGCTGGTATTGGACAGATCATCAAATCTCAGGATCAGCTGTTCTCCTTTGGCAATGACCGGCGTTTCATCATTGGTTTTGGGATTGAAAATCTGAATACTCCTGATCTCCTGAGCAAAGGAAAAAATACTGAAAAAAATAGTCAGTATGTTAAATAGCTTCATCTGATGAATTTAATTAATAAAGTTTTTTGCAAGGCTAATTTAATGTTTTATATTTTTACATCTAAATTAAAAGAATGTTGCACGTAAAATCATTTGCATTTAATCCGTTTTCTGAGAACACCTACATCATTTATAACGATGAAAAGGAAGCTTTTCTTATAGATCCGGGAAATATGCCCGAAGCTGAGACAGAAACTCTGCACAATTTCATCAAGATCCATGGACTTAGCATCACAAACATCCTTTTGACCCACGCTCATATCGATCACATTATTGGCTTGCAATGGGCTTATGACACGTTCAATGTACCGGTTTTGATTCATTCTGATGAGATGGAGATCCTGGAACGTGCTTCGTTTACTGCAAAAAATTACGGTTTTTTCTTTCCGGCTTTCAGAGGAGAGATTCAGCATATAAAAGAAGGAGACCAATTGAATTTAGGCTTAGATATCATTGAAATATATGATGTTCCCGGACATTCGCCGGGAAGTGTGGCTTTCTTCAATCAAAATAACGGTTTTGTGGTTTCAGGTGATGCACTTTTTATGATGAGCATTGGCAGAACCGATCTTTACAAAGGCGATTATGACCAATTGATCTCCAATATTAAATCCAAATTACTGACTTTGCCGGAAAACACCAAAGTTTACAGCGGCCACGGAGAGCCTACCACCATTGGATTTGAAAGAGAACACAATCCTTTCCTGAAATAAAAAACGCTTCCAAAAAATTGGAAGCGTCTTGCAAAGTTATTATTATTTTTAATCTTGATGAGCCTCTTCTAAAACCGGTCCAGCTGCAACCAATCTTTGTCCTTCTTCCGTATCACAATACTGTTTGAAGTTCTCGATATATTTAGCTGCAAGATCTCTTGCTTTGGCTTCCCATTCAGCTGCATTATTATAAGTGTTTCTAGGATCCAGGATTCCGGAAGTCACATTTGGTAACTCCGTAGGAATTTCCAAATTCAGAACAGGAACTCTGGTCTTAGGTGCCTTCTCAATAGAGCCATCCAGGATAGCATCGATAATGGCTCTGGTATCTTTCAGAGAAATTCTTTTTCCTGTTCCGTTCCAACCTGTATTGACCAAATAAGCTTTAGCACCGTGCTCTTTCATTTTCCCGATTAAGGTTTTAGAGTACATTGTTGGATGCAGGGTTAGAAATGCCTCTCCAAAAGCCGGAGAAAATGATGGTTGTGGTTCTGTAATTCCTCTCTCTGTTCCCGCAAGTTTTGAAGTGTAGCCGCAAAGGAAGTGATATTGCGCCTGATCTTCATCCAGGATGGAAACCGGAGGCAGAACGCCAAAAGCATCTGCAGAAAGATAAATAATCTTATTGGCATGTCCTGCTTTGGAAGGAAGAACGATTTTATTAATATGATATATAGGATAAGAAACCCTGGTGTTTTCCGTGATAGAGTTATCCGTAAAATCAGTTTCTCCATATTCATTGACCACTACATTTTCAAGCAGTGCATCTCTTTTGATAGCTCTATAGATATCCGGTTCTTTTTCTTCGGTAAGGTCAATTACTTTTGCATAGCAACCGCCTTCATAGTTGAAAACGCCTTCATTATCCCAGCCGTGCTCATCATCACCAATCAGATATCTTTTCGGATCCGCAGAAAGTGTAGTTTTTCCGGTTCCGGAAAGTCCGAAGAACAACGCCACATCGCCTTCTTCGCCCACATTGGCAGAACAGTGCATAGAAGCCATACCTTTAAGCGGCAGATAATAGTTCATCATGGCAAACATTCCTTTCTTCATTTCACCGCCGTACCATGTACCGCCGATGATCTGGATCTTCTCTGTAAGATTGAACATCACGAAGTTTTCAGAATTCAAACCCTGTTCTTTCCAGTCAGGATTTGTTGTTTTGGAACCATTCATTACGATAAAATCCGGCTCTCCAAAATTTTCCAACTCATAATGAGACGGGCGGATAAACATATTAGTTACAAAGTGAGCCTGCCAGGCTACTTCCATCACGAATCTTACTTTCAGTCTTGTATCCGGATTCGTTCCACAAAAAGCATCTACAACGTACAATCTTTTGGATTTTGAAAGCTGCTCCAGAACCAAATTTTTACAGTGGGAAAAAATCTGCGGCGTAGTAGGAAAATTAACTTTTCCATCCCAGCAGATGGTATCTTTTGTTACCTCATCTTCAACAATATAACGGTCTTTTGGTGATCGTCCTGTAAAAATTCCGGTTTTAACAGCCACTGTGCCCAGATCGGTAACAGCACCTTTTTCAAAACCTTGGTTTTTAGTTGATGTTTCAGCTTTAAAAAGCTCCTCATAACTAGGATTGTACACAACTTCGTGGTAGCCGGTGATTCCCATTTCATGCAGTTCTTGAATGACTCGAATGTTCTTCATAACTAAATGTTTTTTAATTGTTGTTTTATCTGACTCAAAGTTACCCATTTCTTAAAATTATGATTGCGGGCAAGGTAATGATATCTATCAGATAACACAAAAAAAATTAGTCTTCTGAAAATCAGTAAATTAAATCATTCCAAATAAAAATACCCGGGAAACCTTTCTTCTGGAACCAAGCCTCATAATCCGGAAATTTGGAAGCCATCACAAAATCACCTCCCCAGGCACCCAGACTTTTGACAAAACCGGGACAGTTTTGGAAATATTTTTCTTTAACAGTTGGGATTCCGAGAAAATCGGACAGTTTTTGCTCATGGATTGTCATTAATTGTGAAAATTCTTCCAAACTCTGACTTTTGACAATTCTTTTGGTTAATTCCGAATAGGTATTGATTAATTCCGTTGAAGTTGGCTTTGATTTGTAATGAGAAATCCCTTCTCTGGTATCCTGCTTTTGATTAAGATGAATGAAAATTAATTCATCTTTAAAATTCGGCTGAAAACTAATGGTTTCATAAACTCTTTCAGGAAAACGGCTGTAAAGCACCGCAGTTTGTTCTTTGGCAACAGCAACATCGTAACCACTTCCGCCCAGACTGGCTTCGTTCAGAATAAAAGCATCAATGCCCGCCCATTCTGCAAGATTGTTCATTAAGGTAGAACTGCTTCCTAATCCAAAGTCCGGCGGAAACTGAAGATTGGTTTTGATGTGATAAGAAGTATCACTATTTAATTTGGTTTCAGAAAGATTCTGAACATTTTTGAGCGTTTTAAGAATGAATTCTGCAGCTTTGGAATCGTTGGTTTCGAGGATATTCCAGTTTTTATAATCGATGACGACTTTAAGCCATAACTGATCTTGATGATAAGCGTCCCAAAAAACCAATGACTTTTGGTCTTCATACTCTTTATAAAAAAGCTCTTGTCCCAGCTTCGTGGGAACAGCCAGGACAAGAGCGCCATCAACAGCAACATATTCTGAGGTAAGCATTAATTTACCGGGAGAGAAGATTCTCTTCATATATCGCTGTTTTTTAATTATTAATCATAAAACCAATATGTCACTCTTTCGGAGCTCTGAATTGATTGGTTATTGAATTTTTCTACAAACATTTCGCTCCTTCGGAGCTTCGAATATTAGATTGCTGAAGCAACAGTTACTTCCGGATTAATTTTTTTAATCAAACCTTGAAGTGTTTTTCCAGGTCCAACTTCTATAAAATTGGTCGCACCGTCTTTGATCATATTCTGAACACTCTGCGTCCATTTTACAGGACCTGTCAACTGAGCAATCAGGTTTTTTTTGATTTCTTCCGGATCAGAAATTGCTGTTGTAGTGATGTTTTGATAAACAGGCAAACTTGCTTTTCTGAACTTCGTATTCTCAATCGCTGCAGCCAATCTTTCCTGAGCTGGCATCATCAATGGCGAATGGAACGCACCGTTAACAGGCAACAACAATGCTCTTTTGGCTCCAGCAGCTTTCAAAGCCTCACAGGCTTTTTCCACAGACGCCGTTTCTCCGGAAATTACCAATTGTCCAGGACAGTTATAGTTCGCTGGAACTACGATTCCTTCGATTTCTGAACAGATTTCTTCAACTTTTGCATCTTCGAGACCAAGAATTGCAGCCATAGAACTTGGATTGATATCACAAGCCATTTGCATTGCTTGTGCTCTTTCGGAAACTAATTTCAATCCATCTTCGAAAGATAAAACGCCATTGGCAACCAAAGCAGAAAACTCACCCAAAGAATGTCCTGCAACCATTTGAGCGCCCAAACCGTCCGCTACTTTTACAGCAGCAACCGAATGCAGAAAAATAGCAGGCTGGGTAACGCTGGTTTTTTTAAGATCTTCGTCTGTCCCATTGAACATCACTGAAATAATATCAAAACCAAGAATATCATTGGCAGAATCCATCAGGTCTTTCACATCTTTTCGGGAATCGTATAATTCTTTCCCCATCCCGACAAACTGTGAACCCTGCCCAGGAAATACAAGTGCTTTCATTTAAGTATAACTATTATTTTGATAAAATTAAAGGAACTAAATAATTCTTCTAATTCCTAATTGCGGCTATAAGCCTTTTGTGTTTTATTTTAAGAAGGATATAGTCCCGCCAATATTGATATTTATTGCATTAGTCTCACAACTCTGTAACCGTTGTTGATATAAGCACCATTTGGTTTTGCTTTTACAAATTCGAATTTTGTAGCGAGCTGCGTCTGTGATTTGCCGATTTGTTTGAAAATTTCACCTTTTTTGTTTTCTCTCGTCAACATATCATTCATTACATCGAAACCGATTACCGCATATTTTGAAGGCGTTTTGCAATATTTACCTTTATAAGCCGCCAGAATTTCTTTTTCAAAATCGCCGTCGTAATTGATTTTTCTGTCCATCAGATAAACCAGACTTGCTTTGGAAAGGTCATCTACATTTTTCTCGAAGCTTGGGCTGTAGAACATACTAAACGCTTTCACGCCTTCTGTCTGTTTTCCAAGAGCAATAATTTTGGATGCAAATGCATTTCCAGCAGACTCATCGTCATCAGCCAAAATAGCAATCACTGGAACCGATTGTCCCGTCATCATATTATTTTCTAACTGAATTTCCGATGAAGAATTAACAATCACTACATTAGGTTTTGATAAAGATTTTTCCAAACCAGCTTTAATCGCATTCGCATTTGCTTTAGAATTATCTGCAACTATATAGATTTTTTGATCCTGATAAACCTGACCAACTTCTTTTACGATCCTATCTGAATAAACCGAATTTTCCGTTTCGATGATAATCAGATTGCTGTAATCAAAAAGGTCTTCCGAGTTCGCAAAAGGCGCAACAACAGGAATCTTTTTATCATTGACGAATCTTAGAACTTCAAGAACACTTGATTTGAAAAAAGGTCCGACGATCAAATCCGTATTATCCGGATTGATTTGGGAAAGACTGTTTTTGAAAGTCGTTTCGTTTCCTGCATCTACAACTTTGATGTCTAATTTTTGTCCGTTGGTTGCATTTCTTTCAGCTGCTAACTTTGCACCAGTCAAGAAATCCATAGACATTGTTCTGTATTTTGCATCATTCGCATCAAATCCGAAAGGCAACATCAGAACAACGCTCAGAACATCGCCGCTTTTCTTAGAATACATCGGGTCTTGTTTCTTGATCTTCAAAGTCATTCCGGCTTTCAGACCTTCAGAAAGATTTGGGTTAAGGCTAATTAATTGGTCCAATGTTACATTGAACCTGTTCATAATGCTGAACATTGTATCGCCACTCTGAACCGTATAAGTCACAAAATCATCTTCTGAAGAAATGGCAACTGTAGACGTTTTCACTGGCTCGGAAACAGTTGTCTGCGTTGTTGTTTTTGTAGCCGGAGCGGAAGTTGTATTGCTTTGAGAATTATCTTCAACCTTAATTGAATTAGAACCGGCAACAACATCTGAACCTGAAACTCTAATCGTTTCTCCCGGTTTCAAACCAGTAGATTCCAAGCCCGGATTCAAAGCAAATAATTGCTTCTGTGTCAGGTTGAATTGTCTCGATATTTTATAATAATTATCTTTTGCCTGAACTACGTATAAACCTTTGTCCGAAGAAGCCGTTTCAGTTTTAGTTACTGTTTTTACTTCCGAAGGTTTTTCTGTCGTCGTTGTAGTTTGAGCAACAGTTGCCGATGAAGAACCGCCAAACTTCTGAATATTATCTAAAGGCAAAGTAATCTTCTCCCCGATTTTCATATGAGAATCCAATTCAGGATTCAGTTTTCTGAGATCAGCCTCAGAAATTTGATATTGTTTCGTAATTCCGTAGATAGTTTGCTTTGGCTGTAAAGTGATTGTTCCCGTTTTACCTGTTTTAGCTACAGAATTTGTAGAAGCAGGCGTGGAAGCTACGGTTTTTGTACCACCACCGCCTTTTGAAACCACAATGACATCGCCAATTTTAAGACCACCATCTCTCTTGGAAGGATTTAATTGGTACAATTCATCTACCGTCAAACCATATTGTTTGGAAATCCCATAAGGCGTTTCCTTTGCTAAAACGGTGTGGGTTTTCTGTGCCGAAAGCCCCAAAAAGCCGATAAGTCCTGATAAAATGAAAATCTTTTTAATCATTCTTTTTATATAATGTTACAAAAATAATGCTTTCAATTTAAATGGGCGAAATAATCAATTCCGATTTTTGAACATCCATCTGTTGATAACTTTCAGCAATCCATTCTTTACCAAAATCCGCATAGAACACACTGAAATTCAAGACTCTTTCCTGCCAGGTTCCACCGGGATGAACTTTCATAAATAAATTCTGCATCTGCTCAAATTTCTCAGATTGCTTTATTTTTTCAGCTTTCAGAAGGCGTTTCTGCATTCTTTTGAAAGATTTTAGTTGGCGCTTTTCCTCGGCATTCACCAGGTTGACAAATGTTTTATCCGTTTGTTCTGCCTTTATTTTTATTTCTGAGAATGAATGAATCAAATCCTGTTCTTTCTGTCCAAGAAGCGATTTGATTTCGTTGTTTTCTAATATTTTTTGATTGATGGCTTCCGCAAAGTTTCCAAAAAAATCTTCTATTTCCAACCCAGTTTTTTCAATTTTTCTGAAGGTTTTTTCTTCCAAAAACAACATTGAGTTTCTCGGGATCAAAATCGGGAAAGGAAGATCGATGGACTCGAAATAATCTTTAAGTTCTATCCAATACATGATCTCAGCGTTCCCTCCAACGTAAGCCAGATTCGGCATAATTGTTTCCTGATAAACCGGACGAAGAACCGCATTGGGACTAAATTTTTCCGGATGATTTTCCAATTCGTGGAGAATCTCTTCTTCCGAGAATTTTAAATCGGTGTCAAGAATGAAATAATCATCGTTGATTTTCTCGATTCGGTTTCTAGTTTCTGTTAAATAAAAGAGATTGATCTCTCTTGGATTAACCTGGACTTTGTGATAATTCTCTTCTAGAAATTGCCTTTGATTTTTAGTTGTCTCAAAGAGCTGATTGGACAATAATTCTTTTCTGAAAATAGCTTTGACCTGAGATTTCAATTCTTTTTCATTTCCATCAATGGTTAATAATCCGTAATCCGAAAACAATTGATTGACCAAATATCGAATCGCTTGTGTATGCGTTTTTCCTTTTTGATAGGCTTTCTTGATCCAAAGAATCAGTTCGGTTCCGTAGAGATGATCTTTAAATTCTTTCTCAAACTCCTGAATGAAAAATGTTTCATCGATTTTGATATTTCCGACATCACCGCCTGCATTGCCTTTGATTTCGTAGTAATGGTCGCGTGTTTTGAAGTGGTTGATCTCATCAAAATCGTGGTCTTCCGTCGCCATCCAAAAAACAGGAACGAAGTTATGTTCCGGGAAATTGGATTTTAGAAATTCTGCAGTTTTAATCGTTTGCAAAATCTTGTAAACAAAGAAAACCGGACCTGTAAACAGATTGAGCTGATGTCCTGTGGTAATGGTGAAAGTATTTTTATCCTTTAAAGAAAACAGGTACTCCAATTGTTTTGGTGACAATTGCTCTTCCCGAGTCTGAGATAAAATCGAATTGTAAAGGATCTCTCTTTTATCATCCGTGTAGGAATTTTGTTTTTCGGTAATCTGATTTTTGAAATTATCTATATCAAAAACTTTTCCCTGAAATCCATCCAGATCTTTTTTCAGAAAGTCTTTTACAAGCTGCGGAATGCTGTCTATGTGTTGGAAACCGATGGTCATTTTATGATAAATGATAGTTGATGAATGATGGTTGATAAATATCTTTCTGATGACATATGTTGTTCTGTGCCTAAGCCGCAGCCCGGCCTGAGTGGAGCTCTTTTTCTTTTTTATCAAAAAAGAAAAAAGCGGGAACGGAGGACGGAAATAGCTGCCATAATAATTCTGACAAAATTAATGGAAAAGATACCAAACCACACCCAGGTTCAGACGGAAATCATAAATGGGGTAATTGGGCGCCGTGAAAGATTTGTTCTGCATAAAGGTCTGATTGATATGCTGACCTTCTATGTAGAAAAACATCCGCTTGACCTTCATATTGAAATAAATATCGGCAATTGGCTGTCCACCAATAGAATAAGCATCCGTCCCAGGTAAAATATATTCGTTAAGAATCGGCGAGTATTCTCTTGATGCAAATTTCGTGAAATAGTATAATTTCACTCCTGTCTGAATTTCTGCTGCTTTCTTAAACGCTGGAGTCTGATAATACAAATTGATCCGCCCGATAAAATCCGGCATTGGTAACAAATTGTCATTGGTCAAGGCTTTTTGGAACAATACTCTCCCGTTGAAATTGAATTTGCCATATTTCAAAGTGGTTTCGCCTCCAATTTGAGAGATATTAAGGGAAGATGAACTCTGCTGCGGCTTCGCTGAATTATCAAAATAAGTGTAATTATCAATCCTGAAATAATCTATAAAAAGCTGGGTATTGAACCATTTTGCCAACCTCAGAGTTCCTCCGATCTGGGTTACGACTTCGTTATTCGGGTTTTGAAAATAGTAGTTGTAATCCATGTAATGCGATGAATTGACCAGATAATTGAAACTCGGATATGCCGACTGGAAATTAACTCTTCCTTCTACCAAATAATCTTTGATGGGTTCAAAAACCAATTCGTTGGTTGTTTTGATATAATCTCCGAATTCTGAACCTTTGGAAATTTCCAGAAAAGATTTGAGCTGAATCTTATCCAATAATTTGATTTGTAAATTCCCAACTGCACCAAATCTCTGTTCTTTGAAATAGCCCGGAATATTGAGCAGAGGATAGGCATTTTTGTTTCCGAAAGTAATGTATTGATGACGGAATCCTGCATCTAATTTGAATTTTTCATTATCCCAAACCAAGCTAAAAGTATTGCTGAGATTATTCGAGAATTTCTTATTATACAGTGGGAAACCTTCTATGCTTTCCGAACCGAAAAACAGGTTATTACCGACGGTTTCTGAGAAATAATATTTATTACCCTGATGAAAAATTGTGTGTCTAAGCTTGAAAGGATATTTTGCCGGATCCAAAGGCGCAAATTCCTGGCTGAAATAATATCTCCTGAAGCCAAATCTGGATTCGGCTCCGGATAAATTGGTTTCGATATTCTGGCGGTTATTGAATCTGGAATCGCCGCTCAAAAACACATCCAGATCTGCAATGCCGCCATTTTCCTGATTATTTACATTCTGGTGGATGTAATGCGCATAAGCTTCGTACTTATTGTTCTTCGATACATAATGACCGCTAAAGATCGTATTATTGCTGGATGCAAGACTATTTCTGTACAATCCCTGCGATCTGAGTCCCATATATTCTATTGCAAAATTGAAATTCTTACCAACATTCTGCGTATATGTAGTCTGCAGTTGACCGCCATTTCTCATGGAATTATTATAGAAAAAAGTGGTAGTTGGAGTTTTTACATCGTAATAATTGATGTCGTTCTCACCTAAAAGATAGAAGGACTTGTTTTCGGGGAGAAGTGTCAGGTTTTGTTCTGCATTCTTTTCGTAGGTCAAATTCTGGAAACCAGATCCCACATTGGCTTGCTGTATTCTCCCAAAATTATCTTGTTTATTGTACTGTGTCACGATGTAGGATTTTTCAATCGCAAAGGTCGTATCATAGATTTTCTTTTCAGAGAATCTTTTTTTGACCTGATAATCGTATATGGTTGGCTTGTATATTTCTAAAGAATCTTTCTCTCCGGAATCTATTTTCAGAGTATCTGAAGGCAGTTGGTTAGAATCTGTTTTATTGACTTGCTGCGCACTAACCAGAACACTAAAAGCAAGAAGCAGTATTGATAGGTATTTCATTAATGAAATTTGAGTACAAAAATACTAATAATATGGCAATAAAAAATCCCGCCTCGTAATTAACGGGGCGGGATTAGATTTATTAAATAATCTGGATTATTTTTTGATAACTTTTGTGTTCTCTACAGAACCATCAGCATATACAGCCTGAGCTACATAAGTTCCTTTCGCTAGATTGGAAACATTAACCTGACCGTTAGATTTTTCTCTCTTAACAATTTTACCAGACAAATCGATAATTGCGATTTCCTTGATATCTTTAGAAGACTTCAAAGTCACAACATCTACAGCCGGGTTAGGATAAGCAGAAAGTTTTGCTTTGTTAGCATTAACGTCTGATACGGCAAGAGATTCTAATTTACCGCTTAAAACATTGAAAGCTGGTACTGGAACGCCATCGACCTGAGCTTGACTGATACCTCCAGCGAAACCAGTTGTATCATTTATGAATGATAATTCTCCAAAATAATTACCCATTGTTGGATCTGCACCTGGAATTTCTGTCCAACTCTGTCCGCCATCAGTACTAAAAGAAGATCCATCAGTATATCCAGAAGTTACATAAGTATTAGCAGTTCCTGGAACATAAGCTATGCTGCTTGCATAGAATGCACCGTTTGGTGTAATTGGAGTCCAATTAGCACCACTATCTGAAGAGGAATATAATAAACCAATTCCATCCTCATTAGAAATCAAAAGACCATTACTTGAGTCTTTAAAGGCTACATCTGCAGTAAATCCACTGACAGTAACACCTCCAAAGTCAACAGCTGGAGTATCAAAAGCCTGCCAAGAAGCTCCTCTGTTAGGAGAATAAAGAACTCTTCCTAAATCCGTCCCTAACCAAATGTTATTACCCTGAACAGTGATTTTGCCTGTATATCCAAATTCTGCCCCATCCAACGGAACCGGAGCTGTTCCCACAGGAATATTAGTCCAGTTGGCACCACCATTGGTGGTAGTGTACATTTCAAATCTTGAATTTGCTCCTGCTCCAAATGGATCTCCTGCGCAAAACCCATTGTTCTCATCCCAGAAATACACTTGATTTGCAAACGAGATACTGGTACTAAATGGTGCTGTAACTTGTTTAGTCCAAGTGCTACCTGCATCTGTAGTTTTCCAAATACCATTTTGGGAACCAGAACCAGAACTAACAATCCATGCTGTGGTTGCCGAAATCGGATGCATATCACCAATTGTAGCTGCGGCTGGCGGACCTGAAACAAGTTTATTCGCCCAAGTATTTCCACCATCAGTAGACAAACCAATATATCTACCCTGATCTGTTGCAGTAGAAGTCTTACCATCTGAAAACCAAATCGTATTGGCATTAACAGCTTTTACAACTTGTGCATAGTGCAATGAAGGAGCTCCAGTGGTTTTGGGAACCCAAGTTGGGGATTGTGCTTTTGTTAAGCCTACTAAAGAGACTAATGCTAAAGAAAATAATATTTTTTTCATAAGTAAAATTTTATATTTAAATGTAAATATAGTAATAAATATCGAATATCAATGGTTTAATAACAACCTTTTTAAAGTTTATCTTATTTTTTAAAAGAAAAGACACCTATTTTGTAAACAGGCGTCTTTTCAATAATAGTAAGATATTAGTTATATCCTGGATACTGTGTGAGATTTGCATTTGTATTTAAATCGCCTAAACTCATAGGCAAAACTCTCAACTTATCATCAGCAGCAACATCACAGTTCATATTACAGTTAGATGGTTTCGTAATGGAAAGATTGTAACGCTTCAGATCCCAGAATCTTTGTCCTTCTCCGTAGAATTCTTTTGCTCTCTCCGTCAAAATATCATTTAGTAAGTTTGTCCCTGAGCTATTATAAGTCTTACCTCTTCTGCTAATAACAAAATCGTTAAGCTTTGCAAGAGCCGTGGCTTGCTGACCTGTATGGTATAATGCCTCAATTTCATTTAATTGAGCTTCAGCAAATCGAAATACTTTTATATTCCTCATTAAAGGTACATTACTTGTACTACCTGATTGTGTTGAAAGCCTTGGATATTTATTAGTCCAAAAACCCCTAGGAGCATCTGTGGCAGGTGCTCCGGTAGAAATCAACAATGACGTAGCACCTGTTGCCGTAGTACCTCTTCTTATATCAGTTGATGTATTTGTCCCAGATGTTGTAAATGTATTATAAAAAGTCTGTGTAAATAATAAGGACCTCTTGTCTCCTGTTCTATTATAAAAAAGTGGTAAAGCCACATTAGAACCTATACCCGTGACCTGATTAGTTAAACTATTAACATCAAGTTCCCAAATAGTCTCTTTATGTTCTTCTGAAAAAGAATCGTCTGTTGATGCAAAATAATTAAAATAATCTGTAACAGTTACTGGACTATCTTTCAATGAAACAGGCATCAAATTATATTTACCTGGCACTAATTGACCATTATTATCTATGACATCCTTATTGTTAACGATATCACTTGCGTATTGCAATGCGAGTTGGGCATCACCAGCAGCTCTTCTTGTAAGATAAACTCTAGATAGTATTAGCTCAGCGGCAGCTCTTCCGAAACGTGTTTTAGTAGTCGGTTTAATTTCCGCACCATTTACACCCGCAGTTAAGTCAGAAATGATTTGCTCATAAACTTCTGCCACCGTTGCTCTTTTTGGCTGTATTAAGGAATCATAATTTTCAAGAACAATTGGAACACCATATTCTTGATTGATACCAGAAGTCGGAGAGGGTGAATAATAAGTTACCAAAGTAAAATAAGCGAGACCGCGGATAATTTTAGCTTCAGCTTTTAATCTTTCAACATTCGCATTAGTAGCTACATTGGTATCATTAATGATAAGGTTACATTTCATTATAGCATTATACATCAATCGGTAAAAACTAAATTCTCCCTGATTAGAGTTATAATTCTTATTGTTGGTCAGTACATAATTTGCATTGGTAGTAGAAACGAAAAGATTGTCTCCTAACAGATCACCAAAAATCATAAGCTCTGTACCAAAGCCACTAGTATTACCAAGATTATAATACGCTCCGTTTAAAAGCATCTGTAATTGCTGCTCCGTACGTGGCACTTCAAAGTTAACCACACTGTTCGCTTCCAAATCTAATGAGCTCTCACTACAAGATTGTGATAGACCCAGAAGAAATATAGATGATATTAATATATATTTTTTCATTTTTAAATTAATTTTAAAATCCAAGTTGAATACCCATTGACATTGTTCTTAATACTGGAGAAGCATACCAATATCTTCCTTTTCCTAACCAAGACCAAGAGTTGGAGTTTGATTCTGGATCATAATTGAGATCTTTATCAAATGCCCAAGTTAATAAGTTAGTTCCTCTTAAATAAATTGTGAAATTATTAAGCCCTACACTCTGCTTGAAAACATCTCCAAAAGAATAAGATAATCTCAGTTCTTTTAACCTAATATGGTCTCCTTTATTCAAGAAACGAGAAGACTCCAATCTAGATGTATTAGGATCTCCCAGTACCGCTTTTGGATTGCTTGCATTGAAGTTTTCCATACCCGGAGCGTCTGTCCAGCTATCATATAGCGCATCTGTCACCTGATTTCTGGTAGGGAATCTACCATCGTGCAATGTATAGGAATGAACTCCATTCTGTACATAGAAATCAAACTGACCAGATAACAAGAAACTTAATGAAATATTTTTATACTTGAATTCATTGGTTACTCCCACATTATAAATCGGGAATGCACTTTTACCCATCCAGGCTCTCTGCGCATCTGTTCTAACATTGGTAACATCAGTTTTAGAAGCATCAGTATAGAATAATGCATCCCCTGCTCTGATGCCCTTAGTTGGATCATCCTGCTGAGCAATACCTGCCCATTGAATAACATAATATTCTCCTAATAAGTGACCTGGAGATAGTGCAACCAACTCATTACTTGCATCGGAAGTATCGTCTGCATAAGTAACTAAATCCTGACCATAAAGCTTTTCTAGTTTTGTTTTTGAGTAGGCTCCATTTGCATTAATATACCATTGGAAGTCACTTGTTTTAATAGGTGTTGCTTCAACTACTAATTCGAATCCGGAATTATTAATTCTACCAACATTGCCATAGAACCCTCCAGGACCTCCGGATTCAGCAGCTAAATAATAAGTATCAATCGCCCCATCCGTAATTTTTCTATAATAATCCAATGTAAATTTCAAACGATCATTGAAAAATCCGATTTCACCTCCTACATCCAAGTGTTTTGATTCTTCCCAAACCAATGGTGGGTTACCTGCATTATTGAAGCCTCCATATCCTCCATATGATCCCCATCCATAAGTGTAGTTATAGAAAAGGTTAGTGGCAGAGTTATATTGTGGACCCCATTGATCAGCATAAGGAATATTTCCTAATACACCATAACTAGCTCTTAAATTCAAAGTAGAAAACAACGATGGTGCAAAGGATTCTTGCGCTACATTCCAAGATCCTCCTAAAGACCAGAATGTTCCAAACTTTTCGTTTCCTAATGTAGAGTTACCATCCCTACGTAACTGCCCAGAAACTGAATATCTTCTGTCGAAGCTATAGCTTAGTTTTCCAAAGTATGATAATTGACGCCATTGCAAATCATCATTAGAAGCAAATTGTTCATCTGTATAATTAAAATACGGATCCCCATTATTAAGCGTAAATGACTGTGCACTTAGAACGTTATATTTGTGATCTTGATATTCTATCCCCGCAGCAGCTCCCACAGAATGTTTATCTGCAAATACCCTGTTATAGCTAACGGAGTTTACCCAGTTCCATTCGAAAATTGTAGTTCTATAATCACCTAAAAAGCCTTGGTCTTCTGTCATAATTGTATAAACCGGATGTCCTGGCTTAACAAGCATTTGCTCTCTCATAAACTGCGTTTGTGTACCAAAGGTAGAGTTGAAAGAAAAGTCTTTTGCAAAAGCGTAATCCATATTTGCAGAAGCAATAAACGTGTTAATCCAAGAATTCTGCCTTGCTTCATTCAAAATAGATACAGGATTGAATCCCTTTGTAGGTGAACCTTCTCCTAGATCTGATTGATTATATATTCCGTCACCTGGATTATCATTTTCATTATAGATAGGTCTTAATGGCGAAATCATAATAGAAGATGTTACTGGATTAGCAGAAGCTCTTCCTCCAAAGTAAGTTTGCCTTTTAATATTGGAGTAATTAACATTCATTCCAAACTTCAGCTTCTCTGAAGCTTTATGATTAATTGCTGTATTTAAACTTAATCTATCAAAACCAGATGTTAGAATTAAGGGTTTATTCTGATAATAAGAACCTCCTATTCTGAAAGATGTATTTTCACCTCCTCCAGTAGCTCCAAAATTATACGTATTAACAACTGATGAACCTCTGTTAACAGCTTTTATCCAGTCTGTATTCGTGTTTTTAAGATTACCACCATTATAATAAGTATTTTCATAATTCTCTAAGAAATACTTTTTAGCATCATCCATATTCTGAACCAAGCTCTCAGATACACCTCTTCCTCTACTGTTCCAGATCAGCATTGACCCGTACTTAATATATTCGTCCGCATTCATTAGCTTAAGTTTATCAAAAGCTCTATCTTGAATACCCGTTTCTGTTGAAAATTCAAATCTGGTTTTTTGATTGAATTTCCCTTTCTTAGTTTTAACTATAATAACTCCATTTGCTCCACGTGAACCATATAATGCAGTAGCAGAAGCATCTTTCAAAACATCAACAGACTCAATGGCATTAGGGTCAATCGCTGCCAATGGATTCCAGGACTCCATCATCTGAGCATTATCAGCACCCTTCCCAATTACTACGCCATCAATAACATATAATGGATTAGGAGTTCCAATCAATGAACTTACACCTCTAATAATAACCATATTAGACGAGCCAGGATCACCACTTGCAGAAGAGAAATTCAGTCCGGCAACTCTACCATTCAAAACCTCATCAACCGAGGAAAATGGAGTTGATTCGAAATTAGCTTTAGAAACAGTATTATATGATCCCACTTTTTGTGCCGGATCAAGTTTAATGTTTCCAATTACCACCACCTCTTCAATATCCTTTGTAGAAGCAGTATCTCTTTTTGTTTTTTGTGCCATTAATGCTTGTCCCGTAAAGAATAACACACCAACGGATAACAATCGTAATTTTACATTCATATTAACACTATTTAATTATAATTTGCAAATATGTTAAAAAAAATTAACACCAACAAAAAAAGAAATCAATAATAATAATGAATTGTAATATTTCTTATCAATTTGCTATAAAAACAAACACCAAATTAACAACTAAAAGTAAATTAAGGCTTATTAAACAATAATTATCAAACATTACAGACATGTTATGCCTAAAATATGATAATAAATATTTTTTTATTTATAATAATTCTAAATAATTTTATAGACATAAAAAAAAACCTGCTGATTAGCAGGTTATTGATTATTTAAGTTTCTTTTTAACAGCTACCTCCTCATAGACTTCAAGAATGTCTCCGACTTCTATATCGTTATAGCCTTTGATATTAAGTCCACACTCATAGCCTTTGGTTACTTCCTTGACATCGTCTTTATAACGCTTCAAACTTTCCAGTTCTCCATCAAATTTTACGATTCCGTCTCTCAGGAGTCTGATCTTAGAATTTCTGGTTACTTTTCCAGTAAGAACCATACAACCAGCAATAGACCCAACTTTAGAAATTTTGAATACTTCTCTAATTTCAACATTACCAATTACCTGCTCCTGAATCTCTGGCGAAAGCAGTCCTTCCATCGCTTCTTTGACTTCATCAATGGCTTTGTATATAATGGAATATGTTCTGATTTCAACCTCTTCTTTATCCGCAATATCCTTAGCGTTAACGCTGGCTCTTACATTAAATCCGATTACAATCGCATCCGATGCAGCAGCTAATAAAATATCACTTTCTGTAATTTGTCCCACACCTTTATGAAGAATGTTAACCTGAATTTCTTCTGTTGATAATCTTTGTAACTGATCAGACAATGCTTCTACAGATCCGTCCACATCACCTTTAAGAATGATATTCAGTTCTTTGAAATCTCCTAAAGCAATACGACGTCCAATCTCATCCAATGTAAGATGTTTCTTGGTTCTGATCGATTGTTCTCTCTGAAGTTGCTCTCTCTTGTTTGCAATAGTCTTAGCTTCTTTTTCATCAGCAAAAACTCTGAATTTATCCCCTGCAGTGGGCGCACCGTCCAAACCAAGAATAGTAACAGGAATAGAAGGTCCCGCTTTTTCCATTGGTTTACCTCTTTCATCCAGCATTGCTTTTACTTTACCATGATTTTTCCCGGCAAGTACATAATCTCCAACAGTTAAAGTACCATTCTGAACCAGCATTGTTGCAACATATCCGCGTCCTTTATCTAAAGCCGCTTCAATAACAACGCCGCTTGCTTGTTTATTTGGATTCGATTTCAGTTCCAGAAGCTCAGCTTGCAAGAGAACTTTTTCCAATAATAATTCGACATTATTACCAAATTTAGCAGAGATTTCCTGTGCCTGAACATTTCCACCCCATTCTTCCACCAATACATTCATTGCAGAAAGTTGTTCTCTGATTTTATCCGGATTAGCATTAGGCTTATCCACTTTGTTGATTGCTATAATCATTGGAACACCTGCAGCCTGTGCGTGCGCAATTGCTTCTTTCGTTTGAGGCATTACATCATCATCGGCAGCCACTACAATAATTGCGATATCGGTAACCTGTGCCCCTCTAGCTCTCATTGCTGTAAAGGCTTCGTGACCTGGCGTATCTAAGAAAGTAATTCTCTGTCCGTTTTCCAGTTTCACATTGTAAGCACCGATGTGCTGTGTAATTCCACCTGATTCACCTGCAATCACGTTAGTTTTTCTAACATAATCCAGTAATGATGTCTTACCGTGGTCTACGTGACCCATCACAGTTACGATAGGTGCTCTTGGTAGTAAATCTTCTTCTGCATCCGGCTCTTCTTCTGCAGCAGCTTCTTCAATATCAGCATCGGAGAATTCGATTTTATAGCCAAATTCATCAGCCACTAAGGTTAATGTATCTGCTTCCAGACGTTGGTTCATCGTTACCATTACTCCTAATGAGAAACACGCAGAAATAACTTCCGTTGCGCTTACATTCATTAAAGATGCCAATTCACTAACAGTAATGAATTCAGTAACTTTCAAAGTTCTGTCTTGTGCATCCATTTCCTGCTGAAGTTCGTCTTGTTCTCTTCTCCAGGATCTTTTTTCTTTTCTATGCTTAGATCCTTTAGATTTACCTCCTTTGTTAGTTAGTTTTTCTAAAGTTTCTTTGATCTGATTTTTTACCTGCTCATCCGTAAGTTCAACAGGCATTACACGAGATTGACCTCTGTTATTACCGCCACGGTTGTTATTGCCGCCACGGTTGTTGTTATTTCCGCCGCGGTTTCCGCCTTGGTTATTTCCACCTTGACCCTGTGGACGGTTGTTATTGTTGCCGCCTTGACCTGGTCTGTTTCCGCCGCCTTGCTGATTGTTATTTTGTCCGGCATTGGTCTGTCCAGGCGTATCTTTTGTAATCCGCTTTCTTTTCTTTTTTGCAGCATTATTACCTGCAGATTTTGGTTTGTTGAACTGAGAAAGATCCACAGTCTCCTTTAGGATTTTCGGACCATCTAGTTTTTGGTAAACCGTTTCTATTTTCTGAGGTTCGTCAGATTCCGGAGCTGGCGGTGTATCCGCTGCAGGAGCAACTTCAGCCTTTGGTTCCGGTTTTTTCTCTTCCTGTGCAACCGGGGTTTCCTTAACAGCTTCTTTTTCTTTATTAGAAGGTTTTGGTTTATTGCTTTCCAGTTTAGAAAGGTCTATCTTATCCAAAACTTTAAACTCCTGTTTTTCTTCTCTTTTTATAACCTCGGGAGTTTCTTCTTTTTCCTGAACTGGTTCTTCTTTCGGAGCGGGCTCTTCAGTCGGTTTTTTAGGGTTCAGGTCTATTTTACCTAAAACTTTGGTTTCAGGTTTCAGATTAGCTTTGGCTCTTATAACCTCAGGTGCTTTTTCTTCAATTGCTAATTTTTCATCAGGAACTTTAGAAATCACGACCTCATGAGAAGCTTTTCTCTGTTCTCCATCTTTTCGGAACTCAGCTTCTAATGCAGAAAATGCCTGTTCTTCCAATAGAGCGTTAGGGTTGCTGTCCACTTCTATTCCTTTGCTCTGGAGATATTCCACAGCTCTTGGTATAGATATGTTCAGTTCTTTAACGGCTTTATTTAATCTTATTTTTGGCATAAATATTAATTTGCTTTGGCTTTTAGCGTTTTAAGCTTTTAAGCTTTAATTTTTCTTTTTATTAAGTTTAATTCAGAATTCTTTTTGGGAATTCAGAAATGATTTATCCTTCTAATTCCTCTCTCAGAATATTTTTTACTTCTTCGATGGTTTCTTCCTCCAGATCCACGATGTTCAATAACGCTTCGGTATCTTTATCAAGGACACTTCTCGCAGTATTAAGTCCTACTTTTTTGAATTCATCAATGATCCATGATTCGATCTCGTCATTGAATTCTACCAATTCTACATCATCGTCTTCAGAAGTTTCTCTGTAAACATCAATCTCAAATCCGGACAGCCAAGAGGCCAGTTTTATATTCTGTCCCTGCTTTCCGATCACTTTGGAAATCTCATCAACCGGTGTGTAAACCAGCGCATAGTTAGTTTCCGTATTGACTTCTATTTTATTGATGGTAATATTTCCTAATGCTCTTTTTACAAGAATTTCAGGATTCTTTGACCACTGGATTACATCGATATTTTCATTTCTTAGCTCTCTTACCACACCGTGGATTCTGGAACCTTTTACCCCAACGCAAGCGCCTACAGGATCTATTCTGTCATCATACGCATCCACAGCGATTTTTGCCTTCTCGCCAGGGATTCTTACTACTTTTTTCAGGATAATAGTTCCATCCTGAATTTCCGGAATCTCAAGCTCCAAAAGTTCTTCAAGGAATTTCGGTGCTGTTCTGGAAACGATGATCTGAGGTTTTGATCCGCGGAAATCTACGCTTTCAACAATCGCTCTCACATTATCTCCCTTTTTGAAGAAATCGGAAGGAATCTGATTTTCTTTCGGAAGGATGAACTCATTGCCTTCATCATCAAGTAAGATCACATGTTTATGTCGGATGTGATGAACTTCTCCTACAATTAGCTCTCCAATTTTATCCCGGAACTGCTCATAAAGGGATGCATTAAAATGTTCCTGAATCTTCGTAGCCAGGATCTGCTTCAGCGTAAGGATATTTCTTCTACCTAATTTAGAAACAGGAATCTCCTGGGTATATTCTTCTCCAACTTCAAAAGTCGGATCTATTTTTCTAACTTCAGAAATCTCAATTTCCAGATCATCATCTTCAGACATCTCGTCCTCCACGATAGTTTTGTTGAGGAAAATCTGAAAGTCTCCTTTATCAGGATTCACAATCACATCAAAATGATCATCAGAATCATATCTTTTTCTAAGAAGAGTCTTTAGCGAATCTTCGATAATAGCCATTAAATCTATTTTGCTGATATTCTTTATCTCTTTAAAATCACCAAAGGCTTCTATTAAAGCTAAATTATCCATATCCTAATATATAATTGATAAATGATGATCGATAATTGACGTTTACTGGTCAATATCAATTCATCTAATTGTTAAAATTTTATTGTTACAAGTGCTTTTTTGATATCGGAATAAGGAATCTCCTTATCTTCCACCACGTCTTCTTTTCCCTTTCCGATTAGTTTTGGACGTCTGTATTCTAATCGGACAATCACTTTCTCATCATCTACATTGACTAGTTCTCCTTCAATTTTGGAATCGTCATTCAATAATAATTCCAGAGTTCTTCCTATATTTTTTCTGAATTGTCTTGGTGATTCCAGAGGTTCGCTGAGCCCGGCAGACATTACCTGCAGACTAAAATCATGAATCTCACGATCCATATTGAATTCTATCGCACGGCTGGCATCCAGACAATCCTGAAGCGTAACGCCATTGTCACCATCCAAAATAACAGTAATATCAGAAGAAGCGGATATCTTCATATCCACTAAAAAAAGATCGGGTCTTGTTAAAAGAAACTCGCTTATCAGGCGATCTACCTCTGTTTTAAAATCCATAGTCATCTTCTAATTATATCTACGAAAAAAGGCATTCTTGCGAAAGCCTTTCCATTTTCTCCGTAAATCTTTTGCAAAGATAATTATTTTTTCTTTAATATACAAGAAACCAATTATTTCAATTATACATACTGCAAGTAATTTTTTCTTATTTTTGCCAGAATTTTAAAAATTATTCTTTGTGAATATTACAATAGTTGGAACCGGATATGTTGGGCTGTCTAATGCTGTTTTGCTAGCACAACAGCATAATGTAATTGCCCTGGACATTATTCCGGAAAAAGTTGAAATGCTGAACAATAAGCAATCTCCTATTGACGACGCTGAAATCACAGAATTTCTACAAACCAAAAATCTCAACCTTAAGGCAAGTCTTGATAAAGAAGAAGCTTATAAAAATGCGGACTTTATTATTGTAGCCACACCAACAGATTACGACCCTTCTACCAATTATTTTAACACCAGCAGTGTTGAAAATGTGATAAAAGAGGTTAAAACAAGCAACCCAAAAGCAGTTGTCATTGTAAAATCAACTGTTCCTGTTGGCTTCACGGAAAATCTAAAGAAAGAACTAAACTTCGACAATATTATATTTTCTCCAGAATTTTTGAGAGAAGGAAAAGCACTTTATGATAATCTTTATCCATCCAGAATAATTATTGGTGAACAAAGTGAGCGGGCAATAGTTTTTGCAAATCTTTTGAAAGAAGGTGCCATAAAAAAAGATATTCCTACTCTTTTTACCAATGGAACAGAGGCAGAAGCTATCAAATTATTCTCGAATACCTATCTGGCAATGCGTGTTGCCTACTTCAATGAGCTGGACAGTTATTCCCAAATACACGGATTGGACAGCCGTCAAATTATAGAAGGTGTAGGACTAGATCCAAGAATCGGTTCTCATTATAATAATCCGTCGTTTGGTTATGGTGGTTATTGCCTTCCAAAAGATACTAAACAATTATTAGCCAATTATAATTCGGTTCCCAACAATCTTATCCAAGCTATTGTGGATGCTAATCGCACAAGAAAAGATTTTATTGCGGATTCTATTTTGGAAAAAAAGCCAAAGAAAGTTGGTGTTTATCGACTAATAATGAAATCGGGATCGGACAATTTCCGGGCATCGGCAATACAAGGCATTATGAAAAGAATCAAAGCAAAAGGTGTAGAAGTAATTGTTTATGAACCTGTTCTGAAAGAAGATTCTTTTTTCGGTTCGAAGGTAACTCGGGACTTGAATGGTTTTAAACAGGAATGTGACATTATCATATCCAACCGAAATACGCCGGAACTGGAGGACGTAAAAGAAAAAGTATATACCAGAGATTTATTCGGAAACGATTAAAATTAAAAAATTATTCTTATAAAAACATTTATGAAAAACATTATAATCACCGGCGGTGCCGGTTTTATCGGTTCTCACGTAGTTCGAGAATTTGTAAAAAATAATCCAGAGTCAAAAATCATCAACCTTGATGCTTTAACTTACGCTGGAAATCTTGAAAACCTGAAAGATATAGAAAACGAACCTAATTACGTTTTCGAAAAAGCAGACATTACAAAACCTGAAGAATTAAGAAAAGTATTTGAAAAATACAATCCTGATGCTGTTGTACATCTTGCTGCAGAAAGTCACGTGGATAGAAGCATCACAGATCCTAATGCTTTTATCAATACGAATGTTAACGGAACTGCCAATCTTCTGAACCTGTGTATCGAATTCTGGACTTTGAACCCGAACCACACTCACGGAAGATTCCCAAATGAGTCTCGAAAAAATCTTTTCTACCACGTTTCAACTGATGAAGTATATGGAAGCCTCGGGGAAACAGGATTTTTCTTAGAAACTACACCTTATGATCCGCAATCTCCATATTCTGCTTCCAAAGCAGCTTCTGACCATCTCGTAAGAGCTTACGGAAACACTTACGGAATGCCTTTTATTGTTTCAAACTGTTCCAATAATTACGGACCTAATCACTTCCCAGAGAAATTGATTCCGCTTTGTATTTCGAATATTCTAAATGAAAAACCTTTGCCAATCTATGGGGATGGAAAATATACCAGAGATTGGCTATTCGTAATCGATCATGCAAAAGCAATTCATCAGATTTTCAATGAAGCTAAAACGGGAGAAACATATAATATTGGTGGTTTTAACGAGTGGCAAAATATTGATCTGGTAAAAGAATTAATCAAACAATTGGATGAAAAACTAGGTAATCCCGCTGGTCATTCGGAAAAATTAATTACTTATGTAAAAGACAGACCCGGACACGACAAACGTTATGCTATCGATGCTACTAAGCTCAATAAGGATCTGGGCTGGAAACCATCTGTAACTTTTGAGGAAGGTCTTGGAAAAACCATCGATTGGTTCCTAGAAAATAAAGAATGGCTGGATAATGTAACTTCCGGAGATTATCAGAACTATTACGAAAATCAGTATTCTTAAAATAATAACCAAAAAAAACCAGATTATGAAAGGAATTATATTAGCCGGAGGATCCGGAACCAGACTTTATCCATTAACAATCGCTGTAAGCAAGCAACTGATGCCTGTTTATGACAAACCGATGATTTATTATCCGCTTTCAACATTGTTATTAGCAGGAATTAAAGATATTTTAATCATCACGACACCTCACGATCAGGCCGGATTCATTAAGCTTTTAGGCGATGGGTCACAGTTGGGTTGTAATATTGAGTACAAGGTTCAACCAAGTCCCGATGGATTGGCTCAGGCTTTTATACTTGGAGATGAATTCATTGGAGATGATTCTGCAGCTTTAGTTTTGGGTGATAATATTTTTTATGGTTCCGAAATGGGAACATTACTGAAAAATAAAACCAATCCTGATGGCGGTGTGGTTTTCGCCTATCACGTTTCTGACCCTGAAAGATACGGTGTAGTTGAATTTGACAAAGATTTCAAAGCACTTTCTATTGAAGAGAAACCAACTCAGCCTAAATCCAACTATGCTGTTCCAGGACTTTATTTTTATGATAATGAAGTCGTTGAGATTGCGAAAAACATAAAACCATCTCCGAGAGGCGAACTGGAAATTACCGATGTAAACAACGTTTACCTAAGCAAAGGTAAGTTGGAAGTTGGCGTTTTGGACAGAGGAACTGCCTGGCTGGACACAGGAACTTTTGATTCTCTTCAGGACGCTTCAGAATTTGTAAGCGTGATCGAGAAAAGACAAGGCTTCAAGATCGGCTGTATAGAGGAAATTGCTTTCAGAAATGGATTCATCAATGAAGAAAAACTTCTGGAAACCGCTACAAAATATGGTAAAAGCGGATATGGAGAATACCTGAAGAGCCTTATTAAATAAAAAAAACTAACATAAATGAGTGATTCTAAAAAACACCAATGGACTGACACCATAGAATCCAATCATTCTCTTTTCAACCTTAATCTGAAAGAGGTGTGGAGATACAGGGATCTAGTGTATATGTTTGTGAAACGGGATTTTGTATCTGGCTTCAAGCAAACTATTCTTGGTCCGGTCTGGTTTTTTATCAATCCTATTTTTACAACGATAGTCTATCTTGTGGTTTTTGGGAATATTGCAAAATTATCAACAGACGGCGCACCAAAAATCTTATTCTATTTAGCCGGGATTACACTGTGGAACTATTTCTCAACTTGTCTTACCTCCACATCCAATGTATTCACTGCTAATGCAGGGATATTCGGAAAAGTATATTTTCCGAGATTGGTAATGCCCATTTCGATTGTATTTTCTAACCTGATGAAATTTGGGGTACAGATGGGACTGTTCTTAGTAGTCTTCTTTTATTATCTTTTTAGAGGGGAAGTATCTCCAAACTGGTGGATATTAGCAACGCCTCTTCTGATCGCACTAATGGCCGTTTTTGCCTTAGGATTAGGAATGATATTCTCTTCTTTAACTACCAAGTACAGGGATTTGCAAATGTTGCTTTCTTTTGGAATTAGCCTTTATATGTATGCTACCCCGGTTATTTATCCTGTATCCAGTCTTAAAGGAATTTTCAGAACCATTGCTTTTTACAATCCTTTAACAGGAATTTTTGAATGTTTCAAATATGCTTGGTTAGGCGTTGGAGATTTTAGTCCAATGATGTTGACAATTAGTTCAGCCATTATATTAGTTATTTTAGTAATCGGAACCATCATTTTTAACAAAGTTGAAAAAGGTTTTATGGATACAGTATAAAAACACGGAATGAAATTAGCACTAAAAGCAGAAAATATATCTAAGCAATATCGTCTTGGAGAAGTTGGGACAGGGACACTTTCTCATGATATCAACCGTTTTTGGCACAGGATAAGAGGAAAAGATGATCCCTATTTAAAAATTGGAGAATCTAATGATAGAACTCAAAAAGGCGAGAGTGATTATGTTTGGTCTCTCAGAGAAATAAACTTTGAGATAGAACAAGGTGATGCTGTGGGAATAATTGGTAGAAATGGAGCAGGAAAATCGACACTACTAAAACTTCTGAGCAAAGTAACAAAACCTACGACCGGGAGAATTCTTACAAATGGAAGAATCGCTTCGCTACTTGAAGTGGGAACAGGTTTTCATCCGGAAATGACTGGCAGAGAAAATATTTATCTCAATGGGGCTATTCTTGGAATGACAAGAAAAGAAATCAAGAGAAAGTTTGATGAAATTGTTGATTTTTCTGGTGTGGAAAGATATATAGACACGCCTGTAAAACGTTACAGTTCAGGAATGTACATCCGATTGGCTTTTGCAGTAGCTGCGCATTTGGAATCGGAGATATTGATTGTGGATGAGGTTCTTGCTGTGGGCGATGCCGAATTTCAGAAGAAATGTCTCGGAAAAATGGGGGATGTTTCCAAAGGAGAAGGCAGAACGGTACTTTTTGTAAGCCATAATATGAACGCCGTAAAAGATTTATGTAACAATTCTATTCTATTATCTAAAGGCACGATAAGTAAAATAGGAGATACCAACAGTGTAATAGAAGAGTACATAAACTCTTATCAATCTCAAAATGAGAAAAAAATAACAGGAAATAAGGAAGTTGAAATCATAGATTTTAGTACTCAGAATTACAGTAGACAAAATGAATTGAACTTCTTAATGGATGAAGAAATTACTTGTTCTTTTTTATTAAAGTTTAATGAAAGCCAAAGTAATCTGGACTTGGGAATCAATATCAGAAGTGCACAAGGAGATTTTTTCTCGCATATCACAAATTTAGATGAGGGCTATGAGATTTCCGGAAAAAAAGGAGAAGTTAAGAAATACGAGATAAAATTGGGTAAATTGAATTTCCAGCCAGGGAGTTATATTTTTGACATCGGAATTGTAAATCAGTTTAGATTACTATATAATGTAGAATCTGTTTCACAATTTTTTTTAGAAAAAAGCCATCATTTTCAAAGGCCTACTCCTTTTCCAAGTTTTGCAAAAATATTTATAAAATCAGAATGGACGGAAACAAAGATCTAAATATATCCTTAGGCATCTTAGTCTCGTACGATTATGAATTTCTTAAAATATCAATGCCAAAAATTTACAATTATGTGAATTTTATACTTTTGGCAATTGATAAAAACCAGATGACTTGGAAAGGTGAACAATTTGTAATTCCAGATTCCTTTTTTCAATGGTTAGAAATTTTCGATATAGAAAAGAAGATTCACTTCTATTATTATGAAGTAGATTTTTCAATGCCATCAATGGAGATTGAAACTCATTTAAGAAACGAAATGGGGAAAAGAATGCCTAAATCTGATTGGTATATGCAAATTGACACAGATGAATATATAATCAATGCCGAAGATCTAGTTTCTGAACTAAGCAACATCAATTACCAGAATAATTCTCAAATAATGGTTTACACAAAATATTTACCTATGTTTAAATCAGACGAGGACAATGTATTCCTGATAGACGTTGCTGAAAAATGTCCTGTTTTTACAAATATACCAAAATATGATACAGCAAGACTTTCTCATTTTGCCCAAAAAGTATATTCTGAAATTTATTTTCTACATCAGTCATGGGATAGAAAAGAAGAAGAAATTTTAATGAAAATAAAAAATTGGGGACATAATTCAGATTTTAATATTTATAATTATTTTAATTTTTGGAAAACAATTAACAAATTTAATTACAATTACATCTACAATTTCCATCCAATATATCCGGAAAAATGGAATAGATTAATAAAAACTCCTCTCATAAATTCGCCCAATTTCAACGAATTTATAAAAAAATATATCCACGGAAAAAAAATAGAAAGGTTAAAAAGAGAACAAATTGACCGTACTTTAAAATCCAGAATAAAATATTTTCTCTTAAGACTTTTCGAATAATTATTTATGTATAGTAGTCCACTTGTTTCAGTTTTCATGATTTCCTATAATCAGCAAGACTACATAATTGAGGCTCTGGAAAGCGTTCTGAATCAGAAGACAAACTTTGATTATCAGATCATTTTATCCGACGATGCTTCGCAGGATAATACGCAGCAAGTCGTTCATGCTTTCTTAGAAAATCATCCAAAAAAAGAAAAAGTAACGTTCATCAGACAAGAAAAAAATCTCGGCTGGATGCCCAATTTTATCTTCACTTTGGAAAAATGTCAAAATTCTGGTGCCAAATATATCGCAATGTGCGAAGGAGACGACTTTTGGACGAATCCTGATAAACTACAGAAACAGATCGATCTGCTAGAGCAAAATCCGGATGTCACATTGATCTGTCACAGATACAAAGAGCTGTATAATGATGGGAAAATATTAGATTGCCCTCATTTTCGAAAAGATTTTTTCCAAGGACAGAATAGTTTCAAATTTCCCCAACGGGATTTCGAGGAGTTTATGAGAATTCAGACCATGACCATTGTTTTCCGCAGTTCTGCACTGGATCTTAGTTTACGGGAAAAGTATGATCATTATTGTGACACTCATATCAAGCATCATATTTTAGATAACGGTTTGGGAATGTACACCAAAGATTTTGATGCCGTTTACAGAATCCATGGCAATAATGTTTTCCTGTCTCAGGACGAAAGGAAAAAAATAAAATTCACTTATGATGTTTATAGAGACCTGATTGACAACAACAGCTCTTCAGGCTACAAAAACCTTCTGAATTTGGCAATGAGACAAAGAATTGACAGCGAACTTAAAAACCGGAAATTCAATATTCTCGATCCATATTATTTAAGTTTAGTGTTTCAGCAAGTAAAAGATACCGGCTCCATACCGTTGTTTGTGAAAAATATGATCCGCGGAATTATCAATATATAAACAATGATCCCAAAAAAAATACACTATTGCTGGTTTGGCGGCAATCCAAAACCAGAATCCTTCTACATCTGCCTGGATTCCTGGGAAAAAAATCTCCCCGGCTATGAAATCATAGAATGGAATGAATCCAATTTTGACATCAACTGTTGTGAGTATGTTCGTTTAGCAGCAGAGAAGAAAAAATGGGCTTTTGTTTCAGATTACGCCAGAGCTTTAGCTTTGTTCGAGCAAGGCGGAATTTATATGGATATTGATGTGGAAGTCAAATTTTCTCTGGACGAATTCTTGATTCACCGTGCATTTTCCGGATTTGAGATCAAAGGTTCCCCTTTCACAGCTCTTTGGGCTACCGAAAAAAAGCATCCGTGGCCAAGGAAAGTTCTGGATTTCTACAATCAAAAAACAGACTTTGACCTTACTACGAATACGGTTTTCGTATCGGATCTGCTCATTAATCATTACAAAGCTGACCCTGAGAGAGATGAATATCAGGAACTTGAAGATGGGATAGTGATTTATCCCTCCACTTATTTCTGTTTAGATTTGCCGAAAAATTACGCAGCGCATCATTTCGTGGGAACTTGGCACGAGCGTGATACACCGAATCCTTTTAAAGATTATGTCCACACTTATTTTCACCTGAAAAATGTAGCCGACATCAAGCAAGGAAAAAAAGAAATCCATAATGCCGTGAACAACCTCAAGATCATCACAGCAGACGAAATTCTGAATCAATTTCCTCTGAAAATGTTACTTAAACATATTTTAAAACGCATCAAGCAATAAGATTTATTATTTTTGCACAAAACAGCTTTGATGAGTCATAAAATAGCTATTGTTTACGGAACCAGACCAGAATTTCTAAAAGTTTTTCCGGTTATTCATCAGTTCCGGAAGAATAATGAAAAAGTCATAATTATAAACACCGGACAGCACGATGATCTTCTTTCCAAAATGGAGGAAAGCTTTGATATCATTCCGGATTACAGATTATCCGTACAGTCACTGGAGTTTACCAATTCAAACCTCGTTGCAAAACTGATCAACAGCCTGTCGGATCTCATTCACAAAGAAAATATCACTAAAATCGTAGCGCAGGGCGACACTTTTACGGTCTTAGCTTCTTCAGTCGTAGCTTTTTTGGAAAAAAGAAAATTTTATCATATCGAAGCGGGCCTCAGAACCACGGACATCCAGCTTCCGTTTCCTGAGGAATATAATAGACGTGTGGTTTCTCTTGGAAGTGATGTCAATTTTGCGCCAACTGTTTTATCGCAAAATAATCTTTTGCAAGAAGGTATTCCGGCAGATAGAATTTTACTCACAGGAAACACGATTGTGGATATGATCCAATACATTCTTGACAAAGAAAATATCGAAATTGAGTACCAAAACAAAGTTTTCATAACAGCGCACAGACGCGAAAACATCGGGAAACCATTACAGGAAATTTCTCAAGCCATTAAAGAATTGGCAACCGAAAATCCCGAGGTAACTTTTGAATGGGCTTTGCACCCCAATCCAAACACGAGAAAGATTATTCTTGACGTTTTCGAAAATCATAAACCCAAAAATCTAATTTTCTCAGAACCGCTTCCCTATTTGGATACAATCAGGAAAATGGCGGCTGCGAAACTGATCATATCAGATTCCGGCGGTATCCAGGAAGAGGCGCCCAGCCTTAGAAAACGGGTGTTAATTCTGCGGGAGGAAACAGAAAGACCGGAAGTTCTGGACTGCAATTGCGGCATTTTGGTTGGAAGTGATATACAAAAAATCAAAACACAATTCTACAAGATTTTGAAGGATGAAAAAGAGTTCATCTTCAATTCCGGAAAGAATCCGTTTGGTGATGGAAAAGCTTCGGAAATAATCTTTAAAACCCTGTTACAATGATAATCGGCCGAGGTCTTATTGCATCATTATTTATGAATAATGACCGGGATGATATCATTTTTTTTGCTTCGGGCGTATCTAATTCCCTGGAAGACAACCCACAAGAATTTTTGAGAGAGGAAAACCTCATCCGGACTACAATAGAAGAGCATCCAAAGAAAATTTTTATTTACTTTTCCACTTGCAGCATTTATGACTCTTCTAAAACCGGAAGTGATTATGTGCTTCATAAGCTCAAAATGGAACAGCTTGTAAAACATTCCTGTGACAAATATTTGATTCTGAGAGTCAGCAATGCAGTTGGGAAAGGCGGAAATCCTAATCTTTTGATAAACTACCTCATTCGCTCTGTAAGAAACAATGACACCATCAATGTCCATACAAAAGCCACAAGGAATCTCATTGATGCCGATGATATCCGGAATATCACATTCAGACTGATCAAAAATGAATCATTTAACAAAATCATTAATGTAGCTTACCTGCAAAATTACGGGATCATCGAAATACTGGAAATCATCGAGCGTTTCTATGATACAAAACTCAATCTGAATCTTATAAAAAGCGGTTCCGGATATGATATTAACATACCGGATGTTGAAGATTATTTTAGAATTAACAATCTTAACAACAAAGAATCATATCTTTGCCAAATCTTAGAGAAATACTACTCTTAATAAACTATGAACAACTTTAGCGAAAAACTGAACAACAAAAATATTTTAGTCACTGGCGGTGCAGGATTCATCGGTTCTAATCTTTGTGAAGAACTTTTAAAACTAGGCGCCAATGTCACTTGCCTGGATAATTTTGCAACCGGTTTTCGGGAAAATCTGGAGGCGTTTAAAGATCATCCTAATTTCAGATTAATCGAAGGCGATATCCGCAATCTGGAAGATTGCAAAACAGCCTGTGACAATCAGGATTTTGTCTTGCACGAAGCCGCACTGGGTTCTGTTCCGAGATCTATCAATGATCCGGTTACGAGCAATGATGTCAATGTTGGCGGCTTTCTTAATATGCTGGTTGCTGCGAGGGATTCCGGTGTTAAGAGATTTGTGTACGCTGCAAGCTCTTCAACCTATGGAGATTCCGAAAGTCTTCCAAAAATCGAGGACAAAATCGGAAGACCGCTTTCGCCCTATGCAATTACCAAATATGTGAATGAGCTTTATGCCGATGTTTTCAAAAGAACTTATGATTTTGATACCATTGGATTAAGATATTTCAATGTTTTTGGAAGAAAGCAAAATCCAAACGGCGCTTACGCAGCGGTGATTCCAAAATTTGTGATGCAGTTTATGAATCACGAAAGCCCGGTTATCAACGGTGGTGGAGAATATTCCAGAGATTTTACTTATATCGATAATGTGATATTGATGAATCTTCTGGCATTAACTTCAGAAAATCCTGAATCTCAAAATCAGGTTTACAATACAGCATTTGGGGAAAGAACGACACTGAATGATTTGGTTAAATATCTGAAAGAATATCTCTCCGAATTTGATCCTAAAATCGCTGATGTAGAAATCATCTATGGCGATTATAGAAAAGGCGACGTTCCTCATTCTCTTGCCAGCATTGAAAAAGCAAAAAATCTATTGAACTATAATCCACAATTCTCCATGAAAAACGGTTTGAAAGACGCCGTAAAATGGTATTGGGAAAATCTAAAGTAAAAATGAATCACAAAATTACTGTTATCGGTCTTGGCTATGTAGGTTTACCTTTAGCAAGATTATTCTCTACAAAATATCCTGTGGTAGGATTTGACATCAATGAAAAAAGAATTACAGATCTCAACGCCGGCAAAGATGACACTTTGGAAGTTTCTGACGAGCTGTTGCAATCTGCTTTGGTGGCAAACAATCCAAAAGCTGGGGAAACTGGTTTGTATTGCTCCAATAAATTAGAAGATATTGCAGATTCTAACATTTATATTGTGACCGTTCCTACGCCGGTTGATAAAAATAATCGTCCGGATCTCACACCACTTTATAAAGCGAGTGAAACGGTTGCCAAAGTTCTGAAAAAAGGTGATATCGTGATCTACGAATCCACCGTTTACCCTGGCGTGACAGAAGAAGAATGCGTTCCCGTTTTGGAAAAAAACACAGGAATGAAATTCAATGTGGATTTCTTTGCTGGTTATTCTCCAGAGAGAATCAATCCGGGAGATAAACTTCATACCGTGGAGAAAATCTTGAAAGTTACTGCTGGTTCTACTCCCGAAATTGGAAAAATCGTAGATGATCTTTACAATTCTGTCATTGAGGCTGGAACTTATTTGGCTCCGACAATCAAAGTGGCAGAGGCGGCGAAAGTGATAGAAAATTCTCAGAGAGATATTAATATAGCCTTCGTTAATGAGCTGGCCAAGATTTTCAATTTGATGAATATCGATACGCACGAAGTTTTGAAAGCAGCCGGAACGAAATGGAATTTCCTACCATTCAAACCAGGTCTGGTTGGCGGACATTGCATTGGCGTCGATCCTTATTATCTGGCTCAAAAAGCACAGGAATTTGGTTATCATCCAGAGATTATTTTGGCAGGGAGAAGAATGAACGATTCTATGGGACAATATGTTGCAAGTGAAACTGTGAAGCAAATGCTGAAAAAAGATCTGAAAGTAAACGGTTCCGATGTTTTGGTTTTAGGCTTTACATTCAAGGAAAATTGTCCGGATGTTAGAAATACCAAAGTGGTAGATGTTGTTAAAAATCTTGAGGATTATGGAATCAATGTCAGCATTTATGATCCTTGGGCAAATCCGGAAGAAGTGATGCACGAATATGGTTTGGAAACTTCAACAAAAATGCCTTTCAAAAAATATGAAGCAGTTGTTTTAGCTGTTTCTCACAAGGAGTTCGAAGATCTTAATATTAAAAATCTCCTTTCGGAAAAGGGAGTTATCTACGATGTGAAAGGAATCTTGGAGCAAGATGATTGCGTGACAAGATTATAAAATAAATTTGTTTTCCCCCAACCCTAAAGGGAGACAAATTATCTATCAAATCTCCATCGGAAAAACTTATATCCAATAGACAAAGGCAGGCGATAAAATAAGTCCTGCTTTTTTAGTTTTGCAGAATAATCAGAAGAAAAATAATTAGCGAAACTTAATCCAGATAATTGATTATAAGCCTTGTAGCTTCTTTTCCAAAGTTCTTCGTTTTGCTGGGCTTTCCAGTTCATTTGCAACGTGACCGCTTTGAAATTGACAAGATATTCCAATATCAATTTTTTGCGCTCGCTGTTTTTTTCTTTGGAATAATGGTCATTGATTTTCTGTGCAATCGTGATCCAATTATCAAAATGAACCTTCTTCCGATTATGAATAACAGAGTCTTGATGCAGATAATAAACATAAGTTTTCTTCCTCAGAAACGCCAAAGTTTCCAAATGCAATCCCATCTCGAAAGTATGGAGAGAATCTTGCGCGTACAAACCTTTTGTAAAATACAGATTGTTAGACTTTAGAAAATCAACCGAAATCAGTTTGTTCCAAGACGAAACGGCAAATCCACCGTTTACAAGCTCTTGTAGAATCTGTATATTGCCTTGCAAGAAATCAACTTTAGTATGAATCGGAAATACATCCACCTTTTCATTTGAGGGAATTTTAATACCTTGAACTTCTCCCATAGAAATCTCCGCCTTTGTCTCTTCAGAAAGTTTCACGAGACTTTCAATAGCATCCGGATGAATTTCATCATCACTATCTACGAAGAAAATATACTTTCCTTTGGCATTTTTTATTCCTTCATTTCGCACGACGGAAAGTCCGGAATTTGTTTCAAGATTAATGATTTTCCAATTTGATAATTGATGCCTGGAAATGAAATTTTCTATAATGGATAGACTATTGTCCGGCGTTTGGTCATTTACCAGAATTACTTCAATATTATCATAAGTCTGATTCCTGATAGACAGAAGACAGTTTTCTATGAATGACTCGCATCTGAAAATCGGAACCGAGACTGTTACCAATGGATTCATAAGGAAATATTAGTTACTAATTTTGCACAAAAATATAGAAATAAATACTAAAATTTTATCTTTGTATTAAACCGATTGAAATCCACAAATGAAATCTGCATTAGGCTTTATTTTTTCTAAAATCAAAAACTTTGCCCGGGCTTGTATTAATCAGCGTCAGAGAAGTATTTTCTTTACTTCGGGAAGCAATATTCATCCAAGTTTCAAACTAGGTTCTAATAATTTTTTAGACATCACGCCGACTTCAAAATTTGATATTGCAGAAAATGTTACAATTAACCAATCCAATTTCATTACCGTAAAACCCAATGGAAAACTAATCATTGGAAAAAACACGTACATCACACGAGCAACAATTTCTTGTTTAGGCGAAGTCAAAATTGGCGAAAACTGTATTTTGGGCGAGGGAATGAAAATTTTTGATCATAATCATCATTACACAAAAGAACCATTCTCTGTTTCCAAAACAGAATTCAGCATCGGGAAAGTCACAATTGGAAATAATGTCTGGACAGGCGCAAACGTCGTGATCCTGAAAGATGTAACGATCGGAAACAATGTGATTCTGGGAGCTGGATGTGTGATCCACAAAGATGTTCCGGATAACTCAATCATTATCAACAAACAAGACCAAATGATAAAAAATTTGTAGATGATCAATTCTAAAAACTATCATTACCTCCATCGTCTTGCCAAGCGAACTGTTCCAATTTTTCATAAGGAAAACCGTTTCGACAAAGTGATGAAACGTGAGAAAAATGGAGAAGCCAATCAACTGATTTCCGAAATGATAAAAAGCGGAAACCCATTTATGATCGGAAGGCTTGGAAGCACGGAAACTAGATTTTTAGTTAATCAATTTCTGCAGAAAAAGATTAGCTCTGATTTATCCGGAATCCTGAAAACATCAATTGGCGACATTAATATTCTATGGAAAAAAGATCCTGTTTTTTTGGATAATCTATGTCTGTTATCCGGCTTTTTTCCTAACGATGCTTCTCTGGCAGAAAAGTTTATTGAGACTTATAATCAATCTATTGCCAATCTTGATGTTCTGGGCGTTTGGAACGAAATGGAGTATCAATTAGAAAATATTCCGAATGATGTGAAACTTTGCAAAATACGGGAATTGGAACCTTGGTTTTATGATGAACCTTGGTCATACCAACTGAAAGATAAAAAAGTACTTTTGGTTCATCCATTTGAAGATTCCATTAAACATCAGTTTGCTCAGAAAGATTTGCTCTATAAAAACCCAAAAATGCTTCCTGATTTTGAACTCAAAACCGTAAAAGCTGTACAAACCATTGCTGGACAAAAATCGGAATTTGAAAACTGGTTTGATGCTTTGGAATCTATGAAAGATCAAATTTCAAAAACGGATTTTGACATCGCCATCATTGGCTGTGGCGCTTATGGATTTCCATTGGCTTCGTTTGTAAAAGACTTGGGAAAGCAAGCCATTCATTTGGGAGGCGTAACGCAATTGATGTTTGGAATCAAAGGTAAACGCTGGGAAGAATGGCAACATTACACAGATCTTAGAAAAAACAATGGCGAGAATTGGATTTTCACGCAAGATATTCCTAAGGATTTTAACAAAATAGAAGACGGTTGCTATTGGTAAAAAACATACAAACAAATGATGAAAAATAAAATTGCGATCGTAATCCCCTACTATAAAATTGATTTCTTTGAAAAAACTTTGGAAAGTCTGCAACTTCAGACCAACAAAGACTTTAATTTGTACATCGGCAATGACAACAGCCCGAATGATCCTCAGGAAATAATTGAAAAATACAATTCCATCATTACAAGATATAAAGAATTTGACACCAATATCGGAGGAAAATCTCTATCAAAACAATGGGAAAGATGCATCGATGAATTTGTTGAAAATGAAGAATGGATAATTGTTATGGCAGATGACGATACGTTGTCTGATAACTGCATTCAGGAATTTTATAATAATGTTGGGGAAGCTGAGAAAAATAATATTAGCCTAATAAAGTATAAATGCAGAGTCATTAATGAGAATGACAAAATCGTCAAAGAATTTCCAGATTATCCTCACATTCAGAAAGCGCCAGTTTTCTTTGGAAATTTATATCTGAACATCGGTTTTTCTACGTTGAGCGAAAATATTTTCCGGATAGAAAAGTATCGAAAATACAAATATCAGAATATCGAATTAGCCTATGGATCGGACGCCATTGCAGTTCTTGAATTTTCCGAATTTGGAGATATTCTTTTCATCAACAATGCTTTTATGTCTTTCCGGGATTCTGAAGTTAATCTTTCCGGCAACCGTAACTCTACCGATTTCAGGCTTCGGAAGATGAAAGGAAACACAGAATATATGGGTTACCTTTTGAAGAATTACTGCCAGAAGTTTGATTACGATACAAAAGTGAATATGTGCAAAATGCTGTACCGAAATTTCCGAATCGTTTATAAAAATGATATTTTGAAAAACATCTATTATTTCTCTATTCTATTAAAAACTATCAAAATAGCCGACATCAAAAACATCATAAAAAATGGGGGAAATTAGAAATAGAATAAGTGCCTTTGCAAAGAGCAAATTGAGTTTTGTTTATTCAAGTCTCTATAAATCTAGAGATTGGTGGCGGGTAAAAAGACAGAAATTATTTCCTTACAAATTTCGCAAATTGCGTTACGGAGATTTATTTTTAGTGAATGATCACGAACCTTTTCCGAACATAACTTCCAAGGTTGATAAAGTGATCTACTGCTTCTGGACGGGTGACAATGAGATGTCCGAAAACAGAAAAAAAGGTTATGAGTCTTTAGTCAAAAACTCAGGAATCGAAGTCAAATTGATTACACCGAAAAATTTAGGAGAATATATTTTACCAGAATATCCATTGCATCCCGCTTATGACAATCTCTCTTTGGTCCACAAATCGGATTACCTGAGATGTTATTTTATGCATTTCTACGGAGGTGGCTACAGCGATATAAAAACCAATCATAATAATTGGGAAAAAGCATTCGATTCCTTAATATCAGATCCTGACAAATGGCTTTTGGGATACACAGAGCTTACGCCTTTTGGAATGGGAAAAAATCAGGGAATTATAGATCAGGATTTGCAATACTACTACAAAAGCTGTGTGGGAACAGGCGGTTTCATCTGCAGATCCAACACAAAATTTACCGCAGAATGGTACACAGAGCTTATCAGAAGAATGGACAATTTTCAGGAAGAATTACAGAAATTTCCCGGCGATGTGAAGGGGAGAAATCCCGGTTATCCGATTGGTTTGTTAGTCATTCTTTCACAGATCTTTGCGCCGTTATGTTTAAAATATAAAAACCATATTATACACGACAATACAACTCTTCCAATATTAACTAATTATCAATAAATGCTTTTCTCCATACTCATTGCCCATTTTAACAATTACAACTACTTTTTGGATTGCTACAAAAGCATCTTGGAACAGTCATATCAAAACTTCGAAGTCGTGATTGTAGATGACTGTTCCACAGACGACTCTTTCGAAAAAATTACAAAACTTACAGAAAGCGACACTCGATTCAAATTATTCAGAAATGAGAAAAATAGTGGTGTTGGCTTTACCAAAAGAAAATGTGTAGAATTAGCCACGGGTGAGATTTGTGGATTCGTAGATCCAGATGATGCGTTAGTTCCAAACGCTTTGGAAGTCAGTTTGAAAAATCATACAGGTCATAATGCTGTGGCATACTCCAGCTTTGTGCTTTGTGATCAAAATCTAAAACCTCAAAAAAAATTCCCACATTCCAGAGCTGTAAAAAATAAGGACAAAATATTTTTCAACGTTTTGCTGGAAGCAAATCATTTTTTCACTTTTAAAAAATCCGCTTATGATAAAACTTCCGGAATCAATCCCGAGTTGACTTCCGCCGTGGATCAGGATCTCTACTTAAAATTATACGAAATTGGTGATTTTAAATTTATCCAAGAACCATTGTATTTGTACAGATTACATGCAAATGGCGTTTCCCAAGATTCATCCAAGAAAACTAAACTCAGTGAAAATTGGCAATCGGTCATCCTAAAAACATTGGAAAGAAGAAATATAAAGACTTTGTATGGAAAGAACATCTATGAGATAAATAATCTTCCTGCATTTATTTTGAAAAAACAAAACACCTTTTTAAAAAAAATACAAAGAAAACTTCAAAAATGGATATAATCATCAAATCCTTCAATCGTCCATTCTATCTGGATAGATGTATTGCGTCCATTACTAAATACGTATCTGGAAAACTCAACATCATAGTTCTGGACGATGGAACACCAAAACAATATCTGGATAAAATTCTAAGTAAATATCCAAACGTTGACATCCGCCATTCTGATAATTATGAGAAAAAACTCAATGCCATTGAGGAAAATTTGAAATCAGGAAAACCAATCAATGGTTTTGAAATCCCCACAAAATTCTGGTATGAAAATATAGAAAAAGCTTCGGATTATGTGATTGTCACAGAAGACGATGTTTGGTTCACAAACCCGATCAATGTTGATGAATTACAGAAAGAAGCCCAAACATTAGATATCAATCTAATCAAATTAGGCTGGCTGGGTAATGAAAAAGACAGTGAAAATCTCGATTTGAAATCCATCTCAGAAAATTTGAATTCGGCACTACCAAAAGATCTTTTACTCTTTCCAAAACCGTTGATGAGCGCTTTCTTCACCAATCAATTCAAATTTTTCACAATTCTTTACAAACTTGGACAAGTAGATCACAAAACCCAAAGAAAATATTGGGCACTGAACTCTATTTTAATGGGATTTTTCAACAAAAATTATTGGTTGAAAATCTGGGAAGAGATGGACGGAAAAGTAGATGAAAAAAAGCAGTTGCTAAACGCATCTCTCTTCTACAAGAAGAATAGAAGTAAAAAGAATTTTGTTTCCCGATTGAAGAAAGAAGCAATGAAAACCACTTTTCAATCTTCCGCGACCAATTCTTACCACGAGTATGGTTTTGATTTCGATGTCAATCGGTTTAACCACATCATCAATGAAGCCTGGCTGAAAGGAGATTTTGATCCGATGGAAAATTTCCCTAACGACTTTTCATCGAACTATTTTAAAAATTTTGTTTCTGATAAAATCAATTTTGCTGAGTTTGAAAAATGGGCAAACAAATTCAAAACGCAATACCAACAGATGGGTTGCAAAATAGACTAAAACAAAATGCTCCAGAAAATCTTGGAGCATTTTGTTTTTAGTCTTTTATAATTACACCAGCATATTTACCATCAAATTCTACAATGTAAGGACTGTGATTATTTTTTTCACAATAATCTTTGAATGCTGAGTTGTCACCAATATCATCACTCATAAAAACGCCGCCTTTTCTCAATCGGTTCCAGAGCAGATTATAAGCCCACATTCTTCCGTCATAGGTTTTGTCACTGTCGTAATGCACCACATCGAAAGAATCTGATTTCGCAAAGATTTTCGGTAATGATTCTTTATCTGCAAAGCGGAAAAGATCCCAGTTGCCTTTATATTTTTCAGGAATTACACAACCTACGAAATCCTCACTCTGATTCTGAAGAATGTATGGCATATCGGAGCTGTAAAGCGTTCCGTTTCTGGAAACCAGAGAGGCCAGAGCTGCAAAAGAAGACCAGCCATAAGCCACGCCGGTTTCTATAGATTTTCTGGAGTTCGTATATTCATTGATATAATAAATAACGCTGAGCGATCCTGCACCTCCCATCTTTACCGGGGCTTTTGCCTGGGATTGCAACGCAGCAGAAAATTCCTGGGGAAACAGTTTTTCAAAGGGGATAAATGGGGTGTTCAGGATTGTTTCTATGAATTCTTTTTCAGAAATAGACAGCGAAGCACACCATTTCTCGGCTTCCTCCTTCCCTCTTAAACCCGATGAGCGGTTAAAAACGTTTTTCCAGATTTTACGTCTCAGTTCAGGGTACAGATCCGGGCGTTTCAGGTAGGCAAAAAATGTACTGCCGATTTCCATTATTTTGTTCATGATTTATGTTTTTGAAAATCAAAAATACAAAGTTTTTGAATAAACAGTACTATATTTGTTGCTTTAACAGAAAAGACACAGCGATGCATCAAAAAATAAAAGTACTCTTCCGCCACAGGTCCATGGAAATGGGAGGTGTAGAAAAAGTGCTTCTGGATCTTTTGGGAAATCTGCCAAGAGATATTTTTGATATTACACTCCTTCTCACTATTTATCAGGGCGAGCTCAGAACCAGGATTCCGGAGGGTATCCGTGTTATTTCCATTCAGAAAGGGCGGGAAGATATGAGCAGCAATCCGGTAATCCGCAATATTCAGTTGCTTAAAAGAAGCTGGATTCTTTGGTTTTACCGTAAGTTTCCAAAAATTCTTTACCGTCATTTTATCAATGAGCATTTTGATATAGAAGTGGCTCCGGGATATTCAGATTTTGATTCCGTTCTAGACAGCCCGATTAGATCTAAGAAAATTGGCTGGTTTCATACAGATGTGAGCTATGATCCCGATCAGGAAAGAGTATTGTATAGAATCAACAGTCTGAAACGGTTTGACTGGACTATTTTTGGTTCCAGACAAACAAGAGAAGTCATTAAAGATCTTTACGACATCACTTATCCCAAAAGTTCCGTGATCTATAATGCCATCAAGATTGATGAGGTAAGAGTAAAAGCAGAAGAATTTCCTGTTCAGTATGATCTTCGTCCCGTATTTTCTTCGATGGGAAGATTGCACAGCCGGAAAAACTATCACACACTGATGAAAATCCATAGAAGGCTGTTGGATGAGGGCTTTTCTCATTCCATCGCAGTAATTGGTGGTGGCGGGGAAATGGAAAATCTTAAACATCAGGCCAAAGAACTGCAGGTAGAGAAAACTTTCTTACTGTTGGATTCTCAGATCAATCCTTATCCGTACATTAAAAATTCCGATTATTTTGTACTGCCGTCGGAGTCAGAATCTTATCCGCTGACTATCGGAGAAGTGATGGGGCTCAATGTTCCTATCATCAGCACCAATGTAGGAGGCATCCCGGAAATGATTGAGCATTGCATAGACGGTTATCTCGTAAACCCTGATGAAAACTCAATTTATGACGCTATGAAATTTTTCTTGAGCAATTCGGAAATCTGTGCTGATCTGAAAGCAAACATGGAAAAAGGAGTGGAAAAATTTGATAATCAGAAAATCTATGACGATGTTACGGCTGTGTTTCTCAGCCAGCATCATACTGAATAATGAGCAAGCCAACCGTTACCATTCTCACGCCGTCCTACAACCGTGCGCACACCCTGCCCCGGGTTTTCGAATCTTTGCAAAAACAGACTTACAAGGATTTTGAATGGCTGGTAATAGATGACGGATCTACCGATGATACGAAGGAAGTGGTTGACAGTTTTCGGGAGAAAGCTGATTTCAGCATCCGGTATTATTACCACGATAATCAGCATAAGTTTCTGACGTTTTTCCGGGGAATAGACCTCGCTGAAGGCCGGTATTTTTCTCCGCTGGATTCTGATGATGCTTTGCTGGAAGACGCATTGGAGATTTTGGTTCATACTTGGCAGCACATTCCGGACTCCCAAAACATTGTGTTTGTTTCATCCCTGTGCGAGGACCAGTATGGAAATCTGGTGGGCGATCGTTTCCCGAAAGAACCTTTAATCTGTAGCATTTTTGATATGCGCTACAAGTACAATGTGAAAGGCGACAAGTGGGGAATGGGAAAAACGGACATTTATAAAAAAATGAAACTGGATTTCAGTGATCTTTCCGGCAAAGGATTCATTCCGGAAGGCGTTTTTCAGTTTCAGTTTGACAGGCTCGGACGGCATTACTGCATCAATCAGGTAACGAGAATCTACTTCCGGGACAAGGATGATGAGCAATCTCTTGCCAATCAGTTTTATGATGATAAAAACGCATTCGGTCTGGCCGAGAATTATAAGGCTTTTCTAAATACCTATCATAATAAGTTCTTCAGCCATCCAAAAACACTGATCCGGAATCTTGGCGGTTATTTGAAATTTTCGGCAATTGACAGAAGATCATTTAACAAAATTATAAAAGAACTGGATTCCTCTTTACTGAAAAGTTTAGCCGCTATCTTTTATCCCGTTTTTAAAATGATGAAATAAAAATATGGGACAGAAACTGCTTTTTATCTATTATCAAAACATCAAATCCGGAGGAGTGGCAAAAGTACTTGTCAATCTTGTCAACCGGCTGGTGGAAGAAGGCTGTGATGTAGAGATCCTTTTTCTGATGGCAGAACATCAGGATTTTTACGCCATTGATAACCGGATCAAAAAACATTACCTGGATTCATTCGGACACTGGACCTTTGCCATTTGTGCTTTTAATAAGAGGAGACTTCGTTTTATCCCGAAATTACAGTCCATTAATGATTATATATATCAGCTGGGCGTGACTATGCTGATGAACGAATGGCTGGAAAGAAATCATAAAAATTACGACAACATTATCTCCTGCTGGTATAAACTTTCCTGTACCTTGGCTGTCAATAAAAAGGTCAATCATAAAACCATCGCCTGGGAACATACAAGTCACGAGGTTGGAGGTCCTTTTTACAACTTTCTAAAGCGAGGCTATAAAAACTTCAAAAAAATTGTGGTTCTGAATCACGCTGATGCTGATTTTTATAAAACCATCAATCCAGAGACCTATATCATTGGCAATATGATGGATGACGATATTGAGAATCAAAACTTCATCCCGGCTCATGAAAAAGACAATCTGATTACAATGATTGCCAGGCTGGAGGAAGAAAAAAATGTCGCAGAATTCCTGGACATCATTAGGGAAGCAGACCTGCATCCGGACTGGGATATCCGGATCATCGGCGATGGGAACCAACGGAAGCTATTGGAGGAGTATATCACTAAACATTCTTTGAGCAACGTTTCCCTTCTGGGACAATTAAATTCCAAGCAGGTGAAAGAGATTCTTTCCAGATCCAAAATCAGCTGCCTTACCTCATTAAGAGAAGGTTTTGGAGTCGTATTGATTGAAGCTTTATTTTCCTCTAATGTTCTGATAGCCTATGATTGTCCCAGCGGACCGTCCGAGATTGTAAACCCAAAGAATGGTTTTCTGATTCCCCTGGGAGATAAAAAACTATTTCAGGAGAAGCTGAAGATGCTCACGGAAGATGCAGATACGCTGGAAACGATGATGAAAACAGCTTTTCAGGAGTCGCAAAATTGGAAAAAAGATAAACTTACCGAAAAATGGAAAAGAATTTTCGGATTATGATGATGATTTTATGAAAAAAGTACATTTTCCTTGATTTATATAACAATAGCTCATCATATTCTTGTTTTCTGATTAAAAATCTTATAATTATTGTATTTTACGCATAACATTCTTTATCATTATCTTTGCAGAAATTTTACCCAATCCAGACATGATCAATATTGCAGCGATAGAATACTATCTGCCAAAAAACATTCTTACAAATGATGATATTGCGAAAGAATTCCCAGAATGGAATGCAGAAAAAATCAAATCTAAAATTGGCGTAGAATCCCGACATATTGCACATGAATCCGAAACTGCGCTGGATCTGGCAATAAAAGCTTGTGAAAAACTTTTCAAAAAATATGACAGAAGCAAGATAGACTTCATCCTGTTCTGCACGCAGAGCCCTGATTATTTCCTTCCCACTACAGCCTGCATACTGCAGGACAGGTTAAACCTTCCGAAAAACATCGGCGCTTTGGATTTCAACCTGGGTTGCTCCGGCTTTGTGTACGGATTAACATTGGCAAAAGGATTGATCTCTACGGGAATTGCTAAAAATGTCTTACTCGTGACAGCGGACACCTACACCAAGTTCCTGGACAGCCATGATAAGTCCAACAGAAGTATCTTTGGCGATGGCGCTGCGGTGACTATTATAGAAAAAGATGAAACCAAGTCAGACCTTCAATATGTGGTAGGCACGGACGGAAGCGGCTTCAATAATCTGATTGTAGAGAATGGAGCTTCCAGAAACAAGAGCGAAAAACCGGTTTTGTTTATGAAAGGTCCGAAAATCTTTACATTTGCAGTAGAAAATATTCCTGCACTTATAAGAAATACTTTGGAAAAGAACATGCTGAAGCTGGAAGAGATTGACCTTTTCGTATTCCACCAGGCAAGTTCCTACATGCTGAATCATCTCAAGAATCTATGCAGCATTCCCGATGAGAAGTTTTTCCTGGATATGAAAGATATTGGCAACACAGTTTCCGCAAGTATTCCCATCGCACTGAAGCTGGCTCTGGAACAGGGAAAAATAAAAGAAGGCTTCAAAGTGATGGTAGCAGGATTCGGCGTTGGATATTCCTGGGGAGCGGGGATTCTGGAATTTTAATTAAAAACAGATTTGAAAAAGAAGATCCTTATCAGAATTGGTTCTCTGCGTCACGGCGGGGCAGAAAAAGTTTTGGTAACGTTTCTCAAAAACCTCCCAGCTGACAAGTATGAGGTAGATCTGCTGCTGAATCTCTATTCGGGAAAATATCTTGCCGATGTTCCGGACTGGGTCAATGTCATGTTCCTGAACCGTGGCGAGATGATCACCACCAACCGTCCGAAGGATTTACCCAAAAAAGCCTACAGAGTTCTTTACCAGCAGCTTCTGAAAAAGTATCCTAAAATTCTTTATAAAACCAAGCTCAAAAACAAACAGTACGACATTGAGTTTGCCGCCATTCACGGTTTTATGGACGAGATTCTGAACAGTCCTCTCCGGTCTTCCAAAAAGCTGATGTGGATCCACAATGATCTCACCCAGGTGAGTGGTTATACAACGGAAAAAATTCGCCGGTTTTTTAAGTATGATAAAGTTATGGTTATTTCTGAAAAAATTCAGGATACATTTTTATCACTGGCAAAAAACGAGGAAGAGAAAGAAAAAATAGTGCGGATCTATAATCCTCTGGACACTTTTGAGATTCTTACAAAATCAGAAAAACCTGTAGTTAATTACAAGTTTGATGCATCTGTTCCTACATTTATTTCCGTGGGAACCGTTTTCCCGCAAAAGGGATTCGACCGATTGCTGAGAGCTCATAAACGGCTCCTGGAAGAGGGCTTACGACATAAAATCCTGATCGTTGGCGATGGTTATGATTTTGAAAATATCAAAAAACTAAAATCCGAATTATCTGTAGATGAAACGGCAGCCATGCTGGGGTTTACAGATAATCCTTATCCTTATTTCAAAAAAGCGGATTTTTATATTCTGAGCTCGCGATACGAAGGTTTCCCAACCGTTTTATTCGAGGCCATCACGCTACGGAAAAACATCATTGCAACAGACGTTTCCGGCGTGAGCGAGATGCTGGAAAACGGGAAATTAGGACTGATCACGGACAACTCCGAAGAGGGCATCTATCACGGGATGAGGCAGGCTCTTGCAGATCCGGAGTCATTCCGTATCTATCAGGAAAATCTCAGCAGTTATAAAATGCCGTTCGGTTTGGAAAATTCTGTTAATTCTATAATGGAAATCATTGATAATTTGTAATTTTATCCAATGCAACATTCGGTTATACAGAAAGATTTTTACAGGGAAAGCGGGAGATACCTGTCGGGATTCCAGATCCTGAAAAAGTGTTTCAGCCCCAATCTGCATTACATCTATCTTTTCAGGAAAGCTCAGAGATATTACCGTACGCCTTTTCTCGGTGCGTTTTACAAAGTGATTCTTCGCCATTATCAGATCAAATACGGATTCCAGATCTATCCAGAAACCCAGATTGGAGAAGGATTGTACCTGGGCCATTGGGGACATCTTGTCATCAACCCGAAAGCAAAGATCGGTAAGAATTGTAATATTGCCCAGGGCGTAACCATAGCCCAGGCCAACCGCGGAAGGAGCGCAGGTGTCCCGGTTATAGGAGACGAAGTCTGGATTGGCCCGAATGCCGTGATTGTAGGAAATATCACGATCGGTAATAATGTTTTGATCGCACCTAATGCCTACGTTACTGCAGATGTGCCGGATCACTCTGTCGTAGTGGGGAATCCCGCTGTTATTACTCCAAAAGCTAATGCCACGGAGCATTATATCAATAATAAAATCTAGCTCCAAAAGTACATTTTCAGAATAGCGGATAGAATCGTGATGTTTCTGCTAAAACAAATAGTTCTTCTGTTCAATCGTTTCAGATGGGTTCTCAGATTGAGATTAATTCTTTCGACACCATTTGTTCCATACCTTTGGGTATTGTGAATAGCTTTCGGGATCAGGCATTGATAATTCTTCAGCTTGTCGGTGGATATCTTTTTTGCTTTGGCATTCAGTAAGGTTTTCACTACAACATTGAGGGTTTGATTATTTCTTTTTCCAATATAGAAAGCCGCAGCTTCTTTCGTTACATGGTCAATGGCATAGACCAGCCACATCGGGTTGTTTTTCCTTCTGATAAAAAAACGCATCTCATCCAGTTCATAACTTCTACCGAATGACAGAACAGGAGGCGTTATTTTTCCTGCAATGATTCTGATTCTTCGGAGCAATGTAGTGGCGGAAATCATTAACAGTCTCGAAATCGAACGAATTCCGCACCCTTCTTTAATCAGTTGAATGATTAAAGAATTAACATTGGAATGATAAGCCTTGTAGCTATAATGATCTAAAAATCTTTTATGGCAATCTTTACAGAAGTATTGTTGCTTTCCGGTTTTGGTAGTGCCGTTTCTAATAATCTTGTCGGAATAGCAAAAAGGACAGATTCCTGTATCACTAACTCTGATACACGAGGAATGGTTCTCAAACATTTAAGGTATCTATTTTCTGCAAAAATAAACCAGAGTAGGTAATCCCTGCTCTCGTTTTTAAATCTATTAGTTATTATTTTATTTGATTTTCAATAGCTTACAACTCAAAAGTGGCTCTATCACTAACTTTGGAACATTACCGTTTCCAGGCAGTTTTGCAGCTGTCTCGCCAAGCAGGAGGGAAATTTTCATTATGAATCATTTTTTTGGGAATGAGTGTAAACGGATATTTTCTTTTTATTCCTTTACTAACAACAAAACAGTATGGGGTGTTTTTTTTCTTAACAATCAAATCTCCAACACTGCTATGGTCAATGAATCCCCCAGCAAATATGACAGTATCTGCCTGTTTATTCCTTCTTATCTTTAAATGAGTAAATAAACCTTTTCTTATATCCACTTTCTTGATTATTTGACCTGTTAATTCTAATTTTATATCTTTTATTACAAACTTTTCATCCGAATTTCTAGTTAGGTAATTTGTTATCTTGACAAATAAAAAAAAGCTGATAAAAAAAATTATGTATTTAATTAATTTTTTCATTAAAAAAGTTTTTTTCTTACAATTGAATTAGACCAAAATATCTTTGCTCCCACGTTTCCTCCTTTGCTAGCGCCTATACTAACTGATTTCCAGGTCGTAACACTTTTTTGTCCCTGCCACAGTTCAGCAACACCATCTCTATTAGACCAAGAATAAGAAACTCCTGCTGCGCCAACTCCACCACCATAACCCGAAGATTTACCTGAAAAACCAGTAATATTTAAGTTTTTTAAATCTTTATCATTATAAGTAGAATAAAATTTACTCATACCAACACCTCCTTCTAATCCTACATTTCCTCCTGTATAACTAAGCAGGTATGCGCTGCCCGCATCCATACCCGCCATAAAATAAACAAAAGTCAACCCTCCATTCATACCACCACCGAAAGTACCACTATATTCAATATTAAATCCCACAGCCGCTGCTCCCATCTTTTCATAAGAAGACAAATTTATAGTCATAGGATTACCAATCGTAATATTTGTGTCTAATGTCACGTCTCTATTAATATTTGATAGAATTCTGTACATTATCTCACCCTTTGAATTTCGAATTATAATATCATTAGGGGAATGATCCCCAATTGCTGCCACACCCGCTTCATGCAGTGCAGAGTTAGAAGAATTATCTCTCTTCTCATTATTCCTGTTAGACATTCTTCTGGAAGTGTCTCCAAAATCATAACTTTCAATCGATGCGCTATTACGGGCAATAGAAATGTTTCCTATAATGTTTATTTCATTATTGTTTACATTGGTCTCTCCACCGCTACTGGAGGATTCCTCACCCTCCATCCCGGTCGGGTCTATCATCATTACAGGATTATTATACACATAAGAATAAGGTTCAAAAGTCTTCTCCGCCAACGGGTCATACATACCAAACCGCCCGATATCCGGCATATAAAACCTCGCCCCATAGTCATACATCCCGGTCTCTTCCAGCTCTTTCCCATTGTACTTCCAGTTCTCAAACGTAACAGCAGAGCTGTAAACAGGAGGTACCCCCGTCTTTCCTCCAATATTAATGTGGTTCAGCCCAAAAGGATAATAGTCATTGCTGCTTATCGCTTCTGCGCTGCCGTTCTCATGGTTTTTCGTATAGCTCAGTCGCACATTACCCAGGTGGTCTTTGTACTGGTCTGCTAAGAGCATCTTCTCTATTTCAATTTAATATTTATTGATTATCAATAGCCTACAATTAAAAAGAAACTCTATCAATAAATTTGAAGCATTACCAGTTTTATTGGCAAATTAAATTATTATTAATTCCTTTTGGAAGCGCTATAGAAGTCTTTTCCTTTTTATAGATTAATAGGTTTTCCCTACAGAAAAAATAGTTTACACCGTCTTTGTCTTCATCTCTGATGAATCCCATATCTTCCGTTATAGAAGTCACATTATTGATTACTTTATATTCAGAAAGTTTTTTTATGATATTAGGATTTTTTATCTTTTTATCATCATACCAATAAAATAATTTTTTATCATATTCGAAATATTGTTCGGGGACTCTACTTTGAGGAATATCATGCAATAAATATATTTTATTTATATCCCCTAAAATACTAACTCCTATAATACCAGAATCATATTCTCTATAATTGATATAAAAAGTTCTGTCTTTATTAGCTAAAGAAGATGTAGCACAAAAATCTATTATAGCATTTTTAATAGCTATTTCATAATTTCCATCTTTATTCAAATAATTTTTCCAACTTGAACAACTTTGAATAAAAAGGATAGATCCAATAAAAAATAAAAGATAGACTTTTATGTTACCATTTTGTGTAGTCAATTGCTTGTACATTATAAGGATAATTTTGTTCTCTTGTTAAAATTATAAATTTATAAAAGTCACTTCTGAAGTTATCTCTGCTTCTTAAATCTGTAGAAGAAGGACTTTCTATAGAATCTCTGTTAAATCCTGTGGTTGGATGAGTGTGGAAATCTGTATTTTTAAAATAACCATTTAGTCTCGAATCTCCAAAATTACATTTATATAAAGAGCCCACAGAATGTTTATATGTATTATTTTTGTATTTGTCTAAATAGAATGCTGAAATAGGTGCATCTTCTCCTCCAGTTTTTGCAAGATAGGCTCCTGTTAGCTCAACACCTAAATAGTCTGACAGTTTAACTGCAAAATCTTCTGCTTGTGATAGAGTTGGTTGACCTGCCCCTCCAACATTAATTATCTGATCACTAGTTTTAAAATTTTGTCCATCATGCAAAATTCCTTTAGCAATATTATCAACTTCAACCTTAACATTCCCATTTTTATCCCTTGCTGCATCATTTCCACTTTTATCTGATTTAACTATTCTATCAGGATCATTATTGGTCTCTCCCACCTGTTTAACTTCTCCTGTTTTTTTATTTAAAATAAAATCAGTGAGTACTCCATCCGTTCCAGCACCAGAGGCAGCGCTGTCACTACTAGCCGCTTCTTCCTCTCTTCCATCAGGGTCTATATATCTCAAAGGATTATTATAGGCATATCTGTATGGCGACCAGCGTCTGTCCTTTTCAGCCAATGGGTCTATCTGTCCCCACCGCCCAATATCCGGCATA